>Ga0209515_10000053_pt1 | contig 201937 bp, 188 predicted proteins | sample Subgroupgradi54m_FD_187454 | JGI IMG/M metagenome (GOLD analysis project Ga0209515, IMG submission 187454) | Subsurface groundwater microbial communities from S. Glens Falls, New York, USA - GMW60B uncontaminated upgradient, 5.4 m (SPAdes)... ...
TCTTTTGATAGGTTAAAATCCTTAACCTTCATCTCAATAGGAAGTATCTTGTAGGCTCTCATATATGAGCCATTATATGAACCTTTAATATTAAGTAAACCGTACTGGATGTATCGTGGCCTAGATAATAAAAGCTAACCTTGTGCACTGTTCTTTTAATTCATTAAGTGCTTGTACTCTTTGGTTAATTCCATTTTCAAAAGCCAAATAGAAAATATATTCTCCTAATCTTCCTGTTGGTAAAGAATCTATTTCAGTTAAATTTATACCCCTATTACTAAATGGTCTTAATGCATCCCTTAATGCACCAACCCTGTCTCTTAGAGTGAAAGCAACCACTGTTTTTTCCTGATGGTTTATTCCGTTGACAACTTCTCCCCGCAGTTGTTCTATTGAATCTTCCATATTAATCTCCCAAGGAATTTCCGGGAGTTGATAAGTGTCCCTAGGATAAGAGCCTAACATTTTTACTCTAACCCCTTGTCTGCCCAATCTTTGTAGAGCACTACTTAAAGGTAAATCTTGTTGATGTCCCTCTAAATCCATTAAAAACGCTACGGCTCCGTCATCTCTTCCAAACGATTTTATTTTTGCAAGATTAATACCTTGATCAACAAAAGTATCAAGTACCTGATACAAGCTACCTGGCTGATCAGGCATTTGTGCAATTAAGCTGGTTTTGTCGCTACCTGTTGGAGGGGTTTCTTCGTCTTTAGTATCTAATATGATGAATCTGGTAGTATTCAAAGGGTTGTCATGAACATCATCTATTTGAACTAATACATCTGAAAGACCATGAGCTTTTGCAGATAATCTTGGTCCAATTGCTGCTTTTTCAGGGTCTTTTGCAGCGTCTAATACTGCATCAATAGTACTTGGTCTTGCCTCCGGCATAGCATTTGGATAAAGTTTTGATGCAGTGTGTTTAACTTGCCCAAGAGCACTATCTTTAGAAATAAGCCATTTAATAGCTGCAGGGTCACTATCGATTCTATGAAAAGCGCTTTGGCGTATAGGATAACTCCGTTCAAGTCGGATATGGAAAGGATATTTTCTTAAAGCAGCAAGAGTATCATTAACTGGTCCGTCTGTTGAATTTTCCACAGGTAATACTACTTGGTCTACCTTGCTATCTACCAGCAATTGGCTGACCAATGCTATACTCGGTGCCCATATTAAAGTTACCCCTTTGTATTTAGGGTGATTAGCCTGAAGGTCTAATGCTGCTTCATAAGTGAATGAAGCTTCTGGTCCTAAGTATCCTAATGTTTCAATATGTCTATTCATATATTTTTCCCATAAGCAAAGCTTGTGTCTTCGCCATAAAAAAACCTCCGTATAAAACGAAGGTTAGTTGATTTTCATCAAAACCAACCTCCGCTTAAGCGAAGGTAAAGAAAAAGCCAAAAGCTAATTCTTGTCGGTTTTCCATGAAAGTTAATTTATCAGGAAAGTCAAGCCTTGTCAAGAGTAAAGTTTTGCTGTTATTATGCAAGATATGGCTCGCACATTAATTTTAGACTGCAAAGAAAAAATAGATGAAGAAGTTACTATTTGTGGGTATGTCCAGGTTAGACGTGATCATGGGAAAATTAAATTTTTAGATGTTTCAGATAGATCCGGAATGATCCAAGTTGTTTTGGGTGGGGGAAAAGGAGCAGATTTAAGACCACAAGACGTGGTAAAAATTTCCGGCAAAGTAAACAAACGCCCGGAAAATCTGATTAACAAAAATATTTCCACAGGTGAAATAGAAATTTATTCAGAAAACTTAGAGGTTTTATCAAAGGCAGCGGAGCTGCCCTTCGACATGGGAGGTAAGGATTTAAATTTACAACTGCCTACTCTTTTGGATTTTAGGTCTTTAACCCTTAGACATCCAAAAGTAAAATCTATTTTTAAAGTCCAGGCAAGTATTTTAGAGGGTTTTAGAAAAGTAGCCAAAGAGCTAGGTTGCACGGAAATCGTGGTACCAACAATTGTGGCAGGAGCAACAGAAGGGGGAGCAGAGGTTTTTAAAATAGATTATTTTGAACACAAAGCTTATCTTTCCCAAAGCCCCCAACTTTATAAACAAATGCTGGTGCCTGTTTTTGAGCGGGTTTTTACTATTGCCAAAGCATATAGAGCTGAGCCTTCTGTTACCACAAGGCATCTGACAGAAGCTACTCAAATGGATGTGGAGATGGGGTTTGTAGAATTTGGAGATTTACTGGACGGTCTGGAGGGGGTTGCAACCAAGATGTTAAAGTTTGCAGAGGATCAGCAAGAGGAAGTTTTAAAAGAATTTGGGGTTGAAAAAATATTATATGGAAAAATTCCAAGACTCACCTTAAGAGAAGCACAGGAAGTTATTTTTAAAGAATTTGGACGGGACAATAGAAAAGAGAAAGATTTAACACCTCAGGATGAGATAGATTTATGTAAGTGGAGTAAGGATAACCATCAAAGTGATTTTGTAACAATAACTCATTTTCCAACCTCTTCCAAACCATTTTATACCCATTCAGATCTAAAAGATCCGGAGTATTCTTTAAGCTATGACCTTTTATTTAAGGGGGTAGAGATTTTAAGCGGCAGTCAAAGAATTAATGATTATCAAGAGTTGTTAGATAGCATAAAATCAAGAGGGATGAATCCTGAAAATTTTGAAATGTATTTGCAGGCATTTAAGTATGGTTGTCCACCCGAAGGAGGATTTTCCTTTGGCCTTGAGCGGGTAACAATGCATGTTTTGAACTTAGGAAATGTCCGAGAGGCCAGTCTTTTCCCCAGAGATATGGAGCGGATTGATATCAGGTTGAAATGAAATATTATTTTTATGCATTTGGAATAATAATTTTTGCAACTATTTTTATACTACTGCTTCCGTTTATAACGCAGGGAGTTGAAGATCATTTAATTACTTCAGAAATCCCCCAGAATAATTCCCAAGTTGCAGGAATTCAAAAATACAATATCCCGCCTGTTTCCAAAAATATTGAAATACCGGAACTTTCTGCAAAGGCGGTTTTTGTAAAGGATTTAACAACAGAAACAATTCTTTATCAGAAAAATGCCCTGGCAAAGCTTCCAATTGCATCAACCACCAAAATTATGACTGCTTTAGTTGCCAGTAGCTATTTTAAACCCAACTCTGTTTTAGCAGTTGGACAATCCTCCCAAATTCCAGGATCCAGGGTTGGCTTAAATTTTGGAGAAGATTTATCTTTCAGGTCTTTACTTTATGGGATGCTTTTAAACTCTGGAAATGATGCCGCATATGCAATTGCTGAAAATTATCCCGGAGGTGTTTTAGGATTTGTTTCGGCAATGAATAAAAAAGCAGCTGATTTAGGACTTATTAATACACACTTTGAAAACCCGGCCGGATTTGATGGTACAAATCATTTCTCATCTGCAAAAGATTTAAGCACAATTACGGAAGAAGCTTTAAAAGATGCTCAGCTTTCTAGAATTTTCGCAACCAAAGAGACTAATATTGTTTCATTGGATAAAAAATACACCCATAATTTAGCAAACCTTAATAAGTTACTTTCTTCAGTTAAAGGAGTATTAGGGGTAAAAACCGGGTTTACAGAAGTAGCAAAAGAAAATTTGGTAACTTTGGTAAACCGGGATAACCACAAAGTATTAACAGTGGTTTTAGGTTCTGATAACAGATTTGGGGAATCCACAAAACTTATTGAATGGGTTTATTCCAACTTCACTTGGTCTGAGTAATGAAATCATCAGTTATTGCAGGAATATATGCTACAAAATTTTGTCCTTCAAAAACATAAATTGGTTGAAGATATGAAGTGTAGTTATTGGGAAGATAATAGCCTAAATAAACAGAAGAAATCGAAACTTGCGGTTTTAGAGGTTGAAGTATCACCACCCCTTTTCCTGTTTTTAAATCATTATATGCTGCTTCTGCAGTTTTTATGCTATATGTAGCATAGGTTGAGCTGTCAATTGGGTAGTTACTAAACTGCAAAGTTAAATAGTTTTCCAAATCAGAAGCAGAAGGAGAAACAATTCCATAGACCAGACCTTTATTAAATTCCGGAGTAAAAATAGATTTTTTATCTATATTTTGTACCCAAAGGGAAATTTGGGCAGCTTGGGCTTCTGTCCTGAGTGTGGTTGGAATAAGATTCTTCCCGTCATTTTTCAATAGTATGACTTTAGTTCTGCCTTTTTTTAAATCATCATTCAATACCCCTAAGTTTGAAAGTATTGATTCAAACCCTAAGACTAATTTTTCATCTTCATCCAGGGTAATTTTTGAAGATATACTGGCCTCTTTTGTGTATACAAAATTATTTGTATCTAAATCAACATTTAAGTTTTTTCCTCCTTGGGAAAAACTGTATTTAGTCTCGGAGAGAATTTGAGGATTTGAAGGTATATTAAATTTATTGGCAAGCTCCTGTGATTTTTGAGGGGAGAGTAAGCTGGCATAAGATTTAGGGATGAAATAAACTTTCATGATTTTATCAAAGCCCACATCAACACCGAGTTTTGGTAAATTTCCTGTTGAGGTATCAAGGGAATAGGAAAAATTGGAAGATGAAACAGCAGAGTTGGGAAAATCAGGATAAGGTAAAATCCCAAATTTGGTATCTGGTTTTTCTTCAACCGGGGGAAGATGTGCAATATAGTATGCATGCCATACTTTATAGCCAACAAAGATTGTAGTTCCGGCAAAAAGTATTATCCCGGACAGGACAATTATTTTTTTTGTAAGACTGGCTGTTTGTGATAAGGTCATTGATTTAATTATAACTGATATAATATGGGCATGGTTAGAGTTAGACTTGCACCGTCACCAACTGGCTCGCCTCATATAGGGACTGCCTGGCAGGCTCTTTTTGACTTTGTATTTGCTAAAAAAAATAATGGGAAATTTATACTAAGGATTGAGGATACTGACAGAGCCCGTTATGTTGCTGAAAGCGAGCAGGAAATTATAGATACCCTAAGGTGGTTAGGTTTTGACTATGACGAGGTTTATAAGCAATCTGAAAGACTCCCCATTTATAGGAAATATTCCCAGGAATTATTAGATAAAGGTTTAGCTTATAAGGATGAGGGGGCAGTCAGGTTTAAAACAACTAAAGAAGGGGAGACTTCATGGATAGATTTGGTAGGGGAGAAACAAATTATTTTTCCCAACAATACCCAGGAGGATTTTGTAATTATTAAATCAGATGGGTATCCAACATATAATTTTGCCAATGTTTTGGATGACCATTTAATGGAAATAACTCATGTCATAAGAGGAAATGAATTTATTTCCTCAACACCTAAGCACTTAATGCTCTACTTTGCTTTTGGCTGGACTCCACCCCAATTTGCTCATCTGCCAGTTTTGGTAGGGTTAAACAGAAGCAAACTTTCCAAAAGGCATGGGGCTGCTAGTGCATTGGAATTTAAAAAAATGGGGTATTTAAAAGAAGCTTTGCTTAACTTTTTAGCACTTTTAGGCTGGTCACACCCTCAGGAAAAAGAGTTTTTTAGTCTTGATGAGATGATAGACCTTTTTGAATTTAGAGATTTTAACCCCTCTTCTGCATATTTTGATGTGACCAAACTGGATTGGATTAACGGAGAATATATCAGAAGGATGAGTGACTCAGAGCTTGAAAAAAAACTGGATGAGTATTTGGTGGATCATCCAGCCAGGGGAAAATTAAAACCTCTAATTCCTCTGGTTAAGGAAAGAATGAAAAAACTTTCAGATTTTGTCCCCTTGACTGATTTTTTCTTTGAAAGAGTTGAATATGATATGGAGGTCTTTAAAAAATTAAAGATAGAAAAGTTACATGAGGCTTTATCAAAAACGCTGGAAACAATGCAAAATTTACAAAAACCCTGGGATGCAAAAGTTTTTGAAAGTACTTTCAGAAAACTTGCCGAGGAATTGGAACTTTCCGTAACAGCAATGTTTCAGTTAATCAGGGTAGCTGTTTCCGGACAATTGGTTACACCACCTCTTTTTGAGAGTATTAAAATTTTAGGAGAAGATGAAACTATAAAAAGAGTTAAAGAAGCGCTTGAGTATATTGTATAGTTGCAAAATATTTAGCTTCCTGCTATATTCCGCGTATGGATGATTCAAAGTGGCTTAGAATAATAATTGTAGGGCTTGTTTTAGCAGCACTGGCAATAGGATATTATCTTTTGAGTGGGGTTTTTTCTTTAGGTAAAACTAATAAGCCTCAAACTAAGGTAAATACTACTTTGCAAAATAGTCCTGCTCCAAATACTTCCAGTAATCCCAGCATTGTTCCATCAGCTTCTCCAGCTGCTGCCAGCCTTTCCCCTCAGTCTGCATACCAGAGGATTGTGGAAAGGAATCAGTCTCAAGTTCAAGCCTTGCCAAAAACAGGTTTGCCAGCAGGGTTTTTAGGGCTTTTATCCTTATCCATTATGGTAACTGGATTGGGCCTGCGCAAATTCCCAAATTAAAAATTACTTAATTTGTATCCGATCCAAATCCCGGCTATTGCTCCAATTCCGGAAAAAAGAACAGATGAATATGAGATTAATCCAGCACCCCAAAGAGTAGGGATATATCCACCGATTATTGATCCGATTGTCATTCCCAGAAAAATTAAAAATTTGGTTGGTATAATTTAATATTAACAGATTGGTTTTCAGAGCTCATTATTGATATAATTTCAACACATTGCGGGATCGTATAATGGTAGTACAACGGACTCTGAATCCGTTTATCTTGGTCCGAATCCAAGTCCCGCAGCTAGACTAGATTAGATTGTCCTGACAATCCTTTCTAGGGTTATGTTTTCGGACAATAGTACTTCTAGCTTCTAGTTGATATACTTCATATAGTATGTACAATTTCATCTTTTTATTGGGTGCTCAAGGATCAGGAAAAACTACACTTGCCAGACTTCTGAAGGAAAAATTAAACTCTGTACATATTGATTATGACTGGATTCGAGATTATCACCTAGATAAAGGTTGGAAGAATACCAGTGATATTGAAGAAGAAATGTCTTTTGAAAACTTAGTATTCTTATTGAAGAATTATGCAAAGCATAATTATAAGAATGTAATTGTTAGTGGTTTTACTGAAGAAAATATTGAAAGAATTTTGGAAGAGTTCAAAGATTATAAAAATATTGTTATTACGATCTATCTCAGCAACGATGAGGTACTTAAACAGAGAGTACTAACACAGTCCAGAGATAGTGGTTTTAGAGATTTCGAGCAGTCGATTCAATTTAACAGGAAGTTACGAGATGAACTAAATTTTTCCAACGAACACAAAATTGATAATACCAACCAAACTCCAGAAGAAACGGCAAATCAAATTATAGATAAACTGGCTGAATAATAATTTCCCACAAAAAAACTCGCGCATGGCGAGTTTTCTTGAGAACTTACTTTTCAGCAAGCACATGAGTTTATATCAAATGCAATCTAAGTGGTCAATATAGCAAAATAGATCATTTTTTCTATGAGATAGAGACAATTGACAATGGACAATTGACAATGGACAATAAGTACATGGTTTATTTAGCAACGGATCACGCAGGGTTTGAATTAAAGACAAAAATCAAAGAGTTTTTAAAAAAAGAAGGGTATGAACTGGAGGATATGGGAGCTTATCAGATGGATCCTAATGATGACTACCCTGATTTTATCTCCAAAGCAGCAAAAGCTGTTTCAAAAGATCCTGCGAGTAAGGCAATCATTCTAGGAGGTTCTGGACAGGGTGAGGCAATTGTTGCCAATAAATTCTCAAATGTCAGGGCTGCTGTGTATTACGGTGGACAAAGTGAGATGCCAAAAATAACCAGGGAACATAATGATTCGAATATTCTATCTTTAGGGGCAAGATTTTTAACAGAAGAAGAAGCCTTCAAAGCTGTTAAATTATTTTTAGACACTCCTTTTTCTAAGGATGAAAGACACGTCAGAAGAATTGAAAAAATTAAAAGAATAGAAGAAAATCTTTAGATGGTACAAATAATTCCCGCGGTTTTAGCAATAAGTGAAGAACAATATCAAAAAGATATCAGTAAGCTAGCTTCCAGTAATTCTTTGGAAGAAGGTTGGGTACATATTGACTTCGCAGACAATAAATTTGTTCAAAATCAAACAATTGGGCCTGAAGTTGTAGCAAAATCCCCGGATAATTTTCAAAAAGAAGCTCACCTTATGGTTTCAAATCCCAAAGAGTGGATAGATGGATTAGTAAAGGCAAATTTTAAAAGAGTAATCATTCATATTGAAGCAGAGAAAGTAGATGAAACTCTGGAATATATCATGAGTAAAGGCTTAGAAGCAGGACTGGCTATAAAGAATGAAACAAGTATTGAGGAGTTGGAATCTTTTATAAATAAAATAAATACTGTACTAATTATGTCTATTGTAGCAGGATTTCAAGGTCAGCCATTTTTACCCAGTGCCTTAAAAAAAATAGAAGAGATAAAAAATAAAGATTGGGGAGTTAGAGTTGGAGTTGACGGGGCTGTTAAAGATATAAATATAAAAGAAATTACTGAAACAGGCGCAGATTTTGTTATAGTAGGATCATATCTTTTGAAAGGAGATGTTGATGAGAACTTGGAAATTCTTTGGGAGGCAGTTAATGGATGATATAAAAAAAGCAAAAAACATAGACCAAATTGCCATCTTTGGCTCTGCTCATACTTCAGGAGATGGGTCTTTAGCAAAAGAGGTTTTTGAAGTTTGTAAAAATCTGGCAGAGGCAGGATATACTATTGTTGATGGAGGAGGACCAGGTGTGATGAAGGCAGCCACAGATGGAGCACACTCTGGAGGAGGAAAAGTTGTAGGAATTACCTTTAAAGCATCCCCTGGCATGAATTATGAGGGTAAAGATTTATCAAACAAGTTTGATTTGGAGATTAAAGCTGATAATTATGTAGAAAGAACACTTGAGTTGCTTAAAGCAGGCCAGGTTTATATTGTGTTTAACGGGGGAACAGGTACTATTTCTGAGTTCGGAATGGCTTGGGGATTGGCTAAACTTTATTTCGGACATCATAAACCATTAATTTTATATGGTAAGTTTTGGCACAATGTTATTAAATCTTTTATTGATAATATGATTATTACTCCTCAGGAAAAAGCAGTTTATAAAATTGTTGATTCACCGGAAGAAGTTTTAAAAGCTTTAAAAAAATTTGAAGAGGAAGCTGAAAAAGGCGAGCATGAACATATTAAGATGACCAAAGATGGTTTCAGCCTTTAATTACTGTTACTATAAATATTATGTTAACTGCTGCTGAATTGAAAAAATTGGAAGAAAAAGCTAAAGAGATCAGGATTGATATTATCAAAATGCTTCTGGAGGCAGGATCAGGTCATACCGGCGGGCCTTTGGGGATGGCAGATATTTTTACAGCTTTGTATTTTCATATATTAAATTTGGGTCCAAAAAATCCCAACTGGGAAGAGAGAGATAGGTTGGTTTTATCAAACGGCCATATTTGCCCGGTTTTGTATGCCACTATGGCAGAGAGGGGATTTTTTCCGCTTGAGGAGCTTAAGACTTTAAGAAAGCTAGGTTCAAGATTGCAGGGTCATCCACACAGAAGTGCCTTACCCGGGTTGGAAACTACTTCAGGTCCGCTAGGTTCTGGTTTATCCCAAGCCTGTGGTATGGCATTAGCCGGCAAATTAAATGATGCAAAATGGAGAGTATATTGCTTAACCTCTGATGGTGAGCATGATGAAGGTAATACCTGGGAGGCTGTCATGTTTGCCGGAAAATATAAAATTAATAATTTAGTGGCTTTAATGGATCGAAATAATATCCAGATTGACGGGTTTACAGAAAATATTATGCCTCTTGAGCCACTTAAGGATAAATATGAGGCATTTGGCTGGCATGTTTTGGAAATTGACGGACATAATATGGAGCAAATTATTGGGGCATTTGAGGAGGCAAAAACCATTTTTGAAAAACCTACCATGATTTTAGCTCACACAATCCCCGGAAAAGGAGTTTCTTTTATGGAAAATAGGTATGAGTGGCATGGTATCCCACCGGATATTCAAGAGGTGAAAGGTGCTCCCCCCAAAGGAGAACAAGCCAAAAAAGCTTTGGAGGAGTTAACTAGATGATAAACCTAACTGTGAATTTGAATCCTAAACTATTTGATCCGGATATTGAAAAAGTTCCAACCCGCAATGGGTTTGGAGAGGGATTAGTTTTAGCAGCAGAAGCTGATGAAAATGTAGTCGGGCTTTGTGCAGATTTAACCGAATCAACTAGGATGCAGGCATTTGCTGAAAAATTCCCTGACAGATATTTTGAGATGGGGGTGGCTGAGCAGAATTTGGTAACAGTAGCAGCAGGTTTAGCAAAAGAGGGCAAAGTTCCTTTTACCTCATCATATGCCACATTTTCTCCGGGCAGGAATTGGGAGCAAATTAGAACCACTATTTGTTATAACAATGTGCCGGTAAAAATCATTGGAAGCCATGCAGGATTATCAGTAGGGCCGGATGGAGCAACACATCAGGCGCTAGAAGATATAGCCTTAATGCGCGCTTTGCCTAATATGGTGGTTATTTCTCCTGCAGATTCAATTGAGGCAAAAAAAGCCACTCTGGCTATAGCAAGATTGGGGAAACCATGCTATTTAAGATTATCAAGGGATAAAGTGCCTATTATAACAACTGAACAATCCCCTTTTGAGATAGGAAAAGCAGAAGTTTTTTATGAAGGTGGCGATGTCACAATTATAGCAACAGGCCAGATGGTTTATAGGGCGCTACAAAGTGCCAAAGTACTAAAATCACACAAAATAAGTGTTCGGGTAATAAATTGTCACACAATAAAGCCTTTAGATAAGAAAACAATCTTACAAGCAGCACAAGAAACAGGTGCTATTGTGACAGTAGAAGAACATCAAGTTACAGGAGGCTTAGGGGGAGCTGTGGCTGAAGTTTTATCTCAAAATTTCCCTGTTCCTTTAAAAATTTTGGGTGTTGAGGATTGTTTTGGAGAATCAGGCAAGCCGGATGAACTATTGGAAAAATTTGGATTAACGAAAGAGGCAATTATTAAAGCAGTGACTTCAGTTTTAAGAATGAACGGAAAATGATGTGTGAGAGCTGTACTCAGATTTTTTCTGCTTTAATAAAAATGGCAATGGAGAAAATTTTTACCAGAACATGAGTTTATCTATTATAAACAGGTTAATTTTTATTTTTAGTCTACTGGGACTGGGAGTTTCTGCTTTTTTGCTTTATGAATATAGTTTGAACACCCCTATAATTTGTCCTTTGGGAGGAGGTTGTGATATTGTCCGCTCCAGCCCTTATTCCCGCTTTTTAGGTATTTCCCTGCCTGTTTTGGGGATAGCATTTTATTTAATGGTGGCAAGTTTATCTATTGCCCGTTCTCAAAAATTAAGTAGTAAGATATTTTTTAAGCTTCAGTTTCTTATTTCAGCTGCTGGAGTTGGATTTGGAATATATTTGACTTCCCTGGAAGCTTTTGTGATCAAAGCCTATTGCTTTTGGTGTGTATTATCTTTTATTATATCGGCTGTTATACTGACTTTAGTATTTATTTCCAGAAAAATTGATGAAAACCGAAACTAAATTTTTAAGTATTATTCTAATTCTGACTTTAGTTTTATTTCTAGGAGGGATCTATTTTTTAAGCAAAACTCAATCTTCAAGTAATACTCAAGATAATAAAGTTTTACAAATTAACTACAGCCGGGGACAAAAGATTGGCAGTGATAGTGCTAAAGTAAAACTGGTGGAGTTTTCTGATCTTCAGTGTCCTGCTTGTCTTGCTGCTGAGCCTACTATAAAAGCTATACGTGCTTTAAATAATCCAGAGGTTCAGTTGATTTACCGCCATTTTCCTTTGCCCCAGCATATTCATAGTAAGCAGGTAGCATACTTAGCAGAGGCAGCAGGAGAGCAGGGAAAGTTTTGGCAAATGCATGATAGGTTATTTGAAACCCAAGATCAGTGGTCTGCCTTACCAGATGCAACTAACTTTTTTATGGATTTAGTAAAAGAATTGGGTTTGGATGAGGTTAAGGTCAAAGAGGTTTTGGAAAAAGGAGCTTTTAAATCCAAAATTGATGAAGATATAGCTGAGGCTCAGACACTGGGAGTTAATTCTACCCCCACATTTTTTATAAACGGGCAAAGACTTAATTTGAGAAGTTTTGGAGATATAAATACATTTATAAATGAAGAACTTAAAAAATAGTGAATCAGGCCTTTTATTAATTATTTTAGTTGTTGGTCTAACTTGGGCAAGAAGCAGTTGGGGGAAATTTGAAAGCGGTAAGTTTGTGAATAGCTTAGGTGCTATTTTGATTAAATCTGCTGAGCATAACCCTTACTCCTGGTATAAAAGTTTTTTGCAAGATATTGCTATTCCCAACTCAGTAATCTTTGCCCAGATGGTTTTATGGGGAGAGCTTTTGGTAGCTATAACAATAATTTTTTCCTCAATTTATCTTCTTAAGAAACAAAAAAAGCTTGTGTATATTATTTTAATCTCAGGGTTGTTGGGAGGGTTACTTTTAAATTTGAATTTTTGGTTGGCTTTTGCCTTTACTTCTCCTTCAACTGATAATTTAAATTTATTAATGGGGGCAATTGAGTTAGTAGGAGCAGTTATTTTTTTTCAGGCAAAAATAAAACCACAAGCCTAATTATTACTACAGTTGCAGCAAATCCAAAAGTAATTTGGCCAACCACCCTTTTAATGACTAAAACCCCATTAACAGATTCAACCAAATAAAAATGTAAAACTGCCAAAATTAGTGCTAGGTATGCAGTTGATTGGACAATTTTCCAGACCTTAGGGCTTAGTGAATTTAGGGCAAATTTATTAGAGGTTAAAGTAACTGCCGAAAGTATTATTAAAGAAGCTAGTCCTGCCAGTAACCCGAGGTATTTAGGGCTGGCCGGGTTAAATAATTTAGCTAAGTCATAATTAACATAGAAAATATAAATTAAAACTGCATGGGTTAAGGCAATAAAAAAACTTAAGATCCCCCAGATTTTGCGGTGGGCTTTTAAAATATTTAAAGCAGGGAAAAATCTGCTGGCAGGTCCAATCAACAGAGTTAAGGAAAGAAGAGCGATTGCTAAAAGGCCTGTGGTTTTCACCATTTCTTTTGGATTAAACTGGCCAAAATTATAAAATTGAAAATACAGCCAAAAAAGGATTAGAGGTACCCCAAAATCAATTAATTTTTGGGTCAGGTTTTTATCTTCAGAGTAGTGATATGGATGAGCAGATTTTTTCATGATCTAATTTAGTATACTACATTGATTATTGACATATCCCCTATGGGGGGATATAATGTAATTAATGTATCGGCCAAAAAATACCAAAGAACAAGTCCTTCACAGGTTAAAAATTGCTCAAGGACACCTTAAAAAAGTCCTTAACATGGTGGAAAACAATGAGTATTGTATAGATGTAATTCACCAATCTCAGGCAGTCCAGGCAGCTTTGAAAGAAGCAAATTCTCTGGTTTTGGAAAATCATCTTAAAACTTGCGCTTCTGATGCCATTAAAAATGGTAGACAAAAAGAGGCAATTATTGAAATAATGAATGTATTTAAGAAAAGTTAAAGAGATTTTATGAGTATAGATAAGGTGTTAGTCATAATTTTTGGGTTACTTGGAATAGCTTTTACTTACTGGTTTTTTTTGAGAAAGGGAGAAAAGGAGGTGATCGTTGTGGATGAAGTGAATATTAAAGTAGAAGGAGGTTATTCACCTGAAGTAATATCTGTTCCCAAAGGTAAACTGACAAAAATTAACTTTTTAAGGACAGATCCAACAGAATGTTTATCAGAGGTAGTTTTGGCAGATTTTAAAATAAAAAAAGAATTGCCTTTAAATCAAAAAGTGACAATAGAGATAACGCCGCAAGAAACAGGAGAATTTAAGTTTACCTGTGGAATGAATATGTATCATGGAAAAATAATCGTTAAATAAATATGGCCGAGATTAAAAAAACATTTTCTATAAAAGGTATGCATTGCGCATCTTGTGTCAGGGTTTTGGAAAAATCCCTGGGCAAGCTGGAAGGGGTATCTTCTGCTGTGGTTAATCTGGCAACTGAGAAAGCTACAGTTGCTTTTGATCCTACTAAGGTGAGGGATCAAGATTTATCATCAGCTGTGGCAAACGTTGGTTACAAAGCAGGAATTAATGAAGAGTTAAAAACAGAGGATCAGCAAAAAGAGGAAAAAGAGAAAGAATTAAGAAGCCTTCGTAATAAAGTTTTGCTGGCTTTAGGACTGGGCTCTTTGATTGTTTGGGGGTCTTTCCCAGGCCTTATGCAGTTTTCCCCTTCCATCTTACAAAATTTTTGGATACAGCTCTTACTGGCAATTCCTGTCCAGTTTTGGGCAGGATTAACTTTTTATCAGGCTACCATACCTGCTCTTCGACATCGGACTGCCAATATGGATACATTAGTGGCAATTGGTACCAGCGTAGCTTTTATCTTTTCAACAGTTGTAACTGTTTTCCCGCAACTCATTGAAAGCATTGGAGTAAAGCCAGAGCCATATTTTGATGTGTCAACCATTATTATCGGATTGATATTATTAGGCAGGTATTTTGAAGCAAAAGCCAAAGCAGGGACTTCTGAGGCAATTAAAAAACTAATTGGACTGCAAGCTAAGACTGCACGCGTGGTTCGCAGTGATAGAGAGATAGATATTCCAATTGAGCAGGTAGTGATTGGGGATATTATCAGGGTCAGGCCTGGAGAAAAAATTCCGGTTGATGGAATAATTTTAGAAGGTCAATCATCTATTGATGAGTCTATGATAACTGGTGAAAGTATTCCTGTTGATAAACTTAAAGGTGACAGCGTGATCGGTGCTACTTTAAATAAAACAGGCACCTTTTTGTACAAGGCTACCAAAGTTGGAGCAGATACTATGCTTTCACAAATTATTAAGCTGGTGGCTGAGGCTCAGGCCAGCAAAGCACCTATTCAAAGACTGGCTGATTTAATTTCTTCTTATTTTGTGCCGGTTGTTTTAATGCTTTCAATTTTAACATTTGTGGTTTGGTATGTAATTGGCCCTGCTCCTTCATTTTTATTTGCCATGCTTAATATGGTGGCTGTTTTAATTATTGCTTGTCCTTGTGCCATGGGCTTGGCAACTCCTACAGCTATTATGGTGGGTACAGGGATGGGGGCGAACAAAGGAATTTTAATTAAAGATGCCCAGAGTTTGGAAACTGCCCATAAAGTAAATACTGTAATTTTTGATAAAACAGGTACTTTAACCAATGGAAAACCAGTGGTAACTGATGTAGTCGGGGATGTTTTACAACTGGCAGCCAGTTTGGAAAAAGGATCAGAGCACTCGTTGGCTGAGGCAATTGTCAGCAAAGCAGAGCAGGAAGGATTGACTTTGAGTAAAGCAAAAGAATTCAAAGCTATTCCAGGCCACGGAGTGGAAGGAGTAGTTGATAAAAAGGAAATTATTTTGGGGAACAGAAGATTAATGGAGAAAGAAGGCGTAAAGATCCTGAAACAAGTTCAGGATGACATAGAACGGTTAGAAAATGAAGGTAAAACAGTAATGATGCTTGCCATCCCACCCCGTCATCCTGAGCGTAGCGAAGGATCTATTCTGGGACTTATTGCTGTGGCTGATACTATTAAAGATAGCGCCCGGGTAGGGATAGAAAAGTTGAATAAGATGGGAATAGAGGTGGTGATGATTACCGGAGATAATGAGAGGACTGCTGAAGCAATAGCAGGACAGTTGGGTATTAAAAGGGTATTGGCTCAAGTTTTGCCTGATGCAAAAGAGGCAGAAGTTAGAAAAATTCAAGCTGAAGGGAAAAAAGTGGCTATGGTGGGAGATGGGATTAATGATGCTCCGGCTTTGGCCCAAGCAGATATTGGGATTGCCATGGGAAGTGGGACTGATGTGGCTATTGAGTCAGCGGGAATTACTTTGATAAATAAAGATTTATCCTCTGTGGTATCGGCAATAGAGCTTTCCAAAAAAACTATGAGGACAATAAAGATGAATTTGTTTTGGGCTTTTGGGTATAATATTATTTTAATCCCTGTTGCTATGGGTATTTTATATATTCCTTTTAAGCTATTACTTAATCCGATTTTTGCCTCAGCAGCAATGGCCTTAAGTTCAATATCAGTTGTTTCTAATTCACTTCTACTAAAGAGGTTTAAGATTTAGATCTTATATCTAAACAAAATATAACCTATTGATAATTTCCACTGATCTTTGCCCATAGATTTTTTCTCATATTTTTGACTTAAGAGTAGTTTACTACTACAATCTGTAATATGAATAGTTCTGGTCAGTTTTTGGGTGAATTGGAAAAAGAGATTATGGATGTGGTTTGGGTAAGCAGAAAACCAGTCACGGTCAGAGAGGTTTTTGAAACAATTAGCAAGAAAAGGAAGATTGCCTACACAACAGTAATGACTATAATGGGAAGACTTGCAAAAAAAGGACTTCTTAAACAAGAAGTAGCTGGTAAAATCTATCATTACAAAGCTAAATATTCAAAAGAGAAATTTTTAACCAAGCTATCCAGGCAAATTTTACAAAATCTTTTTTCCAGTTTTGGTAAAGTTGCCATTGCTAGCTTCACCCAGGAGTTGGAGAAAATTCCTCCTGACAAGAAAAGCAAATTACTTAAAATGCTTAAAAAGACAACTAAAATAGTATGATAGGAGCAAACAGGGCATTTTATATTCTCTTAACAATTTTTACAGTTGGCCTTTTTATACTTCTTAGTTTGTTTTCAAAAATTGCACCTCTAGCTTTAAATCATACAATCTATTTTTGCCAGAAAGCTTTGTCTAACATCCTTTTTACGCTGCCGCATTCTTTACCATCGCTTCTTGTTTTAATTCTTTTATTGGTAGTAGCAATTGGTTTTTCTTTGCTTTTAGCAAAGTTGATAAAAACCAGACTGTTTATCAAAAGAATTCTTCGCAACAAAATCAATACTCCGGAAAAAGTTTACAAAATTGCCTGCAGGTTAAATATTGAAAAGAATTTAGATGTTGTTTACGATCGCCTCTTCTCCTCTTTTTGTTACGGGTTTATCAAACCCCGGATTTGTTTAAGCTTTAACTTAATTCAATCTCTAAGCGGGAAGGAGTTAACAGCAGTACTGATTCACGAAAGTTATCACCTAAAGCACAAAGATCCCTTGAAAATTATCTTAAGTGAGGTTGCTGCTTCAATGTTTTTCTTTGTGCCAACACTTAAGGATTTTTACAGACATTATGCTTTATCTAAAGAAGTGGCAGCTGATCAATTGGCAATCCAGGAAAAGAAAGGTCAAGATATACGGTCTGTTTTACTTAAGGTATTAAACTTTTCTACCCCATCATTTTTGGGAGTTGCTTCCTTTGCAAATGAAAATTCTTTAGAAAAAAGGGTAGAAATCTTAACTAATCCTGGGAGTAGATTGCGTATGAAATTCTCTAGGCTCAAACTTATTCTATCTACAGTAGTCTTTTTGTCTGCATTGGCACTTCTTAATTTACCTGTCTATGCTGTAGAAAATGGTCATGATAGCCATGCCTACTTTATTTGCCCCTTTGGTGATGAATGTATGATGACTTGTTCTATGGGGGGTGCTGCTCACGAGTTGCCTTTTAGTTCACAAAAACAGTTTACTCCGGTAAATTATTCTCCTAATAATTGAATAGGCTATTGACAAACGCATAAGCGATTACTACACTAAGTAGTAGATAATATGAATGAACAAAAAGCGATTTTAATAGGTGCGGTAATTATCTCAATATCTATTTTAATGCACGGGGGAATTATTAAAGTTGGAGGTATAACAACTGCCAGGACAGCTCCAACTCAAGCAGCTCAAGCTCCAGCAGCCCCACTAGTTGCACCGCAACCCCAAGCAGGGTCAGTAGAACCTTTAAAAACTGAAGATCATGTTAGAGGAGATAGGAATGCCAGAATTTTACTTTTTGAGTATTCAGATTTAGAGTGTCCATTCTGCAAAAGATTTCATCCAACTGCCCAACAAATAGTTGATACATATGAGCGAAGCTCCCCTACGGGTAAGGGGCAGGTTGCCTGGGTATACCGTCACTTCCCATTATCTTTCCATGCAAATGCTCAAAAAGAAGCAGAGGCATCTGAGTGTGCCAATGAACTAGGGGGCAATGACAGCTTCTGGAAATATGTTGACGCCATATTTGAACGCACCACCTCAAATGGTACAGGGTTTGCACTGGATAAGTTAGTTCCTCTGGCAAAAGAGATTGGTTTAAATGAAAACAGTTTTAAAAATTGTCTTGACAGTGGAAAGTACACAAAACACGTTACTGATGATGAAACCGCTGGAGTTAAAGCAGGTATTACTGGCACCCCTGGAAATATTATTCTTGATACTAAAACCAATAAAACAAAATTGATCCCTGGGGCGCTACCTTTTGACCAATTCAAGGTAGCTATTGATGATTTATTGAAACCATGAACGATGAAACAATTGAATACAGAGAAAAAAATTATCGGAGGAATTACCTTAGCAACTATTATGCTACTAATAGGTGGTGTATGGTTTTTAAACGCACAAAGTAGTAAAGAACAAGTAAAATTAAGTAAACCATTAATGGGAGATGAAATTCCTGATCAGGGTAGAAATCATGTACCTGAGGGGACACAGATACAATACAGTACAAATCCACCAACATCAGGTTCTCACTACCCTAATTCCCAACCAGGCGGAATTTATGAAAGTCAAGTACCTGATGGTAACTTGGTACATAGCATGGAGCATGGTGCAGTGATACTTTGGTATAAATCAGATATTCCAGCCACACAGAGTGCACAGCTTAAATCAATTTTTAGTAATATTTCTGTTGGTAAGAAGATTATGGTTCCTAGAGATAATTTAGATGTATCAGTTGCATTAACTTCATGGGGGAGGTTACTTAAGCTCCAATCTATTGATCAGAATCAAATCAAATCTTTTATGGAGAAAAATGAGGATCGGGGACCAGAAAAAGCGCCACTTTAGAGGGTAAACTTACGATTGATAATTTGTTAAAATAATAATATATGGATCTTTGGCTAATATTTATAACAGGTTTAACTGTGGGGGGGCTAACTTGCCTGGCAGTGCAGGGGGGGCTTTTGGCCTCAATAATTGCTGCCAGAGAAGAAGATGATATTGAAAGCGGGAACAAGAGAAAACACACAATCTGGTCAACTCTTGCATTTTTAACCACCAAGCTTATTACTTATACTATTTTAGGATTTATCTTAGGAGCATTTGGGGGAGCCATAAATATTAGCTCCAATGTTCAAATAGCTATGCAATTTTTAGCAGGGTTATATATGGTTGCCATTGCGCTAGATTTGTTAAAAGTCCACCCGATTTTCCGCTATGCAGTTATCCAACCACCCAGGTTTTTAACCAGAATAGTGAGAAATCAATCAAAAAGCAAGGATTTATTTGCTCCGGCTGCTTTGGGAGTAATGACGATTTTTATCCCCTGTGGCACCACCTTGGCCATGGAAGCTTTAGCAATCTCTTCTGGTAATGCAATTTTGGGTGCAGCAGTTATGTCTGTTTTTATCCTGGGAACAATGCCGTTATTTTTTGGAGTCGGATTTTTAACTACAATTTTAGGGGATAATTTCCAAGAAAGGTTTTTAAAACTGGCAGGACTGATTGTGCTTTATTTAGGTATAACTTCTGCAAACGGAGCTTTAGTAGCTGGTGGGTTTCCTATTACACTACCCTCTGTTCAAATTGATTTGAGTGGTTCTGATAAGTCAGCACAAAATACGCAACCAGATATACCAATAACACAAAATCCCCAGATAGATATAGCATCAAATGGGTATTCCCCAAACTATATTAGAGTCAAAAAAAACCAACAAGTTAATTTAACACTTAAAAGTAAAGGTGCTTATAGCTGTGCTTTAACTTTTAGAATCCCTTCTTTGGGAATAAGTAAAAATCTGCAGCCTAATGACACTCAACTTATCAGTTTTGTTCCCACCCAATCAGGCCAGATCCCATTTAGTTGTTCTATGGGAATGTATCGGGGAATAATTGAGGTAATATAATGATTAAGAAAAAGTTTAAAATTACTGATATGCATTGTAGCTCTTGCGCCCTAACCATTGATATGGATTTAGAGGATTTGGAAGGGATAAAGAAATCTCAAACCAGCTATGCAAGGTCTGAGTGTGAAATTGAATTTGATGTTGATAAACTGAAAATAGATATGGTAGTGGAAACTATTAAAAAATCTGGGTTTACAGCTATTCCACAAGATTAATTTTTGAGTTAAACTTAGTATATGGATTTGATTGCCATAGGAGATACCACAATCGATAATTTTGTAAAAATTCATGATGCACAGGTAAAGTGTAATCTGGATAAACTCAAATGTATGCTTTGTGTGGAATATGGGGATAAGATAAGTGTTGATAAACTTATTCACCTGGTTGCCGGTAATGCTGCAAATGCAGCTGTTGGAGCTTCCAGATTAAAATTATCCTCCTCAATTTATACCAATGTAGGCTCTGACCCGGCTGGCAAACAGATTTTAGAAAAGCTTAAAGACGAAGGGGTCAGCACGAGGTATGTTTTAGAAAGTAAAAATATGGAATCTAATTTATCAACTGTCTTAAGTTTTCAGGGAGAACGGACAATTTTTGTCTATCACCAAAAATGGGATTATAAACTGCCGGATTTAGATTTAACCAGATGGGTGTATTTTACCTCTATTGCACCGAGCTTTACTGACTCCAACCTTTTAAACGAACTGACTTTATATTTGGAAAGAGTAGGCAGTAAACTTTTATATAGCCCTGGGACTTATCAAATAAAATTTGGAGTTAAAAAAAATCCCAAACTTTTAAATTTAACTGAGGTATTTATTGTTAATCTGGAAGAAGCAAAAAGGATATTAGATTACAAAGATGATGAAAACCTGCCGGTTAAAAAACTGCTCAAAAATCTTTTGGATTTGGGGCCTAAAATGATTGTTATAACAGATGCGCTGTCTGGTTCATATTCTTTTGACGGGGAGAAATTTTATCATATTAAAGCATTTCCCGCAAATTTAGTGGAGATGACAGGGGCAGGGGATGCTTATGCAACTGGATTGATGTCAGCATTATTTTATGGTAAAGATTTAGCTGAGGCTATGAGGTGGGGAGCAGCCAACGGGGCTGCAGTGGTTGAGGAAGTAGGCCCTCAAGCAGGACTGCTAACATATAATAAAATGCAGGAAAGATTAAAAATGAATTCTAAAATTGTGGCACAAGAAATTTAACCAGTAACCATGTGTTTTAGCGAATAATTAAAGGTGGCATCGACTTTTTTGTGAGGATTGAAGATATTTTTTGGATCAAAGATTTCTTTAACCTTTTTAAATAATTGATAAACATCATCTCCGTACATTTCTGGTAAATATGGGCCTCTTATTAAGCCATCATTGTGTTCTGCGCTCATAGAGCCTTTATATTCAAAAACTAATTTAAAAACTTTTTCCATAACTTCCGGGATTATGCTTCTTACTTCCTCATTTGATAAATCCATCAAAGGAATAATATGGAAATTTCCATCTCCGATATGACCGGCCAGGGTATAAATCATCTTATTCTTGTAAGGAGCAATTATTTCATTAAGTTTTGGTAAAAATTGAGGTAAATATTCGGGTTTCACTATAATATCATCAATAAAAGAAGATGCTTTTTTGTCTTTTGAATACTTCATCAACAGTCCAAAACTTTTATGTCTGATTAACCAATATTTTTCCTGCTCTTTTTCCGATAATTTTAGATCTGCTTTTAAATTAAATTGTTTCAATGCATCTTTTGCGGTATTTGCGCGTTGAATTGCCTCATCTTTATCATCTGAAGTAAAGTTTGCCAGTAAAATAAGGTTTGGTATTTTGCCTGTTAGCTTATCTTTTATTAAATCAAAAAATGCAGATAATCTATTTTGATGTTTGAAATTAGCAGATAGGTCCCAGGCATAGTCTAGGGCTAATTTTAGTGTTTGGTCATCAAAGCATTCAAAAGCTTCGGGTTTATAAGTGAGAACTGTTTTTACAACTTGGTCAAGCTTTGATAAATCAGGTAGAGAAATAACCAATAAAACCTGGTGTGTTTTTGGTTTGATTAACCTGAATTCTGCCCCGGTTATTATGCCTAAAGTTCCCTGAGAGCCAATAATTAATTTAGATAAATCAAAGGTTTCTCCATTCCAAACTTCCCAAAGATCATAGCCTGTGGAGTTTTTGGAAGTTTGGGGTTTGGCTCGCTTAACTAATTCTTCATTCTCTAAAATTAAATTATATATTTCTGAGTAAATTTTCCCCTCAAAGTTTTTTTGAGTAATTTTTTTACTCGAAGGGGAGATTTTCTCATTCAACTCAAGTTTGTTTAAAGCTTTAAAAGTGTACTCATTCCCGTCTGAAAGCACAACTTTCATACTTTTAAGGTATTTATTAATAGGTCCATAAGTCAACTCAAGCTCACCACCGGCATTGGTTGCAATCATTCCTCCTATTGTGCAAATCTCCCTGGAAGCAGGATAGGTTGGAAGAAGTAAGCTTTGTTTTAGGGTTTCTGCTTCAAAATCTTTATAAAACATGCCTGGCTGGACAATTGTTGATTCTTTGTCAACTTTAATCAATTTATTTAAATGTTTACTCACATCCAAAATGATACTTTCACCTATAGCGCCTCCTGTCATGTCAGTACCCCCTGAGCGGACAGTAATTGATAAGTTTTTCTTTGGATTATTCTCTACAAACCTTACTATATTTTTAATATCTTTTTTATCTTTTGGGCAAACAACAACTTGGGGCGAAATTTCAAAAATAGAGGCATCTTTGGAATAAGTTGTTAGTGTTTGAGTATCATCCAAAGCCTCGCCTTTAATAACTTTTTGCAAATCATCTTTTAAGGACATAAGATTATGGTACCATAAATATATGGAAGAACCGGAGGTTTTTGACACCATTATTATCGGAGCCGGGGCTGCAGGGATTACTGCTGCAATTTATGCTGTCAGGAAAAATTTAAAGGTCTTGATTCTGACGAAAAATATTGGGGGGCAGGCAGCGCTGTCAGGGGATGTAGAAAATTACCCGGGTTTTACTATGATAACCGGAGAAGAGCTTGCCAGAAGATTTAGGGAAGAGCTTTTGAATTTTGAAAACCAGGGGCTTTGGATTAAAGAAGGTGTTGAAGTTTCTGATTTATCAGGAGCTGATCCTAAATTCATTGTGACTACTTCTGAGGGAAGTAAATATTCTGGGAAAACTGTCATAATATCCTCAGGAAGAGTGCCTAAGATGTTAAATATCCCGGGGGAGAGGCAGTTGTATGGAAAAGGGGTGACAACTTGCAGAGCATGTGATGCCCCATTTTATAAAGATAAAGATGTGGCTATAGTTGGCGGAGGAAATTCTGCTTTGGATGCAGCATTTTCTCTGCAAAAGGTTGCCAGGTCTGTAACTATTATTAATATTACTGAAGGGCTAAGAGGGGATGAAATTTTATTAAAAAATGTTACTTCCTCTTCTAAGGTTAAAGTTTTAAATAATCATGAGGCTCTGGAGATTTTGGGAGACAAGGCAGTGGGTGGAATTAAAGTGAAGGATAAAAGCGGAGAAGAGCAGGTAATTCCTGTTTCCGGGGTCTTTGTAGAAATTGGCTGGACTCCTTCAACCTCTTTTGATAAATTAACTGATAAAAATGATAATGGAGAAATTGAGGTGGATGAATATGGAGCAACTTCAATCCCCGGAATTTATGCAGCTGGGGATGTAAATAATGTCTGGGGTGAGCAGATTGTGATTGCTGCAGGTGAGGGGGCTAAAACAGCTTTAAGGGTGGCAGAACATTTATCCAAAGTTCCACATCAGGCTACTTCAAATATACATGAAGGTTAACTTGACAAAAGTAACTATTAAAGGAGTAAAATAAAATCATATGGCAGAAGTACCAACACCTCCACCTCCAGGATCGGAAGGTGTATCCTCAAGCCCTCAACAAGATGCAGCCTTTCAAGAGGCAGTAAGCAACCCTTACCCGGACAAGGTGTTCCAGGCGGATTTGGTGAGAAGCCAACTATGGATGCTAATGCTTTGGCACAAAGAACACAAGATGCATTTGCTGCTCGCCAAGCAATAGAAGGTGGAGTTCCAGGTGTAATAGGTCAAAGCACTCAAAATGAAGGTCTTTTTGAAAAACCAACAAATGATGCAGATAAGCTAAGGGGATATTATGATACTTTATCAGAAAAGTACTTTGGAAATATGACCCCTGAGCAGAGAAAAGAAATGGAAGAGGGTGCTCGGGAATATATGAAAAAAGTACTGGGAGTAAAGGACACTGAAGATCTAAACACAGAATCACAAAGAATGTATGAAACTTATAGAGATTGGTTTTTAGGAAAAATCTCAAAATAAACCTCTATATTTACAAAGTAATATATAAACAGATTGCCACGCTAATTGCTCGCAATGACAAATATGGATAGTATCTTTAGCTATATACCACTACTCTTGTTCCGGGGTTTTCCGGGGTGGCTCTGACTGCATTTTGACCAGGTTAACTATTTTAATAGTCCTAAGTTTTTAGCATTTAATTGAGTGACTACTTTTTTGCCTGTTCTTTTTTCTATTTTCCTTCTGGTAGATCCAGCAATCAATCCCCCTTCTCTGGCAATTTTTTTGTTTTCTTCAAAATTCTTCGGTTCAACTTTTTTAGAAATTTCTGTTGTGGTAGCTTCTGCAAGCATATTTAAAATAAGCTCCAGATTAGTCATATTATCCCGTAAATTTTCCTTTTTTAGTTCTTTATATTTTTTGTAATCTTTTGTTTTCATTCCTGCCCAGGCAAAAGTAATCTCATCCGTAAGAACCGCAAACTGGCTATTTTCTTTAACACCTCTCTCTTCCCATTCATCAGTGAGTTCTTTTCTAATTTCAATGCTTTTTAATCTTTGATTAACCCAGTTTTCGGAGTAACCGCGTTTTAGATAAAATCTCATTGCTCTTTGAATAGCTTTCTCTGGATCCTCTGATTCTTCAACTCTTTCATAACCGACACGAGCTAGCCATAATTTAAAGGGTTCAGCATTAGGAGAGGGGATTGACTGGATAATCCGAAACATAGTTTCTGTATCTGCTACATCAGTCAGTCTCATTTTTCCATCAGCTGCCAGCATTTTCAAAGCGTGACATTTTGTCACGGTTTCATTTCCACCCTCTTTCTTGAGCCTTTCTTTGAGCTTACGCCAATAAGCCTGGGGGTCGATGCTATTACTGAGTATAGTTACTACATCTGATACAGAAAAATACCATTTTTCTTGTTTCTCATCCCAATGTCTACGGATTTTTCTTCCTTCAAAGATAGCAATCTTAATGTCTTTAGTCATTAGATATTTTGTACCAGTTTTTGAGCTTATTTGCAATATAAAAGGAGTTAGAAATTAACTATGTACAATCACTCTTGTTCCGGGGTTTTCCGGGGTGGCCCTGACTGCATTTTGACCGGGTGGGACCACTGGCCCGGCCCATTCAAAAATTTGATGGGCATTTGCCAAGGGTTCGTTGACACAACCATGAGACATAGGGTGGCCAAAGTTGTTGTGCCAATAAGCTCCATGCAGGGCATAACCTTGATAGAAAAACATATTATCAGGAACATTAGGCAAATTATAATAAGTTCCCAGTTCCTGGGATCCGCCTATCATACTCTGAGTTCTAGTTTTGGACCAAATATTAAAAGTTCCCTCAGGAGTAGGAGCCCATTTGCCTGAAGATATGGGAAATTCCATCACCAGTTTATTTCCTTCCCAGGCCCTTAATTTTTGCTCACCTAAAGAAACCTCAATCCACTTTTCCACTCCTTCAGCAGTAGTTGTCCCCAAAACTTTCTTTTCAGCATTATTATCCTGGGCAATAGCTTGTTCATATGCATGTGCTAAGGATGTTTTAGGATAATCTATAACCTGGTTTTCAAAAATAGCAGTGGTAGCATTTTCATCAAAAGACCCATTAGATTTTGCAGCCTGTTCTTCAGAGCAGCAGGAAGTGGTAGGGTCTCCTGAGATGCCTAGTTTGTAGACAATGTCACGTCTTAGGGATTGAAAGTTAAATGCGATAAAGGAAATTACAGTAATTATTAATAAAAGTGGTAGCAGACGGTGCAGCATATGATAAATTAGCGCTTCCGTCTTAGCACTAATTTGATTGTGAGGCAAAATTGGCCTAGACGTCAAGAGGTAGTTTTAGATATTATGGAAAGTCATGGGAAAAGGAATAAATCTTTTAATAATCTTTTTAATTCTTGTTACAGCTTTCTGTTTGTTTACCTTAAAGCCTGTCAACAAATCAAGCTTGATATCTCCTAAACTCAGTGGAAAGGTTTTAGGCATAAGCCAGTGGTTTCCTAAGGAGGCCTTAGGATTACAAGATAATGCCCCTCAAATTAGCGCACAAGGGGCAATTTTTATAGATACCAGGGATGGAAAAATTTTATTTTCCAAAAACCCAAACCAAAGACTACCAATAGCTTCTTTGGTAAAGGTGATGAGTGTTTTAGTGGCCCTTGAGCACAAAAACATGGAAGATTTATATACAATCTCCCAAAGAGCTGCTGAGGCGGAGCCTGATAAAATGCTTTTAATTGCAGGGGAAAAGTTGACTTTAAAAGAGCTTTTGGATGGGATATTTTTAGTGTCAGCAAATGATGCTGCTGAGGCAATAGCAGAAGGAACTACTGGAAGTAGGGAGGAATTCATAAAACAGATGAATGACCAGGCAAAATTTCTAGGATTGAAGGATACTTTTTATGCCAACCCAACAGGGTTGGATGAGGACTCTGGTAATTCATACTCCAGCGCCTATGATTTAGCAATTTTAACCAGGTTCCTAATAAGAAAATATCCGGAAGTTGTTGATATTTCGAGCACAGAACATATTGTTTTGCCACAAACCCAAACCCATCAGGATTATGATATGTATTCAGGGATAAATCTGCTGACTTCATATCCGGGAGTGGTAGGTTTTAAGACAGGTTACACTCCAGAGGCTGGATTAACTTTAATTACTTTAGCCAGAAAAAACGGCCATGAAGTTTTGGGGATTTTACTGGGTTCAGGTGACAGAAGAGATGAGGCCAGGGAACTTTTGGATTATTCCTTTAAAAAATTAGGGATAAAAGTTGATTGAAATAATTAGCATTTGACTAAAAATCATGAAGACTTATAATCTATACCGCACTGCCATATTTAAAATTATGCCAGTAAACCCTGAAATACAATCTTTAGACTGGTTAGTTACGAAAGCTATTCAATATGATGTAGCTTATAGATCATGCCATGCGACTGTCCTGAGATTAGGAACAGATCAAGGTCCAGATCGTTTTAATCCTCATAAAATTCAGATCCCGAGCCCTAAAGATTTATTAGGTACAAATTACTTAAGCAATTTAATTGAGGTTGTAAGCAGCAGGAATCCAGTAAGAAGAGAGGTTAGAGAGCTGCAAGTATTACTACAAAATACCACTATTCCCTGTTTAGAAAAACAAAGAGATGAATATAGAGAAATCATTATTGCCAAGGTTGAGGATAGTGAGTTTAGTAATAACCTTGTGGCAGTTTTAAGTTTGTATGAAAATGGGCTTATTAATCCGCAAGAAGCTTGGCAGGCGATAGGGGTAATTAGACAGCTAGATCTTGAGAAGGGAAAAGATCATTCAGCATCAGAATTAGCCAGTGTGCCTGAGACAGGAGGGGAAGAAGATAAAAAGCCCGTGGCTTTATCTGAACAGCAACGCCAGAGAGTTTTAGTAAGAATTCAAGAGACGGTTTCTTTGCTGCCCCAAGACTTAATTGCTCTTGATGTATTACTTGGATCTCCTGGTCCAATACGAATGAATGATTGGAGAACAGCTTTTGCCTCTGCTGCGGGTATCCCTTATGAAATTACTCTCAAAGAAATACATAATATGAGGGGAGTGTTAAGAAGTCATGGATTTTTAATTGTTAATATATCCGAATCTAGTTGGAGAAAAGGAGGTGAGTATCAGTTAGCTAATATTGATGAATTACTAGATGGAGATATGCCAGAATCTGTTCCCTTAGACCCTGTAGCGGTAAATGGTAGTTTAGCGCCTTCACCAGTGTCAAATCAGGCTCCAGTTCCCCAGGCCCCAGCGTTATCGGTGGAAGTAGTTACTCATATCATAGACAAGGATTTACATTTATTGCAAACAATAGATAGACGTAAAATTTTGGATGTCTGGGAAAAATTACAAAATATGACAGATGTAGCCAAGGCAGATTCCCTCAATGAGAGGGAGTTAATTAGAAGACTAAATTTACCATGGTTGGCACTAAGAATTATTAATCGGGTTGCCATCCTGCATGATATGGCCAAAGATAGTAGTGATGAACCTGGTGATAGTAGGATTAAAACATTATTGCCACTAGAGCGGGCAATAGAAGAAGCAGATATGATATATGATTCTATGGCTTTTCATACGTTTGTTGAGCATGTTAGAATAAACTGGGAATACTTTAAAATATACCCCACTATTAAACACCTCCAGCAATTATATTGGGTTATACAACAAATTTATGAAAGACAATTGGCAAATAGATTGACAATAGTGGAAAAAAGATAAAAAGAGGGTTATGCTGGAAGCATGTGGGGATTTTCTAAAAAAAGATTTTTTGTGACTTTGGGGTTAAGTATTTTGGTGTGGGTTACAACTACAATAGTTCAAGCTTATTTAACTTTTGCTAAATATGTTGGTACATTTTCAACTGGCTGTAAGGCGACTGGATACCCTATTGATGTATGTATGATTCCTGGTCCTTATATCCCATCAGAAATTATTATATTAATTAATATAATAATTTGGTTTTGGTTGTTACATTTTATTTGGAAATGGGTTATAAAACGTCAAAAATAATCCAACAGATGCCAGGCTAAATATACTGGCTGCGACAATCAGCAACCCTTTCAAAATTTCTTTACTGCTATAGCCTGTTTGTTTTGGTTTTTCTAAAACCTTTTCTATATTTATTCGATCTGAAATATGTCCGGGGTTTTCAAAGTTTGCTCCTAAGATATTATCCTGGTGAGATATGGATTCAGAAGATTGCTTCGTCCCTTCGCTCCTCGCAATGACGGATGAAGGAACTGATGTACTTTGCGATGTGGCACTAGTAGAAGTTGAAGCAGGAGTTGGGGTTGGAGCGGGCAAAGCAGCTATTTCTATAGTAATTGTCTGCGGATTTTCCTCATTACCTACTTTATCTATTGCTTTAACCTGGATTGTTGTTTTCCCGGGGGTGGAAACAGTAAAAGGGTTTGCATAAGTTTGAACTGTAATGCCATTATCCAAACTATATTCAATCCTTAAAATCCCTGAATTTAAGTCACTGCCGGTTAAGGTAATAGTTACCGGACCAGAATAAATTCCTGAAGAATCTTTGGTGCCTGAGATATCTATCTTGGTGGAAGGAGCGTTTTGGTCTGTGGCAGTGTCTCCGCTAACTTCACTGGTAAGGCTGAAGGTAGTATTATCCGTTTTGGTGGAATCAGGATATAAAGCTAAAATTGAAGAGGTATCAAGGCTGGGGTTTAAGGTGAACTCAATTTTACCGACTGCAGGAATGAAAATGTCTTTGTAAACAGTTGTCTTGGAGATTTTATCTTGTTTATAAGTCCTTTTTTTAATGTTGGTAGTTTTAGAACTGTTTGAAGGATTTTTCCTGGTAACTCTTACTTGTAGTTTTGCAGATTTCTTTTTCACAAAAGCATGTTTGGTATTGCTTGAGGTAGTACAAGTTACATCTGGGATATTTTCTTCTATTTCACCTTTATCATTTAAGCCGCAATGTTTGTTTGTCCCGTCATATAAATTCAGCTCTCCGTCATCTAAAGATAGCTGTTCCCCTTCCAAAGATATTTTTTGGTCTTTAACTTCTGAGGGCAGCGCATTGTCATCATTAAGCAAAGATTTAACAGTCTGCATGGAAATGCCGCTGCTTTTGGGCATTTCGCCGTGCCTTTGTTCTACATAATAAATCTTTGTTGCTCCGGAAATATCTAAAGAATCGCTTTTTAAAGAGGCGCTGTACAGTGGGACTGTATCATCACCGTTAATATAAATTTCATCTGTTTTAGGAAGTAAGTTAATTGGCCAGGTTATCCACCAGGTTTCATGGATTTGACCTAAAGTAGGTTGGGCAGTGCCAACTATCTCGTAGATCTTAGTTCCATTAGTTTGATTAAGAATCGGGTCAATAAAATTATGAAATTGTTCAGCAAGATTAAAGACAGTCATGTTATAGCTTAAATTTGAAAGCAGGTTTTTAGTTTGGTCATAAGTTAGCGCTCCGGTTGTTTTATTGTTATCTATATCTCTATCATCTCTGAATGGGTAAGGTAAATCAGTGGAATTTTTATAAAAATTGGAATATTGACTTGATGGTAGAAGAGCAAAAACTGAAGGTGAATTTTGAGATACATCGTGGACCTCTGAAGCAGCCACTCCAATACCAAAATCTCCTATAAGAGGTCGTCCCAAAAGAATTCCATACATTAGAGTCTTAATTGCACTTGTTGCCCCTAAATGTGGTACACCTAATTCTATTAACTTATTTACCTTAGCAGCTTTGTTGGGATCTGAAATGTAGAACCTGGCTATGAGTCCCCCAAGTGAGTGTACAACTAAATTAACTTTAGACTGGCCTGAGATAGTTTTAGCTGATTCTATTAAAGCATCAAGATTATTTTTGGCTTCCCTGACATCTTTTCTCCAGTCATAGTTAAAGACAAAAAAGTTATTTTCCTTAACATACCCCATTCCTGTAAAGAATGAATCTATCTCAGAATATCCATAAGGATTCATATTTCCTGTTAAACCCAAAGAAGCTTCAGGAGTTACCCCGTCAGCTTTTAGCCTTAAAATATCAAAATAATCATCATCTCCTAGCTTGGCTGCCTCATCCTGATTAACCCAAATTTTCTCATTTGTAGGATATGCATGAGAGAAAGTTCCTCCATGTCCGTCATCTTTAGACCACACAATATCCTGTGAGGTTTTTAGCTCTGACCCTCCAATCCCAGGGATAAAAACAACCGGCAGTTTTGGCGGAGGCGGTGGAGGAGCATTATTGTTTAAAACAAAATATAAATCATCTTTTGCAGCAGTCCAAACATAACAACCATTATGCCAAGGATCAGTACCATTCCAAGTATAAACAGTTGGATCACAACTTCCTGAATTGTTTGAGTAGTCATATGTATTACCATTGGCATATCTTAACCCTCCATCAGGGAAATAATCTGTGTTTGGTTTATTGTTATATGAAACAGCAGTAAATAAAATTACACCACTGCCTGAATTTCCTATATTAGCATTTGATATTTTTATTAAATATTTGTGTCCCTGGATAAAGTTATAATTTCTGCACGAAAAATCCAAGGTCACATCCTCATACCCTGCTGGAACATTTGTTGTATTAAAGGTTAGTCCTGCTATTGGATCTGAAGAACTTCCATCTGGGGTGCAGGTATAAACAACAAAATTAGAATTATCTTTATCATAAATTTTGCTGTTTACGGCAGTAGAATCAAACTGATTAAGATTCGTCCGAGAGGTACTCACTCTGAAGGTAAAGCTGGTTAGTGTGCCTGATAAGTTATTACCCAATTCCTGGATTGTTTGCCAAACATTTAGTTGATCCCCAAAATTTTGAGTTTGAGAAGCAATAGTTACAGCTTCGGCTGACCTTGGGAGGACTAAAAAGAGCAATATAAAAATCCCAATAACGACCCTGGGCAAGGAGTGCATTTGGTAAGCTTTTACATGCATATTGTTGATCATGAAAAAATCGACTGCAATATAGCTTTAAGATGATTTAAGGTAACAGAGTGGTATACTACCCACAAAATGTTTACCAACCAAAAATTACTGGGAATAATTTTAATTTTGTTTATAATAGGGACTGGAGTATATTTTACAGTGACTAAATTTAAGCAGGATATAAGTAATATTGAAGCTTCCCCTTCTCCCAGCCCATCTGATTTAAATTTCCTTTTTAATAAAGTTCCTGCTGGAAGTGGGCAGCCTCAGTCAAATCAACAGCCAAATCAGCCTCAATCAACAGAACTCCCATTGCTGCGGAATAAAAAACTTTCCAAATTCCCCGGGATATTAAAACCGGAGATACTGCAAAATGAGGCGGGTAAACCCACTAAAAAAGCTATAATTCAAACAAATAAAGGTATAATTCAGCTTAAGATATACCCTGAGGCTTCTATGGCTGCTTCTAATTTTATTTTACTTGCGGCAAACGGGTTTTATGACGGGTTAAAATTCCACAGGGTGGAGCCTAATTTTGTGATCCAGGGAGGAGATCCTTTGGGTGATGGCACAGGCGGGCCAGGTTATCAGTTTCCTGATGAGCCTTTTGCAGGGGATTATGTAAAAGGGGTTGTGGCTATGGCCAATGCAGGGCCTGATACTAACGGGTCCCAGTTTTTTATTATGCTCTCAGATCACCCTGAACTGCCAAAAAAGTACACAATTTTTGGTGCTGTTATAGCTGGCCAGGATGTGGTGGATAAAATTGCAGTTGGGGATGTGATGCAAAAGATAGTTATCCAAAATCTTCAATAACTACACAATATCTTGTATATTGACACTTTATTATATCAATATGTTATGGTATAACAGGTAGCATGAAATGCCCTTTTTGTGGAAGCGAGTTAAGCAAAGTAGTGGATAAAAGATCTGTGGTTGGACGGGGTGAGATCAGAAGACGCAGAGAATGTTTAAAGTGTGATAAACGCTACACAACATACGAGACTTTGGCAGAAGTGGAGATTTTAGTTATTAAAAGAGACGGTAGAAAGCAAGCATACGCAAGGGAAAAAATCGAGAGAGGGCTGACCCGCGCTTTGGAGAAGAGGCCGGGGATTAACGAGGTCTCCAGGATATTGGACCGGATAGAAGGCAGGATCAGAAGCAGAAGATTACAGGAGGTGGAATCTCATCAATTAGGTAAGTGGATGCTATCTGAACTTAAAAAATTGGACTCAATTGCTTATTTGCGCTTTGCAAGTGTGTATAGAAATTTTGGCGACCCGAAGGATTTTGCAAAAGAATTGAAAACACTATGAAAAAAGTACAGCCTACATTACAAGTTGTGACCATGCCGGCCGTCCATGAAAAAAGAAGGACCAACGGCTATGCTAATGGTGAAGCAAATGGCTTGAATATAAACTCCCGCACTTTTGAAACAAGGTTTATCTCCAGATATAAAAAAATGCCCTCTCTTCCAGCTAGTTTAGCAGAGCCTTCCTTTTCAGAGTCTTCAAATAAAATACTTAAAGAAAGATATCTTCTCAAAGGCGGCAATTTGGAGGTTGTAGAAACTATAGCTGAGCGGTTTTGGCATATAGCATATGACATTGCCTCAGGTGATTTTGATTTTAAAGCAAGTCCCAAAGATGTATCAGAGATGGCCAAGCAGTTTTACTCTATGATGGTTAAACAGGAATTCCTGCCAAACTCTCCAACTATTATGAATGCCGGAAAACAAAATGGATTGCAGTATTCAGCCTGTTTTGTATTGCCTGTGGGGGATTCTCTGCCCGAGATTTTTGACTCTGTCAAATATGCGGCTTTAATTCATCAAACCGGGGGAGGTTGTATTGCTGGAGATGCTCGTGTTTGGACTACCTTTTGTGGTATTGAGCCAATAGAAACATTGTTTGGAAGGGCAACTGCTGATGGTAGGTTTGGTGTTAATCAAGGTTCTGGGGTAGCTTTTGATGTCTCTGATTTGAATATTCAGACTACCTCTATGGATCCTTCAACTGGAAAAACAGGTCTTAAAAAAGTTACTCATGTTTGGAAATATGAGGTTCCTGCTGACCAACAGATGGTAGTGACTACAGCAGATGGTACTACTGTTCAAACCAGTTCCTGGCATCCTTTTATGGTTTTTCGAGGTTCAGCATTTGAGGAGGTTAGAGCAGACAAATTAGTTCAAGGAGATGTCATATTGGGTCCGGGAAAAGCTGACGAATACTGGCCTTGGAAAAAATTCCGTAAAGTAGGATCAATAGCAATTGATCCAGAGATAGGATGGTTAATAGGGTTTACTTTGGGTGATGGATCTTTTGGTTATGTTAAACCTTTGAGACAATTCAGAGTCCGCTGGTTTTCTGGTACTACTGATGTATTGGAGCGGGTACAAAAAATACTTGCCAGAGTAAATATTAATGTTTCTATTCAAAAAGATAAAAGAGGATTATGGAGTATTGGTACTTTAAATCAGAGATTTGTTCATGATTTACTTGAGGCTTGTGGTTTGGAAAAATTTGGACCAAAAGACGATCTGATTAGAGTTCCTGAGATTATTGCTAAATCCCCTCTGCCAGTTGTTAGAGCATTTATTGCAGGGCTTTTAGATAGTGATGGCTATGTTGCAGCTGATGGTAGTCCTTCTTATACCACTGCTTCTGAAGCTATGTCTCAGGATTTGGCAGCTCTTATTAGTTTGTTGGGTTTTCGAACTTCAGTTAAATCCAAATTGCCTTATGGTAAAAGTAAAAAAATAACTTATACAGTTCAGTTTTGTCCATTGCCTCAAGTAAATAAATTATCAGATGTACTTATGCCTTATTTAGCTAATGTTATGCGCAGAGGGAGACTGATAAGTTTAAGTAGAAAACAAACAGCGATACCCTTACAGTTTCGAGTTTTAAGAGATGAGTTAAAAAAACTCGGGTTAGTAAAAGAAAGATTTAGTAAGATTAAAGGAGCAGGTCCGTTATCCTCAGAACTAAATTATTGGTCTTCTCATGGCCGTATTGATCGGGATAGTATTCATGCAATAGCTGATGTTGTATTCTCTCACTCACCGCAGTTATCTGATTTATTACATAGAATAGCTAACAACGGTCAAGAGATAAGCAGTATTAAAAAAGCAGCTGTTGCTAAACCTTATTATGACTTATCAGTTGCAGATTGGAATACTTACGCAGCTGGTAAATCTGGTTTGGCCATGATTCATAATACCGGGTTTGCTTTTTCCCGCCTTCGTCCTGCCGGCTCTATTGTTAATACCACAGGTGGTGTTGCTTCCGGTCCTGTTTCATTTTTGCGGGTTTTTAATGCTGCAACAGAATCTATCAAACAGGGTGGCACAAGAAGGGGAGCTAATATGGGAATTTTGCGCATTGATCATCCGGATATTTTGGAATTTATCAGATGTAAAGCAGAGTTGGATGATTTAAACAAGCCTGTGTATGACAAAGTTGCCTCACTTTTACCAGATGATTCTGCCAGGGAATATTTTAAGACAGTGCTTTTGGACAAACAAATTGCCAATTTTAATATCTCCTGTGCAGTTACTTCTAAGTTTATGGAAGCTTTGGCCAAGGGGGAAGATTATGATTTGGTGGGTCCTCATACCGGACAGGTGGCAGGAAAATTAAATGCCAGGGAAGTTTATGATGAAATAATTGAGCGGGCTTGGCATACAGGTGATCCGGGTTTAATCTTTATAGACAGGATTAATGATTCACCTGCCAATCCTGTGCCTTCTTTGGAAACAATAGAGAGCACAAATCCATGTGGGGAACAGCCTTTGGCACCTTGGGATGCATGTAATTTGGGATCAATAAACTTAGGGAAATTTATATTACCTGGTGGTTCTGGAGTAGATTGGGAAGGTTTAAAAAGAGTCACTCACCTGGCAGTTCACTTCTTGGACAATGTGGTGCAAACAAATCCTTATACCCTAAGGCAGATTTATGATGAGGTGCAAAGCAATAGAAGGATTGGTTTAGGGGTAATGGGTTTTGCAGATATGCTTTTTAAATTAAAGGTTGCCTATAACTCCTTGGAGGCTTTGGATCTGGCTGAAAAAGTAATGAAGTTTATAAATGAAGAAGGGCATATGATGTCTGAGGAATTAGCTGTTGTAAGGGGGCCTTTTCCAAATTGGGCTAATTCAATTTATGCAGATAAAAAATCCTCTGCTTTCAAAGAAAGACCTGCCTCATCAGCTTATGGAACAGGTAAACCAATCAGAAATTCAACAGTCACCACTATTGCTCCAACAGGCACAATTTCTATAATTGGTGATTGTTCATCTGGAATTGAGCCTGTATTTGCTTTAGCTTATATTCACAAAGCAAAATCTGTCGGAGACCAATATAGAATTTTAACTATAGCTAACGAAACTTTCACAAAGATTGCCAAAAGAGAAGGCTTCCATTCAGATGATTTAGCAGAAAAAGTTATGAAAAATGGCTCTGTTAAGAACCTTTCAGATGTGCCGCAAGAGTGGCAGGATATTTTTGTTACAGCTCCGGAAATAGATCCGATTTGGCATGTTAAGATGCAAGCAGCTTTTCAAAAATATACAGACAACGGAGTTTCTAAAACCATCAACTTACCAAACTCTGCAACCCAGACAGATGTGCGGACAGCATATATGATGGCTTATGAAACAGGCTGTGATGGGATTACTGTCTATCGTGATGGTTCAAAGAGCGTTCAGGTGTTGAATGTTTCATCAACCTTAAGTAAAGCTAAAGAAGATCCCGCTGCACCAATTGCAGATCGGCCAATGATTTTGCAGGGCCATACCTACAAGGTTTCAACTCCGGTTGGTGAGGCATTTGTGACTGTAAATCGTGATGAGCAGAACCAGCCATTTGAGGTATTTGTCACAGTTGGTAGAGCTGGCATGCATACCATGGCAGATGCTGAAGCTATGGGAAGGTTAGTATCTCTCTCACTGCGACTTGCAAGAGGAGCGCAAGGAACAGATCCAAAAGCTGTAGCGCAAAAAATTGTGAATCAATTAAAAGGAATTGGTGGAGCATCACATGTCGGGTTTGGGAAAAACAGAGTCATGTCTCTTGCTGATGCTATTGCTAAAGTTTTGGCAGAGGATTTATCGCAAACTCCAACAGAAGAAAAGGCTGAAACTTTGCCTCTTAATTTAACCCAGGAGGTAAATACAGGATTAGATGATGTGGTTTTGTCTGCAGCATCCAGGTCTCAGGCAGATTTGTGTCCTGAATGTGGTTCAGCCAGCTTTGTAATGGAAGAAGGCTGCAAAAAATGCCATTCCTGCGGTTACTCCATGTGTTAAGAACCTCGCTTCGCGAGAACCTTGCCCAGCACAAAGTGCGAACTTGTTCATTTGCTTTGCAAAGGGTAGAATCTTCTCATGAATTCTGAAAAAGGGTTAGTTATTTTATATACTGGTGAAGGGAAGGGGAAGACAACAGCTGCACTGGGTTTGGTACTCAGAGCTGTTGGTTATAAAAAGAAATGCCTGATTGTACAATTTGGCAAGGCTTGGTTTACCGGGGAGCTGGTGGGGATTAAAAAGTTAGGATCTGGAGTAAAAATAATTCAGGCAGGTAAAGGATTTTTGGGAATTTTGGGGAGTAAAGTTAAAAAAGAAGATCACAGGAAAGCTGCCAAAGAAGCATTTGACATTATATACAAGGAAGTGATTGGTGGTAAATGGGATATTGTTGTGGCAGATGAGATAGTTGGTGCAGTTGCCTCAAATGTGTTACCCTTAAACTTGGCAGTAAAACTTATCAAAGATAAACCAAAAGAGTTAGACTTGGTTTTAACCGGACATCATGCAAAAAAGAAACTTATGGATATGGCAGATTTAGTAACAGAGATGAAAGAAATTAAACATCCATTCCGGAAAGGGATTTTGGCAAAAAAGGGTCTTGACTTTTAGCACTCGCAGTTATAAACTGCTAAAATAGACAGAAAACTATGGCAGATTTCATTAAACCATTAATAGAACCACTTAAACTAAAACCAACTATGTCTGTGGGACCGCTTAGGGACACAGTCATTTTTCCCGGCAATTCAGTCCCAATTATCTCAGGACGTCCAAAGTCTAAAGCAGCCTTGGATTTAGCCTGGAACTCTGATAAATTAATTGTTTTTGTAACCCAAAAAAACTCCCGGATTGAGGATCCAACAGATAAAGATTTATATAAAGTAGGAACTGTTTGTTTAATCAGAAGAGTGGTTAAAAATCCTGAGGGTGAATATACTTTGCAGGCAGAAGGATTATCCAGGGTTTATCTAAAAAGTTTTACCAAGGTAGACCCATACCTGGAGGCAGAAATTGAGGAAATCCCTGAGCTTTATGAAAGATCAGATCAAACTGAAGCATTAGTCAGGACTGTCAGGGAACAGGTTAAAAGATTTTTGGAACTGGGTGGAAATCCATTTATAGATCAATCTAATTTTGCTAACTGGTCGCTTTTTACATATTCTGATGATCCAAATCAGCTGGTAAATTCTGTTGCCCAATCAATTGATTTTAAAACAATAGATAAACAGCAAATTTTAGAAATGACTTCAGCCCAGGAACGCTTACAAAGACTGTCTGAGCTTTTGGCAAAAGAAATCAGGATTTTGGAAATTTCCCAAAAAATCTCCTCCCAAACACAAGAGAGGGTTTCCCGTATGACCAAAGAAGCAATTTTGAGAGAGCAAATGAAAAGCATTGAGGAAGAGTTGGGTGGAGCAGATGGTGAGCATCAGGAAATCAAAGAGTTTGAGCTGAAGATTAAAAAAGCTGGCATGCCAAAGCAAGTTTTAGAGCGGGCCAAAAAAGAGCTGGGCAGGCTTGCTAAGATGAGCTCGTATAACCCGGAGGCAGGTTATATCAGAAATTACTTGGAATGGTTAACAGATTTACCCTGGAAATTAGTCAAAAACGGTAAAGTAGATCTGAAAAAAGCTGAAGATATTTTGGATGAGGATCATTATGGCCTTAAAAAAGTTAAAGAAAGGATTTTGGAATACCTGGCAGTACATAAGCTATCAGGTAAGATGAGAGGGCCTATTCTTTGCTTTGTCGGACCACCCGGAGTTGGCAAGACCTCAATTGGTAAATCCATAGCCCGGGCGCTAAACCGAAAATTTAACAGAGTTTCCTTAGGTGGAATCAGGGATGAGGCAGAAATTAGGGGTCACAGAAGAACATATGTAGGTTCTATGCCAGGCAGGATTATTCAGGGAATAAAACAAGCAGGAGCTATTAATCCGGTCTTTATGTTAGATGAGATTGATAAAATCGGCGCAGACTATAGAGGTGATCCTTCTGCTGCTTTGCTTGAGGCTTTGGACCCGGAGCAAAACTCAGGATTTTCGGATCATTATTTGGAGGTTCCATATGATTTATCTAATGTGATGTTTATAACAACTGCCAATATTTTAGATACTATTCCATCTGCCCTAAGGGACAGACTGGAGGTTATCAGATATGCAGGTTATACAGAAGATGAAAAATTCCATATTGCCAAAAAATTCTTAATTCCCAAACAAATTGAAAATCATGGGCTTAAAAATACCCAAATTGAATTTGAAGATGAGGCAATCAGGACAATTATCAGAGGTTATACCAGGGAAGCAGGAGTAAGAAGTTTGGAAAGAGAGCTTTCTGCAGTAATCAGAAAAGTTGCCAGAAAAATAGCAGAAGGTAGCAGTAAAAAGTTTACTATTAAGTCTTTAGATATTCATGGATTCCTGGGGCCTATTAAATTCCTGCCGGTTTTGGCAGAAAAGGAAGATGAGGTTGGTATGGTGACTGGTTTGTCTGTGACAGAGGCTGGGGGAGAGGTCCTTTTTATAGAAGTAACTTTAATGCCTGGAAAAGGTGGACTTTTACTTACCGGTCAGCTAGGGGATGTGATGAAAGAATCAGGCCAGGCTGCCATGAGCTATGTTAGGTCGCACTGGTTATCTTTAGGTTTGCCTGAAAGGTTTTTCCAGAAAGTTGATGTGCATGTTCATGTGCCTGAAGGAGCGATTCCTAAAGATGGTCCGTCAGCAGGAATATCCCTTACAGCAGCTATAGTTTCTGCATTTACTAAAATTCCGGTTAAAAAAGAAGTGGCCATGACTGGAGAGGTTACCTTGCGGGGCAGGGTTTTGGAAATAGGAGGATTTAAAGAAAAAGTGCTGGCAGCTCATCGGGCTGGAGTAAAGGTGATAATTGCTCCCTCAGATAATGAAAAAGACCTAGAGGATATTCCTGATTTTGTCCAGAAAGATTTAAAGTTTCACTTTGTTAAACATATGGATGAAGTTTTGAGTGTGGCTTTAATCAGGCCTTCAAAATTAGCACTGCCAAAACGTATCCCGGTTGCCCCTCCTGCTTACCTGGCTTAATCTTCTGCTTGACTAAAAAGATAATTTTGTGTAAATTCAATAATAGTCTGCCTCAATAAATTTTCATGGATTTAATATTTAATAACATAAACTATCTTATCTGGGCTTCAGTTGTTGTGGCACTTGGATATGGATTCTATCTTATTGTAGATGTGTTAAAACAACCATCAGGTGATGAGAAAATGCAGGAGATTGCTGCAGCAATCCAGGAAGGCGCTAGTGCTTATTTAAAAAGACAATACCAGGTGGTGGCTTTAGTTGCGGTTATTTTAACAGCAGGAATTTATTTTATCCTGGGTACAAATAGTGCAATTGGGTTTTTGGTGGGAGCAATACTCTCAGCCCTGGCCGGCTTTATTGGTATGTCTGTGGCAGTTAGGGCAAATGTTAGGGTTGCAGAGATTGCCAAAAAAGGTTTACCGCAGGCTTTTAGTTTGGCTTATAAAGGTGGGGCAGTGACCGGGTTTTTGGTAGTGGGGCTTGCTTTAGGAGCGGTTTATGGATTTTATACCTACACAGGTGGGGATATTAAATCTTTGGTTGGTTTGGGTTTTGGAGGTTCTTTGATCTCTGTTTTTGCTCGTTTAGGTGGAGGAATATTTACCAAAGGGGCAGATGTGGGGGCTGATTTGGTTGGGAAATTGGAAGCAGGCATTCCGGAGGATGATCCAAGAAACCCGGCTGTTATTGCAGATAATGTGGGAGATAATGTCGGGGATGATGCAGGCATGGCAGCTGATATTTTTGAAACATATGTGGTAACTGCAATAGCCTCTATGATTTTAGGAAGTTTACTTTTTCCTGGTTTTACAAATGCAGTTATTTTTCCTTTAGGGCTTTTATCAATGGGAATTTTCTCATCAGTGGTAGGTTCTTTATTTGTAAAACTTACCAGTAAAAATATCATGAGTGCTTTGTATAAAGGTATGATTGCAACTGGGGTGGTTTGTGCAGCTTTGTTTTATCCTACTACCTCTATCCTGATGGGTACTAATCCACAGTTTCCTGTTTTAAGTCTTTATCTGGCATCTTTGATTGGAGTTTTGGTAACAGCAGGAATGGTTTTGATAACTGAATATTACACAGGCACTAAATATGCACCGGTTCAAAATCTGGCTGCAGCTTCTAAAACAGGCCATGCTACCAATATTATTTCAGGTTTGGCATTATCTATGAGGTCAACTTTTTGGCCTGTTATTTTAATATCAGCTGCTGTTATTTCAAGCTTTAGTTTTGCCGGGCTTTATGGGATTGCTTTGGCTGGAGTAACCATGCTCTCTTTAGCCGGGATTGTTGTGGCAATTGATGCATTTGGCCCGATTACAGACAATGCAGGGGGAATTGCAGAGATGGCAGGGCTACCTGAAAAAGTCAGGAATATAACAGATTCTTTGGATGCTGTAGGTAATACTACCAAAGCTGTAACCAAAGGTTATGCCATAGGATCTGCAGCACTGGCAGCAATGGTTTTATTTTCAGCTTATTCACAAGAATTTGCTGCTTCTGGACAAGAGTTGTCGTTTTCTCTTTCTGATCCAAAAGTTTTGGTAGGACTCTTCATTGGTGGATCTTTGCCTTATCTTTTTGCTAGCTTTGCTATGGAGGCTGTTGGGAAAGCCGGAGGGGCAGTTGTGGAAGAAGTCAGAAGACAATTTAAACAGATTAAAGGAATAATGGAGGGTACTGCTAAACCAGATTATGCCAAGTGTGTAGATATTGTGACAGCCTCTGCTCAAAAAGAAATGCTTGTTCCGGCTTTAATTCCGGTTTTATCTCCTGTGATTGTGGGATTTGTGTTAGGTCCGGTTGCGCTGGGTGGAATGTTGGTTGGATCCATAGTTACAGGAATATTTGTAGCTGTTTCTATGACTACAGGAGGAGCTGCCTGGGATAATGCTAAAAAGTATATAGAAACAGGAAAATTTGGAGGTAAAGGATCTGAGGCTCATAAGGCAGCAGTGACAGGGGATACAGTTGGTGATCCATACAAAGATACAGCAGGCCCTGCTATAAACCCCATGATTAAAGTAGTTAATATCGTAGCTTTACTTTTAGTGCCATTTTTAAAGTAGTTTACTGGGTTGGGTTTGTGGGAGCTGAGGTTGGGGGAGGGGTGCTTTGGCCGCCACTCAGAGCATTTTTAACCTCGTTTACCACCTGATCAGGAGTATAAGATGCTTTAATAAGATATGCTTGTGCACCCAGCTCAAATCCTTCCTTAATTACTGCTTCCTGACCTAAGTTTGTTAAAAGTATAGTAACCATTTTAGAGTTAGGATTTTGGGTTTTAAACTCACGCAGAAGCTGCAATCCGTTCATCCCGGGAAGCATGATATCCAAAAGAAGCAAATCAAATTGTTCTGTTCTTAACATATCCAAACCAGAAGTTCCATCAACAGCAGATTTTACCAAAAAACCTTCCTTGGAGAGCTGTCTGACATACAGCTCCCTAATAAAATCTTCATCCTCAACCAATAATATTTTTTTACCTTGCGGATTCATTCTTTTTATTTTACCACACTAATAATTTAATGTACCTGCTTGTATGGCTTGGCCAATAAAATCAGTTGTGTTTAAGGCTCCAGTGCTTCTTTGAATGGCTAAGGGTAAGGTGAAGGAAAATTTACTTCCTTTATCTTCCTCAGACTCCACCCAAATTTTTCCTCCTAATTTTTCTATAATTGATTTTGAAATATATAAACCCAGTCCTGTTCCTTTGGTAGTTTGTTTAACCTGATGAGTGCCTCTGTAAAATTTGGAAAATAGTTTATCTAAAGCCTCTTTTGGAATACCTACCCCTGTATCTGCAACAGTGGTTGTTGCCTCATTTGGGGAAACCTGCAAAAATACATCCACCTTTCCTCCAACAGGGGTATAATTTATAGCATTAGCAACAAGATTTGTCACAACTTCAGGAATCCTTAAAGGGTCTGCTAAAACTTTTGGCAGCTCTTGTGTGAGAGGATGCAAAGTTAAAACAATGTTTTTTTGTATTGCCTGGGTTTTTAAATCTTCCACTACTTTGTTAACAATAGGTAAAAAATCCAAAGGTTGTGGGGCAACAGACATCTGTTCCCTTTCTATTTTATTAACAGACAAGAGATTTTGTATTAAACTCAATAGCTGCTGGGAAGAAGTTAAGCTTTTTTGTAAAAGATCCAGCTCTTCTTTTTGTACTTTTCCTTGATTTTCATTAATAAATACAGATAAATAACCAATGATTGAAGTCAGAGGTGTTCTTAGCTCATGTGAAGCCATAGATACAAAATCAAGCCTCATTTCTTCCAGCTCTTCTTCCCTGGAAAGGTCATGAAGTATTAGGATGCAAGAAACATTACTTTGTCCTCCAGCAAGCTGGGCAGTCAGCAGATTTATTTTTGTTTCTTTGCCGTTTTTACCAACCAGCCTGGTACTTTGATTAAAATTGCCCTGGCAATAAGTTTTGGGTAAAACTTCTTCCTGGTCAGAAAAAATATGAACTATCTGATCAATTGACCTTTGTATGATTTCTGCTGATTTATAGCCTGTTATCTCTTCAGCTGCTTTATTTAAAAGAATTATATTTTTATTAAAATCTAAAGCTATAATTCCATCAACAATTGTAGATAAAACTTCATCCAGTTTACTTTTTTCCAAAAGAGCTGTATTTTTCTGCAGTTCAATATTTTCAAAAATTCTTTTTAAATTATCTGCCAGCTGATCAAAAGATTTTCCTATTGTTTCAAATTCATCAAAAGATTTAATATTTGCCCTTTGGTTAAAATTTCCATTTCCCAATCCTTGAGCACTTTTAATTAGAGTTTGAAGAGGTCTTAAAAAAAACAAAAGTATAGCTGAGACAAAAAATACTGCTCCTAAACCTATTCCAATACTTAAAAAAGTATTTTGGATAAAAAACACTGATGTGATAAGAGGAACAAGTATTCCAAAAATCAGCAGTAAAAATATCTTTAAAAAAAGCGTGATGTGCATACTAAATAAGCGTAACAGAGGCCAAAGTTGGAATCAACCCCAAGTATCGCCAACGGGAGTTGAACCCGTGATTTTCGGGATGAGAACCCGATGTCCTAGGCCACTAGACGATGGCGACGTGGACAAATTATACCATCCATGATTGACTTTGCCCATCATATAGCATAAAATTTCCACAATTTGCCCAACTTAATGATAAAACTAAATAAGTTAGTTAAACCAGAGAATACATATCTTACTTCAAAAGGCCTCTTGGAGGCCAAAGCTGAATTGGAGTTTCTTACAAAGCAAAAAAGGGCAGAAATTGCCCAAAAGATCCATCAGGCCAGGGAGTATGGAGATTTAACAGAAAACTCAGAATATGATCAGGCAATGGAAGATCAGGGTATGGTAGAAAATAGGATTGCAGAGCTTGAAGAAATTTTGAAGAATCCTAAAGTGATTGAGGAAAAACCAGACGTTGATTTTGTGGTAATTGGATCAACTGTAAAGATTAAGATGGATGATGGGATAGATGAATTCACGATTGTAGGAAGAGTTGAGGCAGACCCTTCTAAAAAAAGGATTTCTAATGAATCACCTTTAGGCTCATCGCTTTTAGGTGCTAAAAAAGGTGAGGAAGTTGAGGTTACAACACCAATAGTCAGATATAAATGTAAAGTATTGGAGATAAAATAATGGTTTACAGAAAATATAAATTAGAAAAAAGATATTATAAAAATTTATCCCAGGAAGATTTAAAAATAATTAAGATTCTGGAAAAAGCGGTTAAAGACATAGGAGATCTATATGCCATTCAATTAAAAGATGGTTTTTATCCTAAAGGAATTACCAAAAAAGAACTTGAGAAAGAGAATGAGATTAATCCGGAAATACTCTCTCCCTTTACTTATATAGAGGAAAAAAACGGAAGGCTTAAGGCAGTACCTCTCCATATCCGTTATGCTAAATATTTAAAACCTGTTGCCAAACAGATAGAAAAAGCTGCCTCAATTTGTACAAATCCTACCTTTAAAGTTTATTTACAAGCACGGGTTAAGTCCTTGATGGATGGCAGTTATAGAGAAGCATTTAAGGTTTGGTTAAATGTCAAAAATTCCAACATAGATTTTAATATCAGTTTACTTGCTGGACAACTGGATAAATTGTTTGATGTCAAAAGAGTATTTCAAGGGTATGTAGGTATTATTGATAAAGAATATACAAAACTTTCAGAAAGCTACAAAGAAACTTTATACTCAAGTGCCAAAATCAGCTTCAGTAAATATCATTCAACAGGTATTCCAAAAAAAGGAGTAGGAGTATTTGTAGAAGTTACTTCAGCAATTTCAGGTTATCCGGCAGATATATTATCTGCAGGTCAACACTACCCTGTTAATCCTGAGACTGCTTTGAAATATGGTTCTAAGATTATTCTTTATTCATCTCAAATAACATATAAGTTTGAAAAAATATACTACCCGATCTTTAAAACAATTTTTGAAAAAAGATTTGCCTCTAAATATTCCAAGGAATTACTTTTAGAAGCATCAGTATGGATTATATTACTCTATGAATTGGGAAAACAATTGCATAATTTTTCTGGAGCAAGAGAAAGATTGCAAGATTTATATGGTCCAATTGATGAAGCAAACGGTTTTGCCTCAGGTATTGAGCACAGCAAACATTTAGTTGTTAAAGGGTTGCTTTCTCAACAACAGCTGGAAGCTATTATAATTATCCACATAGTTTGGATGCTTTCAGATTGGCTGCTTTATAAAGAAAGCGCAGCTAAACATTTTCATTTAGTGGGATATTCAACTTTGCTTGATTCCTATCTTTCTCATGGGGCCCTAAAGATGAGCGAAGGTATTTCCTGGCCTAATTTTTCCAGGATTTTCTTTGAGATTGAATCAATGGCTTATAAACTTAATTATTTTTTACAAAAAGGTTCATATAAAGAAGCAGATCAATATATAAAGAAGCATGCTAATTTTAAAAATTTTGAAAGCTTCTCAAAAACTCTAAGTAAAATCAACACTAAAGTTTGATATCTTCCATCTCTTGCAATGTTATGCTACAATATACCAAATTTCCTCTACTTATGTAGAGGTTAGTTATTATGGCAGGAAAATAAATATGACAACAGCAGAGAAATCAGAATTAATAATAGCAGTACCAGCTGGTCCACAAATACCAGGGGATCCAAGACATTCAGAAGGATCCAGGCTAGCTGAACCTACTCACAGATTATTACAAGAGGCAGGTTTAAGGTATAGTTTAGTTGGCCGTCAGCTAACAGGAGCTGTTTCGGGAACTAATTGGAGAATTGTTGAATTTAGAGGTTCAGATATACCAAAAGCTGTTGCTGAAGGAGATGCAGATATAGGTTTTACCACTTCAGATAAAGCTTTAAATCTACCTGATGATGAATTTGATGAAGAAGGAGAATTCAGACGAATTGAAATCATGAGAGAGTTAGGGTATGGCGGATGTGAATATAGAGCAGGATATACTGAAAGACTAGGTGCTTCTGAAGATACAAAATTAGAAATTGCAGAAGGACACACAGTTGGAGTTGGCCTATATCATTTGGCTAGGAGAATTTTTCAGGAACGCGGAATAAAACCAGTAGATTATGTTGTTAGGGATGGTCATGTTGAAAATACCACCATACCTCCGCGTGGTCGGGCTCTGCTAATACTTGATATTTATGAGACTGGTATAACCATGAGAGCAAACGACCTAAAACCAGCTAAAGAACAGCTTATGCTTTTCCAAGCAATAGAAATTCGCCGAAAAGGTTCATTAGGTAGGAATGCAGAAGAAATGATGGCCAGATTTGACTCTAGAATAGCTATGGCTTTGGAGAACCGTGAAGCCTGGATGAGATCTCAAGATAAGAGGTTTCCGCAAGCCAACCTTGATTTTAGAGTACCTCAAATTCCTGGTATAAGACAATTAACCTTCCCCAATACATTAGTTGCCGCTTAATTTATTAATAAGACAATCTTCACTTTATTGCTAAGCAAGAAGTTTACTTCATTTAACTCATCAGCTATACTTTAGGCATGGCTCTTCAAGATTTACAAAAAGAACGGCTTAAAAAGTTAAAAAATATTCAAAGATTAGGAATTAATCCTTATCCTGCAAAATCCGCAAGAAAACAGGAAATTTTTACAGCCCGTAAAATGATGGGTAAAAAAGTGGTGGTTGCCGGAAGACTTAGATCTTTAAGGCCTCACGGCAAAATTACTTTTGCAGATTTGGAAGATGCTTCCGGAAAAATCCAATTATTTTTTTCTCAAAGCGAATTAAATGGTGAAAAGTTTGAATTTTTAACTAATCTTGATTTAGGCGATTTTATAGAAACTTCAGGGGAAATTTTTAAAACTCAAGCAGGTGAAATTTCAGTCAGAGTTTCGGATTATAAATTACTTACCAAAAGCATCAGACCCCTTCCGTCTGCCTGGTATGGATTAAAAGATGTAGAAGAAAGGTATAGACGAAGATATGTAGATTTGATTATGAATCCTGCTGTCCGGGGCGTTTTGGAAAACCGTTCCAAAATAATCGCTAGCATTAGGGATTTTTTAATTAATGAAAGAGGATATTTTGAAGTAGAAAGTCCTGTTTTGCAGCCAATTTATGGAGGAACCAGGGCCAGGCCTTTTAAAACACACCATAATACCTTGGATCAAACATTTTACCTGAGAATTTCTAATGAGCTTTATTTAAAAAGATTAATTGTAGGGGGATTTGAGAAAGTTTTTGAGATTGGACATACTTTCAGAAACGAGGGAATGGATCGAAATCATAATCCGGAATTTACCATGCTTGAAACAATGGAGGCTTATGCTGACTATATGGATAACATGAAACTAATTGAGGAAATGTTTGAATATGTGGCAAAGCAGGTTTTTAAACAGACTAAAATTACCTATCAAGGAGTAGTGATAGATTATAAAGCTCCCTGGATCAGGATTTCTTTAAGTGATCTTTTCAAAAAATATACTGGGGTACATTTTCATGATATTGATACTTTAGAAAAAGCTACCAGTTTGGCAAAAAAATTAGGAGTGGAAATAAAAGATTATATGACTGATGGGGAAATACTTTTAGAAATATTTGAAAAAAAATGTACCAGTCAACTAATCCAGCCAACGTTTGTTTATGATTATCCGGCAGATTTTTATCCTCTGGCTAAAAGAAAGATAGATAATCCGAAACTGGTGGAAAGCTTTGATATATATGTTGCAGGAATGGAAATGGGAACTAATTATTCTGAACAGAATGATCCGGAGGAGTTAAGAAAGGCTTGGTTGGCAGAAAAAAAGAAAGAAACAAAAGGAAATCCGGAAGCCCAAAAACTGGATGAGGATTTTCTAACAGCTTTGGAATATGGAATGCCGCCAACTTCCGGTATTGGTCCAGGGATAGACAGGTGGATTATGGTAATGACAGATTCTCCATCTATTGCCGATGTGATTGCTTTTCCAATGCTTAAGATAGAAAAGAAAGGCAAAAAATGACCAGGGAAGAGGCATATAATTTAATGATTGTCATGTTACAAAATAAAAATCTGCAAAAGCATGGACTGGCTGTTGAGGCAATTATGAGGGCATTATGTAAATATTTAATGGAAAGAGAGATTGCCACGTTGTCTTCGGTTCCTCGCAATGACGTAGAAAAAGAATTTAATGAAGAAGAGTGGGCAATTGTGGGTTTATTGCATGATGCGGATTATGAATTAGTGGAAAAAGATCCTAAAAAACATACTTTAGTAACTGAAGAAAAATTAAGACCGCTGGGAGTTTCAGATAGAATTATAAATGCAATAAAAGCACACCACGATGGAATAAAGGATACTAGGGATAATTTAATGGAATCATCAGTTTATGCATCAGATGAATTGTCCGGGTTAATTACAGCTGTTGCTTTAGTCAGGCCAGATAAAAAACTATCTTCAGTAACTGTTGAATCTGTTATGAAAAAATTTCCTCAAAAAAACTTTGCAGCCGGGGCAAACAGAGATCAAATTTTGGCTTGTGAGAAAGAGTTAAATATTCCGCTTCAAGAATTTGTAGGAATAGCCTTAAAAGCAATGCAAGGAATATCAGATAAGCTGGGGTTGTAATTACTGTATCATTTAAATGATACAGATCTTGACATCTCTATATCATTATAATAATATAGTCTTATGGATCCTCAAATACACGAGAAAATAGCCGTCTATTTAAGAAACCAGCTTGCTCAAGCTGATAAAAGATTGAAAGCTTATACTATCGATAGGGACGGAAGAGACTACTTTAAGAGAAGCGCTGCTCTTGTATTAAGGAAATATCTTAGGGACTATACTCAGCTTGGGAAAGAGCCTAGATGGATCGCAGTTTCGGGATTACGAGGAGTAGGAAAAACTACCCTTCTAGCTCAATTGTATACAGAATTAAGATGTGGACCAAATTGTAAATTATATATTTCTCTTGATGAAGCTCGAACCGTTTTAGGAGTAAGCTTAAATGATATTTTAACAGTTTATGAAGAAATACTAGGCGTAGTATTTGAGAATCTTAAGGACTCCGTTTATATATTTATAGACGAGATTCAGTATGAGGAAAATTGGGGATTAATTTTAAAAAGTTTATATGACAGAACCAATAAGGTTTTCATTTTTTGTACAGGATCTTCTGCATTATCACTTCAAACAAATCCTGATGTTTCGAGAAGAGTTATTTTTGAAAAACTATACCCAATGTCGTTTACAGAATATATGATGATTAAAGAAAGAAAAACACCGATAACTGGGTTGGGCAGTGCCATACGAGAAGTACTTTTAAATTCTGTATCAGCTGAGGAATTGTATTTATCTCTGCAAAAATTTCAAAGCAGTGTTAATAAATATTGGTCCACGATAGATAGATTAGAAATTGATAAGTATCTTAAGTATGGTTCACTCCCTTTTACCCTACAGTATAACCAGGAACCATTAATTTACGAACAAATAGAGAGAACTTTGACTAATATAATAACTAAAGATATTCCCCAACTTGGTAAATTTGATCAAACTACAATAAATCGAATGACACAAATATTATATACAATTGCTAGCTCAGATATAACTAGCTTACAAAGTTTAACAAAAGATTTAGGCATGTCTATTACTACTGTAGCGGAAATACTAGATGTATTTGAGAAATCAGAAGTATTACTGCGAGTTTATCCTGATGGTTCTCTATTCGGGCAAGTTAAAAAACCCTCAAAATATCTCTTTTTAGCACCAGCCTACCGGAGTATGTTTTTTAACTTAATTGGGAGTATTATTACTTATGATAATTACAAGGGCAAGCTGTTAGAAGATGCTGTAGGACTTTATTTAAGCCGTATTTTGGGTTTGAGATTTGGATCAGCTCTTACTTATGATATTACCCCGAGTAGTGCGGATTTTATTATTACTCTTAGCACTGTCAAGAATAAAAGAATTCCTGTCGAAGTTGGTTTCGGAAGTAAAACTTTTATTCAGGTAAAGCAAACAATGGCTAAAATAAATGCAAGCTATGGCCTTTCTGTGTCTGCTTCAAGGCTAGCTTTAAATGAGGAGAAAAATATAGTATCAGTACCGTTAAGCTTCTTTCTGCTCATCTAAGGTTTAACAAGGTATATTAGACGAAGTAACTTTTTATGTATTTAAACAGTCTTGTTTTGACAAAGTGCTTAAAGATTGGGATAATTTCCTGCTATATATGGAAAAACAGCCGATTTCTGGAAGAATGATAGAGTTTTTACAGGGGAGATATATGCAAAGGAGAGTTGCATTGGGAACAGCAACTGAAGATAGTACTTCTGAACCTGTATTAGCTCACTTAAAACAAAAAGGTGTACTCAAAGGAGTAATCCCAGCTTTTAGGGAATTTCAATACATAATCAACATAGCTGCTGAAGAGGAAGATTTTATACTCTCGGATCGTGGTAGTTTTGTTGCATCATTTCTATTATTAGGATATGCTGCGACGGCTTTCTTTCTAACTGCAGCAGGGATAAGACCGAGAAAGGGTATAAGTGAAATTGGAAACTGGAAATTCTTAAATAAGGTAAGTAATAAGGATAAAACTCTCTAGATCACTATTAGTATTCCTATTTACCTTTATCTATTGGCACAATAAGTGTTATTAGACGAGGTATCCAGGATCAAATTAAGAATATTATATGCTCCTCACTTGTGGTATAAATGCATTATGAATATTACTGATCTTAAGAAAATTTTAAAAGTTTTTCTTACCTTGCAGTGGGCAAAGGAGTTACCAAGACAAGGTTTTATTGCCATGGGCTTTAAAAGAAATGAAGCAGACTCAGTTGCAGCCCATTCTTTTTCCACTGCTCTTCTTTCATATTTTCTGGCTAAGAGTTTACAAAAAGAAGGCATTAAAATAGATCCGGATAGAGTACTTAAAATGGGGTTAGTCCATGATATTGGAGAAACAATTGTTGGGGATGTGGGGACTTTTGTAAAAGGGATGGCCAAAGGAGTTTTTAAAAATATAGAGGAAGAAGGAGTAAAAGCTTTAGTTGAGGGATTAGATTCACAGGATGAAATTATAAAATTAGTTGAAGAATATAACAGCAGAAAAACAATTGAGGCAAGAGTTGTAAAAGCTGCAGATAATTTGGATGCGCTGGCCCAAGCCAAAGGTGTACCCGGGGCTAAAGATGCGTTAAAATATTTTAAAGAGGTATTTCATATAACTAAATTTGACTGGCACAAAAAGGCTGTTGATTTAATTTTATCAGGGGAGGTAGAACCTGAAAGAAGTTGGCAGGAGCATTAAATATGTTAGACATTAACTATATTAAAGAAAATTTAGAAAAAGTTAAAAAATCCATTCAGGATAGAAAAGCTGATGTTGATTTGGAAAAACTTTTAAGTTTGGACACACAAAGAAGAGATCTTATACAAAGAGTTGATGAACTTAGATCAAAGAAGAATGAAGCAGCTAAAAATAAAGATATAGATACTGGTATAAAGATAAATTCGGAATTAGATGGGTTGGAGAAGGAGTTAAAGAAGAAAGAAAAAGAATGGAAAGAATTAATGTTTCAGGTACCGAATGTCCCTCTTGACGAGGTTCCGGAAGGAGATGCTTCTAAATTTGACATTATTCACAAGGGAGGAGAAGTAATAAAATTTAACTTTTCTCCTAGAGATCATGTGGAATTAGGAGCAATGTTAGATATTATAGATTTACCAAAAGGAGCTAAAGTAGCCGGGGCCAGGTTTGCGTATTTAAAAAATGAAGGAGTGTTATTGGAACTAGCTTTGGTTCAATACGCAATTAATAGACTCATAAAAAGTAATTTTATTCCTGTAATTCCACCGACTTTGATTAAAAAAGAGATAACAGATAAATTAGGTTATTGGCATGGTAGAGTTGATGAGGAACATACTGCTAATGAGAATTATTATCTTGTTAGTGACGAAGAAGAAGGAATCAGTGGTACAAAAAAGGCCAACCCATTATATCTAATTGGCACAGGAGAACATGCAATTGTGCCAATGCATGCAGATGAAATATTTGCAGAAGAAGATTTACCTAAAAAGTATGTAGCATTTTCTCCTTGCTATAGAAGAGAGGTTGGTAAAGGCGGACAAGATGTTAGAGGAATTCTAAGGGTGCACCAATTTGATAAAGTAGAAATGGTGGCATTTGTAAAACCTGAAGATGATGAAAGAATTAGAAAAGAGATGAGAGGTATTGTAGAAGAAATAATGAAAGATTTAGGTCTCCCCTATCAGGTAAAAAAATTGCCATCCGAAGATATAAGTTTTCCTGCAGCAGAAACTATTGATATTGAAACTTGGATTCCATCGCAGAATATTTACAGGGAAACACATTCAATTTCTACGACCACCGATTTCCAGGCGAGAAGATTAAAAACTCGTTTTAAAGAAAAAGATGGTTCAATAAAGTTTGTCCATATTTTAAATGGAACTGCAATAGCCATTGGCAGAACAATAATTGCCATTTTAGAAAACTTTCAACAAGAAGATGGATCTGTAAAAATCCCGGAAGTTCTGCATAAATACACAGGCTTTTCAGAAATTAAACCTAAATAAAATGGTAACTATTGCTGATTTAGAAAAAGAGATAGAGCTTATAAAACAAAGGAACAAAAAAGTTGAGGCAGATAAAGCTTGGGAAACTTCTTGGAGTAGAAAAGTAGTTATTGCAGGGGTGACTTATGTAGGTATATCTTTCTTTTTGTGGGGAACTAATTTCATAGAGCCATTTAAGGCGGCCATTGTGCCTTCTATTGCTTTTGTTTTATCAACTTTATCAATCCCCTTTTTCAAAAATATTTGGCTGAAATTTATCTATAAGCAAAGCTTGTGATAACTACGTTATCTTAAAAAGTAATTAAAGACTAGGTGTAGGAGAGGCTTTCTTCATTAAATCCCCGGCACGGGTTGCAGTTTGAGTACCGCCACTTCCTCCTAGTTGTCCAAAGCTGGAAGATCCGGTTGCCTCAGCAGGGGAGGTTGGTTGAGGAATTGGTGAAGCAATAGGTGGTGGGGTTTTAACAGTAGTTTGTTGAGTAACTGCTGGTAGCGAGGTAGTAGTTTTTTGTTGCCCTATCCCTAAAATAAAGTAAGCTGAAGCACCTAAAACTAAAATAAGCAATCCAATACCTATTCCAATTAACCATTTGGGAATGCCTTTATGTTCCTGAGGGAGAGTTGGAACTTCAGGGGGGAGTGTATTTGATTGTGACACCTGCAAAGTTTCAGGAGTTGATAGAGGTGTGGTTTCAGAGGGTTGGCTGGCAATTAGTTGAGACAAATCAGTTGGTGCAGACTCTGTATTAGATGGGGTTGGGGTGGATGAAGCCATCCAGCTGGGTTGGGTTGGAGGAGGTGTTTGCACAGGATTTGGAAAAGGTTGGGTTATCTCAGGCTGAGTTGTAGGTGTTTGTTGGTTTAGGCCTCCCAGGGGTGGAGGATGAGATGGAGCTCCCCAGGGATTATCCAAAGGAGAAGGAGTATTTTGTGCAGCTGGAGTCACAGAAGGTGCAGGATTTGGTTGAGAAGGAGCCCAGGGAGAGGCTGGAAAAGAAATATCAGCTTGTACAGCCGGAGCTGCAGGAGGCCAGGTTGGTGTAGATGAAAGGGGTTCAGCTGGAGTTGGAGCTGAGGTTGGAGTCTGATTAGTTAAATCAGGCATTGGATTTACTGGAGGATTGGTGGGAATTGTTGGGTTACTTGGAGTATTTGAGTTATTTGAATTATCCATTTGGGCAGATCCTTTTAGATATTTAGTGTATTAAATAGATAGACTGCTTGTCAATGTTTAGAGTATAATTAGGCCTTATGTTGGGCTTTTTTGGAAAACTACTGGATTCAAATGAGAGGGAAATTAACAAGTTTAAAAGTATTGTTGAATCAATTAATGCCCTAGAGAAAAAAATCTCTAAATTATCCGACAAGCAGCTTAAAGATAAATTTGCCCAGCTAAAATTGGAACATGAAAGAAGTAAAAGTTTAGATGATCTTTTGCAGGAAGCTTTTGCCCTAGTCCGGGAATCCGCACAAAGGCAAATTAAACAAAGACATTTTGATGTTCAGATGATGGCAGCGATAACTTTGCATCAGGGAAAAATTGCTGAACAAAAAACCGGTGAGGGAAAAACCCTTTCTGCCACTCCAGCTATATTTTTAAATGCTCTTTCAGGTAAAGGAGTACATGTTATTACTGTTAATGATTATTTAGCCCGCCGGGATGCAGGTTGGATGGGACCTGTATTTTATGGCCTGGGAGCCTCAGTTGCCACAATTGTACATAATGAGGCTTTTATTTTTGACCCAAAATATAAAGATACCTCAAAAGATGATAAAAGGCTTCAGCACTTAAGGCCTGTTTCCAGGAAAGAGGCTTACGAGGCAGATGTAACATATGGCACAAATAATGAATTTGGGTTTGATTATTTAAGGGATAACATGGCTTTTAAGCTGGAAGATCAATCACAAAGAGGGCATCATTTTGCCATAGTTGATGAAGTGGATTCAATCTTGATTGATGAGGCCAGGACCCCTTTGATTATTTCCCAGCCTGCCCAGGAAGCAACTGAAAAATACTATAAATTTGCCAAAATAATAGATGGGTTATCTTCTGCTGATTATGTGGTGGATGAGAAATTAAAAACAGCTCATTTAACAGAGGGTGGAATATTAAAAATTGAAAAAATATTAGGGATTGATAATTTATATGAAAAAGATTTTTCGACTTTGCATCATTTGGAGCAATCCCTTAAGGCCCGTACACTTTTCCAAAAAGACAAAGATTATGTAGTTAAAGACGGGGAGGTAATAATTGTTGATGAGTTTACTGGAAGGTTAATGTTGGGGAGGCGCTACTCAGAGGGTTTACATCAGGCAATAGAGGCAAAAGAAAATGTTCCTATTCAACAGGAATCACAAACCCTAGCTACTATTTCTTTTCAAAATTACTTCAGGATGTATGAAAAACTGTCCGGGATGACTGGTACTGCCACTACTGAGGCAGAAGAGTTTCATAAAATTTATAATTTAGATGTTTTGGAGATTCCCACTAATAATCCCATGATAAGAGCAGATCATCCTGATACTATTTATAAAACCCAATCAGGAAAATATACAGCTGTTGCTAATTTAGTGGAAGAGCTTCACAAAAAAGGCCAGCCGGTTTTAGTTGGAACAACTGCTATTGATAAAAATGAGTTTTTGTCTGAACTCTTAAAAAGAAAGGGCATTTCTCATGCTTTGCTTAATGCCAAAAATCATGAAAAAGAAGCAGAGATTATCTCCCATGCCGGGGAAAAAGGAGCAGTCACAGTTGCTACCAACATGGCAGGAAGAGGTGTTGACATTATTTTATCTAAGGGTGTTTCTGATTTAGGCGGACTTTATGTTTTGGGTACAGAGCGTCATGAATCAAGAAGAATTGATAATCAGCTCAGAGGAAGATCAGGCAGACAAGGAGATCCGGGAGAAACCAGGTTTTTTGTTTCTTTAGAAGATGATTTGATGAGAATTTTTGGAGGAGAGCAGGTTTCAAAAGTGATGGATTTTTTGAAAATGTCGGAGGATACTCCCATAGAACATGGACTGGTTTCAAAAGCTATAGAGGGAGCGCAGAAAAAAGTTGAGGGACACAACTTTGATATCAGAAAGCACACTGTTGAATATGACGATGTGATGAATCAGCAAAGGCAGATTATTTATGAGGTGAGGAAAAAAGTTTTGGAAACAGCTTCTGGAAAAGGGTCCAGCTACTTAAAAGATGAAATCCTGCAAAAGATAGAAACAGAGATCAGGAATATTGTCACTATATATTCGGAAGAAGGAATTGATAGCCAAAAAATTATGGAAGAGTTTGTGACAGTTGTACCAATAGATGAGGAGTCTAAGCTGCAGATTAAAAAACAAATTTCCACTTTTTCCGATACAGAAAAAATAACAGAATTTTTGTTTAATCTTTGTCAAAACTTTTATATAGAGCGGGGAAAACAGGTTGGGGAAGAGGTGGCAAGACAAATGGAGGTGTTTGTTTATCTTAATACTATAGATACTTTGTGGATAGAGCATCTTGATACTATGGATGATCTGCGCTCTGGTATTGGCCTTCGGGGTTATGCTCAAAGGGATCCTTTAATTGAATACAAAAGAGAAGGGTTTGAATTGTTTGAAAAATTAATGGTAGAAATTGACTTTGAAATTGTTCACAGAATTTTTAAAGTGGCAGTACAGGGAGAGACTTCACAGCCACAACGGATTGAAGTTTTGGAAAAACATCCTGAAATAGAAATAGGGGTAGAAACTGAGAAAGAAGAGGTGGAGTCTGGAAAAGAAGATGAAGGTAATTCTACTCCCGCTGTCATTGCGAGCCCCGAAGGGATGTGGCAATCTTCTCAAGAAGGTGGTATTACAAAAGTTACTATTGAAAGAAATGGAGTTGTATCTGAGCAGGTATATGGTAACGAGGGTCAATTAACTAAACCTCATGGAAAAATAGGCAGGAATGATCCATGCTGGTGTGGATCTGGTAAAAAATATAAACGTTGCCATTATCCAAATTAAGAAGTTGTGATAAGATTAAATTAATGTCCCAAAAAGGCTCAATTGTAGCATTAATTATTTTACTTATTTCTCTGTCAGGAACCCTTTTCGCTATCGGACTTTTTTTAGGTAGGCAAAATTCTTTATCTAATCTATCAAATATTAATGATCAATCTGTCGTCAAAATTACAGGAAATACAACTAAGATAAAAAAAGATAAATGTAAATTTTATGGGTACTTATCTAACAAAGATAACTATTTATCAAAATATACTGTTCAAAAAGGGGATACACTTGCCGCTATAGCAAAATCATATTTAGGAAATTTAGACAGGACTAAAGAAATTATTTTCCTAAATGAGGACAGATATAAAAATTTATACACAGATACTTTTTTAGAAATCGGATGGGAATTGTATCTTCCTCCGTTATATGCTTTTCCCACCCAACAACTTGCAGGCTACTCAGGTGAAGTAATTGATCAAACCGAAGATTTAATGAATATTGAAATTTATGGCAGTGATACTAAAGATGCCCATCCTTTATTAAAAATAAGAAAAGATCCAAAGACTAAATATTTTGAAAAAAACGCTTTTGATAAGGGGGATTGTGTTGGAGTATTAGTTGATGCTGTTAATCCTGGTGAGGGTTATAAACTGGTGGCTATTGCACGAGAAGAATCTTATAAAAAATATTTTACTCAATTTTCAGAGGGATTAAATAAATGAATCAAAAAGGTTTTACATTATTTTTAGTATCAATCTTCATATTAATTCCGCTTGTTTTTTTAAGTTTAGGTTATTTGATTAGTATTAAAAATAGTCAAAAGAACGTCCCAAATGTATTAAATAAAAACCTGATAACTTTAAATACTTCTTTTAATAAAAAATGTAAGGAATATGCGATCCTAGATAAAAACTCTTATCTTAAAAGTTATATTGTAAAGCCAGGGGACACATTAATTAATTTAGCTAAAACATATTTAGGGTCAACAGGTAGATTAAATGAAATTGTTACATTAAATGAACAATCGTACTCAAATCTACGTTTTAATTATAATTTAGAAAAAGGATGGATTTTATATTTTCCTCCTGAATTTTCATTTCCTTCGTCAGGAAGTATCTCCGGCCATTCAGGAGAAATTACGAATGAAGGAGATAATAACTGGGAATTTAGGACAGTAAATATAGATTCTGATCCTTTGGATTATAAATTATATAAAGATTTAGAAACTAAATATTTTGGAAAAGAGACGTTTCATATAGGTGATTGTGTCAGAGTTATTTTTGATGCTGTAGACAACAAAGTTATAGCAATTTCCACACAGGAGCCAGGAATTAATTATTTTAAACAATAATCCGTAAACTAGAAGTTTTTGTGTAGTATTAAAGTTTTATCCCGGTCTTCTTTTAAAATTTGGTAATTATCAGTTGAGATTTTGGGGTTATCAAGCCGCCATTTATTGGTAATCATTAAAAATTCTTCTTTATTATTTAATAGAGCTACAAAATCTTCTTCTTTCTTTGGTGCTTGTGTAATGCTATCCTTTTTTGAATAAAATAGCGCAGCCGGTCTGTATTCCCCATCAATAATTAACTGCTGCTTATACTTCCCTGCTTCCTTTGATAAAATTGCCTCATCAGATACAAATGAGGGAATATCAATGAATTGATACCAAATCATCTTAACTTGATTAAAATAGATAAAAGCACTAAAGATTAAGATAAGTCCAAAAACAGGATATTTCCATTTTGGAAGATACTTCTCCAAAAAAGCAAATGTAAATCCAAAAAAAATTAAAATTAAAAAAGGATAAAGAGGTATCAGATGCCAGATCTGAACCTTAGGAGAAAAAGCAATCGGTAATATAAAAGAAAAAATAAAAATGATTAAAATAAAAAAGCGTTTTTGTCTTAAAAATATAGATAAGATAAATGATAAAACTGTTGGGTAAAACCACCTGCCAATGCCACTGTGTAGATATTCTTTAGCCAAATTTAAATTAGTCAGATAAGCTGAATCCAGACTTGTTCCCCTTAGTCCCACTCCCAGGTAATTTTGAATAAAGCTGGGGAATTGAATTATTTGAGAAATAAACCAACCAACAGTAATTATAAAAAATAATAGAGCAGGTAAGATTAAATCTTTAAGGTTGTATTTTTTAGTTGAGTAAAAAATTAAAAATAAAGGCAGGATAATAGTAAAAGGCACCATAGTTTTCACCAAAAATAAAAAGGATATGCTTAGGGAAAAAGGCAGAAGATATTTTTTATTTTCTGATGCCATAACTGCCAATAAAAAAGTAAGGAGAAAACAAGCAGTCAGAATAATATCAAGGTTGCCTGAGCGGGCTCTAAAGATAAACCAAATTGCAGAAGATAAAGCTATAGCGGAAGACAGGCCAACTATTCTGTTAAATAGTTTTTTACCCAAAAAATAAAGCATAATTATACTAATTATTCCTGAAAAGGCAGATGGAAATCTGGTCCAAAATTCATCTGCTCCAAAGGTTTTATAAACTCCTGCCATTAACCAATATCCTGCAGGCGGGTGGTCAAAATACGGATTGCCATTCCAAGTCATATTGATTAAGTTGCCGGATTGTATAATATTTCTGGCAACCTCTGCGTACCATGCCTCATCCCAGCTTACCAGAGAAGATTGTCCTAATTTATACAAGAATAGAGGTAAAATCAGTATGACAAATATGAAAAAAGACAAATCAAATAAATACTTTTTTTTAATCATCAAAATATTAGTATATCATCATATAATGTAGTCATGACTAAAGTTAAAACTTTACTTATTTTGTTGATCTTTATCAATCTTTTTTTAAGTGCCTACTGGTTGTTACAAGGTGATATTCACTATGACGTAGATGTTTCAAGGGATTTTTTAGTGATGGATGACATTGTTAAGAATAATCACTTTACCTTGCTTGGTCCTCATTCAGGTGCCATACCGGGCATTTTTCATGGGCCATTATGGTTTTATATTAATTTACCCGTTTTCTTAATTAGCGGAGGAAATCCTTTGGCTATTGGCTGGTTCTGGTTTGGCTTATCAGTAATTTTTTTATTCATAGTTTTTTGGGTAGCAAAAAATTTATTTGGTTTTAAAGTAGCGCTACTTTCTACTCTTCTTTTTTCTGTTAACTCAATAGTTAATTCATCAATTGGTTTAAAAAACTTTTATAATCCCTATGGGGCAGTTTTTTTATCCCCGGTATTTTTTTGGCTATTTATAAAATACATTACAACCACTCAATTTAAATATCTAATCTTTACCTTGTTTGTATTAGGTTTAATTATTCAATTCCAGATGGCTTTTGGAATTCCTATACTTTTTGCAATAACTTTATTTTTAATATACTTTGCTTTTAAAAAGCAAAAGTTATGGCATTTTTTTTCTTACTTTATTTTACTAATTCCCCTATCTTCTTTTATTATATTTGATCTTAAGCATGACGGGTTACAATTTAGGGCGCTGGTAAGCTACTTAAGTGAAACAGGCAAAATATCTGATAATTTTATCTATATCTTAAAAATGCGGATAAATGAGTTAGCTTTCAATTTTTTTGATCAGCTTGCCCCGGGAAAAAATATAATTACCGTTTTTTATGCAGCCTTTTTTCTAATATTATTTCCATACATTCTCCGGAGGTGTCCGGATAAAGAGAAAGTAAGTTATTTTTTATTTGGGTATTTATTTTTAGGATTCTGGATTATTTCTCTATTTTTTAAAGGAGGATTAGGTAACTATTTTTGGCCTCTTTTGCCGTTAACAATTATTATATTTTGTTCATTTTTTAATTTTATAAAAAGGGAAATTTTTATTTTAGTTTTCCTAGTTCTTTACCTAGTTAATTTTTACACTGGAGTTTCAGCAATTTTAGATTTTAAAAAAGACATTAATCAAAGAGGTCCACACAGTTGGGCTTTTAATTTATCTGTTGCCAAAAAAATATATGAAGACGCAAAAGGAAATTTTGGTTATTTTACTTATTCTCCTGATAGATTTGCATATCAGCAAAGATATGCCATGATATATGTTAAAAAATATTTTCCAAATATAGTCTCTTTTCCTTCTGAGAAAAAGAGACTTACCTATCTGATTGAAGTTGATCCGCCCCAGGATAGGCCTGAGTTAAATGGTATTAGTTGGAGGATTTCTGATGTAAGAATAGACCGCCAGCCGGATCAAACATTTAGGTATGATTTTATCTTTGTTGAAAAATATTTACTAAATGTAGAGGAGATTAAAATACCTGCAAACCGATATATATTGGACTTTGTATTCTTAAGGTGAAATAAGTATATAATTTTAAAATGAATGCTAAAATTGTTTTAATTGTTATCCTCATTTTAGGATTATTTTTTAGAACATATAAACTGGAAATTTTTTATCCATGGGGTCACGATCAGGATCTTTTTGCCTGGATTGCCAAAGATATTGTTGTCGAACATCACTTTCGTTTAATAGGTCAGGAAACCTCAATTACTGGTGTATTTATCGGCCCCATTTTTTACTATCTAATGGCTTTATCGTTTGCAGTTTTTAATATGAATCCAATGAGTGCAAATATCCCAACTACAATAATTTCTCTGCTTACGATTTTTAGCATTTACTGGGTCTTCTCTAAATTTTTTAATCAAACCACCGGGCTTATTGGGGCTTTTTTATATGCCATATCACCTGGTATGGTATTTTTGGACAGATGGGTTGTCCCAACTCAACCTAGTATTTTATGGGGAATATGGTATTTGTATGTTCTTTTCTCTATCCTTAAGGGTAATTTTCAACTTATTATATTGCCTTTGAGTATCTTAATTGGTTTAATTTGGCATGTACACATAGCATTTATTCCATTACTTATATTATTGCCTTTTGCTTTTTTGTTATCAGATAAGAAAAAAAGAAGATTTGAGTTTAAATTTAAAACTTTAGTTTTGTCATTGCTGGTATTAATTATTCTTACGTCTCCCTTTTTCATCTTTGAGGTAAGGCATGGTTTTGTTCAAACCAGAAGTTTAGTTCAGGCAACGACTCAGGATAAAGGGGATCTGACCGGTACCAGTAGGATGATTAAGGTTATAAACTCAGGAGGAAGGTCATTAGCAGGAGCATTTGTGCTAAGTAATACTGTTATTGGACTCAGTCCAACTGTTACAACAATTCTACCGTTTTTGCTTTTAGCAGGAATATTTTATTTAAAAACAATTAAAATTTTAAGTAAAAATCAAACAGTAGTTATTTTAATCTGGGTGGCAGTAGTATTTATGGGGCAATTTTTCTCCAAAAGAATTATTACAGAATATTATTTCAATAATCTTTTTGTAATTTTATTTTTAATATTATCCCTTATCCTGACTAAGGCAAATAATATTTCCAAAAAAATTCCTGTAGTCATAATTTTATTATTAGTTTATTTAACAGGAATTACAGTTTGGTTTATAAACAGACCAGATGATCTAGGAGGATTTTTATACAAAAGGCAGGCTGTAGAATTTATTAAAAATGATGTATTAAATAAAGGCTATCCTTGTATTGGAATTAGTAATATTGAGAGTAATCTGGGCGGAGGAAACGGTTTTAGGTATTTATTCTGGCTTAATCATCTATCTGTAATAACACCAGGAAATGATGTGGCAGTCTACAATATAGTAAATCCTTGGACAATTTCTGCCTCAGAAATCAGTGCAAAGTTTGGCAATCTGGGTGTTATTGTACCCACCGGAAAAAATATAAATCCGCAAGTTTGCAATAAGCAGGAGCGTCAATTACTTCCTTTGTGGGGATTTAATAACTAAAGGATGATTAAATTTCTAATTATTCTAAATGTTTTTTTAAGTGCTTATTGGTTGATACTTGGAGATATTCGCTATGATGTAGATATCTCCCGTGATTTTTTATTGATAAAGGAAATGGTATCCACAAAACCGTTTACCTTAATTGGATCCCATACATCAATAGGTGGTGTTTTTCATGGACCACTTTGGTACTATCTGAACCTACCTGCTTTTTTTATTGCTAATGGTAACCCGGTTTTAATTGGTTGGTTTTGGTGGTTGCTTTCAATTTTAACTCTAATAATATTTTTCTTTATTACACAAAAATTATTTAATAAACCTACAGCTTATTTGGCAACACTTCTTTATAGCGCAAATGCAATTATTAATCCTGTATATGGTTTAAAAATGTTTTTCCCGCCATATGGTGCTGTTTTATTAGCACCGGTGTTTTTTTATTTATTTGTAAAGTATTTGGATAAAAAAAATCCCAAAATTTTAGCCTCAGCGATATTTATACTTGGTTTGATTATTCAATTTGAGATGGCATTTGGAATTCCTATACTTGTTTTAACACTGTTATTTATTATTTGTTTCATATTTAAAAATAAATTATTTACTCACTTTCTATTTTTACCGATTATTCTTTTGCCTTTATCTACATTCATAATTTTTGATCTGAAGCATGATTTTTTACAAACATTTTCTTTAATAAAATATTTACAATCACAATCTCATAAAGTAAATGTTGATTTAGGTTTAGTTATATCAGAAAAAATCAGAGGGATTTTTTCTGATACATTTTTATTATTAACTCAGGATAATAGATTTCTAAGCTGGGTTTATTCCATCTTGTTTTTAATTTTAATTTTAATTTTTAAAACTAAGATGAAGCTGTCAAGTAAAAGAATTTATTTTATTTTTTTGTACTTTTATTTTGGTTATTGGCTAATTCATCTTTCCCTAAAACCTTTATGGAGTTCATATTTTTGGCCTCTTTTACCTTTAATTATTATGCTTATTACATCATTTTTTAACTATCTGCCAAAAAAGCTATTCTTTTTGATTTATATTCCACTTCTTTTTTGGAATATGTATTTAGGAATAGGTTATATTAAGGATTCTAAAGTTGATATAGCAAGCAGGGGAAAGAACAGCTGGGCTTTTAATAAGTTAATTGCAGAAACTATTTTTAAGGATGCAAATGAAGATTTCGGTTATTTTATTTTTACTCCTGAAAGATGGATATACCAAAGTTGGTATGCCATGGATTTTGTACAGATAAAATTTCCCAACAAAAAATCTTACCCTTTTGTTAAAAAAGGCTTAACTTATATTATAATATTGGATCCTTCTAAAGATTATCCGGATCCGGTTAGTCAAGGGTGGAGAATTACTGATCTTAAAATTAAATCTGAGCCAAAAGAAGTAAAAAGGATTGATGTAGTGGAAATACAAAAATATTTCTTAACAGATGATGAGATAAAAGCTTTAGTTAATCCTTATCTTCTGAATTCAACTTTTTTCCGTTAAATCAGTAAATGATAACTATTCAACATATCCAAGGACTGGATCAGTAAGATTTGTATCAGGAGTCTGGCAACTTTTTTTAATTGTTTCTTGTGGTGGAATCTTATCAGGTAAAATTAGCCCAATATGGCCAATTTTTTTTTCAACCTCTTTAGACAGCTCAAAAGGGATAACTATGTTATATACCGGAATATCAAATGATGGATGTACTAAATGTATCTTACTTAAATAGAAGAAATATCTGAAGCCTACATTTTCCCCAAGTGCTGTAATGTAGCTAATTCCCATACAGGGAAATCCTTTCATCTTTGCATCCTGTTTAACAAATTCCACTAAATTTTTCCTTTCAATATAACCTTTATTATAATAACTTTGATTTATCAAAAAGTAAGCATTTTTAAATAATACGATTGATAAAATTATTAAAATCAGTATTTTCCCAATATGTGAAGATTTAAAAATTAAAGAAAAAATTAAACTGACAATTGTGATAAATATTACCGAAAGATTTGTAAAATAATATTCTGAAATCGGGGATGAAGACAGAGAAAAAAATACGATAACCCCCACAAACCAGACATAAAGAGGAGCAATATCTTTAAACCTAAGATATTCTTTAGTGTGCGAAGCACGCAAGCTTTGCTTATAGATTAATATTGATGGTAAGAGGAGTATTAATAAAACAAAAAAAATGTTATTTGTAAAATTAAAAGATTGGGGGGAGAAAAAAAGAGTATTGAGATTTTTAGTCACCATCTCCAACACTAGCTGAAATTTATAAAAACCACTGGCACCATCCCTGCTGGCAGTAAAATTATTTATCAAAGCAAGGGTTTGTCCAGAATTATGTCTTAGCTCAAATAAAATTAAAGGGATGGAAGTAATAAAAAACGTAACTATAAAATTTATTATCTGTTTAAGAGTTGGTAATTTTTTAGAGATAAATATGGCAAAAGGTATAGCTATTAATGAGGGTATTAAAGCAATATGTACATGCCAAATAAGTCCAATTAAAATTCCTAAGATAGGGAATACAGAAAAATTTCCTCTTGATAATAAAACTAGAGAATAAAGATACCAGATAGCCCAAAGAGATGTTGAGATTGTGGGAACTACCCACCTGTCAAGATTAACAGTAGTTATTAACACAGCATATAAAAATGCGGCAATTAACCCCACTGATTTTTTAAAGATTTTTGATAAAACAATATAGTAGCTAAGGATAGTAAGCAGACCAATAATTGTTGCAGGAATTAATGCGCCGATTGGATCCATGTTAGTCATAAGAAAAAAGGGAACCAGTAGGTAGTAAAAAAAAGGTCCAATAAAAATTCCCGGGGCAGAGGTCAATTGTCCTATCAGTCTTGGGTGATGATTAATAACAATATCTTTAACAATCCAGGAATATAAATCTCCATCATGGCCAAATTCAAAACGGTCAACTATCTGATAAGTCCTAAAAAATAACCCGACTAATATGATAAAAATTAATATCCAGGGAAAACGTTTCATACTTTTAATTATACCCATTATAGTAGTTTAGGATATAATTTGCCTGTGATAGTCAAATCAATCAAAACCAGAAAATTTATCCCTCCAAAGGATAATCTTTGGGAATTACTTTCTTCGATTAAATCTTTAAAAGAAAACTCTATAGTTGTAGTAACCAGCAAAGTAGTTGCCATAGGAGAAGGTAGATGCGTACCTTTTGAGAAAACAACGAAAGATGAGCTGGCAATAAAAGAGGCAGATAAGTATATTCCCCGGGAATTTTCTCCAGGAGGAAATATTTTACATACCATTAAAGATAATATGCTGATTGCCTCATCCGGGGTGGATGAGAGCAATGGGGCAAACTATTACATTCTTTGGCCTGAAAATCCGAAAGATTCAGTTAGAAAAATATGGCAGTATTTAAGGAATAAATTTAATGTAAAAAATTTGGGAGTAATAATAACTGATTCAAGGTTAGTTCCTTTAAGACGGGGAGTGGTTGGTATTGCCATTTCATTTTATGGCTTTAAACCATTAAAAGATTACATAGGAAAAAAGGATTTATTTGGTAGGGAATTCAAAATGGAAACATCCAATATCCCGGATAGTTTGGCATCTGCTGCGGTTTTGGAAATGGGGGAAGGATCAGAAAGTAGGCCAATTGCCATAATTTCTGAAGTGTTGGATATAGAGTTTACTCACGAGGATATATCTGAGCAATTAAGCATTGACGAGAAAGAAGATATGTTTTATCCGTTTTTATCATCGGTAAAATGGATTAAAGGCGGGAGTGGAAAAAATCAATAGTTTTTTTAAGCCCTTCATCTAGATCTGTTTTTGCTTCCCAGCCCAATTCATCTTTTAATTTTTGAGCAGAGGCAACAAGTTCTGCCACATCCCCTTTTCTTTCTCCTTTATCCTCAATTTCCACCTCTTGGCCTGTAATTTCAAAAATCTTTTTAACAACATCAATAACCTTGGAACCTGTCTCAGTTCCTATATTATATATATGTAAACCTGATAAAGGCAGAGTAATCACATGAGCCAGGGTCAAATCATCAATATATATAAAATCCCTTATTTGTTCCCCTTTCCAGAAAAGTGGAATTGGCCTCTTTTGCAAAACAGCTTTTATGAAATTTGGTATGGCATGAGTCTCAGGAGTGTGCAACTCAAAAGGGCCATATGGATTAAAATAGCGTAGTATTACTACATCAAAATTATAAAGATTATGATAAAGTTGGCAAAATTGTTCCATAGAGACTTTTGTTAACCCATAAGGATTTTCCTGTTCTCCTAAAGGATCCTCTTCTGTAATTGGTATTTTTATTGGTTTTCCATAAACACAAGCCGAAGATGAAAAAATAATTTTTTTAACATTGGTTTTCCTCATTGCCTCAAGTAATTTTACAGTCCCTAAGATATTATTTTGAGTAAATTCAACAGGATTTTTAACAGACTCACCTACCTCTATTAAAGAAGACATGTGTATAACAGCATCATGCCCTGGGAGTATTTCCATTAACCTGACTTCATCTAAAATATCTGCCTTAATAAAGTCTGCTCTTTCATCTATAAACTCCTGATGTCCATGGGACAAATTATCTAAAATTGTAACTGTATGATTTTGATCCAAAAGAAGTTTGGTAACTGCACAGCCAATAAACCCTGCACCGCCTGTAACTAAGATTTTCATTATGGTACACTCATTTTACTTTAAATCTATGAAAATTAACATTATATTAATAATTCTCTTGTTAGGAGTTATTTATAGATTATTTTTAACAGCAGGTGGTAGCTTTCTTTTTAATATGGATAGTGCCAGGGATATGGTAGCTGTAAGGGAAATGGTAGTGCTTAAGCAACTGCGCCTTAGCGGCCCGGGTACAGCTATTGACGGTCTGTTTAATGGGCCTGCCTGGTATTATCTTTTAGCTATCCCATTTATTTTCTCAAAAGGGGATCCTTATGCGTCTATTGTTGGACAGATCATACTTTGGGTAATTGGCGGATTTTATCTATTAAAAATTGTCTCAAAATGGAGCTTTTTATTAATTTTTCCCATTGGATTTCTTTGGATTGCTTCAAATTATATTGGCCTGATGACATCTTATGCTTTTAACCCTAACCCGGTTGCTTTATTAACACCTTTGTTTGTTTATTTGTTATCCCAATACATAGAAAATAAAAAATTTATATATGGGGCGCTGAGTGCTTTTTTAGGCGGGTTATTTTTTAATTTTGAGATGAGTTTTGGAGTTTTTATTCCGTTAGTAATAATTTTAAGCATTTTTATTATCAACAGATCAATTTTTAAAAGTATAAAATTTTATTTAGCATTTCTCTTTTATCTATTTTGTCTTTTGCCGCAAATTATTTTTGACTACAAACATAATTTTATAATGTCAGGTGCAATAGCGGCACATTTAAACCGGGAAACTAAATCACTTATTTTTTTAAACCGCTTTGAAGAGATCAAGTCAAATTTTTACAATGTTTTTATACCTACTTTATTTAACTCTAAATTACTTTCAAATTTAATTCTTTTACTTTCTATCCCAGTCCTCTTTAAATTTTTTAAAATTGTAAAAAAAGATAGTGTAGTTATTATTAGTCTTTTGTATATTTTTGTGCCTTTTGTAGGTTTTTTATTTCTACCTGTAACTGTTAATCCCTGGCATTTAGGAGGGCCAATGACAGCGGCAATAATATTAGTTGGCTTTATAATAAAAAAACTAGGGGAGTTTAATTTATCTGCAAAGTTTATTTCTTTTGTTTTAATAATTTCCATTCTTTATTTTTCTTTTTTTAACATAGCCAAATTTTTCATTAAGGATAGGACTACTCTCAATATGGATCCCTCGCTTTTCAAAAATGAAATTGCAGCAGTTGATTTTGTTTATAAAAGAGCAAAGGGGGCAAATTTTAAAGTTTATACTTACCTTCCTTCAGTTTATGATTACCCTTATCAATATTTGTTTTGGTGGTATGGTAAAAAAACTTATGGATATATCCCGGAGGAATATGCATATTTGCCAAATAAACCTAAATATATCCCTTCCCAGGATAAATTTCAGAGTCAAAAAACAAACATGTCTAATTTAGTATTTTTAATTAAAGAGCCGGATAGAAATTACACTAGATCAGGTTGGGAGGGTAACTTTATAAATTTAGTGCCGGTTGGTAAATATATGGTTGGGCCAATAGAGATTGAAGAAAGATTAATGCTTAATAAATAGTAATTAATCTCTCAGACTTATTTGTTTTTTCTATATTTATTCTAATAGTTTCTTTAGGTAAATATTTATTAATTTTTTCTGCCCATTCTATTAAAATTAAATTCTCAGAATTAAAAAGATCCTCAATTCCTAATTGTTTGATATTAATTTCTCCCTCCAACCTATAAAGGTCTATATGGTAAAGTATTTTCTTTACCTTGGGGATTTTGTGTTGTCTGATTAAAACAAAAGTAGGGGAAGTGATTTTATCATTAATCCCCAATCCTTTGGCAAAACCTTGAACAAAAATAGTTTTACCTGCCCCCATCTCACCGGTTAAGGCAATAACCCCGCTTTTAGTTTTCTTCCCTATTTCCTGGGCTATTTTTCTAGTCTCTTCTTCTGAATAAGTTAATAATTGTTTCATTTCTATGTAAAATAAATCCTAAAGAACCAACTCCAGCTATTATAAATATTATTCCTATAAAAATGAATAAGTTCTTGGCTTCGCCAATAAAAGGATTGTTTTGTTTTTCTGAGGAAATTTTAGCCTCAGCTGAAGCAGAAGATGGTTGGGTAGAAGAAGGTGAAGAAGTTTTTGAAATACCTGCTACTGCGCTTTTAGCAAATGCTAAATCTATCTTAGAAGAGACAGGAGAAGGTGATGGGGTTGGTGTGGGGGAGGGTTTTGGACTGATACTGGGAGGATTTGTAGGTGTTGAACTTTTCTTAGGTGTAACAGTAGAAGTTGTTTGGGGGGTTGGCGTTGGGGTTGGAGTAGGGCTAGGTGATGGGGTCGGGGTGGGTGAAGGAGCAGGAGTACTATTTGCATTTTGAGTGCCTGGTGTTGGAAATGTTGCAATCCAAGTTCCATTCGAAGTTCTTTGTAAAGAATTACCGTCTCCTGAAGCTCCCATAGTGTTTTGGTAAGTGAAACTTCCAAACATATCTCCACTAGAGCCGATTCTTAAACCAACAGTATCTCCTGTATTGTTTAAAGATATAGCAGAACTCTCTATAATTGTACCAGAGAAATTTGGATAATCTGAGAGAAAAGTGTTTGAGTTTTGGGCAATAACAGCAAAACCTCTAGCTGGGATTGTCATACTTCCTTGTGTAGGGGTTGCGTTTAAAGTATGGTTAGATCCATCAAAAATACGCCATGAACTGTTTGTTGAACCACCAGTAATTATAGTTGGGTCTCCACCATCATTATAAATTTCAACCCATTCATGATTCGTGTCTCTTCCGGCTAAATCATACATAACTTCATTGACAATTACTGAAGATGCTAAAACAGGACTTGCGCTAAAAAAGAGGTAAGGTAGAATAAAAGACAGAAAAATTATTCTCACTAATCTAATGATAGATCATTAGTCAAGCACATGCAGATAATATGCAGAAATTCCATTACCCTGGTCAACCTTTTTATAATAAAGAGTACCTCCTCCGCAGGCTATGCCTCCTCTTGATAAAGTTCCATCCACCACAGCCTTGATTGTTAAACCAGATGAGGAATACATATCAATCCCGGTATGTCCTCCTCCATTGTAAGCTCCGGCTCTTGCATACGGGGTCATGCCAAAGCCCTGGCTGATAAAAATATCAGGGAAAATAGGCCAGCTCCAGCTGCCATGTGGGGAAATTGCTCCTTCGCTTCCTCCTCCATCATTATCCCCGTAGCTAAAGCCTATGCTTGAGAGAAAATTATTAGGGTCTGAAAGGGCATTATTTTGATGGACCTCAAAGTGTAAGTGAGTGCCGGAAGAACAGGCGCTTCTGCCGGAAATTATATGGCCAATAGTATCCCCAATTTTAACTGGTCCAATGGCTACTTCGTTTCCTCCACCGCTGAAAATTGCCAATATAGCATTTTGTTCTTCCTGGGCAACCCTGATTTTTTGTTGATAGATAGCTTCGTTATTTTGAGTAATTTTTAAAAGCTCTGCTTTAGATTGTTTTTGCTGTTCCAGTTGAGCTTTATAGTTTTCCAGATCTTTGTTTAATTTTACTGCCTCTTGTTGCCTGGTTTGTTTGTCCTGCTTTTGATCATTGTATGCAAGTTTTGTTGCCTGCAGCTCGTATAGCTTTTTCTTATCATAGGATTGGGCAACCTGGATATATTTAAGCCTTCCCAGTAAATCTGTAAAAGACTGGGAAGAAAAAATAAGGTCCAAAACAGACAAAGAATTGCTAAATTTATAAGTCTGGACAATTCTCCGAAGGAGGATTTCAGATAATGAGTCTAAAGTGTTGCCGATTCTATCAATACGGGTTGAAAGGTCATTAATTTCCCTTTTTAATTTTTCTATTTTAAGATTTGTTTCCTCTATTTTTAGATTGGTAACCTGTGTTTGCCCGTCTATTAGATTAAGCTGGGATTTTAAAGTTTTTTCCTGATTTCTGGCCTCCTGAAGTTGAACTTCACATTTTCTGGTTACCTCGGAAAGACAACTTAAACGTTGATCAGGTTGATTTTGGTCAGGGCAGCTTGATGGATCGCAGGATATTTCAGCAAGAGTAGGACTAAAGACTAAAAAGGAAAAGGCAAAAAGCAGTAGAAAAATCCAAAGTCTTCTCATACAATTTCATATCTTCAAATATCTTCTGACAGCCAGCCAAGATCCAAGTCCACCTACAATAAGCGCTAAAGCTAAACTTCCTCCTAAAAGGGTTAACATAACCAAAGGATTTATTGGCAGAAGCTTAAGCTCTCCCAAATATCCTTGCAAAAACGGGGTAAAGTACCAAAGAAGGGCATAAATTAAAATCCAGGAAAAGAAGGCACCTGCTATCCCGTAAAACATTCCCTCCAAAATAAACGGGTTTCTGATAAATGAATGTGATGCTCCAAGCAGCCTCATTATTTCTATTTCAGACCTCTTTAACCTGATTTTAAAGCCAATAATCATTACAATGACCAAAGTGGCAAATACAAGCAAAAACCCAACTGTTCCTTCTCCAACAAGTCTTATCACTCTGGTAACAGAAGTGAGGGTTGCTACCACATCTTCAGGTACTATTACCTCTGAAACCACTGGTTCTTTTTTTAATATATCTGCCACAGGTTGCAGGTCCTGAGGATTTTGGGTGGAAATTTCCAAAGAAGCAGGCAAAATATTGGCAGTTACCAGCTCCAGAAGAGTTGGGTCAGATTTGTTTTTATCCCGGTAAATCTGCAAAGCTTCATCTTTGGAGACATATTTTGTTCCCACCACCCGGGTTTCTGCCTTTAGTGCATTTTGTATGGTATCTACATCCTGTGAGGTAGTACCTTCCTTAAAAAAGGCAATAACCTGGGGTTTGCTTTCAAAATACCTTAAAGCTGTTTGTGACCCTAAAGCTAAAATCAAAAAAGTAAGCAGGGCAAAAAAGGTTAAAAACATTACCATAGAGGCAGCAATAGCCTGAAATGGAGTTCTTCGGATGTTCCTTTTTACATATGTAAATACTCTGCTACTCATATTTTCCTTCTTTGCTGTCTTTTATTACTTTACCGGTTTTTAAAATAATTACTCTTTTCTTCAAGGTATTGACAATTTCCTGGTTATGGGTGGCCATTAAAATTGTAGTACCCCAAGAGCTAATTTCATTTAAAAGCTGGATTACACCCCAGGCTGTTTTTGGATCCAAATCTCCTGTTGGTTCATCTGCAAGCAATATATCTGGTTTTCCCGCAACAGCTCTGGCAATTGCTGTTCTTTGGGCCTCTCCACCTGAGAGCTGTCTGGGAAATAAATTCCTTTTATCCCAAATTTCAACCAATTTTAAAATATGCTCAACGCTTTTGGCAATTTCTTCATCGCCTTTACCTAAAACCTCCAATGTAAGGGCTACATTCTCAAAAACAGTCCTGTCATCAAGTAGTTTAAAATCCTGGAAAACTACCCCTATCTTTCTCCTTAAATTGGGAATTTCTTTATCTTTCATTTTAGTAATGTCCATATTTCCAACAGATACCTTACCAGAAGAAGGTAGGATTTCCCTGGTTAAGATCCTAAGTAATGTAGATTTGCCAGCGCCTGAGGGACCAACAATAAATACAAATTCGCCCTGTTTTACACCTAAAGAAATATCATCTAGGGCAGTACTTGAGCCATATTTTTTGCTTAAATTTTCGAAGCGGATCATAAAGGATCATTTGATTTCTTCAACTTTACCCACATCCATTAGCCAGCCTTCTTTAAGGGCTTTTTGGGTTTCACCAAAAACTTTTACTTTTTTACCTTCATATTTTGATAAATCCACCACAGATGAGGTTAGAGCAACAGGTACTGCACCTTCTCTTTGCAGGGTATGTGTTCCTTCTGTATATTCTCCAGGATTAGAGGGTTGAGGTTTTAGTTTAATAGTGCCTTCTGCAAAATCTTTAAAAGTTCTGTTGTCTTGGGATGCATATTTTACGCTTGCTGTGGTATTGCCTGAAGTCCCGGGAGATTTAAGGCCTCCTTTTTGAGAAATAATATAGCCAGATAATACTCCTAAAACTAAAGCTGAAACAACAATGCCAAGCAAAAGCTTTTTAGGATTATCCGGATTTAGGAATTGTTTAGTTATTTTAGCTGGAGTTGATACTGACTTTTCTTCCATATAATTAATTTAACACCAAACTGCAGGGTTTGTCTAGTATCTTTAACTTTTTATACTCAACTGTCTAAGTTCAGCTTCAATGAACTCCTGAATATCTCCGTCCAAAAAAGCATCTGTGTTAGAAGTCTCCATATTTGTCCTTAAATCCTTAACCATATGATAAGGGTGCAAAACGTATGATCTGATTTGAGTTCCCCAGGAAGCTTGAGTTGCTGAACCTTTTAACTCTTTTGTCAGCTGTCTTTTTTCCTCTTCTTGCTTATCCCATAGTTTGGAGAGGAGCAGTTTCATGGCATTTTCCCTGTTTTGCAACTGGGACCTTTCTGTTTGGGCAGTAACCGTAAGACCGCTTGGAACATGTTTTACCCTGACAGCTGTGGAGACTTTATTTACATTTTGTCCTCCAGCCCCACCAGACCTAAATGCCTCAAATTCTATATCTGCTTCATTTATGGCAACTTCTTCAGGGTTAATAACCGGTAAAACTTCAACCAGGGCAAAAGAGGTTTGTCTTAACTTATCTGCATTAAAAGGTGATTGTCTGACTAATCTATGTGTTCCCCGCTCACCCTTTAAATATCCAAAGGAGTAGTTCTCATGTACAATCATAGACACAGTTTTAATCCCGGCTTCCTCGCCAACATCTTCATCAGTTACTTCATATTTCCAATTCATCCTGTCAAAATACCGCTGGTACATACGGACCAGCATAGCAGCCCAATCCATGGCCTCAACTCCGCCTGCTCCGGAGTGAACAGATAAAATTGCCTCTGATTCATCATGTGGGTTTGATAAAAATAACTTTAGTTCAAGCTGATCCAGCATTTTTTCTACTTCAGCCACTTCTTTTTTTAAATCCTCCATCATATCTGACTCTTGCGATATTTCCAAAGCATTTCTTATTCTCCCTTCTAAATCTCCCAAAGTAGTAAGAGTTTTTTGTTTATCAGACAAAATTTTGGTAACTTTTTGAGCATCAATAGAATCATTCCAAAACTCTTCTTTCATAGTCTGGGCCTCCAGTTCCCTGATTTCTCCACGCAAACGATCCTGATCAATCTGATCAGATATCTTTTTAAATCTGTCTTGTAAATCGTTTAGCTTTCCTTGAATTTCTTCCATGACAAGAATTATATTACAGTCGATATGTCATTGCGAGGAGCGAAGCGACGCGGCAATCTAATCCACTTATTTATTGCCAATCTGTTTTCGTCTGACTATTAACATAATACTGAATAATGCGTTTGCAAAAGTCCAGGTTAGGGGATATAAGTAGGTTACAATACTATAATGCTCTAATGCTAACAGACTAAGTCCATGTCTAAAGGAATTCAGGGAGTATAGAAAAAGTGTTTCAGAGTAAGGTTTATTCCAGGATTTTCTAATAGTTGGAATAAAAGCCAAAATATCTGTAAATGAAACAAGAATAACTGATAATATCGGTTGTTTTGCAATCAACCATAAAAATAGTGCAATTAAGGAAAGAATAAAAAAAATAGTATCTAAATTAGTAATATCCTTTTTCCCACTACGTATTCCTAGTAAAAATACAAAAAAGCATGCTATAACAACTGCGAATGTTACCCAAGAACCAACTCCTGCCCCCCCCTCAACCTGAAGCCCAAAAGCAATTGCTGTAACTAGTCCCCATATAAACCAAGTATAAATATGGGGTGTGGTTTTTCCATGAAGAGTATCACGTACATAAGGAATATAAGCAATAAAAGTAAGAAGTATAGCAATAATACTAATACTAGTTTTAAAATCTGTCATACCTGCAGTATAGCTTAAAAATGGTAAAATCTGCATATGATTTTGTGTATTGATACAAAGAGTAACTCTGTACAATAAAAAACCCTTGACAAGAGATATACAAGTTATATACAATGATTGTATATGCAGACACAGACTTTTAATATAGCTTTACCTAAAGATTTAGTTAAGAAAGTGGATCTTGTGGCAAAAAAGGAATATAAAAATCGTTCGGAATTAATTCGAGAGGCACTTCGTATTTATTTACGAGATTTAGGAGAATGGGAAGAGATTTTTGATGCAGGTCAAAAGGCTATGAAGAAGATGGGCATTAAAAGTGAGAAGGAAGTAGATGATTTAGTATATGAGTATCGTCACGGTCATAAACCCACTTAGGGTAGTTCTAGATACCAACATTTTAATTTCTGCAATAGGTTTTGGGGGTAAACCAAGGCAAGTACTTGCATTAGTTTTAGCAAGACAAATAGAAATAGTTAGCTCATCTATGCTTTTGGCAGAATTTGATGATGTGGTTAGTAAAAAGTTTCCTGAGTTGGAATATAATCTAAGAAAAATAATCCGAAAAATTAAAGAAAAATCCGTTATAGTATCCCCAGGAAAATCTATAAAACTTAGTAGAGATGAAGATGATAATAGGGTTTTAGAGGCAGCGGTAGAAGGATCTTGCGACTATATAATTACCGGTGATAAAGATCTACTTAACTTAAAAAATTATCAAAATATAAAAATTGTGACTGTTGAACAATTTTTGTCAGAATACTTTTTATGATTTTGCATATTGATACCAAAGATAGAAAGCAGATTACAGTTTCTTTAAAAAAGGATGGGGAGGTTGTGGAATCTTTAAGTGAGGAAAATGAATATGGCTCACAAGTGCTATTGCCGCTTATTACGAAATTACTACGAACTACGAACAACGAACTACGAACTCTGGAAGGTATTGAAGTGGAAACCGGGCCTGGATCTTTTACCGGACTTAGGGTGGGGGTATCTGTAGCTAATGCTTTAGGTTTTTCTTTGGGAATTCCTGTTAATTGTAAAAAAATAGAAGATAAATTGGTATACTAATTATCTATGGCTCTGCATAATTGGTTCATCCCACACAAGGAAACACACAAAAAAGCTCACCTTCTTTCCTGGGAAGGTTTAGTTATTTATATCCTGATTTTTATTTTACTTCAGGTTAGCTTATCCATTATTGGATATACCAAACCCGGGGTTTTGGGAATTTCTTCAAATATTGATCAAAAAGAAGTTATTGAGCTAACTAATAAAGAAAGGGTAAAGGTAGGTCTGGCTCCAGTTGTAGAAAATGAAGCTTTAGATAAAGCAGCCGAGGCCAAAGCTTCAAATATGTTCCAGGAAAATTACTGGGCACATTATGCTCCCTCAGGTAAGACACCCTGGGATTTCATACTGGCCTCAGGCTATCGTTTTACTTATGCGGGGGAAAATTTAGCCAAAAATTTTTATAAATCAGATGATGTGGTTTCTGCCTGGATGAATTCTCCAACTCATCGGGATAACTTGCTTAATAAAAATTACAAAGATATTGGCATTGCTGTAGTGGAAGGAGTTTTAAACGGGCAAAAAACAACTCTGGTGGTACAGGAGTTTGGTACAACTGAGAATGTAACCAGTAGACCTGTTGCTGATGTTCAGGGAAAACAAATTCAAGTTCCGCTCTCAGATTATAATAAGCCACAACTTGCCCTGCAAACTTACAATCCCATAAAGATCACATCTTTAATTGATCCATACCAGCTGACAAAATATGCTTCTTTGTCACTTATATTATTTATGGGTATACTTTTGGGATTGGATGTTTATATCTTATACAAAAGAAAAGTTTTCCGCCTTTCCTCGCATCACATCGCCCATATGTCTATTCTTTCAATCAGCGCAGCATCAGTTTTATTTAGCAGCTCAGGAGTAGTGTTATGAAAATTAAAAGAAAAAGCTTAAATATCATTCTTACTGTCCTGGCTACTTTAGTAATAATAGATTTTATTGCCAGAAATAAATATTCACAAAGTAATCAGTTAGCCATATTTTTGGCTGCAATTTTGGTGTATTTATTTTGGGCTTTTATTTACCATAAACTAGATAAAAGTTTGACTTTAGTTAATTATTTAGAGTATGTTTTAACTGCAACTCTGGCAATAATTTTACTGCTGGGGATATTGAATATTTAATATGAAGGCAATAATTCCAACAGGTGGCCGCGGAACAAGAATGCGTCCTCTAACATTTTCTGCCAACAAACACTTTATTCCTGTTGCCAATAAACCACTGATTTTTTACCCGATAGAAACAGTGGCTAATGTTGGGATAAAAAATATTGGAATAACATATAATCCTGGAGGTTTGGAAGAAGTGCAAAATCTTCTGGGGGACGGGAGCAGGTGGGGGGTAAAGTTTAGCTATATACTGCAGGAGAAACCTGCAGGCCTTGCCAATATTGTTCAGGTATCGGAGGAATTTATTGATGGGGACTCATTTGTATTTCACCTGGGGGATAATATTTTTGTAGACGGAATAAAAGATGCTTTTGATTATTTTATCCGGGAAAAACCAAATGGCCTGGTAACTATGCTGCATCATAGTGAGAATAAAAGAATGGGAGTACCTTTTTTTGATGATGAAGGCAGGCTTTTAAAGTATGTAGAAAAACCGGAAAATCCTCCTCATGATTTTGCAATACCCGGGCTTTATTTCTCAGATGCTAGCTTTTTCAAAATGTTTAAAGGTAAAGATTTTCTAAAGCCTTCAGCCAGGGGAGAGTATGAAATCCCGGATGCTTTTCAGTGGCTGATTGATCATAAGTTTAGGGTAGATGTATTGGAGTATAAAGGGGTCTGGCTTGATCCGGGAAAATTCGATGATTGGCTTGAGGCAAATAAATATTTACTGGATGAAAAATTAGAGGGGAGTATTGATTCAAAAATAGCAGAAGGGTCATCTATTGAAGGAAAAGTGGTAATTGGAAAAAATTGTCAAATTATTAACTCTAAAATAAAAGGCCCGGTAATTTTGGGGGATAATATAATTGTTGAGAATTCAGTTATAAATCCTTATGCAGCCATATCTGATAATTGTGTAATCAGAAACAGTGCTGTAGGTAACTCGGTAATTTTGTCAGGTGTGAGGATAGAGGATATTAAAAGGCCGATTGAGAAAAGTTTGATTGGTAAAGACACAGAGATTGTAAGTGAGGGTGATAATAGCCTGATCAGCTTATTTGTTGGAGAACTTTGTAAGGTGGAAATATAATATGGCAAGAATTTTAGTAACAGGAGGAGCTGGATTTATTGGCTCCAATTTTATTCACTATTGGTTAAAGACTCATACTGAAGATGAAATAGTTAATCTGGATAAGCTAACTTACGCCGGACACCTTGAGAGTTTAAAAGATATAGAAGCAAACCCTCATTATCAATTTGTACAGGGAGATATAACTGATCAGGAAACAGTAAAAAAGGTGATGCAGGGAGTAGATACGCTAGTTCATTTTGCAGCAGAATCACATGTGGACAGATCAGTTCTGGATCCTTTGATTTTTGTTAAAACCAATGTTTTAGGGACAGCGACTCTTTTAAATGCAGCATTAGATGAAGGGATAAAAAGATTTCACCATATCTCAACAGATGAAGTTTTTGGTCAATTAGGAGAGAATGATCCACCTTTTAATGAAGAAACCAAATATGATCCAAGAACCCCTTATGCTGCATCGAAAGCAGGTTCAGATCATTTGGTAAGGTCTTTTTATCAAACCTATGGGTTGCCAATTACCATCTCAAATTGCTCCAATAACTTTGGACCTTTTCATGATCCTGAGAAATTAATACCCAGGTTTATTACAAATTTACTGGAAGGTAAAAAAGTTCCTTTAATGGGTAAAGGAGAAAATGTCAGAGATTGGATTTATGTTGAAGATCATAACGTAGCAGTAAATGTTATTTTACAAAAGGGGGTTATTGGAGAAACTTACTGTATAGGTGGTGAAGAGAAAACTAATTATGAGGTAACCAAAAAGATATTAGAGTTGTTGGAGTTGGGTGAGGATATGATTGAGTATGTGGATCATAGATTAGGGCATGATTTTAGGTATGCAATAGATGATTCTAAGATAAAAAGATTAGGATGGGGTCCTTCAACTTCTTTTGATGAAAGATTAAAAGAAACTGTTAAATGGTTTAAAGAAAATGAATGGTGGTGGAAGCCTCTTAAAAAGAGTAGACCTAATGTAGACAGAGCAGCCCAAAAATCATATGGACAATAATGTAATCACAACAAGTTTAAATGGGGTTTATAAATTAACCAGAAAGACTTTTCCTGATGAGAGGGGTTTTTTTAGGGAAGTATTCCATATGGATGAGCTTGAAGAGGCAGTTGGTTTTGAGTTTAAGCCAATCCAGATGAATCATTCTTTATCAAAACCAAATGTGATAAGGGCCCTACACGCCGAGAATTGGAATAAGCTGATTTATCCTGTGAGCGGGGAAATGTTTGCTGCAATAGTAGATGTAAGAGAGGATTCTCCTACTTTTGGAACAGTGGAAACTTTTACTTTTTCCAAAGATAGCAAATATGCTTTGTTTATCCCTGTTGGTTTTGCTAACTCTATTTGTGTAAGCGGTTCTGAGGATGTGAACTATATTTATCTGGTAGATAAATATTATGATGGATCAGACACTAAAGCCATTTCCTGGGATGATTCTGATCTGGCAATTGATTGGCCTGTTAAAGACCCGATAATTTCCGAGCGGGATAGAAATAATCCTAAACTACGTGAGCTTTTTCCGGAGAAATTCAAATGAAAATTCTTATCTTCGGCGGCAGCGGGCTAGTTGGTTCAAAATTTATTCAGCTTTTTGAAAATAATTTAGATATTGAAGCACCTGAAGCCAAGGCAGTTAATATTTTAAATAAAGATCAAATATCAAAAACAGTTGAGGATTTTAACCCTGACTCTGTTATTAACTTTGCAGCATATACCAATGTGGAAGAAGCAGAAAATCAAAAAGATGATAAGGAAGGATTAGCTTATCAAATAAATGTACTGGGAGCAAAAAACGTAGCAGAGGTTTGCAAGGCATCTGACAAACACCTTTTGCATATATCAACCGAATATATTTTTGACGGAGAGAAAAAAGATTCTCCTTATACAGAAGAGGACAAGCCAAATCCGATTAATTGGTATGGTAAAACAAAATATTTAGGTGAGAGAGAAGTTTTAGATACATTTAATAAAAGTTTGGTGGCAAGATTGTCTATGCCTTATTCATCTTTTTTTGAAGCAAAATTAGATATAGCCAGATTTTTTCTAAGCCAGTTAAAAAACAGACAGTCAGTTAAAGGGATTGAGGATCAGCAAATTACACCAACTTTGGTAAATGATATAGCTTACGGCCTAAAAACCCTGATAGAAAATAAAGCTTTGGGTATTTATCACATCAGTAGTACAGATACTACAACGCCTTTGGATTTTGCAAAAACAATTGCTGAAACTTTTCATTTTAGCTATTCTTTAATTTCCTCTATGAAATTTGATGAATATTGTAAAAATAAAAAAGCAAAACTTTTGAAGAATTCAACCTTAAATCCTTTCAAATTTGAAAAAGTTTTTGGGGAAAGGATACTGCACAATATAGAGGAGGGGTTAATAATTTTAAAAAAGGAGATTGACGAAAGGGGGAATATTTAGTTATAGTATTGCAAAATATGGCAAACCAGAAAAAAGCTTTCATTACCGGGATATCAGGACAGGATGGTTCATACTTAACAGAATTTTTGCTGGGTAAAGGTTATGAGGTAGCAGGGCTAATGAGAAGAAATGCTACTTCTGAGCTGGGAAATATTAAAGAGGTTAGGGATGAGATTAAAATATATTATGGGGATTTACAATCCCCTGAATCAATAGCTTTGGCTATGGTAGATTTTAAGCCGGATGAAGTCTACAATTTGGCTTCCCTATCTTCTCCTTTTAACTCTTTCTCAGATAAGCTAGGTTCAATTCAGGTAACCGGAATAGGGGCTTTGCATGTATTTGAGCGGGCCAGACAAATAGTGCCAGAGGCAAAAGTTTACCAGGCTTCTACTTCTGAAATGTTTGGCGCACCAAAACAAGTTCCTCAAAACGAGGAAACCCCCCTAGCCCCTGTTAATCCATATGCGGCAGCTAAAGAATATGCCCACAGGATGGCAGTGATTGGAAGATTGGATAAAAAACAGCCTCAGTTTATCTCTTGTGGAATTTTATTTAATCATGAAAGCCCCCGCCGCGGCTTAAACTTTGTCACCAGAAAAATTACTGCTGGTGTAGCCTGTATAAAAAATAAAAGAAAAGAAAATATACCCTTAAACGAGTTGGGAGAGCCAATTGTCAAAAATGGTAAATTAACTTTGGGAGATTTGGATGCAAAAAGGGATTGGGGATATGCGCCGGACTATGTTAAAGCTATGTGGTTGATGCTCCAGATGGATAAACCAGATGATTTTGTAGTGGCAACAGGGGAAGTACACACTGTAGGAGAGTTTGCTGAAGAGGCATTTAAAGTTGTAGGGCTTAACTGGAAGGATTATGTTGTGACTGATTTAAGGTTCACTCCTCCTGTACAAACAGGTCCACTTTGTGGAGATCCGGCCAAAGCAAAAAGGATCTTGGGTTGGGAAGCGGAAACCAAATTTTTGGATCTGGTTAAAATTATGGTTCACTCCGATCTTGCTAAATTTTTTTGATGAAAATAGTTTCTGTTGTTCTTCCTACATATAACGAAAAAGCAAATATTGCCAAAACTATTGAGAAAGTCCTGGAGCAAGAAAAAAGCCTGCCTGGTTATGAAATTCATATTGTTGTAGCAGATGATATTAGATCATCAGATGATCTGGAAAAAGAAGTTAGAAATATCATGTCTAAGACGAGAAACGTCCACCTTATAAAAGTTGAACCGGGTTTAGGGGTGGGATTGATTGAAGGACACAAATATGCACTGGTACATCTTCATCCTGATATTTTGGCTCAGCTGGATGCAGATGGGCAGGTAGTGCCTGATGTATTGGTAAGACTAGTTAAAACAATTGAAAGTGGTTATTCTTTGGCTATTGGTTCAAGATTTGTGGAAGGTGGCAAGAATCAACTATCTTTTGCCAGAAGACTTTTTTCATACGGTGCCTCAACAGTTTCTAGAGTTATCATGGGGCCAATTGATATTAAAGAATTTACCAATTCAGCCCGTGCTTTTACCCCGGCCCTTTTTAAAAAAATTAATCTAAACTCTCTTCCCTGGAAAGAGAGGACTTTTATTGTTCAGCCGGCTTTTTTACATGAGGCAATACTGGCTGGAGCAAAATATAAAGAGGTTCCACTAATTTTTAGAAACAGGCTGGAAGGATATTCCAAAAATAAAGTTTTTAATTATACCTATGATGTTATCAGCTATTCCTTGGATGTCAGGCTGCATAGTTTAGGCATTAATTTTCCATTATACAAAATGTCCAGACGGGCAAAAACTCTGGTTAAGTTTAGTTTAGTAGGAGTTGTGGGTACAATGGTGGATTTTTTATTTTATAAAGTGTTTATAAATTTATTATCTTTAACCCCTGCAACAGCCAAAGGATTTTCAACAGAGATTGCAATTGTTAACAATTTTATTTTAAATAATTACTGGACTTTCCGTTATAGGAAAACTAAAACTAATTTTTGGCAGAAGTTAGGCATTTTTAATATTGTTTCTTTGGGTGGGTTGGTTATGAGCGTTTTAATTGTTAAGTTCCTGCATTTAACTTATGGTGATAGTTTTATTACGGTTTTGGGAAGACCAATTGCCTATAATAATTTCTACTTTTTTGCCACCATCCCTCCGGTAATGGTTTGGAATTTTACAGTTAATCATTTTATTACCTTCAGACACCAGGAAGATTAATTAAATAAGTTTAAATTAGGTATAGGTGCAGTATTTTCTATTAAGAAATTCTGGGAGTATAAATAAATTGCTAAAGCAATAATTATTAAAACAATTTTAAACTCCCGGCTGACTAAAACTTTCTCGAAAGCAATCAGTAAAAAAGGGAAAATTGGCAGGGTATATCTGGCTATGTCCCGGTGGGCAACTAAGGTTGAGGCGCTAAGATAAGTTAAAACAAAAAACGCCAGAGGTAGAAGTTTCTGCTTAAGCAGTAAAATTCCACCTAAAAATCCCAAAATAAAAATATAAATAATGTCTTCCAGCCAAATTTCCCCTACCCAAAATTGCTCCTTATTAAATACCTGGAATGGTGGAAAGGTAAGGTGAATATTATCTCCGGAGTGAAAATATGCCCAAAAATCCCCATAAGTGATGGAGTATAAATAAAATACTCCCATCAGCCCTAAAGGAATCAAGGCAAGAGGGAAATATTTTAAATGTTTCAGGAAAGCTTTTTTAAAGCCTAATATTTTTGATTCCAAAAAGAATTTATGATGTATATATAAAGCAAGAGCGATAAAAAGAAGAATACCTGGAGGTCTGGTCAGTTGAGCTCCCAGTCCAAAAACAGCCGACAGTAAAATATCTAAATAATTAGATGTTTTTTCAAACCTTAAGAAAAAATAAAGCGAGGAAATTATAAAAAATATAAAGATCGGTTCTGCAGATGCAACTGAATGAACAATTACCCATCTGGCAGGCAGGATTAAAAATAAAATGGAGAGAAAAAGAGGGTGATTGCTTAATTTAAAATCTTTTATCAGAAAATAAAAAGCCCAGGCTGAAGAGATAGTAAAAATCAAAGAAACAAAAAGCATGGATTTTAAAAACCCCAAAAAAGGAGAAAGAGTAAGTATAAAAACAGGGTAAAGCGGAAAATGAGCTGCATAGTAATTGGCAGAAAGAGATTGGGGGATTTTGGCAATCAATTCCGGTTTATAAAAGCTCTTGGCAATTGTGACATATTCCAAACCATCAAAATTTCTATAAATTGTGGCAAAACCGGAAGAAAAATTAAGCCCCCAAAAATTTGGCAATGCTAAAAGATGAGGCAGCCAGACAACAATGGTTAAAAAGATAGTGGCTAGAGTAATCAGACCTAAGTCTTTGAATTTAGTATTCACTGGTTTATTATATACATTATAGCAATAATGGTTAAAAATTTATCAGTGTTTTTCCCGCTTTATAATGAGGAAGGGAATGTTAAAAATACAGTAAAAAAAGCAGTTGAAGTTTTAGAAAAGCTTAAATTGGAATATGAAATAATTTTAGTCAATGACGGATCAAATGATAAAACTCAAGAAGTTATAGAGTCAATTGTAAAAGATAACTCTAAAGTCCGAAGCATTAATCATCCTAAAAATTTAGGTTATGGTGAAGCTTTAAAATCCGGGTTCTACAGCGCTAAATACGATACTATTGTTTATACAGATGGAGACGGGCAATTTGATTTTTCCGAAATAGATAAATTTTTGGAAAAAATGCCTGAGTATGATCTGCTTATTGGCTACAGAATCAAAAGAAAAGATCCTTTTTTTAGGATACTTTTTAAAGAAGGCTGGAAATTATCTTTGCTTGCCTTTTTTAGACTGACTTTAAAAGATGTGGACTGTGGTTTTAAGATGGTTAAAAAAAGTGTTTTGGAAAGAATCCCGCACCTTCAATCAACTAGAGGAGCTATGATTAATGCAGAACTTGCAATTAAAGCCAAAAAAATGGAGTTTAAGATTGGACAAGTTGGAGTAAATCACTACCCACGTCTTTCAGGCAAACCAACGGGGGCAAGTTTAAAAGTGATTATCAAATCATATTTGGATTTAGTTAAGCTTTGGTGGGAGTTAAAGGAGGAGAAAAAGTATTTTATTGCTTTCCTGGCAGTGTTAGCTATGGCTGTTTTTTTTAGGCTCTACAGGATAGATCAATACATGATTTTTTTAGGGGATGAGGGAAGAGATGCACAAATTATTAAAGAAATGGTTAGCATACATCATTTTCCTTTAATTGGTCCTCCATCTTCTGTTGGCAATATTTATCTTGGGCCCATATATTACTACATGATGTTTCCTCCTATGTTTTTGTTTAGCTTAAGTCCAGTTGCTGCCTCAGTAATGGTTGGATTAATTGGAGTATTGACTGTAGCGCTAATCTATTATTTAGGTAAAAAATTCTTTAGCAGAAAAGCAGGACTTATGGCCTCATTCTTGTATGCAATTTCTCCCGTGACAATTGCTTACTCCAACTTTTCCTGGAATCCGAACCCTTTGCCTTTTTTTGCTTTGATTTTTATTTTTAGCCTATATAAATTAAACCAAAGTGGAAATTTTCTATGGATAATTTTAACAGGAGCCTCTTTGGCTGTATCTTTACAAATGCACTATCTTTCCTTAATTTTAATTCCTATTGCCGGGATTTTATGGGCGGGCGAGATCTGGAATAGGAAGTCTCAAAATAAATCTATTAAAAATTTAGCTAAAGGATCAATTTTAGCAATCCTGACTTTTTTAATCCTGATGTCACCTCTTTTTTGGTTTGACTTAAGGCATGATTTTTTAAATTATAAAGCTGTAACTTCTCTTCTTAGCTCAAATACAATCCAGGGAAATATCTTAAATAATTTATCCAAAATCCCCAAATTATTCTCATATAATTTAGTTGGTAGATATATGACAGGAGAAAATATTTTTCTTGAGGCAGTTGTTTCAATCCTTATTTTGTTTGCTCTTCTTCGCAGATCCTGGCCTTTCTTGGCTTTAGGGGTGTGGCTTATTGTTGGGCTTATTGGAATATCTTTTTATAATGGTGAAGTTTATGATCACTATTTGAACTTTTTAAATCCGGTTCCTTTTTTGCTTTTAGGCTCTATTGCCTCTATTAATTTTACAAAGAACTGGAAAAGGATAAGCAGCTGGGGGGTAATAATTCTGGTGATTATCTTAGCTTTTGTAAATTTGCAAAAAAATCCGCAACTTAAGTCTCCTCAAAATCAGCTGAAAAAAACTCAGGACGTGGTTAAATTTGTTATCCAAAAGACAAACGGCAAGGATTTTAATTTTGCCCTACTTTCCAAAAATAACTATGACTCGGCATATCAATTTATTTTTGATAAATATGGATATAAGCCAAAAGTAGTTCCTGAGAATAAAACAACCCAGCTATTTGTGGTTTGTGAAGATCCTGTTTGTGATCCTACTCACAATGCCAAATACGAAATAGCAGCCTATGGCATGTCTAAAATTGACTGGAGGCAGGATTATGAAGGTGTTAAAATTTATAGATTAATCCCAAATCCATCAGGGAAACCATGAAGATATCTGTTGTTATTCCTGCATACAATGAGGAAAAAAATTTAAATAGGGGAGTATTAGATGAAGTGTCCATCTTTTTAGAAAAATCTAAGCTGGATTATGAAATCATCATTGTTGATGATGGATCATCTGATAACACCCGGGAAATTGTAAAAAAATATATTTCCAAAAATCCAAAATTTAAACTAATAGAAAATTCCCATGGGGGAAAGGCTATTGCAGTAATGACAGGAATGCTGGCAGGAAGCGGGGATATAATTTTGTTTACTGATATGGATCAGGCAACTCCCATTGATCAATGGGATAAATTTGCCCCTAAATTTGAGGAAGGAGTAGATATTGTGATTGGCTCAAGAGTAGGAAGAAAAGGAGCACCTTTAGTCAGAAAGTTATCTGCCTGGGGGTTTTCAATCCTTAGAGGAATTATTTTGGGTTTGCCGTTTAAAGATACCCAATGTGGGTTTAAGGCTTTTTCCAAAAAAGCTGTTTTGAAAATTATACCTAAAGTAAAAAGTGAATGGGGGATACTACACTTTAGTGGTGGGGCTGTTAATGCGGGTTTTGATGTGGAACTTCTATATTTGGCTAAAAAATATAATTTTAAAATTGCAGAAGTTGGGGTAGAGTGGAATTATGTAGACACCGAGCGTGTCCAGGTTATCAAAGATGCCCTGGCAGCAATTTATGATATGGTAAGAATCAGAGTAAATGATTTTAAAGGAAAATATTAATGATAGATTTTAATTCTGTCACTGATATTATTTATCAAGCAGGACAAAATTTAAAAAAACATTTCGGAAATACAAAAGCAACACACTATAAAACTACTTTAGCATCAGATGTAGTTACTAAATTAGATTAAGAGACAGAAGTATTTTTAGCAGAAAGTCTCAAAAAGATTGATCCCTCCATCGGGTTTACAGGAGAAGAATCTGGTGTAATACAAAAGGCAGAGCGTTTTTGGTTAGTTGACCCAATTGACGGAACAGGTCTTTTTATAAGAGGAATTTGGGGTTGCACCACTATGATTGTTTTTGTAGAAAGTGGAGAGCTTAAATTTAGTGCAATTTATGATTTTATCCTGGATAAGATGTATACAGCAGAAAAAGGGATAGGGGCATTTGTTAATGGAAAGCAGATACATGTTAGCAATAGAGGATTAAATGATGCTTTTGTGTATGTTGAGGCAAATTTAAATACAGAAAAGAATAGACTAACTTATTCTAAGTTAAATGAATCTTGCATTGTTCTTGCCAGTTATCCTGCAGGCATTCATTTTGCTCTGACAGCTGAAGGGAGAGTTGAAGGAAGGATATGTGTTGATCCTTATGGAAAAGACTATGATTTTGCTCCTGGTCAACTATTAGTTTCAGAAGCAGGAGGCATTGTTAAAAATATTGGAACAAACCTCTTTGATTATCGGAATTTAAATTTCCTGGCAGTTAACAAGCAAGTGTATGAAGATTTAACAGCAGGAGAAAATCCAATTTTTCCAATACAACATTAAATCCAATAAATATTGACTCTATTAGGTTTTTTAATAATATGGTAATTTAAAACATATGGATGATACAAAGGGCGGCTTCGCCACTAAAGATTTATGTCCTAAGTGTGGTTCTTCTTTAGGAGAGATAGTAGAAACTCAAAGCGGGAAAAAACTGCAAAGGTGCTCCAAAGGCTTTTGGAATAAAGAAGAAAGAAGAAATGAGGGTTGTGACTATGTGAAGTGGATACAAGCTGAACCCAAAGAACTAGATGAAAAATGTCCCAAGTGTGGAAACAATTTAGTGCTGCAGGTGACCCGTTTTGGAAAGAAAATGAAAAAATGCTCAACCGGGGGTTGGGATAAAGAAAACAAAAAACCTACAGGTTGTGATTATATAGAGTGGATAAGTGGGACAACAGAAAAACTAGATATGGATTGTCCGGAGTGTGGCGAGAAGTTAGTTTTGTTTACAACGAATACTGGCAAGAAAATGGAGAAGTGTTCCACTTCTGGCTGGGACAGTGTAAATAGGAAGCCAACAGGTTGTACTTATGTTAAATGGTTAAAGCCTGGAGAAGTTCCAACCAGCAATGCAGGAGAAGAATTTTTACCATAAATACCTTGCGTTTTCTCTTCATACAAACGTAAAATAGAATAGTGAAACTTCTGGTTAAATACAAAACTGAATTAATACTTATTTCCTGCTTGATTGTTGCATATTTTATCCTCAGGCTGCCTAATTTAACTTTGCAGCCTATTTTTGCTGATGAGGCTATATACATCCGGTGGGCACAAGTAATGAGGGCTGAGCCTACTTTAAGGTTTGTATCTATGACAGATGGGAAAACCCCGCTTTTTATGTGGCTGATGATTCCCTTATTTAAAAAATTTAGCGATCCCCTTTTTGCAGGTAGATTTTTATCTGTAATGTCTGGCTTTTTTACGCTTCTGGGAGTATTTTTCCTGAGTAAAAAAGTGTTTAGCTTAAAGACTGCTTTTTGGGCAGCTTTGTTTTATGTAATTACTCCATACACTATATTTTTTGACAGGATGGCATTGGTTGATTCTATGCTATCCGGTTTTACCATCTGGATAATATATTTTGCCATATGGCTTACAAAATCTTTAAGGTTAGATGTGGCTATGATACTTGGGTATTTAATGGGTGGGGCAATTTTAGTCAAAACCCCTGGACTTATAAATCTTTTAATACTGCCCTTTTCAATACTTTCTTTTTTTCAGGGAAAGAGAAAATCTATCGTTAAATTAGTAATTTTATGGGCAGTGGCTTTAGGTATTGCTCTTGTTTTATATAACGGCCTAAGGCTTGGGCCGGAGTTTAATAAATTATCTGCAAGAAACGCTGATTATGTTTTTTCACCACAGGAGCTAAAAGGTAGAGTCCTGGATCCTTTTATACCACATTTTCATGATATATCTGACTGGTTTCCTAAGCTTTTTACTATCCCGATATTACTTTTTATAGGAGTTGGAATTTTTTATGTTTTAAAGAAGTTAAATGGAAAAGCATTAGTTGTTTTAATCTGGGCAGCAGTTCCAATGCTTATATCCATGGTTTTTCTTAAAACTTTTACAGCCAGGTATTTACTTACCTCAATTGCTCCTTTTTTAGTCTTTGCAGGATTTGGCCTAAACCAGCTCTTGGAGAAAATAAAAATGAAAAACTTTATAAAGATTACAATAGGCTTAATTATAGTATTGCCGCTTGCTCTTTGGTTTGACTTTCAGCTTCTTTTTTCCCCTCCTCCTCTAAATTTGCCTAAAGAAGAAAGAGTTGGATATTTTGAAGAATGGACAGCAGGGTATGGATTCAAGGAAATTGCCCAATTTTTACTGGAAAAGTCAAAAACCAATAAAGTAGTTTTAGGGACAGAAGGGGCTTTTGGTACTTTGCCTGATGGGCTGCAAATATATTTAGATAAATCTAAAATATCCATAGTTACCGGCAAAGCAACTGTCTCTGCCCAACTTAGGAATGCTGCCAAAGACAATTTAACCTATTTTGTAGGCAATAAAAAAAGATTAAAAGGGAATGTTTCAGAAGTTATTTTAATAAAGGAATATCCTAAAGTTAAGCCTTTGGATAACTCTTTTCAGGATTCAATTGTTCTTTATCAAGTCCTACCCTAATTTATGACAAAAATTCTGGTTGTTTTATTAACAATTCCCATTTTTATCTCTTTAATGCGCAGCGGGTTTTATCCAATGCAGGATGATTTACAAGCCTTCAGGGTACACCAGATGTTTAAGTGTTTACAGGATCTGCAAATTCCCTGCAGATGGATACCGGATATGGGGTATCAATATGGCTACCCCCAATTTAATTTTTATCCGCCCAGCATTTACTATTTTGCAGCCTTTTTACACCTTTTTAGTATCCAGATAATAGATACAGTTAAAATTTTATTCATCCTGGGATCAATTATTTCTACAATTACCATGTTTATTTTCTTAAAAGCCTTATTAAAAGATTCTTTTTCTTCCTTAGTTGGGTCTTTGCTCTATAGTTATATTCCTTATAAAGCAGTTGAAATTTATGTCAGGGGATCTTTAAGTGAATTTTGGGCATATGCTTTTTTTCCTTTAATTTTTTGGTCCAGTTTTCAACTGATCAGCAAGGGTAAATTAAGATATATAAGCTGGTTTGGGCTATCTTTGGCATTGCTTTTGATAACACATAATTTAATGTCTTTTATATTTTTTCCTCTGGTTGGAGTTTGGTCACTTACCTTGATGACTGTCCTTAAGAAATGGAGTATTTTGCCAAAACTTATACTTGGTGCTTTTTTAGGCCTGGGGCTTGCAGGTTTTTTTATCCTGCCTGTGGTTTTTGAAGGAAAATATGTCCATCTGGAAACCTTATTAGGCGGATATTTTGACTATAGACAGCATTTTGTAAATTTATATCAAATTTTTCTCTCTTATAATTTTGGCTATGGATCCTCAATGCTTGGACCCAATGATGATTTGTCTTTATCTACCGGAATCATTCATTGGGTTTTAGGCGCACTTGCTCTGATTTTGGCAGCAGTATATTTTAAAAAAGACAAGACTTTATCAATTATAACTTTCTCCTTAGGGATTTTAACCCTGGTAACTCTTTTTATGATGCATGAAAAATCCAGTTTTATCTGGGAAAGAATTCCTCCTCTTTTTTATTTACAATTTCCCTGGAGGTTTTTATCAGACAGCACTTTTTTGCTGTCTATTTTAGGGGGTATAGCCATATACAGGCTGGGAAAAATACAAAGCAAGCTCGGATTGGGTTTAGGGGTTTTGGCAATAATTATACTTTTTACTATGTATGCTCCATTTTTTAAACCAAAATCCTGGCTAAAAATTAATGATTCGGACAAGTTTTCCAATCAGTCCTGGGAAAAGCAGTTAACTATCAGTATTTTTGATTATTTGCCTATCTTTGCCAAACTTCCTCCCAATAAAAAAGCCCCCCAATTACCAGAAGTTCTGGATGGGGATGTAAAATTTATAAGTTATAAAAAAGGCAGTAATTATCAAATAGGGGAGGTAGAAGTAGGGGAAAAGGCAACTCTAAGATTGCCTTTGTTTGATTTTCCCGGTATGGAAGTAAAAGTTGATAACCAAAAAATAGAGCATATTCATACTGATTGCAGGATGGAGGAATATTGCTTGGGCTTAATTACTTTTAGGGTCTTGGAAGGAAAACATAAAATTGAGGCCAGACTTGAGAATACTCCTATCAGGACTTTAGGTAATATAATAACTGTAGTTAGTTTTTTTGCTCTGGTATCCATTTTTATTTTGGGTAAAAATGAAAAATATAATCCGGCTTAACTTACCTATTTTAATAATCTTAATTCTGTCAGTTCTTATTTCCTGGCCTACTTTTTTACCTGGTTATTTTTCTCATCATGATGATCTGCAGGTGATGAGAATTGTTGAGATGAGAAAGTGTATCCTGGATTTACAAATTCCCTGCAGGTGGGTGTCTGACATGGGGTATGGGAACGGATACCCTTTATTTAACTATTATGCGCCGCTCCCTTATTTTATTGGAGCTTTGTTAAGTTTTTTTGTCGGGTTTTTAATCTCTGCCAAAATACTTTTTGCCCTACCGCTTTTTTTAGGAGGGGTATCTATCTATCTTTTGGCAAATGAACTTTTTGGTTTGTATCCGGCTTTTCTCTCCGGCATACTGTTTTCTTTTGCTCCTTTTAGGGCTCTGGATGCTTATGTTAGGGGAGATGTGGCAGAAAGTTTTGCCTTATCAATTTTCCCTTTGATTTTGTATTTTTCCCTTAAGTTAATCAAGCAAAAAAATATAAAATATATGATAGGGTTATCTTTATCAGAGGCTGCATTTTTAACCAGCCATAATATCATGACTGTTTTATTTGCTCCGGTTGCTCTAATATTTCTGATTTATTTTCTGACAGTTGAGAGATGGAAAAATTTTAAATCTTTGCTGGTAAGTTTAATGCTGGGGGTAGGCCTGGCAGCTTTTTTTATAATCCCGGCATATTTTGAGAAAAATTTAGTGCAAATAGATAATTTGGTGAAACTTGACTTAAACTTCAGGGCGCATTTTGCAACTGTATATGAGTTATTTTTTGACCGGTCTTTTGGATATGGGGCATCTATGCCAGGGCCTTATGACACAATATCTTTTCAGATTGGTTGGCCCCACTGGTGGATAGTAGTTTTATCAATTTTAGTTTTTATCATTAGTATTGTTTTGAGAAAAAAATTTAATATAAAACTTTATTTATTACTTTTAGGAATATTTTCATTTTCAGTCTTCATGACCCATATCAAATCGGTCTTCATTTGGGAAAAAATAGAAATTTTGAAATTTACCCAGTTCCCCTGGAGATTTTTGGCAGTTTCCGTATTTTCTTCTTCTTTACTGGGGGCAATTTTCATTCAAAACTTTAAAGATTCTTTCAAAAAATACCTGGTTTTGATTTTAGCCCTAGTAACAATAGTCTTAAACTGGAGTTATTTTAAGCCGGATAAATTTTACTTTGATTTAACAGACCAAGATAAATTATCAGGTAAACTTTGGGATTTGCAGCAAAAAGCAGCGATACTTGATTATCTGCCAACAGGTGCAGGGGAACCTATAGAGCCGGCTCCTGATAAACCTATTATCAGATCAGGGCAAGCAGATATCAAAAGTTTTAAAGAAAAATCCAACAGCTGGAGTTTGGATTTAGATGTAAAATCAAATGCAAAGCTTGAGATACCTGTTATGGATTTTCCCAACTGGAAAGTTTATGAAAAGGGAAAAGAAATTGCGCATACAAACGACAATTATGTAAAAAGGATTAGTATAAGCTTATCAGCAGGAACACATTCTGTATCAGGAAAATTGACTGATACTCCTTTAAGGCAGATAAGCAATATTATTTCATTTTTATCCATGATGGTTATTTTTTACCTAATTATTTTATGGAAAAAGGCAATAAAAAATTAATTTGGTTTTTGATATTTTTACTGTCAATACCGGCAATTTGGGCACTTTTGGTTCCGGGATTTTATGGTGCTTCAGATGATTTGCATATTGCCTGGCTTTTTGAGTTTCACAAAAGTTTGCTGATGGGTAAAATCCCTCCCAGATTTGTACCGGATTTAAGCTTTAATTTTGGCTATCCCTTATTTAATTTTGTTTTTCCTTTGCCTTTTTACATTTCGGAAATCTTTCATCTGATAGGTTTTAATCTGGTAGACAGCATTAAACTGCTGTTTTTATTAAGCATCCCTTTATCAGGCATTTTTATGTATTTTCTCTTGAGGGAATTTTGCTCAAGAGCTTTAAGTTTAACCGGGGCAATTTTGTATATTTATACGCCTTACAGGTCTGTAGATATTTATGTTAGGGGGGCAATAGGGGAGGTATTAAGCTTTGTTTTTTTGCCTTTAATTATTTTATCGGTAATTAAGTTAAAAAAAGAGCAATCGCTTAAATGGGTAGGTTTTGGATCACTTGCTTTTGCTTCCCTAGTCTTGTCGCACAATATTACAGCCTACATGTTATTTCCGTTTGTGGCCTTGCTTTTTTTCTTTCAGATTTTTTTACCTGGTGACAAAAAAGGATTTATTTTAAGGTCAGTTTTGACAATTATTTTATCTCTTTTAATCAGTTTGTTTTTTTGGCTGCCGGCAATAATGGAGAGTAGCCTTATGAAATATGATACTGTATTTAATTTTGTAGATCATTTTCCCACACTTTTACAACTAATTACCCCTTATTGGGGATACGGGGCATCAGTACCCGGTCCATATGACGGGATGTCATTTTTCTTAGGGGTTGTGAATTTACTGCTGCTTCTTGTTGGGTTAATCAGTACCATAATATTCTGGAAGAAGTTATCAAGTGAAGTTAAAGCGCTTTTAGGCTGGTCTTTGGGAAGTATATTCATCGCTGTGTTTCTGATGAATTACAGGTCTATTTTTATATGGAATATTGTTCCGCTTCTGCCATATTTTCAATTCCCCTGGAGGTTTTTAATGTTAACTACTTTTTTGATACCGATACTGATAGTTAGTGTTGAAAAAATCAAAATTAATTCATGGCTTATTGCCTCAATCTTAATAACTTTAAATATAGTAACAACAGGGTTAGATTTTAGGCCGCAGGATTTTCTGGGCAGGCAGGACAACTACTATCTAAACCGTTATGTCCCCACACCTCTGGCAAGCAAAGAATATCTTCAGATACAGGAGGAGTATTTAAGGTTGCCTAAATGGAGTGAAAAAAGGCCGGATCAAAATTACCCGCTGGTTATAGCAAGAAATGCAACAATTGAAAAAATAACTAAGCTTAATGATTTAGATACAACCTTTAATATAGAAACTTCAAATAAGGCTTCAGTTGATTATAATAAATATTTTTTTCCAGGCTGGGAAGTTAAAATAGACGGGAAACAAACAAAAATTTATCCAGGTATTCCTTTTGGGCAAATAAGTTTTGAAGTCCCACCCGGCAGCTATAAAGTAGATGTTAAGTTTAAAGAGACAAACTTTAAGGTAGCTTTAGATGCTATCTCTTTACTGGCTTTTTTAGTATCATTAAGTTTGTCTAAAAATATATGGGGATTCTTAAAACTATTTGGACGAAAAACTGGCCTTTCTTTATAAGTTTAATTATATCCTTAAGTTTACTTTGGCCTCTTCTGGCAGCGCCTTTTTTTACTCACCATGATGACGTACAAACTATCAGGCTTTATGAAATGGATAGGTGTTTTAAGGATAATCAATTCCCCTGCCGCTGGGTGCCTGATTTGGGTGGGGAATATGGCTACCCTCTTTTTAACTATTATGCTCCCCTGCCCTATTATTTTGGAGAGTTAATATATTTATTGACTCATAATTTAATAATCTCAGCTAAAATAATGTTTGCAACTTCCTTCATAGGATCTTTTTTATTCATGTATCTTCTGTCAAGGAAACTTTGGGGAAATTTGGGAGGGAGTTTATCTGCTTTATTTTATGCACTAGCTCCTTATCATGCTTTGGATTTTTATGTCAGGGGAGCTATGGGTGAGATGTGGGGGCTGATGTTTTATCCGGCAATTATTTGGGCTTTTGTCAGATTAAAAGAAAAGTGCAGTATAGTTAACTTATTATTAAGTGCAATCTTTATTGCTGGTTTAGTTATTTCTCATAATCTTTCCACAATGTTATTTTTACCCGTTATCCTATTTAGTCTGGCAGTTCTTTTTTTTAAAAAAAGAGAAATGAAGTTTTTGTATTTTAGCCTTTTATCTTTAATACTGGGAGTAATGCTTTCTTCTTTTTACCTTCTGCCAATGCTATTTGAAAAAGATTTAGTACATGTTGACACAACCACAATAGGTTATTTTTCCTATACAGAACATTTTAAAGGTTTAAAAAAATTATTCCTGGATAGATCCTGGGGATACGGAGGATCAATCAGGGAAGTGCCGGGAGGCGAGAAGGATGGAATATCTTATCAAATAGGGTGGATACACCTAATAGGTTGGCTGCTGGCTTTATATACTGCTAAAATAATTTGGAATAAAAATAAAGAAATCTCAACCATAATTATTTTGTCATCAACCTATATTATTTTAAGCATATTTATGGTTAATCCCCGCTCGGAGATAATTTGGAAAATGATTCCTTCTTTAAAATATTTGCAATTTCCCTGGAGGTTTTTACTAGTTATTATATTTTTTGTCTCTTTTATTTCCGGAAGTTTTTTTATTCTGGATAGAAAAAATAAAAAAGTAATCTGGATTATATTAACTTTTTTGGTATTAATTTTTAATTTTTCTTACTTTAGACCTGAAAAATTTATCCAGATAAACGATCAAGAGCTATTATCCGGTAAAAACTGGGAAAAGCAAATCAAAAGATCTATTTTTGATTATTTGCCTATTTATGCCAAAGAACCGCCGGCAGATTTAGCTTTAAGCAGGTATCAGGTTTTAACCGGTGACAGTAAAATTTTAGATTTTAAAGAAGGAAGTAATTGGCTAAGCTTTAAAACTGAAACTAATACCCATACCATAATACGTTTGTCCCAGTATTATTTTCCGGACTGGAGGATATTTGTTGATGGAAAAGAAATGAAAGTAGAATATAAAAATAACAGCTTAGGGCTTATGACAATAATTTTAGGAGAAGGAATACATAAAATTGAAGGTAGATTATACGATACTCCAATACGCTCCATATCTAATTATTTAACCGTGGCAGCAGCAGCTATAATATTATTTTTATTTACTGCCCAAATTTCAAAAGTAAGAAAATGGGTAAGTTATTATAGAAAAAGGATTAACTAAAATGGAGTCAGTTGAACAAATTGATCCAACTGAAGAAGTTTCTTATGAGGTAGTGAAAAAAAGGGCTGCTAAGGGTGCAGCAATATTAACCATAAGAACGATTATAATGCAGGTAATCTCTTTTTTTGCAAGCGCCCTACTTACTGTTTTTTTAGAGCCATCCCAATACGGAGTATTTTTTTTAGTATCGGCAGTTATTAATTTTATGGCATATTTTTCCGATATTGGGTTTGCTGCTGCCCTGATACAAAAAAAAGAGAGCTTAACCCGTGATGACCTGAGGACTATTTTTACTGCACAACAGGTATTAATAATTATTCTTCTTTCGGCAATTTTTTTGTTAAGTCCTTTAATACAGACGTTTTATAAATTTAATCAGGAATCTATTTTTTTACTTTGGGCGCTAGCTTTTTCTCTGCTTACCTCTTCTTTAAAAACTATTCCCTCAGTTTTAATGGAGAGAAGACTGGAGTTTAATAAGTTAGTTATCCCACAGATTATCGAGACAGTTATTTTTAATATAGTTGCGGTTTCCTTAGCTTTTAAAGGATATGGTGTAGCTAGCTTTACAATAGCTGTTTTGTTAAGAGCAACAGGTGGGCTTATTACAACATATATTATTCAACCCTGGTTGCCGGGAGTTGCTTTTTCCCGCCACTCTTTTAGGTCTATTTTAAAGTTTGGCCTTCCATACCAGACAAATGTATTTTTAGCCATGTTAAAAGATGACGGGATGACTTTATTTTTAGGCAGTATATTAGGATCTGGAGGAATAGGGTTGCTGGGTTGGGCTCAAAAATGGGCTTATGCTCCCTTAAGGTTTTTTATGGATCAGGTGATAAAAGTGACTTTTCCTGCATTTTCCAGGATGCAGGATGATAAAGTTGAGTTGTCTAATGCTGTTTCCAAATCTATTTTTTTCATTTGCCTTTTAGTTTTCCCCTCACTGGTACTTTTGGTTTTACTGGCTCCTTCTTTAACCCAAATTATCCCAAAATATACTAAATGGACTCCTGCCTTAACTGCGCTAAGTTTTATCTCAATTACTTCTGCATTTGCCGCAGTTACCACACCTTTAACAAATATGCTTAATGCAATTGGAAAAATCTCTTTAACATTTAAGTTTATGGTGATGTGGACAGCTCTTACTTGGTTTTTAGTTCCTGCACTTTCCTTATGGTATGGAGTAAATGGAGCAGGTTTAGGTTTTGCCTTAGTTGGAGTATCATCTATTTTTGTAATACTAAAGGTTAAAGAATTCATTTCAATAGATTACATTAAGATCATTGGGAAACCACTACTGGGTTCAGTCATTTTAGGAGTTTTGGTTTTCTTGTTAAGAACTTTTTTGCCAGTTAATTTTAGTTCAATAATATTAATTATAACCGGAGGTTTAGTTTCATATTCCATAGTACTTGTCAGCATAGAACCTGATCTTTTAAATTTAGTCCGGACGATATTGAAAAAATGATTAAAATTTTAAGATTTATTCTTTTGTTTTTATTCTTCTTATTTTTTGTACCTCCTGTCTTTGCCCAAAATTTTGTTTCTGTAGTAAATCCTGTTAGGGGTAATGATTTTTGGGATCTTAAAGGACAAAGCTTAGATACAGCAGTAAAAGGAGAGCTTGAAATTTTAAAAAAATACAATATTCCTGCTACATGGCTTCTTAGATATGATGCTCTTTTGGATAAAGGTGTTAGTGAAAAGTTAAAAAGCATAGTTGACGAAAAGGGATTATTTTTAGAAGTTACTCCTACTTGGTCCCAGGATGCATTTGTTCTATATCACAAGGGAGAAAGCTGGCATTCTGCAGGAAGTGCTTTTTTAACAGGTTACGGAAGAGAAGAGCGGGAAAAGTTAATAGATAAAAGTTTTGAAAAATTTAAAGAAGTTTTTGGATTTTATCCAAAGTCAGTAGGGGCTTGGTGGATAGATGCATATTCCCTAAGTTATATGCAGAAAAAATACTCTATAATTTCTGCCCTGATTGTAGCTGATCAATACTCAACAGATAATTATCAGATTTGGGGCCAATATTTTTCTACCTCGTACTATCCTTCAAAAAATAATGCTCTGCATCCAGCCCAGACTTTAGAGAATAAACTCCCGGTTGTAATAACTCAGTGGGCATCCCGTGACCCGGTTAATTCCTACGGAAATGGGGTAGGGGAGAGTACTTATTCACTTCAGGCAAATGATTATCAAGATTTCCATAATCTGGATATAGGATATTTTACAAAATTAATTGATATTTACAGCAAACAACCTTTAAATAAGTTTTCGCATATTGTAGTAGGACTGGAAAATTCTTATTCCTGGCAAAAATACTTTTCCGAATATGAAAATCAGATTAAGGTAATTGCGCAAAAGCAAAATTCCAACCAGATATCAACAGTTACTTTGGAGAGTTTTGCCAATTGGTATAAACTTAATTTTCCTAATCTTTCTCCCGAGCATTTGATTGTAGCTGATGATCCACTTGGATCTTTTAAAAAAACAGTTTGGTTTATGAATCCTTACTTTAGGGCAGGTTGGTTTTTCAACCAGGATGGGTCTGTATTTAGGGATATCCGTCAATACATTGACGGGGAAGAAGAGTTGTGTTTTAAGGTAAGGTGTGACAGCGTTAATTTTGCAACAACTGCGACCAGGGTTTTAGATGAGGTAAGTTTTGGCCATAAATGGGTTATAGATGAAGGTAGAATTAAAAATTTCCAAATTAAAAAGGAAGATCAAAATTACCTTATAACTTATGATAATGAAGTAGGAAGAAAAAGGCAAATAGAATTTTTACCAAGGGATATTAGTGTTGATGGAAAAAATTATTCAATTGACGGGGCTATACTGGAAGCAACTAAACAGGATTTGGATCAGAAAAAAATAAAGTCACAAACAACTTCTGGCTTTTTTAGATGGTCACCAATTTCAACAGTAGCTAAATTAATAAAATTTACTGCCTTTTTCCTGGCTAGTATTTTTGTTCCGGGTTTTTTGATTATCCGTAAAGTCTTCCCAAAAGAGATTTCATTAATCCAGAGAATTTTTGTATCAATAATTGTGGGAATTGTATTGCTTACCTTATTATTTTACTTATCCAGCCTTTTTAAAATCCGATTAATTATTTTAATCTATTTATTTTTAGCAAATACTATATTTTTAAAAATTCAGATTAATAATATAAAGAAAATGAGATTACCCAAAATAAAAAATTGGTTTGATTTAGGAATTTTGTTAATTATTATTTCAGGCAGTATTTTTCAAGTGATACCAACTTTTAGAAGCGGTTTATTTTTTTCTTACGGAATGGGTTTTTGGGGTCCTAACACTCATGATGGGATATGGCATATTAGTCTTATTAATCAAATAGTAAAATCTTTGCCTGTTGAAAATCCTATATATGCGGAAACTTTCTTAAAAAATTATCATTATTTTTACGATATTTTGATAGCGCTCAGTAATTATCTGACTAAAATTCCAATACCAGATTTAGTGTTTAGATTTTATCCTGTTATATTTTCTTTGCTGCTGGGAGTAGGGACATTTCAGCTGATTAATAATTTATTTAAGGTTAAGTTAAACTTGCTGCAATTTAGGATAACTGCATTATTCAGTTTATACCTGGTTTATTTTTCCGGCAGCTTTGGATGGATAGTTAGTTTTTTGAAGGAAAAATCTTTAAGCGGTGAGTCAGCTTTTTGGGCTAATCAATCAAACTCTTTTAATTTAAATCCACCTTTTGCACTGTCTCTTTTAATAGTAATAGCAATTTTACTTATTTTTCCTTTAGTTTCCCGGAATAATAAAAGTTTAAGCACCACATTAATTCTTCTAATTGGTAGCTTAATTTCATTTAAAGCTTATGCCTCAATTTTAATCCTGGCTTCTTTATTTGTAATAAGTTTAGTGAATATTTTTCTAAAGCGTTCTTTCACTTATCTTTTTATTTTTACTATTTCATCTGCAATTGCTCTTTGGCTGTTTGTATTAAATTTTGAGCAGGGAACTTCACTAATAATCTTTTCTCCATTTTGGTTTATTCACTCTATGATAGATTCTCCTGATAGGGTAGGATGGATGAGATTGGCTTTAGCAAGAAATACAGGTTTTACGCAAGGTACATGGTTTAAATTTTTATCTGTGGAGTTTATCAGTCTGCTTATATTTATAATTGGAAATTTAGGGATGAGGTTTTTTGCTCTTTTTTCTCTCATAAAGATAAAAATTATTCTTAAAGATACTACACTTTTGTTTATTCTGATTTTCACACTTATATCAATGTTAATCCCTGTCTTTTTTATTCAATCAGGAAATCCCTGGAATACAATTCAATTTTTCTATTATGCGCTATTTATAAATGCTCTGGCTGCAGGGATAGTGATTTCTCGTATTTTGTTAAAACTCCCAAATATTTTTAAAGTTGCTGTGGCTGCTTTAATTTTAAGCCTAACGCCAATTAATTCCTGGGCCAGTGTAAGTGGTTATTTAACTAACTCTCCTCACGCTAAAATTTCTACCGAAGAGCTGCAAGCGCTAGATTTTCTATCAAGGCAGGATGACGGGGTAGTTCTCACCTATCCTTATGATAAAAATCTTAAGAAAAAAATAGAGGAGCCTTGGCCGCTTTATGCATATGACAGCACTGCTTATGTTTCTGCTCTTACAAAAAAAAGGGTGTATTTAGAAGATGAAGGACAAAACCAGATACTTTTGACAAATTATAATAAAAGATTAATTGCTTCCAGGGATTTTTTTGCAAGAGCTGACTTAAAAGCAGTTGAATTCCTAAAGATAAATCAGATTAAATATATTTATTTACCAAAAGTTTATAATCTTATTATAGATCAGAATACTTTGGGAATAAGCAATATCTTTGAAAATAATGAAGTAGTGATTTACAAAAGCAAGATTTAAATGATAATCAACATATTATTCCAATTTTTATATTTAATACTTTTTTTTGTAGCGATATTTATTGGTATAACTCTGCCGGGTTTTTTGCTTCTTAAGAAAATTAAACTGGCCTATAATGATAAATTAAAGGATTTAACAATTGCCAGCTGTTTAGGCTTAGTTATTTTTACTCTGGCTGCATACATTCTGGCAGCAGTTCATCTAAGGTTTTTGATGTATATTTTTTTTATTTTAGGCACCTGGGCTGCAATTTCCATGCGGGAGGATTTATTAAAGATAAGATTTAATATTCATTACAAAAAATTCTTCCTGATAGTTTTGATTTTAGGGATTTTAGGCCAGGTGGCAATAAATGCTCCATCAGGTTTTCCTTATCAGGACGGGATCTATTTTTGGAGTTCCCAAGGTCATGATGGGGTATGGCATTTGAGTTTGATGGAGCAAATGCACGCAAATGATTTCCCGTTTAAAAATCCTGAGTTGGAAGGCGCTAAATTACAAAATTATCACTTTTTTGTAGATCTTTTGATGTCAGAATTTTCCAGATTATTCCCTTTTTCAAATCTGGATATTTATTTTCGGTTTATGCCTACTTTTTTTTCTTTAATGCTTGGACTTTCAAGCTTTATTTTCATAAAGGTTTGGGGTAAGAGTGAGTTAGCAGCCATTTGGGCAATGATTTTTGTATACTTTGCGGGAAGTTTTGGTTATTTGTTATACATACCAACTCACAAAAGCTTAGGCGGTGAGGCTATATTTTGGGTTTCGCAGACACAGTCGGTTTTAGGTAATCCTCCTCATGCTGTTGCGTTTATTATAACTACTGTTTTCTTATTTTCCTTTTTGCAATATCTAAACTCCAGAAAATTCGGATATTTTCTACTTTGTTCAATTCTTGGGGGAGCTGTTATTGAATTTAAAGTTTATGCAGGAGTTTTAATTTTAGGTGGTTTAATGATTGTTTCCCTGTATGAGTTAATCTTCAAAAGAAGTGTCAAAGTCTTACTGCTTTTTTTAACTACGCTTTTTATTTCTTTGTTAATTTATCTTCCAAATAGCGCCAATACCCAGGATTTTTTGATCTGGCAGCCATGGTGGTTTATCAGGACTATGGTAGTTGCTCCGGATAGGCTTAATTGGCTGGATTTGGAGCTTAGAAGACAGACATATTTATCAGAAGGTAATTTTAAAAGGGTGATACAAGTAGAGGCAATTGCATTTTTTATTTTCCTTTTTGGAAATTTAGGAATGAGATTTATAGGTTTTTGGGGTATTTTTAAGCAATTCAAAGAAAATATTTTTGAGAGACCTTTTAATTTATTCTTTTTTTCAATTACCATTGCATCTTTTTTTATTCCGGTTTTCTTTTTACAAAAAGGGGTTGTTTGGAATGTGATCCAGTTTAATCAATATTTTTTGCTGTATTTTAGTTTTTACGCAAGCCTTGCAGTGCCGGGGATATTAAACTCTGCAAAGAGCATTTTTTGGAAATATTCAATCTCAACAATAATTATCATTTTGGCCATTCCTACACAGCTAGGTTTGCTGTGGCAATTTTATTCTAATTTGCCTTTATCAAAAATCACATATGAGGAGATATCTGCCTTAAATTTTTTGAAATCTGTAAGTAATAAGGAAGATGTAATTCTTAGTGGACCGTTTAGCAAATACGAAAAAGATAAGTATAAAAATCCGCCAATTCCTATATATGCCTGGTATGATACGGCTTATATATCAGCTTTTTCATCAAGAAAAAGTCTAATTTCAGACGAAGAACAGTTGACTATCATGGGGTATGATATAAGTAAGCTCTTAAAAGACAGGGAGGAGGCTTTTAGATCGTCAGACAATAAAATAGTTAACGGATTTTTAAAAAAATATAAGGTAAAGTTTATTTATCTGGTTTGGGATCAAAAATTTGCTACAGATAGTGCTTACCTTAATGCAGATATAATATTTAAAAATAAAGATGCAAAAATTTACAAAGTTAAAAATGAATAAACGTATAGTTTTACTTTTTATAATAATTATTGCTCTCTTTTTAAGAGTAGTGGATATCAGTAATAATCCCCTTGCTTTGTATGGAGATGAGTTAACTATAGGGTTAGATGCTTACTCCATCCTGAATACAAACCATGACCAATTAGGCAACTTCTTACCACTAACCTTTCCTATGGGAGCAGGGAGGCCTGCAGGGTATGTTTATGGATCTATCCCATTCATTGTCTTGTTTGGACCAAGTGCTTTAGGGGTCAGAGCACTATCTTTATTATCCGGATTAGGTATAGTCCTCTTACTATTTTTAATAGGCAGAAGGTTGTTTTCTGAAAAATTAGGCCTGTTGGCAGCAGCTATAGCCGCTGTTTCACCATGGGAGATTGCTCTTAGCAGGGGTGGATTTGAGGCTCATTTTGCACTTTTTTTATCTCTTTTAGGATTGTATCTTTTTATTAAGGCAAAAGAAAAACCATTTCTCTATTTATTTTCGGCTTTATCTTTTGGACTTACTTTACATACCTATCCTACATATAAGGTCAGCCTACTTTTATTCCTGCCAATGCTTGTTTGGTTTCAGGGAGGGCTTAAGAATATTTTTTTTAATAAAGGGAAGAAATATTTTATATTAAGTTTAATATTACTGATTATTTTGGGGTTGATTGCTCTGAGTCAAACCTTTATCGGAGGTTCTGAAACAAGATTTTATTCTATTAATGTTTTCTCAAGGCCTGATTTAAAAGAAAGATTTGTTCAGAAAATAAATCTGGAAAGAAATATCACAAATCTTCCCCCATTAATTTCAAAATATTTTCATAACATGGTAGCAGAAGAGATAAAAGTAATTACTGAGAATTATTTACAAAACTTTTCTTTGGATTTTTTGTTAATACACGGTGACAGAAATCCCAGGCACAATATGGCAACCATGGGAGAAATATATTTTGCGGATCTCATATTAATAATAATTGGTTTGTTTTATTTCTGGCATAGATCAAAAAAGATAATACTGTTTTTAACAGGTTGGTTGCTCTTGTCCCCTATCCCCACTGCCTTACTGGATTTGCCACATGCTTTAAGAAGTTCTTTTATGCTGCCACCTTTAATAATTTTATCATCACTGGGGTTGGTTACTGTCTTAAATAGAAATAAGAAAATAACTGGTTTGATTGGGATGATTTTTATCATTCAATTTATCTTTTTTGTTCAAAAACTATACTTTCTTGCTCCGAATGAATACAGCAGCTTCTGGTCATATCCGGCAAAACTAGCATCAACAATTGCAAAACAGAATGAAAATAAGTATAAGTATATTTTTCTGTCAGATAAGATAGATAGCATTGAGTTTGCATATCCTATTTATGCAAAAATGGAGGCTTCAGATATTATTTCTCAAAATCAGCATAAAACAATTTTAAATAATCTTAAGTTTAAAAAATTTAATAACATCTATATTGGAGAAATTCCCAATGAGGAGGCTGAGAAATTCATTCAATCCTTAGAAGGTCCGGTCTTATATATAGCTAACTCTAGTACCGCAAATTATCTGCATAACTTTGAAGCTATAAACGGTAGGGATTCTCTTGTGGCTTTAATTTTAAAAAAGAAGCAATAATTTTCTCAATACAGAAAAGGACATTTTACTTAAATTCCTTGAATTGATAAGATGTAAATTATGAGTATTTCAGTTGTCATAAACACTCTAGATCAGGAAAAGGATATTACAAAGGCTTTGGAGAGTGTTAAATGGGCTGATGAGGTGGTTATTTGTGATATGCACTCGGGAGATAAGACTGTTGAATTAGCTAAAAAAATGGGGGCAAAGGTTTTTTTCCACAAAAAGATTGATTTTGTAGAGCCTGCCAGGAATTTTGCCATTTCTAAGGCTCAATCTGATTGGATATTGGTTTTGGATCCTGATGAGGAAATACCGCAAACTTTAAGCGAAAGATTAATTCAAATTTCCTCTCAAATGAGCGAAATTGATTATGTTAAAATCCCTCGGAAAAATTTAATTTTTGGCAAATGGATTAAATCCTCAGGATGGTGGCCGGATTACAATATAAGGTTTTTTAAAAAAGGAAAAGTCATATGGGGAGATAAAATTCACCGCCCCCCGGAGGTTTTAGGAGAGGGATTAGATCTGGCTGAGGATGAAAAATGGGCAATAATTCATCATCACTACAGTAGTATTTTTCAATTCTTGGAAAGAATGATCAGGTACACTAAAATACAATCGGATGAGTTAAGTAAGGAAGGATATGTCTTTGCCTGGCAGGATTTAATTAAAGAGCCCCTTAATGAGTTTTTAAGAAGGTTTTTTGCGAGTCGCGGTTTTGAAGATGGTTTACATGGTTTGGTTTTAGCTTTACTGCAGGCTTTTTCACAACTCCTGGTATATCTTCGTATCTGGGAGAAGGAAGGTTTTAAGTCTCAGGAAATAAAGTTAGATTCTTTAAAAGAGTTAAATAATAAATCTTCCAAACAGCTAAATTATTGGTTTAAGTACGGAAATTTATCCAAAAACCCTTTTAAGAGATTTTTTCAAAAGATAAAAAACAATATATGAAACTATCAGTTGTTATACTCACAAAAAATGAGGAAGGATTAATAAAGACTTGCTTGGAATCTGTTAAGTGGGCTGATGAAATTATTATAATTGATGGTGGGTCTACTGATAAAACTTTGGAAATAGCAAAAAAATACACAAGTAGGATTACTTTTGGTTTGGATGAAGATTTTGCTGTCCGTAGAAATAAGGGGATGGAGGAGGCCAAAGGGGAGTGGGTATTATATATTGACTGCGATGAAAGGGTTTTACAGCCTTTAAAAGAGGAGATTGAAGAGATATTAAAAAATGGTGGATCCAGCGCTTATGCAATATCCAGAAAAAATATTATCTTTGGCAGGGAAGTTAACTACGGACCTTACAAAAATGATTGGATGATTAGGTTGTTCAAGAAGGATGAATTTGTAACATGGGTTGGAAAAGTTCATGAATATGCAAAATTTAAGGGAAAGTTATCTTATATCAAAAATCCCCTGCTTCATTTAACTCATCGGGATATAGATCAGATAGTATTAAAAAGTTTAGCCTGGTCTAAGATAGATGCCAAATTAAAACTGGAATCAAATCACCCTTCAATGTCTGGCTGGAGGTTTATCAGAATATTAATAACTGAACTGATAAAACAGGGTATTCAAAGAAGAGGTTTTTTTAACGGTACAGTAGGAGTAATGGATTCCATTTTACAAGCCTTTAGTATGTTTATTACCTATGTCAGGTTATGGCAAATGCAAAATACTAAATCATTAAATGATATTTACAGAGATATAGACAAAAGATTGATTGAGGAAAATTTTAAGTATTAATCCTATGAAAGTTGCCATATACTCTCCTTATTTAGATACATTCGGCGGAGGGGAAAGATATATGATGACAATTGCTGAAATTTTTTCCAATATGAAGGTAGATGTTTTACTGGATAATCATTTGGAAAATACCGGCGCCCAGTTTTTAAAAAAAGAACTACAAAGTAGGTTTAATTTAAGACTTGAAAATGTATCCTTTATAAAATCTCCAATTGGAAAAGGCACCAATTTATTCCAAAGGATGATTTTTTTAAAGAAATATGATTTATTTTTCTATTTAACCGATGGCAGTATTTTCATTCCTTCTGCAAGGAAAAATATCCTGCATATTCAAACCCCTTTGATAGGGCAACCTGCGGGTAGCCTGTGGGGGAGAATTAAATTAAAAGGCTGGAATTTAGTAATTTTTAATTCTGAGTTTACAAAAGAGCATTCAAGAAAATATTGGCCACTTTCTTCTAAAGTTATCTATCCACCCGTAGATATTGATCAAATCAAGCCTTTGAAAAAAAAGAAATATATCCTTTCAGTAGGAAGGTTTTTTGGTTTTCTAAAAAGTAAAAAACAAGAATTAATGATAAAGGTATTCAATGAGCTAAATAAAGACCTTGATGGTTGGAGTTTAAATCTTGCAGGTTCTGCATCAAAAGGAGACGGGCTTTATTTAAAGGATTTAAAAAAGCTGGCTAACAAATTACCTATAAATTTTTATCCTAATTTAGGATATGATGATCTTATCAAGCTATATGGTGAGTCAAGTATTTATTGGCATGCAGCTGGATTTGGGGAGGATAACCCTTCCAAAATGGAGCATTTTGGCATCAGTACGGTAGAGGCAATGGCAGGGGGGTGTGTACCGGTAGTAATAGGAAATGGAGGGCAAAAAGAAATTGTGGAGAATGGAAAGTCAGGATTTATTTGGGATAGTTTAGATGAGTTAAAAGAATTTACAATAAAGTTAGCTTATAATCAGCCTCTTATGCAGAGGATGTCTAAGGAAGGGGTAGCAAGAGCAGGTAATTTTAGTAAAAATAAATTCAAACAAAATATTTTAAGTTTAATATGAAAAAAATTTGGCTGGTTTTAATTTTGGGACTCTTGGTAAGAATATTTTTATCATATACAACTTTTCATCCGGATCTTGCTGCGATAAATGAGGGAGGAAAAGTTGTTTTTAGCGGTCGTATATTCACTTTGTATAATTACAGTTCTGAGGCAGTTGTTTTTAATTATCCTCCTTTAATTTATCTATTTTTTGGAATATTTAATTTTTTCTTTGGGGGTATTTTGTGGCTTTTTAAATTACCTTACCTGATTTTTGATTTAATGGTAGGTTTTCTATTATACAAATTAGTAGATCCCAAAAAGTCATTACTTGTATTTAGCCTTTGGATGTTTAATCCGGTTAATTTATATGCAAGTTATATGATGGGGCAATTTGATATTATTCCAACTTTTTTTTCAGTTCTCTCTGTTTATCTGGTTTCTAAAAATAGACTTAATTTAGCAGCCCTTGCTTTGGGTGGAGGAATTGCATTTAAGCTGTATCCGGTATTTTTAATTATCCCGCTTATTCTTTTAGGCAAAAATATATGGGTAAAAATAAGGCTTTTAGTATTTGCGTTTCTCCCCTATATTATCTCTATTTTTCCATATTTAACCTCCAGTAACTTCAGGTCCACAGCCCTTTTTGCAAACCAAAGCTCCAAAAGCCTGTATGTCAGCATTCCGGTTTCAGGGGGCGAGTCTATTTTACTTTTCCCCTTATTTTTAATAATTTTTTATCTTTTGATTTTGACTAAATCTAATAAATTATCATTATGGAAATTTTATTTAATTCCACTGCTTTTATTTTTTATTTTTACACATTATCATCCACAATGGCTTATTTGGATTACTCCATTTATAATTTTGGATTTAGTAATTGAAAAATTCAAAAATATCATCCCGGTTATGATAATTTTGGGAAGTTGGTTTGTATCCTTATTCTTTTTTGATTCTTCTCTAACAATTGGTTTGTTCTCCCCTTTTTTCCCTGTTTTGAAAAACGCTCCGAGTATTTGGAATCTAATTCATATTAGCCCTGATTATAATTTCTCAAGAAGTATCTTACAGACTATTTTAGCGGCTCCTCTTTTTTATATGATTTTCAAATTATACAAAAAAGAAAATGCGTAATCTTCTGGTTTTATTAATCTTTTGTTTGATAGGATGGTTTTTATTTACCTATAAATTAACAGATACTCCACCAGGGATTAATGGTGATGAAGCTGCAATAGGGTATTCTTCTGCATTAATTGCAAAAACAGGATATGACAGCAGGGGAAAATTCCTACCCGTATTTACAACAGTAGGCTGGCCAGATTGGAAACAGCCAGTGACTATATACTCAACTGTGCTGATGTTTAAATTATTTGGAATATCCTATTTTAATCTAAAAGCTGTTAGCGCCTTGTTTATTTTGTTAAGCGGAATAATAATTTTTTTTCTTATTAAGGAAATATTTGATGAAAAGACTGCCATAATCTCTTTGATAATTTTTTCTACCATACCAATTGTAATGATTCAATCTCACCTAGCTATAGAAAATATTGCCCCGCTTCCCCTAGCTTCATTTTGGCTTTGGATGCTGGCTAAATATACAAAAAATAGAAAAACTAAATATCTGATTTTTTCTGCAGTAGCATTGGGTTTCAGTTTATACTCTTACTTAGGACTTAGGTTGATTATGCCAGTTTTAGTATTTTTAAGTATCTACTATATTTATTATTTAAATAACGGCTTTAATTTGAAACGAAAAATAGTCGGTTTAAATTCTCTTGTAATATTCTTAATTATATTAGCACCTTTTTTAATTTTTTTGTTTTTTGTTAAAGATCAGTACCCGGCAGCAGTTTTTGCTTTAAATAAACCTAGAAACATTTCCTCTTACCAAGAATTTTTACTTCCCTATATTTCCACTTTTGATTTATCTTTCCTTTTTATGGAAGGAGATTCAACTCCGTACCATTCTACAGGAAGGGAGGGTATGTTTTTGCTGGCAACACTACCCCTTTTCATTTTGGGGTTATTTAAGATTGCAACTAACAAAAAACCCATGTATTTATTTATACTGGCTGTTTTTATTTTATCTCCAATATTATATGGTTTGCCTGGTTCTATTCATCGGGCCAGTAGATTAATTGTTCTAATTCCATCATACATTATTTTAACTATACTGGGAATAAGATTCTTGCTTGAGATGAGATCAAAGATAAGGTTCTATCTCATATATATAATATGGATTTTTATCTTTCTGAATTACTACTTCTTTTTAATGGATTATTGGTTTGATTATCCGCAAAGGGTAAATCAGTCATTTGAGATGCCGGTTCATACTGTTTATGACAAAGTGGCTAAAATCTCAAAAAAAGAAAATTTAAGAGTGTTAATTCATGGTGATATATCCATGAAACAACCATTTGCTTACGAGTTTTTTAAGATGGCATATCTTCCCGAATCAGTTAAATGGGAAGAAAGCCCCTCTCTACCTAAAAGGAGTATTATTATGGTAACTGAACAAGTTTTTAACCGGACATTAAAAAACCTCTCCGGAGTTGAAGTTTTAAAAAATGGAAATATGGATCTTATCCTTGTAATAAATAGATCAAATTAAATGCCTAAGATAAATATTTTTAAAATAGCAGTTTTTTTGACGGTTTTTGCGTTTACTTTTATTTTAAGGGCGCATAACTATGAAAAAACTCCTACTTCTAATCATTTGGACGAAATGTTATATGCATGGTCAGGGTTATACCTGCTGGAAACAGGAATTCCGGTTTCCTGGTCAACCCTGGATTATCCGAAAAGAGCAGAAGTTTACAAAGGAGAGATAAATTATCAGGGGGGATTTCCCAAAGCATCAGTAACCATGTATCGGCCCTGGCTTGATGAACCGCCGCTTTTTTCTTTGATTGTAGGTTTTTTCGCTCACCAATATCATGCTCTCAGGACTGATTTTATACCATCTTCTTATATAAGATTACCAGTAGTTTTTTTTGGTGCTATAACTTCTATATTTATCTTTTTAGTTGCTAGATTAATTAGCGGTTATTGGATGGGGATTTTATCAATGCTTTTGTATGGAACTGTTCCGATAATTGTTTTCTCGTCAAGAACTGCCTTACCGGAAAATCTGATTGCTATGATTTATACAATTATTGCCTATTTGTTGCTGAAATTTCTTAAAAATCCTCAATTTAGGCTTCTTTTCCCTATGCCATTTTTAATAGGCATAGCAGGTTTATCAAAACCAACAGGCTTTTTTCTTATATTTATTTGTTTACTAATTGTTTTTAAAAAAGTTTATGAAATTAAAGGGATTAAAGCTGCTTGTTTTAGGTGTCTTTATTTAATCGCATTTACTATTCCTTTTGTTATATCATTCATAATTTATGGCTTATCTTATGATAGAGAAATTTTTTGGGCTATTACCAATATTCAGTCTTTTCGCCCGGTTGGATTCAAGAGTCTGGCCTGGTTTTTTGTATCACCTGCTTATAGAACCCAGATATTAATTGATAGTTGGTATGTTTTCTGTCTGCTTTCATCAGCTTATTTCATATTTTCGCCTAAAGAAGGGTTCAAAAGAATGATCAGTGTTTTTTTTATATTCTGGATTGCTGTTGTAATGTTAACAGGGGGAGAAGGAGATTTACTGCCTTGGTATAGGTTTCCCAGTTTTCCTTTTCTTGCAATTTTAGGTGCATGGGGAATTAAATTATTGGTTGAGAAAGCTAACCTTTTCACCGCATTTATAGCTGCAGGTATGATGTTGGGTGGTAGATCACTTTTAGTTAATGCTTTTAGGCCTAATATTTTACCGTTTGATTATAGGTTGATATTTATATTATTAATGTCTCCGGCAATTTTTTGGAATATTTTCGGCTACCAATGGTTACAAAAAGTCACAAAGTTAATGATTATTTTAGTTGTTATAGTAGGGATCTATTTTAATGTAGTGTATATTTACAATGAATTTGAATTAACTTGTGAAAGCGTAAGTTGTCCCATGGTACCGACAACCTTTTTATCAAGACTTCATCTTCCCTTTATATGGAGATGGATAGCAATCACTCCCTAAAAAAATAATATAATAAATCAATGGATAAAAAATATTTATTCTTCCTTTTAATTATCATATTGTTGGCATTTTTACTCAGAGTATATAAAGTAACAGAAATTCCTCCTGCTTTGAATTGGGATGAGACATCAATTGGTTATAATGCCTATTCTATTTTAAAAACAGGTAGGGATGAATGGAACCAAAGTTTTCCGGTTCATTTCAAAGCTTACGGGGAATATAAGCTACCTATCCAGGTTTACTTAAGTGTTCCGGGTATATATTTCTTCGGTCTAAATGAGCTAGGTGTCAGAGTAACCCCTGTTATATACGGGACTCTTACAGTACTGGTGATGTTTTTTTTGGGCAGACTACTTTTCGAAAGTGAGTTAGCAGGTTTAGTCGCTACTTTTTTACTGGCTATCTCCCCTTGGCATATTCATTTAACTAGAGCATCTTTTGAATCATCATTATCTGTATTTTGGATAGTACTTGGAATATGGTTTCTTGTTAAGGGTTTCAAAAAAGAAAAATGGTTCATGTTTTCTATGATCCCTTTTGCTCTATCTGTTTTTACCTATAATTCAGCTAGGATTTTTACTCCCATGTTTCTTATAGTAATCCTATTTATCTATAGAAAAAAACTGATTGAATTCAAAAAAATTATTCTCGCTTCTTTAATTATTTTTGCCATACTGCTTATTCCCTTAGCCCCTTTTTTATTAAGTGGGGAAAGAAGTGCCAGATATAAATTGGTAAGTGTAACTGATAATCCAGGTTTAATACCCAGGATTAATGAGAATAGAGGAAGCTCCCATCTACCTCAACCTTTACCTAGACTTATTCATAATAAAGTTACCTATGCATCCTTTTATTTTGTCAGAAACTATCTTGCTCATTTTACTCCCCAATTTTTATTTATAAATGGTGCTCCACATAAACAACATAATGTTCAAAATATTGGGGAATTATATTTATTCCAGGCACCATTTTTACTGGCAGGTTTATTTGCGTTATTTTATTTAAAAAATAAATTTAAAGGATTACTTTTCGCTTGGGTTTTACTTAGTTTTGTTCCTGTAGCTGTGACACAAGATAGTATTCCCCATGCCTTAAGGACTCTGATTGCAGCTCCTTTTTATCAACTAATTTCTGCATTAGGATGTGTATTTATCTTAAGATGGTTTAAAAAGAAAACGCTATTAATAACAATTACTTCAGCTTCAATATTAATATTAGTAATTATAGTGAGCCTTTATTGGTATCTATATCAATATTACATTGTTTATCCCACTCAATACTCAAGAGATTGGCAGTATGGGTATAAGCAAGCTGTGGATTATATTGGTAAACATATGAATGAGTATGATGAGATTATCTTTACAAGACATTATGGAGAACCGCATATGTTTACACTTTTTTATCTTCAATATGATCCGGCGAAATATCAAAATAACTCAAACTTAGTCCGATATGAAACTAATGACTGGGTTTGGGTATTAAAGTTTGATAAGTTTTATTTCCCAGATTTAGGGGATAAAGGGACGCAATTTGCAGATATTTTAAAAGTAAATCCGGGTAAAAAATTATTATTTATAGGAAGATCAGGAGACTTTCCTAAAGAACTGCCAAGGCTATATTCCGTGAATTTTCTAAATAATGAAAATGCATTTGATATAGTTGAGGCAAAATGAAATTTTCAAATACTAACTTATATTTAGCCGCAATTTTATTACTTTTTATATTTACCAGACTTTATAAAATTAGTGATATTCCGCAGTCTGTTTATTGGGATGAAGCATCTATTGGCTATAATGCCTATTCAATCGCTCAAACAGGTAAAGATGAATGGGGGAAGTTTCTTCCTTTAAGCTTTGAAGCTTTTGGTGAATATAAATTGCCTGTTTACATATACGCAACAGCTTTTTCTGTTAAAATATTTGGATTAAATGAATTTGCGCTCAGGATACCTGCCGTGCTTTTTTCCTTTGGGGTAGTCATATTAACTTTTTTTCTGGCTAAAAAATTAACTAAAGATTATTTGTCAGGTTTGCTTACAGCTTTTTTTGTAGTAACTTCCCAGTGGTTTTTTATTATCAGCAGGACTGGTTTTGAGGCAACTGCAGGGCTTTTATTTTATATTTCCGGAATATATTTTTTTATTCTAGCTTTAGAAAATAAAAGAAATTTAATTTTAATATCAATCATAGGTTTTATTCTATCATTATATAGCTACAACAGCTTTTTGATAATTACTCCCATGACTTTGCTAATCTTAGCGGCTTTTTATTTTAAAAAGTTATTTTTTTTTGTACAGGATAATTTAGTTCTATCAGTAACTTGTTTAATAATTCTTGCTATAGGAGGATTCGGAACTTTAAATTCTTTGATAACAGGACGTATTTCAAGGTTGGATGAAGTTGGAATTTTTATTGCTTACAACCAAAGAAAATATCAAACATTTATTGCAGTTGCAGCTAATTATTTATCCCATTTTAATCCCAATTTTCTTTTTTTTACAGGAGATGGTAATTGGAGAAGTCAGCAACCCAAATTTGGGCCAATAAATTTAATCTATTTACCTTTAATAATTTTGGGTATTAGTTATATTTTAAGGAAGAGAAAAAAAGAATACTTTTTGGTTTTACTGCTGCTTTTAATTGCTCCAATTCCTGCGAGTATTACAAGAGAGTCACCTCATGCACTCCGTTCTATATCAGCTGTGCCTGCGCTTGCATTTATAGAAGCTTTGGGAGCATTAAAGTTAGCATCATATTTTACTAACAAAAAATACGTTTTCTCTATTATAGTAGGCCTGACTTTAATAAGTTTTTTAATTTACTATCAAAATTTTACTACATTTTATACAAGAAATACTGCTAATGATTGGCAATATTTTTATAAAAAAATTAACCTTGATTATAAAAAAGAATTTAATAATTTTGACCATATATTAATTTCTGACAGGAATAATCAGCCATATATATTTTCCCTTTTTTATCTTCAATATGACCCGTATAAGTTTAGATCTGAGGTAAAATACAATCAAACAATAAGAAGAGCTACATCCCTAGTAAGTAGTTTTGATAAATTTATTTTTACTAATATAGATTATTATCAGCTGCCTTTTGGTAAAAGCTTAATATTTACCCATCCCAGCGATAAAATGGATGAGATTAAATGGAGAGAAGCTATTTTAAATCCGGATGGAACTGTAGGAGGATATGTTTATGAATACAAAAAGTGAGGTAAATATTTTTATTCATAAAAAGATAATCCCAATAATATTATCTATAATAATTCTTTTGGCACTAACTCTTAGGATCTATGGAGTTGATAAAGTACCCCCTTCCTTATCCTGGGATGAGGCAGCTGTTGGTTACAATGCTTGGACCATAGCTAATTACGGACGAGACGAATATGGCAAATTTTTACCTTTATATTTTAGATCTTTTGGAGAAGATAAACAGCCGATTCATATATACATAACCGCAGCTTTTGTAAAAATCTTCGGTTTATCTGAATTTAGCACGAGATTGCCGTCTGCCATTTTTGGTACATTAACTGTGTTGCTCATTTTCTTTTTGGCAAGGATTTTGTTTAAAAGTGATTCGGTAGGATTATCATCTGCATTTTTTTTAAGCATATCCCCCCAAAGTATTCATTTTTCGAGATTTAATCATGAAGCAAATTTCGCCCTTTTCTTTTTTATGCTAGGAGTGTTCCTCTTTTATAAGAGTATGAAACTACGGGGAGAATTATTACCCTTGTCTGTCTTGAGTTTTATTTTCAGTATTATTTCTTATCATGCGGCTGAAATTATGGTTCCATTATTTGTAGCCTTTCTGGTAATTTTATATTTTAATCGTCTTAGAAAAGAAAAAATCAATTTAGTTATTAGTTGCTTCATTCTTCTGGGTTTTATTTTTCTTATATCACTTAACCCTAGACTGCTGGGGGTATCCAGATTTAATCAAACCGCTATAGGTCTGGCAGAGATAGAACAAACTGATGTGTTTGTTAAAACTCATAATTATTTATTAGGAGAAGTTCGCTTGATCGGTTCGAATTATTTTTCTTACTTTAATCCTAAATACTTGTTTATTTCTGGGGACAAAAATCCTAGATTATCCTCCCAGGGGGCAGGTGAGTTATATATATTGGATGGATTATTTTTAATCCTTGGGATTATTTTTTTATTTAATAAAAGATCTAAAGAAGCAGCCTTAATTTTTACTTGGTCTGTACTTGCTCCTATTGCAGGAAGTGTAGTAAATGAGGCTCCACATGCGGGTAGAGGTGTTTTTATGATGGGGAGTTGGAACATAATATCTGCTCTAGGATTTTACCAACTCCTAAGCTTTTTCCAAAAACCTGTGTTAAAAAAATCAATAAGCATAATAACAATTTTAATTTTATTTTTCCTGTTACTTAATTATTTTAGGCATTATTTAATAGATTTTCCTAAAAGATATGCCGTAGATTGGCAGTATGGAATGAAGCAGGTAGTAGAATATGTAATACAGCATAAAGAATATAATCAAATCTATACTACTTCAGTGCGCTACCAACCATACATATTCTATCTATATTATTTAAAAACCCCATTGCCTGAGTATTTAAGTACGGTTATTTATAATAATCATGATAATGGTAATAATAACGTTTCATATTTTGATAAATATGCTTTTGGGGGATGGAATGGATTTGAAAATGAGGGCACCAAAGGGGTACTATATGTCCTAAGTCCCAGTGAGTATGATGGATTAAAGTATAGATCTAGATATAATGTTAATAAAATTATTCTTTATCCAAATGGGTCAAATGCTTTTTTTATAATTAGCTTAAAATAATGGAAAAAATATCTGTAGTGCTGGCTGTTTTTAATGAAGAAGAAAATTTAAAAGAATGTTTAAATTCAATAAAAGATTTTGCAAATGAAATAGTAATAGTTGATGGCGGATCTAGCGATAAAACTTTGGATATAGCAAAGCAATTTAATGCAAAGATTATTAAAACAAATAATCCACCTATTTTTCATATCAATAAAAATAAGGCTATAGATTCCGCTACAGGAGACTGGATTTTACAATTGGACGCAGACGAAATTGTATCTGAAAAATTAAAAAAAGAGATAGAAAGAGCAATTCAAAACTCTTCTATAAACGGTTTTTGGGTTCCCAGAAGGAATTTTTTTCTAAGTAGGTTTTTAACTAAAGGAGGACAATATCCGGACTATACTCTTAGGCTTTATAGGAAAGATAAGGGAAGATTGCCGGCAAAAGATGTACACGAGCAGGCAGTAGTGGAAGGTAAAGTTGGATATTTAAAAAATGACTTACTTCATATAAGGGATAAAAATTTTTCAATCTATATACAAAGATTTAAAAGATATACCGATTTATTAGCAACCCAGATGAAAGATAGAGGCGAAAAAATTAATTTAATCTCTTTTATAAATTATATTATCTTAAAGCCCTTTCTTTGGTTTATTATGGTTTATATTAGGCATAGGGGATATGTGGATGGATTTCCAGGATTTGTGTTTGCTTTTTTCTCTTCGCTCAGATTTCCTGTATCTTTTTTTAAGCTATGGAAAATATACGAGAGAGGATCCTTATGAAAATAGGAATTAACATTCTGCCTTTAAAGACAGGACATAAATTGAGAGGTATAGGATACTACACTACTAATTTATTGAATTATTTAAAAAAAGAACCGGATATTGAAATATTGGAATTTACTAAGTTGTCGGAAATTAAGGATGTTGACCTGATTCATTATCCTTGGTTTGATTTTTATTTTCATACACTCCCAATTAAAAAAAAATTTAAGAGAGTTATTACAATTCATGATACTATACCATTAATTTTTCCGTTACATTACCCTGTTGGGATTAAAGGTAGAATTAATTTCCTCCTACAAAGAATGGCTTTGAGGAATACGGATCATATTATTTCTGATTCAAAAGTTTCCAAGGAAGATGTAGTTAAATATCTTAATGTTTCTGATAATAAAATTACCTCTATTCCTCTTGCCCCGGAGGAAGGCTTTATGCCTATATTAAATGATACAAAATTACTTCAAACAAAAAGAAAGTATAAACTGCCTAATAAATTCTTACTATATGTAGGAGATGTAAATTGGACTAAAAATCTACCCTTTTTAATCAAAGGTTTCTCAATATTAAGACAAAATCCGAAATTATCTGATTTAGGGCTAGTTTTAGTAGGAGATGCTTTCTTAAAAAATGTGGATTACATAGATCATCCTGAATTAGAAAGTTTAAGGATGGTTAATAAATTAATAAGAGAATTGAATTTGGCTAATCAAGTAATTAGGCCAGGTAATCTAAAAAAAGAAGAACTAATTAATTTTTATAATTTGGCAACTGTTTATATTCAGCCTTCAATTTATGAAGGATTTGGCTTGCCTGTTCTTGAGGCTTTTGCTTGTGGTACGCCTGTTATTTGTTCGAATGGAGGAAGTTTGTCTGAAGTAGGGGGTGAAGCAGCAATTTATTTTGAGCCGGAAAATTTAGGAAAATTTACTAAAATTAGTGAGGAGGTTTTACTTAATAAATCCTTACAAAAAAAATTATCTGATTTAGCCCTAACACAGGTTCTGAATTTTTCATGGAAAAGAGTAATTTATCAAACAAAAAAAGTCTATACACAGGTTATTAAAAATGAATAAGTACATAAGCCTAAAATCAGATGTTTTTAAAATCCTTTTTTTATTCATATTCTGGAAATTAATTCTCAGTATTTTTTTAGTTTATGGGATAAATCATATACCTTTAGGTAATACTGACAGATTCTTAGGAGGAGGATCTTCCCATTTCAAGATAGCACCAGAACTTTTCTCATGGGCTAACTTTGACGGGGAACATTATCTGGCTATCTCTATGAATGGATATAAATTTTTAGAACAGGCCTTTTTCCCGGTATATCCAATGGTTATTTCTATTTTGTCAAAACCATTTTATTCTGGATCATTTTTAGGTCTAATTAATTCTACGATTGTAGGACTTTTGGTTTCCAACATTGCTTTTTTCTTATCACTCATCGTTTTATATGAATTAATTGTTATTGATTTTTCAAAAAAAATCGCTTTAGTCACGATTATTTTAATTTTAATTTTTCCTACCTCATTTTTCTTTGGAGCTTTATATAGTGAATCACTTTTTTTACTTTTATCATCTCTTGCTTTTTTAAGTATTAGAAAAAAGAAATGGGTACTTGCCGCTTTCTTTGGGATTATTGCTTCAGCTACTAGAGCAATTGGAGTTCTACTGTTACCAGTTTTTTTAATAGAGGCATATTCCCAGAAAGAAAAATTTAAAAATTGGTCTTGGGTTTTACTAATTCCCCTCGGACTTATTTTATATATGATATATCAGTATTTAACTGTAGGTGATCCAGTAGCTTTTTATAGATTGCAAACTATCATCGGACAACAACATCAATCGGGTATCATCTTACTCCCTCAGGTATATTTTAGATATATAAAAATGCTAATAACCCTTGATATCCAAAACCCGCTATATCAGACAGTTTTGATGGAATTTATTGTAGGGATTATTTTTTTTATTTTACCCTTTATAGGTTTTTTTAAAAAAGTTCGGATCTCTTATTTAATTTATGCCATAATTACTTTTTTGACTCCTACCATCCAAGGTAGTTTTTCTTCTTTACCCAGATATGTTATTGTAATCTTTCCTTCTTTTTTAATTTTGTCTTTACTGTTTAATAAATTAAACTTAATTTTTAAACTTATTATTATAAACTTACTTTTAATTTATTTAATCATTGAATCTTTACTTTTTTTCAGAGGATATTGGATAGCATGAAGAAAAGTTTAAATTTAGTTTTGAAACATCCGCTTTTCGCCGGAAGTTTTATCATGATTGTAGGCAGTAATTCTGTTAATTTGTTAAATTACTTATACCATATAGCATCAGGGAGATTATTGGGTCCTGAAAAGTACGGAGAATTAGCGTCACTGATATCTGTTATTAGTTTACTTTCTGTTATACCTGCATCCTTTAGTCTGGTTATAATTAAGTATGTATCTTCCGCAAAAAACAGCCAGGAAATTAGAGGATTACTAGTTTGGCTAAAATCAATAACTTTAAAGGCTTCGATTTTAGTATCTGCAGTAATAATTTTGTTTTCACCATTTATTTCTTCTTTTCTTAAAATAGAAAGCAATTTTTTTGTAATTCTTATTGCTCTATTATTTATGTTTTCACTATCATCTTTAATATTAAGATCTGTCCTTCAAGGATTATTAAAATTTAAAGAATTTATAATTACTCTTCTTGCAGAAGGAATGTCTAAATTTTCACTAACATTTATTATATTATTTTTAGGTTTTGGGGTTTTTGGAGCATTAATAAGTCTAGTAATATCAGCAATCATTGGCTTTATAATAACAATTTATTATTTAAAGGAAATATTTTTATCAGAATCTTCATCAAAAAGGCCTAAAAATTTAAAAGCAATGTTTTCATATGCTGTACCAGTAGCATTTTTTACAATTTCAGCAACCTCTCTTTATTCATCGGATTTAATCTTAGTTAAGCATTTTTTATCTGCATATGATGCTGGGATATACGCTGCTTTATCCACTCTTGGAAAAATTATTTATTTCGGTACAGCCCCAATTGGGTCAGTGATGTTTCCACTTGTCTCTAAAAAGTTTTCAAGTGGTGAAAAATACATGAAAATATTTTTGTATAGTCTAGTTAGTACTTTAATAATATCTTTATCGATATTAATAGTCTATTTGTTTTTTCCAGATATTGCTATTCAAATTTTGTATGGTCCTTCATATTTAAATGCGCAAAGACTTTTAATTTGGTTTGGTCTATTTATAACTTTTTTTACATTATCTTCTCTAGTTATTAGTTTTAATTTATCATTAGGTAAGCTCAAAGTAGTTATTTTTCCATTCATTGCTGCTATAGCACAAATTATCCTAATATGGTTTTTTCATGAAAGCTTATTTGTTATAATATTGATTTCAAATGTTGTCAGTGCTTTACTACTTTTAAGTCTGCTTATATACTCTAGCTATGAAAAGAAACAACTTTCCTCAAATACAATTAATATCAGTAATAGTACCAGCCTTTAGGAAAGAGAAAACGATTTGTGAGGATATAAAAAGAATATATCAGGTTTTAAAAAAACTAAGATATGAGACAGAACTTATTTGTGTTGTTGATGGGATGATTGATAAGACTTTTGAAAAGGCATCCTTACTTACAAAAAAGTACTCAAATGTAAAAGTTATTGGTTATGAAACAAACAAAGGTAAGGGGTATGCCATAAGATATGGAATGGCAGAAAGTAAAGGGGATATTGTAGGATTTATAGATTCTGGAATGGATTTAAATCCCAATGGTCTAGCGATGTTGCTTGAGCATTTTGAATGGTATCAAGCAGATATTATGGTTGGTTCAAAGAGGCATCCAGTGTCCAAGGTAGAATATCCCTGGCAAAGAAAGATTTTGTCATTTGGTTATCAAATATTAGTATTTATGATGTTTGGATTAAGGGTGAGAGATACACAAGTGGGCATGAAATTCTTCAGGAGACAAGTACTGGAGAAGGTATTACCCAGATTATTAGTTAAAAAATTCGCTTTTGATATTGAAATATTAGCTGTTGCAAATAATTTAGGCTTTTATAGGATCTTTGAAGCGCCAGTTGATATAAAATTAGAATTTGGTGGGGGATCATCTGTAACCAACAAGAGATTTTTAAAAATTGTATTAGCAATGTTAATAGATACACTGGCCGTTTTTTATAGGTTGAGAATTTTGAATTATTATTCAGATAATAATAAGAGAAAGTGGAAATTTGATCCTGAATTAAACTTTAGAGTAAATATTGGATAATCTATGAAAATATTAATTTTTTCTTGGAGAGGACCTAAACATCCAAATGCAGGCGGTGCAGAGATTTCAACGCATGAGCATGCAAAAAGATGGGTAAAAGCAGGACATAAAGTTACCCTTTTTACATCGTTTTATAAAGGCGCTAAAGATAATGAAATCATTGACAACGTGGATATTATACGTCGCGGGTCCCAGGTTTTTAGTGTACAAACAGAAGCTTTTAAATGGTATCTCTTTAATAAGCACCCTAAATTTGATGTGGTAATTGACCAATTTCATGGTATACCTTTTTTTACCCCACTTTTTGTAAACGCCAAAAAAATTGGGTTTATACATGAGGTCACAAAAGAAGTTTGGAAGTTGAATCCTTGGTCTAAACCTTTCAATATATTTCCAACTATCCTAGGAACTTTTTTCGAGCCGTTAATTTTTAAATTATTTTATAAGCAAACCCCTTTTATAACGGTTTCTGATTCAACAAAAAAAGATTTAATTGAATGGGGAATCCCTAAAGATAAAATAACTATTATTCATAATGGTTTTTCTTTTTTTAAAGTTCCAGGTGTCAAAAAAGAAAAGAGAAAAACAATTCTTTTTTTAGGAGCTTTAAGTAAAGATAAAGGAATAGAGGAGGCACTCGAGACCTTTAGTTTGATCGATAGTAGAGAAAAAAAATGGCAATTATGGGTTGTCGGAAAATCAGACATTAGATATTTAAATAAATTAAAATTGCAATGTAGGACACTGAGTATTAATAAAAGAGTAAAGTTTTGGGGGTTTGTTAGTGAAAATAGAAAATATGAATTACTCTCAAGAGCACATATAGTTATAAATCCATCAATTAGGGAGGGTTGGGGTTTAGTTGTAATTGAGGCAGCATCAGTTGGTATACCAACTATAGCATTTAACGTACCCGGACTCCGAGATTCTATATCAAACGGTCATACCGGAATTATTTGTTTTGATAATACAACGAAGGAGTTAGCTAGAAACATTATAAAATTAATAAATGACACAAAAAAATATAAAAAAATGAGCAGTAATGCAATTCTTTGGAGTAAGAATTTCTCCTGGGAAGAAAGTGCAGCTAAAAGTCTTATGCTACTGGAGAATATAGCAGGAAAAAATCATTTACAAAGTTAATATATTATTGTTAGTATAACTGCGCTTATGAAATTTAATTGGAAGAAAAGAAAAGTTTTAGTAACAGGTGGTGCTTCATTCATAGGGTCAAATTTAGTTGATCGTTTAATGGCACTTGATACAAATGTAAGGGTTGTGGATGATCTTTCTTCTGGGAAAAAAGATAACATTAGCCATCTTCTTAAAAAGAAAAAGATTGAATTTATAAATAAGGACCTAAGAGAGCCAGGGGTTGCTAGGAAATCACTTAAAGGTATAGATATTGTTATTCATTTTGCTGGCGATCATGGTGGAAGGGGATATATTGATTTACATCAAGCTGGACCGGCTTCTAATTTTTATTTAGACGGCGTAGTTTTCGGAGAAGCTCTAAAAGCGAATGTTGAAAAAGTAATTTTTGCTTCTTCTGGTTGTATATACCCAAAATATCTTCAAAATAATCCTAACAAAAAATTTTATCTTACTGAAAAACTAGCTGGTCCTCCATATGATGCAGATAACATATATGGATGGGCAAAGCTTATGGGAGAATTAACGCTTAAAGCTTATCATGACGAATATAGTCTAAAAACCGCATCATGCAGATTTTTTACAGTTTATGGTCCAAGGGGGAAAGAAGACCATGCAGTTATTGCCATGATTGCTAAAGCTTTTGTAGGCCAAAATCCCTATGAGGTTTGGGGTAATGGTAATCAGGTAAGAAACTGGACTTATGTAGAAGATATTGTAAATGGGGTTATCTTAACAGCAGAGAAAATTGATGACGGGAGAGCTATAAATTTAGGGACAATGGAAAGGATAAAAGTTTTAGATGCAGTTAAGGAGGTTTTAAGCTACACAGGGCATAAAGCGGAGATTAAGTTCTTAACTAATATGCCAACAGGTCCAATGAATAGAGTAGCAGATAATAGTTTAGCGAAAAAACTTTTAGGTTGGGAGCCAAAAGTTAAATTTATTGATGGGTTGCATAAAACAATAGATTGGTATTTTTCTACAAAGAAAAAAAGTGAAGTTAAAAAAAAACTTTTTAAAATGTTGACAGAGAGATAGTTTAAAGATCAGAATATTTAGGTAATTTGGAAAAATAAACTTTTGCAATTGCTTTCAAAACATTAATGCCATCTTGTATGGCTTTTATTCCTGATACTCCTCCCCTTCTTTTAGTATAAGTAATTGGTATTTGCACTAAATTCATTTTCATCTTACATGCTTTTGTTACAATTTCGGCTTCGTACTCAAAATGTCTTTCCTTCAAATCTAGAGCTAGAAAAGCATTTGTTTTAAATCCCTTAAAACCTGCCATTACATCTGTAATTTTCTTCCCACAGGTTAGAGATGTTGCAAATGACATAATCCAGTTCCCAAAATAATTCCTTGGAGTGATAGAACCTTTTTCAATGATACCTCCATTAAATCTGGTACCAATTACTACATCTGCCCCTTTATGCAAAGCATCCACAAATAAGGGAATTTCATTTGGTTGAAATTGATGGTCAGTATCTATCTGGATTATATAATTCCCTTTGGCAATCAGCCCTCCAGCCCAAAAATCTGCCCCTTTGCCTCTTTTGAAAGGAAATCTCAAAATTCTGTCAACTTTAAGCCTTCTTGCTATTTCAGCTGTTTTGTCTTTTGAGGCCGCATCTACAACAATAAGTTCTATTGGAAAAAAGGATTTAAGTTTTTGGCAATCTTTAATTGTTTTACCGATATTTTTTTCTTCATTATAAGAGGTAAGGATAATACTAACTATTTGTTTACTCTTTATATGAGTCATTTCCTGGCTAGAGTATATCAATATAAAATAATTGTCAAGAAAACAGTTGCATGAGACATCTTTCTATAGTAGGATCGGATTGCTGTTTATGGATAAAAAAAAAGTTGCTATTTTTGGAGTAGGAAGAGTAGGGTTACCATTGGCGCTAGTTTTAGCAGATAAAGGATTTCAAGTAACAGGGGTAGATACTGATTCTTATAGAATTTCTCTTCTGAAACATAAAATTATGCCGTTTTTAGAAGTAGGAGCAGAACCCTTACTTAAAAAACATATTGATAAAAATTTTCAAATTTTTTCTCAGGAACATATTAATAGAATTATATCTGAAAATGATTTTATTATTTTTACTCTAGGTACTCCTATTGATGCAACCTTCAGTCCGAGTTTTTCTGATATAGAAAAACTCATAAGGGAAATCTGTCCCTTTATTAAAATAGGGCAGACTATTATTTTAAGGAGTACAGTTTCTCCTGGAGCAACAGAGCAGCTGGCCAGACAAATTGAAGAACAGACTAAACTAACCTTGGGTAAAGATATATTTTTAGCTTATTGTCCGGAGAGAATTGCTGAAGGTAAATCTGTAGAAGAATTGGAGCAAATACCTCAAATAATTGGGACCCTGGATGATCTTAGTGCTCATAAGGCAGCTGAAATATTTAATAAAATAGCTCCAAGATTATTATTTACTAAACCTAAATCAGCAGAGTTGGCTAAACTTTTTTGTAATATGTACAGATACATTGATTTTGCAATAGGTAATGAATTTATGATGATTGCAGAGAATTATGGATGTGATATATATGAAATCCTAGATTTGGTTAATACTGACTATAAGCGAAGCGGTTTAAAATCGCCAGGATTTACAGCAGGACCCTGTTTGGTAAAAGATGGTTTTTTCCTAATAGATAAAAGTCCTTATATGGAGTTGGTGACGGCAGCCTGGAGACTTAATGAAAATATTCCAGGTTACATATTATCTAGAATTAAAGAAAAAATTAAAGATCTTAATCGAAAAAAAGTAGCCATCCTTGGACTTAGCTTTAAGAAAAATATTGACGATCTTCGTTATTCTCTTTTACCTAAGCTACAAAGGTATTTTTTAGCAGAAGGGGCAAAAGTTTCACTTCATGATCCGTATATTGACTCCCAGCCGTTAAAAGATACACTGCAAGATGCAGAAATATTAATATTAGGTATAAACCATGATATTTTTAAACAAATAAGTCTTAGTTATTTAGGAGAATTAGTATCTAAGGATTGCTTAATAGCTGATATTTGGAATATTCTCGGAACAGGTAAGATTATATTTTATATCAAGGATATAATAAATCTTCAAAAGAAGGATTCACAAAAATTAGGATCAAATGGAGAATTTAAAAAATATGAAATAAAGCAGAAGATGAATAAAAAAAGAAGACTGTATCTTAGCAATTAATAATACTTCAAGAAAACTTTTATGAACAAAGGAAAAAAAATTTTAGTCACTGGAGGAGCAGGTTTTATAGGAAGTGAATTAGTGAAACAACTTCTTAAAAAAAGCTATAAAGTGAGAGTAATAGATGATTTATCTAAATCAGAGACAAAAATTCAACAGAACTGTGAATTCATAAAAGCAGACTTGACTGACAAAAAAGCAGCATTTTTAGCAATGGAGGGAATTGATTATTGTATTCATCTTGCAGCTAAAATTGGCGGTATTGGCTATTTCCATAAGTACCCGGCTACAATTTTATCAGAAAATAACAAAATGTATTCCTCGGTTTTTGAAGCAGCTGTTTTGCAAAAAGTAAAAAGAATAATTTATTTATCTTCATCTATGGTTTTTGAATCAACAAATAAATTTCCAAGTAAGGAAAATGATTTATTGAAAATCGCACCTCCTGTGAGTGCATATGGATTTTCAAAATTAACAGGTGAGAAGTATTGTTATGCATTTCATGAAGAATTTGGGCTGGATTATACAATAATCAGACCATTTAATGCATACGGTGTAAGTGAGAAGCCGGAGGCAGAAGTGGGGTATGCACATGTCATTCCGGACCTGATTAAAAAAATATTATCCGGTCAGTATCCGGTAGAGCTCTTAGGAAACGGCAAGCAAACAAGATGCTTTACTCATGTTTCTGATATAGCAAGAGGAATAATTTTATCACTGGAGAACCCTAAAGCAAAAAATGAGGATTTTAATATTGGATCAGAAGAAGAAATAAAGATAATAGATTTAGCGAAACTTATTTTTAAATTATGTAACATAAATAAACCATTTAAGGTAAAGTTTATTTCACCTTTTAAGCATGATATTGAGAGAAGGGTTCCCTTGTCTAGAAAAACTAAAAAAATTCTTGGATGGAAATCACAGAAAAATCTGGAGGCGGAATTACCAATTATTATAAATTGGATCAGGAATTTATTGGAAACTCAGAGTATAAATTCCTGATAGTATAATAGCGAATCTTAAGTAAATCAAGAAAAGAAATAATCATATCTTTTGGCAATCTTACTTTCGTCTCACCATCATTCTTCCAAACTATAGCAACTTCTTTTATAGACATGTTTAGTTTCTGAGCAAGAAAAAGAATTTCAGCATCAAATCCCCATCTTTCTATTTTCTGGATTGAGAAAATTTTTTTTGCTGAGTTGGCGGAAAAACACTTGAATCCACATGTAAAATCTGTAACCTTAAGACCCAGAATTTTTCTTGATAATCTGGTAAACTCTTTTCCTAGTTTTTCTCTGATTTTAGGTTGATGTTTAATTACTTGAGCGCCCTTTCTTTTTCTGGAACCAATAATTATGTCAAACTTATTAATAAATATAAGAATTTTTTTTAATTCCTCTATTGGTGTTGAAAGATCAATATCTATAAATAATCGATGTTCGCCTCTAGCTTTTAACATGCCATTTTTAACAGCAAATCCTTTACCACGGTTATTTTTATAGGAAATTAAGCGAACTTTTTTAAAGGAATTGTTCTTAATTATGTTAGTTGCTATTTTTTTAGTATTATCTTTACTGCCGTCATTCACTAAAATAATTTCCCAATTAAATTTTTGATTATTTAGATAATTATATATATTTGGAAGATTTATTAATCTTTTTTCTTCGTTATAAAGAGGAATAATGATTGATAAATATATTTTTTCTTTAATCATTTTTTTGCAACAAATATAATTGATAAACCAAATGGTAAATATGTTTTTTTTATGATAAAAAATTCTATATGTGCTAGTTTTTCTAAAATAGGATCTATAAAGGGGAGGGAGAGTTTAAAATCAGAGGAATAATACTGTCTAAAAAAAAATGATTTAATTGTTCTTATTAAAAAAATAGGTATAACTAAAAATGCATACATGTAGGATATCTTTATAATATTGAATTTATGATTACTCAGTAATTTGTCTAATCTTTCTGCAGTATATCTGCGCTTATGATGAAGTATTTCATCCCATTTACTCCATAGCCAGTCAAAGGCAGGTACGGTTCCTATTAGGAGGCCACCCTTTTTCAGTATTCGTCGTATCTCCTTAATGGATTTGTCATCATTTGTATGTTCCAGTACATCAAGAATAGTAATAATATCAAAAAAATTATTCTTATATGGAGTTTTTTCTGCTTTTCCAAGTGTAGTATTGATTAAACCTCTTTTCTTACAAATATTAATCGCATCTTTTGAGCTATCTAATCCAAAAGTATGTCCGAATTTTCTAAACTGGTCTAAATTTCTCCCTGTACCGCATCCTATATCCAAAAGATTTAATTTTTTTGATTTGGCATAAATTCTTATAAACTCTGTAACTATTCTTCTTTTTGAGATATGCCACCAGTGTTTATCTTCCAGGTTAACTAAGTCAGCGTATAGGTCTTTTCTCATAATTGATATTTAATATAGCATACAAATTGATGTTTATATTGCATTGAAACTGACAAATATCTATACTTAATTTGAATTGTGAATTCAAAGCCATTTTTATTATTAATTTTTTTATTTTTTTTAATAGCAATTTCACAACTTTTAATTTTAAAACCTCACTTAAACTATGGTTTTTCTGATGTAGATTGGGGTTTTTTATCAATTTATAAAACACAAAATCCATATAGCCTCCCCCAATTTATATATAATCTTACTAATAGTGGGACTTTAGGTGGGGTTTATACTCACCAGATATATTATATTGGATTACAAAATGAATTTTTCGGCCTTAATTTTGAAAAATACCATCTGACGACCCATTTTTTTAAGATTCTAGCTACAATTTTTAGTTTTCCGATTTTTCTTGTTATTTCAGCTAGTATGCCGGTCGCATTTATAGCGACAATATTATTCTCTTTTTCATATTCTGCTGTTGGTGCAATGTATACTGTTGTAACGAGCGGTGATTATTCAGCTATTTCCATAATGGAGTTATTTTTCGTTGCGTATTGGTATATCTTGAAAAGAAATTTAACAAATACGGGGCTTTTATTAATTGCTTTTATACTTTTTATTTTAACTATTTTTTTATCTACAGAGAGAATGTATCCAATGCCCTTATTTATTGAATTAATTGAATTTTTTCTGATATGGAATAGAAGAAAATCATTAAAAAATATATTAGATTTACCTAGAAGCTTTTATATTAGAAATATAGGTATATTACTACCAATTATTTTAATTTTTTTTGTTAAGCCGCTTATTTTTTTAGACTTTTTTTTAAGGAACGGAATGGAGTTAATACATAGAATTAATTTAGGAAACTGGAATTTAATCCTAACCCCTTTTATAGCTTTAGGTAGTATTGTATCAGTACAAATTTCTAATGGATCCGAAATTTTAAGAATTGAGAGTTTTTTCCAGTTTTTAGAATTGATTATGATTCCAATGCTAACTCTTATATTATTGACTTTAATAATTTGTGTGGCGGTTTTTAATCGCTCCATTGTAATCTTGAAGAAAATGATTTTTCTTATGGTCGTTTCTATAATTCTGTTATATATTTTATCAGTTCATTTTGTTGATCACCTTATAAATTTCCAGTCACTTACTCAAGCTTTGGTTGGCTTATATATTCTGATTGTGGCATTTGTATCGTTTAAGTATTGGATAAAAGAAAAAGAACAAATTTATATAGGTCTTTTCGCTGGACCCTTTCTTGCCTTTGTTTATATACTATTAACCTGGTTAGGTGCAGCAACATCAGAAGTTTTTTCAGGAGTACATAGATATCTTACAATTCCCTCTTTAGGAATAAGTTTTTTTCTGGCAACAATCATAGTAATAATTTTTCAAAAATCCCCTTTAAAAAAAATAACTCCTATTGTATTAATTATCTTCATATTTTTTCTTCTCTGGACAGACTTTATTGTTATAAATAATTTTTTTGATTTTCAACTAAATAATGGTTTTGGATTTAAAGATCAGAAGCATATGAGGATGCAACTTAAGCCTTACCTAAATAATTTAAGTGACGATGAGCCTTCAATTTTTTATTTTGATTTTCCAGAAGATAATGGAAATAGCTACTTTTATGATAATACAATTAGAGGGGGGTTTCAAAGCTGGATGCTTTGGGATGAAAAAATAAACTTTAATAAAGGTTTAGTACCGACACTGCTTTGGAATCAGTCACAGATTTTAGCTTCGTTAATTGTAAAAAAGGGAGATAAATCCTATTTTATATATGAAGGGAGAAATTATAGTATCAGTAATTTTTATGCTTTTAGATTAAACGGCAAAAGAGTAAATAATATTAAAGGAGAAATTTTAAGAAATTTAGGTTTATGAGATTTTATCTATTTATTTTTTGAATTTCTAATAATTTTTCTCTTGCTTGTTGGGTAATATTAACCAAATGATCCTGATTTTGCAGGTAGAAGGCATAGATGCTGTCTATATCTATGGATTTTGACGGATATCCATAAGCGGATAAAGTTTTACCATCCTTTACAGCAGACATTACTTCCCCAAAATTAACCATAGGTATAGGAAGTCCTCCATCCTCTTCCCTTAGGTTATAAAGAATAGCCATATGTGGAGGAAAACCAAAAGTTATAACATCGTGAATAATAATTTCATTTCCTCTATCTCCCTCAAAATAGAAAATAACTGGTTTTTTATTCTTACCTATTTCTTCAATCCTGGGGATCTGAGACCAAATATTTCTACTTATTTCTAATCCGTGGTTCATGTTTAAATAGCCAATATAAATACGGGTTGAAATTATATGGAGAACAATTAAGAAAGAAAAAAAAGTAAATAAAAGCCTTTTTTGTATTTTGTCTTTTCCTAAAGCTATTATTGAACCAAATAGAACGGATATTCCCGCGGCTGAAGTTATTAAATATCTATAAGTGGAAGGAAAAATTGTATTAGGAACCCACCACCATGCGAAAATAAATGAGAGGAATGACCAACTTAAACCTAAAAAAAGAGAAGTTGAAGTGTTTGTCTTTTTAAATAATTTAATTGTGAGCAAAACTAAAGATATTAAGATTAAACTTCCTATAAGAATTAATAAAACATTACGTTGGCCAACAGGTAGAATAAAGTCAGGAATAAACATACTGCCAAACATTATTATTGGATAAAAAATAAAATTGAATTTTCCTCCCATAAGCATAGTAGATATTGCAGTAAATCCAAGATTAATTCTCTGACTTATTTCTTCTGCAGGGCCTTGTGAATTGCCGGTATATCTGATGATTAAAAAAATCATTAAAAATAAAGAAATCCTTGTTGCAGCAATTTTTAAAGCCTTGAAATTACTCTTCTGAATAATCCAAAATATCTCAAGAAGAAGAATAAGAGGAAGTGAACCGTGCATTCTTATAGGTGTGATTATATATGCAAAATAATAAAATATACCCGATATAATTAAAAGAATAAACTTTTCATCAGCCCGTGATTTTATAAAAAAATATAGGCATAAGTTAAATAACCCAATGGTGATATATGAAGGCATATTAAAAACCCAGTTTGTAGTATCTAGGCCAGTAGTTGTAATAGAGAAGAATAAAACTGAAAAAAATGCACCTAATTTGGTTTCTGTCAGGTAGAAGACTAACGGGTAAAATGAAAAGGAAGCAAATAATCTGAAGATAAAAGATGTCATATAATATTTAGTGGAATCAAGACCATAGATATTCCTTAAAATCCCCATTAGAATGTCCTGCGCGCCGTACGGTGTTAAAAGATATGTTAAATAGTTCCATTCTCCAGAGGATTTAGGGCCAAGATGTTGAAGATATCTCCAAAAGGCCAGCCAGTCATCTCCGAATAACGATAAACTAAAGCTCCCCCAAAAAGTGAAGGTAGAAAGTAGGCTCACAAGAATAAAAATTGAGATTAACACATCTTGATGATACTTAATTTGTTCTTCTTAAACAATATTTAGTGTGTAACCCAGAGTTTGATATCGTTACCTAACCCACTCCATAGAAGCTTTGCTTGGCAGGTGCAAATTGACTCCGGGATGACATTAGTTCCTAATAATAGGAAATCGTATTTTTTATTTTTTAAATAGTTTTCATCAATTATTTCTTGAGTATAGGATCTTACGTCTTTTAAGTTTATATCAATACGTTGATTATAAAATGCTCCAGCAGGATTATAATAAATTTCTCTATTATTTAATAATAATCTTAATGCTCTAAATATGTTTTCTGTTATATTTGGTGGATAGTCAATATAGTATGTACCAGTCTTTGGCGCTATTTTTTCCAGTTGTTCAAATGTGCCTTCTAAATTTTCTCCATTTGTAAGATATTTTTTTTGAATCTCATAAATAACAATATCATCTATCTGTGAGGAGTATAAAGGCTTGAAAAAATCTGTATTTGTTAAATCCGCTAATCTTATTTTTGGTAAACTGGATATATAATGAGTATTAACTGCAATATAATCCATTCCTAAATCTTTAATAGATTGTGGGTTTAAGGTGAAGTAAAGGTCCGCATAAGTAGGGCTCATGTCAAAACTATCGTGTACTCTTGGTATAGATGGCCATAGAGGAGTCAGTACGCCATATCCTTCGGCAAGAAGCATATTAGATACTGGTCTGGGATCTGGATCGGTTAATAAAATAATACCCTTGTTAAGTTCTATATTTTTTTGAATCCATTCAAAAATAGGGTAAGTGGGTTGGGTTCCTACAAGGAACCAATTTTCCTTTTTTCTTGGAAATAGTACCACCAGAGGTGGAATAACTGAAATTAATAAAGACCAAATTACAATAGATTTAAGCAGTATATTTATAAGTTTAGGAAAAGGTTTTTCGGAAAAGAACTGGATAATTAAATAACTTAGACCTAGGCCGGAAAAATAATAAGCAAGGGCTAAAAATCTATTTCCATTTGGGTGGGTATATCCTTTAGGTACTAATCCATGAAAAGCAATAAATGCAGTAGTTGCAAAGATAAGCAGTAACCAAGTCAAGATTTTCAATTTTTGTAATTGTTGGTCTTTATTCCTGATATATACTAATGCCAGCAGGAATAATATGATAAGTTGCAAATAAATTGCTGGATGAAACCATACTAAAGGTGAATATTGTCCACCTGAAAAAAATCTACTATCCTGCTGATATAGGCGGTATGAGTTATATTTTTCACTTAATGTTGATCCATCTTTAGGGAAGAACAATATACTAGAATTCTCATGATACCTATTTAAAATAGTCTCAGTAATTATTCCTCCCTGAAATGAAACAATTAAAATGGTTAGTAATATAAATACAATCCAATGCTTTACGGATTTATTAAATGAATAAAGTAGTAAGATAAATAAAACACCCGGTAAAACTACTATAAATACTGACTCATCTACTAGTGAAATGCTTGATAAAAAAATGAGCATTACAAATATCATCATTTTGTTAAATCTAGGTGACAGTATGGGTATCAAGGATGCAACAAGCAGGCAAGTGGCTAGAAATCTGTGTAAGAATAGAACTAATGCATCCAATTCTGTTGGAGATCCATATGATTCAAATGATAAATTGAGGGTAGGTAAGTGTTTTAACCAATTTAGGATTCCCATATCTAAATTTGGAAATTGTAAAGTAATTGGCCAAGCTAGCATAAAACTGCCAAGTGTGATTATTCCAACAACAGAAGTTACGGATATTAAAAGTGTTTTTTTAAAATTAATCTCTTTTTTGTAAATTAACCAAGTTAATATTTGACTAATAGAAAAAAGTGAAATAAATGCTAAGAAAGAATGAATAAAATTAAAAGGTGCACCGGTTATGGCTTTTACAGCCCCCAGGAATTGCGGTCCTCCTATATGATTGTATGCAATGTAGCTGGGTTGTGAAGGAAAATGTATGGGATAGTCGCCTCTTATAAATCTCGAAGCCAGTGAGTAATAAATGATTGAATCTCCACCGTCAATTATTGAATGAGCTGTTATTTGATATAAAAATATTCCCCAAATAAAAATAGTACTTATCCAAAATAACTTAACTTTTCCTTTAGGAAAATCAATTTTAGAAACAGGTAATTTGTAATGACACCATAAAGCCCAGTTAATTTGAATACCTAAGGAAAGATAAAAAGCTGGGAGTTCCTTGATGATATGGGATGCTGTATTAATTAAAAAAATATATAGGGCAATTCCAAATAGGCCACCTGCTGGAATAATAATCTGTGCCCGGTTTTCAGAAGTAGATCTTCTTAAAATTATAATACCGGATAAGAATAAAGCAATAAAAAGAATAATGGTCCAGATAATAAACATAAATTTATTGTTTTATTTCCAGTAATTTCTGGCGAATAAACTCAGTGGTATTTATTAAAGTATCCTTACCCAGAAGCTGAAAAGCGTATACTCTTTGTATTGATATAGATTTTTGGGGGTGACCATAAGGAGCGAAGGATTTACCATCCATAACAGCAGATATTACTTCTTTGAAGTCACTCATAGGAATAGGAGTCTTATCCTCATCAAAAAAGTTGTAAATTAACCCCATATGAGGGGGGAAGCCGAAGGTTATTACATCACGTAAGATAGTTTCATTGGTTCCATCTCCTGCGAAGTAAAAAACAACTGGTTCGCTTGTTTTTCCAACTTCAGGAATATTAGGAATAGATGCCCAGATTTTATCTGAGATATATTTATTGTGAGTTGTCTCTGCTTCAATTAAATAATTTCTTGAAGAGAATCCGTGCATGAGGAAGATAATAACAATTATTAGAAAAATTACCCTTTTTGATACAGTATTTTTTGGAATGGTATATAAGACTCCTATAAATATTGAAATTCCTATGGCAGAAACTATTAAATACCTATGAACTGTTAGGAAAAAAGCAAAAGGTTCTCGCCACCATGCAAAAATAAATGAAAATAATGACCAAGTGGTAGATAAAAATATTGCTGTCGAAATGTTGTATAGACCTTTTTTATAAAAATGAATAAAAATCTTAAATTCAGCTAATATTAATATAATTCCAATCAAAAGTAATAAGTTTTTTACCCCTTTAGGGCTTAAAAAGAATAAAGGAATATTAGAAGGTAGTATTAACCCACCTAAGGTGACTAGCGGATTTAAGAGTACATCAAATTTATTATTCAATATATACTCTAACCAGAGTTTCATACTGCCGGAAAGTAAGTTGCCAGGAGTTGCAATTGGACTTTTTCCTAAACCTAAAAAAATTAGGATTATTGTGATTGTGCTGAATAGAAAAGCTCTAAATATGCTTTTCTTGAAAATATCAATTTTTCTCTTCTGTATGATCCAGATAAACTCAAGAAGAAAAATTGTTGGGAGTAATCCATGCATTCTAATTGGTTGAGTTATTAATGCGAGAGTAAAAAAAGAAATTGTTAAAATTATTTTTTTAAAATTTGACTGTGAAATCAAAAAGTAATAGAAAAAGAAGTTTAAAAAAATTATAGATAGGTATGAAGGCATGTTGAAAACCCAATTTGTTGTTTCTATTCCGGTTGTGGTAATTAAAAAGAATAAACATGATATCAAAGAGGCAGATTTACTCTTTGTAAAGTACAGAATTAACGGGAAAAGCGATAATGAAGCAAATATTCTTAGAATAAAAGAGGTAAGGAAATAATAGAAAGATTCATATCCATATATTTTCTGAAGTAAGCCCATGAAGATATCTTCTGGTCCATAAGAAGTAAAAAAGTATGTTAAATAAGTCCATTCTCCGGATGATTTGGGACCAAGGTATTGAAGATATCTCCAAAAGGCCAGCCAGTCATCTCCGAATAGGCCCAAGTTGAATGAATGAAGAAAGACAAAAAAAATTACACCTAAGACAAGGAAAAGAAGTAGAAAGAAATTTTTAGTCATTCATTCAAATTTTTCTTGTATTAATCTTATCAACTGTTTTATCAATATGATAGTATTAATCAAACTTTATGAATAAATTGGCTTCTTTAATTATTACTACAAAGAATGAGGAAGGCGTTTTAAGAAAACTTTTACAATCTATTGAAAAGCAGACATATAAAAGAAAAGAAGTCATTCTTGTTGACAATAATTCTATAGATAATACTGTAAGGATTGCTAAAAAAATGGGTGCTAAAATATTCAAATTTGGTCCTGAAAGAAGTGCTCAAAGAAACTATGGAGTAAAAAAAGCAAAGGGGGAATATATATTAATTTTGGACGCTGATATGGAATTAACAGCTAATGTTGTTAAAGAAGGTGTAAAAATTTTAAATAATGATAAGAAAATCGCAGCCTTAATGATTCCCGAGAAATCACATGCTTTTTCATTCTGGGAAAAGGTCAAAGCTTTTGAAAGGACATTTTATAATAAAAAGGGAGATTCTTTCACTGATGCAGCTAGATTTTTTAATAAAAATATTTTCTTAAAAATGAAAGGTTATGATGAGAATATAACCGGTCCAGAAGATTGGGATTTGACTGAGAGAATCAGAAGTTCTGGTTATAAAATAGAAAGAACTCAGGGATTTATTTATCATAGAGAAAGAATTAAATCCCTATTTGAATTAGCCAAGAAAAAATTTTATTATGCTCATGATGTTCATAAATATTTAAAGAAACACAAAAAGTCTCTAATCAGCCCGAAAACAGTATATTTCTTAAGACCTGTTTTTTATAAAAATCCTAATAAAATTATTACCCATCCAGTGTTTTCTATTGGGTTGATAATTATGCTCTCTATAGAGTTTATAGCCGGGGGACTTGGTTATTTTATTGGAAGAATAAAAAGTAAATGAAAGTATTGCAGTTAACTTCGCATTTTAGACCTAATATCGGAGGAGTAGAGACACATCTGGATGATTTATGTAAAGCATTAGTTAAGCGTGGGTTTGAGATTTCAGTTTTAACTTATAGACCGCTACACACAAATCTTGCCTGGGAATTTTATGAAAAAGATAAAGGCTTTGATATTATTAGGATTCCTTGGTTTCCACATTTTTTTTATCGAATGGCTAATCTTCCCTTTTTGGAATTTTTGTTTTTATGCCCTGGATTATTTTTTGTAATGCCTTGGGTATTAATTTGGAAGCAACCAAATGTTATACACGCGCATGGTTTAGTTGCAGCCTTTGTTGGGGTTTTTTGGGGAAAGTTATTTAGAAAGAAAATTATTGTATCTACACATAGTATCTATCATTTTCCTAAGAAAGGATTATACAAGATCCTTGCATTTTGGGTTTTGAATAGTGCCAATTATTGTTTAGGACTATCAATACAATCTAAGGAAGAAATAAAATCTTTAGGAATTTCCTCAAGAAGAGTAGGAAATTTTATATATTGGGTGGATCTTAACAAGTTTAAGAGAATAGCTAATGCCAGAAAGCTTCTAAGTTGGAAGAAAAAATTTATAGTTTTATTTGTAGGGAGGTTAGTAGAAGGAAAAGGAATTATTCAACTCTTAGAAGCTGCAAAGATTTGGCAGAAAGGAATAGAGTTGGTTATCATTGGTTCCGGTCCTATGGAAAAGAATATAAAGAAAGCTCAATTAGTAGTTAAAAGTATAAAATACGAAGGCTTAATTGATCAATCGAGATTACCTCTTTATTATAGTGGATCGAATTTACTTATTATTCCTTCGGATTCTGATGAAGGATTTGGTAGGGTGATCTTAGAATCTTTGGCTTGTGGAACTCCGGTTATAGGTTCAGACAGAGGGGCAATTTCTGAAGCAATTAATGAGTCAGTGGGTAGATTGATAAAAGTTAATCCTAAAAACATTAAAAATTCAATCGAAGATTTTTATAATCACAGATACAACTTAAGAAGAATGGCAAAAAATTGCCGCGCATATGCAGAAAGGAGATATTCTGAAAAAAATGTCGAAACTATTATCAAAACATATTCAAAATAAATTAGATAAAGCACTTATTACTACTGGTGATATGGCGCTTAAAAGAAGGGCAAGAAAAATTATAGAAGGTTTGGAGGTTAAAGAAAGCGATAAAATATTGGAAATTGGTTGTGGTAATGGCTACTATTTGAGTCTCCTAAGTAGACTCAAATTGAAACTTAATCTTTCTGGGATTGATAATGTACAAATGGCACTTAATGATGCTAAAAAATTTATTTCAGATAAAAGGGTTAAACTTATTTTAGCAGATGCTTCCAAATTGCCTTTTTTGAATAACACATTTGATAAAATTGTAATGAGTGAAGTTATTGAACATGTAAAAGACGAGAAAGCGACTTTAGACGAAGCTTATCGGGTATTAAAGCCAGGAGGAATCTTTGTATTAACTACCTGTAATATTGATTACCCGTTTTTATGGGACCCGATAAACTGGATCCTACAGCATATTTTTAATACCTATATAAAGAAAGGATTTTGGTCAGGGATTTGGAGTCAGCATGAAAGACTTTATCAGAAAGATAAAATAGAGAGATTAGTAAAGAAAGCAGGGTTTAAAATTGAGAATTGTCAATCTCTTACATCATGGTGTTTACCATTTAATCATTATATAGTTAATTTTGTAGCTATCCTTTTCTATGGAGGGAAATTACCAGGTAACATTTCAGAAGGAATAAATAAGTTTAAAAATAATAAACAATCACTTTTGGTTAAGACACTTTTTTTTATTGTTAATTCTTTTGATAAGCTGAATGATTTGATGTCTTTAGATAGTGGAGTATCAATTTTTATAAAAGCTATTAAAACTTAAGATTGTTCTTAATAAAGAATATAGTAGAATAGGATATTACATTTTATGTCAAGACAGGGAAAATTTCGTCCGAGGACGTTAAAAAATATTAAAATTTTTTGGAATAAAGAAGCTAAAGAGTGGGGGGATGATCCAAGAGTTACAATTCGTGATCACTATTTTAGATTGCTTCAGATGGAAACTGTCTTGCCTTTAATTAAGGGTAGACAAAAGGTACTCGATATTGGATGCGGTTCAGGTTTTTCATCTATTTTTTACGCTCAAGTTGTCAAAGAGCTAATTGGAATAGATTATGCAAAGGATATGATGAAATGTGCAAGAAGATTTCTTAATGATTCAAATTATTTCAATCAAATTATGAAAAAGTATTCATTTGAAAAGAAGCCTAAACTAAAAAGGAATATTCTTTTTGAACAGGGGGATATACTAAATATTAAATTTTCCAACTCTGCATTTGATACAGTTATAACTGAACGAGTATTGGTAAATCTTCCTACCCGGAGTTTACAAGATAAGGCTCTTTCAGAGGTCGCGAGAATTTTACAGCCAGGCGGACTTTGGACACTAGCAGAGGCAACCCAACAAGGACGTGAATATACTGATAAATTACGTAAAAAGTTTGATTTATCAATTCTGGAGAGATATTGGCACAATCTATATTTAGATGAAATACGCTTTGAAAATATTTTGAATAAGATGAATTTTTCTATTTTAGAGATTAAAAGGTTCGAAACATATCAATTTCTAACCAGAGTAATACACCCACTTATAGTTTGGCCAGAAGAACCAAAATTTCTTGTAGGATTTAATAATGCTGCTAGGATAATTTCTAAGGAGTATCTAGATTATAAACATGTGTCAGAAATCGGTCTGAAGTCATTCCTGCAAGAGGTATTTAGACCATTAGTTATAAAATATGATCCTGATAAGTTAAGTAGGTATGATGAAGTTGTAAATCATATATTGGTTGTTAACCCAAATTTTAGCAATTGCAGTCATCATGTATTTTACTTGCTAAGAAAAAATAAAAATGATGAGTATTAAGTTTGTTGATTTACCTCGTCAGAATAAAAATCTAAAAAATAAAATTTCATCTGTCATTGGAAAAATTGTTGAATCGGCATATTTTATAGAAGGAGAGCCACTTAGAACATTTGAGAAATCATTTGCCAAATTTTGCAATAAGAAATATGCTATTGGTCTAAACTCAGGAACAGATGCATTAAAATTGGCATTGATTGCTTATAGTATTAAAGAAGGCGATGAGGTGATAACTGTACCGAATAGTTATTTTTCTACTGCAATGGTAATTTCAGAAATTGGGGCAAAACCTGTTTTTGTTGATATTGATCCTGATACTTATACCATAGATACAAATAAAATAGAAAAAGCTATTTCAAAAAAAACTAAAGCAATTATTCCCGTTCATCTCTTTGGCCAAGCAGCTAATATGGGTCCAATACTAAAAATTTCTAGAAAATATGGATTAGTGATAATTGAGGATGCTTGTCAGGCTCATGGTGCAAAATATAATGGTAAGATGGTCCCAGTTTCAGAAACAGGAGCATTCAGTTTTTATCCAGGGAAGAATTTGGGTTGTTTTGGAGATGGAGGAGCATTAGTTACCGACAATTATGATATCGCTAAGAAGATATTAGCTTTAAGAAATGACGGATCAATTAAAAAAAACTATCATGAAGTATTTGGTATTAAGTCCAGATTAGACTCTTTGCAAGCTGCTATTTTAAGCTTAAAACTTAGATATTTATCTAGGTGGAATCTTAAAAGGAGAAATAATGCAGTTTTATATACAAAGCTTTTAAAAAAAATAACAAATATTAAGGTACCACTGGAGGCAAATTATGCAACCCATATATTCCATATTTATGCAATTGAGATAGATAAGAGAAGGGATGAATTAAGAACTTACCTTAAGAAAAATGGGATCGAAACTGGAATTCATTATCCTATCCCTATACACCTGCAACCTCCTTATAGAAAGCTTGGTTTTAAAGTGGGAGATTTCCCGGAAACAGAAATGAAAGCAAAAAAAATATTATCACTACCAATGTTTCCTGAACTGACAATTAATGAAATAAGGTATATATCTAAAAAGATAGAAGATTTTTTTAAATCCTGAAAACTTGTGTTGTATCTGTTTCAAGTAATAAAGATTTTTTGCTCAAATTTAATTCTTCCATATTAACATAATCCTTTTTAAGTACTAGTAAATTTAAATTATATTTCTTTGCAATTTCTGGAATTGACCTCCTAATTACCGGAAAAACATCATTTGCTTTGATTAATCCTCCTGCCTGTATTTCAACCAGCACGCTAGCACTGGTATGATATAAAATCATTGTGGTAATCCTGGGAGGAATACAAATTATTCTGGATTTAGGTTTTAGTTTATTAATATAAGTGAATACCTTCTTCATATCTTTTGTTAAGGAACGATCCTTGTTATAAACAATAGCCTTAATTTGCATAATGATGGTTAAGATGATATTAATTATAAAGATTAATGAATAACAAACTATAGTTAAGGTTTTATAGGGGGTTTGCAAAAGTGAAAAAAAAGTAATGGATGATATTAAAGCAGTAGGTACGATTACCATTTCAATATATCTTTGTCCATCACCAATTGGAATTAGCTGTTTAATTGCAAGTATTAAAACTCCAATTATATAGAAAAAATCTACCCAAATAATAAGCTTTATCATTAAAGGATCTGATAAGTAAGCTAATTTGAAACCGTAAAAATAAGCTAAACTAATTCCCAGTGGGATTATGATCCATAAATTTACCCCAATTAAAGTAGCAGGAGAGAACATAAATAGAATAGAATATATTTGATTAACAAAATCCTTTTTTTCCACCTTTCCTAGGCCTCTTATCTGATGAGCGAAGCGATAATTATAAATTTTAGTCCAGTATATTATATTAACTATATGTCCTCTGAGTATTCTCAAGTAATAGCCTTTGCTTATAATAATTGCTGTAATCATACCGGTAAAAAAAATCAGTATATAAAATGGGTTACGTTCAAATATAGTCATAAATATGCTTATAAAAAAAAATGATTGTACTGCGAATTTATGAGTGAAAAATAGGATTACTAAAAATACAAAACCAACTATTAAATATTCTATTCTTGGTATTACCGAATAAACTAACAAAGGAAAAAGTGCAAGGGTAAAGTTCAGGTAACCCAGAGATCTGGGAGTTAGGTAGCTATTCTCAAGTATTGTCAAAGGAATTGCTCCATAAATAGCTTGAGCCAGAAGTGCAATTTCTAAACTAGGAGTTATTTGTAGACAAATAAGAAAAACTAAATAATTCTGGATAACATCAAAAATTGGAGCTATAAAACCCTGAATATTTAATAATTTTTTTTTGGGTATGTAAGATAGAAGCCAAGCTAGGGCTGGTGGATAATCAAAATATCCATCCAGAATAAATCCATTGCTAATTTTTTTCATCGGTACTTTATGATTGTTTTTTCTTATTAAATCAGCTTCAATCAGTCTGGTCCAAACGTCTACTCCATAATATTTATTGAAAAAACGGGGGTAAGTTTGAAAAATAAAACTCAAAAAAGGTATTATTAGCCCGATAATATAGCTTGAATAATTCATACTATTATTTGAATAAATAATCAACGATAATTTTTGATGGTTTCTCTTTAATCATAATAGTTTTATTTCTATATTTTTTATATTTTGTAAGAAAATTTCCAATAATATTTTTATTTCCCTTACTTATTATTACATTTTTTTTCAATCCTTCTATTCTCTCAGTTCGGTTTCTTAGAGCTAAAAGCGGTAATCCCATATAATATGCTTCTTCTTGATTTGTACATCCATCTGTTGCTATGAATTCTGCCTGGTTAAGTAATTGCATAAAATCTGCATATGGAAGTCTTTCTATCGGTATCAGGTGATAATCTTTTTTCTTTTTTGAATTAAGAATTCCAAAAAGAAAAGCATTTAATGGATTTAAAGAAAAAAGACAATTAAGATTTTTATTGGCAGTGTTAAAAACAGTAGTAATTATTTTTCCTATATAGTTTTTTCTAAAATATAGATGTTCCTGTCTTCTGATGTAAAGTATGTAATATTTTCCAAATTTTCTTTTATAGTTTAATTTTTTAGTTTGGTTCATAGCCCACCAGAATGGTTCAATTAGAGTGTTTTCCTTTGTATTAACTTTTTCACCTTTAAAATTTTTGGTATTGTTTAGGGCCCATTCATTAGGACAAAATAATATATCAGCCAGGCTCATATTTATATATCTGCAAATTTCCTCGGGAAAAGGCTCCAAAAAATTGTAAGATCTTAAACCAGATTCAATATGTACTAGTTTTAAGTTATAGAATTTCGCTATTAGAGAACCTATAGTAGAGGAAACTGTATCTCCGTGTACAATAAAGTACGAATTAGTTTTATTTAATTTTTTAAACTCCTTTCTTAAGGAGAAAATACCTTCAATTAAAGCTCCTATTGACCAGATAAAAAATAATATGATAGATGATTTTTTGAATTTTTCTTTTAATAGAATATCTGGTTTTATTGGGCCTAAGTAATCTTTTAGCTCATTAAAATTAACTGGAGACTGTCCAGATATGATTATTTTAAATTTTATTTTTCTTTCTTGGAGCTCTTTTATAATCGGAGCCAATTTAATAAATTCTGCGATAGTTCCTAGGAAAAAATATACTCTCTTTTTATTCATGAGTTAATTTCCTTGCTCAAGTAAGGAAACTCTAATATACTAACAATGAAATGTCCAATAGCAGTAGATACCACATCTTATTTATTAGAGCTATATTTTTTATTGTACCTTTAGTATTAGTTGCTATTTGGTTTAAAAATGGTTTAATGTTAGGTGGCGGAGAAGAAGGATTAATCTTTAGTAATCCTTGGCAATCATTTAAGATCTCGCAGTCCACCTGGGCAGAATTTAATACAGGTTTCCCGCAGCTTTATTGGTTACCCAGAATTCCTCTTTTACTTTTTGCTTTATTTTTAAAAAATGGTTTGAATTTGCCTGTATACTTTATTCAGGCAATCCTTTTTTTTATTTTGATGACTGTTGGAATAGTTTCGGTTTATTATCTTAGCTTAAATTTATTGGATAAATATCCGCCGAAGTATTTAATTAGTTTTATTTCCTCAATTTTCTATTTGTTTAACCCTTTTTCTGTAAGTCAAATTTGGGCAAGGGGACTATATCCTCAGTATTTTGCTTTTGCTCTTTTACCCTTATCTATGTTCTTATTTATTAAGGGTATAAAGCAAAGAAGTTATTTATATATTTTTTTGATTGTTTTATCTTCAGTTTTATTTTCGACTACCTTTGGGGCCTTAACTTACATAATGACATATTGGATAGCCTTGTTTTTTTGCTTGTTCTATTGGCTATTTTTAAACCGATTCATAAAGAAAGAGATAATTTTTGGTTTAACTTTTTTTATCATACTTTTGATTTTATGGATTGTAGCAAATGCCTGGTGGTTTTTACCAATTATTCTTGAGGGCAGTAAAGTTTTTGTAGGAAATATAAAAGGCAGTGAGGAAAATCTGGGAACTCTCTTGGGTGTAAGCAGAAATTTTACACCAGATATCATTGTCCGTCTTTTGCAAAGAACTTATTATTATGATGCAAGTGCATTTAGCTTTATATATCAATCTTTTTTCTTTCAATTCTTAAGTTTTATACCTTTAATATTTGTTTTAATAGGTATGAGGAGCATTCTAAAAATATCTCAACTTTCAAAATTCAGTTTTTTTCTATTTTTTTTATTACTTGGGCTTATTGTTTCTTTAGGTGCAAATCCTCCATTGGGATGGCTATTTATTTGGGTATTTAAGCATATAAGCATTTTACAATCCTTCAGAAACCCATTTGAGAAATTTGGCATTATTTATGCTTTAGGTTATTCAGCTGTTTTTGCAGCAGGTCTTGTAACTTTTTTCGAGGGTAAAAAATATAAAAATCTAGCAATATTTATAATAATATCCCTTACTTGTTTTATTTTTGCATGGCCTATGTGGACCGGAAGGGTAGTGGCCGGGCCTGATAAAAAAATTGGCATAGATATACCTAATTATTATTCTAATCTTAATACTTGGTTAAATAAGCAGGATATGGATGGATATAGAATTATGATGACCCCTGTCTGGTCTGGTGATGGAGCTATATATCAATGGAATGATTCAATATATAACGGTATAGATCCCATGATGCATATCGTAAATACTCCAGCAGTTTCAAATTCTGCACAAATACCCTTTTATTTTCAATTTATACAGAGTATCAGAAAGTATATGGAACGTATAGATACATCAATTTCTTTGCCAATCCTCAGAGTTAAATATTTAGTGAACAGAAAAGACGCGATTTCTTTAAATGAAGATGAAAAAAAACATTATCTTTATTTAACATCAAAAATATTTCCAGTAACTAAGGATAGACTCAAGTTAGAATCAATATGTCAAAATAAACAAGTTGATTCAATTATTAATAATAAAGCTTGGATTATATGCCAAATACCTCAGGATAAAAAAGACTGGAGGGGTATAAAATATCTACATCTGAAGATTTTTGTTAGTGAAAATTCTTTCTTAGAACTGGCAATTCAGGATCAAAATGAAACAAGAATTAGATGGTATGGAAAACTTGATTCAGGATATGCGCTAAAAGCAGGGGAGTGGAATAATGTAGTAATTTCTCTTCATGCTCCAGAAGAGTATAACAGTAATATTGATTTTTCAAAGATTAATCTTTTGGAGGTAACTGAGAATCAGTTAAATAACTCCCTAAAAAATGTGGAAAGATTTATTTTGGAAGATATAAGATTTGATCCAGGTAACGAACAACAGCTTTCTTCATCTGAAGAGGTTGCACAATTCGGTAAATTGAGTGTATTCAAAAATAAAGATACAATATTTCCACCAGAATTTGGAGCATTTACTTCTATATATAAAGTAAATAACTTTGAAGAATTATTTAAATCATCAGAGAAAAAAGTGTTTTTAGAAAATACAGGATTACTATTATTGGAACAAAATAAAGATAAAGACTTATCAGTATTAGATCAAACACTAGACATTAGGGTTCAAAATCTTGATAAAAATTTTAATAATCGCTTTTGGGTAAAATTAGATAATAAAACAAAGGCATATTTGATTTTAAGTAAAAGTTTTAATTCTGAGTGGAAGGTAATTCCTGGGGCAGGAAGAGATATTCTACAGGGAAGTATTTTTAATGATTTATTTATCTTAAAACAGTCTTTTGTTTCTGAAAAAAATCATTTTGTGGTAAACGGTTATGCCAATTTATGGAAGGTTGATGAAAGTAATCAATATGCAGTTGTGTTTATCCCGCAGATAGCTGCAGATGTTGGTTTAAAAGTTTCAATCTTTAGTATAATACTTCTTGTTGGTTTAACAATATTATGGCGGATCAAAAAATATACATTTTTGCTTTAGCAGCTTCAGGTAATGGAATTTCCGGTAGTGATAGAATTTTTATTGAATTTGCTAGGGAATGGAGTATTAAACATCAGGTGATTATCTATCTTTGGGAAGATGGGTATAGAATGTGTAAAAGACAAGCTTTAAATGGGCGTATTACTTATGAAGTTGTAAATATTAACTCATGGAAGTTTGGGTTTTTAATTAATTATTTAATAAGAATTATCAAAGGGATAAAAATCGGTTTAACTCTAAAAATAAATGACCCACAAGCTGTGTTAATTTATTCTGCTTCTGAATTTTGGATGGATTCTATTCCTGCATTCTTATTAAAAGTTCGCTATCCAAAAATTAAATGGGTAGCTGCATGGTATCAAACAGCGCCAAATCCTTTAAGAGATTTTATTCAGGATTTTAAAAGCATGAGATATAGACTATCAGCTTTTGTTTATTGGATAATTCAATTTTCCATAAAACCTATAATTGGGCGTTTTTCAGATTATATATTGGTTAATAATAGAGAAGAGAAAAAAGCATTTGGAGCTTTAAAAAGTTCAAAAAAAATACTTGTTATATTAGGTGCTGTAAATATAGAAGAATGTAATAAGTGGAGAAAAAAAATTAGATCTCTACCAAAGATATATGATGCAGTATTTCAAGGCAGATTTCATCCCCAAAAAGGGGTTTTGGGACTACTTCATATCTGGAACGATCTTCTAAAGATTAGGAAAGATGCAAGATTGGCTTTAATTGGTGACGGGCCTTTAATGAATGAAATTAAGTATTTTATTCATAATAATAAGCTGGACGATAATATCAAGCTATTCGGTTATCTTTTTGATGGAAGAGAAAAATATAAAGTATTTATGCAAAGTAAAATAGTTGTCCATCCATCAGTTTTTGATTCTGGAGGTATGGCTTCTATGGAAGCGATGGCTTTTGGTTTACCGGCAATAGGATTTGGCTTACCTGCATATAAAGATTATTATCCACAAGGAATGCTTAAAGTAAGGGAAGGAGATAGAGAGGGTTTTTCTAAAGCGTTACTTAAATTATTATCGGATAATAATTTATATAAAATTTATAGTAAGCAAGCTTCTGAATTAATGACCAGACGAAATTCTTGGAAGTACAGAGCTCGTCAAACTTTAATTGAACTGTTAAAATAGCTTGAATATGAAAAGTAATAAATTCCCCGGAGTATCAGCGGTAATACCCAGCTATAATGATAAAGATAAAGTTTTTAATCTTTTAAACTCATTTAAAAAAAATACATATCCAAATATAGAAATAATAGTTTTAGTAAATGGATCCGTTGAAACCCTAATTGAGGGCAAAGAGAAATATAAATGGGTTAAATGGATAGATGGCGGTCGTGAGAATATTGGACAAACAGGTTGCTATAATTTAGGTTTTGCGCATGCGAATAAAAAGAATAGTTTGCTTTATATAGATTCAGATGTAGTAATTGATAAAGATATGATTGCAAATTTGGTTCAAAGCGCCCAGTCGGATCCCAAGATAGGGATAGTTACTCCTATGATACTTTATCTTTCGGATAAAAATTGGGTTAATCAGGCAGGGTCAAATGTAGATTTAATGTCAGGTAGAGTTAGAGTGGGTTGGGGACCTAAAAAAGATTTTATGATAGGTAGAGAAGTTCAAAATTCCGGAACAGTAATGTTTATTAAAAGATCTGTTGTTAATAAAATAGGAGGAGTAGATAATTGGTTTTTGTGTTATTTTGATCCGGATTATTGTTTAAGAGCAAAAAAAGAAGGATTTATTACCTGGTATGAACCAAAAGCAATTTGTTTTCATGACCAATCAATGAATCCCAATATTTGGAGGCCAAGAGTTTTAACAAGGGCGTATTTGCTGGGTAGAAATAGGGTTTTATTTATGAGAAGACACGGAAATATGATTACCTTTACTTTTTGTTTACCATTATTGATTGGATTTTATTTATTCGAGAGTATAAAGTTTAAGCAAGTAGGGAAGTTATTTAAACTTCTTTGGGGAACTATTGTAGGATATTTTTATCCTTTAAGTTCAGAAAATTATGTACCATTGCCAAAAATATGAAAATTTTAGACAAATTTAAAATAATTACTCCATTTTCATATATGTGGATTTTAAGACATCACATAGGTAATTCAAATACTATTTTAGATTTAGGTTGTGGGGATGGAAGTTTAATGGCAATACTAAGCCAAGGGAAAAATTGGCAAATTATTGGAGTGGATATTTACGAGGATGGTTTAAAGAAAGCAGAGGGTAGAAAGATATATAAAAAATTAATTAAAGGGGATATTTTAACTTCAGTACAGTTTCTAAATAAATTATCTAAGAAATATGATGTAGTTTTTTTTTCACAAGTAATTGAGCATATTTCAAAAAAAAGAGGAGAGAAAGTTTTAAATGAGATTGAAAAATTATCAAGAAAAAAGATAATAGTAGGGACTCCGAGAGGATTCATGAAGCAGCCCCGTGAATTTTTGGGTGATAATCCTCATCAAATTCATGAGTCAGGATGGGAGGTAGAGGATTTTAGATCCCGGGACTATAAGGTATTTGGTATTGGCTTTGCACCTATTTGGTCTGAATTTGGTTTGGCCAGAACAAAAAATAAACTTTTTTTTGTCTTTTATACATTTACGGCATATTTACTATCTCCGGTAATTTATTTTTTCCCAGGATTAGGAGCAGGTTTACTCTGCATAAAAGAAATAAATGAAAAGTAAATTAGTGTCAGTTGTAATTATAAGCAAAGATCGAAAAAAAGATTTAATAGAATGTATTGATTCATACTTTAAATCTTCTTATAAATATTTGGAAATAGTTATTGTAGATAATAATTCCAGTAATCCGTTAATTAGTTGGGTACCTAAAAAATACCTAACTGTGAAATTAATATCAAGTACTAAAAATCTAGGCGCTGCAGGTGGCCGCAATCTAGGTTTATTAAATACAAAGGGGGAATATATTCTCTTTACGGATGACGATGCAGTTGCAGATAAAGATATGGTTTCTTATCTATTAAATGCTTTTGAAATGAGAAAAGATGCAGGGATAATACAGCCGTTAGTTTACGATAAAGATAATAAAAATATACTGCAGGGAGCAGGACATGATATAAGTTTAATAACAGGAAGAATTAAGGCTTGGGGTGTGAAAGAAGAAGATAAGGGTCAATATGATGGTTTAAGGGAAGTTCCAATGTGTGGGTGTGTCTGGATGGTAAAAAGAGAAGTTATTGAGCAAATAGGGAATTATGATGAAGATTATTTTATTCCATATGAAGATTCAGATTTTTCTTTAAGAGCGAGGCAATCTGGTTATAAATTATATTGCTGCTCTTTAGCAAAAACTTATCATCAGGGGATTAAGACTACCTTTGTTAATCCACAACTTGAATGGTTAGGTATCACCAGTGTTGAGAGATCATATAGAATTGCCAGAAACAAAATAATTTTTATGGGTAAACATTCAAAATTCCCAAAAAATCTACTCTTTTTTGGTTTATTACTTCCTATATATATAATCTTCCACTCATTGATAATTCTTTCTGCGCTAAGATTTGATATTTTTATTAGGTACTGGGGCGGAGTAATATCAGGGATAAATTACTTGCTTAAAAAGACATTTAAAAAATTTAATTTTTTATTGATGACTTTAGTAGATCCTCTTCCGTGGATAGTGGATAATTCCTCAAAATCGATTTTAGATTTAGGATGTGGCCAAGGAAAGCCAATGTCTATGATTAAATTCTTGAGAAGAATAGAGCTTGCTATAGGTATTGATCTATACGAACCATACAAAAATGAGGCACAAAAATTGAAACTATATGATCAATATTTAATTAAGGATGTGAGAAAAATCACTTTTCCATATAAATCATTTGATATAGTTTTAGCGTCTCATGTTATAGAACATTTGCTTAAAAAAGACGCCTGGATTCTAATTAAAAAGATGGAAGGGATTGCAAGGAAAGAAGTAATTATTGCTACGCCTATTGGTAGGATATATCAACCAATGTTTGATGAAAATAAGCTACAGGAGCATAAATCTTTTTTTCTTCCTGACGAATTTGAAAAAAGAGGATATAAGATAATTAAATACGGATTAAGATGGATATTAGATGAGCATTCAAGCGGATTAGTTTATAAAGCAAAAAATCCTTATTCAAGGAAATTAATTTACCTAGTTAATTTCTTATTAACCCCTATATATTATTTCTTTCCTGAAGTTTGTGACTACTCATTTGTTGCATATAAAAAATATGAAAATTAAAATTGAGATAAAAATACTGATTTTATTTGCAATAGGGGCATTCTTTCTAATTTTAAGTTGGTTTAGGGGAGGCCTTATTTATGGGGGAGGAGATGTCGGACTTCAAACATATAATCCGCAAAGAATTTTTGAAATTTCAAGATATATCTGGTGGGAATCAATAGCTCCTGGTTTAGCTGTTCCTCAGAGTTTAGTTGCACTTCCATTTAGTCTAGGATTTTCAATTCTACAGTATATTAATTTTAATCCATTATTATTTCAGGTAACTCTATTTTATCTAATATTACTTTTTATGACTTGTGGAATATATCTACTCTTAAACTCTTTTATTAAAGAGAAAAAGTATATATTAATTGGAGTTTTCTTCTATATATTTAATCCCTATATGATGATTCAAGTCTGGCATAGATTTGTTCACAGTACATTTTTTCTTGTAGCTGCTTTGCCCTTTTTAATTCTATTCTGGATTTTTTGGATTAGACATAGAAGAATAATTTATTTGCTTGGTTTTCTAATGATAAATCTTGTCTTTTTGTATGCGTATGGAACTATTGCATACATCTTAACAGTATGGCTTTTTATATTTTTATTTACATTATTGGAAGCTATTTTGCCTTGGAAAGGAATCAAAAATGCAAGCCAATTTGTAATTTTATTTATTGTAGGGTTTGTTATATGGGCTATAACCAATATTTGGTGGTTAGTTCCTGTTTTCAACATTGCCCCTGGGTTACTCTCAATACAACATACAAGCGCAGAAAGTTTAACTAATTTGATCAATTTATCTAAACAAAGCGTTATTCCTTTTTTAATACAAATGATAAATCCGTTTTATTTATTTTCTCAGTTAGATTTTGGCAGTTTTTATCTTATTTTCTTAGTAAGAATGATACCTTTAATATTGTTTGGAATTATTTTTGTTGGAATTATTAAAGGATTAAAAATCAAAGAATACTCCAAATGGATTATTTTATATTTAATAATGCTTTTCTTGGCAAAAGGTGCAGCTTCACCGCTAGGTTATCTTTTTGTCTGGAGCTTTGAACATTTTTTTGCTTTAGGAGTACTACGTAATCCATTCGAGAAAATCGGAGTCATATTGCCGCTAGTTAGTACAGTAGTTCTTGTTATAGGAATAATTGAATTATCTAATTTTTTAAATACAAAAAAAATGATTTTTTTAAAAAATATTCTGATTCTCCTAGTAGTAACTTTAATTGTAATTTTTTGCTGGCCAATCTTTTCAGGAAATATATTTGGCAGGATTGATAATCCTGAATATGTAAAAGTACCCCAGAGTTATTCTGATGCTAATAATTGGCTTATTTCAGATTATAAAAAGGATAAAATTAAAAATCCAGGGAATATTTTACATCTGCCCTTAACAAGGGGAGAAAGTATTACCTACAATTGGGAGTATGGTTATAGTGGGCTAGAATCATCGGCACTTTTTTTTACAGCAGCTCCATCAATCTCTCATGGATTTAATATAAAACAAATTGATGATGTCTTAACTTCAATTTATATGTCTTTAAATAACTCAGAATATGAAGAAATTAGTTTGAAGTTAATTCAAAAATTAAATATTAAATATATCATTCTACATAAAGACGTAAAGTGGCAGGGAACTGATCTGATTGACCCAAATGAGACAAAAAAACACCTGGATAAGATTAATTTTATTAAATTAGTTAATCAATTTGGAGAGTTAGAAATTTATAAAGTTAAAGACGAATATTTTGAGTCAAGAATATATTTTACAAATAATTTTAAATTAATTTATCCAGGAAGTATTTCAGAGAATAATTTATTTTTCTGGAAATATATGAGAGGTGCTGATTTAATACAATTAAATCAGCATGATTCAAATAAGAAAGAATTTCAGGTACCCACTGAGATAATACTTCCTTCACATAGTTTTTCCTATTCACAGTTATCTAAATCTTATATTGAAAGTTTTTTAAGTAGTCTTATCTCAAACGAGGTTTATGAGAATAAGCGTTTAGAAACCTTTAGTCGTGCAAGAGATACCCTAAAACAGTATGGTGAAATAAAAGCTGTCAATAAATTAGATCAAATTTTAATTTCAGATAAAAAAATAATTGATATATATAAACATATTAATACTAAACAGGTTGTAAGTAATTCCGAAATTAAAGATTACGAAAATAGTTTAAGGCAAATTTTTACTGGTAATATTTCTGATTCAAGATTACTCTTATATTTAAATAACTCTGATATAAGTAAAATTTTTCAATCTCATTTGTATATCATAAGATTAATAAAAAATACCTCAGAGCTTGAAGCTTTTTTAGAAAAAAGCTTGTTAAAAGATAATCTTGGTTTGAAGTATCATTTGGACAATGAGTCTTCTGATAAGGAAGGAGTAGCCTATCTTTATGAGGTCCCTGAAGATGGGGTATATGATTTAGTATTGAAAATTGATCAAGGAGATGAAAGTAAAGATCTGATTAATAACCAGAATATATTCATTGACGGTAAGAAGTTGTCTTTTGTAGAAATAAATTTAAACTCAGGAATTCATGAAGTATTTATTCCTTCTAAAAATGCTAAGCTGAATACACCTTTTTTCCATAAAACTTATGAGCCTAATAAATCTATTGAACCTAATGATTTATTTGTTTCTTTTGATCAAAACTCTCCTGTTAATTATTCAGGACACATTAAAATTACACACTCAAATATTTTAATCTTTAGTCAAACTTACCATCCAGGATGGAAACTAACTTTGAGAGATCAAAAAGGTGTATATGAAGTTAAAAAACATTTTGTGTCAAATTTTTTTGGTAATGCTTTTTTAATTGATAGAATTGGTGAATATGAATTTAATTTGATCTATGAACCGCAAAGTATAGTGGATTACGGGATAATTTTATCTATAGCAATGTATATAGTATTGATAATTTATTATTTATTAATTGAAAGAAGGGGAAAATGAAAAAAACCCTTCTTATGCTTTTAAAAATGGGATTATCAATCTTTATATTTATGATTGTTTTCTATACTGAAAAGCAGATGACTATGGGTGAAGATAGCATTATTTTAGCTTCAACAATAGGGTTTGGTTTTTTTATGAGTTTGAACTCAGTAACAAAAAAATATCTGGCAATACTATCTGCTATATGTTTTATAGTTATGGCTATTTTTTACCTTTTTTGGGAAATAATTATAGCTAGTTGGATTGGAAGTATTGGTTTTATGTATCTTACTTTTTATGTATTAGGAAATTTAAAAGATCTTATTAAAGAAGGTTATATTCAAAAAATGGAAAATTAAGTATACTTTTTATATGAAAATAATTATTGTTATACCTGCTTATAATGAATCTAGAAGAATAAGTAATGTTTTAGAGGATATTAAAAGTATCAATTTAAGATTGCCTATAATTGTTGTTGATGATGGGTCAAAGGATTCTACCTATGAATTAGCTAATAGTAAAGAGGTTTCTGTATTAAGGCACAAAATTAACTTAGGTAAAGGAGCAGCTTTAAAAACAGGCTGCGAAGCAGCTATATTAGATGGGGCTGATGGAATTATTATGATGGATTCTGACGGTCAACATAAAGCTTCAGATTTACCTAAATTTATTAATGCGCTAGAAAATGGGAAATTTGATATAGTATTTGGCTCAAGAAATCTTAAGTTTGGAGTACCTCTAATTAGATTTATAGGTAATAAGTTAGCTTCAGTATTAATAAATATTCTTTTTGGGATTTATATATCAGATTTAATTTGTGGTTATAGAGCTTTTACTAAAGAAACTTTTAAGAAATTGAATTGGGAATCAATGGGTTATGGGTTGGAAACAGAGATGGTTATAAAAACAGGACTGAATAAATTTAAATATTGTGAGGTAGGAGTAGAAACTGTATACTATGATAAATTCAAAGGAGTGACAATTTTAGACGCATTATTAATATTAAGTAATGTTATAAAATGGAGGTTGTTTAAATGATTTTAGGATTGCAAGCTATTGCTTTAATATTTAGTTTAATAATGATTTATTTTGCGTATTTGCATTATAAACGTGGAGAAATAAATGGTTTAGAAATATCTTTATGGATAATTGGATGGATTATAGCAATTTTTATGGCTATTTTCCCTGAAATTTTTAGGACATTTTCAGCAACAATTGCGATCTCTAGAGCATTTGATTTAGCAATGGTAGGTGGCTTTATTTTAATTATCCCCATGACTTATTTATCCTATATCAAATCCAAAAGACTAGAAAAAAAAATTGAAGAATTGGTAAGAAATGAAAGCCTAAAGGATACAAAGAGTGATAAAAAAAGTAGATGACTTTCTTAAAATTTCCATAGTAATACCTTCATATAATAAGGTTAACTATATTAAGCGAACACTTCAGTCTATTGTTGATCAGAAATATCCCAATCTGGAGATTATAGTTCAAGATGGGGGTTCCACAGATGGTAGTGTATCAATCATTAAATCCTTTGCAAAAAAATATCCTGCAATTTTCAAATGGGAATCAAAAAAAGATAATGGGCAAGTAGATGCCATAAATAAGGGCTTAAAAAAATCAAAAGGAGATATTTTAACTTATATTAATGCCGACGATGTTTACAAAAGGGGAGCTTTATCGGAAGTTGCTCAAAATTTTAAAGAGCGTGGAGATATTCTTTGGGTAAGTGGTTATGGCGACATTATAAATAAGGATGGGGATAAGATTTCAGATTTTGTCAGTACATATAAAAATATATTGCTGAAATTCAATAACTATACTTTTTTATTAATTGTTAATTTCTTAACTCAACCCTCAACTTTTTTAAGTAGAAAAGCATATAAGAATTATGGTCCTTTTACTGGTACAAGAAATTACGTTATGGAATATGATTTATGGTTAAAACTGGGATCTATTCAGATGCCGCTAATAATAAAGAAAACTTTATCTAGTTTCAGGTTAACAAATGATAATATCTCCTCGACAGCAGCAAAAGAATTATTAAATATAGACAATCAGATTTCCAAAAAATATACAAACAATATATTAATCATACTTTTGCATAAAATACATAATCTTGGTAGAATCTTTTTACTAAATTTTTTGTAAAAAATGAAAAATTTCTGGAGTAATAAAAAAATACTAATAACAGGTGGTGCAGGATTCTTAGGAAGTCATTTAATCGAAAAATTAATCGAAAAAGGTGTTTCTAAAAAAAATATTTTGATTCCACGTTCAAAAAGTCTAGATTTAAGGATTTTAGAAAATTGTAAAAAGTGTGTAAGAGGAGTAGATATTGTGATTCATCTAGCAGGAAATGTTGGTGGAATTGGATACAATAGGGAGAAACCTGGAGAACTTTTTTATGATAATCTGGTAATGGGAGTTCAGTTAATGGAAGAGGCCAGGAAAGCGAAAGTACAAAAATTTGTAGGAATAGGTACGATTTGCCAATATCCTAAATATGCAAAAGTTCCTTTTAAAGAAGGTGATTTATGGAATGGATACCCTGAAGAAACTAATGCACCATACGGCTTGGCGAAAAAAATGCTACTGGTTCAAGCACAAGCTTATAGACAGCAATATGGTTTTAATGCGATTCACTTGATGCCTGTAAACCTCTATGGGCCTGGGGATAATTTTGACCCTAGATCCTCGCATGTCATTCCGTCTCTAATTAAAAAATTTATTGATGCCAAAAAAAGAGGAGATAGTAAGGTGGTAGTTTGGGGAACGGGAAAGCCAACAAGAGAATTTTTGTTCGTTTATGATGCGGTTGAAGCTATAATTTTAGCTACAGAGAAATATAATAAGGGCGAACCTGTCAATATTGGTTCATCTTTTGAGATATCTATAAAGAGCTTAGCAGAATTAATAAAAAAATTAACAGGATTTAAGGGTAAGATAGTTTGGGATATTCTTAAACCTGATGGTCAGCCAAGAAGGAAATTAGATACAACTAGAGCAAAAAAGGAATTTAGTTTTGAATCTAAAGTACCATTTAAGGAGGGTTTGAGAGAAACGATTGATTGGTATAACAACAAACAAAATAAAAAATGAAATATGGACAGAAAAAATTACACGTAAAAAAAGCTGTTTCGCTTATAATTCCTGTTTTAAATGAAGAGAAGACTTTATTAACAATAATTGATAAATGTTCTCATCAGGAAATAGTGAGACAGTTGGTCATTGTAAATGACGGATCAAAAGATAAAACAAAGGATATTTTAAATAAACTGAAGATTTTAGATCCTTTAATTACAATTTTACACCATAAGATAAATAAAGGAAAAGGATCAGCAATAAAGACAGCACTTAACCATGTCTTGGGAAAATATGTGATGGTACAGGATGCTGATTTAGAATATTCTCCTGATGAAATTAAATTTTTATTTAAAGAGGCAGAAGAAACAAAAGAAGGAATAGTTTTTGGCACAAGATCTCATCACAGGAAAAAAGGATACTTATTGGCACAACTAGGTAATTGGTATTTAAACGTGATGTTTAATTTATTGTTCGGATATCGCTTAACAGATAGTTATACATGTTATAAATTAATACCCAGAACAATCTGGAAAAAAATTAATCTTTCTTCAAACGGCTTTGAGATTGATGCAGAATTAATTGCTAAACTGGGCATTTATGGGTATAAGATAAAAGAAGTACCTATTTCTTATTTTCCGAGAAAATATTCAGAGGGCAAAAAAATTAAATGGTATGATCTTCTCAAGGCAACTAAAGCTGCGTTAAAGATAAGATTTCTGGGAATATAGTTTAGTTTAGTTCGATTAATTTTCCGTTGTTTACTACAGATTTTTCAATTGCAGAAAGTATCCTTATCACTTCAACACCCAGATCAATACCAGATGTTATTTTCTTTGACCCTTGGATAGCGTGAGTAAATTCCAATAGTTCATTATTTAAAGCACTAGCAGGGTCGTATTTGGGGTATTTAGGGAGATTATTGAGTGTTTGTATTAGAATTTTTCTTTTATTAGAATTTGTATCATCAAATTCTATTTTTTTATTATCTCCCTTAACCGTTAGCCTTCTTACTTTTATTTTGCCTTTCCAGCTAAGATGAATTGATGCTTTAATATCGTTTATAAAATGTAGGGTAATGTATACTGTGTTATATAGTTTACTATTTTTAGTAATTAATCCTTGTGCTTTAACTTTTTTTATAGGTTGCTGGATTAAATCAATTAACATAGAGATAGGATGTGGTCCCCAATCCCAAATAATCGATAAATCTTTTCTTTCAGGACTGCTTAAACCTTCAAAATTCATAGATTTAACTATGCTAATATTGTTATATTCTTTTTTGAATATTTTATATGCAGGGTTGTATAAATAAGTATGACCTATTAAAACTTTTGGTCTTTTTATTCTCCAGATTTTTTGTAAAATCAAAGCCTGTTTATAATCTGTTGTCAAAGGTTTTTCTATTAATAAATTATGCCCTAAGGATAAAAGTTTTTTTGCTATTTCAAAATGTGTTGAACCAGGAGTTGCAATAATAAACCCATCTATATCATTATTTTTTACTAAATCATCAACTATTAAAGTTTTGATGTATTTATCGGGTAAAATGTTGAGTGTTTTTTGCTTTTGAGCACAAACATACTTGATGATACAATTATTCAACTGAGATGCTGAGAGTAGATAATTTTGACCCCATTTACCTGCTCCAATAAGTGCCAGAGCTATCATTTAGAGGTTATATTCTTCCTTAAACCATTGAATTGTCTGTTTAAGGCCACTTTTAAGATCAACCTTAGGTTCATAATTTAGCTCCATTTTAATTTTTGATAAATCAGGGCAACGCCGTTGCGGTTCTCCGGCAGGATAATTTAAAGGATAGTTCTTTTTTCGGGGTTTTACCCCATTGTTTAACATTTCTGCAACGATCTGGGCTAGTTCAAACATGCCAATTTCAGGTTTATCATTACCTATATTATATACCTCACCTGATCTTCCGGATATTAATACTTTAAAGATTGCCACAATAGCATCAGTTATATAGCAAAATGTACGTGTTTGAATACCTTTATCGTGTACAGGTAGATTTTTCCCCCTTAAGCCATTGTATATAAATGTTGGTACTACCCGATAATCAATATGTTTCATTCCGGGCCCATAGATATTAAAAGGTCGGACTATTTTTACGGGAGCTTTATAAATTTGATGATATGTTATACATAAAGTTTCAGTAAGCCTTTTGGATTCATCATAACAAGCCCTTGGACCTACACTTGATACATGCCCTGCATAAGTTTCAGGAGTAGGTATAGAATTAGGATCCGGATCCCCGTAAATTTCACTGGAGGAAAAAAACAAAAAACTTTCTGCCTTTGTAATTCTTGCTAACTCCAAAAGATTTTTTGCTCCGAGTATTGCGCTTTCGATTGTTTCTAAAGGATATTTTTTATAATAAAAAGGTGAGGCGAGACCGGCTGCATGAATAATATAGTCAACTTTCTCATTAGTGATAATTGGAAGTCTAATATCTCCATCTAGAAACTGAAAATTCTTATCCTTAATATTTAACAAAAAATTCTTTTTCGAGCCGGTAATGTAGTTATCAATAGAAATTACTTTGCATTTATTTTTAAATACTTGCTTATTAAGCAAATATAAAACAGCATTAATATAGCTGCCTATAAAGCCTGACCCTCCAGATATAAGAACTGTTTTGCCTTCCAAAGCCAAGGCTTCTTTTTTAATTTCATTAATAATTGTATTTAGATTTTGAATTGTAATTTTAGACATTTATATAGTTTTTGCCTCCGGAACTGGTATTATAAAGTGTCCACCACTTTTTTCAAAATTAGTTAATTTTTTCATAAGAGGTTCTGCGAAATTCCATGCTAAAAGAAGGATGTAGTTAGGCTTACTTTGGGCAATTTTATCAAATGGTACTACTGGGATATGGGTACCTGGTGTATATAATCCTTGTTTGTATTTACTATCATCTACAATATAATCTAGGATATTGGTTCCAATTTTAAAGTAATTAAGTAGAGTATTACCTTTGGCAGGAGCACCGTATCCTACAATAGTTTTATCCTTTGATTTTAATTGTTTAAGGAGTTTTATTAATTTTTTCTTATTTTCTTCAATTTTTTTGCCAAATCTTAAGTAAGTGTTGATATCATCCAATCCAAGTTTTAGCTCCTTACCTACAAGTTTTTTAACTGTTGTTTGGATTTTATATTTCGCATTTGTTTTTTTGACATATACTCTTAAGGAACCGCCGTGAGATGCTACTTCTCTGGCATCAAAAATTTCCATGTTGTGTCTTTTAAATAGTGTGATTAAGCACCTGATAGAAAGATATGAAAGATGTTCATGATAAATTAAATCAAAATAATTCTTTTCTATAAAATCTATTATGTATGGAAATTCTATTACAAAAACACCAGCATTTTTGGTTAGAATTTTTACTGATTCTACGATTTCATCCAAATTATCGATATGAGCAAAGGAATTATTGGCACAAATAACATCACAGAGTCCATACTTTTTTACAATTTTTTTCGCAATATTTCTAGTTAAAAAATTAGGAAAAGTTTTAATACCTATCTTTGTTGCTTTTTTTGCTATATTAACGGCCGGATCAATACCGATTACTTTTACTCCAGATTTCTTTAAAGGTTTTAGTAAGATGCCATCATTTGATCCGATATCAATCACTAATGATTGTTTATTTAATTTAAATCTTTTGATCAAATCCTTAGCATATTCTTCAAAATGATTTATGAAAACCGGTGAAGTTGACGACACATATACATAATTTCTGAAAAGTATTTCTGGTGAGACTACATGAGTTAGTTGCAATTGACCACAATCCAAGCAAAAGTTAACCTGCAAAGGAAAAAAGGTTTCCTTCTTTTTTACCCCCTTTTTTGTTAAAAATGCATTAGCAGGAGGAGTAGGGGATAATGAAATAACCTTTTTTAAATTTTTGCCTTTGCACATCCTGCAATAATTTAATTTGAAAACTGAATCTTTTGTTTTACTTCTCATTGGATATCTTAATGCGGACAGTATCTTTTTCGTATTTCTTTTGCTCCCGGTGTTCTGTTGTAAATGCTAAAAATACGCTATCTTCTAAAAAATCCATTGAATGAGCCATCATTGGTTTTGATAATACCAAATCTCCGGGTTTTAGCATTACGGATTGTACAGGGGAGTTAGGATTTTGCATATCTTTTTCTGAATACTTAAATTTTCCTGATAGGCAATAAACATAATGATAATCTTTTTTATGATAATGATTTGCTCTTTGGGTACCTTTTTTGCTTGTAATATATAAAACAGCTCTTAGCTTTAAATTGTCATCATTAACTAAACGAGTAATATACCCTCTTTTGTCTTTAAATTCAGGTTTTGTATGAGTTATCTTGATTCCCATATTTAATGCTGGTCTAGTGTAAAAGGAATTCTGGCCTTTGTCAAGAAATTGTTATACAATTTTTATTGACTTAATGAAAGAACTTAATCTACACATATCTGTAAAAATTCTTATTTTTTGGTATATATTTATCTTTTTCTCAACGGAATTTTTTTCCTTTTTCCATATCTTAGAAAGAAAATATATTTTTTTGGGAGAATTATTTTTTTGGACTATTCTTCTATTTTTTCTTAAAAAGGAAATACTACAAGCGATAAAGAACATTAATTTTAGATCTAAAAGCACGTTAATTATACTTACTTTATTTATATTAACTTTTATTCAGGGTTTTTTCAGTGCACCCAGTACAACTGATAGTATGGTTTATCATCTGCCAAGAGTAATGTATTGGCTGCAAGATAAAACCCTGCAACAGGACGTTATTAGAAATCCTCATGATTTTATGGCTCCTTTTGCAGAATATATTCTACTTCACCTTTATTTTATAGCTGGCAGTGACAGATTATTATTTTTTTCTCAATGGATTGCTTATGTATTGATTGTAATAGTAAGTGGATTTATTGCAGAAAAGCTGGGAGCAGATAGAAGCATTAGAACTATGGTTATTTTATTTGTAGCAACTCTTCCAATGGCTGTTTTGCAGGCTTCAAGTACTCAAGTAGACTTAATAGTAGCGGTATTGATTGTTTTGAGTACTTATATTGCTTTGGGGTTTTCAAAAAAGGTTAGTTTTAATTCTGCCTTACTATATTGGCTGGTAATAGGATTAGGTATCACCACAAAAGCTACTTTTTTTCTTTTCATGATTATACCCATAGGGATAATGTTATTAAATTTAACCAAAAAGTGTTTAAAAAATGTTTGGATTTTTATTTTGAGTAGCTTTATTGTTTTAATAATTCCATTTCGTTTTATGAATCAAAATTTCAATCTGTATGGAAACATTTTAGGACCCTTCAAAAAAGGTGAAACATTAACAAATGATTCAATTAATCTGATAACTCTTTTCTCGAATTTAATTAGAAATATTATGCTGCATATACCTATTCCTTTTTTTGCATCTTATATTCAAAGTTTATTAGAATTTATCCACAAAATAATAGGTATTTCAATAAGTGCTCAGGAAACTACATGTTGTGGATTTAAATTTCATGTTATACCTATTTTATATCCTCAAGAAGATATAGTTAGTAATCCGATTCATTTACTGCTTATTTTTTTTGCCATATTTTTTATTCTTAAAAAGATAGTTTCTAAAGATAGATTACGGGTTTTTACTTTTATTTTATCTATTTTCTCGTTTGCTATATTTTCTTTAATTTTAAAATGGCAACCCTTTCATTCCAGACTTCAAACACCGTTCTTCATAATAGGAACTATCTCTTCTGTGATAATCCTAACAAGGATTAGAAATATTTCTTATATCTTAAAAGGGATGTTGGCTGTATCTATTTTACTTGCATTTTTATTACTTTTCCTGAATATATCAAAACCATATATCTCCTATAATTTGTTTTATGACAAAGTTAAATCTTTCTCTTTTCCTTTAAGCAGTATACCTCAATCTTTCTTTACAAAAGCAAGGGATGAGCAATATTTTAACTCTCGCTATTATTGGTACTTTCCTTATAAAAGTATTGTTGAAATTCTTTCAAATCAGAATTTAGTTAAAAATAATACAGTTGCATTTGATTTACCGGATGGTTTTGAATATCCAATATGGGTTTTGATAAAAAAAAATAATTTAAATATTCAAATAGTACCTTTGTCTAAAATTTCATATACAACTATTATTATTTCAACATCAAAAGAACCATATATGAAAAAAGGCTATATCAGCCAATGTATAAAGACAGATATTGAATATGGATATGCTTGTTTGTCCAAACAGAACTAATATAGTATAGTAAACAAATAAATTATGACTAACTATGTAAGACACCTGGAAGAGTTATCAAAGCCGGAAACTCTAAAAAGAAAAAAAGATTACATAAATTTTAATTTTAAAAGCTATTTTGAGAAAATAGGTTTTTCTAAAATTAAAGTTTTAGAAGTAGGACCTGGACTAGGTGAATTTGAGAGTTATTTAAATGATAAAGAGGTATTAGATATTGACATTGTAGATAATGATAAAAATATCCTGAATTATGTTTCTAAAAAATATCAAATTAAGAAGTATTACTTAACAAACGATATCCTGCTTATTGATAAAAAAATAGACAAATATAATTTCATTTTTTTAATGCAAGTTTTAGAGCATTTGCCTGTAGATAAATATGCAGCAATTCTTCAACTTTTATATAGGCATTTGGAGAAAGGAGGATTTTTAGTAATTGTAGTGCCAAATGCAAATAATCCTTTGGGTTTGACTGAAAGATACGGTGATTTGCAACATACAGGGAGTTTTACTGAACAATCTCTTAAAGATTTAATAAACTTATCAGGAATAAAGAATTATTCAGCTGAGATAAAGGGTTATGAAATACCCCCATATGATCTACTTAATCTTCTTAGAGTAATCCTACAAAAATTTCTTCACCTAATTTTACTTTCAATGATGATTATTAATGGAGGATTATTCTTTAAAGTTATGACTCCAAATGTTTCACTTATTATTAAGAAAAATTAATCTAATATATATAGTTTCCAAAACTGTTCATCGTATCTTTTCCATGCATGACAACCAAAAGGTAATTTATGATTGTTTAGTTCAAAACACTTTCTAGGAGATCTCTCAAAACCAAATTCTAAGGCTTTCTTAAAAGGAGCTACTTTATAATTTAAGTCATATTTGGGAGCTTCAAGAGCCCAAAATCCGTCTTCATAGAATGGATAATCTAGTGCTGGGGCCCTAAGCCAAATTCTGTGTGCTTTGCCTGTTAAAACTGCCAATATAAACCATAGTTTTCTTACAATTATATTTTCTGAAGTTCTTATTGCTGATTTATTGACGATATCTAATATCTTAATAGATTTTTCTATATTTCTTAATGCAAATCCACCGTTTCCCCCTGATGGAGGGTAACCTTTTTTATGAGATAGATAACCGATTACTGGTGTAAACCAGGGTGCTGCTATGTAATCGTATCCAGAATTAACCCAGCTATCTAATTGATTTGAGAATATAAGTGCATCAAGTTGATAGATGAGCATAAAATCGTAAGCTTTAAACTCTGTGTAGAACTCTTTAGTTAGAAGAAGGTTACTATATTTTCTTATGCTTCCGAAAAAAGAGCTATTAACTTTTTTTACATTAAAACCATTCGATATAAAGGCTTCTGGACTAATATTTTCAGGAATTACGAAAAAAGTATCATATTTGTATAAATATTTTTTTAGATGCTTAAGGGAAATTTTATCATCCTTAGTCAGATTAGATCTGTGAGTCGGTATAATAATAACTACTCTTTTCTGTTTAGACATTATTGTTCGTCCTTATTTTCTCAATTAACTCTTGTACCCGTACACCATCTTTAAAAGAAGGCCTAACTTCTTTTTTGTAAGTAATAGATTCGATAAACCTTGTAGCTATTCTCCTTACAGGAATAACTCTTTCATCAACATTTTCTTCTAAATCTTCATCCTCAGGTATAGTTAGCTTCTTTATTTTATCATCTTCATAAAAAACTTTTATTCTAAAACTTGAAGTAATCCCATTTTTGTTTTCTAAAATAATCTTGGCCTTTTCACAAATAAATGTTAATTGATGCCTGGTTACTTTTTTATTATTGCAGTTAAAATGAGCCTTCCCTGTCACATTATTTTCAAAGTTTAGGGTTAGGTTTATTCCAACCTCTCCGCCGTTAAGACTTTCTTTAGAATATGAAAGTTTGCTTTTAAATTTTAATATCTTTCCAGCAAAATATTCCAAATAATATAGTGAATGGGAAAAATAAAAAGATAGTGCTCCTCCGCCTAAAGTTATGTCAGTTTTCCAAGAAGATTTCTTATTCTTAACATCATAACTTAAAAAGTCCCAATTCAAATCTATATGTTTTAAGTTACCATATTTTTTTCTATCAATTATTTTTTTTACTTCCTGCCACTTTCTAATCTCTGGAAAAAGAAAGTCAACTGCCGTTATAATTTTTTTCTTTTTTGCTAAATCAAGAAGCTCTTTTGCTTGGGTGAAACTAGCTGCTAAAGGTTTCTCTGCAAATATATGTAAGCCTTTATTTATTGCTACTTTGGCAATTTTATATTGTTCATTTGGAGGAGTAGCTATGGCAAGAGCATCTAATTTTTCCTTTTGCAGCATTTCCCGCCAATTGGTATAGATTTTTCCTAAGCCTATACTTTGACAGTAATTAATTAATCGTTCCGTTTCCCTGCCGCAAATGCATACTACATGACAACTTTTAGTGGAATTAAAAGCAGGAAGCAATCCATAAAGACCAAATCCTGAACCAACTATACCAATTTTTACCATATCTTCAGACCTTTGAATTCTTTATGATTTTAAAATCAGGTAAAGGGATTATAAAGTCTGATTTCAAACCTCTTAACTTCAGTTGCTCCATGATGGGTTTGGCATAATGCCATGCCAGTATTACTACATAATCTGGTTGCTCGTCAATTAATTTTTGATTATTAACTATAGGTATATGTTTACCTGGTAGATACATATTCAATTTTAAGGAGGTGGGTTGTTCGGCTATGTATGGCATAAGTTCTTGATCTATACTATAGTAGTTTAGAAGCGTTGAGCATCTGGCAGGGCAAGAATTTCCTACTAAAGTTTTACCAGCCTTTTTTGATTTAATTAAAAAATCCATAAATTTAAGACGTGCTATCTTTACACGATCAGCAAACTTTTTATATGTTGCAAGTTTTCCCAGACCGAACTTTTCTTCTAACTGTAATAGTTCCTTTGCTGCATTGTTGACCTTTCTTCCTTTACCCTTTGTTGCATAAACACGGATATTCCCCCCATAGCGGCTTCCTCTTTCCACATCTGTAATAGTAAAATCGTATTGATCAAATAGTTTCACATATGCTTTTAAGGAATATGTTCTGAGGTGTTCATGATAAATTGTATCAAATTGACCACCCGCAATAGCATCAAGTAGATAGTGGGTTTCATTAATAAATACACCATCATTTTTTAGTAAATTATAAGCTCCCGTAATAAATTCACCTATTGTTTGCATATGTGCAAATGTATTTGTTGTTATAATAAGTGAAGCCAGGCCATGCTTCTTTCGAATTTTTTTGGCAGTTGCAATATCAAAAAATGCCTGGATTGTCTCAATGCCCGCTGCATTAGCAATTTTGGCGATATTAGTGGGTTCTACCCCCAGTGTTCTAATGCCCATATCTTTGAAACCACTTAGTAGTGTGCCGTCATTTGAACCAATATCTATGACTAAATCTTTAGGTTTTAAATTGTATTTTTCTATTAATGAGTGGCTAATATTTTTTTGATATTCGGCAAGTTCCTTTGTGATGCCGCTTCTGTAGGGATAATCCGGATGGTATACTTCATTACCTGAAACACAAAAATCTAGCTGGACTAAGGTACAATTCTCGCACCAGATCATTCTTAGGGGGTATGTCTTTTCCACATCATTTAGCATTTTGTTAGAAAGCAGTGTGTCACATAATGGTTGATGACCTAAGTCTAAGACAAGGTGGAGTTTATCCGAATTACATACCTGACAACTGATGATATGTCCTGTTTTTATGAAATGATGTTTTGGATAACTTAATTTCATATTTTTGTATTATGCCATCAGAACAAATAATATTCTAGTGTTTGTAAATCTGTTCAGTTTCTTGAACAATTTTTTTAAGCTCAGTTTTACTTTTTACATTATTTGTTCCGCAATAATAATTTATTAGTTCACGTTGTTTACCTGTTATATAGAATTGGATTTTAGAGAACTCTTTTACTACTTGATTATAAGGATCAGATTTCCAATAATCTATCATAATTTTTTTGAAATACTTTTTACCACTCATCTGCGGCCGCTGATAAAAAATAATATGAGGCTTTTTCATATATATACAATAGCTTAAGGGGGATGAGGCATCATTTGAAATTGTTAAATCAGCAGTTTGAATAATACTTTTTACTCTTGAAAGAAAAAGGGGATCCAGTATATGTCCAGCGGTAACACATTCTAAACCTTTAGATTGATAATACTTATGCTTACCTAATAAAACATCCTTCCAATAAACACAAACACGGATAGTATCAAATCCTCTGGCTATTGATTTAATTTTTTTGTATGACCAATTACAATCGTAATTGTTGGTAAGTCCAATTAAAGAATGTGATGGAAAAAATAATATGGTTTTACCAAGTTTTTTTTTCTCCTTAACTAACTGTTCTTCATTTAAATAATGAGGCGCATAATGGATAAGAGGACCAATGGCATATGTGTGCGATCGGTATTTTTTAAGTACTCTTGCCCTATATTTGCTATATGTTACAAAAGAGGGAAGATCGGATTCGAGTTCTATATCCGCAATTTGATCAGAAAAGTAGGTTCCATGCTCTATAATAAATTTTAATTGATATGTTTTAGGTAATTCCAAAAATTTTTTTAAAATTGTTGCGTGTCCGTACCAATCATTTACAGGTTGTAACTCATTAGTATAGGGAGAAAACATATTTATATGTTTGGATAAATTTTCTACATCAGTAAATGGTAATTTAGATCTCTTCTTTATCTCTTTATCAAAAAGTAATTTAGACAGGGGATTTTTATGAAATGTATAGATTGCCTTTTTAATTGGTTTTTTAATATTCATACTTCATAAATTATATTTTAGAACAGTTTGACGGATTGCTTCAAAATCATTGAAATATTTAGAAGAAACTTTATCAATTAAACCAATCCTATCGCTTTTGTCCTTAGAGAAAAGGTATTTCAGATGAAGTAAACGGATGCCGCTTTTTATAAAAGATGGGAAATATTTTAACATAAGATTTGCTTTGCTCATTAAATGTTCTTGTATTGTGGTTTTCAGATATTTGTCCATAGATGCATCAATTAACTGTGAAGATTTATTTTTGGAAAAACCATATTGAACCAGATTTTTAGTAAGACAATTCCTAAATTTGGTATATTCCTTATCATATATCCCTGCTTTTTGCGCATCAATCAAACTGGGCCAGTAACTATATGATGTTGATAAAGCTTGTCGGGCTGCATAAAAGTTGTTTAGACGTTTCATTTTTCCAAATATAAGAGTTAACATATCCGGAAGTAATTCCCCAAAAAGAAAAGGATCGGCTTTAGATTTTAGAAACTCCTTATATGCAAGCTTAACTACAGCTGTTTTTCTAACAGCCCATAAAACCTGATAATAATTAGATAAGTGTTCTGCAAGCCTGTTTATCGGACTCGAAGAAGAGATTGACTTATAAGGATATACAAACATCCACCAAAACTTATTTAAACCATATAGATTAGTATGTTTATAAAAAGAAATATAGGTGCCATGAGCAGCTGAGTAGTCAGGATTTTTTTCAAGAAAATTTACAGATTGCTTAATACTATTCGGAACAATAAAATCATCATCTGGACAAAAACAGACATATTTAGTTTTAACATAATCTACCATTTTGCCATATTTATGATGAGGTGGCAGTTTTGGATAAAAATTATCAAGATACAAAATATCAAGTTTAGGGAAGAAAGCGGAGATTTTTTTATTAAGCTTTTTATTTAAAGGTGTACTTGAATCAACAACAATGATTTTAAAATGCACTTTACAATTGTTGTAATATTCTAAAATTCGCTGGAGGAACTGCGGTCTATTATAGGTAGGGATTACTAAAGTAAGGTTTTTCATAATAAAGAATAATAATCTATTGTTTTTTTGATTCCCTCATCAATACTAGTTTGTGGACTCCACCCTGTAGCCTTTTTAATTCTAGCAATATCCGCATATGCATATGAAAAAGAATCAATTTGTTTTTGGCTAGTCACAATGTATTTTCGTCTAACGCTAAGGGCTTTAAATATATTTTTGATTATATCTTTTACGCTTATTAATTCCCCTGAGCCGATATTGAAAACACCGCTTTTTTTATATTTCAAAAGCAATTGATAAATTGCTTCAGCAACATCTTCAACATATATAAAATCATTTTGGGCATTGGGATCTCTAATTTCAACCTTTTTATTATTTAGAGCGGATTCTATTAGATAGGGAATTAAAGATGTATTATGCCGCCCAGGGCCATAAGAGTTAGATAACCTTGTCCAAATAAAATTAATGTTGTACTTTTTTGCGATTTCGTCTCCTAAACTATGCAAAGAATTTTTAGCTGCGGTAAGTGCATTGAAGGATTTTGTACATAAATCTTCTGACAATTTTCCTTTCTGGTCTCCATATTCCCAGATAGTCCCTGTAACTAAAATAGTCTGACAACCTAATTTTGCCAAGAGCTTGATTATATTTAATCCATAATTTAAATTCTTAATACTATTTTCAATACTATAATCAGGAATTCCTTCCCAGGCAAGATGAGCAGCGGCTTCTGGTTTAAACTTTTTTAAAGTATCTTTCCAACTATTAATTGATGATAGATCACCGTTTAAAAAAAATATATTTTTAGATGGAGATAAATTATTTACATTTCTAGTTAGAATAAGAATTTTATTTGTTCCATCATCTAATCTTTTAACTACATATTTACCATTAAATCCAGTGCCTCCTGTAACAAATATCCTCATTCAGACTCTTAAACCTCCATATTTTTTTACAAATTCTTTGAAACTTTGAGCATCTGAATCTCTTTGGGAAATCTCAAAGGGAATTTTAATAGGCCATTTTATATCAAGGTCTGGATCATCCCATTTGATATTATCATAGCTTTTAGGAGTAAAGAATTGATCCATTTTATAAATTATTTGGGAATTTGAGGTTAAAGTACACATCCCCGGGGCGCACCCCTTTGGTATGTAGATCATATTTTTTTTCTTAGATGATACAATTACTTGAACCCATTTACCAAAAGTTTTTGAGTTGAATCTTAAATCTATTACAGTGAAAAGTATCTTTCCTTGAACTACTCTGATTAACTTTATCTCTGAGTAGGGGGGATGTTGAAAATGTATACCTCTAATAGTCCCTTTCTTCTTACTTAGAGAGTGGCTTTCTTGAACCCATTTTGTGTTAATGTTATTTTCTTTAAAAATTTTTTCATCATAGGTTCTCATAAAAAAACCTCTAGAATCAACGTTAGGTTCAAGTTGAATTTCATATACATCGTTTATTTTGAGTTCTTTTAAAATCATATATTATATTTTAAAACAATCTTCCGGATGCTTTCAAAATCTGTGAAATATTTAGAAGAAGATTTATCGATTAGCCCTATTTTACTCTTTTTATTCTTGGAAAATAGATATTTTGCATGAAGTAGGTTAATATTATTTGAGATTAGTTTGGGTAAATGATTTAATATATTGGTAATTTTACCAAGTATATGTTCCTGATATGAGTATTTTATATAGATTTCAATAGAGGAATTAATTATATTTTCTGTTTTATCTTTTGGAGTTTGTTCTAATATATTGAGATTATTAATTAAGCAATTCTTGAATTTAGAATATTCCTTTTTATATATACCTATTTTTTTTGCATCTATTAAGCTGGGATAAGAGTTCAAGATTTGAGAGAAGGATTGTCTGGCTGCATAAAAATTATCTAAATGTTTTATCTTTCCATAAATAACTGTCAAAAGATCAGGTAGTAATTCTCCAAAAACAGGTAAAAGATAAGGATCTATTTTAATTTTAGAAAATTCCCTATAACATTTCTTTACAATATCTGTTCTGCGGACTGACCATACGACCATATTATAATTAGTTAAATGTGAAACTAGTCTATCCAAAGGACTTGATGAAGAGATTGAATAAGGGGAGTATAGAAATCTCCACCAGAATTTTATTAATCCAAATAAATTTTTATATACATAAAAAGAGATATAACTACCATGAGTAGCTGAGTAGTCAGGATTTTTTTCAAGAAATTCTACAGCTTTTTTAATGCCATTTGGAACTATAAAATCGTCATCTGCACAGAAACATACATATTTAGCCTTTGAGTATTCAACCATCTTAGCAAATTTATCGTGTTGGGATAAATTTTGAGGGAATTTATCCAGGTATAAAATATTTAATTTTGGAAATAGATTAATAATTTTTTTATTTAAAGTTTTATTTGATCGACTAGACGAGTCGGCTACAATAAAATTAAAATTCCCACCACTTGTTGAGTAATAATCCAAAATTCGTTTTAGAAAATCTGGTCTATTATATGTTGGGATTATTAAATCAATATTTTTCATAAAATTTCTCATATTTTCTAATGAGATTATCACGATCAACTTATAATAACAAGACCATAGGGTATTTCTAAATTACAATATCTTTGATAAAATCAGACAAATTTATGATTAATGAATTAATAAAAAAAACTATTGAGTGGTTAATGTCAGTTAGGTTTCTTTCATCGCTTAGGAAGGTTATGATTAGAGCTATTACCTATGCAATCCTATTTAAGAATGGAGTATTCTATACTACGATGATCCGGAAAGATCTAAAATTATCAATTTTACAAAAAGAATAAAATTGGAAGTTAAGTTACTAATGGAGATTAATGAAGCCTACCAGATTTTTATGGCTGTAAAAAATACAAGAAAAATTAAAGGAGATATTGCAGAGGTTGGAGTATATCGGGGAGGATCTGCTAGAATCATCTGTTAGGTCAAAAAAGACAAACCATTGCATCTTTTTGATACGTTTGAAGGTATTCCAGAATTGTCTAAATGGGATACGGGAGATTATCATAAAGGAGAATTACAGGCTTTATTCGAAGATGTTAAGACTTATTTAAAAAAATACCGCAATGTTTATTTTTATAAAGGACTTTTCCCATCGACTGCCAAACCAATAAGCAACAGGAAGTTTTCATTTGTAAATATTGATGTGGATATTTATGAATCTACTCTAAATATTTTAAAGATAAGCTCGAACCTATAATTGAAATTTCCGGATCTCAGTGTTTGGTTGTAAAAATTTGATTGTTTTTTTAAAGCTTGATAACTTTGGGGTCATTTGGTAAGGGTATTAAAAGTTTACCCTTAAATTTATATTTATTTTTAAGGATTTTAATTATTTCTTTACCAAAATTCCAGGCCAGAATCACAATAAAATTTGGCTTTTTTTTCATAACATTATTTGGGCTATCGATTAATATATGAGTTCCTGCGGTATAGAGTCCTTGCTTCATAGGGTTTCCATCCGCGATTATAGGTATAAGTTTTGTATTTATGTCGCAGAAATTTAACATGGTGGAGCTTCTTGCTGAAGCTCCATATCCAACAACAATTTTATCTTTATTCTCTTTTAAAATTTTTAATAATTTTTTCCGATGTTTTATAATCCTACTGGAGAAATCTCTCCAGCTTTTAAGTGTATTCACTTTAATTTTTTTCTCAGCAAGTCTGTATTTATGGACGATTGGTGATTCCTTTACTTTCCCTTTTCTGGCATAAACAACGATAGACCCCCCGCTTATCGGGCTTATTGTTAAATCCTCTATATAAAAATTATATTGGTTAAGAAGTTTTTCTAAACTCTTTATTGTAAAGTAGCATAGATGTTCATGATAAATAGAATCATAATGTAGTTCTTCATAAATCTTTTTTGCATAATGTACCTCTAGAACAAGTAGGCCGTTAGTACCCAAACATACTGACATCCCTTCTACAAAATCATGAATATTAGCTACATGTGGAAGTACATTCCTGGCGATTACTACCTTAGCAGATCCGCATTCCTTTTTAATATTATTTGCTGATCTAATTCCAAAAAATTCACACTTTGTTGGTATACCGTGTGCTTCTGCTATATCTACAATATTTTTTGCAGAATCTATACCTAATACTTTATAACCTTTTTTTATAAATGGCAGGAGAAAAGTCCCATCATTACTGGCTATTTCCAAAATATATCCGTTTTTAAGATCTTTACTTCGCATGATTATTTCTTTACAAAAAACCTCGGCATATTTTCTGGCAACGCTGGATATTGAAGTAACCCAGACGTAATTAGAAAATAATTCTTTGGGGTCTGCAGTATGGTTTAATTGGACAAGCGAACAGTTGTGGCACCAACTTAGTGATAAAGGGTAAAATCTTTCTTTTTCTTTAGGGTTTTTTAATAAGGAATTTGCGTACGGTTGATTTCCTAGATCCAGAAATTCAGTAATCTTTTTACTTTTACAAATACGACATGAGGTAATTTTTTTCATTTACAACTTGAAAAGTATACCATCTACTCTAGACGACTTGCAATTTGGTAAAGATTTTTCTTTTCATTAACCAAAATTGTCTTACACCCAACTTTTTCTCCTGCTTCCATATCCCGACTATCATCTCCAATAAAAATACTTTTTGTTAAATCAATAAAGTTTTCGCGGCTTACCTGCAGGAGTAAACCTGGCTTAGGTTTTCTGCATGAGCATTCCTCATCCCATCCATGTGGACAGTAGTAGATTTTATCAATATTAGCACCATTATTTTTTAGTTCCTGTTGCATTTTTTTATGAATATTTTCAAGATCTTTTTTCGATAATTTGCCTCTGGCAATGCCTGATTGATTGGTAATAATAAATACTTTATATCCTTTTGAGTTTAGTAGCCTAATTGCTCCAATTGCTCCTGGTAAAAATTTAAATTCCTCCCAGGATTTTACATATTCTGCTTTGGAAGGCTTTTTATTAATTACCCCATCTCTGTCTAAAAATACAATCTTTTTAGGAGAAAGAAACTTTTCTGTAATTTTAACTCTCTCCGCATCAGAAATACTGTAGTATTTTTGATCAGTTAAATAGCCGGAGAATCTTCGTTTCTGAATTAGTTTTGGTAAAATCCTTGTTTCAAATTGAGAGTTATATTTTGGTAAAAGTTTTAATACTTTTTTATTTATGATAAAGAATCCTATGTCTACACCATTAAGATTTTTATCTTTTCTACTTTTGTCGTATTTAGTTACAAACCCATTATTTACAAAAATATTATTTTTTGTTGAATGATCCTTATTTGAATATATTGTTGTAAGAATATCAGACGGATGAGAAGTATAATGATTTATTAATTGCTTAATTTGTAAAGGCCAATAATTATCACAATAAAGTAAAAGGAAAAAATTATCCAATAGCTCTTCGGCATTTTTAAGCCTTAAACCGCTTTTATTTTCTTCGTTTTTTTCATTTAAAAATGGGGTATGAGAGTATTTGATATTTATTCCAAATCTTGACCCATTGCCAAAATATTTTTCAATTTTTTCACCTAGATAGCCTGTTAAGATTATTACTTCTTTTATTTTATTTTCTTTTAAAAGGTTAATTAAATACTCAAGAAATGGCTTCCCTTTTATAAGAATCATTGGCTTGGGATTTTTGTTGGTAAATGGTTTAAGTCTGCTGCCTGATCCGCCGGCCAAGATTACTGCTTGAGTTATTTCCATATTTGTCAGACCCAGAAAAGATTTTCATCAAGTTTACCTGATTCTTTTAGGTATTTAATCTGCAGTAGCCGGTTACATTTTCTACCGCGAAAATCTTCCTCAGTAAAATTAACTGATTTAAATAACTCCACAAGTTCCTTTCCCCCTTTATCCAAGTCCCATTCGGGTTTAAAATAATCTTTAAGCTGTGTGAGGATTTTTTTGAAGGATACTTTATAAGTTCTTGAGTCATTGCCATGTTCACCTGTAAAGGTAAGATTACTTCCTGGGACAGCCCTCTGTGCTGCTTGGGCTAAATCCCTAACTGTATAATTGCCATTTTTAATGCCTACATTAAATGATTGGTTGGCAATAAGTGCATCAGGTGCCTTCAGTCCGGCAATGAAAGCAGAGCAAACGTCTTTTACATGTACAACAGGCCTCCAGGGCGTTCCGTCACTTTTGATCTCAATTTTACCGGTAGTAAAAGCACAGGCAACCAGATTGTTGTATACAATATCACATCTAAGTTTGGGACTGGCCCCAAAAACAGTTGATGGTCGAAAGCAGACTACCAAAAAATCACTTCCTGCAAGATCTTTAAGTTTTAGCTCTGCCTCCCATTTTGTTCTAGCGTATGCTGTAAGTGGATTTTTTTTGCTATTATCTTCTTCCAACTCTTCATTGGTTTCAGATATTCCATACATGCTTTGTGAGGAGGAATAAATAAACTTTTTAACTCCGACTTCTTTTGCTAATTGTGCCAGATTAACGCTTGATTGATAGTTAATGTCATTTGTTAGCTCTTGATTAAGTTCACCAATAGGATCATTGGATAAAGCAGCCAGATGGATGACTACATCAATACCTAAAAGATCTTTTTTCTCTACTTTTCTAATATCTTTTGTGATTTGTTTTATATTTTTTAAAATTACAGGAAGAGGTGTAATACCATCATAGAAATTTGTATCTAATCCCACTACTTCATAATTACTCTGTAGCAGAACTTCTGTTAATACTGTTCCAATATACCCAAGGTTGCCGGTGACTAATATTCTCATGGGATTAATCTTTCGAATCCTTTCTTAGATAATCAAAATAGTTTCTAAAATAGAGTGTCATTAAATGTAATATAACAGCATGTATTCCTTCCACTAACTCGTATGCTCCTTTTTCAGTAGGGACTAATACTTTGGCATCAGCTAATTGATTAAGTAATCCTCCATCAAAACCGGATATTCCTATAACTGCTAATTTATATTCTTTTGCCAACTCAACTGCTTTAATTATATTAGGCGAGTTACCAGATGAAGAAATTGCAATTAATGTATCTCCCTCCCGGATATAGTTTTGCAAAGGGCCTGCAAAAACCATTTCAAAACCAATATCATTAGCCCAGGCTGTAAGTTCTTCCTCAGTGGTAGGTAAACGTATAGCCTGAAAACGACGGACGTTTTTATCCAAATGATGCGCAAAAACAGTTTTGTTAAAGTCCGCCACCCAGTGAGTTGCCATAGCAAGGGAACCGCCGTTGCCACAGACATAGATCCGGCCATCCCTTTCATAAGTTGCTTGTAAAATATTTATCGCCTTGGCGATTTCTTCAGTAGGCAGATTTTGAAGCAACTTTACACTTTTTTTGATGTATTTGTTAATATATTCTTCCATATTCTAGATATGATAGCTATTTGAAATAACCTCTACTCCGGATTGTACAAATTTTACTGGGATTTCTTTTGAATCTTCTAAATTATATTTTTTAGCCATATTTTCAAGAGCTTTTTTGATTTCATTTTTTTTGTTCACTGGTGATAAGAAAAGGATACATCCTCCTCCTCCGGCTCCCAATACTTTACCCCCCCAGGCCCCATTTTTAATCCCTGCTTCATAAAGTTTATCTATAATTTGATTGGAGACACCTGATGCTAATTTCTTTTTCTTCAACCAGTTTTCATGAAGCAGTTTTCCCAAGGCCTCGAAATTACCTTTTAATAGATTTTGCTTAAATACATCCACAAGTTCCGTCATTGATTTTAAAGTTTCAAGTTTTCCTGGAATGTTTGATTTTTGTTCTGTTAACACAGAAGAGGCTTGTCTAGTAATACCTGTAAAAAATAATAATAAATGTTTTTCTAAATCTAGGCGTTTTTTAAAGTCAAGAAGAATAGGTTCAACGTCAACTGTTTCATCCGAATTAAACTGAAAAATATTAAAACCTCCAAAGGCAGTAGCATATTGGTCTTGTTTTCCGATTGGTTCCTTGATTAAATCAATTTCTATCTTGCATGCAGCCTTAGCAAGCTCTTCCTTATCAAGCCTTTTTCCTAAATAGGTGGTTAATCCCTTAATTAGTGCAACTGTAAAAGCAGAAGATCCCCCTAAACCAGTACCTACAGGTAAGTGAGAAAAAATACCGATTTCCATATTATCCTCTACTGCCAAATCCAGCATAACTTCTCTGATCCGGTCATTTTTTAAATCTTTTACTTTATTTACATTCTCAATGATTGAATAACGGACAGTGATACCTTTTAGCAAAGAGGCAGGGTTAATGACAGCGTATACATATTTGTCTATAGTTGCAGAAATTACTTTTCCCGGATAAAGATGGTAAAAATCAGCCAAATCTGTTCCGCCACCAACAAAACTTATTCTTAAAGGAGCCCGTACAATTATCATAATCCTAAGCATTATAACTTAAGGGATTTACATTTTCCACAATGTTAATGTATATTAGCTGGATGAAGCCTTTAAGGGTATCTCATGCTCAATCAGTATATGATGATAAAGAAATAAATAGGGTAGTTAGGGTTTTAAAAGAGCACAGGTCAATAATGGGACCTGAGATAGAAGAGTTTGAAAAAAGAATTGCTAAACTTTTTGGAAAAAAATATGGGATTATGGTTAATTCAGGCTCATCTGCAAATCTTCTAACTGTAGAACTGATAAACCTTCCAGAGGGAAGTGAAGTAATTACACCACTTCTTACTTTTTCTACTACTATTGCTCCGCTTATTCAAAAAAAACTTGTTCCTGTTTTTGTAGATGTTAAACAAGGAACATATGTAATTGATGCAGAAAAAGTGGAAAAAGCAATTTCCAAAAAAACAAAGGCACTTCTGATTCCTATAATGTTTGGGCTTGTTCCCAATATGGTAAAGCTGGCAAAACTTGCAAAAGAGTATAAACTTTTATTTATTGAGGATTCTTGCGATGCGATAGTTTCGAGATACATGGAGAAACCAACCGGGGTATATTCAGACTTTACAACCACTTCATTTTACGGATCACATATTATAACAGCAGCAGGGGGGGGAGGAATGCTTATGGTAAATAAAGAAGAATACAAAAATAAAGCAAAGATGTTAAGAGGGTGGGGGAGAAGTTCAGCTATTTTTGCTGAGTCGGAAAGTATTGAGAGTAGATTTTCAAGAAAAATTGATAATGTTTCATATGATGGTAAATTTATTTTTGATGATATTGGCTATAATTTTTTACCTTTAGAAATTTCAGCAGCATTTGGTAATGTTCAACTTGACAGATTAAAAGAATTTGTGAGACTTAGGGAGAGAAATTATAAATACCTTGTTAAATTATTTCAAAAATATTCGGATTATTTTATCTTACCCGCGGTGCAAGAAAATGCACATCCTCAATGGCAAATATTTCCTTTAACTATTAAAAAAAATGCACCTTTTTCCAGACTACAGTTAGTTACTTATCTTGAGAAGGAAAACGTACAAACAAGGCCCTTGGCAACAGGTAATATTTTAAGACAACCAGGGTTTCAAAAGATTCCCCATAGACTTACTCAAAAAGAATATTCTTTTACAAATGAGGTTATGGAGAGAGGATTCATGATAGGTATACATCAGGGATTAACTTTGGATCATCTAAATAGATTGGCAGAAGTTGTTAATAATTTTATGAGGTAATTATAACCCTTTTTTTCTTTGAAGATAATTTAGCAGATACATATTTCGTAATTTAGGATTGATTGACATGTACTCAATGATATCATAGAATTCTTGAATAAATGAGTAAAATTTCAACTTCCTTATCCTCTATTATCCTTACAGATGTTTCCGAAATAATAACTAGAATTAAAAAAGAAATTAAAATTTTAGAAGGTAAGACAATATTAATTGCCGGAGCAGCAGGATTTTTGCCAAGTTATCTGGTACATACATTAGTATATGCTAATAGATATTTATTTAAGCATCCTTCTAAAATAATTTGTTTGGACAATTTTAGTACAGGAACTCCTGAAAGACTTAAGTATTGGCAGAAACAATTAAATATAAAATTTATGAAAGGGGATGTTACCAAGAAAATACAAACAAAAGAGCATATTGATTTTATAATACACGGTGCGAGTATTGCTTCCCCGACTTGGTATAGAAAATATCCCCTTGAAACAATTGATGCCAATGTAATTGGAGCAAGGAGACTTTTGGATCTGGCTAAGGATCATAAAGTTTCAGGGTTTATATATTTTAGCTCCAGTGAAATTTACGGAGATCCTCTAAAGGAATATATTCCAACAGATGAAACTTATTGGGGTAATGTATCATCAACGGGTCCGAGAGCCTGTTATGATGAATCAAAACGCTTGGCAGAAACTCTTTGTATGATCTATTACAGACAGTTTAATGTACCGGTAAAAATTATCAGACCATTTAATGTTTATGGACCTGGACTTCGTTTAGATGACGGTAGGGTAATTCCGGATTTTATAAATGATGCTTTGAATAAACATCAAATAACACTATTAAGTGATGGAAAAGCTACACGCAGTTTTTGTTATATTGCTGATTGTGTAGTAGCAACTCTTTTGTTACTTGTTAGTAAAATTAAAGGTGAGGCTTTCAATGTAGGTAATCCGGAAGAGGTTAATATGTTAAAACTTGCTCAAATGATTGATAAGATTGCAGGTGGTGGCGGTGTTCGATTTTCAAAAAGCAAAGATCAAGCATATTTAACAGATAACCCGCAAAGGCGGGTGCCGAAAATAAATAAAATCCAGGCAACAATTAATTGGACTCCTCAAATACCTTTGGCTGAAGGATTAAAGCGTACACTTGAATTTTACAGAAGGGATTAAAAATGAAAGTAGGTGTTATTGGATGTGGATATGTTGGGTTGATTACTGCTGTCGGCTTATCTTCTAAGGGTCATAAAGTTATAGCAATAGATATTAATCCAGTACGTGTTGAAAAACTTAAGAAGGGTATAATTCCTTTTCATGAACCTGGTGTAGGTGAAGCTCTTAAAGCTGTTTTAAATAAAAATAATCTGACTATATCCAGCAAAATGGAGGATATTTCAAAGCAAGAGGTTATTTTTATCTGTGTTCAAACACCACCAAAATCTAATGGAGCTATAAATTTGCAGATTCTTGAGACAGCAGCACGGACTTTAGCAGAAATTTTTAGCAAAAATCCAATTTTACGGACAGTAGTTACAAAAAGCACAATTATTCCTGGGACAACAGATCAATTTATAGCTCCTATATTTCAAAAAGTAGCCACAAGAACACATATTGCATTTAATCCCGAATTCTTAAGAGAAAGCTCAGCGCTTGAAGATTTTCTTCATCCAGATCGCATAGTTATAGGTACACATTCCTCTCAGGCAAGTAGGGTTTTAAGAAAACTTTTTGCTACGTTCAATGCTCCTATTATTGTGACCACTCCTTCTACAGCAGAGCTTTCTAAATATGCATCTAATATGGTTCTTGCTACTCTTATTTCTTTCTCTAATGAAATTGCCAAAATCTGTGAGCGTACACTCGATGCTGATATCGAAGATGTTTTGGGTATTGTTCATAGAGACCGGAGATTTAGATCTTCGTTTCGTGGTGCGACTGCTGTTGGTATTATATCTTACCTTAAAGCAGGATGTGGGTTTGGAGGAAGTTGTTTTCCTAAGGATCTTTCAGCACTTATTGCATATGCACGTTCTATTGGAGAGGAACCACACTTACTGAAATCGGTAGCAACAGTTAATGCTGGTCAGCCAATTAGAGTAGTAAAAATGGTCTCAGAGGCATTTGGAGGATTGGAAAAACGAAAGATAGTCGTTTTAGGCGTTGGTTTTAAAGGTGGTACGGATGATCTGAGGGAGTCTCCTGGACTACGTATCGTAGATGAACTTTTAAAACGGAAAGCATTAGTTATTGCTTATGATCCACTAGTAGACGAGAAAAATCTTAAGAATTATCAGGATAAAGGGGTTATAGTTGCTAAAAATTTAAAAAATGCATTGGAAATAGCTGATGGATGTATTATTGCCTCAAATGCACCTGAGTTTAATAAGCTAAATCAATTAAAGAAATTTACAAAGAAAAAAATTGTAATTATTGATGGTCGACGTATTTTGAAAATACCAAAAAATTCTAAAGAAAAATATTATGCTGTTGGGTTATCAAGAAGTAATTAGGAATTTCATGAAACTATAGATTTTTGTCTTTGAAGATAATCCAATAGATACATCAGTTCCCGCAATGCTTCCTTGCGATGATTGTACCTTTTTTTTATATAGAACTTCCTTGCACCAATTACTTCATTTAGCTTTTGTAATTTAGGATAAGAAAAAGGGATTTCAACACTTTTTACCCTAAAGCCTTTTTGTAATGCGGTAACGATTGGAAAATAAAGCGCATTTGAGTTTTCTTCAGGATCAAAATATTCTTCTTGTGATTTTTGAGTATTTGTACTAAAAGAAAATTTTTTAGTAAAAAGGGATAATATCTTTGAACTATTACTAAATGCCTTTGGTCCAAAGAAAATATCAAATTCGTAAGCTCCTTTAAGAAGTTTATTAAGCTTTAATTGTTCATTATAAAGTCTATTTCCTTCCATTTCAGATTCATACATATAATCAGGATAGGTTTCTTTAAATAAACTCTGCTCCCTTTTTAAGACAACAATATCTGCTTTATTTTCTAGAATAGGTTTTGTAAAAATCTGAACACTATCTAAGGCAGAGATTTTTTCCGGCTCACAAGCCACAATTACTTTAACACCTATGATTTTTGATGCCACTTTAAAAGCTTGACGTTTGGCAGGGGAGCGTTTAGGACTTAATCTTTTGATAATTTTTATATCAAATTTTTTTAATTGTTTCTTAAAATTTTTTGAGCTTTTTCCATCAGCTACTACTAATTGGAATCCCAGTGAAATTGCTTTTCTGATAAATTCTAATGCTAAATCACCTCTAATTTTATCTGTTTGAGAGTAATTCTTTAGTTTTCCTTTGTACCACTTGGGGTAGTAAGTAATTATGGCAAAAGCTATGGAGTTAGGATATAACATTTTTTTAAACTTTTTTTGAGATAGATTTTCGCCGTTTAATAAATGTATTAAAAACATTTTCTATCTTCTTTAAGTGTTGATTTGTTAAACCATGATGGCAACCGATTATAAATCCTAGCTCCATTATTGAATTAGTCACAGGGTAGTTATTTACAGGCAATATTCTGTGAGGAATATTTTTAAATCCAGGCTGCTTTAAGATATTACCTGTGAAAATAGGTCTAGTTTGAATATTGTTTTGTTCAAGATAGGTTACTAGTTCCAATCTGGTGAATGGTGAATCAGGCTTTATAGTTAATGGAAAGCCAAGCCAACTTGTTTCTACTCTGGCATCCTGAATAGGCAAATGAAAAAAGGAATCATATCGAGTGAAAAAATTATACAATTTTTTAAAATTCTGATTTCTTATCCTTTTAAAGGATATGATTTTATCAAGCTGTGCATTACCAAAAGCTGAACAAATTTCGGCTGGTAAAAAATTATAACCTATCTCACTGAAAACAAATTTAGCATCGTATTGTATTCCGTCAAGTCTTGTTGAAAATCTCTTACTAATATCTTCAGAATCTCCAAAAACGGAGGAGTTTCTTCCCCATCCTCTTAATATTCTTGCAAGATTTAGCCATTTGAGTTGATTAAATAAAAGCATTCCACCTCCACCTCCTGCAGTGATAATATGAGATCCGTAAAAACTTGTCGTAATAATATCTGAGTACTCTCCTGATGGTTTATTATGAAAAGATGCTGCAAAACCATCGCAGGAATCAATTATAAATGCCAGGCTATGCTTTTTTGCGATATGGTGTAATCGTTTTAAATCTGGAACGTTACCTAATAATAACGGTATCATTAAGGCTTTTGTTCTTTTTGTAATAAGTTTTTCAACCTGATCTATATTTATTTGATATTTGCCAACTTCCACATCGGCGAAGACAGGAACCAATCCTTTCTGGATTAGAGGTGCGATGGTTGTAGAGAAAGTTAAAAGGGGAGTAATGACTTCAGATTCTTTAGGTAGATTTAAAAGCTCCAATGCTAGAAGATTAGCTGACGAGCCAGAATTTACCATGACAGCGTATTTTCGACCAAATAATTTTGCAGTTCTTTCTTCAAATTCTTTGGTCTCTTGACCCATAATGGTCCGATGTTCATTTAAAACCCCTAAAACCCTTTTAGTTTCTTTATCATCGTGAACAGCTAATGCATAAGTAACTCTAAGTGAAGATTTTGTATTCATAATTATTTAAATTAGGCCTTCAATTATATTTATTTCTTTAAACTAATTCAATGTTTAAGTATTTTCTTATACCAGTTAAATATTTGGGGAAGAACAATCTTGAATTCGTATTGGTTTTTCCATCCCAATTTCCGAATTTTTGTATCAACCAGATGCTGATAAGGTATTTCATTTTTAGAGTTGTTTATTATTTTATAGGGGATTTTTATTTTGAGGATTTCTTCAGCTTTTTTTACTACCTCTAATACTGAGTATGTATCTTTGGAAGATAGATTAAAAGCCTCTCCGTTAATTTGATTAATTTTAGTAAGAAGTAAGATACAACCCTCTGCAATATCCTTAACATAAACATAATCCCTGATATGAGTGCCATCGCTTCTTATTTTGAGTATTTGATTATTTGTTATTGCTTGGCAAATTCCAGGTATAATTCTATCAAGATGAAGATCCCCTTCTCCGTAAGCATTGCCGAATCTAGTAATGACTATAGGCAGTTTATAAGTTTTAAAATAGGTTTGAGCAATCAAATCTGTACATGATTTTGAGACATCATATGGATGATCGCCTCTTAGTGGAAAGTCTTCACTATAAGGAATTGTTGTTTTGCCATATGCTTTATCTGATGACGCTATAATTACTCCTTTAACACTTTTACAATTTCTTGAAGCTTCCAAAATATTTACTGTACCCATAATATTTGTTTTTAAAGTCTTAAAGGGATGAAAATATGCTTTTGTCACAACAGTTTGTGCCGCAAAATGTATTATGTAGTCAATATTATATTTCCTAATTAGTTTAAATAATTTACTTTTATTGGTGACATCCAAATACTCTGCATTAACTTTTTCTGACAGCTTATCTAAGAAGAATATTGAGCGAGGATCTATTTCTATATAAGGGATTACAATCCTAGCTTTATATCTTAATAGAGATTTTACTAAATGGCTTCCTATAAATCCCGTACCACCTGTGACTAGAATATTTGAATTATAAATTTTGGTTACCATAATCTCCAAGGAGGGCGACCTTCATTCCAAATTTTATTTAAATCCTCTAATTCCTTATTTGTATCAACTGCAAACCAGAAACCATTATGTTTATAAAGAGATAATTGATCTTTTTTGACTAACCTTTTTAGTGACGGATGTTCCATTTCGCCCGTTCTTATATAATCAAAAAATTTTTTATCAAAAATCATATATCCTCCATTTGTCCAATCATTAAGTATTGGTTTTTCAACGAATTTTACAATATTACCTTTTCTGTCTGTTTCAACGCGTCCGTATTTTGATCTGGGATGTACTCCGGTAAGTGTACCGATTTTGCCTTTTTTCTTATGAAATTCAACTAAATTTGTAATGTTTACATCGGCTACTCCGTCTCCGTATGTAACCATAAAAGATTCGTCTTCATCAGGGATATATTTTTTACAGGCAAGAATTCTTTCTCCGACAAAGGTTTTCAAACCCGTATCAACAAAGGTAATTTTAAAATCATCACTTATCTCATGACGGTTGTTAAAATGATAAGTTGCCTCATAGTTGGAAGTTTCCAGCGTAAAATCATTGGTAAAAGCCTTTTGGTTTAAGAAGAATTCCTTAATGTAGTCTGCTTTATATCCCAAAGCCAGGATAAATTCATTAAACCCAAAGTGGGCATAAATTTTCATGATATGCCAGATGATTGGTTTATTGCCAACATAAACCATTGGTTTTGGTTTAAATTCTGTTTCTTCTTTTAATCTGGTACCAACTCCTCCGCAAAGAATGATTACTTTCATAAACTATAAAATATTATTGTATACTATACTACAAAATATAAAATGAAAATAGTTTTTTTTGGACTAGGTTCTATTGGACAAAGACATGCCAAGATTTTGCTGGAAAATTACTCACATGACCTTTTTGCTTTCAGATCCGGTGTTAATAATGAAAAAAATAATTTGGATATTAAAGAATTACATTCCTGGAAAGAAGTAGAGAAATTAAAACCAGATATAGCATTTATTACCAACCCGACATATTTACATATAGAAACAGCAATCAAATGTGCAAAAATTGGTTGTAAACTCTTTATAGAAAAACCAATAGATAAAAATTTGGATGGTTTAGATGATCTTTTAAAGATTGTTAAGGAAAATAATATTGTTAGCTATATTGCATACAATCTTAGATTTCATCCTGTTATTTTGGATTTAAAAAGATGTTTAGAAGACAAAAAGCCTTTATATGTTAGAGTTGTTTCTACATCTTATTTGCCTTTTTGGAGGTTAGCAGATGATTATCTGAAAAGTTATTCAGCAAATACAAATATGGGTGGAGGTGTCATATTAGATTTATCACATGAGTTAGATTATGTATCTTATCTGTTTGATGGAACGAAAGGAATTAGCGGCAATTTTGGTAGAGTAAGTGAAATCACTGTAGATGCTGAGGATTATGCAGATATGTTATTAACGACTGGTTTTTGTCCTGTAAATATCCATATCGACTTCTTAAGCCATTTCAATCAAAGATATATTCAAATTGATTTTAATGATTTAACAATTGTTGCGGATTTATTAAATGCTGAAATTAAAGAATACAAAAAAGGATCATTGATAAATACTAAAAAGTTGGATTATGATAAAGGTCAAGAGTATCGTGATCAAATAAGATATTTTTTTGATCATTTAAAAGATCAAAAAATGATGAATAATTTAACTGAAGCGTCACATTTATTTAGAAAGATAGTTGAGTTTAAAAACAGAAAACATGAATAATTTGCTGATTACAATCTGTGCCAGAGTCGGCTCAAAAGGGGTAAAAAATAAAAATATTAGAGAGTTAGAGGGAAAGCCTCTAATTTCTTATACAATTAACCAGGCCAAAAAATGGGGTAAGGGTAAGCATATTATAGTCAGTACAGACTCAGAAGATATTGCCAAAATTGCCAGGGAATTTGGAGCAGAAGTTCCCTTTATTAGACCATTGGAGTTTGCCAATGATAGCGCAAGTAAAGTTTCCGCAATAAGACATGCATTGATTTCTTGTGAGGAAATTTTTGGAGAAGCTTATGATTTTGTGATGGATCTGGATGTTACCTCACCAATAAGAAGGGTAGCAGATTTGGAAAAAGCATATAATTTATTTTTAGAAAAAAGACCTAAAACATTATTCAGTGGGGTTCCTGCACACAGAAATCCTTATTTTAATATGGTGGAAGAAACACCAGACGGAAAAGTAAAACTTGTTAAACAAATTAAGACTATTGTCCGCAGGCAAGATGCACCCAAAGTGTATGATATAAATGCATCAATTTATATTTATGATAAGGAATATCTAATGGATGCGAATAATGTTTCACCTATTAGTGATGATTCAATTATTTATCAAATGGGTGAGCTTTCAAGGATAGATGTTGATAGTGAGCTTGATTTTAAATTTATAGAATTTTTAATAAAGGAGAGGATAATATCTTTATGAATTATTTAGACAAATTTAAGCTTAATGATAAAGTGATATTTGTTGCTGGCGGAGTGGGATTAATAGGAATAGAGGTGACAAAAGCTTTGGCAGAAGCCGGAGGCAAAGTCATAATTTTAGATATAAATGAGCAAAAATCAAAAAAAGTAATAGAAAGTCTTAAAAAAGATGGTAAGAATGTAGAATTTGTAGAATTTGATGTTACAAAGCTAGATAAAATTGATTCAGCTATAGATGCTCTGAAATCAAAATATGGCCGGATTGATGTTTGGGTGAATACAGCTTATCCAAGAACTTCTGATTGGGGCAGTAGAGTAGAAGATTTATCTTTGGAGTCCTGGCAGAAAAATGTTGACATGCATTTAAACAGTTATGCCTGGATCAGCAGAAAAGTTTGTTTGGTAATGAAAGAGCAAGACGAAGGCAACCTGATAAATTTTGGTTCTATTTATGGTGTGGTGGGTAATAATTTCTCTGTTTATGAAGGTACAGATTTAACAAGCCCAATGGCTTACTCGGCAATTAAAGGAGGTATTGTAAATTTGGATAGATATTTAGCTTCTTATTTTGGTGAATTTAATGTCAGAGTTAATACAATTTGTCCTGGTGGAGTTATTAATGATCAAAACGAACTATTTGTGAAGAATTATTCAAAAAATACACCTTTAAAAAGAATGGCTAAGCCTGATGAGATTGCTTCTGTAGTATTATTTTTAGCATCAGATGCTTCTTCATATATTACAGGTGCAACCCTAATGGTTGACGGGGGCTGGACTGCAATTTAGTGTTTACCTTCTAAGATTTGCTGGTAGAATTTAAGGTTATCTACTTGTTCATCTATTGTACAAAGGTCTTTTTTATTTCCCAAGAAAGATTCAACCTCTGAGTGTATTCCTGCTTTAAATTCAGTGTCGACTTTATCATCTAAATGTACATCCTTAACTTCAAAACTTCCCAAATCTTGAACCTGGAGTTTTTCCAAAGGTTTAAAAATTAACTTACTATTTTTTGTCATAATTTCCAAAGACCATCTTCCTGGAGCATCCCAATTTGCATGATAAGCAAAAAGGATATTTTTTTCTGTGATTCCAGAACCGGTAAAAATAGATCCTTTAGGATGCCAACTCAGGCTACCAGACTTAAATGATGACATTTTTTGGGGATTGCCTGCCAGGAAAAAAGCCAAATCTACTACATGGGTAGAATTTTGTAAAAACCAATTTTCTTTAACACCTGGAGCTTTTTGTAAGGGAGCAATCCTAAAACTTGCTTCTGTAAAATCAAAATATATAGATAAAATTCCTTCATCTTTTTTAATAATCTCCTGAGCTTTTTTAACTGATACATAAAATCTTCTGTTGTATCCTACATAAATTTTTGCCTTTAATTTTTTCGATAGGCTGTAAACTTTTCTAACATCTTTAAAATCTAACCCAGCAGGTTTTTCAACTAAAATTAATTTAATACCTTTTTTAAGTAATTTAATTGTTGCGCCTCCCAATTGTTCCTCACTTACTGCAACTATAGCAACAGATGGTATTTCTATTTTTTGTTCTAAATATTTATCAAGACCTCCTGTTATTACTTTAACTCCAATATTTTTTTCAAATTCTTCTGCTGATGTTTTACTCCTGCCTACAACTATGAACTGCTTTTTTAGGTTTTTTAATACTTTGGCATATTCTGTTGCCATTGGTCCTGCTCCGATAAGTAGAATTGATTGTTTATCTTGGTTCATTTTTTAAGTAAAAGGATATAAAGAATATTTTTTTTCAGTAGACTCATTTAAAAACTTAAGTAGACTATCAAGAAATGTAATATGGAGTTTAGATGTATCTTTATATAGGGTCAGAGGGCAACTTCCCTTTGTTAATATCTCCTCTACTAATTTATTAGTCATATTGCTCTGGAATGGAATATTGCTATCTGTTTCTTTCCATTTCCAATCTATATTATTGGAAGAAGCCCATGCTTTTCCTTCGGATTCTTTTGAAATACAACGGTACTTTGGTGATAAAAGTTCTATTATAAATGGAGCATTACCATTTGGATAGCAGGTAAATGATCCAAAACTACCATCTTTAAAATGAACATTTAAAGTACCATTTAACTCTAAAAATCCTAAACGCTTGCTTTCTATTGGATTTTTATCTAATCCTATTGTATCAACTGTAAAATCATAGTTGCCGGTTATAAAAGCAATATAGTCAATAAAGTGGATAGCATTTGTGATTAAACCATATTGACTACCAGAAACAATCATTTGAATATTCCCCTTAAATATTCCCTTTAGTCTATTATAAAAAGGCATTGTCCTCATGCTGAAATTAACCCATGTTTTAATACCCCTCTTTTTTAATAATTTTTCCATATCAAAGTAATCTTGCTTTTTTTGAAATAAGACTTTTTCTAATACGAGATATTTAATAGAAGAGTTTGACAGTAAGTTCTCTAAAACTTTTCTTCTGACATTGGAATTAGTTGCGACAATTGCCAAATCTATTTTTTTTGATACTTTTGATAAATCTGATAAAAAAGCTATTTTATGATTGGGAGGAGAATCTACCTGTTGATATCTTTGTCGGGCAGTTTCTAAGGATTCTTTAAAAGGATCAACGACTTCAATATTGAGAGGAGCAGTAACTTTTTTTAACCCTTGCAAATGCCTTGAACCAATATTACCTGCTCCAATAAGACAAACATTTTTCATATCGATATTTTATCTTAAATCTTTTTGAAAAGGTAGCCATTCGTTAGGATCTTTAGGACTAAGACCTTTTTCAGTGACCTCTTTTTTTAGTTGAGACAACGCATCCCAATCCTTAAATTGTCTTGCCAGAGAGGCTTTTTGGAAAAAGTAACACCAATTATGAGGTGGTTCACTGCCGAATATATGCTTAGGGGGTACAATAGGGAGGCTTGTTTTAATTAATTTATCACCATTCAGGACTTTAAGACAGGAAGTATCAGAGGGTGTAGTGATTATAGTGCTGTTTTTGAAATCCCTGGTATATACTATATTCCTGTTATTAAATGTTTCAACCGATTTATTTTTTATTTTTTCAACAACATCCTTATCTGCTAAAAAATCTCCATGAAAATGATCACTTGGAGGGTTATTATAATTAAAAAATAAATTTCCTTCTGTCCAGATTTGTTCTTCAGCCCAATAAAATCTGTACCATTTAACTTTGTTGATGATATCTTTGAAAAGGGTGTTTTGTGTAACAGGAGGAAAATCTAATATAAGCATGGTATTGCTTTGTATGTTTGGCGCTCTCCAGTATAATTGCCACCAGAAATCTTTTTGTTTATCCCACATTATCTTATGCCAATATCCATTCATTAAATGCGATGTAACAGAAAAAGAAACTAACAAAATAAGAATCACTTGACGAACTTTGTTTGATGCCTTAAAAAATAAAAGTCCTACAATGGTAAAGCTTACAGCAATAATGCTTGTAATTGTGTAACGATCAAAAACACTAAACATCCTGACGTAACGGCCTGAAATAACTATTGGAATAAGTGATGCTAGTATTGAAATTAATCCTATAAGGAATAAATCTCTACCAATTTTTTTATCATTGTGGTGAAATTTTTTGTAATACAAATACATTGATATGCCGGATATTATTCCTAGTATCAGGGAAAAAGCAGTATTTTCTAAAGGGATCCGGATAAAATTTATAATGATAGGAAAAAAATATGCCAATATAACAGTCTGTAATAAACTTGTAATAATTTCTATAGGAATTCTCAAAATCCAAAAGGGATTTGAATAATAAGTTTCTATAACCCAACTAATATTTGTTACCTCTCGTGTACTTTTAAATAAAAAGATTCGCCACAAGACAAATAGTAACAAACATGTAATATAAGGGCTCCAAAATCTAAATGTTTCCTTAATAGTTTTAAATGAAATTTTGGTTTTTAAAACAAGAACGATTATTAGTAACCTGAGAACTTCCATTCCAATAAAAAATTCAAGCTGCAAAAAAGAATTTATTTGTAAAATTAAAGCTATTAAGGTAAATGAAATAAATTTAAACCTTTTACTTTCTTTTATTGCATATACTGTAAAGAAAAGAGAAAAAATCCACAGAGTCAAGGTTGTAATAAGATTTTCAAATCCTAGTGGTAGTACCTGTTGCAGAAAACCTGGGTAGATTAAAAAGAGTAAAGTGATAGAGGTATCTATTAACAACCTGTTAGGCCAAATTTTTTTAAGCAGAAAAAATAATGCGTATCCTCCTAATAGTCTTATGAAGAACATAAAAAAATGCCAGAGTAAAACATTGTCACTTAATCCTAGGATAAAATAGTTTAAAACAAGCAAATATCCGTTAAAGGGTCTATCAATTATTAAACTTTGCATAATTCCAGCTACGCCGTAAAAATGAGATACATACCCGAAAAAGAAATCATCGCTATAAAATCCTAAGAAAGGAATTAAAGGTAAATAAGCTAACATGGTAAGAAATGTTATTAAAAGAAGAGAAAGCTTAAGCTGATTATTTTTTAGTTTGGCCATTTTTTAATACTTCTTCTGCTATATAGCCGGGGCGTGCTTTAGTTTCTTCAACAATAACCTGAATATATTTGCCGATAATACTTAAGGCTAAAAGTTGGATCCCACCAAAAAGGATTACTGAAAAAATAATTAGTATTGTTTTGTCTATTGGTTGTACTAAGACAATTTTTGATAAGAAATATATTAATCCTGATAAAAAAGATATACAGACAATAAAGAATCCGGTATATACCATAATATCTAAAGGTAAATAAGAGAAGCCGAAAAAACTACGTTCAGCATGATGAATATAACTAAAGAAATTATAAGAACTCTTTCCTCTCACTCTTTTTCGTCTCTCGTATCTTATATATGTGGCTTTAAATCCAACCCATGCCCGAAGTCCCCTGTAGAATCTATATTTTTCCGGCAACTGCTTTATGGCAGTCATTACTTTTTTATCTAATAATCCAAAAGTGCCTGCATTTACAGGAACTTCTATATTAGATATCGATCTAAAAATTCTGTAATACAGCTGTCTAACTATCTTTAAAAAGAAACTATCATCTATTTTTATTCTTATACCAACAACAACATCAAAACCTTTTTCCCATTCCTTGATAAAATCCAAAATCAAATCTGGGGGATCTTGTAGATCACCTTCATAACAGATGAAAGCATCACCGGTTGCGAAATCGAGAGATGCTTGAGTAGATGACTCAGGGCCAAAATTTCTTGATAGGAAAACACCAATAACTTTCTTATCACTTCGAGCTATCTTTTTAATCTCCCTTTTTGTATTATCAGTGCTGCCATTATCAACAAAGATAAATTCATAGTTATACTGGTTTCTTTTGCCGGCTACCCGTGAAAGCTCTTGATAAACAAACTCTATATTAAGTTCCTCATTAAAACAGATTATCCCTATTGAAATTATCTTTTTTTTATTAATCATAGATATGAAAATTATTTTTGAACCATGCGACTGTTTCTCTCAGACCTTCTTCTAGAGTTTTCTTTGGATACCAGCCTAGTTGCTTTTTAGCTTTTTCAATATCTGCTTGCCAAACAGTATCATTTTTTTTAGATGTATTCCATCTTACTAAATTTGTTTCTAATTCACCAGCCAATAGTTTTATCACATCCTTGACATAAGACTGTGTTCCACTGCCAATATTGAAAATTTCACCACTTATTTTTTTATATCTCCTCATACAGAGCAAGTATGCATCAACCACGTCTTCTATAAAAATATAATCACGAACAGCATAAGGTTCATTAGAGAAAAATTGCTCACCCTTAATCATTTTAAGAATTGCCTGACTGATTAAACGGTCAGGATGGTCATAAGGACCATAAGGAGAGAAGATTCTAAAAGTTGCTATAGGTTTTTTGGTCTTTTTTGCATATAAGTTGGTATATAAAGTACCGGCTAATTTAGCAATGGCATAATTTGAATATGGTGTACATATATCAGTTTCTTTCATTGGGAATTGTTTGGTTCCGTATTCAGAAGAACTGCCTGTATTTATAAAACATTCATAATCTATTAAGTGCGAACTTTGAATAAGGTTAATAGTACCAAGAGTGTTAATTTTAATAGAATCTTCAATTTTAGGATCTGATCCCGCATACAATCCCAGATTCGCTAAATGAAAAATTACATTTGGTTTAATTATATTAAGAATATTAGATAGTTTTTCTTTCTCTAGAAGGTTCACATTGTGGACATTAATTTTTGATATTATATCTTTAATTCTCCAAATATCAGAAGCCTTTCTCATTATGATATGAATTTGGTGATTTTTACTTATAAGCTTCCTTACAAGATTTGACCCAATAAAGCCCGTAGCACCAGTTATAAGAATTTTCTTCGAAAAAGGTCTCATTCGTCTAATGGAGGTACAATCATATTCTGATGAAATTCGTCTCTCGATATAAGAGGAGAAAGATCTTCTATGGGTTTGCCAAATTCAAGTTTAGGAATTAGTTTAGCATTTTCCGGTACCCAAACATCACAAAGTAAAGGTCCTTTAGACGATAGAACTGTCTTAATTTTATTCTCCAGTTCGGCATTTTTTCTTATCATCTCATTCTTTAACCCATAAGCTTTTGATATTTTAATAAAGTCTGGTACAGAATATCCAGTGTCTGGTTGTGTTGCAAAAAAATTACTATTAAAATACATTTCCTGAAACTGCTTAATAATTGCATATGACCTACTATTAAGAATAAAAATTTTTATAGGTAAATTATAATGCTTTATTGTTTGTAATTCTTGAATATTAAGCTGTAATCCCCCATCTCCTATAATACAAATTACTTCTTTTTTGTCTAAGCCAAACGAAGCTCCAATACTTGCCGCAAGAGAATATCCCATTGGAGAATTTCCCATGGCAGAAAATAATCTTTGACCTTTTTTGATATGGAATGCTTGAATAGTCCAAGTCAAATTGCCACCACAATCTGTAATGACAACTGCGTCATTTGGTAAATATTTTGAAAGGGTTTTTATAAAAACGTAAGGATTAATAAACTGTTTTTTTTGACGCCATTCATCAGGGACTGCTGGATATCTCTTCTTCCACTCAAGTGTTTTGTTTAACCAAAAGTTTTGTTTGAGAATTTTTACTTTTTTTAATTCAGCCATAAATTGCGGGATAATGTCACGAATATCCGCGCAAATTGCAATATTTGGGGTTAATCCTCTATTTTTAAAAATTTCTGCCCGATCTATATCTATAACAATTTTCTTTGCAGCCCTAGCGAAAGTTTCTGGTTTTCCTCCGGTGATTCTGGTATCTAGTCTTGATCCTAGACTTAGAATACAATCACTGTTTTGGACAGCGAAATTTGCTCCCCTATGACCGTACACACCAATCTGTCCAATATATAGCGGATGGTTATGGTATAATGTATCTATTCCACTCCATGTTGTCACAACTGGAGCATTTAAAATATTTACTAATTTTTCAAAACTTTCAATTTGGTCGGTATATCGTATTGCTCCCCCAGCAATGATTACTGGACGTTTTGCTTTTCTAAAAACTTCAATTGCTTTTTTTAAGTTAATTTTTATAACTTTTGGACTATCTACATCAATTTTAACCTCTTTGGGATTAAATGTTTTGAGTTCCTTCAAGTTTATTTCAGTTCTTTGCAAATCCATTGGTATATCCAGGAGTACTGGACCAGGCCTTCCCGATTTTGCAATATAGACTGCTTTTTCCAAATAGTATTTGATTTCTTTTGGATCTGTTACTTGTTCAGCAAATTTTGTGATTGGTTTTACCATTTCTACAATATCTGTTTCCTGAAACCCTATTTGTCTTACTTTTCTTCCCTGTCTAGATTCATTTGTATTGACCTGTCCAGTGATATATAAAGTGGGAGTAGAATCAAAGTATGCACAACCAATTCCGGTTATTAGGTTTGTCATACCGGGTCCGCTTGTTGCCATAGCGCATCCTAAATTTTTTGTTACTCTTGCATAGCTCTCAGCAGCCATAGCTCCTGCTTGTTCATGTTGAACACAAACATAATCGATCCCTTTTGTTTGGGCAATTGAGTGAACCATATGCACTGATGCGCCTCCAATGATCTGGAAAACATGCTTTATGCCGTTTTTCACAAGAAAAAAAGCAAGGTAATCTGAGAGTTTCATTTTGGTATAAGTCTATATAAAAAAAAATATTAAGTCAAGAAAGATTAGCCTCATATTGCAAAAGCTTACAAAGTAGTATAAAAATAGAGTGTTATGAATCAAGATTTATCTTTAGAATTGGGCAAATTGAAAGAGAGAGATAAAGTGACAGTAATGACCCTTAAAAAAATGAAAGAAGAGGGGAAGAAATCTACACTTCTTAGTATTTATGATTATCCTAACGCCCGTTTAGCAGATAGGGCAGGTTTGGATATTATTATTGTAGGTGATTCTTTGGGAATGACGGTCTTAGGCTATAATAATACGTTACCTGTTACCATGGATCAGATAATATCCCATATTAGTGCTGTAATGAAAGGTACAAGCAATATTTTTGTAGTGGGGGATATGCCGTTCATGTCTTATCAAACATCAGATGAGCAAGCTATTTTAAATGCAGGAAGATTGATTAAAGAAGGAGGTTGTCAGGCTGTAAAATGTGAGGCCAGCAAAAAAGTTTTAGGGCGAGTTAAGGCCATTGCCAATGCGGAAATTCTGGTAATGGGTCACATAGGTTTAAACCCTCAAAAATTACATGAAATGGGTGGGTACAGAATTCAGGGTAAAACCTGGGAAAGTACTAAGGAGCTTCTAGAAACAGCCTATGCTTTACAGGAGGCAGGAGTATTTTCGCTTCTTTTAGAAGGTGTAACAGAAGAGGTTGCAGGTTTAATAAGAGATAAATTGGAGATTCCAGTATATGGAATTGGTTCTGGTAGATTGATAGATGGACAGTTATTAATTGGGCATGATTTGTTAAATATGTATTGGGGTTTTAGAAAAGTACCTATCTATGTAAAGCGGTATCTTCCTGAAAAAAAACATTCAGAGACAATTGGTCATATGATTGAAAATATTTATGCCCAATATGTAACAGAGGTAAAGATAGGAAGGTTTCCAGCGGAGGAACATGTACACAGATTAAAACCAGAAGACTGGATATTAATTAAAGCAAAATTGAAGAAAATTAAGATAAAAAGTGTTTAGTGTTGATGTTTTTCTCCTTCAGAATAATTTTTTCCGCAAAAACTACATTTATCACCTTTTGCAAATGGTTTACCTTTATTCTCGCAGGTCTCATTGCCGCAGGCTGTTAGTCCATTTTTATATTCTTCTTCTGAGACTACTGCCTGGCAACTTCCCAAACAAACATGTTGATTGTTCATAAATTGACTCCTCCTTTCTAATCATCTACTCCGTCTTTATTAACAGTATGTCTTAGCTTCCATTGCCCATCTAATTTTGCCCAAAGATGAGGAGATCTAAATTTATCACACAGATTAAGAAAATCTTCAGGTTTTATCCTTAGGTATTCCATAACTTCATTAAAATACTTATCAGGAAATTCTCCATCAAATCTTTTTACCAAAATTTGTCCTTCCTCTCTGGTTAAGTGTTTATTCCTTATTTCCTGAGAAGCATCATATGTTGCCCTGCCAATGCCGAATTTAATAAAAGTAGTTAAATAATGCAGATCATCAATTTTATCATCAATGGAGTTATATTTACTGTAGGTTCCCTGTGTCCTGTATGGTCTTGCTTTAAAATTAGTATGTTCCACTGCATAGTAATATGATTCCTGTGGAGTCCATTTAATATAATAGCCCAAGTAACGAACCTCAAGATTTATTTTTTTTAAATCCTGAACTGGTGCAGGTAAAAACGTCATCAGATCAACCAAATCAAGGCCAAATTTGCTGGTTAATTCTTTAATAGAAACTCCGCCTAAAAATATTTCATTTAAATTTTGAAATGTGAAATATGATTTATCCCGCAAAGATACAGAGTTGTCAGCAATAGGATTGCCGTATTCTGCCTCATTTTCTCCATAAAATATTAGAGGAATACCGTATTTTAGAGCAATCTTTGGAGCCAAATTTTTTTGTCCTAATATAAATGTTTGAAAAGGGTGAAGTAGGTTTTCTATGGAAAGTTTTGTTAAAAATTTCATAGCTTTACCATTAGGCTTGAAAGTTATATTGTCAAACCCGCCAACTTCTATCCAATTTTTAAAATTCTGATACCCATAATCTGTATATAAGATAGGAGGCCAGGTTACTGTTAAAGGGTGCATGCCGTATTTATATTTAAGAAGATGCGTTGCCATAGCAGAGTCTTTTCCGCCTGATCCGGGTACTAAACAATCATAACTCCCATCATTTTTACGATACTTATCCAATAGTTTAACCAGATCTAGTTCTCTTTTTTTCCAATCAATTTTTTCTTTCTCGGAGGCAAACTTACAAGCGTCACAAATGCCGTTTTCGTCTATATTTAAGGTAGCTTTTTTGGTTTTGATGTTATGTTTAAATTCAATAGCTGAGTTAGGTCTTTGGTTGCTCATTACACAGTTTTTGCAAAAGATTACTTGTTCAGGTAATCCGAATAAAGTTTTCATAGTAGATTTAACCAGTCTTTATATATTTTTATGCCTTCTTTCCCGCTTTTTTCAGGATGGAATTGTGTTGCAAAGACATTACCTGAGAGTAAACTGGAGCAATATTTGATATCTTCATATACAGTTTCCGATAATATCACACTTTTATCTTGCGGTACCACATAATATGAATGTACGAAATACATAAATTCATTATTATTTATATTCCTGAAAGGGGAATTACCCCAGTTTTTTCCCTCTTTTAAAATTTGATTCCAGCCAATTTGAGGTACTCTGATTTTTTTATCCTTGCTTGAAAATTTGATAACTTTTCCTTTAATTATGTTTAATCCCTGATGTTTGCCGAATTCTTCACTTTCAGAAAGCAAAAGCTGCATACCTAAGCAAACGCCCATAAATTGCCGGCCTGATGAAATAAAATCTTTGATAAGATTGATTAAGTCTAAGTCTTTAAGGTTTTTCATTGCATCTGCGAATGCTCCGACTCCAGGGATAACGGCAGCATCCGAGTTTGCTATAATAGTTTTGTCAGAGGTTATTTCTGAATCTACTTTTAAGTAATCAAAAGCATGCTTAACGCTAAATAAATTGCTTAACTGATAATCTATAATGGCAACTTTCATATTATTATATCCGCACAGAAATACCTTTATCTTTTAGGTATTTTTTAATCTTACTCATATTAATAGGATTAATTTTTGAATAGGTTTGACCTTTTTTTAAGAATTCTATATTTCCTTCTTTTCCAAAATCTTCCGAGCCAGGATGGTTTTTAATAAAATCATAATGCAATATGGAGGCAATTATAACCGCATCTGCTCCAGCCTCGGTTATAACCTTATAAATATCCTCCAATGAACCAGCACCTCCGCAAGCAACAGTGGGGATTGATACATTTTGGGAAATCATTTTGGTTAATTCTATATCATAACCTTCACCTGTGCCCTCTTTATCTACAGAAGTGATGACAATTTCGCCTGCACCCAAGTTTTCCACTTTTTTTGCCCAGTCCAAAACTTCAAGTCCTGTTTCCTGTCTGCCGTTGTCTGTATATGCAAAGTATTTACCATTTGGCTGTTTAATTGCCTCTATTGAAACAGCTATAGTTGATGAGCCAAAAATTCCGGAAGCCTCCTTAATGATTGAAGGGTTTTTAACAGCAGCCGTATTTAAGGAAACTTTATCAGCCCCGGCACGCAATACAGCTCGTATATCTTCTATTGTACGAAGCCCGCCGCCAACAGTTAAAGGGATAAAAACTTCTTTGGCTGTTTTGGAAATAATATCATGCAGGCTGTTTCTTTCATACAAAGAAGCAACTACATCCATATATAAAAGCTCATCAGCACCATTTTCATAGTAGTATTTGGCAAAATCCTCAGGTTTACCTAAAACCCGCAAACCTTCCAGATGAATTCCTTTGACTAAATTAGGTCCTTTTATATCAAGTTTTGGGATTATTCTGACTGTTTTCATTTTAAGTTATGATAACAATTTGTGCTACAATTTAGCAAATGAAATCCGTTTTTAAGATCAATGGTTTTGAAATTAAAGAGGGCGGAAGGGTTTTTATTATAGCCGAAGCAGGAGTTAATCATAACCAGAAATTGGATTTAGCGCTAAATTTGGTAGATATTGCAAAAGATGCAGGGGCAGATGCTGTTAAATTCCAAACTTTTAAAGCAGAAGATGTGGTGACTGAGCAAGGGGAGATGGCCTCTTACCAGAAGAAAAATACAGGAGAAGAGAGAAGTCAGAGAGAAATGCTTAAAGAATTGGAGCTACCGGATGACTTTTATGAATCGATAATTAAAAGGTGTGAAGAAAGAGGAATTTTATTTATGTCAACACCTCATGGAGGTAAAAAGTCGGTTGATTTTTTGGAAAGTTTGGGAGTCAAAGTATACAAGATCGGTTCAGGGGATTTAACAAATTATATTCTTTTGAACAAAGTTGCCAAAACAGGAAAACCAATAATCTTAAGTTCGGGTATGGCTACGATGAGTGAAGTTAAAAATGCAATTGAATTTATAAGGAGTAAAGGAAATAACCAAATAGCTATGCTTCACAGTACAACTAATTATCCCACTCCATACGAGGAGGTAAACCTTTTGGCAATGAAAGCTATGTTGAAGGAATTAGATGTTCCGGTTGGGTATTCTGACAACGGGGTTAAGGGATGTGAGGTGGCAGCTGCTGCAGTAGCTTTGGGCGCAGTTATTTATGAGTGTCATTTTACTGCAGATAAAACTCTTTCAGGCCCTGATCATATTGCTTCATCAGATCCGAGCGAGCTTGAGACTAAGATTGAATCTATCAGAAAAACTCAAATACTTTTGGGAAGATCTGAAAAAACTCCTAATAAAAGTGAGATTGCATCAATGGTAACTCTTGTTAGAAAAAGTATTGTAGCAACAAAAGATTTAATAGAGGATCACGTAATTGTAGAGGATGATTTAGAGGCAAAAAGACCCGGAGATGGAGTATCACCAATAGAATTTGAAAAATTTCTAGGCAAAAAATTAAAAAATAATGTTAAAAAAGATCAAAAAATGCAATTTGAGGATGTTGAATAAAATGAAGAAGAAAATTGCCTATATAAGCGGAACAAGAGCAGATTTTGGTTTAATGACCCCGGTACTTCACTCTATTGAGAAAAGTGAAAAATTACAACTTCTTACTTTTGCAACAGGAGTTCATTTAATGCCGGATTTTGGAAATACAATAAATCATGTAACAAGAGAATTTCCCAATACGAAAATTATACCTGCAACATTTACCTCTGATGATAGGACTGGAATGGCTAACTTCATGGGAGAATATTTGCAGCAGCTAGTAAAGACTTTAACATTGGAAAAACCGGATTTTGTCTTGATATTGGGAGATAGGGTAGAAATGCTGTGCACCGCTTTAGCATGCGTTTATTTGGGTATACCAACAGGCCATTTACATGGAGGGGAAAAAACCTCCACTGTTGATGAGGTCTCAAGACATGCAATCACAAAGCTTGCATCAGTCCATTTTGCTGCAACTAAAGAATCTGCCAAGAGAATTAAAAAAATGGGTGAGGAGGATTGGCGGATACATGTTGTTGGAGCGCCGGCCTTAGATATCATTTTAAATGAGGAGTTGCCAAAAAAAGAAGAATTATTTCAAAAATTAGGATTGGATTTAAAGAAGAAAATAATTTTAGTTGCACAGCATCCTGTTAGTGAGCAAATTGATGAGGCAGGAAAGCAAATGGAAGAAACAATTTCAGCAGTTAAACCCTTTAACCTGCCTGTTGTACTTACTTTTCCTCATCCTGACCCCGGAGGGAGAGAAATTATCAAGGTTATTGAAAAAGAGAGGAATAATCCCCTTTTTCATATATTCCCAAGTTTGGAATATAAGGATTTTCTAGCTTTGGAAAGAGAAGCTTTAGTAATGGTGGGTAACAGCAGTGCAGGAATGATTGAATCCTCCTCTTTTAAAATCCCTGTTGTTAATATCGGTGATAGACAAAAAGGCAGGCAACATGGAGGTAATGTTACTCATGTAGGTTATAATAAGGAAAAGATTAGGAAAGCTATTGAAAAATCACTTTATGATCCTAATTACCTGAAAAGTCTTAAGGGAATAGTAAACCCTTATGGGGATGGTAAAGCAGGACAAAAAGTAACTGAAATTTTAGAAAATCTTGAGTTTGGATCTAAGCTTTTAAATAAAAGAATAACTTACTAAGATGAGAGAAAATTTTAAAAACTGGAAGATGCCAAAATTTAATAAAAATGGATTAACCAAATGGAATTGGGTCTGTCAATATCATGAGAATTTATCTTTGGGTAGATATGTAGATATTGGTTCTTTTACATATATCAATGCTCATTTTGGTGTTGTTGTCGAAGATGAAGTTCAAATCGGATCACACTGCAGTATTTATTCTGATTCTACAATTGATGAAAACAGAGGAAGTGTAGTTATCAAAAAAGGAGCTAAAATCGGCACTCATTCAACTATTATGCCAGGTGTAACTATAGGTGAAAATGCAGTAGTTGGCGCATACAGTTTTGTTAAAGAAGATATTCCGGGTAATACTTTAGCTTATGGT
>Ga0209515_10000054_pt1 | contig 201615 bp, 208 predicted proteins | sample Subgroupgradi54m_FD_187454 | JGI IMG/M metagenome (GOLD analysis project Ga0209515, IMG submission 187454) | Subsurface groundwater microbial communities from S. Glens Falls, New York, USA - GMW60B uncontaminated upgradient, 5.4 m (SPAdes)... ...
AAAGAAAACAATATCATCCATTACTTAATTGATCCGGGAAAGCCCGCTCAAAATGGAACCGTGGAAAGAAGTCATCGAGAAGATCAAGAGAAATTCTATGAGCACCACACGTTTAAAAGTTTCAACGATTTGCAAAAGAAATTAAAACAATGGACCATGTATTACAACAACCTAGAACACTGTGGCTTACAGGGGAAGACACCGAATGAATTCTTAGCTGAATATCAACTAACTAACCCGCCAAATGTCCGTGCCTAAAACAATCAATCTAAAAGACAACGAAAAACCCCTTATTCAGGGGCTTTTTTCGTTATTCTTCGTAGAAGGCTTACATCATTGAATCCTCATCATCAGATGTGGATGATGATGAATGCTCTTCTTCCCCCATGTAATGCTTACCATCAGTGCAATCACACTCTTCCATGGGTTGCCCATAGTTTAAACACTCTTCTGATTGACACACACCTGGTTCTTTTGCTGATCCCTTGCATCCTCCTGTGCAAATATAATGTTCCATGAGTTCTAGTTATTTAATAAATATATATATTCATAGACTATAGTGTTTCACCATTTTTTTCTAGAGAGGTTGGGGATAAGATGTGAGACTCACGTAGACCCACCTTGTTCTCTCCATAATGCACTATACAAACTATGTTTCGCAAGAAGCTCCTGATGCGTCCCTTGCTCTATAATCTTCCCCTTTTCAAGTACGTAAATCATATCTGCGTGAAGTACCGTAGAAAGACGATGCGCGACTAATACTGTCATCACATTTCGTTTTACCGAACCCAGACCTCGTATTGTAGAAGTAATCGCTTTTTCAGTGATGGAATCAAGACTCGACGTTGCTTCATCGAAGATGAGTAATTCAGGATCACGGAGTAATGCACGTGCAATCGCGAGACGCTGACGTTCTCCTCCTGATATTTTGATACCTCCTTCACCTATCTTAGTATTGAGACCTTTACCACCTCTCTCAATAATACTCATGGCTTCCGCATGCTCTAATGCCACAAGACATTCTTTGTCTTTTGCTTTTGGATTGACGAATAATAAATTCTCTCGAATCGTACCCGCAAATAATTGGGTATCTTGTGATACGTACCCTAATTTTTTTCTTAAGACTTGATAATCAATAGATGATGAATCTATATCATTGACCAAGATGTTTCCTTTGGTGGGTTTGTACAAACCTACAAGAAGCTTGAGTAAAGTAGTTTTTCCTGATCCAGAAGGCCCCACAAACGCGACAGTGGATCCATTTTCAATAGTGAAGGAATTGTTCTCAACTGATGGTACGTCTGACGCGTCATACGTGAAACTAACCTTATCAAAACGCATTGTTTTAATAGAACCAAAATGTGTAGGATTTTCTGGTGTTTTCTCAGACGGAATTGAAAGTATGCCTTGTATCATTTCAAGACTTGCTTTTGCTTCTTGGTATTGCGCGGATACCGTACTTAGTTCTGTAAGAGGATTAAAAAGAAAGAATGAATATATGTACAAGCTAAAGAATTGGCCTAAGGATATATCATGATTAAAAATGAGCCATAACATAAGAAGAAGAATGGTAGATCGTACTGCGTTAATGGAGGTTCCTTGTATGAAACTTAATGTACGAATTAAACGTATTTTTTTAAGTTCAAGTGAGAGTATTTTTTCATTTGACGTATTAAGACGATCTGTTTCTTGTTTCTCAAGACCAAGACTTTTTACAAGTTCCACATTACGTAATGTTTCAGTAGTAGATCCTGCGAGGTCTGCTGATTCAGCCACAATACTTTTTTGAGCAGCTTTGATCTTTCTTCCTATCATAAATGTAGTAACTCCTAATACAGGTATGATAAGGGTATACGCGAGCCCTACAATCCAATTCACCGAAAACGCGTACACGAGTACGAATATGATACCTACAAGAGAAAGAAATATGACATTAATGAAACTTGTTATAAGAGCCTGGGAATCAAGACGAGCTTTTTGTAATTTTTGTAATAATTCTCCTGAACGTTGGTCACTGAATACGGAATAGGGAAGTGAGAAGGAATGTGCGACACTATCAGAGTACAATTCAGTACCTACTCGTTGGGTAATTACGCTTACATAATAATCTTGAAAGTTTTTCGCAACACGTGACACAAACGCCACCCCTATAGATCCCAAAAGAAGTAGTGTAATACCTTGAAAGAATTCAGTATGCGTAAGAGACGAAGCGCGTGTTGCGTATTTGTCAATTATGAGTCTGAATATCTGAGGATCTAACAAAGAAAATACCTGGTTGATGATCGCAAGACCAAGAGCACCAAGAAGTATTTTTTTGTAATGACGAATATACGTAAGTAGTAGTTTCATAGTGATATATCGTACTATAATTCCCTTTATTCGTATAGATTGACACTTCTAGTTTGCTGTGGCTCAATGCAGATAAGAGGTACCTGAGTAGCTCTTGAAGCAATTTTGTTCTTTGTCTACAAGGGAGGTGCGGTATGGTGATCATCGTCGTCCATCCATTACCCGCGGTACGTGAGGCGATTAATGAAGAGGTTCGTCTTGCGTGCAACGGCTCTGTCCCTGCAATTGTGTATACAGACATGTGGTACAAGGTCGTAGCATCAGTACGTATGTGCGCGAAGTTAGGAGTGAATATGCTCATCGTAGGCCCTGAAGAATTGGATATGGGAGACGATATGCATATGGTCCTCCCTGCAACAGATCTTGCGTGTATGACGCACCGAATACATCCTCTCGCTCATTACTATGTATTTCGGAATCACAATGCGCCTCGCCTGAGCAGAACAGATTTCATCGCGGGAATTATCCCCGTGATGAGTGAGCCTAACCTCTCTTTCGAAAGAAGGTATGAACTTCTCGGAAGAGTGCTCGTGAAAAGCGGAGAAACATCGCTCCTTCCTCATTCATGCAAAGATGAGTTCCCAGAACTGATTTTCTCTGTATAACTAATCAACCGTCTCGTACTATCACGAGGCGGTTTTTTTCTTTGTCTTAGTTGTAGTACACTATAGAGAGAAAGGATACTTATCATGAAAAAGATTACTATATATACCACTCCTACCTGCGTATACTGTAAAATGACCAAAGCGTATTTTAAAGAACATAACGTGGTCTATGAGGAAAAAGATGTGTCCACTGATCATGCCGCGCAAGAAGAGATGGTGAAGAAATCAGGGCAAATGGGGGTACCGGTGATAGAAATAGGTACTGATATTATTATTGGATTCAACAAGGCTAAGCTTGAAGAGCTTATCAAGTAAATCATGAAGATTTCGTACAAATCAACAAGTATGATTCCTGAGCTTCAGGTAAAGGGAGTAGCGCAATCGCTTCTCCCCTATCTTGATACACTTACCACAGTTTCACTTGCCAAAGAGTATGAGGCGTCTGAGAGTTCAATGAATCTTCCATTTGATGAAGATATTGTTCGTCACGTACATGACGCAGTAGAACAAAAAAAATCAGACGCACTTCGTTACATTATTGTGATTGGTATAGGGGGGTCTAACTTAGGTACGAAAGCGATTTATGACGCCCTTTTAGGAAACTTTGATCGCATGGAAGCGCAACGCTTCCCAAAAATGATATTTCTTGATACCAATGACGCGAAATTTCTTTCACGCATGAAAGTATTTTTAGAAGAAATGATTGAAAGTCCTCGTCAGATTCTTCTTAATGTCGTAAGTAAGTCAGGAGATACTATAGAAACAGTCATTAATTTTGAAATTGTACTTCATATTCTTCATAAGAAATTTGGAGATGTTGTATTTGAAAGAATCGTGGTGACCACTGATTTCCAAACCAAATTATGGCACGCGGCAACAGGTAAAGGAGTAACATGTCTTGAAATACCTAGAAAAGTAGGAGGAAGATTTTCAGTACTCTCTCCCGTAGGATTATTCCCCTGCGAACTTGCAGGTATAGACACCTCCAAGATGATGGAGGGTGCCCGGGATATGCGTAATCAATGTTTAAACAAGAATGTATTAGAAAATCCCGCTGCGTTAACCGCATCCCTTCTTTTTATACACGCGCAACAAGGAATGAAAATACATGATAATTTCTTTTTTCATCCTGAATTAGAGTCCCTTGGAAAATGGTATAGGCAATTACTCGCCGAAAGTATTGGAAAAGATACCACCGGGATCACGCCTACGGTATCCATTGGATCCACTGATTTACATTCCATGGCGCAGCTCTATCTCGCGGGTCCTCATGATAAATTCACCACGTTTGTATGGGCACGGGAATCTGATAATGACATCGTCGCTCCTCTTGATTCTCTTCTTATAGGAATAGATGGAGCACGGGGTAAAACATGTTCTGAAATCATGTACGCGATTCTTACGGGAGTAAAAAGCACGTATTCTAAAATAGGGCTACCCTTTGTAGAAATAATCATGTCTGATTTAAGTGAACATGGTATTGGGCAATTCCTTCAATTTAAAATGATAGAGATAATGATGCTGGGGCATTTAATGGATGTCAACGCGTTTGATCAACCCGCGGTAGAATTGTACAAACGAGAAGTACATTTAGCGCTTACGTAAGTACGCTACTTGCATTTCAATCGGGGTCGGCTCTATGGTAGAAATGACTATGAAACTCTCCCCTGTGCGAATTACCACATTTCAAAATGAGATATATGGGTATTATCATACCCACGGAAGAAAACTTCCATGGAGGAATACCACTGATCCTTATCATATAGTGGTGTCAGAGATAATGTTGCAACAAACGCAGGTAAAAAGGGTACTCACTAAGTATGATGAATTCATACGTGCGTTTCCTAGTTTTGTGGTGCTCTCCCGGGCATCTCTTAAAGAAGTAATGAAGGTATGGAAAGGCATGGGCTACAACAGAAGAGCACTCGCGTTGTTAAAGATCGCGCACAAAGTTGTGCATGAATACAAAGGGAAACTACCCGATGAAGAAAAAGTACTTGTGACATTTCCAGGTATTGGTAAGGCTACTGCCTCTTCAGTGTGTACGTTCGCGTATAACCTGCCGACGGTATTTATAGAAACAAATATACGTTCAGTATTCCTCTATTATTTTTTTAAAAATAAAGAGGGGATAGATGATAAAGAAATAATACCCTTAATACAACAAACGCTTGATGTAGCAAACCCACGTGAATGGTATTATGCACTCATGGATTATGGATCAATGTTAAAATCAAAGATAGATAACCCAAGTAAAAAAAGCGCGCATTACAGAACGCAATCTCGTTTTGAAGGATCAAGAAGACAATCTCGAGGGGCGCTTCTTCGTCTACTTTCACATCATGACACAATCTCACTTCTTAACGCAGGTAAGGAATTAGGTATTACGCAAGAAAAAGTTAAAGAAATAGCGCATACGTTACAAGAAGAGGGATTTCTTACTCTTACCAATACGCAGATGCGTATGAAGGAATAATGGGACAGGTAATGGGAGTTGATGAAGCAGGAAGAGGATGTGTCATAGGTCCCATGGTGATGGCGGGATTTATGATGGAAGAACATGAATCGTTGCTGAGTGTACTTATACATATGGGTGTGAAAGATTCCAAACAATTAACTCCACTACAGCGTAACGAGATAGTACAAAAACTTAAAGTAATGGATATACACTATAAGATAATTAAATTATTTCCTCCATTATTAGATAGTGCATCTCTTAATGATCTTGAAGCAAAGGCTACGTCAGATATGATTATGGAGTTAAAACCAGAGAGGGTGTATCTAGACGTACCAACGAGGGGAAGAGGGATTACTCGGTATTGTGAATATGTGAGAGAGGGATGCAAAGAACATTCTGTTGAACTCATTGGAGGAAACCACATGGATAGGGATAATCTCTTTGTCGCATCAGCGTCCATACTTGCCAAAACACTACGTGATACTCATAGAGATATGCTTAAACTAAGATATGGAGAGTTTGGATCAGGGTATCCTTCTGATCCTCTCACTCGTGCATGGTTAAAGGAATGGAGACGAACTCATGACGCGTGGCCTTCGATAGTACGTACAAAATGGTCTACTCTTAGTTCTCTTCTAAAAGAGATGGGGGAAAATTAGGCTTGTGGTGCACTAGAAAGGAGTGGTATTGTGTAAGGTAAGATGAATAAATTACGAGTAGCATTATTCCTCCTTGCACTTCCGTTATTAGGTTTGGGATGTAAAGGAGGGAATTCGCAGGCGCAACAACAACTTAATCAAGAAAAAACACTCACTATATGGGGAGTATTAGATTCTCAAGATGATTTTGCGGATTCAATTGTAGCATGGAAAGTAGAACATCCCAATGCAAACGTGGTATACAAGAAATTCAGACTTGAAGAATACGAAAAAGCGTTATTAGACGCGTTTGCTGAAGATAGAGGTCCTGATATATTCGCAGTACATAATACTTGGGTAAAAAGGTATGTGGGTAAACTCCTTGCCCTCCCCCCTAAGTTAACTATCCCTGTATTAGTGACTACGGGAACAATCAAACAAGAAACTAAAGCAGAATTACGATCTGTTGCGTCAATTACTCCTTCGCAAGTACGACAGAATTATCCTGACGTGGTATCAAGTGACGCGGTGATCAAGGATCAAATATATGGGTTACCATTAAGTATTGATTCACTTGCGTTGTATTACAACAAATCAATGCTTGATAGAGCGGGGTTCCCCATACCACCACGTACATGGGATGATGTGACTCAAATGGTGAAAAAATTGACTATTCAAGATGGGCGTGGGGGTCTTGTGCAATCAGGTATCGCGCTCGGTACCTCGAACAATGTGGAACGAAGTACAGATATTCTGTCTGCGCTCATGATGCAAAATGGCGCGCAAGTATTTGATGACGCGGGATCAAACGCGGTATTTGATCGTCCAAGTAAAACAGATAATCAATATTTCCCAGGATTATCTGCGCTCCAATTTTACACTGATTTTGCCAACCCCGCGAAAGAAGTATATTCATGGCATGATAAATTACCTAATTCAATAGATGCGTTCGCGCAAGAACGAGTTGCAATGGTGCTAGGGTATTCATATCATAATCAAATAATACGCGCTCAAAACCCTCGTCTTAATTTTTCTGTGACCACTCTTCCTCAAATTACAGGCACTTCTCGTCCACTTACTCTCACTAATTATTGGGTATATGGCGTGTCTAAAAAATCAAAGTCACCCAATGAATCATGGAGTTTTGTCCAAAATATGACATCTGCGAAAGGATCTGCCTCCTATTTAAAGAAAACAGGAAGACCCGCTGCAGTACGTGGTGTGATTAGCCAAGATCTTCAAGATCCAGACAGACAAACATTCGCGAGCCAAACATTAATCGCGCAACGATGGTTCCCTGGGTATGACGTGTCTATCGCAGAAGATGCCCTTAAAGATCTTATCAATGGATATATGTTGAATCCTGCATCACTACGAGATCTTTCTCGTGTAATATCCGGTAAGCTTGGGCAAAGTCTCAGGCAACCTACGTTCTAATGGCGTCCCTAATCTCTCCAAAATTTCTAAAAACAGCGTTAGGATCAGAAAAGTTAGGTGATAGTTTGTTCCTATGTCTTGAAACAGGTAAATGCACGGTAAATCATTTTGTGTTGCTCCTTATTGCTATATCTCAATACGCATTAGGTATATTAGGTGCTGTTGCACTATTATTTTTTATCATAGGTGGCTTTAGGATTATGTTTGCAGGTGCGAATTCCGATCAACTTGCCAAAGGAAAGAATACCCTTAAAGGTACGGTAATCGCTATCCTCATTATCTTCTTTGCCTGGATTGGTGTACGATTTGTGTTAGAGAAGGTAATTGATATTGATCCAAAATTATTAACTCCCTTACCCGCAGCTAAGAAATAATCAAATGAGACGACTATATAGTTATTCTACGTTATTACTCCTCGCTTCTATGTTCATAGTAAGTACCCCTGTGTACGCAGTAGTAGCAGATCCTCCCACAGATGCAGAAACAGGTGGTGCGACTGTATTGTTTAATCCACTTGGAAAAAAGGCTGAAGATGCTGATGTAAGTCTTGTAATAGGGAGAATAATAAAGGGAGTACTTGGTTTCACTGGTGTGATTGCTCTTGCGTTGTTCATTTGGGGGGGATTCCAGATTTTCATATCAAGGGGCAACAAGGATATGATAGATAAGGGGAAAAAGACCATTGTATACGCTACAATAGGGCTTGCAATCATATTTGCCTCATATTCCTTAGTCGCATTTGTATTCAAAATTGTACAGTCATCCACATAGGCACATTTCTTTTTTTACATATATGATATACTTTGAATATATATAACTAAAAGGGAACACTCGAATGAACACTTTACGCATTAAAAAAGTAGCATTGTATGGAGCAACGGCATTTCTCATGTTTATGCCAATGATGGCAGCAGCTGAGTTGCAGCCAGACCCAAACACAAGTTTGCAAAGCATTGCGTCAGACACAGGACTTGGTACTGAAAGCCCTATTAAGGTAATTCTTTCAGTAGTCAGATTCGCGCTCGGACTTCTTGGTCTTATCTCAGTAATCATCATCCTCTTAGGAGGATTCAGATGGATGACTGCAGCGGGTAATGATGAAAACATTAAGAAAGCGAAAAAGATTCTATTCGCAGGGCTCACTGGTATGGTGATCGTGCTCGTAGGATTAGGAGTAGTACAGTACGTAATATCTACGCTTAAAACTGCGACAAATACGACGACTACTTTCTAACGTAGGCATACATGAAAAAATACATTGCGTGTACAATTTCATCCTTAGCACTTGTTGTATTAGCTCTTCCTGTTCTTTTAGGATTCCATGTTCCCTTAGTGCATGCAGATAATTTTGGTGTTGATGCTCTTAGCACCAAAGGTCAGCAATTAGGTTTAGGTAATAGTAGTCCTATTGATATCGTGTTTAATATAATAAAATTTGTGTTAGGACTTCTTGGTCTTATCGCAGTATGTCTCATACTGTACGCGGGATTCCTGTGGATGACCTCAGCAGGTGATGAGAAAAAGATCACTGCGGCAAAAGGAATTATGAAAGCAGGAATTATTGGTCTTGCAATCGTGTTCCTTGCGGTAAGTGTCAGTACTTATGTGATTAATCAGCTCAAACAAACTACGGGTGCGACAGGGTAGAATTAGTTACGCGTTGCCATGACTTATCATATACGTCGAGCAAAAGGTCTCATTATAGGGATCTTTTTGCTTGTAATGATGGTTCCATTTTCAGTAAACGCGTCTCAATCTATTCATCTCGCGAGTCTTAAGACTGATATACGAGCAAATTTAAAGGACTCTAATATTAGTGGAGCTCAAACAATTGGAGAAAGTAACAAGAATAGTCTCATAGATATTGTGTTTAATGTGATACAGGTCATATTAGGTTTTCTTGGTCTAATTGCCTTTGTACTCATTATCTATGCGGGATTCTTATGGATGACGTCAGCGGGTGGTCCCGAACAAATTAAAAAAGCAAAAGGTATTCTTAAAGAAGCTGCCATCGGTCTTGTTATTATTTTCGCGTCATATGCGCTTGTAAAATTTGTGATTGAGGGATTGGTAACTGCTACTTCTACAACAAGCCCAGCCCCGGCTGATCCTGGTGGCGTAGCGGGTGACGCGGAAGGGGTATTATAGACACTCCGTAATTTTGTGTTGCGCATCTTTGGGTGTCTGTTAGTATAACAATATGAAAAAAGACCTATTTGTGGTGTTTGATGGTAATGCGTTGTTGCATAGGTCATTCCACGCGCTCCCTCCTTTGTCTACCAAAAAGGGAGAAATGGTGAATGCCATCTACGGGTTTGTATCAGTGCTCCTTAAGGTACTTAAAGATTACAAACCTCAATTTGTGGTAGTTGCGTTTGATCGTCCTGAACCAACTTTTCGTCATGACGCGTATGACGGGTACAAAGCACAACGAGAGCGGGGTCCTCAAGCGCTGTATGATCAACTTCCACGTCTTAAGGAGGTTATTAAAGCATTCAACATTCCCACACTAGAATTAAAGGGGTATGAGGCTGATGATATTATAGGTACGTTATGTGAGAGAGCCAAAACTATTCCCCATCTTGAAACTATTATCGTGACTGGGGATATGGATACATTGCAATTAGTGAATGAACATACAAAAGTACTTACACTTAAACGAGGAATTGGAGATACTATTGTATATGACCGAGAAGAGGTAAAAAAGAAATATGATGGACTTACGCCTGAGCAAATGGTTGATTACAAAGCACTTAGAGGAGACCCATCAGATAATATTCCCGGTGTACGAGGGATAGGGGAAAAGACCGCGCAAGGGTTACTGAATACATACAAGACATTGGATGCGGTGCTCAACGCAGCTAAAAAAGGAACGTTAGAAGCTCCTGCGCGTGTGAAAGAACTTCTATCAACGTATGAAGAAGACGCGCACATGAGTAAAATGCTCGCGCAAATTCATCTTTCAATTCCCCTTTCATTTGATATTAAGGATGGCGCGACAGGGTCATATAACATAGATACGGTGTATGAACTTTTTCAAGAACTAGGATTTAAATCATTACTCTCTAAGCTTCCTCCGAGAGAAGAGGAAGAAAAAAAGGAAGACAACAAAAAAGATACTAAGGGATATCATGTTATTGATACCGAGTCTGAGTTAAAGAAATTTTTGAAACAAATAAGTACAAAGAAAGAATTTGTGTTTGATACTGAAGGAACAAGTTTGAATCCACGCACCAATATTCTTCTAGGAATGAGTTTTTCTTTTAAAGAAGAAGAGGCATATTATGTGAATACGAAAGATCATCCCAAATGGATACAGTTGTTCAAATCCTTACTCGAAGGTGGGGCAAAAAAGATTGCGCATAATATGAAATATGATATGCAGGTAATGACGTGCCAAGGTGTTGATGTAAAAAATATATATTTTGATACCATGATCGCGTCATACGTGCTGAATTCATCATCCCGCGCCCATGATTTAGATACACTCGCGTTTGGTGAATTTGGGCATCAAATGATTCCCCTATCATCATTAGTTGATTTGAAAAAAACTGATTTAAGAGACGCCCCTCTTCATGATCTTGGAATCTATTCATGTGAGGACGCGGATTACACGTATCGACTTAAAGAGAAGTTTGAAAAAGAACTAGATGAGAATAACGTAAGAAATTTGTTTAGGACCATAGAGATGCCGATGGTAGAAGTACTTTCTCGCATGGAGCTTAATGGTGTTATGGTAGATGTGAAAGTTCTTAATGAAATATCGAAAAAAATCACTATAGATATATCAAAAGTAGAAAAAAAGATTCACACCATCGCGGGTAAAGAATTTAATGTAAGTTCGCCACAACAATTGCAAGATATTCTTTTTAACGTGCTCGCACTTCCCACGGAAGGACTTACGCGTATTAAAACAGGAATTTCAACGTCAGCCATGGAACTTGAGAAACTTCAAGGATTGCATCCAATAATTGAGTACATTACAGAATACAGGGAATTGGTGAAACTTCAAAGTACCTATGTAGACGCGCTTCCTAAACTTGTTGATCCAATTACAGGAAGAGTACATACCAGCTACAACCAAACAGTGGCAGTTACTGGTAGACTATCTTCCGCAGATCCTAATTTACAAAATATTCCTATTCGTACACCATTAGGAAGAAGTATACGTAAAGCCTTTATAGTACCAAAAGGGTATACATTACTTTCCGCGGATTATTCGCAAATTGAACTAAGAGTAGTAGCGTCTCTTTCAGGAGACAAAGAAATGACTCGTATTTTTAATAATGGAGAAGACATCCATAGGACAACCGCGTCATTTATTCATGACGTACCTGTTGAGAAAATAACTAAAGATATGCGTTCTTCCGCAAAGGAAGTGAACTTCGGTGTATTGTATGGTATGGGAGTGTATGGGTTATCTTCACGAACAGGTATCACCAGGGAAAAAGCAAAAGAATTCATAGATCGTTATTACACCGCGTTTGAGGGAGTGAAGAAATATCTTGATGACGTGTTAGTGATTACAAGAGCGCTTGGGTATAGCGAAACACTATTTGGGAGAAAGAGATATATTCCTGAAATTAATTCTACTCTTGCGCAAGTCAGGGCAGCCGCGGAACGTACCGCGATCAACATGCCTGTGCAGGGAACTGCGGCTGATCTCATGAAGTTGGGAATGATTACTATTCATCATGAGCTTGGGAAAATATCACCTGAGTCAAAAATGCTTATGCAGGTGCATGATGAATTAGTATTTGAAGTACCTAACAACGACGTAGAGCGTGTTGCGAAATTCGTGAAAAGTGCCATGGAGGGAGTGTACAAGCTACGAGTACCTATAGAGGTAGGAGTGAAGACAGGGCTGAATTGGGAAGAAATGGAGGACATGGATATCTAATGCTCATACTCATACACGGTCCTAATTCGTTTGAAGTAACTTCTAAACTTGAACACATGAAATCTTTGTTTTTAAAGAAGTATCCACTCGCTGGTGCAAATAGTGAAACTATTAATTTTAATGAATCAGAATGGGAAGACGTGAAAGGGAAATTTCGTACCTTGGGATTATTCGTAGAAAAAAGGTTTCTTGCTATAAAAGGATATTTTTCGTCTAAAACACATACACCAACTGAAAAACAATTCATGGAATGGTTTGATGAGAAGGACGAGAATATAACCTGCGTGTTTGTTGAAGGAAAAATGAGTGATAAACATGTAGGATGGTGCACTGCAAAAAAAGCACTGGTATTTTTTTGCAAAGAGTTAGATCAGGAAGGAATACGAAAGTGGATTCAACAACAAGTACGCGCGTGGGATGGAACAATAGATGACAGAGCAGCTGGGTTACTTGCGCTACGTTATGGAAATGATTTATGGGGATTAGAAAATGAACTTTTGAAATTGTTTCATTATTCAAATACCGTCATCACTTTAAGTGCAGTAAAAGAATGGGAGAGGGTATCCACTGATCAAATAGTATTTGGTTGGTTAGACGCCCTACGTGCGAAACGTTATGATGATGCTCTTATAGGAGGATATGATCTTCTTCATAATGGAGAAGGCATGCCCTACCTTACCACACTCCTCGCGGGTGAGTTCCGAGATCTTTTACTTATTCAAGAGCAGCAATCTCTGTCACTTTCACAAATGAACCACAGTCTCCCTATTCATCCGTATCGATTAAAAAAACTCGCAGAAAGTCTGCGGTTTTTTTCTAAATCATCATTACGTTCTACTCTTGAACAAATAATAGAACTTGATAGGTCCTCTAAACGTGTACGTTCAAAGGAGTCTCTCTTATTCGATTTTATTTCTTCGTTACTCGATGAGAAGCCTTCATAAGACGTGATTTAAGACGTGCAGCCTTATTTTTTTTAATCACTCCTTTTTTAGCTGCTCTATCAAGCGTGCGTATCGCAAGAGCGAGATTAGATGCGATATCTTCTTTGCCTGCCGCAATTGAAGCACGTGCGTTTTTTACAGTCTTTTTAAGACTTGTTTTTACCGCGCGATTAATGATGGTCGCTTTTTGAGTTTGTCGTAGCGCTTTATGCGCTGCTTTTTTAATAGGCATACCAACTACACGCTATCACTTTTTTTTACGAAGCGCAATGATATGGTCCCGTAGTAACGCTGCGTTCTCAAATTCAAGGTTTTTTACCGCAATTTCCATCTTGTTTCTAAGAGTTTTAAGAAGAGACGGTATTTCTTCTGGGTTTATCTCTGATAGATCAAAACCAAGTCCCTCTTGGGTACGTTTCTTTCCCCCAAGTCTATCCTCTCGCAATGCTTTTATAATTGTCGTTGGTGTAACCCCATGCTCAGTATTATACCGTTCTTGCACCACGCGTCTTCGGGTAGTTTCAGCAATGGCATGCGCCATAGAGTTAGTAGTTTTAGACGCGTACATAATAACCCGTCCCTCAGAGTGCCGTGCTGCCCTACCCATGATTTGAACAAGGGAAGTTGATGATCGTAAGAATCCCTCTTTATCCGCATCAAGTATAGCTACAAGACTTACTTCAGGAAGATCTAATCCTTCTCGTAAAAGATTGATACCCACAAGTACGTCGTACATACCTGAACGAAGATCATGAAGAATCTCTAAGCGCTCCATAGTATGAATGTCACTATGAAGATAATGAGTTTTAACCCCTTCTTCTTTCAAGAATTCAGACAACTCTTCCGCGAGTCGTTTCGTGATAGTAGTCACAAGTACTCTATGACCTTTTGCAACGGTCACTCGTATTTCTGAAAGAAGGTCCTCGAGTTGATTTTCTGGGGGTTTGATAATGATAATTGGATCAAGTAGCCCCGTAGGACGTAGGAGTTGCTCAACCACATTATCTTTCGTTGAATGTTCAAATTCGTAGTTGGAAGGAGTCGCGGACACGAATATGACCTGTTTCATTTTTTCTTCAAATTCTTTGAAATTAAGAGGTCGATTATCAGCAGCAGAAGGAAGACGGAATCCATAGTCGATGAGTGTTTTCTTTCTGGCTTGGTCCCCACCATACATGCCTGATATTTGGGGAATCGTGATATGTGATTCGTCAATGCACATAAGGAAATCATCAGGGAAATAGTCGATAAGGGTAGTAGACGCGACTCCTCGTTCTCGAAAGCTTAGTTGTCCTGAGTAATTTTCAATCCCTGCGCAATATCCCGTAGTCTTAATCATCTCAAGATCAAATTGCGTTCTTTGTGTGATTCTTTCTGCTTCAAGATGTTTACCTTGAGAAAGAAAAAAAGCGACTCGTTCTTCCATTTCTTTTTGTATATTTTCTAATGCCTCCTCAAGGCGTGGTACCGCAATCACAAAATGTTTGGCAGGAAATATGTCTATTTCATCCATGGTAGAAATCACCACGCGTGATAATTTATCTACCAATGCGATAGACTCAATGACGTTGCCGTCCAAACGTATTTGATAGTATGACGTTTCGTACGGAGGAAATATCTCAAGTAACTCTCCTTGCGCTCTAAACGTGCCTCTGTCTAAATCAAGATTAGTTCTAGAGTATTGAAGGTTCGCAAGCGCTCGTAATACCTCCATCCTTTTTATACTACTCCCTGTTTTAAATCGTACTTTCACTTTTTCGTAATCATCAGGATCTCCCAACGCATAAATACATGACACTGACGCCACAATAATCACATCTCTTCGTGTAAGTAATGCTTGCGTAGTCGCGTGTCGTAATCTATCTATCTCTTCATTAATCTGCGTCTCCTTTTCTATATATGTATCAGTACGAGGAATGTAGGCTTCAGGTTGATAGTAATCATAGTAGGACACAAAGTAATGTACTGCGTTATGAGGGAAGTATTCTTTAAGCTCACTCGTAAGTTGTGCGGCAAGAGTTTTGTTATGGGATATGACTAACGTAGGTCGTTGTACGTTTTGTATAATATTGGCCATGGTGAAGGTCTTTCCTGACCCGGTCACGCCTAAAAGAGTCTGAAATCGTTGAGAGTCATACAGACCTTGGGTAAGACGTTCAATAGCCATGGGTTGATCACCTGTAGGCGTATAGGGTGCGTGTAATTCAAACTGCATACAGGGAATTGTAGGGGGGAAGAGGGTATTAGTAAACAAAAGTTGACTTCCTCCCTTTTTTTTGTTATAAGAGAGGGAAAAGGGGATCGTTGATAATCACATTTCTAGGCTAGGAGGTAGCGTTCTATGTCACAGACACACGCAACACTTTCACAAGTGCCGTTGGTGAATGCAACCAAGAGTTCCAGTGTTGCTCTTCATATCCGTAAAGAGATACTGGAATGGCTCCAATTCGAAGGTGTGGTGCTTGCCGATAACAAGGGGTGCGTGAAGCATTACCACCCTCTTGATACGTATATAGGTCTTGTGAAGCCACACGAGTGGATTGTGGAAAGTAAAGAATTTTTTGGTTTTACTCTTCAACGAAGACGTCGTCCATTTATAGGAATATTTTCACGAGATAGACGTGATGGTTTGGTAGGATCAGAACGTTATCTTATACAGATATATGGGAGCGAGTACGTTAAATTTCTTTGTGATGTTGCAGGTAACATGTTGAGAGAATTCGGAACTCCTGTGACGTTAATGTATGTATCAAGTGATTCCGGTACTGAACGATTAACATGGAGTCTTTGACATGAAGGGAGGGAAAATGGATGCCACCATAGAGCAGGAAAAACCCACACATGTGAAGCTCGTTGAGTTTATCATCGCAAGGGGTTGGACGCCGTGTGATGCAGATGGGCGAGCGATAGATGAAAGTGACCCCCTACCTGAAAATATCGGGATTCTCATGTCCCGAGACTCAGGTGAAAGAAGGGAATTCTTTGGTGAGTTTTTTGAAAATAATGAAGGTGAATGTATTTTCCAGATATATGGAGATAGCAACATGGAGGACGCGAAGAAGATTGTCGAGTCGCTCCGCCCGTTAGGGGTACGTATATGCGCAATTACGCTTGGATTACACCACAGAAGGGAGGAGGTGCTCACGCATGAGACACGGCACCTTCTGTTCATATGAGATCAAAGCACGGTCACCCACGTTATGCAGTAATGCAAACACGTGGGTTTTTAATTTCCCCAATTATCTCTTCCTTGCTAGTATGTGGATATGATAAAAAAGCTTAAAGGAATGGCCTCAATAATAGATGAAGGAAGGATATTGATGTCTTTAGGTCCTATTGCGCTTGAAGTAAAAGTAACCTCATCATACGCGCTTACATTCACTCATCCCCAAGAGATAGAGCTTTTAACGCATTTAGAAATTAATGAAAGAGGATGGGATTTATTTGGATTTTCTTCAGAAGATGAACGATCTATGTTTGAAAAATTATTAAGTGTACAAGGAGTAGGTCCTAAATCAGCACTAGGAATATTATCGCAAGTAGCATCAGCAGATATATCACACGCAGTACGTACACAAAGCCCTGAATATTTGAAACAAAAAGGATTAGGTCTTAAAACAGCAGAAAAAGTAGTGAGTAGTTTGAAAGGTAAGGTAGAGATGATGAGTGATAGTGCGTCTCCGTCACATAATCAAGAAGTGTATGACGCGTTAGTAGGATTGGGATACAAGGAGGTAGAGATACTATATGCGTTAAAAAATGTTGATACTACTCTTGAGAGAGACGCACAAATTAAACACGCATTAGTATTGCTTGGATAATATGGAAGTACGACGAGTGAGTAATGATTTAGAGTGGGATAGACGAACCGTAGAATGGAACGGTGACTTTCTTCAATCATGGTGGTGGGGTGAGATAGCGCGTCATGAAGGTAGAGAGGTCTATTATTTCGTAGCACAAGAAAAAGATACAACGGTTGCTCAGATAGTTGTTATAGAAAGAGTGATAGGGCTTGGAGTACGTTCGTGGTATATTGCGCATGGTCCTTTAGGTGAAGAATCTGCATGTATGTTCCTTATCCAACATGTACGTGAACTCGCGAAAAAAAAAGGAATTACGTTTGTTCACGTTGAGCCATTAACAAGTACTAATGTGGTAGTGAATCATTCACCAATTGAGAATACACAACCACGACATTCACTCATACTTGATATATCACCTTCCATAGAAGAGGTTATGGAGGGAATGCATCAAAAAACACGCTATAATATCCGTCTTAGTATGAAGAAAGGTGTAGAAGTGCGTGAGATATCATGGGACAAACAAGTATGGAATCTTTTTCAAGAAACAGCTCGTCGAGATGGGTTCTCCCTTCATAGTGAAGATCATTATATGAAGATGATTGAATCAGAGCATGTGATACTCCTTGGTGCGTATAAGGATGATGTAGTACTCGGTGCCCATATTCTTATTATATTCGGAGGAAGAGCAGTGTATAGCCATGGAGGATCTTCAAATAGTCACAGAGAGTATATGGCCCCGTACCTTCTTCATTATATGGGCATACAACGTGCTCAAGAAAAAGGATGTAAGGAATATGATTTTTGGGGTATAGACACTCATAAATGGCCAGGAGTCACACGTTTTAAAAAGGGATTTGGAGGAAATGAGATCATGTATCCTCCTGCATATAGTATGGTGATTAAGCCATTGATATATTTTTTGTATAGGGTCTACAAGAAATTGCGACTACGCTAATGTGCGTTATCCACAGCAAATATGGGGTAATAGATGTATACTTATATATAACCACACTAGGAGTGTGGGGGGTTTCATTACATATATTTTTACTTAAATTAGTTCATTGAAGAGTATGAGTCGTATACAATTTGTAGGGAATAGCATTTTTTTTGTAGTAGCGTTTATTTTTTTGAGTGTGCCTACAACTGCGCATGCGGTTGAGAGGCATTGGAGAGGTAATGGTGGAGATGCGAGCGTGTCTACTGCAGCAAATTGGGTTGGTGGTGTTGCGCCGACGAACGGGTCTGATGTATTTATTGCCACGTCAACTGGAACAGTGTATTGGGATAGCGCTGCCCCTTCCCAGGTTCGATCCATTACTTCCACCTCAACGACAGTATTGCAATTAGCGAGATCTGTTGAAGCAACGTCAAGTATTGAAATAAACCAAGGGACGACTCTTACTGCGTCTACCACAATCACTCTTACACCATCAGGGTCTGGACCTAACGCATTCAAGGTATTTGGAACGTATAATCCTAATTCCTCGACAGTTACCTATACAAGTACTTCGACGACTGATGTGGCATCTACCACATTCGCAGTAGTGAATTTTAATGGTGCAACTACGTTTTCACTTGTGGGATCAACTACTGCTACTTCTACTCTTACTGTGGCGTCTGGAGCAACCCTTGATACTCTTGGGCAACGTCTTAATTTGGTGAAAGCATCAGGCACAGGAGCAACAGCACCAATGGTAAATAATGGTACATTTCATGGAACAGGATCTACGGTAGCGTACGCGTTTCAGAATGGAGCAACTGATGTGGCTACTGGCGTGTATTCAACTCTAAGTTTTGGATCAGCAGTTACCTATACGTTAGTAGGATCTACCACTGCGACCTCTACTCTTACTGTTCCCAATGGGACCACACTTAGTCTTGGAGGACAAACTCTTACCCTTACCAAGGCATCAGGCACGGGAGCAACAGCGCCATTGGTGAATAATGGAACGTTCTCTGCCATGGGTAGTACTATTAATTATTCATTTCAAACTGGAGCAACCGATATATCATCGTCTACATTCTCTACATTGAATTTTAACGGTGCTGCCACGTATTCTCTTGTAGGATCAAGCACGGCAACCTCTACACTTACTATTGCGTCAGGAGCCACGCTCGACACTGGGGGCTATACGTTGAATTTAGTAAAACCATCAGGCACAGGATCATCCGCGCCATTGGTGAATAATGGTACATTCCATGGAACAGGATCAACCGTTTCCTACGCATTCCAGAGTGGGACGAGTGATATTGCGTCTGGAGTATACTCATCATTGAGTCTTAATTCAGCAATCACGTACAACCTTGCAGGATCTACTACTGCGACGTCGACACTTACTGTCCCTAATGGAACTACTCTTAGTCTTGCAGGAAAAACTCTTACCCTTACTAAGGTATCAGGTACAGGATCATCTGCGCCATTGGTGAATAATGGTACGTTGGTACCCGCAGGAAGTACGGTGAATTATTCATTCCAAACAGGAGCAACGGATGTGTCTTCGACCACATACTCGACAGTGAATTTTAACGGTGCTATCACCTATACCCTTGTAGGCTCCACTACTGCAACCTCTACTCTTACTGTTTCCAATGGAACTACTCTCTCTCTAGGAGCTAATACTCTAACCCTTACGAAAGCCTCAGGGCTCACCACATCCGCTCCATTCTTGGTATATGGGACATTTAATGCAGACGCAGGTACTGTTGTATATTCTTTTCAAACAGGAAATACCGATATCGCATCAACCACATATACACGACTCACATTAAATGCAGCGGTAACCTATTCTCTTCCTGGTACGACTACTGCCACGTCAACGGTAACTATCGCGTCAGGAACAACACTTAGTTTAGGCGCATATAATTTCAGTATGTCAGGCGCTACATTCACGAATAACGGCACATTAACTGAATCAGGAACAGGCGTATTTAGGATGGCGGCGACATCATCGTTCATTACTGACTCTAATTATTCATCAATAGTCACATATGCGAACCCAGGTACCGCGTATGTGACGGTGACGGATCAAAATGCTAACAAGAGCGGATCTTCCGCTGATACCATTACGGTGACCGCGTCAGCAAGTGATCCTTCTAACTCTCTTTCAGTGACACTTACGGAAACAGGAAACGCAACGGGTATATTTAGAGGAAGTTTTCCTACGGTATTGGTAGCAAATGCGGTTACAACTGATTCTAACCTTGAGATTAACGGTAATACACTTCTTTCGATGTCGTATACCGATGCAAAAAGTAGTGGCGACGTGAAAGTATATACCATTCCCGCAACAGGTAATCAAACAAATAACTCAACATCAGGTGGTACTCCCCCTGGCCCTACAGGAGGAAGTCCTTCTTCGGGAGCACCAGCACCTGTGGCAACCACGCCTCCAGTAACAACTCCAGTCTCCCAGACCCTCTCAACATACGTATTTCCAAGCATTCTTGAGGCACCCATCTCATACGTCCCAAGCTTAAAGGGCGTTATTGAAGCATTGGGTACTACAAAAGAAGCCCAGTCCCTTATTGATAATTACAAAGCAGTATATGGGAAAGTTCCTAAGACAGAAGCACAATGGACTGATACAGTACGACTTGCGGAAGGTTTACCCCCTGTTACACGTAATGTAAAAGCTGAAAAGAGCAATGCGACTGTATTTAAGAAGCTTTTCAAAAGAGCTCCTGCTACAACTGTTGCTGATCAAACAGCCGTATTAATGCTTACGTATGGTATGAGGCCTGAATCACGAAGTCTAGAAAGTGAAAAAGCAGGAATTGCGAAGTTTCGAAAAACGTACAAGAAAGCACCTAAAACAAACGCTGATTGGAACGCGGTACGCGCATACGCGTATAGTGGAGTTAAGTAAAAAATAAAAATCAGGATTTAGTAAGAAGACTTCGGAGAGATGCGCGGACAATCTCACGTTCATCCCACGGAGTCTTCTTTCCGTGGGACCCCATAAGCCACTGTTCCGCGCCTTTACCAGTAAATAATACTATATCATTATCATGAGCAAGAGAAAGTGCTTTATGTATCGCGTCTTTACGATGAGATAGTATAAAAAGTGTTGAGTTAAGTATCTTCCCTTTTTCAAGAGCTCCTTTGGCAATTGCGTCAATAATTTCTTGAGGATCCTCATCATAGGGATCTTCATTGGTAACAATAACTATATCAGCATACGTCCCTGCAAGACGCCCTATTTCTTCCCTTCTCCATGTATCTCTTCCACCTCCTGCGGATCCTACTAAGGATATGAGTTTTCCTTTTTTGTCATCTTGAAGCGATGTGTAGACTTGTTCTAAACCATGTGGCTCATGCGCGTAATCAACAATCACCGTGAAAGGCTGGCCTTCGTGTATGAGTTCCATCCTACCTGGAGTACCTTTGAATGATCCAAGCGCGTGTGTAGTAGTCACAAGGGGAACGTGGAGTGAACATGCGATAGTAGCCGCGGCAAGGGCATTCTGAATATTGAAAGATCCTAACAATCCAAGATGTACCTCGTGCCCTTCAGTTGAAAATGATGATCCATGGATATGTGATGCGTGAATAACCGTCGTATGTGCATTCGATGATGTGTATTCGTTGTTGGTGGTGAAAAGAAACAAATCTCCTTTACTATGAGATATGAATGGAGAGATGTGCTCACTGTCGGCATTGAGTACACTTACGTGATGAGGTCTATCCCACAGAGAAAGTTTAGCACGCATGTAGTTATCAAATCCTCCATGCGCGTCAAGATGTTCAGGAAATAGATTAGTGAGCGCGAGTACGGAGTAAGAAATAGCGATGTGGCGATTTTGTACAATACCCTGTGATGATGTTTCAATAATGGCGTGGGTGCATCCCGCGTCTAGCATGACCGAAAGGAGTCTTTGTGTTTTTCTTCCTCCCAACATAGTCATTTTTGACGTATTTAATTTCTCTCTTCCTTTGATACGTATAAGGGGAGTGGAGATCATGCCTACGTGATGTCCCGCGTGTTCAAGTATGTGCGCGAGCATGTGACAGGTAGTAGATTTTCCTTTAGTTCCCGTGACCCCTATCACAATGAGTTTTTTAGAAGGATTACCATAATACGCGCTTGCAACCACGCTTTCAGCCCCGTGGTACAGGTTTATAACAGATTCAGGGACTATACTTCGTATAAGGGATTTAAGACCTCTCATGTTGATCATACTACCAAGACGTGGGTATTAGGGGAAGATGTCCGTGGTGGTGTCATGAAAAAGGTTATCAAGTATGTCTACGAGCGCTCCTGCATTATTTTTAATCGCGGTGTTAAGATGATGGAACGTATTAAACCGTATAGTAGTGGTTGAACTAGATGCAGGAGACGTGAGATTAAGAAGCCCCACATCTAATCCATATCCAATATCATTATTCGTAATCATGTTCATGGATCCAGAATTATAGAGCATGGATTTTGAAGTAAGACCTCCACCATAGCGGATAATAGTATGATCAAGAGTGGTAGGACCTGCAAGTATTCCGCATACTGACGTACAAAATGATCCTCCCATTTGAATACGTTCCCAATCACCAGGTTGTGGAGACGATGATGCCATGTCGTTATTTGAATCCCCCGCAAACGTATCATCAGCGTATGACGTAAACACTATAGGATTGAGTGGTGTTCCTACTGCAGTAAGAGTTCCCTGGGCGATGATTTGTCGTCCTCCCGCGAATTTCACCACAACTCCCGGTTCTATCACTACTACAGCCCCTGGTTTAATAATGAGATCTGATACAACAAGGTAAGGGTTAAATTTTGGAGTCCATACCTCCCCTCCATATATATCACCACCCACTTTTTTACTTTCTTTACTTAAGGGAGACGCAAGAGTGTACACAGTAGTGGCAGTACCAAGTTCAGTAGGGCCTAATGAGGTCCATGATCGTAGCGCAACGCAATACGCGGTAAACGGAGAAAGACTTATAAGAGACAGCGAGTCACCTGTAGTAGACGCAGATAACACATGCGCGATATCTGTGGTAGGTATTGCGCATGGTGTGGTAGTGGATAGACGTGTGAAATACATAATTTCATGATACAAAGGAGGACTAGAAGTTGAAGAGAGCGATGCATCATATGACACATGGAGCAGAAGTGACGTAGGAGTTGAGTAAGGTAACGCAACTGAAAGACTAGAACTATTTGAAAGTTTAGATCCTGAATTAGGAGCTTTAGGAGTTCCTGATGACGTAGGTGACGTAGACCAATTTGATGCGTGTGTTCCTGACGTGCGTGGATCAATACGTTGCATAGTACATTTACATCCATTATCTCCTGCAGGCCATCCTCCACTTCCATCAACAGTATCAATGATCTGTTGATGCGCGTCGGTGAGTATGAGCGTTTCCCCGTTATTACTTAATCCTCCTACATAGATTTGATCAGCGGTTATCCCTGGCACCGTAGAGTCATCAGTACGTTCCAGTAAATAATATGAATAGGGGCCGATACTGCCTTCAAGGTGGATTAAGGGAGTGCCGTCACTCGCGCGTAATGTCCATCCTTCAAGTGAAATAATGTCTCTTGATGGGTTGTAGAGCTCTATCCATTCATTCGACGCAGAATCTTGCGTGCCTGCCCATGCTATTTCATTAATAGCTACATATTTTTGTGTCACTATTGGGGCAGGTGGTGGTGTTTCTTGGATTGGTATTATGGATGGTGGTGGTGTGGGGGCTGGTGGAACAACTGGTTCAGGGATGTGTGTGGTAGGCGTGAGTGAGGGAGTGTCATTAGTGATCGGTGGTGAAGGAGCGACTGCAACAGGATCTTGTAGTGGTGCGGGAGACGAATATCCTGAAAAAAGAGGTGGGATTGTAGGTAGTATAACAGGTGAGGGATCACTATATGTGGGTAGTACTGCGGGTTGTATTGTTTCATGGGGAGTACTCTCTATCACGTGAGGTATGACGATATACTGAGTTGCTATTTTAGTGTGAGGCTTAGTCGTTTTTTTCTTTGCTATTTTGTGTGTTACTTTTTTAGTGCGTGTGGTTGCTCGTGGAATATGTAGTTCTTCCATAGACCATGAGGTAGTGGTAGACGTCCCTAATACTTCTCCTTGGGGAGCCATATACGTAAGCGCACGCATAATACCTGATAGCGCAAAAGGGATAAGGCGCCGAGCATAGTCATCCATGACTAAAGGATCGTTTACGGTATATATTCGTGATGAAAGAAGTTTTCTCCATTTATTAGTGCCTTGTGGGAGCACGAGCGCGAGTCTGAACAGCGTATCACGATCATCTTTCCCCAATGCATATTTTACTTTAACGTCATTGTTAAGTGTTTCATCACGTGTAGAAATGATTTTTGGTGTAGTGAATCTCGGGCTAGTAATAGTATCTTCACTAAAGAAATACGTGACACTATAGAGTGCCATTTCTTTAAATAGATTATTAAGAGACAAAGAATGAAATACGTAGTCTGATGGATGTACATACTGTGTAAGAGGTATAAGAGAAAAATACGTTTCATAAGGGCTTCCAAGATTGAAGTAGGGAAGATGAGTATCAAGCCTGGTATGTTCAGGTACGGTAAGATCTTCCAAAAGATGCATTATGTGTCCTATAGTCTCATAGTTCTTTTTCTCATCACGTGGAGGCCAACTAAAATCACCATGATAGATAGTCTTTGATTGTGTTTTAGAATCAAATGCCCATTTAATAGACGGAATAGGGCTTATAGACCCAATATAGTTGCCTAGCCATCCTGTGTTATGAATAGGGTCATAAAAATGATGAATGTAGCGAGGAGGTAAGTCTTCATCCCTTGATCCTTGTATCATTTTCTCCCTTTCATCTTTTTTAAATGTCTCTTTCCTCAACAATTCATACATCCGTATCCCTTCCTTGGTAATATCCGCATGCGTAGGCACCTCGTATGCCTTAAGGACACAAGGAAATACAGTTATGAGGCATAGAATGCCATATATACCTTTTTTACACACTACAAAGAAATAATACGCCATGATCCTCGTATTTTTTTCCATATAACAGGAGAAGAATATCCTGATGCATCACTCCAATACATAATCACCACCTTAGATGTTCTTTTGTACACCTTGGCTTTTTTCATGTCGTGTTGAAATCCTTGAAGCGCATTTTGTGTACTAAATACTCCCTTCCATCCTGAGACAGATTCTGAGAAATATGAATCTGGATGTGATGACAACAAAAACTTTTTGTAATCACGATCAAAACTTGAAATATGCCACCAGTATATTCCCAAGGACCCGATCACGAGTGTGATTATGCATGATAGTACAATTGTGCGTAGACGCATAAAACCTCCTTTTAGGGGGAGGTTTTACTATATATCTAGTACACTCGCTATTGAAGAAAAAAACAAGAGAGAATCATGCACTGTCCATTCACAGGATATGCACTAATTGTTTAAGAACAATACAATTTTGTCTCCAATCTCATCAAGCATGTTTGTTCCATGCGCGTCCCCTTCAAGTTTAATAAATCGGGAAGTTTCAGGTGAAGGAAGAGTAGCAAATATTTTTTCTGATGAAGAAAAAGAATAGTCATCTTTTTTTGACGCGATAATGAGTGTGTAGGCTTTAAGAGAACGTATATATTCTGTGGCGTACAGTCCCCTATAATCAAGACCTGGAGAAAGAGCTACTACTTTGTATATTGAAGGAGTAAGACTCGCGAATCGTAACACGTTATTCGCGCCTAATGACGCGCCTACCAGTGATATATGCTTACCTCCTAATTTTGATTTAAGAAATTCTTCTGCCACATATACGTCCTGATTCATGCGTTGAAAGTCCTGTACGGTAAAATTTTGATACTCACCTTGAGACTGTCCATGTCCACGACTATCATACGTCACTACCGATATATGTGCTTTAAGAAGTTTGGGTATAAGAGAAGCCCAATCACTTTGCGTACGTCCGTACATATGCACAAGTACTACGCCTGATTTTGGTTTTTCAGCCACGTAATAATTACCCGCGAGTTTCCATTTATCAATCGTGATAAGGGTGATTTGTTGGGTGGGTTGAACGAAATTAGGTAATGGTGCGGGTGTGCGTGACATAGATGACGTATGTAATGATGATATATCTTTTTGTATACCTAAGCCAATCCCAATAAGAAGGATCAGTATGATGAGTATAACACTAAAATAATGGAAAGGATGAGTTTTTAATTCTTTATCCTTTACGCGTATGTACATCAGATAAATCACGATTGCTTCAAACCCTATAAATACCGCGCCTACTATGGAGATAAGGGAAAGGTAACTGGTAATACCCACTATAAATCCAATTAACGGAATTACCGTGGGCCAAAACCATGCCCCCTTTTTTATACCTAAATCATACGTAAATGTTTTTTTAAGAAGTAATCCTAATCCTAAAAATGATGTAATGGTCGCAAGAAATCCAAACAGTAACGCGATGAATATGACATACCGAGGAAACAGAGCTTCTAATCCCGCAATAGCTTCAGATGACGTAGATGCGCCACTTGAACCTAGTACGGATACAATAAAGGCGATATATATAAGGAGTACTATAAGCAAAGAGGCGATTACTGCTCCTCGTAAACGTTTCATGTCTTTACCAATACTATCTACTAACTCGGGCATGACTGATGAACCCCACATCGCGAATAGGGCGACTCCATAGGGTAGGAACGCGTTATGAAAAGAAAATGTTCCTGATCCTAAAAGATTTGAAAGATGAAAATGAGGAACGCTGAATACAAACAACACGATAATAATGAGATACATGAGTTCGGTCATGAGAAGTTCTCCAAGATTGACTCCTTCTGAATCAAAGTAGATGAGAAGAGCTCCCACCACAAAGAACGAAAGTACCCCATACTGCAAAGGAAAAGAAAGAAGTTTAGAAAGAAATAACCCTCCAATGGTGAGATAGGCGAGTTGGGTCGCGAGTAAGGAAAGAATATGCGTGAAACTCAATACCTTTGACCATTTCAGTCCAAGATGTATCTTTGTGTACCCTATAAGCCGGTGATTGCCGGGAGTTGAGATAATAATGCGTGAATACGCGAGAAGTGTCACGCCACTTACTATCCCTAACGCAACCAGGTAGAAAATAGTAAGCCAGAATCCCGCGGTAAGAGCGATAAAAGGTAATGCGAAAATACCTACTCCTACAATGGTACCCACGAGCAATGAGATTGGCGACTTATTAAACATTACCTTTAAGTATACAGGAAAATGTATCAAAGAGGTGTGGGTTACTATTCATATTTGACTAGTATTTTATTCCATGGTTAGATATGACTAATAAACCGTGTAGTTTTATAAAAAATTAGGTCAATATAGCAGTTAGTTTGTTGTCTACATATTCCACAAGGGGGAGTGTATGATTCAGCAACAAAAAGTGATTGACCTCGTTTTCATGTCTGTCGGGGTGTTTTCTAAAAGGTATCGATTTCTATCAGCAATAATTGTGGTTTTCATCATTGCTGTAGGAATGTGCTTTATAAGGGAAGCAAGTAGCAGTAGCCAGGTATATGCTCTACCTGTAAAGCCAGTTCATGTGATGACATTTGAAAATGTATTTCAGAATTCGAGAATTCAGACCTCTCGAGAACAAATGACACATTGGCTGTCGAACCATCCACAAAATGAGGTAGTTGCAGTGACGGAATCTTTCCGAGGTAGAGTACTTGATGCAGCTGTTTTGTCGGTGTCTGTCTATTACCGGTAGATTATGAGCGTGTCCGTGAGTAGCTCCTCGTTTCCTTGAAGTAAAAGGAGACGAGGTTTTTTAATATGTATAATTGACTTTCCCCACGTAAGAAAGCAGAATACATGATATGTCATTTTCCGTAGGAATCGTGGGTCTTCCCAATGTAGGTAAATCCACGTTATTCAGATTTTTAACCAATAAACAAGTTGCGTGCGAGAATTATCCTTTTTGCACCATTGATCCTAACGTGGGAGTGGTGTCTGTTCCCGATGATCGTTTAGACGCACTCTCTAAGGTGAGTGAATCAAAAAAAATAATACCCACTATTATTGAATTCGTGGATATCGCGGGATTAGTGAAAGGTGCGCATGAAGGACAAGGATTAGGTAATAAGTTTTTATCACATATTAAATCAGTGGACGCGATCGCGCAGGTAGTGCGTGCATTTTCTGCACCCGAAGTAATCCATGTTGACGGTATTATAAACCCGGTATCAGATGTGACAGTGATTAACCTGGAACTCATTCTTGCTGATGCGGATGTTGCCACAAAACGTCTTAAAGAAATGGAAGGTAAAGCGCGTACTGGAGATAAAGAATCCAAGGAAGCACTCGCAGTGTTACAAAAAGCATATAGCGTGTTACAACAAGAACGTTTTCTTTCGTCAGAAGAGTGGTCTTTAGAAGAAAAAAAAGTATTGAAACAATTTAATTTTTTGACGATAAAACCAATGTTTTACGTGGTGAACGCGGATGATAGTGATGACCCAGGTATTACACTTCCTGGTCCTTACGTCGTAGTGCCTCTTCTTGAAGAACCAGATCTCACGTCACTTATCACTAAAGCATATGAAACTCTTAATTTAGTAAGTTTTTTTACTACTGGGCCTGAAGAAACTCGTGCGTGGACAGTAGAACAAGGGTCAAAAGCACCCCAGGCAGCAGGAGTGATACATACTGATTTTGAAAAAGGGTTTATACGTGCCGAAGTGGTTGGATGGAAGGATCTTGTTGAATTAGGAAGTATCGCAGAGGCTAAGTCAAAAGGTGTATGGAGACTAGAAGGCAAAGATTACGTGATCCAAGATGGAGACGTATGTCATTTTAGATTTGCGTAGTAGCTACAGGATCGCCGAGTATTCTGGGTAGTTTTCTTTAACTAAATTTTTCCAACTCGCAGTTTCATTACTACCACCTAAATCATTTTTATGATACACAAGTAGCACATGAATAGTGTGCGTATTTTTATGCACCGCAACTATACATCTATTTCCTGAACTATGACGAGACTCATGGGTGCCTGCAATTTTAAATTCTGTTTTACATACCTTGATGTCCTTTGAATCACTAATCGTTTCAGCGGTATTTTTCAGGAATAGTAGGTCTATCTGTTCAAATTCTTTTTTTAACACACTCGACGTAAGATTCCATGCTCCTTTATATTTTTTTGCAAAGGATTTTATAAAATGCCTTTGGGCAAAAGGATCAAATATGACTTCATACCTAGTAGATCTCATCTGGGTTTTCTTGCGTAAACAACCCATATGATACTATTTCATTCTCTCGCGCATAAAGATAAGGAAATTGTGTATGGGTAAACTCTACTATATCAGCAGTTTTTTTACCTTTCCATTTTTTCCCAATCTTCCCTATTAATTCACCCTCTTCTTTATTTATTTCAGACAAAGTGGCCTTAGCCCCACTTCGTGTAGGCGTAATTAGCATGGCACCATCGTCAGTATGTATAATGTCTATTTCCCCACCATCATACATCTCATCAATGACTCTGAAATACGCATCAGTCACGGGGCCAAAATGTATTTTGCGATACTGCATTCCACTCATACTTTTCAGATGGTAATAATACCAACTGAAATCAGCAAAATAGAGTAACTTCGCAAGTTTTGTTTTTGGTATTTTCTCCTCATGTCTAAGAAACGCGAGTATCATCTGCCTATACTTTGTATAATTGGGAATCTCCCCACTTTCTAACTCTTCAAAAGATATACCTAATACATCAGACAATTTTTCAAATGTTGACAAGGTAAGTTCTTTTTTACCTTGCTCTATAGCAATGTAGGAAGGTCTTGAAATTGAAAGTTTTTCAGCCATAAACGACTGAGGGAAACCTCGCCCTGTTCTAAGAGTTTTAATGAAGTGTCCGTATTTTTTGCTCATATCATAAGTGTATACAGATATGTAAGAAAGTCAAACACTCTATGTAGGTATTATTTACAATTATTTAATACTACACTTTCTCAAAGATACGTATCACCCGGGCGATGTTTTGCCCTTCTCTATAATGAATGAATGAAGGTAACTCAATGAGCCCTAGATTTTTTGTGTTCACAAAAGGCATGGAAGTATGTCGGTTGGTGTCACTACGTCGAGGGAATACCATCACAATACGTCCATGAGGTATGAGTTTAGTAGACACTGAATTGATCATCCCTTGGTACACGCTACTTAGTTCATCGTTAATACGTGCAATCTCATATGAATCCGCGTGTTCGCGATGAGGACCTAGGTACGGTTCAGTCACCACTGCCCCAATAGTTCCTGGTATTTTTTCACCAATTTTTCGTGCATCACATTGTGAAAGTTTAAAATCCTCCGGGGGTATTTTAAACCATGCAAGATTTTTTGAAGTATAGTCTATTGCTTTATGATCCGCGTCACTCCCCATAAGATTCTTGTATCCCATAAGATGCGCTTCTTGAAGTACGGTCCCACTTCCACAAAATGGATCAAGAAGTAATGCGTGAAAATTATTCACCTGCGCAAGGTTGATCATCATTTGCGCGAGTTTGGGAGGCATGATACCTGTAGAAAGAGGTCTATCTGGTCGTCCCACATCACGAGCAGTATACGCGTCAACATCTTGTACCTCTTTGGTCTGTCCGATATAGACGTTATCCCCATGAATAAATACTGATATGTCAGTACTGGATTCAATTAATTTATTCTTACGAAGTGTACGTGAGGAAATAAGTTTAGATGAAGGAAGAAAACGTACAGAATAGTCACTAAGATCTTTTTTAATATCTCGCATCATGAAGTCTGATGCTTTAGGAGCCTTATCCCATAACGTAAGCCCAAAGGTAAGATTATCATCAACCACACATGAGGTGAGGATTCGTAGTACGTCTTTTTTAATCTGAGATTTTCCCGACTGCCCTAGTGTCGCAACACCCCATTTAATAGTCCCTCCCACGTGCTCAATATGAGGGGTGAATTCAGTAGGGATACTTAGGAGTAGGTATCCTAAAGAGGTGGTATCATGAAGCACCACAAAGTCTACTCCCTGCCTTGTAAGGTAGGAGTGTACCTCTTGGGCGCATAGTTCCTTCTCTCGTCCGAGTATGAAAAAACAGACTTGCCTCTCGCTATGTTTTGTGATATCCTGGGGTCTCATATATATGGCGCAAGAAACGTACTACGAATTATTATACCTAATTGACTCTGGAGTAAAGGACGAGGATGTTGAAGGTGTGTCCTCAAAGGTCAAAAGCATGATAGAAAGGGCAGAAGGAGCAGTATTGGATTCCCTTAGTTTAGGGAGGAAAAGACTGGGATATCCTGTGCAAAAGCAGCGCCAGGGCCATTATCTCCTTATGAATTTCACCATGGATCAGTCAAATATGAAAGGGTTAAACCATGCCCTTACTATGGCGTCTGAAGTTATGCGTCACACTATGGTACTCCGACCTAAGTCATTTTTAGAAAAAAAAGATATACTCCCTGCCATGTTAGAGAAAGAGCGCGAAGCAGCTCACTTAGTGACTATGGAGCGTGAGCCAGTAGTAGTACCTGAATCTGCAGAAATTCAGGAACAGCCCTCCCCGTCTGAAGTGTTTTCCATGGAAGACTTGGATAAAAAACTAGACGAAATTTTAAAAACGTAATTTTAAAGGAGGGAACTACGTATGAATCTTAACAAAGCTATGCTCATCGGTAATGTGACCAAGGACCCTGAAATGCGCACGACGCCAAATGGGCAATCAGTCACGTCATTTAGTATCGCGACAAACAGTCAGTGGACTGACGCAAGTGGACAACGTCAAGAACGAGCTGAATTTCATAATTTGGTTGCATGGGGAAAGCTTGCGGAAACATGCACAAAATATTTAAAAAGAGGAAGTAAAATTTACGCGGAAGGACGACTTCAAACGCGTAGTTGGGATGATCCTCAAGGAACAGGTAAAAAATACAGGACTGAGATTGTACTTGAAACAATGATTATGTTGGATAGAGCTACACAGAGTTCAGACCAAGGAGTGCCACAGGAACCTCAACAAAGTGCTCCCCCTGATGAAGGACCTGCTGATGAAATTAGAGTAGAAGATATACCATTTTAGTTATGATGAATAACAACAGAAAACCGGTAGTGGCGGAAAAAAAAGGATGCTTGTTTTGCCAAGCAGGAGTGAGAGAGGTTGATTTTAAAGATACTGCCTCACTTTCGAAGTTTATTTCTTCATTTAAGAAGATATTGCCACGTCGTCGTACAGGCGCATGCGCAACGCATCAACGAAAATTATCTCGAGCGATTAAACTCGCGCGTGAGATGTCATTACTCCCCGCCCAGTTTATACGTACGCAACAATAACCATAGATACCCATGCTTTCAATGAATGAATTGAAATGTGGGACGGTCTTTAAGTATGAAGGAGAACCCTTTGTGGTTATTCATGCTGTGCATTCGCATATGGGACGTGGAGGCGCTACGTCACGCATTAAAATGAGGAATCTCATTAATGGAAGAGTATTAGAGCGTGGCTACAAGCCTGGAGACAAGATTGAAGAAGCGGATATTTCAAGAAGAAAAGCTAGTTTTTTGTATACTGGTGGAGATGACGTGTATTTCATGGACGACGTGTCCTATGATCAATTCAGTTTTTCAACTGATGTGGTAGGTGAGCATGTTCATTATTTAAAAGAAGGATCAAAGGTAGATATATTATTTTTTGAAGACAGAGCAGTAAGCGTGGAACTTCCCAAAAAAGTAACTCTTAAAATAGCGTCAGCACCAGGTGCGGTAAAAGGAAATACTGCGTCAGGTAATGTAACAAAGTTAGTAACTCTAGAAACAGGATTAGAACTAGGTGTTCCCATGTTTATACGAGAAGGGGAAGATATAGTGGTAAATACTGAAACAGGGGAGTACGTAGAGAGAGTGAATTCATAATTGACGGTTGTTGTAGTATAACGGTGATTTCTATGAGGGAGATAGATGTCGCTTATTTTATGAACAATTTTGACTCTTGGAACGAGCTGAAGAAGAAAATTAATATTGAGAAAAATGAACCTAGCCGTTTTCCGAAAGAGAATGAGGTATGGATGTCTAGTGTAGGAAAAAATATTGGCTATGAGCAAAATGGGTCAGGCGATAATTTTTCTCGTCCCTTGTTGATTATTAAAAAATTTAATAATCATATGTTTTGGGTTGTCCCACTTTCTACAAAACAAAAAGATTTTGATTTCTATTCCAATTATACTGATCCAAGTGGTCAAAAGGTTTCTACAATCCTCGCACAAATGAGATTAATTAGCGTTAAAAGACTGAAAAGGAAACTTTATGAGATACCTGATAAAATTTTTAATCAAATGAAACAAAAGCTTAAATCATTCCTTTAAAATTCGAAACCCCGCTTTTAACGGGGTTTCTCGGAGCCTTACGGCACTTTGTACGCCAAGTATAGCAAGAAGGTAAAAGAAGTCAACGTTGTGCGTGCCTTCAGCTTTGGGAGTCCCTAGCTGAACGGAGCTTACGCTCACACGCACATTAGTAGAATAGCATTGTATGAATTAAATTTGTAGTACTTGTATGTATGTGGCCTCATACAATAATTTGACCTTTATATCTAATCCTGTATACTATGAATACAGTATCGAAAAAGGGCGTCGACCGTTAGGACGATAGCCCTTTTTCATTTTCTTCATTACTTAGAGAAATAATAAAAGGATCTGTTTTGTCTACAAAGACAAAGAAGTTGGTTGATGATCAGTTGACTGAATAGTGTGTATGGGCGATGTCACGGAATGTGATGTCGCCTCTTTTTTATCCCTCAAGTATTCTTCTTTTTGCTTCAGCGATAGTTTTTTGTCGTATTACTTCAAATACCTTGGGATCTTCTTTAAGAGATTTTTTAGCTTGCTCTCTTCCTACTCCAAGTTTTGTATCTTCGAATGAATAACTATTCCCTGCTTTCGTAATGATTCCATGGAGAACCGCACAATCAAGAAGGTCTCCTGATTTAGATATACCTTCGTTGTACATAATTTCAAATTCAGTTTTCTTAAATGGGGGTGCTACCTTGTTTTTCACCACTTTTGCAGTCACAAGATTACCTATCACATTGTCACCTTGTTTCACCTGGGAGCTTCTTCGAACGTCAAGACATATTGAGGCATGAAATTTTAGTGCATTACCTCCAGGCCTAGTTTCGGGATTACCAAAAAATACACCTATCTTATGACGTATCTGGTTTATAAACAAAACAGTGGTGTTACTTTTTGAAATGATGCCTGTAAGTTTGCGTAATGCTTGGCTCATAAGACGTGCTAACGATCCCATTTGCGCATCTCCCATGTTCCCTTCGATTTCAGCTTTTGGAGTAAGAGCCGCAACTGAATCCACTACGATAATATCCACTGCGCCAGAACGTACGAGTGTTTCTACAATTTCTAACGCTTGTTCTCCGTTGTCAGGTTGAGATATGAGTAAGTCATCCACATTCACGCCGATTAACTTCGCGTAGTCAGGGTCTAAAGCATGTTCTGCGTCAATAAAGGCGGCAATACCCCCTGCTTTTTGTGCCTCAGCAATAATGTGAAGCGCGAGGGTTGTTTTTCCTGATGATTCAGGTCCAAATACTTCAATAATTCTTCCTCTGGGGACTCCGAATACTCCAAGCGCAATATCAAGAGAAATAGATCCTGTAGAGATGGCCTCCACTTCCACGCGTTTTATTTCACCCATACGCATAATAGAGCCATCCCCGAATTTTTCTTGTATCAGAGACATGGCGAGGTTTGCTTGTTCTGTTTTCCCGTCTTTTGTGTCTGCCTTCCCTTTTGTTTGTTTATTCATAATGGTTCCCTCCTTCTAATGGTAGATTAGTACTTACTGAGTCTTTCTTTTCTACAAGTATGGTACGTCGTACTACTCGAGTTTTTCCTCGTGTGCTACTCGCACGTACGATAAGCTCATTAAGCCCATACGATACTTCTATTGGTTCATCAAACGTGCCATCAGGGGATGTGGCAACTTCTTGGTTATTGATGAGCACTTTTGAATGGGGGGATGTTTTACCTCGTATGTGAAGTGTGGTGGATCTACTCACCACGTGATCAAGGGGCTCGTAGACTTCTAAGGGAGGGGCTGATACGAGCGAATACACTCCGTATCCCAAGTAACCTATAATGCTAAAGCATGCGATAAAAAAAATCAAACGTCGTAATTGTTGCGTAAGAGGTGTTTTTGTTTCATGACGAGGTGAGAGAAAGCAATTGACCACACTATAGCGTGATTTCACCTTTTCATGCTCATAACAATCAATGAGGTCCTTTTCAGAAATCTTGAAAAGAGTGGCGTATCCTTTTAACCAATTACGTATATATACCTCTCCAGGTAATTGATCATATCTCCCAGACTCAAGCGCAACCACAAACGCATCTTTAATGCGTAAATGGAGCGCGGTAGAACGAATGGAGAGTCCCTCACCCTCTCGGATCTTCTTCAGTTTCTCCCCCAGCGTCTGGGATATCACTAATGATCGTGTCTGAAATATATTCTTCATCTGTTTCTTTAGGTAATAATACTTCTCTAGGTTTGGATCCTTCCGCTGGTCCAATTATATGCTGTTCTTCAAGTAAGTCCAATAACCGAGCAGCCCTAGCGTATCCTACGCGTAAACGTCGTTGAAGAAGAGACGCGGATGCTTTTTGCGCATGCACTACCACTTCTTTTGCTTCTTCATACAATGAATCATCATTATCACTCCCTCCGTGATACGAGAAATGCGTTTCTTCTTCTACTAGAAGTGGATCAAGGTCGTCAGAGAATTCAGCTTTTTGCACACTATGTAAAAAGTCAGTTACCTTTTCGATTTCATTATCTGATAAATACCCTCCTTGTACGCGTTTTGGTTTGGATAATTCCGCGCTGATGTACAACATATCACCTCGCCCAAGAAGTTTTTCTGCGCCACTCGCATCCAAGATGGTGCGTGAATCAACAAGAGACGCAACTGAGAACGCAATACGCGAAGGAATATTTGCTTTGATGAGACCGGTGATTACATTTACTGAAGGTCGTTGTGTCGCAAGTACAAGGTGTATACCAACTGCACGTGAAAGTTGGGCAAGACGTATAATAGCGCTTTCCACTTCTTGAGGGGCGATTGACATAAGGTCAGCTAGCTCATCAATGATGAATACGATGTAAGGTAGTTTTTCTTCAGCCGTCGCATTGTACGAATCAAAGTTTCTTTTTTGATGATGGCTCAATAATTGATAACGTCGTTCCATTTCAGATATCCCCCATCGTAGGGCGCTAATTGTTTTCTTTGCGTCATGTATCACGGGAGTGAGTAAATACGGTATGTTATTGTACATACCCATTTCTACTCGTTTAGGGTCTACAAGGATGAATTTAAGGGTGTCAGGCGTATTCTGGTAGATGAAGCTGATGATGAGACTATTAATTGCCACAGACTTTCCTGATCCCGTAGCTCCCGCGATAAGAAGATGAGGCATACGTCCAAGGTCCGCGTAATACGGATTACCTGCCACGTCTTTACCCAATGGTATTGTTATATTCGACGACCTATTTTTGAATTGTGGGTGTGTAAGAAGATCTCGCAATGTGACGGTCGCGACTGTTTCATTGGGTACCTCAATGCCTACTAATGATTTACCAGGTATAGGAGCTTCAATGCGTATTGGGTGTGCGGCAAGCGCAAGAGAGAGATCATTCTGAAGTGCGACTATACGAGAGAGCTTTACTCCCTCAGAAGGTTTTAATGTGTATTGGGTCACTGTAGGGCCTACGTTTACTGCTCCCATTTCTACGTCTATTCCAAATTGTTCAAGAGTACGTGCTATTTTTTCTTGCCCTGCTTTAATGTCTCCTGAAAGAGGTTCATCTCTTACGTTAGAAAGTAAATCAATAGGCACTTCTAATTTAATACGTACTCGTTTTTTAGGTAACACTTTTTCAAGAATCGTGCCTTTAGTAGATCCAGTTCCCTCAGCGATCTCCTCTTGTTCGATCTCTTCCATTATTTCTTCATCATTCCCTCCAAGGATACTCCTAGACGCGAATTCAGGATTCTCCATATCCATACTTTCACGTTTTGAGAATAACCGCTTGTTAAGACGGACAAGAGTCATGACTATGTTTTTTACAAGTATTGCGGTCCATGTAAGGGTGTGAAGTATAAGTGAGAGTTCAAGTTCAAGGCTAAGAAAGAACGCGCCTAACGCGAGTATGAAAAGAAGTACGTAAGACGCCAGTCCTCCTAAGTAGGTAAGAAGAGGATGCGCAAGGTAGTTACCCAAAGTACCTCCATGGCTGCTCAACCCAAATGACACCACTGCAAGAACGTAGAATAAGGGGGTCGCTATGAGTTGTATGAAGGGAGGATAGGGAGGGTCAGATCTAAAACACGCGATTACTCCCATGGTTAACACAAAGGGAAGTACGTACGCGGACGCGCCGAACGCGTACGCGAGTCCCATAGAAAGATATATACCTATAGATCCTGCGGAGTCCGCCAGGCTTAATGATACAAGAAAGAACACTATCAAAAGACCTATAATAACAAGCGCTTTATGTGTTTCTGGTTTAAGTGGAGATGAAGGCTTGTTGTGGTCAAGTGAACGCGAGCCGAGTGCGGTTAGTGTGGTATGCCGTCGGCGGTATGCCATGCCTATAGTGTATCACGTTTACACTCTTTCAGGGGATGGTTCTGTGTAATGCGCGTGAGGTTGATCAGTATGATTTACGGAAAGAGGAACGCCACGTATTCCTGTTCCTGCAGGGATGAGTCTGCCTATAATCACGTTTTCTTTAAGACCTCGTAATTTGTCTACTTTACCCGTGATTGCCGCGTCTATAAGAACCTTGGCAGTTTCTTGGAATGAGGCTGCGGAAAGGAATGAAGAAGTGGAGAGTGATGCTTTGGTAATACCGAGTAAGAGAATATCATATATCGCAGGCGCGCCATTACGTAGTTTCATTTCTTTATTCGCTGCGACTACTTGGATGTGCTCTACCGTATCTCCAGGAAGGAAATCAGTATCTCCCGCGTCTTTTATATATACCCTTGAGAACATCTGCCTCGCAATAATTTCTACGTGCTTATCATTGAGTTTTTGTCCTTGGCTCGCATAAATGGATTGAATTTCTTTGACAATGTATTTCTGAGCATCCATTTTACCTTTAAGGGTGAATAATGATTGAAGATTCACGTTTCCTTCCGTGAGTTGATCTCCCGGGCCTACGAGTTCACCATTTTTCACATACATACCAAATCCAGGAGGTACTATGTAATCACGAACCTCTTTACTCTCTCCTTCTCCATGAGACACACGGATTGTCTTCTGCTGCTTGTCCGCATCAAGAATTTCAATAGTACCCGCGATATCTGAAAGTACCGCTCCTTTTTTAGAGATTCTATTCTCAAATATTTCTTCCACGCTAGGAAGTCCTTGTACAATATCTTGGCCTGCGACTCCCCCGGTATGGAACGTACGCATAGTAAGTTGCGTACCAGGTTCTCCAATACTTTGTGCCGCAATAATACCTACCGCAGTACCTAATGCCACTTCCTTGTTGTACCCAAGGTCATATCCATAACATTTCTGACATACACCTTGTTCTGATTCGCAGGTGAGTGTACTTCGAAGTACCAATGAATCAAGATCAGCTTTTACGAGTAATGGTAAAAATGCGTTCGTTATAAGGGTACCTTTTTTAATGGATACTTTTCTCGCACCTTTCTCTTTTATATCTTCAAGAGGCACTCTTCCCCATGCACGTGATGCGATAGTTTCACCCATAGCTTCACTTTCTTTTTTAGTGATAGTGATCCCTTCTTCAGTATGACAATCTTCTTCATTTATTACTATATCTTGCGCGACATCAATAAGTCGGCGAGTAAGGTATCCCGCGTTTGCGGTACGGAGTGCGGTATCAGTAAGACCTTTACGTGCTCCGTGTGTTGATACGAAAAATTCAAGTACATCAAATCCTTCTTTAAAGCTTGCTTTTACAGGAAGTTCAATGGTATCTCCTGCAGGGTTAGTGACCAATCCTTTCATACCCATCATTTGAGTCACCTGGCCCCATGATCCACGAGCTCCAGAATCAATCATGAAATACGCGGGATTATCTGAATATTGTGAAAGTGTTTTTTTCACCATGGACGTTACTTCTTCTTTCACTCGTGCCCATGTTTCAACAATTTTCGTATGACGTTCATCTTCAGTAAGTAATCCTGTTTCGTATTGTTCTTGAGTTGTTTTAATTTCTTCATCCGCTGCCACAATCAATTCACGCTTTCCTGGCACAGGAGGAAGATCATTCATGCCCCAACTAATGCCTGATTGCGTCACGTATTTGAACGCGAGTGCCATAAGGGTATCCATGAACGCGACAGTTGCTTCAGTGCCTTCTTTTTCGAATATTTGTGCGATTAGTTTGTTTACCTCTTTTTTACCCATAAGCGTATTCACGTAAGGGAAATTATGAGGAACCTGTTCATTGAATATGACTCTACCTACCGTAGTTTCGATCATTTCATCCTTATGTAACACCTTTATAGGTTGACGAAGGGTAATATGTTTAAACTCGTACGCGAGTTTTGCTTCTTCACCAGAACTAAATGCCTTAGGATGCACCTCTTTTGTTTCAATGCTTGTCAGGTAATAGATACCTAAGATGATGTCTTTACTTGGTGCGACAACCGGTTCACCTGTCGCAGGTTTAAGAAGGTTTTTCGCAGATAACATTATTTCTTTTGCTTCCCACTTTGCTTCTTCAGTAAGAGGTACGTGTACTGCCATTTGGTCACCGTCAAAGTCCGCGTTAAACGCCGTACATACCAAAGGATGTACTTGGATAGCTTTTCCTTCTATAAGGACAGGTTGGAATGCTTGGATACCAAGTCTATGCAATGTTGGTGCTCTATTAAGAAGTACGTGTGTTTTAGACGTAATTTCTTCAAGAATATCCCATATCTCAATCTTGCCACTTTCGATATATCTGTTTGCGGATCTCACATTATGCGCAAGTTCTCGTTTTAAGAGTTGAGAAATAACAAAAGGTCTGAATAATTCAAGCGCAAGTGTTTTAGGAAGTCCGCACTGATGAAGACCGAGTTTAGGACCTACTACGATGACACTTCGTCCTGAATAATCAATTCTTTTACCTAAGAGGTTTTGTCTAAATCGTCCCTGCTTACCTTTAAGCATATCCGCGAGAGATTTGAGTTGTCTTTTTTGTCCCGTAGACGCGGTAATAGTTTTTCCATGACGAGCAGAATTATCAAGTAACGCATCAACTGCTTCCTGCAACATTCTTTTCTCGTTTCTTGAAATAACTTCAGGCGCGTTTAATTCAACGAGTTTTTTAAGTCGGTTATTACGGTTGATGACTCTTCGATACAAATCATTAAGATCTGATGTCGCGAATCGTCCTCCATCAAGTTGCACCATTGGACGTAAATCAGGAGGGATCACGGGAAGGATGGTAAGAATCATGGAATCAGGTCTGATGCCATTATGAAGTAATGTTTTAAGGAGTTTTAATCTTCGTACGTCTTTACGTGCTTTCACGGTATCATTGGCTCCTATCGCGAGTTCATCTAATTTTTCAATCTCTTTTTTAAGTTCAAAATGCTCTAAAAGAAATCGAATTGCTTCCGCGCCTATGGATGCTTCAAAAATATGTCCGTACTTTAATGACAGATCTTGAAATGCGTGCTCTGAAATGATTTTCTGTATTTTTAATTCTTGTAATTCTTTTAACGCGGAATCAAACGCAGCTTCAAGATTTTTTTTCTTTTCTTCTTTTAATACTGCAGGTAACGCATCATCATTTTCAAGTGTTTTACTCTTTGTTTTGTATTCTTGTCGAAGTTGTTCAACCGTTGCTTTTTTAAGACCATCATCTACTTTTATAATTATGAAATTCGCGAAGTAGATTACCTTTTCTAATTCTTGCACTGAAAGATTAAGTACTAAACTTATCTTTGAAGGAATACCTCGTAAAAACCAAATATGTGATACAGGAGCCGCAAGATTGATATGTCCCATTCTTTCTCTGCGTACTATCGCACGTGTCACTTCAACACCGCACTTATCGCATATGATCCCTTTGTAACGAATACGCTTGTACTTTCCGCAATAACATTCCCAATCCTTGGTAGGACCAAAAATGCGTTCGTCAAAAAGACCTTCTTTTTCAGGTTTCTGTGTTCGGTAGTTGATAGTTTCCGCCTTACTTACTTCTCCATATGACCATGCGAGAATATCATCAGGTGATGCGAGTTTAAGCCGTATCGCATCAAATCGAATTTCTTCCTCTTTATGTTGAAGAGGAGAAGAAATGAACATAGGAGATCGTACCTGTGTATGATCGTCTTTGGTGTGCGTGGTTGTTTCGATGTGGATCATAATGATTATTTCGCCATTACGGGCTTAGTTTTAGATGAAGAGGGCTCTATTTTTTTACCGTCTTTCATGAGTTCTACATCAAGACATAATCCTTTTAACTCACGAGTAAGCACGTTGAATGATTCTGGTATGTTTATTTTGCTTATAGGCTCACCTTTGATGATGGATTCATATGCCTTAGATCGTCCTGGTACATCATCTGATTTAATGGTGAGAATTTCTTGCAATGTATGCGCCGCGCCGTACGCTTCAAGAGCCCATACTTCCATTTCTCCGAATCTCTGACCTCCGAATTGCGCTTTTCCACCAAGAGGTTGTTGCGTGACAAGTGAGTAAGGACCAATTGATCGTTGATGTATCTTATCTTCAACAAGGTGATTTAATTTAAGCATGTAGATAAGTCCTACGGTCACGCGTTGATCAAATGCCTCTCCTGTTCTTCCGTCTATAAGGGTGAATTTACCATCTTCAGGAAGATTCGCTTTTTTAAGTTCTTCTTTGATAATTTCTTCAGTTACTCCGTTAAGTACGGGAGTTGCGACTTTGTATCCAAGAAGTTTGGCAGCCATACCAAGGTGTGTTTCAAGTATTTGTCCGATGTTCATACGAGAGACCACTCCAAGAGGACTCAAGATTATATCCACAGGAGTACCATCGGGAAGGAATGGCATTTCTTCCATAGGCACGATTCGTGAAATAACTCCTTTGTTACCATGACGTCCCGCCATCTTGTCTCCTACCTGTACTTTACGCATGTTCGCGATAGTAACCTGGATTGATTTAAGAACACCAGTATTTAATTTATCACCTTGATCACGTGAGAATACTTTTACGTCGATAACTTTTCCATGTTCTCCATGCTCAAGGTACATAGATGAATCACGTACATCTTTTGCTTTTTCTCCAAATATGGCTCTAAGAAGTTTTTCTTCTGCGGATAATTCAGTTTCACCTTTGGGAGTGATTTTTCCTACTAATATATCTCCTGAAGATACTTCAGCACCTATACGTACCACTCCTTCTTCATCAAGATCTTTTAATTTTTCTTCACTTACATTAGGAATATCCCGAGTTACTAATTCAGGACCAAGTTTTGTTTCACGTACATCTATAGAATAATCTTCAATATGGATAGACGTATATCGATCATCTTGTACCACTCGTTCTGAAATCAAGATCGCGTCTTCGTAATTACCACCTTCCCATGAAAGAAACGCCACTACTATATTTTGACCTAACGCAAGTTCTCCTTTATCAGTAGACGCGCCATCCGCGAGTACGTCTCCTTTTTTAACAATCTGTCCTCGTTCTACTACAGGCTGCTGATTAAGACAGGTAGACGCGTTGGAGCGTTGGAACTTACCTAATGCATACGCTTCCATGTTTCCATCTTCTTCTCGTATCACTATCTTATTTGATTGTACTTGTATAATTTCACCACCATTACGTGCGATCACTGTTTGCCCTGAATCATAGGCCGCGCGCATTTCAACTCCTGTTCCAACGACTGGAGCTTGAGGACGAACACATGACACTGCCTGACGTTGCATATTCGTGCCCATAAGTGCGCGTACCGCATCATCATGTTCAAGAAAGGGGATAAGGGAGGTGGTGACTGACACGATTTGTGAAGGAGACACATCCATATAATCAACCGCGCTTGCGGAAATGACCGTAGGTTCTCCAAATACTCTCGCTTCTACGCGATCATGCACGAAGTACCCTTTTTCATCTAAAGGGGTTGTTGCGGCGGTGGTAGTGAATCTCTCTTCTATAAAGGCATCCATGTACACAATTTCTTTAGAAACATGTGAACGTGTGATCCCATCTTTTTCTTCATGTACTACTTTTCTGTAAGGGGTTTCAATGAATCCAAATTCATTCACGCGTGCATAGGATGAAAGATGACCTACAAGACCAATGTTTGGTCCTTCAGGAGTCGCGATAGGACAAATACGTCCATAATGCGTGCGATGCACGTCACGAACATCAAATCCCGCGCGTTCTCGTGAAAGTCCTCCAGGTCCCATGGCAGATAATCGTCTTTTATGTTCAAGTTCCGCAAGAGGATTGGTTTGATCCATGAATTGAGAAAGCTGGGATGACATGAAGAATTCTTTGACTGCTCCTATCACAGGTCTTGCGTTAATGAGTTGGTTAGGAGTGAGAGTTTGCACATCCAAGGTAGACATTCTGTCTTTCACAATACGTTCCATACGTGCAAGACCTATTCTGAATTTGTTTTGAATGAGTTCACCGACAGTACGTACGCGTCTATTACCAAGATGGTCAATATCGTCCGCTTCTTTTTGTGTATTATTTAATTCAATAATTCGTTTGATAACTGCCACAATATCTTCTTTTCGAAATACCCTGGTTGTTTTGTCATTGGGTATATCAAATCCAAAACTTTGATTTATTTTGTATCTACCTACTCTTCCAAAATCATAACGATCAAAGTTAAAAAACATTGAGAAGATAAGGGACTGCGCGTTCGAGGTAGTCGCAAGATCTCCTGGTCGTATTCTTTTGTATACTTCCTTAAGACCTTCTTCGGTATTTTTTGACGCGTCTTTTCCAAGAGTGCTTTCTATGTAGTTTAGATTCGCGTTTGTATCTATGTCTTTGAATAGATCAAGAATAGTTTCATTCTCGCTGTACCCAAATGCTCGTAATAATGAAGTAACCGCAACTTTTCTTTTTCTATCTATTTTTACCCATATCACGCCATTACCGTCTGTTTCTAATTCAAGCCATGCGCCTCTATTAGGAATAATTTTTGCGCCGTAAAATCGTCGTCCCTTAAGAAGTTCTGACGTAAAAAATACTCCCGCGCTTCTTATAAGCTGGGACACAATGACACGTTCGATACCATTAATGATGAACGTACCTCTTGGAGTCATTAAAGGAAAATCACCAAGATATATTTCTTGTTCTTTTATTTCCCCTGTTTTTTTATTCATTAATTTTGTTTTTGCGCGTAGCGCTGCTTCAAAAGAAATGTTTTTTGATTTGGAGGTTACCTCATCAAATTTTGATTCGTCCAAATAATAATCAGTGAAATACAATTCAAGATCTCTCCCCGTGAAATCTTTGATAGGGGATATTTCATCAAACAATTCTTTGAGTCCTTCCTTAATGAACCAGTTGTAGGAGTCCTTTTGAACTTCTATAAGATCGGGAAGGGGAAGGCTTTCATGGCGAGAGCCAAAATACTTACGTTCGTCAACATGAGTTTTTGAAGTGGGAGCGTGTGGCATAGATTTGGCTAAAATCACAAAAAACCCATGGCCCCCTGCCTTTGATCAGCATAGGAGCTGGGTTAGAGATTGATTAGGTTAACTGGTTGAGAGATATCCCCAGGGACGCATGGGGGGAAGTCTAGGCTAATATGTAAATAAAAATTGAACTTGCATTCGTGCGAGAAATTTGTATGCCTGACCTTACTCCAATGTACACGTTAGAATCACCTTACCGAGAATCAGATACCTTGTCAAGGATGAGGGAGATAGGATATCCACAGGGTAACACTATCTAGTAGGACATATTTCTTACAATGGGTAGAGGGGGTATATGAAGCAAGAGTTGACATAATATATGCTATATGGCAATATAGATTTATTGTTCCTGCGTTCATTGAGATTTACACTCGAGATGATGGAGGTATATATGTTTGCCACATTAGAGATTGTTCGTCGTGGCGGAAAATTTGTATTATGGTTTGCCTCAGAAAATTACGCAAATGATTTTCTGGTATTTCTTGAGATGTATTCGTTAGAAGCGGGTAGCGAATATCGTTATGTTGATTATTTTCATTATGATCAACAGATAAATAAGGTAGACACACTCATATTCGTGCGTGGGGTTTGTGTGCGCCTTGATATATTGGATGTTATCGCTATGTCCGCAGCGATTTGTGATGTACGTCGAGCACTGCCACCGTGCGTGCCAGAGAGGTGGGTTGATGATTATCTTTTTAGCGCATCATATATTCCAATGATCGGGGTTGAGAAAGGTGCTATCTCGTTTCAATTCTCACCTGAGGAATTACCACAACGTATTGTGCCGAGTGTAAGGGACTTAGTAAGAATTGTGCACACACCTATGGGACATCCGGAATATCTAGGGAAGATTATGAGAGTAAAGAATATCGAGGATAACCAAGTGTATCTTGTAGACCCAAATGAACATATCGGGATAGTCAGTCAAGGTGTTGAAGCGTATCCACGTGAGTATGCAGAAATCGTTATCACGACGAATATAGAAGGTGTGATGAAAATCTATGGAGGGTGATTAGGGGTACACGAGTTAAGCATGAAATTGCTTAGCTCGTTTTTAATTGTGTATAAAATTGAACAAGGGGGTAGAAGTAGCTAGATTGACGTAGATTCATTTTTATGATTAGTATAATAACTATCGGAGGCTCATTGAATGTCGGGATGCATCACCTAGGAGGTTTTTATGCACGGGTTAGTCCAGGTATATACGCATTATGGGAGATTATCGTTGATATTTGCATCACGCGAATACGCTGATCAATTTGCGCGGTTTGTTGGATTCTATGTGCATGAATCTGGTAGAGAATATAAGTATATTGAGTATGGATTCGTTGATGGGTCTAAGGTGAGACCGATTAGTGATCTACATGCTGATGATGGCACAGTAGTGCATACGCGTCTTAATGCGGAGCACATTGAGGCGATGTCAGCAGCATTGTGTGATGTGCGACAAGCGCTACTACCGAGTGTGGAAGCGGAGTACAATCGGAGCGCGATATACATGCCGATGGTAGGGGTAGAGAATGGAGTTATCTCGTTTCACTTTCTCCCTTCTCAATTGCCACCACGGATTATTCCTGAAGTAGGCGATGTGGCACGAGTGGTGGGCAAGATTGGTTATGAGGGTGTGTCTGTGAGAGTTGAGAGGATTAAAAATGGGCTGTTTTTTCTCTCATGTATGCCTGGATATTTCAATCAGCCGATTGAAGTTTCCAAGGATCATGTCATGAAAATTTGTGACATGATGAAGACACTTTCAATCTCCATGACCGTGTAAGAATAATACGAGTTAGGCACATAGCTGTCTAACTCGTTTTTAATTGAATATAAAAAAAGAGTAGAATTATGCATTCTACTCTTAGCACGCTAGAGCGGGCTATCTAATACCTTGCTACGCAACATGTTGATTGCTGCGTTAGTTTCACCCTCCTTTATTGTTATTCCTGTCCCTATACCATGAACTCTGTTTTTCACGAGAACTTCCACATGAAAGTGTGTCTCATCATTTATGATTAATTTTCTTACCACGCGATAACGAGGATTTACTCTGTAAAGAGTGAACACCTTGTTTTTGAGAATGGTTTTTGGATGCCCGAACCTTCTCATTGTTAAAATGGTATCCAATCGACACAGGATAAATCTTTGTATGAACAGTTCAGATTCTCGAATTCCTCTATCAATATCAATTGCCCCTATAAGCGCTTCAACCGCTCTTCCTATGATATGTTCTCGTGGTCTGCTTCTTTGTGGGCGATTAAAGATGAGCTTTTGATCAGCCACGACATACTTGACGATATTCATTTGATCACCAATACACGATAGAGCATCATTTTTCACTAATTCAGATCGCAGCTCAGTCATTATACCCTCCCCAAAATAATAAGGGAGCTGTATGAGATGTCTGGTAACTACGTAATCAAGTGTCGCATCACCAAAGTGTTCTAACCTTTCATTGTCGTAGCTACACCGTGCAGTATGATCGGTGAGTGATTCTTCCAGTAGGTATATATCCTTGAAAGTTACGCCGATTACTTGCTGAAAACGATGAAGCTCTTTTTTTCTCTCGTAGGTGAGGTCTTCCATCCATAGCCTCCTTAGTCTATGTGGTTAAGAAAGTAGTCATGTTTTTTCAAAGAGATGATGAGATAAACATACATATATGTAGCATATATGCGTTACTTGTCAATGATAAGTTGGGGCTATTAAAAAAGACCCACGTACATCTGTGGGTCTTGCTCTTCTTATTCTTTGATCACTTTCTGAATGTGTAGTAACTGATCCATGATATTCAATCCACAACCTTTATATGGTTGTTGTGCCTTGAGGATGAACCGCAGAGGCTCGTCATGAGTACCACTCAGGAGTTGATTTATGAGTTTGTGAGCATGAATAAGATCACCTTGAAGCGTCAGGATAGAGATAACTTCTAAGCGGTCTGCAATCTCCTGAGCAAATTTTTTCCAAGGATTTTTTGATTGCAGAAGCATGGTAAGAGGATGCCGTTTATCTTCCCATGTCATGAAGTTAATATGTCCAAGAATTCGGGCACATTTACTTAATGTATGAAACCCTCTCACAGGATAGGGCCATAGTGTGCCTCTATCCCACGCAATTTTAGGTCGCCATAAAGGCTTAATGAATACTGCGTCTGGGAAAAGCAACGCGCCATGAGGATTATTCTGTATACTCCTTGAGAAATCACCTTTGATTTCAAATTCATCAGGAGAGCATGCAACACATCCTTCCGGCATTACTTCGTTATATATTCCATGCTCATCACGGAAGAAAAACATCCATTCATTCACGCCACCTATTCCTGGTTCCTGCCCTCTTATATATGTAGCGATCCAATCATCTTCAAATGAAATTTCTATACGAGGATCTCTGTGATGCTTAGTCCAAGAGAGATTTACTTCTGTTTCATCAAAAAAACTGGCATGAAATTCTGAGGGCATATTACGACTTCCTGCATATACATCTGGGTCTGTTCGCAGATTTGTTTTATTAACCATCACATATTCCACTAATCGTATTCCCATCTCCTGACGAGAAATAGTTTTGTGTAGAACGACCCTGCCATGGAAATGAGACATTATGTCATTCTTAATAGTGTAGCTCTTATGCATTGCGTGAGACACCACAAACACATCAACATTCTCAAATCGCCCTATCATACATGACTCCTTGTCAAAGATTGGTATTGGTATAGTTGCCCAATTAGCTCTACTTATATGACGTATACCCATATATGTCAAATAGAGTGGGGTATACAATAAAAGAGCCCCGGACTTCTCACGTGGTGTGAAAAGCCGAGGCGTATTGTTGTTTTCAACTGTCATGCTTCCCCAACGATCGTGTTATCGGGTAAGGACAAGCGATCTCGTGCTGCTTCCATCTCCTGAAGAACTTTTGTGGGCAGTAATGCAAGCCCACCCCTTCCAATGGCGTCTTTTCGTCCCATTTGAAGAAGGGCGTCAGCTGTGTACTCCTCCCTTCTTGTATCAAGTAGAAGCATATTCAACACTTCTCGTGTGGGAAGGCCAATCGCGCTGTCTACATCTGAAACCAGGGTTATCATTTGTCTTTTCGCAATTGAGACATTCTCACTCAAGCGAATTGTCTCAACAGTAGTTTTCATGCGATCAAGCTCCATCTCCGCGAAGTCTAAATCATTTCGGAGCTGACGTGCGACGGCGATTTGATCCTCCGCGAAATTTCTAAACAGCAACGTGCGTTCTCTGTGGTTCACCACGAATGATGCAGCTTGTCGTTGTGCTGCGACATCATCGCTTTTGATGAAACGATCAAGCTCCGTACTGAACTCAAGAGCCAATGTTTCTTCCGTTTCTGCACGTTCCATATTTAGGCGATATTCTGCTTGTATACTTGCAAGAGCATCGCGTAACATTCCTACGCCCCTTGCTTGTGTTTCTACAAGCTTTTGAGCTTTCTCAGTATTGCTGAGAGGGGTGTGCAGACGAAGACCGGTGGAGACCCATTCTATCATGGCCTTTGATCGAGGGAAGCCATTTCGGTAGTCACGCACAAGGAACAAACCGCTTGCTCCAAGAATGGCAAGCTCGATGATCCCTTCTAAGAATCCGATTATCATCGTATCCTCCTGTGAGGTGTCCTTACAATGAAACGCGGTTGCGTAGGTCAAGTACTTGTAGTCTTCCTTGGGCAAATTCTTCACTTACTGGGCGAAGTCCCACACGATTAATATCGTAGTGCCCAAGTGCTTCCTCAATAGCATTGAGTGCGGATACGCGGTCAAGCTCTTCTCTTCCTGATCGGCGCGTAGTTTTTTTCAGATCCTGTTCACTTTGAGGAATTTTTCTTCCATCAACCTCTGTCACTCTGCACTCAAGCTTACAATAAATGACCGTTCCTGGTTTATACTGACTTTCGGCTTTTTCGGCGTTTAGCGTAATTCTAACAATATGTTCCTTGCTCGCGAGCACAAATTGCTCGCTTTGATGTTGTACATCAAGAGTCGCATGTGGTCGCGGGTAGAGTGGAGGATAAATTCCCCACAATGCTCCAAATGAGAATCTCAGCGAATCTTCTTCGGCACGGTGGACATGTGGAGTATCTCTACTCATCACCTTGTGGCTACGTTTCATCGGCCACATGACTACCTCCTTGTCTTTTCCGTAAATTATCAAGAACGCCACGACTATCAAGTGATACATCAGATAATGCGACGTTGTGTGAAGCGTGAGTTTTGGCTTTGCGTTCTTGATGATTTTTAAAAGCTTTCCTTACATTAAAATTCAACAGGAGCATGAGTAAAGCAAGGAGTATGAGCGGAACAGCACCTGGTAAAAGGCACAGTGCTACAAGATATGTTCCTGGCTTTCCCCATTGCGCGTGATACCAACGGAATTGTTTGTTTCGATCGTGCCCGCTCCTCCCTCTGTTATTTCTCCATCGTGATCGTAAGTAGAATGCACACACAAAAAATTGGATGGTGACAATATACCAATAGATAATTGGAGTCCACTCAATATATTTTTCTACAACAGGAGGAATATGAGGATGCGCACGTGACATCACTACATTGATCTGAGTGATGAAACTGTCACTTGAGACGTGCGCCCATGTGTCACTGAGCATCATAGGCAAAAAACCTGGTTTGAGGTGTAGAGTGGTGTCATTCACCGCAGTCAAGAATTTTTTCTTATCCTCATCCCCTGCTATCGCGCTATACCCGACTCTAAGTCCTAGTACTGAAACGACAAGTGGTTTTATCTGTATCCCCTTGTCATGCGCATCGCGTAAGTATGCTCCTATCTCATATGCGAGTTTGTCACTTTCTGAATTAGTCTTATCTTGTTCCGATTTTGATGCTCCCAGAAGTACGTTTCTTCTGAACACCTCATACTCATGTTGATCGTTATACGATATTATCGAAAAGAGGAAGTGCGTGAACACCAAGATTATAGCTACGCATACTCCCCCTCCCGCAGGCCACCAGAATAACGTTCCAGGTGGTTGTTCCTCGTTCATACGACCCCCCTTCGGTGGCTATTTCAAAAACAGCGTTGAAAACGCTTGTAGTTTCTCAATAACCGTTTGTGCTCGTTCTGGGGTCAGCTTATCAAGAAACGCTTTAAGACTGGTGAACCTGGTCGCAGGAAGAGAAAACTTCAAAGAAAATCCATTTCCATCATCACTTGTTTCAACCGATATTTCAGGTTTGACGTTGATCCCGCCGTCAATAGGCGTGACCGTGATCTTGAACTCATTCTTCGCACCTTCATCACTTGTCATAACCGCAGACAGCTCAATCTTACTCATGATACTCCTCCTTCGTCCCTAAGGACTATGTGGTAAATAGTTTGTCAAAAAAGCGTATTAGTACACAAAACGATTTAACCATTAACATACTTATTTGTCAATCTATTTTTATAGAGTACACAGATTGAGTGATAAAAAAGAGGGCACCTGGTGATTTAACCAGATGCCCATTCATTTATTGTCGTTCTTTTAATCTCTCAAGCACGACACGAGACTCATCAATATCATAGTTTGAAATAGAGGCGATTGCGTGTGATTTTACACCACGCGCAACCCACCACTCATGAATCGCATCCCGTATATATCCCTTTGAGCGGACTATTGAGAGTGCGATGATCGGAGCCCCACCAGGCATGATGAGTAGAAGAAATAGTGTGGTAAGACTCAGCAGAGGGAAACGAAACCATGTTCTATCATGAATCGCATCATCTAAAACCCAGCAAAAAGATGCGATAAATTGCCAGATGAGTAGGTACAAAATGCCATAGAACTGACTGGAATGAAGTTCCTTGATTTGGATTGGTTCAAGTAGCGCTTTTTTATTTATTTCATACAGCGATGGTGGTTTCATCGTTCCTGATATAACCGCTATCAGTTTTGCCGTATTTGAAGGTGATTTGATGAAGCGTTGCCACTGTTGATTTTTTTCCATGGACGCAATAGGGCCTGGGATTCCAAGTGATGGATGGATCTCTGCTTCTGCAATAAGCTCCTTATTCATTTTCAGTACGGTGAGTACTGAAACCCCATGTCGATGACGGTCAAGTATATATTGTCCGATCGACTTAGCCGATGAATATTCAACCGTACTTTTCACCTGGTACCCCCTACCTGCTGCGGTAAGGTACAAGGCATCACAAAATGATATATACGCCTTGTCGTAGTTCTGGAACTCTTCGAGACTATTATTATAGGCAACACCTTCATACCACCCCATCATCCCGCCTATAATACCCCATACCACTAAGGCAATTCCTGCTGATTTGAGGGCAATAGACACATATGCCGGTTTCATGTTATCTCCTTAGTGAGGTGATTATTCTCCTCGTCGGTTTCGTAGTTTTTCCAGTACTACCTGTGAGTCAATAGTGGTTGATGGTTCATTGTTATGCGTTATGAGTCTTTGTGATTCTTTTTTTTCAGCTCGCCATGTTCGTATGTCAGTTATAATACGAGAAGAGCTGAACATGCACGCGATTCCTAGTATGGCTAAACCGCAAGGTAAGAGAAGAAGTAAGAAGAGGTAGGTGGCATAGTCGTTCCAAGCAAACTCATACCATCGAGGAGGGTCTATTTTATCGGATAAGAGGATAAAATACATGATAGGCGAACATATCTGGAAAAAGAGCACCATGATACTCACATAAAATGAATAAGGGTGAAGCCATTTTTCTTGCTCTTTTTTCTCGTGAGGTTTCTCTATCTCAAATTGGGGTGGTTTGATCTCCCCTTTCATAACTCCTATAAGAGAGTTCGAAGCAATATCTGAACCAATGAATCGTTTCCAATAGTCATTTTCATCCATGATAACTGCCGCGTCAGGTATTTTCATCGCAGGGTGAACGTTGCTTTCTTGTATACGTTTTTGAGCCCCGCTAATAATAGCTGATAAGGGAAGTCCTTTCGCATGCTCTTCAAAAAGATACTGTCCCACTATTTTACCTGGCATGTACTCTGAACTGTCTTTTACGTCATCTACTCTCCCCGAAGCGGCCAAATACAGAGCATCACGGAAAATAGCATATTCCCACATTTCTAGGGTACTCGTAGTTGTATGCTCCACATATTTGTGGTATCTGTTACTCTCTTCCATATTAATGAGCCAAAAGCTCACCACCGAGGCCACACACGTAACTATGATGCCAAAGAAAATCGTGTCTCCTAAAATACCACGTGATATTTTCTCGTTCATGTAGCACCCCTTTTTATAGAGAGAAACTGATGATTACTCTTATTTTCAAGAAGCAATTTGATTACTATCTTTTATCATTATTTCTCAAATATGTCAAAAATGGGGAGATGTGTATACCAAAACAGCCACTCTTTGAGAGTGGCTGTTTCTTCAATTAAGGTTATACCTTGATCACTACCGGGAGAATCATGGGCCTTCGTTCTGTTTTTTGGAACAAATATGCCCCTATATCATCACGAATATGCGTACGTATGGGAGTCCAATCTTCTATCTTTTTTTCATTGTATGAATTGATGATCTGTTTGGTCTTGTCCTTAGTTTCTTGTATCAAACGATCATTACCCTTCATATATATGAATCCACGTGAGATTATGTCTGGTTCTCCTATAATTTTTTGAGTTTGGTTATCAATGGTTACGATAATCACGAACATACCATCTTGTGCCATGACTTGTCTGTCACGTAATACCACGTTTCCAATATCACCTACACCTAATCCATCCACCATCACGTAATTGATAGGTATCTTTATCTTTGATACTTTTGCGGTATCTTTGGTGAATTCAAGAATGTTTCCATTTCCCATTTTAAAGATTCTGTCTTCTTCAATTCCTAATTCATGCGCGAGTTGGGAATGTCGCTCAAGCATGTACCTTTCTCCGTGTATGGGGATGAAATATTTAGGACGTATGAGCGCGATCATGAGTTTAAGATCTTCTTGATGTCCATGACCTGATACGTGTACTCCGAATATCTGATTGTAGATTACTTTCGCGCCTAATTTGAATAACGAGTTCATGAGGTTTTGTACCGCGCGTTCATTACCAGGAATAGGTGAAGAAGAAAGTATCACGGTATCCCCTAATTTTATCTTAATTTGTCTATGCTCCCCCCTCGACATGCGTGAAAGAGAAGAATTTTCTTGTCCCTGGCTTCCCGTAGAAATGATAATTATTTTATCATCCGCGTAACTATCTATTTGCGCTAAACGTATGAATACGTTTTTAGACATTTTTAAATATCCAAGACGAAGTGCCAGCTCGATATTTTTTTCCATGGAGAGCCCCGATACCGCAATTCTTCGATCGCAGATTATCGCGGCATTCATGGTTTCTTGAATACGGGAGATAAGAGACGCGAACGTGGACATGATAACTCGTCCTTTTGCTTCACGTATGACTTGGGTAAGATTTTCTCCGATTTCCCTTTCTGACATTGCCTTACCTTTAAGAGGAGCATTGGTAGAGTCTGAAAGTAGGGCTAGTACTCCCATACCAGATAGCGCCGCCATTTTGTGAATTTCAGCAGGCTTTTGATCTACAGGCGTAAAATCAAATTTAAAGTCGCATGAGTTCACGATTAATCCTAAGGGAGTGTGTACCGCGACTCCTACCGCATCAGGGATGTTGTGGTTTACCAAGAAAAAGGTAATTTTGAAACATCCAAGTGTAAGCGTGTCATCAGGATGAAATACGTGTAACGGTGTTTGACGTTCTAATTTGAATTCTTCGAGACGCTCTTTTATAAGACCGGCAGTAAGCGCGGTTGCGTAGATTGCAGGAAAATCAAGCTTTCTAATGAGGTAGGGGATGGCTCCTATATGGTCAAGATGACCATGGGTAATCACTATACCTTTAATTCTATCTTTGTTTTTTTGTAAATACGCCGTATCAGGTACCACGTAATCAATACCAGGCATGTCCTCGTTAGGGAACATTAATCCTAGATCAATCACGAGTATCTGATTGTCATATTCTATGGCTAAACAATTTTTTCCTACTTCTTCAAATCCTCCTAATGGGATAATACGAAGTTTTTTTTCTTTTGCTTCCTCTAAATTCATTTCAGCATTTGCTGATTCAAAGTCAGCATGATCATCATGCATACCTTGAGGTGCGCTATCCTGAGCATGAGGTGCTCGAGGCCTACGCGAAGCTACCCGTCTAGGACGGGGTTTCGATGGTGACATCGTTTCATTCATTTCGTTCATATCAATTGCTAAATAGTCTAGTTAAATAATTTAAGAATTCTTTCAGTGCTGCTATACCATTCATTAATAGTATCAAATCGTGAAGAAAGAGATCGTACTCCTTCCAACTTCACTCCCTTTATATTACTCGGGAGTATATACGTACCTATAGGTTCATACAGAAATACCGCAGGAGCGTCTGAAAGAAGAATAGTTTGGAAATCTTTGTATATCATTATTCTCTTCGATTCATCAAGTTCTATTCTTGCCTGGTCAAGTAATGCATCTACTTTTGAATTTTGATACAGCGATATATTAAGTCCTGGATCTTTGGTTTGCGTGGAGTGCCAAAACGGGAAGTAATCAGGGTCTTGTCCATAAATGCCTCCGAATAATACCATGTCAAAATCTCGTCCTCGAATCACGTCTCGTATGAATTGAGTAGGATCTACCACTTCTACAGTGGACTCTATTCCTATACGAGCCCATTGATCTTTGATCGCATGTGCGAGCTCCACGTTGTTATTCCTGTCTATTGTAGTAATAGTGAACCTCAAAGTATCATTCCCCTTTTTTCGTATTTTTTTATCAGTGGTAGTCGCGGTTGAGGTAGATTTAAGAGTTTCATCAACAAGATTCCATCCAAGAGATGAGATAAGCGCAGAAGAAGACGTAGGTGAATACATATATCCCGTAAGAGACGCATCATATCCTAACGATCCTTCAAGAATGGGAGAATGGATTGGTTTTGCTATTTCCAATTCTTTAAAAGTTTGAGAAAGTGCTCTTGATGTATCTATGCCTTGTGTAAGCGCTTGTCGCATTATTTTGTTTTTAAGATTGTTGTGGGTGGTATTAAAGAACAGCGCGGTATACCTCGGTAAGAAAAGAGGAATTTCATTACTCTTGTTGCGCGGCTTAATCCCGTTATTCGTAGTAACCGCAAGCGCATCAACATTTCCTTCCGTAAGCGCTTGCATGGCGTCATCGTCCGAAGGATAGAATTCTATTTCTAAAGAATCAAGATACGGTCCTGTATTTTTTTTGTCTTTCCCATAGTCTTCAAATCGAGTAAGTAGATAACTCTTCACGTGCCCCGTCTTATCTTTGGTAAGTGATTCAAATTTGTAGGGCCCACTTCCAATAGGTTTGGTATTTTGTTCATTAAGACGATAGCTAGAAGGAGGAACAAGAGACCACACATGTGAAGGTATGATGCCCATGGTAAGTAATGATTCAAACGGCGCAAATGGTTTTTTAAGACGCATAGTCACGGAGGTGTCGTCCTTTTTTTCAACTTCTACGCCGGTGAATCCTGATGCGTATGGACTTTGCCACTCTGCATCGGTAATACTTTGAAACGTGAAAATCACGTCATCAATGGTGATTTTTTCACCATCATGCCATAGCGCATCATTGGTTAATGTCACCGTATATATTTTGTGATCGTCACTTACCGAAATATTCTTCGCAAGATCAGGCACAAGTTTTCCTTCGTTATTCTGTTTTAAAAGACCACGAAAAAGTAATTTAGAAAGATCACTATCCACGGTTCCCTGTGTTGCGAGTATGGGATTCACGTACGTGGGAGATCCTACCACACCTTCTCGGTAATGCCCTCCTATCGCAGGAACGACTGTTCGATGCCCGAGATAAAAGCGCGTACCGAGTATAATGAACGAAAGAGCAATTATTCCGATACATACACGCACATAAAGAAGTTCTTTTTTATTCAACACAAGTTTCGCATACGTAAGCTGTTGCCACGTAGGAAGTGAGAGCGTTATCGGGGTCTTTTTGGACCCCTTTCGTATTTTTTTAATCGTAGGTTGAACGTTCACGTGATAAAATCACCAAAAAAAGAAACGTCTTATGAAATGAAAAGTGAAAGAATATGGGAACCAAAAAAAAGAATCGCAGTAACGATGGTGACGTAGAAAAGCATTTTTTCTACACCTCGTTTCGTTGAATAGATGGCACCAGATCCTCCAAGTACTGAAGAAAGGCCTGCGCCTTTGCTTTGCATGAGTATGGAAGCCACAAGTATAACGGCCAAAACAAGCTGTACTATTGTTACCACGAGCATAGTATGAATTTAGAGAGTGATGATGAAGTGATTTCATCTTAGCAGAAGATATGGTATTTTGTCAACTATGACTTCTCCACATATATATGAAGGTTTAAATGATGAACAACGAAGAGCGGTAGAACTACCGAGTGGTCCGGTATTAATACTCGCAGGCGCGGGATCAGGTAAAACAACCACGGTGGTGCGTAAAATCGCGCATATGATTCATGCGTTGCATATACCTCCTGATCATATAATCGCAGTAACGTTTACGAATAAGGCAGCGAGGGAGTTGGTAGATAGAGTACATCGTATGTTGGGGTTTACTCATACGCGCCCTCTCGTAGGAACGTTCCATTCCTTATGTGCGAGAATGTTGCGTGATGAGATTCCCGTACTAGGATATACTCGCTCTTTTAATATTTACGATGAAGGAGATAGTATCCGTGCGGTGCGTATCGCGCAAGCGCATGTGCAGGTCGCGACTGATTTAATTCATCCTGAAAAAGTACGGCATATTATTTCAACATTTAAAAACGAACTAAAATCTCCTGATGACGTGTTGAAAAACACAGAAAACTTCTTAGAAGAACAGATCGTAAAAATATACACCGAATATCAAAATGTATTGAAACAGAATAACGCTCTGGATTTTGACGATCTTATTATGAAGACTGTAGAGATATGGAAGAAACATCCCGACATACTCGAAAAATACCAAGATCATTTTCCGTACGTATTTATAGACGAGTATCAAGATACCAATCACGCGCAATATGAATGGGCGAGATTACTCGCAAAAAAATATCGTAACATTTGCGTGGTAGGAGATGATGCGCAAGCCATCTACAGTTTTAGAGGAGCGAATTACAAAAATATTTTGAATTTTAAACATGATTATCCTGACGCGGAGATCATCACCCTTGATCGTAATTATCGTAGTACGCAAGAAATTCTTGATATAGGCAATGACGTGATATCGCATAATGTGATGCAATCAAAAAAATCATTATGGACCGATAGACAAGGAGGCAAGAAACCTCGTACGTATGAAGTGAATGATGAGGTTGAAGAAGCAGAGTTGATTATAGGGTTGGTGTCGGAGAAAGGGAGAAAGCTTCATGAAAGTGTCGTATTGTATCGTACCAATGCGCAATCTAGAGCCTTAGAAGAGCGGTTATTAAAACGTGGTATCCCCTATCGTCTCATAGGAGGCGTACGTTTTTACGAGAGAAAAGAAATAAAAGACATACTCGCGTATTTACGTTGGATTCTTAATGCGCACGATAGCGTCAACGTGTATCGTATTCTGAATGAGCCTCCTCGTGGATTAGGAGATAAAACATGGTCCCTTATTTTAGCAAAAGCGCGTGAACTTCAAGATTTATCACGTGCCATGAGTGAGATGAGTTCATCAGGAACTACAATACGGCACAAAAAATTAAAAGAATTTGTCGCATTGGGAGATCGTCTGCGTAGTATAAGTGAGTCACATACCCCTGACCTCCTTATTGATGACATACTTTCTTTTACAGGGTATGAAGCATATTTAAAACAGGCATATTCAGAAGATCATGAAAGTAGAATTGAAAACGTAAAAGAATTAAAAACAGTAGCACAAAAATACAGCGAGTTACCTCCACGCCACGCTCTTGAAGCATTTGTAAGTGAAGTGGCATTAGTGCAAGACGTGGATAATTGGAATCCTGATGAAGATGCACTTACCCTTATGACCATACACGCGGCAAAAGGATTAGAATTTAAAAAAGTATTTCTAGTAGGATTAGAAGAAGGATTATTACCTCATATGAACAGCATGAATGATCCTTCACAATTGGAAGAAGAACGTCGATTATGTTATGTGGCAGTCACACGTGCGAGGGAAGAGCTGACCATGACATTCACTCGTCAAAGAAAGATATTCGGGTCTCTTCGTGGTAGCGTGCCTTCTCGTTTTCTGCTAGAAGTAGGACAGGATAAGTATGATTTTCATTCAACATCAGCGTACAACGACTCATGGTAACCACGTATTCAATTAACGAACTTCCCTTTACTCCTGGTGTGTACCTTTTTTTTGATGTGCATGGAAAGGTCATATATGTGGGAAAAGCAAAACGTTTAAAAACACGGGTGTCTTCGTATTTCAAAAAAAGTACTTCTCTTACTCCCATGAAACAAGTGATGGTGAAAATAATTCATCATATAGAATACGTGGTGACGAAAACAGAAAATGACGCATTAATTCTCGAAGCCCATTGTATAAAAAAGTTTAGTCCTCCGTATAACGTCATATTCAAAGATGATAAAGATTACGTCTATATAAGAGTGGGTATAAAAGAAAAATGGCCCACCGTCACAACCGTGCGTAGACCTGTAGCAGATGGTACTATCTATCTTGGTCCTTACCCAAGGGCATTTGCCGTACATGAAGCACTCCGGTATGTGCGTACTCTTTTTCCGTATTTCACGAAATCACCCGGAAAGATGTCTCGGACAGAACGTGATCTGCTTGCGCATAGATCTAAAAAAGTTATTCCTTTGGAGTACATAGATTACCGCGCGATGACATCACAAATCGCGGGTCTCTTAATGAAAAAAGATACCAAGATCATACGTAGTCTCACTCATCTTATGAATGACGCGGTAAAGAGTGAAGATTTTGAACGAGCAGCAAAACTTCGTGATCAAATAGTGGGACTAGAAACCGTATGGCAAAGAACGACGTTAAAGCTTCCTACCATACCAAGGGTACAAAAGTTTAATGATGATTTAGAACAACTTATGGCAGTCTTAGATCTCCCCAGATTACCGTATCGCATAGAGGGATATGATATTTCAAATATACAAGGTACGCTTGCAACAGGCGCCATGGTAGTACTTGAAAATGGAGTAAGTGCGAAAAAATGGTATAGAAAATTCAGGATACGCATGAATAATGAACCAAATGATGTGGCCATGATGGCGGAAGTATTAGATAGACGTTTTTCTCATTTCAGTGATCCAAAATGGCCCATGCCTGATTTGATAATGCTTGATGGGGGTAAAGGTCAACTTAGTGCAGGACGTATGGTGATGGAAAAATACAAGTTAGACATTCCCATGATCGCACTCGCGAAAAAAGAAGAAACTATCTATTTCTTAGATGGAAGAAATCCTCTTGCATTATCTAAAGAAAATTCAGCTCTTCATGTATTACAACTTCTTCGTGATGAAGCGCATCGTTTTTCAAGGGCGTATCATTTTGTGAGAAGAACACAACAACTTTTAGCATCAAAGAATCATTCAGTGTGATACCACGCATTACTGTCCCACGAAGAAGTAGAAGAGATTATCTACGCTACAAAGAACATGCGCGTGCACTTGTCATGGAACGTATTTCTTTTTTTAACACGGTATATGGGTTTGAAATTAAAAAAATAGCCATTAAAAATCAGAAAACACGATGGGGGAGTTGTTCTAAAAAAGGTAATCTTAATTTTAATTATCGTATTATATTTTTACCTCCCGCATTCCAAGATTATCTTATCGTGCATGAATTATGTCACATACAAGAGTTTAATCATGGAAGAGCATTTTGGGAGCTGGTAGAGCGTATCGTGTTTTCCTATAAGGGAATAAGAGCTAGATTAAGGCGTTTTCATTAGAGATTGAAGCTTTTATTTGACTAATATTATATTTTATGCTTAAATTCCTTTATTAATAAAATACGCAGTTTTACAATAAAAACGATTGTTTAGCGTAGTTGGTAACTCGTTATCCACACACATTCCCCAAGGAGGAGTGTATGCGACGTTTTTTGCTCCAAGTGATGGTGTCCACCATGTTTCTGGTTGGTACGACCGCACATGCGCAGATCATTGCATCGTTCGGTGGGTCTATTTCTTTGTCAAGAAGTACGGGCTTGAAACATGGGACTCTCAACAATCCAAGTGGTGTTGTAGGACAGAACAGAGTTCCTTTGGGAGAATTTGTTATCAAAGCTAATGACGTTGAAGAAGTAGATGTAAGATACATCTCTTTACGTGATACATTGAGAAATGATGTGAACGTGAGCCTCTCGACAGTGTTCAGTACAATTTGGTTGGAGTCCGCGTCACCTGAAGGGGATTCACTGGGCAACTATGCCTCAGGTATTATTGGTATGCCAGTGGCGGTTATGCCCACACATTGGACCTATGAGTTCTTACTTTTTGAGACCCCTCTCACTCTTAATCGAGGGCGGGAGTTTAAGGTGAGGATTATGGGGTCGTCACACGGTGGTGCTACATCTGAAGCTATTGAGCGTCTCAATTACTGTCTTGGTGGTGTGATTTACCCAAATTCAGTCATTGGGTTTGGAGTATCAAGTGGATCGATGATTGAAAGCAGAATGATCGATGGGTTACAACGGGTTTTCCTGGCTATCCATGGTCATTTTACGGTCACCAACGATGGTACCAGTATTATTGGGGTTTCTCGAGGCACTACGTTTGTGTCCTGTGGGAAATTCGTGCTTAGCGTATATGGAGAAGATCTTATGGGGAATGGAGTCCTTTTTTCCCTATATGCGTGTGACGCAACTACGGGAAAGTCAATGGCTCTTCGCCCGGGAGAAATGAAGAATTTTGAGTTGTATATAAACGGGGCGAAGTACGGGGAGACTCAGGCAACATACGCTGAGTATGGCGTTATGTCGCTCAGTAACCCTCCTCGTTATATCAATTATCTAAAGTTTTTCTCGCCCGAGTACTATAAAGCGTCAAAGGGCGAAATAACCATCGAACTGAAGTGCGACATAGGCGAGGACGTCCCTCCTGGGAGTATATTCCAGGTCGGATTGCTGGAAGGGTATTATCAAGATTTTATTGACTCAACCAGCTTTGCCGGTCTGTCGAGCCTTCGTATGAAGGGGACAGTGAGTGCATATGAGATTTATAGTGACCCTGCGGTTCTACGGAACTATGTTGGGCCAAAGATGATCATCGATAGGGTGATCCCCTCAGAAGTTGCACATGTGAGTATCCCTGAAAAGGTTAATTTCTTCGGGACTACTGACCTTCCCATTACTGTACGGGATGTGATGGGGATGACTCTCAAGGTTGTGTGTCCTGGTGCTTCATCTTTGTTTCTTAACGGAATGGACGCATTTATAGGGGTAAAGATCGTTAAGGGCGACACTCTTATATACATAGGGGTGAGCAGGGATGGAGGACCACAAAAGGGCGTAGTGGGGTCGATTGAAGTGGGATTTCTTACTCTCACGGATAAGCTTTTTACCCTTGCATGGTCATGCGATTATGACTATGCATTGGGTGCGAGTAAATCCACGTCAGGTACCACATTAATCCAATTATTTAAAGATTTCCCTCTCCATCTTCCAGGAACCGGAGTAGTAGGAGATTCATTGTATATAAAGGTGGATCCTCGTATCACGGTTGTCTCCATGGAAGCACATGGAGTCCCTGGGTTCATATATAGTACGGAAAATAAGGGAGAGTACATATACGTAACTGACGGATATGGTCTTATGCAATATGATTGGCCAGATACGTCATCACCGTATGTCGTAATCTTAATGGATGATGATACAGGGTCAAAATGGGGAAAACGGATTGTGATTGCCCCACGTTACGGAGATGTCACGGCTGATAACGCGACTGATATCCGTGACGTGATCAAAATCATCAGATATTTGTTGGGGATTGATAAGCTTGTGTCATATCAGCGTGCCACAGCTGATTGCTACACCGACCGACAAATTAATCGGTGGGATGCAATCTGGATCATCCAGAAAGTGCTTGGTCTTCCTCTTATAGTTGTTTCTCAAGGAGGAGGCGGAGGTGTTCACGCGAAGATCACTGATGCTCAGAAGGAGGATGTCGTGAAAAAGGCAGGTGCGATTATCCAAGAGCTTGAAGGTGATACAAGTCCTGAAGCAACAATGCTTCGCGAGCTGTTAAACGGAGTGCTCAAGGAATTGGGCATTGAGATCAAGACTGAGGGCGTAGTTATTCCCAAAAGCTTTGATCTCAAAGGAAATTATCCCAATCCGTTCAATCCTTCCACCACCATCGCGTTTGATGTTCCTTCCCCCAGTCATGTGGTTATAAAGGTATATAACATGCGGGGGCAGGAAGTGGCCACACTCGCGGATCGTGAGTTTGAGGCAGGAACGCATCACCTTGTATGGGACGCGTCTCATGTCTCAAGCGGACAGTATTTTGTCCGATTCAGCACGTCTTCCTTCATACAGACCAAGAAGATGACGTTGCTGAAATAACGTTTAATAAGTACCCCGGGGTTGCGATGCAATCTCGGGGTTTTTTCTTTGTCCAGGGTCTGTTCTTTTTTTCTTTTCTAAGGTATACTTTCCCTCCGTATATATGTAGGTAAAATATACAACATACATGGCTAATATACTCTCCATTCGAGGTGCACGAGTGCATAATTTAAAAAATATAGACCTGGATATACCAAGGGATAAATTGGTAGTTATCACGGGTATTTCAGGTTCAGGAAAATCATCTCTCGCATTTGATACCATTTACGCAGAAGGTCAACGACGCTACGTAGAAAGTCTTTCTTCGTATGCTCGTCAATTTTTAGGATTAATGGATAAGCCAGATGTAGATCAAATAGATGGTCTTTCTCCTGCTATATCCATAGATCAAAAAACAACAAGTCATAATCCTCGGTCTACGGTGGGGACGGTTACTGAAATCTATGACTACATGCGATTATTATTCGCGCGTGTAGGTCATCCGTTTTGTCCACAATGCGGAAGAGAAGTAAAACGGCAATCAGTAGATCAAATAAAACAGCAGGTGTTTAATAATCCTGATGGTACAAAAATAATCGTGTACGCTCCCCTTATACGAGGAGGAAAAGGAGAACACCGGGTATTATTAGAAAACGTAAAAAAAGCGGGATATGCCCGTGTTCGTATTGATAATGAATTACGTACTATAGATGAAGCATTAGATTCAAAAATAGATCCTAAAAAAAAACATACCTTAGAAGTAGTAGTGGATAGAATCGCGATCATGTCTGACGACGCAGACGTGAAGCAACGTCTTACTGATGCGTTAGAAACCGCTCTTGAATTAGGCTCAGGTGTAGTGACTATCTCATTCCCTGATACCAAAGAAGAAAAGTTATTCTCCCTTCATTTCGCGTGTCCTGTATGCAATTATAATTTTCCTCCTCTAGAACCTCGTCTTTTTTCTTTTAATAATCCCTATGGTGCGTGCGAAACATGTACGGGTATTGGTACTAAATTGGAAGTGGACCCGCAGTTAGTGATTCCTAATACACGCCTTACACTTGCGGAAGGAGCGATACGCGCGTGGTCTCGATCAAATACAGGTGTACAAAGTTGGTATATTCGTACACTTAATGAATTAGGTAATGAACATGGATTCACCATTAATGATCCCGTATCCTCTCTTTCAAAAGAACATCTTCATACTATATTATACGGAGATCGTGATTCACGCGTCTCCTACCAAGGATATGAAGGAGTAATCCCCAATCTTGAACGAAGGTACAAAGAAACTGAATCTGATTATGTACGAAGTGAAATTGAGAATTACATGAGAGTGCTCCCTTGTCCCTCATGTGGAGGTAAGCGTCTTAAAAGTGAAGCACTCCATGTATTATTCTTGGGTAAATCAATTCACGACGTCGTACGCCAGTCTACATCAAAAGCATCTACTTTTTTTGATTTTAAAGAAAATCAAAAATTGAGTATTTCAGAAGTAAAAATAGCGAAACAAATATTAAAAGAAATACGTGCGAGGTTATCGTTTCTTCTTAATTTGGGATTGGGATATCTTACGTTAGACAGAACCGCGTCATCACTTTCAGGAGGAGAAGCACAACGCATACGACTTGCAACCCAAATAGGATCCTCGTTAGTAGGAGTGCTTTACATTCTTGATGAACCATCAATAGGTCTTCATCAACGTGATAATACTAAACTCATCACTACGTTAAAACAATTACGAGATATTGGGAACACGGTATTAGTAGTAGAGCATGATGAAGAAACAATGCGTGCCTCTGACTATATTATAGACGTAGGACCTGGTGCGGGTGAACATGGAGGAAAGATAGTTGCAGTAGGAACCTATGATGAGATTGTGAAACACAAGACATCAATAACAGGTAGGTTTCTTTCAGGAAGAGAAACAATTGCGTCTCCTAAGGAATACAGAAAAGGAAATGGGAACGTGATTACCATACTTGGCGCAAAAGAATTTAATTTAAAAGATATAGACGTGAGTATTCCGTTAGGAAAACTTGTAGCTATTACGGGAGTATCAGGATCAGGTAAATCCACGTTAATGGAAGAAATACTCGCCAAATCACTTCGTCGTCATTTCTATAACTCAAAAGACATGCCAGGAGCGCATAAAGAAATAAAAGGGTTGGAACATATTGATAAATTAATTGATATTGACCAGTCACCTATAGGAAGAACACCACGGTCTAATCCCGCGACCTACACGGGATTGTTTACACCTATGCGTGATTTGTACGCAGCACTCCCTGAAGCAAAATTACGAGGCTACGGCCCAGGACGATTTAGTTTTAATGTACGCGGAGGGAGATGTGAAGTATGTGAAGGAGACGGAGTGATAAAAATTGAAATGCATTTTCTTCCTGATGTGTATGTAGAATGCGAAGAATGTAAAGGTCAACGTTACAATGAACAAGCATTAGAAATACATTTTAAAGGAAAGAATATCGCGCAGGTACTCGCGATGAGCGTTGATGAAGCGCTGGCTCATTTTGAACTCATACCCGCAATCGCGCATAAACTTGCGACTCTTCAAGAAGTGGGGTTGGGGTATATAAAATTGGGACAAAGTGCGACGACTCTTTCAGGAGGAGAAGCGCAAAGAGTGAAATTGTCTACTGAACTTGCGCGTAGATCTACTGGACGAACACTCTACATCCTTGATGAACCTACGACTGGGTTACATTTCGCGGATGTGAAACGGTTACTTTCCGTACTTCATAAATTAGTAGATAAAGGAAATACGGTATTAGTGGTAGAGCATAATATGGATGTGATTAAATCATCAGATTATGTGATTGATCTTGGTCCTGAAGGAGGGGACGCGGGAGGGGAGATAGTGGCAGAGGGTACTCCTTTAGAAATCAGTCACGTAAAAAAGAGCTATACGGGTAAATATTTAACGCAGTATCTTAGTCATGGACATACAAGGTAAGAAAGAGGCGTCAGATCTGTTTTTTGGGATGTTTTCGTATCCTCTTACGCCGTTTGAATCATGGAAGTATCAATGGGAGAGTAAAAAAACATTAGGAGAATATATAGGTCAATCACTTATCACTGAGTACCCCGCGTCGGACGCATGGACTCTTAGAAAAAAAAGATGGAGGATAAGTCTTCCTAAGATACGCAAAGCGTTACGCGCGGCACGTATCGTGCGTCATATTCCTTTTGTACGAGGTATCGCGATCGCGAATACCCTGAGTTATTACAACGCACGTCCTTTTGCGGACGTAGATATGTTTGTCATATATGAAGGTAACCATGGATGGGTGGTTCGTTTTTTTTGTCTTTGCACGTTATTACTTTTTGGTAGACCTAGTATGAGAAAAAAAGATAGAACTACTCGTTCCCCTCTATGTTTTAGTTTTTATCTTAGTGCCTCACGATTAGATATGCGTGATTTAGCATTGCATGATAACGACGTGTATCTCGCGTATTGGGTGGCACAGCTTATGCCCATATATGGATCTTGGGTATGGAGTACGTTATGGCATGAGAATGCTCCATGGGTAGGAGCGCATCTTCCCATGATGTATCCTCGTAGGACAGTATCATCGTTTATGGTAAAGGATATCTCTACACAGGGTACTACGTTGCTTGAACGTGTTTTTTCGCTTAAGATAGTGAATTCTCTCTTCGCGCATGTAGAGTGGGCATGGCTTCCCTTGGAGTTAAAAATGCTCGCGAACAAAGATACGCGCGTCATGGTGAAACCTGATATTCTGAAATTTCATCGTACTGATAAGAGAGAGTACTATCTAGAGCAATGGAAATCACTCTTAAAAGATTCTTTTTAATACTGTGTGTATTCTTACTTCCCTGGCAGGCGAGGTATTTTGTGCTTCACGCGCATCTTGGAGGAGTGTATTGGGAATACGGAAGTATATATATCTACGTGTGGCAGATACTCATATGGATCACTATAGTGCTTCATTACAAAGAGATAAAGAATTTCTTTAATTCACGGTATGCTTTTTTTTCATGCGCAGTACTCATTCTTTCTCTAGTCTCGATATTTCATTCCCGATTTCCTCTCCTCGTTCTTTTTTATTGGTTTCATATTCTTGAAGCATTGATACTCTACGCATTATTCGCATCGCAAGATATTCAAGAAAAAAAACTTCTACGTCAGTTTTTTATCATGTCTGCGGTAGTACAAGCATGTGTGGCAGTAGGTCAATTCTTCACCCAATATTCACCACCTATCACGTTGCTAGGAATGTCAGAACATGATCCACGTCAATTAGGAGTGTCTGTAATTGAGTATGGGTTAGAACGATGGTTACGAGCATACGGTACACTTCCCCATCCTAATATTCTTGGAGGGTTTATCGCGATTGGGATGCTATTTACCGCGCGTCATTATTCACAGCGTTGGGAAGAATTTGTACATGACGTAAAAGGAAAATTACGTGCTCCTAATCCCGCGTATACCATGGGAGCATGGGTACTATTATCCATGGGGCTTGTCGTTTCATTTTCAAAAAGTGCGTGGATCGCGTTAGTCGCGTCGTTATGTATGCTATGGATGACTACAAAACAAAAATGGGCTATTACAAAATTAGGGATTCTCCTTGTAGTGGTATTTGGTCTTGCAGTGATAGTGCAACCCGAACTTGTAGGTGTACGAGTACTAGGTCATGGACGTCTTGAGGAACAATCATACACTGAACGTAAAGTAAGTATTATTGCGGGATTGTATGTGATTAAAGATAGCCCGTGGTGGGGATATGGACTGGGCAATTATACCTACGCACTCTCACAGAAATTTGATTATTGGATCCCCTATTATTATCAACCAATCCATAACGCGTTTCTCATGGTATGGGCTGAAACAGGAATAGTGTCGATGTTGTTCGCGCTTCTCCTTATAGGTATATGGCTTATAAAAAAAAATCCCTTCATTCTTCTCCTTTTTATTATTTCACTTTTCGATCACTATCTTGTAAGTATGCCATTCGGGTTTTATCTTATCGCAGTAAGCGCAGGGCTTTGGGCTGATAATGACACTCGGAGACGGTGGGCAGTGAGGGAAGAAGAATAAGACTATATCCTCGGAGGTGGAGGTAAGGACGCAGGTGAAGAATTACTCGTAGTTTCCTGTCGTATTCTGTCGTTATTTTTTAAAATATCTTGTATAAATTCTGGAACGTATCCCGCGTGTATACTTGCCTGTGTAATTGCATTCAAGTCTTTCGGAAGACACTTTCCTTCAAATCCTCGTCTATCAGGATACACAAAAGTAAAGTAACGACTCATGCGCGGATCCAAAAGAAATGCTTCTCGTACCATATGATAATCAGCTCCGAATGTCTTACATATGTTGTAGTACTCATTCACAAGTGTCACCATAGTTGCGATAGTGGTATTTTCAAAGTATTTCGTAATTTCAGCTTCAAGAGGTGAAAGGAACATTATTTTTACACTTGAATTATATATACTTTGATACAACTCAACTGCGTGTGTACAATCTTCTTTGCTTCCTCCAAAGATAAGGAAAGAACGTTCACTTTCATTAAGAAGGGGATGCGCGGTAGTTTCACCTACATATTCAGGTTGAAATATAATGTGCTTGTCAGGATAATGTGCGATAAGGGTATTGGTAGTACCTGGCTTTATGGTTGAGCGAATAATGATAAGGGGAGTAGTAAGCCAACCTACGACTTCTTCAACAATAGAGGTATCACATGATCCATCATCATTCATAGGAGTAGGTACACATACAAATCCCACATCCCCCTTGTTTATTTCTTCCTTAGACACTGAGATATCCTTTTGAGAAGGATCATAGATCACCGCGTCAGGGAAAAGTTTTTTCATAGCCTTTCCTACAAATCCATATCCAACAATTGAGACGTGTTTCATAAATAATGGTTAAGTTCGTAGTATACGAAGTATAACCCTCTGACGCAAGGAGGGGTGGCTATTTCCCAAATAACACTATTCGTAGATGAGGAATAGGCGACTTATTAATTAACGAGAATTTTGTATACGCTCTACAAGGCTCTTGAAGTCTGGTGGAGTGATTATTTTTTCCCCTCTGTCATATTGCTCTAAAGATTTTATTTCTTTTAAACTTTGCTTATACGCCTCACGAAATACCGCATCGGAGATAGATGAAATAGTTTCGTTATCATTTCTTTTTTTACCAAAAAGACGAGCAAAGAAGTTTCTCATAATGTAGTTAAGAGTAACGCATTTTTATGAGAAATACTAGCAAGGGAGGGGGAGTATTCTCAATATTCGGTTCACTCTTGACATACTACGATTTTCCTCTACAATAGGAGAGTCGTTTAGCACTCTTAGGTATAGACTGCTAATACACTAAATTAAGCTCTACTAACTAATAAGGAGACAACGCATATATGAGAATACGGCCATTATTCGACAAGGTGATCATTAAGTCCCTTCCCGCTGACGAAGTCACTAAATCAGGAATAGTGCTTCCTGATACTGCGGAACGAGAGCGTCCTGAAAAAGGCGAGGTAGTTGCGGTAGGTCCAGGTAAGCAAAGAGATAATGGAGAGATTACAAAACCTTCAGTAAAAGTAGGAGACAAGGTGGTATTTAGAAAGTATTCACCTGATGAAATAAAAGTGGACAACGTGGACTATTTAGTAATTTCAGAATCTGACATTGTCGGCGTGTTAGAAGATTAATTAAGAAAAAAACTACTATGGCAGCAAAGCACATATTATTTGATGAAAAAGCGCGCCAAGCCATGAAGCGAGGCGTGGATAAGCTCGCGAACACGGTCAAGGTAACTCTTGGTCCTAGTGGAAGAACGGTGGTACTTGAAAAAGGATATGGTTCACCCGTGATTACTAAGGATGGTGTGACTGTCGCAAAAGAGATCACTCTTGAAGATAAGTTTGAGAATATTGGTGCAGAATTAGTGAAAGAAGTCGCATCAAAAACAAATGATGTCGCAGGAGATGGTACCACTACCGCGACGTTACTCGCGCAAATAATAATCACCTCGGGTATGCGCAACGTGGCAGCAGGTGCGAACCCTATGCATCTTAAGATAGGTATGGAAAAAGCATTGGAAGTAGTTATTGCTGATTTAAAAAAGCGATCTAAACCTGTATCTACGAAAGAAGAACGAACCCAGGTGGCATCCATATCAGCGAACAATGGAGAAATAGGTTCCCTTATCGCAGATGCCATGGAAAAGGTAGGACCTGAATCCCCTATTACTGTGGAAGAATCACAATCATTTGGTGTCTCTATAGAGACCGTAGAGGGTATGCAATTTGATAGAGGGTATGTATCACCGTACATGATTACTCATGCAGAACGCATGGAATCAGTACTCGAAGACCCTTACATACTCATTACTGATAAGAAAGTATCATCTATACAAGACATACTTCCTTTACTTGAAAAAGTAGCAGCAAGTGGTACTAAACAGATTGTCATTATCGCGGAAGATATAGACGGAGAAGCATTGACCACGTTGGTGCTTAATAAGTTACGAGGGACGTTTTCATCTCTCGCGATTAAAGCTCCTGGATTTGGTGATCGAAGAAAGGAAATGCTTGAAGATATCGCAGTACTTACCGGAGGCAAGGTAATTTCTGAAGAGGTAGGTCTTAAACTTGAGAATGCGACTTTAGACATGCTTGGACGCGCAAGAAAGATAATTGCGACTAAAGAAACAACTACCATTGTTGAAGGAAAAGGAAATGAAGATGCTATTAGCGCGCGTATTACTCAGATAAAAGCACTGTTAGAACAAAGTGATTCAGATTTTGATAAAGAAAAATTAAATGAACGTTTAGCAAAGTTAGGTAAGGGAGTCGCGATTCTTCGTGTGGGTGCGGCAACTGAAACTGAACTTACTGAAAAAAAGCATAGAATAGAAGATGCGCTTTCCGCGACACGTGCCGCGATTGAAGAAGGTATGGTTCCTGGAGGAGGAGTGGCGTTACTTCGCGCGATTCCCGCGTTAGAAGATCTTGAAAAAGAATTAGAAGGTGATGAGAGACTTGGTGTGGGGATAGTAAAACGAAGTCTTGAAGAACCTATTCGTCAAATATCCTACAATGCAGGAAGAGATGGCGCGGTAGTAGCCGAAGAAGTAAAACGACAAAAAGGTAACATTGGGTACAATGCACGTACGAACACCTACGAAGACCTTATAGTTGCAGGTATTATTGATCCTACTAAGGTAGTAAGATTTGCATTACAGAATGCAGTATCTATCGCGGGATTATTCATTACCACTGAAGCAGTTGTTGCTGAAATTCCTGATAGAAAAGAAGACAACAAAATGAGCATGCCTGGAGGCATGGGAGGGTACGGAGAAGACTATTAATATCTAGAATAAGGGGATTCTTTTGTTAGATACGAAAAATCGCTAAAGTATGCCTTTAGCGATTTTTCTGTTTGCCTCTTGCGAGGCGAGGCCGAAGCCACTTGTATTTATAGAGTATGCTAACCGTAGTACAGAGTCAACCTACTAATTTTTACATGTTACTGTATTAGGACTAGGTGTTAACTAAATAGTGTAATCCTCGGTGTGCTGTTTATGGTATACTTGTATATGTATGATTGTGATTGATAGAAGAGTGTTAAAAAAACTTGAAGAATTTCGTGAACATCTCCATCTTGAAGATACGCTCTCTGAATTTGATTTTCTTAAGATAGGGGGATTGTGGTATCTCATGTATGCCCTAATTGAGCTTGGAGGACGATATCTTCTCACCTACTATGGATTTACCGCAGTATTTTTTGATCAAATATGGTGGATTCCAAGATTGGTATTTCTTGTGAGTGTGGCAAAACGTTTGAACACCTTACTTCCTCATAAAACATTAAATGCAATGATGGCGAGTACTGCCACATGGGGGGCATGTCTTGGAGCAGTGATAGGTATTGAGAAGGTGCTGATGTTTAGAGATCTTGCTCATCTATTTTTAATTCCCGCAGAAGCGCTTTCGTTATTCATAGTAGGTAATGGTATTGCGTATTTTATGTACAAAGCTCCTCTTTCATTGTTGTATAAGCAGACGACACATGAAGAAAACTAAAATAGTTGCGACTATTGGTCCCGCGTCTGAAAAAACGTCTACTATAAAAAGGATGCTACAAGCAGGCATGAATGTATGCAGGCTTAATTTTTCTCATGGCACGCATACTAATCATGCCCAGCTGATACATTCAATACGAGATGCCTCTAAACTTTCAGGACTCCCTGTTGCTATATTACAAGATCTTCAAGGACCACGTATTCGTCTAGGTATGCTTCCTCCTGAAGGAGTAGAGCTTTCACAAGGTGATAAGGTTACTCTTAAACCTGAAAGTTTGTGTAAAGGACATTCATCACATAAGGTTCTTCCCTCGCAATACGGGAAACTTGCGAAAGAAGTAAAAAAAGGTCAAATCATTCTTTTCAAAGATGGCCTTATGCGAGTGCAAGTCACGAAGGTAGATAATCTCTCACTCGTATGTGAAGTATTAGAAGGTGGGTTATTAAAGTCTCATCAAGGCATGAATGTGCCAGGAGCTAATCTTTCAATACCGGTAATGACTGATAAGGATAGACGAGATATATTATTTGGGGTACGACACAACATTGATTGGATTGCCTTATCATTCGTAAAAGATGGTCATGACATACAAGGATTACGTGAATTTGTAGTGCGTCATGGTGGGTCACAAGGCATTATCGCGAAAATAGAGAGAATGGAAGCAATAGAGAATCTTGAAGGAATTCTTGATTACGTAGATGGCGTCATGATTGCACGTGGTGATCTTGGGGTAGAGCTTCCACCAGAAAAAGTACCGGTTTTACAAAAAGAAATTATACAAATGTGCCTTGAGAGAGCCAAGCCTGTTATTGTCGCGACTCAAATGTTGGAGTCCATGATTTCATCTCCTCGTCCTACACGAGCAGAAGCGTCTGATGTGGCCAATGCGGTAGTGGATCAAGCTGACGCAGTCATGCTTTCAGGAGAAAGCGCGTTTGGTAAATATCCCTTACAAGCCGTAGATATGATGCGTAAGATTATAGAGGAGATGGAAGCAACTCATTATGATGAACGTGAGCGAGTATTGCCTAAGATTAAAGGTAAATTTGAAGAAGTGGATGATATAGCTCGTGGTATCGCGAGAATGTGCAAAGATAGCTCCCTCAATCTTATAATTGCGTTAGCCGCGGATCCCTACGAAGTACAACTCATATCTAGGTATCGTCCTGAAGCGAGAATACTGGTAATGACTGATGAACATATATTACAAAAAAGACTATCACTTACGTATGGGGCGTATACCGAGGTGGTGCACCCTGAATATACATTGGATACCCTACTTAAAAAAGCATTAGTAATTGCGCATAAAAAAGGACTTGCGAAAAAGGGAGAACGGGCTCTTGTAGTCGCAGGACAAAAGCTCGAAAAGAAACATGAAATGTGTGTGGTAAGTATCATGGATACCTAAGTATTGGCGTACCCTACTAGACGTGATAAAGTATTCCAAGCATGGAGAGGTCACATAGCGGTCTAGTGTAGTTGCTTGGAAAGCAACCGTGCCTTTACCGGCACCGAGGGTTCGAATCCCTCCCTCTCCGCCAGTAGTTTTGAAATAGGACTAAATTCTAGCCTTATTTCTCAATGTGTTTTGAAGACTGACTAAAACTGTGGTTTCCTATCATTTGATTAAATCGCTTTACTTTGATAAAGTGCTGATATGTATGAAGAAATTATCCAATTAACAGGAAAAGAAAAAGGTCCAATAAGTAGTATTCTCGTTGGTGTGCATGGCGACGAGAAGTGCGGAGTAGATGCTCTAAAAAACATACTGCCCAACCTTGAGATTGAAAGAGGTAATGTTTTTTGCATATACGGGAATCCACGCGCAATTGAGGCGCATACTCGTTATACTGAAGCCAATTTAAATAGAATGTTCAACAACGATGATTCACTCACGACGAAGGAAAAAGAAAGTTACGAGTATCAGAGAGCTCAATTTTTAAAAAACTATCTGGACAAATCTGAGGTGCTTCTTGATATTCATGCAAGCTCTATCCCAAAAAGTAGGATATTCGCAATTTGTGAACCAAATGCAAAAGGAATTATAAGGTATCTGCCTGTAGATTGTGTAGTATCAGGTTTCGATAAGGTGGAACCGGGCGGAACAGATTATTATATGAATACCAATGGGAAGATAGGAATATGCCTAGAGTGTGGTTATTTAGGGGATCCGCAATCAATACGCGTTGCTGAAGAAAGTATTTTTGCTTTTCTGAAAGCACGGGGCCATATCACACGCAGCATTATCTTTCGGCCACAATCCTATGTGCGGATGTATAAAAAATATCGCGCGAAAACAAGTAGCTTTGTTTTGTCGAAATTATTTGAAAATTTTGAAGTAGTGGAAGAAAATCAACTTATTGGGATTGATGGACAAGAAGAAGTGAGGGCCACACAACGAAGCGTAGTACTTTTCGCTCATAATGGTTCTAGTATTAACGATGAGGTGTTTCTTCTTGGTGAAGAAAAAGAAAGCCTTGTGTAGTCGATAAACCGCACAAGGCATTTGAGTCACCCACGGATAATCTGCAATACTTTTTCAAGCTGTTGTTGGAATTGTTTATCTCTTCTACGAGCCATTGGCCGTACTTCTACGCATAATGCATCGCCATAGCGCTTGAGCCTGAAGTGCCACCAAATACTACGTAGATAGAGTGGCACATTGAGATTCTTCACATCAGAGAGTCGGACAAGATGTGTCCCTTGAACGACATCATGTTGAGCAAGAGCTGAGCAATACTCATCAAGAGACTTGAATGATAACGGGCCTCCATAACGATCTGAGCGATACCCAGCGGACGAGTCCATAATATACCGTTTCCAAATTGTATCTTGCGGATAGTCCGTCATGAATGAGTCAATCTGTTCCCCAAGTCTGTTGAGGACTCCAATGGCTTCTTGCGGAGCGACTGAGAGTGTGAACTGGATAGATGAGGTGTTCGCAAGTGGTGCTAATGCACTCCGTCCATCCAATTTTAGCCAGATTGCGTCTCTTTCATCGGGGATAATCAATAGATCTTCATCGCTTGGTACTATCGGCCCAAAGTAAGGTTTCGCACTCACCACATGAGCGGCTTCGTAGAGTTGAGACAGGCATTCTCTCGCGACATCGAGCGCTAGGCTCGGTGTTGTGGTTGTTGTAGAGATTTCAATATTATGCCTCCCAAGCTCATAGAACATCTTGTTGTCATCTTCATCAGAGAGGATCGTGATTAAATCTCCCTTGCGACATTCTATGCTCCATCCATTTTTGGCAAGGTAGTCCAACATTTGTTGCGAGGTGCGTGTCTGAATGGCTTTGCCCTCTTTGTCCACGAACTGAGTCTCGATTTCAATTCCCATCGTCTTGAGTGTCTGTGACGAGATGCCGTCCGTGAAGTAGCTGATCAGTCTTTGCATGACCGCTCCCCTTTTTTAAAGAACTGTGTGCCATTTTGTGATAGGTAGACACACGAAAACCCCCTCCAGGTAAGGAGGGGGTTAGCTTCATAGTAATTTCATAGAACTATAATCAAGACAACCCTTTCCTCACTTGGATAGAGTTATGATGATGAAGCCGGCTAATAATAGTTTTATACCCGCCTTCTTTTCCGTTTAGCCACTTAGAAACACGGGCCACTGTCGTCGAGCTAAGTCCAGTCTTTTTTTCAATAACAGAATAGGGCACTTTTTGTGTGAGTAATTCAGCGGCCTGAAGTCGTTTTGCAAATTCCTCAATCTCGCCTTCGGTCATAAGGTCACGCAAAAAACGCTTAGCTTCGTTAGATGTATTAAGAGCTAAGACCGCCTCGATTAACCTCTTATTTTGGTAGCTATTCCAATTCATATGGACACTTTAGCAAGGTATAGTGGTTTAGTCAAGTAAAGCATTATCATTGATTAGGCTTCCTTTAGTAGAGACTTTAATTTTTCCTTGCATAGATTGGGGAATTGTAGTATATCTGGAGCTAGAAGAAATCCATCGTGGGTTTCTAAAAAAATCAGCACCTTTAAAAAAGAAGGGAAGTGTGAAGATGGAAAAGTCATTTTTACCGCTCTTTACAGCACCGTCCATTATTCTGAACCGGAAAACCACATTCCATAAAATCAACGAAAAGGTTGTTGTGGAAGCTCCTAGTAAGTTGATTCGTCAACTCATTGAAATCTGTGATGGCACTCGTGTATTTAACGACGTCGTTCAGGTTCTCAAAGATGAATGGGACGAACACTCCATTCGAAGTCTCGTTGAAGAATTACGTCGGCGCAAGGTCCTAGTAGATAGTCGTTATATTAGTGATACGGCTTGGAAAGCAATTGAGAATCCTTCTCATTTTCAATCTATACTCACTGATAACGATGTTGCGCTACTAGTAGAACAAGCGAGAAATCGTCAAAGAAGTGGGTTACCTGATAAGACATATCAGGTTTCGACGTCTTCATTCGGGCAAATTCTCGAACGTCGTCAATCAGTACGTTGCTTCTCCGGGGAATCTGTTGAATTTCAGAATATTATTCGGATGCTCTGGAGTGGTTATGGAGAGATTAGCTTTTCGGAAAATATTGATATAGAGACTAATTGTCGGAAAACAGTTCCTTCTGCTGGAGCCATGTATCCGCTCATGATTTCCATGGCCCTATTCAAAGACACGGAAGAGCTTCATCCTGGTATCTATAATGTATGGATGGGAGCTCCAAAAACAGTTGGGTTTAATCTCGTGTCAAGAGATATAGATAGATTTGTTCGTTCTTTCGCTGACCCAATGGTACTTGAAAAAACGCATGGGGTTATCGTTGTGAGCGGTTCTTTTCATGCTACAGGCGAGAAGTATGGGAATCGAAGCATTTTGTATGTGACGCTTGAAGCTGGTCATGTGGCACAAAATATTCTCATCGCCGCTTCAGAGTCTAAGGTAGCTACAGTTGAGATCGGCGGTTTTATAGAGGAGTTGCTTGCGGAAGCAATTGAGCTCAAAAATAATTATCGCCCTCTAACGGCAATCGTCTTTGGTCAAGAAGAAAAAATAACTCAAGTTAATATTTCAAAACAAGAGACGAATATCGAAGTTGATTGGGCTATTCCTATGGCGGGTCAATATCGACTGCCGTTTACGACGGCGTTTGCGAGAGTATCTTCCATAATCGACAAAGATTGGTCGTGTGGAAGGGCTGTTTCTCCTAAACTAGCACAAATCAAAGCTACGGCCGAAGCGAGAGAGTGGGCTGCTTGTGGTAGTATTTCTGATTTATTAGTTCAAGCAAAATTCGCTGATCTTGAAACTGCGATTGATCCAAGACATATAATAAAGTTCCACCCAGCACAATATCGTTTGAAAGGATTTCCTTTTAAACCCTTCAGTAAAGAGATTGAGTATGCGTGGGTTGAAGGAAAAGATGAGTTATTAGGGTCAAAAGTACATATTCTCGCAGACTGCGTCTATTACCCCTTCTCTCCACAAGCACCTCGATATGCTCACGCAAGTTCATCAGGTGTTGCGGCTCATCCAGAGAAACAGCAGGCAATCAAAAACGGAGTACTTGAACTTGTTGAACGAGACGCGTTTATGATTTTCTATCTGGCACAAATTTTTTCCCCAACCGTCAGTGAGAAAACTTTACCCAATGGGATTCAAGGACGTATCAACAATCTTCGGAAAATAGGATTTGATGTGTGGATCAAGGACTACTCCATTGATCTTGCTCCTGTCGTGTTTATTTTTATTCAAAATGAAGATATTGCATTTACTACATGTGCTGGATGCTCCAATTTTAATATCGAGGAGGCGCTTGACCACGCTCTTATGGAAATTGAATCATCGGTTCTATGTCGTCTTGCAAATGGAGCGTCTAAGCCGATTGAACTGTCAAAAGTTCATCTTCCATGTGACCATGGGAGACTCTATGAACAAAGGCGTTTTTTTCGAAAAGCTGATTTCTTGAAATATAGTCAAAATTTGGTTGCTTTTCAAGAGGTTGGTCAGAGGGTCGCGCAATCATGGCAAGAATTGCTTAACCGGTTTGTCGCAAAAGGATGGTCGCTTGTTACAGTCACACTTAATCTAGCCGATGAATTTGGTGGAAATAGTGGATTGCACATTGTGCGTTCTATAGTTCCTGGAATGGTGCCAATCAGTTTCGGCTACCGAGAAGTTCCATGTGCTATGGAGCGTGTGTATAGAGTGGCAAAGGAAATTGGCGGACTTTCAATTTCATATCGAAATATGCCAACATTTCCTCACCCCTACACTTAAAATGTGATGGTAGGACGAAAAATGTCCTACCATCTTTTATTTTGTTATACTATCGAATATGAATCAACATAATATTTCAAAAATAAGTTTTTGTCTTCCAAGTGCTTCCTCAATAAAAAAAGGAAAAGAAAGTGTAATCAACAATATTACGCGACTAATTCAAGATGATGAGCAAATAGGATTTGCTGGTTATCTTCGTCGTAGAGACTTACGACGAGATTTATACCCCTTTATATTCGGAATCTCTGAAAAGGTAAATCTTCCAGATTTGAAAAAAGATGAAGTAAAAATACAAAAAATAATACAGAATGTTGTAAAAAAATGTCAATCTTATTACACTAAAATACCCCCGCTCAATATATTTGTTTTCCCCACCCAAGACCCCTTTGTTCTTAAAGAAATGCGAGGAATAAATGGTTTTGCTCCTCACAAGAGGACAATCCATCTATATGTGAATCCAAATATTAATATTGGCTGGCCGAAAAATTTATCTTTAACAGTGGCGCACGAGATTGCACATGCCATATCTTATGAGCAGTTTGAGTGGCGAACACTTCTTGATAGCTTAATATTTGAAGGACTTGCTGAGCACTTTAGAGAACAGATAATTGATGGCGGAAAAGCTCCGTGGACTGCTGCTACAACTAAGGAATATGCATTGTTTATCATAAAGAAACTAGAAGAAGAAAATCTATTGGAATCTAACGATAACGACTTATATTTAGATTTGTTTTTTGGCGGAGAACGATTTTTAAAATGGTCCGGATACACTATTGGATATATTATTGTTCAAACAATTTTAAAATATGGAAATTTTAAAGTGATCGATCTTTTACAGACTCCCCCAGATATGATTTATATGCTATATAAAAGGACGGTTCAACGAAAAACTCGTTGAACGAACCGTCTGTTTGAAACTCAACTTGAACATTTCTGGCATTTAGAACCGCACGCGGTGCTTTTGCTTCCGCCAGTGCTCTTCAACGACTGCAATCCAGAGATTGAAGGTCGCTTCGGCTCCACCGAAACTGTCCAAGAGAACTTCTTGGGGGATTGCGATGTGTTCGCCATACTCTCATTTCACCTCCTCACTTGAATAGAGATAAGGAAACAAAGAAAATTTCTTTCTGCGCTAATGACTGCAGGCTGGGCATTTCTGGGTTTCTTCAACCTCAAGGCCATTTTCGAGCTTTTTCTTTACCACGATATAACCTCTATTGGGAGCACAGAAGGAACAAATTTCAGGCGGCTTTTGATGATATTCAAGCCCAACTGAGCTTGTACTAAAAGTTTCGTCGTCTCTTAGCATGTTAAGTTTTTTTTTAATAGAGACGCTGTGTTTTTCTATTGATTTGTAAATGTCCTACTTATTTGGAAGTCTATCACCACTATGATAAATTGACCAGAAACAGGGGAAGAGTATACTAGGAAAAAGCTAGAAAAATTATTATGAGACTATTAGAATTTTTTAGAAAAACTAAAAAAATAGAAAAGAAGTCCAGCAAGTTCTCCGACTTCTTCTTGTATGCGTCTGAAGATAAGAAACAGGAGGTTTTTAAAGAAGCTGCGCGTAGAGCTAACGAGGATCAACGGAAAGTTTTTGAGATATCTCGTTTAAAAATTAAGACTGGTTAGGCTAACTGAATCTTGTTGTTATTGAATGATTTATTCGCCTCTACAGTTTTTGATGTAGATTTTAACAATGAGCTCATCCAGTGGAAAATCTCGTTACATCTACTAAAAATAATAAACTAACCTATCTACTTATAGGTAGTTTAGCGATTATTGGTTTTGTTGGTGGTTTTTTTGTACATCGTATCATCTATCTAAACATTGTCTCTGTCCATAATAATTCGTGTCCCACCAATCTTCATTATTCATATTTCAGTTCAAAATCATTTTTTGATAAGGGGTATGAAAATGTACCAGTACCTAAGATAAAATCCAATTCTGATATCAAAGGTATCATCGTCAATCACCATCTACTTGCCCCCAATCTCATAGCTGAAACAATGCGCACAATCGCCACGAACGATCCTGTTACCGTGGTGCTTGTGAGTCCTAATCATTTTAATGCGGGAAAAGGACAGATCATCTCCTCTTTATATAAATGGGATACACCATATGGGACTCTCGAAAGTAATTGTGAAGTTATTTCTGCGCTTCAAAAACAAGGTACTCTCAGTATTGATGAGTCACCCTTTGATAAAGAGCACGGAGTGTCAGGTATCGTGCCTTTTATAAAAAAGTCATTGCCTAACGCACGTGTCGTACCTATTATTGTCAAAGATACTCTTTCAGACGAACAACTCAACTCGTTTGTTGAAACTCTCTATTCCACACTAGGAGATACTTCCCTTATTGTTGGTTCATTTGATTTTTCACATTATCTTCCCGATAACGCAGTTCGATTTCATGATGCAAAAACATTATCAGTGATACAGAATTTTGATTATTCAGGTATGAATGTTATTGATAACGATTCAACCCCTGGACTTACGATGGTCCTCAAGTATTTTGAAAAGGAGAATGCTCAACATTTTGATTTAATAGCTCATACTAATTCAGCACAAATACTCCATGATCCGGGAATTGATGAAACTACGAGCTATATCAATGGATCATTTTCAGTGGGTCCTAAAAATGAAGATAGTACTGCTACAATCCTCGCGTTTGGAGACATGATGCTTGATCGCGTAGTACGTCAAAAAATTAATGAGAATGGGCCTAGGTACCCTTTTTTGCCACTTACACGGTTTTTAATTGGAAGTGATATTATAGTAGCGAATGCGGAAGGACCATTCACCACGCATACTTCTAAGACACTTAATATCCCCAATGCACCATTACTATTCACGTTCGATCCCACAACACTTCCCGTACTTAAAAAACTTGGTTTTACGTTATTGAGTCAGGCAAATAATCATACTCTTAATTTTGGGCATGAGGGTTTGAAAGAATCGCAGCAGTTTATTGAATCAGCGGGTCTTAGTTGGTTTGGTGATCCTTTAAACCAAGACGTGCATCCATATACTACTACGATACGAGGACAAAAGATCACTTTTATCGGGTATCATCAGTTTGTAGAAGGAGGGTTTAATACTGTTATACGAGAAATTAAATTAGCAGACCAACAAGGATCATTTGTAGTGGTGTATCCTCATTGGGGTATTGAATACAATCTAGGTGTGGGACAGACTCAGATTAATGAAGCTCATGCATTTATTGACGCAGGTGCAGACGTGATACTTGGTAGTCATCCTCATGTAGTAGAACCATTAGAGATATACAAAAACAAAGCCATTTTTTATTCAATGGGTAATTTCATTTTTGATCAAGCTGCAAATGGTCCTACAGGAAAAGGACTATCAGTAGGTATATCTCTTACCCCTGATAACGTGTCCTATTTTCTCTTCCCCCTCACTATACGACAAGGTCAAGCTTCTTTGACGAGTTACGATGAACGTGCTAGAATATTAGCTACTTTAGCTGAAGTATCTGTAGTTCCAACGGAAGTAAAAGAAAGTATCATTAATGGAATTTTTAACTTGAACAGATTATGAAGAAAAAAGTATTGATTGGTATATGTGTTGCAGTAGTGGTTGTCGCATCAGTGGGAGGGTATTTATTGAGTGCATGGATGCGTTCTTCACGTTCTGGACGCACTATTAATTTAGAAAAAACTTCACAGCGAGTAACAGACAATACTTTACAATCATCTCAATTAATTACTTTTACGTCGGTAACGCCACAATCTGTAGTAAATCCTTCTCTGTTCACAAAAGAAGCACTTAAGTTGGGCGCAGAGTTCGGAGACGAGTATAGTCCTCATATTTACAAAGTAGGGATAGTAACTTCAGGTATGTATAAGGGTGATGATGTGTGGCTTGTTCGTTCTCTAAATGATGGCCCTGGGTATGCCCCAATATATCATTTCATCATGCAGGGAAACAAAATAACCCTCATCGCTAAAAATTCTAGCGAATTGTATGAAGGAGATTCTTTGAACCGAAGTATGTTTGTCATAGATACTACCTCTGTACTCTCATCATTAATATTCCCAAGTAAAGTTTCACATAACAATTTGACGTTTACTCTCGACATCGCGACTGACAATAATTCGAATAATAGTATGCGTACATTTTTTGATGAGCGTTATAAGCCACAAGATATAGTACTTGCATTTACTGATCCGAAATTAGGCAAGGTGTATAGGGATATTCCTGGTCCTACTGATCCAGGCAGTATTAAACAAAATGGTTTTTATCTAAAAGCTCCCAATGGAACATTACGCGCGTATTCTCTTGATATAGGATTCTATGATAAGAGTAAAAATATGCCTTCCCTTACATGGAATGACGGTACCGCGAATACAGCTGAATATGTTATTACTGATATCGGTGGATGTGGCGCAAGGAATTATGCGTCGGTGACTTCGGGAGTTTCAATAGATGATCTTCTCGAAGCAGGTAAGACGTCCACCGGAGATATCATATATCAATTAAAGGATACTGATCACCCTATTCTCAAAGCTATCTATAAGAATGACTATAACCCCTACAATACCGATAAACTTTCATATCCCGATTTTGTAGCTGCCAGGCCCGCATTCTTCTGGTTTGATTCATTCGGTCGTCTCATCAAATTTCAAAGAGCAGATTTCATTCCTCAAGCTGAGTGTGGTAAGCCAGTGATTTATCTGTATCCACAAAAGACAACGAGTGTGTCAGTGAAGATTGATCCTCAAGGTGGTCTTACTAAATCAGAACCCGCATACAATGATGGATGGAATGTGATCGCAACACCTGAGAGCCAATTAACTGAAATTTCAACAGGAAATACCTATCCGTATCTATTTTGGGAAGGCCGTGGGGGCATTTACTCTACGCCTAAGAAAGGGTTCGTTATCCCATCATATGAAGTGCGTAGTTTCTTAATTGAGAAACTTACGAAACTTGGGCTTAATCAAAAAGAACAATCAGATTTTATTGAATTCTGGGAACCTCGTATGACAGGCTCACCTTACTTTTTTGTGACTTTCCTTGGTAATCAAGCAATGGATAATATAGCGCCACTTACTATTTCACCAAAGCCTGATTCAGTGATTCGTATTCTTATGGATTTTACTCCTCTTCAAGTACCAATTTCAGTGGAGGGATATGATATTAAGACACCTATGAGAAAAGGATTCACCGTAGTTGAGTGGGGTGGGGTATTAAGATAATCAAAGCTATTCTATAAGTACTTAATGCATTTCAAAAAAATGAAAAGTGTATTTACTGAAACTAAGATTGCAACAAAATTCGGTAATTTTAATATCCGTGTTTACGCTGATGTGCAGGGCAAGGAAACAGTTGTACTTTATACAGAAAAGATTCAAGACCCCGCACTTGTTCGTATACATAGCGAATGTATGACTGGGGACACTTTTGGAAGCTTACAGTGTGATTGTGGCGAACAGCTAGAGCACTCACTTGAGCAAATTAGTAAAAGAGGAAATGGTATTTTGATCTACCTACGTCAAGAGGGGCGAGGTATTGGATTGTTTGAAAAAATAAAAAGCTATGAACTCCAGAATAAAGGATATGATACTTTTGAAGCAAATCTTTTGCTAGGTCATCGTCCAGATGAGAGAACATATGAAAAGGCGAAAGTAGCTCTTATTGATTTGGGAATAAAGAGTATTCGTTTGTTAACAAATAACCCGTCAAAAGTTTCAGAAATCGCAAAATTTGGGATCAAGGTGGTCGAACGTGTTCCTCTAGTCATATCATCTAATAAATATAATAAGCAGTATTTGGTATCAAAGCGAGATAAATTCAAGCATTTCTTCAATGACGAAGTGAGTTATTACTTCTACCAATTTCATGTTGAAACACCTGAGCACGTTGAACAAATTGGCGAATTTTTAAAAGAAAAAAAACATGACCCTCTTTTAAAGATTTGTATCGGTGTTTCGGCAGATTCTTCTATCTTAGAGGATAACGATAGAATTCTTAGTATAGAAGCAATTTTTCGAGCCTGTGATTTTTATGAGGGATTTGTACCAATTCTTCATTTTTCTTTTAAAAATTCAGCGGATCCGTCAAGAGACATTCGTGTCATAAAAAAGAAGCTTTCTTTTGTAAAGTATATTCAAACAAATGATATTCCAACACCTGAACTGAATATAATAAAAAGTGCATGTCGTTCATTTCTTGCTGACATTCCACTTTCTGACGACAATTTTGATTTAGTCCATGATGCAAGTTTTAGACAATCAATCAAGAAATACAAAGCGTTTATACTCTTGGATAATAGTAAAGGAACAGGAGTTCGTGAGACCAAGGAGGTGCTTATGAAGAAAATTGATATTCTACTTAAGTATGGTTTGAATGATATTGCTATTTTTGGTGGATTCGGTCCTGATGACCTAGATACTTACTTTGAACTTCGTAGATATTACAAAATTAATTTTTCCATTGACGCAGAAACAAAACTTAAAACTAATGGGCATATAGATATAGATAAAATAAAACTATACCTATCTCAGCTCATTCGTTTTGATGATCCTAGGGAAGCGAGCATAGAGCAAACTAGGGCGTTTCAGCAACAGAATAGAAATACTGAGTGGGATAAAACAATAGTAGAAGATAAAGAATTTTTAATTCACCCCGCAGTGTTTAATTCTAAGCATTTTTTATCCACCGCATGGTTTGCGCTCGTTGTTAAAGAGCAGGTACATGGACAAGATGATTTTTGTGAGATTGGCTGTGGAGCTGGTGTTGAGAGTTGTTTGGTCGCCCTCGCGAATCCAAACATGCATATCGTTTCAACAGATATAAACCCATTTGCGAGCGAAAATACAAAATTTAATGCTGATAAGCTTGGTATCGGAGATAGGATAGAAGTAGCCACAGGAGATGTATTAGATGGGGTGGCACATGATAAAAAGTTTGATTCAATTTTTTGGGCTTTACCGTTTGGTTTTCTTGACCCTGGTACAACTGTCACCATGGAAGACGTGCAGTTTTTTGATCCAGGATATAGGGCAATAAGAAAGTTTTTTAACACGGCAAAGAATTTCTTAAAACCAGGCGGACAGTTACTCATTGGTTTTTCTTCTGACTTAGGGAATCAAGAGTTGCTTGAGAAATTAGCTCAGCAAGCAGGGGTCACAATTGATACAGTTGCAGAAAAAGAGATACAGGAAAAAGATACTCTTAAATTCGAACTTTTAAGAGGAGTTTATCTGGATACTAAATAAGTCGATTGTGCATAGAGCAATTCAAAGATATATATTAGAAATAGCGGTATTCATATGCGGTGCCGTTGTTATGATATTTGAGCTAGTTGGATCAAGAATACTTGGTCCCTATTTCGGAACATCAATCTTTGTATGGACTAGTTTGATAGGAGGTATCCTTGGAAGTCTTAGTGTAGGGTACTATCTTGGTGGAAAGCTCGCAGATAAAAAGTCTAATGTGGGTATCCTTTCGTTCATTATTTTTTTATCTGCGGTCTTTATTGGGTTCACATTCATTATCAAGGATCCTTTACTTATCTTTTTAGAGTCTCATAGTTTGGGACTACGCGCATCACTCATCATCGCGTCCGTAATCCTCTTTTCGCCCACAAGTATACTATTGGGCATGGTCTCTCCCTATGTGGCAAAACTTAGAATAAATAGCCTCACCACGTCAGGGTCAACCATAGGAAATCTGTACGCACTCTCCACGATGGGGAGTATAGGGGGAACATTCCTCTCAGGTTTTTATCTAATCCCCCATTTTGGTACCAATAGATTACTCCTCATACTTTCAATAACCTTACTCGTTGTTTCGTTGTTACTCTCACTACGTACACTTACTACAATCAAAGTATTCTCTCTTTTTGTATTCATTGTTGGTATATTTTCGATCAATCAAATAAACTTCTTGTCTACTGCGCGTGGATTTATTGATGTTGATACCGCATATAACCGTATATGGATTTATGATCATAAGGATCAAAATACAAATAATACGGCACGAATAATGAGAGTGAATAATGAAAATCACTCATCTATGTTTTTGGAGAGTGATAAACTTGTGAATGAATATACAAAGTATTATCACTTAGTACGACATTTTAATCCAAATTTCAACACCGCATTAATGCTTGGAGGAGCAGGATACTCATACCCTAAAGATTTTTTACTCCATTATCCTCACGCAACACTCGACGTAGTTGAAATCGATCCAAAAGTTACCGAACTCGCGAAAACATATTTTAAATTAAAGGATGATCCCAGACTAGCTATTTACCATGAAGATGGGAGGGTGTATTTAAACACCACTCAAAAAAAATATGATGTAATCTTTGGAGACGCGTTTAGCTCACATTATTCTCTTCCGTATCAATTAACTACAAAAGAAGCAGTGCAGAAGAAGTATGATATATTGCATGATAATGGCGTAGTACTATTAAATATTATTTCTTCGATAGAAGGACGTCAGGGTCAGTTTTTAAGAGCAGAATACGCAACGTACAAGAGTATATTCCCTCATGTGTATGTATTCCCCGTGGGATCGCCACACGACGGAAACGCAGTACAAAATATACTCTTAGTTGCATTGAAATCTGAAAAGGAATATCCAGTTAATGATGCAGATCCAGTGTTACATGAGTATCTCCAACACCTATGGAAAAAGAATATAGAGACAGACATGCCCATCCTGACAGATGACTTTGCCCCAGTCGATTATTATATAAGTAAAGCAATTTAAAAAATAATACATTAGAATAATAATATGAATAGAGTAGTACATTTTGAAATTCAGGCAGATGATATTGAGAGAGCAGCCACGTTCTATAGAAACGTATTTGGGTGGACTATAGAAAAATGGTCAGGATCTACCATGGAGTATTGGATGATTATGACCGCTGAGAAGGATAGTAAAGAAATGGGAATCAATGGAGGATTATTAAAGCGCCCCATGCACCTATCAGATGCACCATGTGGCGCCAACGCATACGTGTGCACCATGGTAGTTGATAATTTTGACGCAATGGCAGAAAAGATAACAAGCGCAGGAGGTACGGTTGCGATGCCAAAATTTGCACTCCCTAAAATGGCGTGGCAAGGATACTTCATAGATACTGAAGGTAACACATTTGGGATACATCAACCTGACGAGCACGCAGCATAGCCTCGTGTTAACGCGTTAGGGAATATTTATCGTCCCCGTATAACGCGATGGAGAGAGTTGCGAAGGTAAGACCGAAATCTCTCACCCCAATTGCGTTGAATCCTATACTGAGGGTAATAGTAAGTAGATGAACAAAGAGTAGTGACGCAACGATACGAGTGTATATTCCAAGGAGAAGGAGTAACGCCATTATCACTTCAAATATGCCATTGAAATATACCAGGGTATGGGAAGTGATTCCCCCATATAATGCCCAAGAAGGTACAAATGCTTCCCATTGTAGTGGATCTAAGAGTTGAGAAGATCCAAACCAAAGATATACAAGTCCAATTGCGAAACGTAGAAGTATGGGGGCGTAGGACGAGGTTTTATTCATTCTTTTAGTGTAATAAAGTTAAAAAAGAGATGCAACTATACTAATCACGAAAAGGGGTTATCACCGAGCATGAAAGACAACCCCTTTTCATTACCCGCAGAGAGTATGCACAACGGGTATATATGGTATACGGATGAGGGAGAAAGAATGGTGCACCTTGTACATACCCTCTACTTTCATTACAATGGCCCTACATACTAATTCCTATGAGCACACCACAACGAGTACGAAGTATATTGATTGATAGAGGAATCATCACTCTTATTAAAAGGATTAAGGAGAATGATGTGTATTACGCATTTCCAGGAGGCGGAGTTGAGGAAGGTGAGGGTGTACCCCACGCTCTTATGCGAGAGATTAAAGAAGAGTTAGGTATAGAAATTTCTGTAGGAGAGTTATTCATGGACACTCATTTTAATAGACAGGGCGAAGACCAATTAGAATCTTTTTTTCTATGCACCACACTAGGTGGTGTACTTGGCACAGGAGACGGACCTGAATTTCAGCCAGGGAATACCTATGAGGGGACACGTGAAATAGTCCAACTTCCCATTCCTTCTATTAAAGACATAAGAGTACTTCCCTTAGAGGTACGAGATAGAGTAGTGTTAGAGTTTAATAATGAATAATAACCACACAAGAATATGAATATAACACACTATGGGCATTGTTGCCTCCTTATTGAAGAACAAGGTATACAAATACTCATTGATCCTGGTTCATATTCGTCAGGATACACGGAACTAGAAAATATTGATTGTGTGCTTATCACTCACGAGCACCCAGATCATTTACATGTGGATTCATTACGTACGTTACTCGTGCATAATCCATCTGCTAAGGTCATTACCAATGAAAGTGTGTATGAAGTACTTCATACTGAGGGGATTGCATGCGGAGTACTACGAGATAATGAATCTATCGAAGTAAAGGGAGTTATGATAGAGGGATTAGGTACGCAACACGCATTGATACATTCTTCAATTCCTCAATCAGGTAATACTGGTTTTTTTATCAATCATTTATTATGGTATCCAGGAGACGCGTTTACTGATCCAAAGAAAAAAGTACACATACTCGCTCTGCCTGTCGCAGGTCCATGGATGAAGATTTCGGAGGCAATAGACTATGCGATCATGGTTGCTCCCAAGGTATGTTTCCCCGTGCATGACGGAGGATTAAAATCACCTAGCACTCCCCATTCTATTTCTACACGTGTACTTAAAGAATATGGCATTGAATTTACCGTACTAACACATGGCGCATCACATTCTTTTGAATAACAAGAAGAAAAAGGTACGTTGTGCATGGACAGGTGATGATCCTTTAATGATCACGTACCATGATACAGAGTGGGGAGTCCCCGTGCATAACGACACTCTGTTATTCGAATTCCTTGTATTAGAAGGAGCGCAAGCAGGACTTAATTGGAAAACAATACTCCATAAACGAGAGGGATATATGAAGGCATTTAATAATTTTGATCCTTTAAAAATATCCCGGTATACTCCTAAAAAAATAGATGCACTCGTGCACGATTCTTCTATTATACGTAATAGGTTAAAAATACGATCAGCGGTTGAGAACGCGAAACAGGTGATACGTATTCAAAAAGAATATGGATTATTCTCAAAGTATATATGGAGTTTTGTGAATACTGCCCCCCACACAAATGCGCGTCATTCTCTTAAGGATATTCCGTCTTCAAATAACGAATCTGATGTTATGAGTAAGGCATTAAAAAAAGAAGGATTCTCATTTGTTGGTACTACGATATGTTACGCATTCATGCAAGCGGTAGGTATGATGAATGATCACACGACTGATTGTTTCAGGTATAATGAGATAAAGAAAATGAAATGAGTATAGTAGGATTACCAGAAAAAATAATCATATTTGATACAGAATTCACGTCATGGGAGGGAAGTATGGAGCGTGATTGGGATGGAGAAAACGAATTCAAAGAATTGGTACAAATAGGGGCAGTAGTATTTGATACACGTACCCTCCAAGAAGTAGATACATGTAACGTGTATACAAAACCTGCGCGTAATCCATTACTTTCAGAATATTTCATACATCTTACCGGAATCACACAAGAAGTACTAGATACACAAGGAGTGGATATAGAAAAAGGGATAATGAATTTTGTAGAGTGGGCAGGAGAGTATGATTTGTATTCGTTTTGAGAGGATAGAGAAATTCTTGAACTAAATTGTAACCTATTAGGTATTGAATTTCCTTTCGAGATATCTCGTTTTTATGATATTCGTACCTTTTTTATACAACACGGCATTCCCGCTCAAAATTATATGAGTAGCACGATCATTAACGCATTTGGTATAGAGTCACCGTACTCAAGCCATAATGCTCTTTCTGATGCGAAAACCATAGCACTCGCCCTCCATGAATTAGGTATAAGACCAGAGAAAAGTTGACATTCTAGAGTGTGGTGGCATACTGTCTTTGTTTCCTTAGTTACTCTACGTCCTTTCCACAAGGAGGGTACTATGTCTGAGCCCAAGTTTTCACCATTGAGGCGAACATTCAAGACACGAATAAACGTGATGCCTCAAAGCAGACAAAAGAAATGCGTTCCCACATCATGGCACGTCGTGGGATATATTCGCACAGTGCCCGTATCAGTAGATGTGGAAGGTGACCAAGCGTTCTGTTTTGTTATTAGACCAAGGGATTCATCAAAACTTGGAGTGAAATTTGAGGATGTCGCCCGCATCGTACTAATGGGTTGGGAGGGCCCTGACAGAATTGAGAAATTAGAAGATGAACTTTTAGTATTTCCCTCCATTGAAGCAAACGTAATTGAGTTAAAAGGACTCTTTTGTCTTCATGGATGGGGTGCTAATTTTTTGCAAGCCAGCACAGGTAGTGAAAATATGGCATGCATAATAAAAAGAATTATGGGATTATGTTCCGTAGAGAATTTACGGAACGATGATAGTGGGAGGAAGGTTGAGTTAGCGCGATATGCGAAATAATAATTCGTGGTAACCCGCGAAAGCGAAGATCCTGTGTAGTTTCTTCGCTTTTTTATTTATTCGCTATCCCTTGAGATAATTTTTCTTCTTGGGTATGCACCTCTGTATCTGAGATAAGGGAGAAAAGAGGTTTTAGATCATGTAGCACAATATGGTGAGGAGTAGGTATTTCCCATGTAAGCCCACTTCCGTTAAAAGGTTCTTTTTCAGAAATACCTAACGCGGTATTAAGAGTTCTTGAAGAAAAGGGAATGTAGGGATACGCGAGTGTCGAAAGGCACGTTATCACATGTCCGCATACCCCAAGATAGTACCCAGCTTTTTCTTTATCTTTTTTAAGCATTTCCCAAGGAGCGGTGGTATTGATGTAACGGTTCCCATGTTCTGCGAGTGAGAGAATGTGACGAAGTCCTTCCCTAAAATGACCTCCTGATATGCTTGTACCTACTTTTTCAAAACAGTCATGTGCTTCCTTAATAAACGCATCTGCAACAGTATCACCTTCAGCATGAGAGGACTCTGTGTATGGCCTTATACCTTCAGGAAAGTTATTCGCGATTAATGAAAGTGCTCTATGTATGAAATTACCGTAATTCGCGATTAATTCTTTATTAGTGCGCGATTGAAATTCTTTCCATGAAAAATCAGCATCAGATGTTTCAGGTCCATTCGCGATTAAATAGTAACGCAGGGTATCAGGAGGGAAATCATGTAAAAAATTATGGAGTTCTATCGCCCAATTCCTACTTTTTGAAAACTGCTTTTTTTCAAGCGTAAGATATTCTGACGAAATAATATGATCAGGTAGATGAAGATCTCCATATCCCATAAGTATCGCGGGCCATATAATAGCATGAAAGGGGATGTTATCTTTCCCTAAGAAATAATAATGTTCAGACGCGCTGTTTTTCCAATACTCTTCCCATAACGCAGGTGTGCCATTGTTGTGTGAATATTCTTTACTTGCGGAAAGATACCCACATACTGCTTCAAACCACACATAAATACGTTTTGATTCAAATCCAGGTAGAGGTATAGGGACACCCCATTCTGTATCACGAGTAATTGCCCTATCTTGTAATGTTTCTTTTTCAAGAAAATTACGTGTGAAATGCAATGCATTCACTCTCCATCCTTGGGCATGTGATACCCAATCTCTAATCTGACCCTGGAAATGAGAGAGTCTAAGATAGAGATGTTCTGATGGTCTCCACTCGGGAGTAGTACCACATAATTTACATCGTGGGGATATAAGAGTATCGGGATCAAGCATGGAACCACATTCATCACATTGGTCCCCACGTGCGTTATTGTAATGACATATAGGGCACTCACCCTCTACATAACGATCAGGAAGAAAACGTCCATCTTTTACACAATACGGAAGATCCACTGTTTTAGGATAAATGAATCCTTCTTTATGAAGTTTTAAAAATATATCCTGTACTACTTTTGCATGATTCTCAGTCATAGTAGTGGTGTACAAATCATGACTCATTCCAAGACCATGTATAAACGACTCTACAAAAAGAGCGTGATATTTTTCAGCAATCTTTTTAGGAGCAATCTTTTGTTTGTCAGCTTCAACCGTAATAGGGGTACCATGGCAATCACTCCCTGATACCATAAGGACATTATCGTGATTCATTCTGTAGTATCGTGCGAGCACGTCAGCCCCAAGTAGTGCAGCAACATGACCTAAATGAAGAGGCCCATTTGCGTACGGCCATGCAGTTGCGATGTATATATGTTTCTTAGCCATAGTATGCAGTAATTGTGCACCAAGAAGTTCTATTTGACAAATGTATTATTTGTGTCATTATAGGCTACTTTGATTCCATTTCTTTCCACTTGTTATTCACAGTTTCATATTTGTACATAATATTGTATACTATACCCATAATTTAAAAACAAAATTTTATGCACACAAAGATTCTTGCGAGCATTGTCGCTCTTGCGGCCCTCGCGATAGTAAGTCCCGCACACGCAAAGGTATCACCAAGCGCGGCAGTAAAAACTCCCGCGGTACGTTTACAGCAAAAAGGTGAGGTATTCACCATTAAAACACTTAAAATAAATTTACTTGGTGTCCGTTCTGCGTTGGGTAAAACCTATGCGGTATTACTTGCTGATACCACCAAGCTTTTAGACAAAGCAAGCAGACCCGCGCGTTTAGGGGAATACAAGAAAGGTAATCGTATACGAGTAATGGGCACTCCCGCAGACAACAATACCGCGGTTATCAATGCTTCAAGTATTGTGAACGAGTCAGTTACCGCAAAACCATTAACAAAAAAAGCAAAGAAGTAAAAGAAATAGGTAGTCGTTGCATTCCTCCCTTTTGTGTTTCATAATGAGTGAATTAATTAGGGAGGATTTGCTATGCAAAAAGTGTGGGAGGAGATAAAAGAACGGCTCAAGGTTGAGGATATTGTAGGGGAATATGTGTCACTAAAGCCTGCGGGAAGAAACTTACGAGGCCTGTGTCCGTTCCATCACGAAAAAACACCCTCATTTATGGTATCCATGGATCGAGGTATTTGGCATTGTTTTGGATGTGGAGAAGGAGGAGATATATTCGCGTTTGTAAAAAAAATAGAGGGTATAGAATTCGGTGACGCATTGAAAATACTCGCGAAAAAAGCAGGAGTAACTCTCACAAGGGAAGATCCAAAAGTTACTTCAAAACGAACAAAACTGATAGACGTGATAGATGCGACAGTAACATATTATCATAAAGAATTTGTGGATAGCACTGGCGCACTTCATGCAAGGGAGTATATGTACAAAAAAAGAGGATTTACTAAGGAGACTATTGATACATGGGATATTGGGTATAGTCATGAGGCATGGAGCGATGGGTATGAGTATTTAAAAGCAAAGGGATTTAGTGAACAAGATATATATGACGCAGGTATTACATTACAAAAAACAAAAGGTACGGGATATTATGATCGATTCAGGGATAGAATCATGTTCCCCATTCATGATCAACATGGACTTACCGTAGGATTTGGAGGAAGACTGTTACAAGAAAAAGAAAATGAGGGTAAATACATCAATTCTCCTCAAACTCCAATCTACAACAAGAGCGAAGTGGTGTTCGGTCTTGATAAGGCAAAGGATTCAATACGAAAAGAGAAGTATGTAGTACTTGTAGAAGGATACATGGATTGTATAGCGTCTCATCAGGCAGGAATAACGAACGTGGTTGCAAGTTCAGGTACCGCGCTTACCCATGGGCAACTCACTCTTTTAAAACGATATACTGATACATTAGTACTTGCATTTGACGTTGACCTTGCGGGAGAACTCGCGCTAAAGCGTAGTCTAGAATCAGCGTTTACATTAGGATTCTCAGTTGAAGTAGTTTCTCTTAGTGGGGTAAAAGATCCTGATGAGCTCATACGAAAGGATCCCAAGGAATGGATGATGGTTCTTGAGAATAGAGTGTCGGTAATTGATTATTTCGTAGAACGTATGCTTAACGTATCTCAAAAAGATAAAGGAGCGCAGGTAAAAAAAGAAATCATGGATGAGCTAGCCCCCTTACTTACCCATCTTAATGATCCCGTAGAACGTGCACATTATTTCGAACGTATTGGATCGCAATTAGGTGTACCCGCGCATGCCATTCAAGAACGAGTTGCCCTTGCGAAACCATCATCGCGCATTGCGACGCCACCTGTCCCCCAAAAGTCAGTACCCCTTCCTCCTGTTGATGGCCAAGCAGTCAAAATGGCAGCTCGGTTATTAAGCCTCACCTTGCTCTTCCCCCATTACATGGAAGACATACAGAAAGAATGGTTCCCAAGTCATGAATTACGCGCATTATGGGATGTATTACATGAAGAGGGTATACAGAAATTCATGAAACGGACCGATCTATGGTCTCAACGTTTAATGTTTTTAAAAGAAAGTCAGGAAGAAGCAATGCCCATGCATGAACTTGAAGAAGAGTTTTTTAAAGCTCGTACCTATTTATGGCAGCAGTATTTAAAGAATGAACAGCGTACATTGATGAACGCCTTAAAAGAAGGAATTAATCTTTCATCAAAAGAACGTGAAACACTCATGGGTAAGCTTAAATTACTCCATCAAGAACTTTACAAGTCAACGCATTTACAGTAGAATTTAGATCAGTGTACCTTTACGTAGTACCACATACTCATATATGGCAAAGAAGAAGGTGATGAAATCACGACCAAAAAAAAGAGTGATTCCATCAAAGATGAAGAAGAAAATTCAGAAATCGCATCCTCATAAGGTTGTTGCGAAAAAAAAGACACTTCCCCCAGGAAAGAAGAAGTCCCGGGGTGCTTTATTGCGTGAACGAAGCCAATTAAGAAAGAAAGTAAAAGCACCTGCTCATAAACCTCACGTCGTACTACCCAAGATACCCCATAAGGTAGAATTTCCCTTACATGCGTCTGATATGATTATAAGCAAAGGAAAAATGCGTGGATTTGTGACGGAAACAGAACTTCTTTACGCGTTCCCTGATGTAGAAGAATATCTTGATAGTTATGAAGATGTGCTTGATAAGTTGGATATTATAGGGTTGGGGATAGTGGAGGGTAAGAGTCTGTTAGAACGTACCCAAGATCAACTTGCCGCTCAAAAACCAGGAGCTGAAAAAAAGAGTAAGGTTGATACTGAAAGAGATCTTCATCGTCTTCTTGATCTTTCAGATATATCATCTGACTCCATACAGATGTATTTAAGAGAAATAGGGAAAGTACCTCTTCTGACGTCTGAAGAAGAAGTGTCACTCGCGAAACGAAAAGAAAGAGGAGATTTAGAAGCAAAAAAAAGATTGGTTGAAGCAAACCTTAGACTCGTGGTATCCATCGCAAAGAAATTCACCGGACGAAGTCTCTCCCTCCTTGATCTCATACAAGAAGGTAATATAGGGTTATTTAGAGCAGTAGAAAAATTTGATTATAGAAAAGGATACAAATTTTCTACGTACGCGACATGGTGGATTAGACAAGCAATTACACGAGCACTCGCGGATCAATCACGTACCATCCGTATCCCCGTGCACATGGTGGAAACTATTAATAGGTATCAACAAATAGAGCGCCAACTCATACAAGATTTAGGAAGAGAACCTCTTCCTGAAGAAATAGCTGCTGAAATGAATGAGGACGTGGCAAAGATTCATCATATACGAAAGATTTCACAAGACACGGTATCGTTAGAAACGTCAGTAGGTGAAGATGATGACAAAGATTCCACCCTTGGAGATTTTATAGAAGACGTGAAAACAGTGACCCCTGATAGACTCGCGTCATTGCAACTTCTTAAAGATCACGTACGAGAAATATTAGCAACGCTTACTCCAAGAGAGCAGAAGATATTAGAGATGCGATTCGGGCTTGTCGATGGAGTTGCGCATACCTTGGAAGAGGTAGGGAAAGAATTTGGGGTTACTCGTGAACGTATTAGACAGATTGAGGCAAAGGCTCTTGAGAAAATAGAAGATCATGAGCATATGCGTAAGCTAAGGGATTACTAGATAGTACGCTGGTATTTTTTGGTGTTTCATTATACATTATCGGTAGTATTCCGGGGTAGCTCAGTGGTAGAGCAGGAGACTGTTAATCTCTTGGTCGTGGGTTCGAATCCCCCCCCCGGAGCCAATATATTCACAAATATGACAATAGAAGAAATCAGAAAAAAAATCATCCCTTTATTAAAGCCCTATAATATATCAAGGGTAGGACTTTTTGGTTCAGCTGCAAGAGGAGAGATGAGTGTGGATAGTGATATTGATATTTTGGTTGAAATAGGAAGTGATGTGAGTTTACTTACATTTGTGGAGATCAAGCAGAGGTTAGAAGAAGAATTAGGGAGAAAAGTTGATCTGGTTGAGTATGAGACTATCAAACCCTCGCTAAAAGTTAATATCATGCAGAATCACGTTTCTCTTCTATGAAAAAAGAAATACGAGTCTATCTTGAAGATATAGCGGAAAGTATTGATAAAATTGATGAGTATACGCAAGGTATTTCTTTTGAAGAATTTGATACTACCTCAGAACGTCAAGATGCGGTAATGCGTCGTCTTGAAATTATTGGTGAAGCAGTCAAGAATCTTCCCAATGATTTAAAAGATAAATATCCTACTATTCCATGGAAACAGATCGCAGGCATGCGGGATGTGTTGATTCACGAGTACGCAGGGGTACAATTAGAACGTGTGTGGAAGGTGGTCATTGATGATATACCAGAGCTGAAGAATACAATACAACAAATTATACAGGGCCTCGAGCTATAGGTTTTTATAGTATTGTATTACTGTGAGTAATTTCTTTTATGACAAACCCTGAATTTGGCTATAATCCTGGACAAGAAGGTTCCTTTACTCACATCTTGGGACAGAATGGTTTCAAGGTAGTTGAGGATGTTGAGCAATCTGGAGATAGAAAAACAACAATAGATGTGCCAGAAGGTAGGTATCATATTGTTGCTGGTTTTCCTGAATTTGACCCTACTGATAAGAAATTCTTCTACGGTAATAATGTTGTGGAAATGCAACATCAGCCGTTGGAGTTAGATTTTAATGCAGCTTCATTCCAACGCTTAGCAGAAGAACTAAGAGGTAAACTAAAAGAAGGACAGGATTTAAAAGACATAATAGCTACTCTGGATGGAGTGATACAAAAAACTGTGCGTTCTGATGCCCAAGATGAAAGGATTACCAAAATGTCTCAAATACTTGAAAAAGGTCATAGTGCTTGCACTGGTAAGGTTTTAGTCTCGGCTGGTTTATTGAAAGCTGTCCGGCCCGAAAGCGATGTTCAATTGATATACGGAGCTTCGTCGTCATTTGAAGACCGCAGGCCGAATGACATTGGACACATTTGGTTAAGAATAGTTCAAGAAAATGATGTTGTTTTATATGACCCATACTATAAGCATTTGGTCCCTTACGATTTAGAAAAACCCAGGTCATTCATAGGAGATCCATTTGCAGGGTATTCAGTCGGAGCATATTTTGCGGCTAATGTCGTAAATCAACTGCCAGTTAGAACTACGGATAGAAGATTTACAAAACTTGTAGGAGAAACAAGTGGCAATAAAAGTGTTTGGATTGCCGATGAGAAGGCTTTGGCATCACAGATATTTGGGGAAATGAATTTTGAGTTTGACACGAATAAGTCTGGCAAGCTTTGTTTTATAAACAAAGGTCTGTTTTCTGCCAGAGGAGATGGAGCAGGGTTTGGTTATCCTTTAAGAGAAATAACTAAAGTGGAACAAGCAGAATAATAAATTAGGTGAAGACTAAATAAAGTTTGGCATCAAGGCCAATTCTTGTTTTAAACTAACCCAATCTGTGGTTCTGAATGCATCCAGCAGGGGGAGCCATATGGGATGAGCAGAGCCAAAATCTCTGCTTTTTTCTTTATTGAGTTTGTTTGTATTGCTCTGGTAGATGTAGACAAACCTGCCTTAAATTAGAGATGCTTTCCAGTTCACGTTTCCGCAATGATACACAAGCGTATTACTTCGGAAACTCCATCAAATATCTTGTCAAAACGAGCCTTTTTTAAAGAGTTGATATCCCCATTGCATATATCAACTAAATGGCATATAATGTTGATATCCATATGAGTAATGTCAATCAACCAAAAATAGGCCGCTACGTAACCCAGAAAGACGGCTTTAAAGCCTTTACCCCTTTTGATTTTCCTCCAAAGGGTGGTTTTGATATTAGTCCCAAACTTCATAAAAAACATGAGGAGGCTATTAGGCTGGTCGGTAAACTCGACGGGATAACGCGGCTCTTACCGGATAAGGATTTTTTCCTACTCATGTTTATCAAAAAGGATGCCACATATTCAAGCCAAATAGAGGGTACAAAAGCGACATTGCAAGATGCTGTTGCGGCACCCGTTACTGAGGAAAAATCTCGTCTCCATCCCGATGTGGATGATATCGTTCATTATATTGAAGCCGTAAATTACGGCATTAGACGAGTTGAGACACTTCCGATTTCTTTACGACTTATATGCGAGATTCATGAGAAGCTGATGATTGGGGCGCGTTCAACACAGCATGTATATCCGGGAGAATTTCGACGCTCACAAAATTGGATTGGTGGCAAAACGCCACACGGTGCCTCTTTTGTGCCACCTGCTCCGGACGACATGAACAAGTCACTTGATGATCTTGAGAAATTTATTCATGCCAAAGATGACTACCCATCTCTTGTAAAAGCTGGACTTTTGCATGCACAATTCGAGACAATCCATCCCTTCACTGACGGCAATGGTCGTACCGGACGCATGCTTATTGCCATATACATGCATCATGCCAGACTTTTAGAGTTGCCAGTACTCTATCTTTCGAACTACTTCAAGAAATACCAGAAACTTTACTATCAGAAATTACAAAGTTATCACGATGAAGATTCGGATATAGGTGCTTGGCTTGAATTCTTTCTTGAAGGTGTGGCTGAAATCGCTGAAGCATCTGTTGAAACATGCACCAAGATTACTGCGCTTCGTGATCGTGACTTTGCCAAGATGCAGAAGCTTGGTAAGAAGTCGGCTGAGTCCACGCTTGAGATTGTCCGTAAGCTTTTCGGCCAACCGATTGTCGGTGTTGCGGAGATAATGAAATGGACAGGCTTCAGCCCGCAAGGTTCCTATAATGTGATCAATCGACTCAAGGATTTAAAAATTCTGGAGCCTCTTGGTGATGCTGATTATGGGCAGAAATATATGTATGCCGATTACTATGAAATCTTTGACGACGCATTCCGTGACGCTCGTGCAAAAGGAAAATAAACTATGCCAAAGGAAACCCCCAACAAAGCTAAAAAGGAGATTCATTACAGGTGCAAGAAGTGTGGGGATGAAATTTATTGGAATACGCATAAGAAAATGGTTATGTGCAAATGCGGCGCCCTTGGGGTGGATGGTTGCGAGTTTTATGTGCGTCTTATCGGCGAAGAGGAAGACCGTCAGATGATCAAAAAATAAATGTATGGAAATTGAATCAAAACAACAATTCCTAGAACGGCGGAAAGAGATTGAGCAGGAACTTATGGATATGCTAAAGGAAACCGAGAGCAACTTTACTTTAGGTCATCTTCGTGATGTTATTTTCCATGAAGAAGATAAAGATGACATAATGAAAGCTATGGCCATGTTTGATCGTGGTGGGGACGCTTCGGGATTAAGCAACGTCCTTGAGTTGGTAACTGACGCCTGGAATTACTTTCCGCACAAGGTACTTGGCGGTATCTCTCCAGCCGAAAAACTATTAGAGCATCAATTTCAGTCGTCTTTGTATGAATGTCCGGAATGCACATTGAAGTATCGAGAAAAGAAGTGGGCAAAAGCATGTGAAACGTGGTGCCGTGAGCACAAGAGCTGTAATCTAGAAATAATCGCTCACGCTGAAAAATAAAACTATGAAAATCAACAACACATTTAAACTCATCATCGCCATCGTAGTCTCCGAGCTGGCCGGTATCATTGGCTCGGTCTTTACCACGCCGTCCATTGCCGGTTGGTATGCAGGGATCGGCAAGCCGGCTCTCAATCCTCCGGCATGGGTGTTCGGACCGGTCTGGACAACACTGTTTGCGCTTATGGGTATCGCGGCCTTCCTTGTTTGGAAAAAAGGACTGGACCGCAGGGATGTAAAAATTGCCCTTGGAATATTTCTCGGCCAGCTGGTCTTGAACACTTTCTGGTCAATAATCTTTTTCGGTCTGCATAGTCCTGGTGGCGCGCTTGTAGAGATCATATTCCTCTGGCTCGCCATCCTCGCCACGATCATTGCGTTTTATAAAATCTCCAAACCGGTCGCGTGGCTTCTGGTGCCCTACATTCTTTGGGTTAGCTTTGCAATGTATCTGAACTACTCCATTTGGATATTAAATTAATCTTAATCATAATATATTTATGATGGACATTATTGTAAAAAATATACATAGTGGAGAGAAGGAAAGAACCTTTTTAGATGGAAGTAAGAGGTCGGTAGTAGTATTGGAATCAGTCGCAATTGGTCAGGGAGAATATCTTCCAGGATGGAAGTGGTCACAGCATGTAGGTGCACATACGGGAAAGAATTCATTGTCACATGTTGGGTACATTCTCTCAGGTAGAATGATTATACAAAGAGCGAGTGGGGAGGAAATAGAAGTAGGTCCTGGTGATGCATTTGAAGTTGGACCAGAACATGATGCATGGGTAACAGGTGACGAGCCATGTGTTGCTCTTGATTTTGAGTATTTGAAAAATAAGGTGAAAGAAGGGCCAGAAGGGTAAAGGGGACAACTTTCTCGCATACTATGATGAATAGTGCTAGAGTTATATAAAGAGTTAGTAATAAATAAAACTATGTCAGCAAAATTTATTCGAAATTGGGCTATTGTGACGGTGCTTACACTCGTGCTTACCCTCATCTGGCACGTGGTATTATTCGCAGGTGATTATGGAACGCATCTTTCCATGATCGGTCGTTACGTAGGTGATGCACCTACGCCGCTCTTTGGGTACTTCCTTATTGCTCACATCTTAGTGGCATTAGGATTTGTACGATTTTTGCCTCATGTATCCCGAGGTTCGAATGAGTACGCCATGAATGGTGTCATCATGGGATGGGCTACATTTGGTGTATTCGCAGTATTAAGCCATGCATTATTTGCTAATTGGGGCGGATGGTTAATGATGATGGATGTTGGATTTGGTACTGTAGCCGGTCTTATCACCGGATGGGTGATGAGTAAGCTTGCGTAGTACGTAGTACTACACAGAAATAAAGAATCTGTAGTGAAAAATCTGCAGGTTTTTTATTATACCTTTAAAAAGAGCGTAGTGATCAGCGTTCAGCTGGCGGCAGCACGAGGATGGGCCATCCCCAATCATCCCGCCCTGGAGCGCTTAGCACATCTGATGAAAGGATGCCAGGCTCGCCAGAAAATGGATTTTGCCACCGCCAGATATGAGTTTGCTCTCGTGGATTCATCCTTGGCAACATGGGCGGATTATCCCGGGGTGGTATTCCATGTTTCTGGGTATAGTGATGCAAGCGGCAGAAATACGAACACTGATTTCTGGGTTGACCTGAGGTACGTCACCCCATGGCCCTCTAATTATTTGGAAAAGCCAGTTCGCGTGAGTACTGGCGTTGAAGGTAGGCTCTTTACCTACCAGAAGACGGCAGAGATCGTACGCTCAGATGATGGGCAGATGCTGGGGAAGACGTTTTTCCTCAGTACTTCCGTGATGAGTAACTCTCAGTATAAGTGGTAGAACGTGCCTGGGCTCGCATAATGCGATGTCCCAGGTTTTTTAATTAAAAGTAGATTCCTTTCTTTATTACATAGTTAATGGTATATAATGAGACTATGTTACTTATTCTTTTGGCAATCGCTGCAGTGGTTTCCACCTATATAGGTGGTCTTGTGGCATTACGTTACAAAGATCATCTTCATCTCATATTAGCGTTTACCGCAGGGGTACTGTTAGGAGTTGTAAGTTTTGATATTTTCCCAGAAATCATTGATCTTGTAAAAGAATATAACTTTGATTCCCTTGAAGTAATGATCGCGTTAGTAGTAGGATTCCTTCTTTTTCATATATTAGAAAAAGTAGTGGTTATTCATCACGCGCATGAAGGTGATTATGCGGATCATAAACATCCCCATGTAGGAGTACTCTCTGCATTAGCACTTGCAGGCCATAGCTTTATGGATGGTGTAGGTATTGGTCTAGGATTTCAAGTAGATCCCGCAGTAGGTGTATTAGTCGCTATTGCTGTTATATCACATGATTTTACTGATGGTATGAATACCGTATCACTCATGCTCGCGCATAAAAATACCACGCTTAAATCAAAACTTTTTTTGTTAGTTGACTCATTCGCTCCTCTACTAGGAGCGCTGTCCACATTATTCTTTAAGGTATCACCTCATTTCTTAGTATTGTATTTAGGTTTTTTTGCGGGATTTCTTTTGTATATAGGGGCGAGTGATATTCTTCCTGAAGCACATAGTAAAAAAAGTTCATTTTCACTTATTGGGTTAACAGTACTAGGGGTAGTAGTCATATTCTTTATCTCTCGATTTGCATAGTATCTACCGGAATAGTTGACAAAATATATCTTCTGATATATACTATACTCCTAGTTATTACAGCTTTAGAAAGAGCTGAAAGACTCGGATTTCACGTCAACTTACCGTAAACACTTGTAAGTGACCTGCATCTTTCGGGTCACTTATTTAAATATGACACCAGTTTTAACGGGTTTTCGTGGGCTTACTATAGCCCCTCAGTTATTAGAAGTATTAGACAGAGCAAAGTACACCGAGCCTACTCCTATCCAGGAAAAGGCTATTCCTCCTGCGATAGAAGGGACCGATGTAATGGGTATTGCGCAAACAGGGACTGGTAAAACCCTGGCATTTGCGATTCCTATGATTCAAAGAATTGCGCAAGGTATAGGGAAGGGATTAGTGATAGTACCTACCAGAGAACTCGCGCTTCAAGTAGAAAGTGTCTTTGTAAAAATGGGAGGTCCTCTTGGTCTTCGTACTGCCGTGTTTATAGGTGGTGCGTCCATGGAGAGACAACTACAAATGATTCGAAAGAATCCTCATGTGATTATCGCGACCCCTGGTAGACTCATAGATCACATGGAACAAAAAACAGTTTCATTAGACGCAGTACGAATACTCGTACTTGATGAAGCAGACAGAATGCTTGATATGGGATTTGCTCCTCAATTAAAACGTATTTTAGAAAAAGTACCTACAGAACGACAGACCATGGTATTTTCAGCAACCATGCCTGACGATATAGTATCAATGGTGACAAAACATATGAAACTTCCCGTACGTGTTGAAATAGCCAGAGCAGGCACTGCCGCAGATCGTGTGGTACAAGAATTATTTTTTGTCGCTCGTCATGAAAAAAACCGTCTTCTTGATAAGGTGATTTCAGAATGCAAAGGATCAGTATTAGTATTTTCACGCACAAAGTTTGGTGCAAAAAGAATATGTACCGCAGTACGCGCGATGGGATATACGACTATTGAAATTCATTCCAATCGTTCTCTTGCGCAACGCCAAGAAGCAATGCAAGGATTTAGGTCAGGTAAATACAGAGTCATGGTAGCAACTGATGTCGCGTCACGTGGTATTGATGTCACTGGTATAGAGCTGGTGGTGAATTATGATCTTCCTGATAATCCTCATGATTATGTGCATCGTATTGGAAGAACAGGAAGGGCAGGAAAAGAAGGAAGAGCTATTTCTTTCGCAACCCCTGATCAACGTACAGAAGTAAGGGATATAGAAAGAACAATACGTTCACAACTTTCTGTGACCCCTATACCGGTATTACCTCCTGAAAAAATGGCAGTACATAGAGAAGAAGAAACACGGCGTCCTTTTTCACGAGCACCTCAAAAACGACGTACACCTCAAAGAAGTGAACGATCTCGTTATCGTTCGTGGTAATTAATTTTATTTATAGACAGAGTAATAGCCCTAGGTTTCCCCTAGGGCTATTAGGTATACAAAATAATAAAATAATTGACAAAGATTGAAATATGTTATTAGATTATCCCCACAATGTAGTTTGAAATCGTGATTAATCGAATACCTATCTTACTGAATAGGAGGAGATATGGTACGTCATAGTGAGATGTCGGCGACACAGCTTCAATTAAATTTGCTTGAAGGTGTGGTTGATCAAAGGCAATTTACCATCCATGAGTCAGATGTATTTAAGAATGGAGAGGTGAGATTAGATGTGAGTATTATCGGATCACATTTACTTATCTACAGAGCGGGTAATGTAAAGGTGAGTGAGGTGCTCACAAGCACTTTAGTCGAGCATCCTTTTAAAAGTGAATGGGCGCATATCATTCACACAGGGCATGTTTATACAACGAAGTGTATTCGTACAGCATGGGTTGTGGCAGACCAGATCGCGGAGTACTCATTGTTCGTTGAGATAATGGATCATCCAGATATGAAGAAGATTTCCTCTCTTCATGCGTCATTTCCCTTTTGCCTGTTCCATGAATCGGTTTCAAGAAGTGATGCATTATCTTCCACACTTAGCTTCATATATGCGCGGGAGAGACATAATGGAATGGAGGTGCATACTTTCCATGGGTATCCTGGTGAGGAGAAGATGATCGCGACAAGATCCACCTTGTCCCTTCATCAGGAATGTGCGTGCGAAGGGATTGAGTAACTATGGGGGTCTTATCACAAGGCCCCTCTTTTTCTTGTCTTTGCATATTTTATGCGGTGCGCATATTTGACAAAGATAGAAAATAATATAAGATTATCGGCAATACGTAACTTGTCAATTTAACAATTCTATGGCATAGGATTTTCCTTGAAAGGAGCTACTATGCTTATCTTTGCTTCTCTCGCACTACTTGGGGTTATCCTTCTTGTCGGAGGATCTCTTCTTGGTCATGATCATGATCATGACGTGTCAGATGGTCATGACGCGGACCATGGTAATGAGCCTACGATAAGTATTTTTTCCACCAAGGTCATTGGGATGTTCATCATGGGATTTGGGGCTGGTGGCTGTATAATGCAGTATTACGTCCCTGATCCGATGTTGTCGTCGCTCGTAGGAGCGGGTACAGGAGTATTCTTAGGGGCGGTGATGTATTATTCCCTTAAGATTATTTATAGCCAACAATCGAATTCAGCAGTGAGTATGAATTCTCTTATTGGCCGTGTAGGTGTGGTAACCGTCGAAATCCGTAAAGGACTTTCTGGGCAGGTTCAGGTGGGCAATGATTTGTATCTCGCCTTAGAGAGTAGTGGAAATAATATACCGAAAGGGGGCGCAATATCCGTCGTGGGAGTACAAGGAAATTACTTGGTCGTTAATCAGATGTACAAACAGTAGCACACCCATCATCCATAGGAGGCGTTATGGATTTACATCAACTTCTAGGAAGTGTGTTGATTCCGGGTGCGGTGGTACTTCTCGGGATCGCGATTCTTATCACATTCAAGGTTATCGGAAGTAGATACAAAAGAATACCCCCTAATAAGGTGGGTATCTTTTATGGACGTTCATACCCTCCGGCGGAGCCAGGAGGTGACCGAAGAGGATTCATTGTGGTCGCTGGTGGTGGGAGAATAGTATTCCCCTTAGTGGAATCATATCAAGAGATGTCTACTGCTGCGTTTCAAGTAAAAATTCAAGAAGATGGTATCCAGAATAAGGACAACGTGCCCTTTACGATTAAAGGGATTGCGACCTGCAAAATATCGGCAACTGAAAATGATCTGAATAAGGCAGCGAAAGCATTTTTGGGAAAGACTGATGAGGAAATTGAGGGGTTTGTCCTTAACATTTTAAAAGGGCACCTTCGTTCAATATTCGCAAAGCTTAATATTGATGACATCCTACGTAATAGGGATGACTTCAATGGTAAGGTCATTGAAGAATCTACTCCTGAGCTCCAGAGTTTGGGGATATCCTTAATTAACCTTGTGTTACAAGAAATTAATGATGGTGTGGGGTATCTTGAGTCTTTGGGGAAAACAGCGGTTGCGGTCGCAAAGCGTGACGCTGAAATTGCGGTTGCTGAAGCTGACCGTGATTCTCAGACGCAAGTCGCTGAGGCTGAAAGAACACGTGATATAGCAAAATCCAACGCAGCACGTGAATCTGAAGTGGTGGTCGCAGAGAATAAGGCGAAAGTACTTGAGGCTAATAAAGAGCGTGACGTGAAAGAAGCACGATATGCAACCGAGACACACAAGGAGAGAGCTGTTTCTGAAACAGCATTTGCCATTGCGAAAGCTGCTCAGGAGAAGGAATTAAGGGTGCAGGAAGCAGGACGAGATGAGGCTGAAAAGCAAGCTCAAGTTCGCGTTCAGTCTCAAGAAAAATTACGTCGTGAGGCTGAACTTCTTGCCACGGTCATCGCGTCTGCGATGGCTGATAAAGAAAAAATACGTATTGACGCTGAAGCAGAAAAACAAAAGACGATTCTTGATGCAGAGGCAACCGCGGAATCAATAACAAGGAACGCGGACGCGAAGCGTCGTGAATTTGAAGCATTGGGTGAAGGAGAAGCGTCTTCAATTCGTGCAAAAGCTATTGCGACTGCTGATGGTGAAGCTGCACGAGTCAAGAATACTTTGGTCGCTCAAGCTGAAGGCACAGAAAAAATGGCTGAAGCGCTTAGTAAGATGGACGATCGCGCGCGCGTGGTAATCATTCTTGATCGTCTCCCTGTCTTGCTTGATAAGGGTGGCGATGCGGTGGCAAAGGTGATGGAAGCGATCTTCAAGTCAGTCGCGGCCCCCCTTGGTAACATCGATTCAATCAATATTGTTGATATTGGTGGGAAAGGCCAAGGGATTGATAAGTTCTCGACCGTGGTACCAGAAACAGTATTAAAATTTATGGCTACCGCGAAAGCCATGGGCATTGATGTTACTGGCATTCTTCAAAAACTTGGTGTGAACCTTGATGATCTCCCAAAGGTGTTAGGAGAGATGTACACGCCCTCTGAAACACTCGACAAAGGAGAGTCGTAATGGGGGACGATACGCCTCGTAAAGAATATGATGTTATAGTGGGTGAGATGCCACGGATGCTCATCATCCATTGTGATGATCCGAGATTCGCCAGCGCTATTCATGAGTTTATCCATGAAAGTGTTGATGAAGGTGGCCTTGGTCTCGCATATGGGCAGTATGTTGAGATTTCCCTGCCAGGGGGTGTGAGCGGAATGTCAGAACAGCTTACCCTTCCGAAACATTTCAAGGTACAGAAAGAGCAGATCGAATTCGTGCTTGAACGCTTTACGTCAGTCAAGACCGTGGTACTTATAAACCACGAAGACTGTAGAGCGTATCAGGCGTTACGTGAAAGAATTGGGGATTCGTTCTTGCGACGTTGGGGAGGAATACCAGATCGTCAAAAGGCGGATCTCGTGGGTGTAGGAAGGTTTGTACAAAATCTCATTCCTGTGGAGTGTGTGTATTATTACGCGAAGTTCGCGAATGATGAGCACACCTCTACGATGTTTGAGCGTGTAGTGTAAGAAGTAAGGGGTTGGCAAAAGAACGCCAACCCCTTTTTTAATGTATATTTGCCACCTCATAGATTGTAGTGTAGTTGTATAGGTGCCCTACGATCATTGACATTCATCATTTCAAGGAGACGGTAATGCACATTTCAGAATTAGAAGACACCTATGGAGACGCTGTCATGCATCAGGTGTGTGTTGGCGGACGGTGCATAGTAATTGATGATATTCCCCACGCAGGTCCCCTACTTGCCGCGCATTGGGAACGCTTTATTGATGAACGTCTTAGGTATCTTCCCCCTGAATATCGGTTAGTTGAGCCTGTATTCGTGAATTTACATCTTAAGAAAATGGGAGGGGTACTTTTAGGAGGTTCACGAGTTGCGTGTTTTGGAGTCCAAGCAGCTATTGACGCGATCAAAGAAGATCCCAAGCGTCCTGTATACATCTATGGTCCTATGGAAGGACTTCTTCAGCTGACCAGAATGCGTAAAGAACTTTCTTCGGTCACCATGGGATCAAAGCGACCTACTGATGTATTATTATCATTACTTGAGACTCATCCCATCGTACGATATATGTGTATTATAAACACAGAGCGCGGGATCATGGATGAACTCAGTTCCCCTTTTGACAGAGTTCGAATATTTCCTGGATATACTCCTGGGCAGATATATATACACGCGGGGAAGGTGTTGTGTGACACAGATATCACTATCGCGTCGGTGGGGACCTTTCTTCATGACATGAAACCGGGAAAGAGAGAAGAGCTTATTGCACAAAGGGAACGTGAAGCACGGATTTTGTTCCCGAGCGCACCTGAAGGAAGAGATGCATTGATAGACTACCTAGAATGGTGGAAACAGGCGCAAAAGGAACGGATGCGACCTCTTCCTCGGTCTATCCAAGATAAGATAGTCTCCGGGGTATTTATAGACGCGAGTGGTACGCTGTTTGACGAGGATTATTTAGGGGTGAACAAGGATATTTTTGAGTATATAGTCGCCACGTCGTTAACGCGATGGGTGTATGTGTGGACGAGTGGCGATATTGGCCCAGTATATGATGCCATGCAGAAGTATCGAGAATTGAGAAACATCCCTCTACTTTCAAAATCTATGTTTTCTGGGTTGACAGTGGAGGAATGCATCGACGATATGAGTAGTGATGCGTTATGGGAGGAGTGTGAGGTTAAAGGATTACTTCACGCACAGGTATAACTAACAGGGAGCGACATACGTCCGCTCCCTTTTTTTGTCACCATTTTTTTTCTTCTATGTTGTATAGAGTAGATTCGTGGGCAGAGTGGTCGACCTGCCCGTAATACGTTTCCATTATCGTGGAAAGATGAACAGTCAATGAAGTATGGGATTCATGGGTATACGTTCCTCTTTCCACGAAATGGGCGCATAGGAGATTTTCATTATTGTATAGCTAATTCGTAACATACTATTAAAGTAGACAAGCACTTTAATGGTGCGGTGGATATAGACGTGAGAGGGACACCTCACGTGATACACACCCCTTTTTAAAGGGGTGTGTTGTATATATATGAAAAAAGGACTCGTAGAATATACGAGTCCTTGGGGCCATTATGGCATTATAGGGATCACGTTGTGTACTTCCCTGACGGGCACGATCAGAAGAAGCGTGTCATGGGGAGGTGCAGGTATACAATGGAGTACCACGTCTCTTTTGTGTACCGTGATCACGAGTTTTTCATGGTGTATTTCCGCGCGATCATGAGTCATTATCGCGAGTGCAGCGATGTAAGGATGCGGATTCAGGAGTGGACAGGCAAGAAGGAGGTTCCCTTCCTCTATCTGTTTGAACGCCCATTGGTTCCATACGTCTATCACATTGTGAAGGCAGATCTCAACATGTTTAAGAGCATCATCACCATCTTCCCATAAGTTTTTTGTTTTGTGTGTCACATACCATTCGTCGACGACTGATCGTAGTAACGGAAATGGTCCTTGTTCATCAACGTTGACGGGTACAGAGGACGGGTATTTCATGTCATACTCCTTTGTACGTGTGTATATAACCAGTATGAGCGTATTGCTCAATTTACGAGGGTATAGTTGAATATATACTATAGATCGTTGACAGAGTAAATAGTGAGAAGAAAAGGAGCTTTGTATGAGCTATGAAATGGATATATCCCAGGTTCAACTTCTTGAAGTGGAGACGCTTACTACGCTTCTCAAGGAATTTGAAGAGTTTAGGGACACTGATTGGAGCCGCGCGGAAAATGCGTACGCGACCCTGATGTGTTCTTTTCAGCATCTTGTTGCGAGGATCGCAAGGAGGTATGCACACTATTTTAATGCCGTGGTGTCATTATCTGATTTAGTGTCAGAAGGATCAATCGCTCTTTCAAAAGCGTTGTATGAGTACAAGAGTGAAAAAAGTTTGAATTTCTCGAAATTTGCTGAATCCATAATACAGAGATGGGTAGCACGTTATTGCTACGAGCAAAGAACAGGTATAAAAATTCCGTTTAAAACTGCTCGAGCAGCGCGACGTATGAGAAAGCAGATACGAGTTCTTGTGCAAGAATTGGGGTGTATGCCTACTAACGATGAGATAGCAGATCATTTTGGTATGTCGGTAGCAAGAGTAAGACAGTTACAAGATTACTACATGTTTCATCATATGCCTTCTCTTGATGTAGAGACTCAATCTGGAGAAGAGTATCTCAATATCATTGCGTGGCATGATCCTTCAGAGGAAGACGTTCAAGACGTTCGCATAGATACGATAGTACATGAAATGAGACATTTGTCTGAAATAGAGCGAGACGTGCTCAAGATGTACTTTGGGTTTGGCGGAAAAATGTATTCATTTGAAGAGATAGGAAAGAAATATGATGTGATGTACGAACGTGTACGTCAAATAAAAGAACGTGCGCTTGCAAGGCTCAAAGACCGACTTCATTTTCGCGCTGAAGTGGAAAAGCGTTTAGATCTCACCTAAGCAACCCTCGCATAGATATGTCGAGGGTTTTTTTTATAGTAGTTTTATAGAGTGGCTATTCTTTTTGCTGTTTTTGTGTGTATGTGGTAAAATATAATTAATATTCAGGATATGGGAAATTGATTTTATCTACTAAATCTATGGGTACTAATAAGAAATTAATTTTTGTCTTGGCGATCTGCGTAGTACTCGTGGGTGGCTATTATTTGTTCTATTCCGATACACGTACAGAAAAAGAAAAGCAATTAACAAAACAGGAGGAAGTTTCTAAAAGTGATGTAATTATAAAGGAGCTAACAGATAAATATCTAGCTGTGGTTGGTTGGGATCAGGATTTGATTTATACACTACATGCACAGAAAAGATTAGTCACTGGGAAGCCAACTTTATTTAGAGGTTATGTTGAGGATGTGTTTGATCGTGATGGAAAAATGTTTATTCGTTTTTCATCGTCGTTTTTGAGCTCGGTTGATTATACATTGGAGCTTGAGTGTAATCAGCAGGTTGTTGACAAAATTTTTGTGCAAAAACCTGTTAGTCGAAAAGCTTTCGGGAATTTTTTCGATGAATATGCTGTTGTGGCGAATATACAACAGGTCGCAAGGCCTGTCTTTGCATTAAAGGGATCTATTTCTTCCGAGGACGAGGTGGAGGTTAATCTTGTGCCCTCAGAATTATTTGTCGCCAAAGGAACTTGTGTTGATATAGCGTACCTTGGGTACGATTAGTTACCCAAAGATTATGTATGCAAAATAATTTTTTTAAAAGGATTATATTATTAGTTGCAGTCGCAGTAATTTTACTTGTCTCGGTAACTTATTTTACGAGGACAATAATTGATATCGGTTGCGCAAAGACACTAAAACCTAAAGGTGGTTGGGAGCGTCATTTTTTAACAGTAAATTGTTGGTATTGGGAAAGAACGTTCCAGCTTCAGCAAAATTTTAACTAACTCATGAAACAAAAGCTTATAATGTGTTTTAAAAGATATTCTAGGTCATTGGTATTATTTTTTATTGTGCTAGTTGTGATTTCTGGTGGCATAAAGTATTATCAGAAAGTTCAGGAGGATAAAAGGAATAAAGCAATAATAGTTTTTTGTGAACAATATAGGTGGGATGATGGACAGAGAAATCAAGATAATTGGGATTTAGATGGAAAGAAACTTATCGGCAAAACAGATTTTCTATGTTCAGAGTATCTATATTTAAAACCAAAAGTTAAAAAAAGTAGAACTAATATATGCCACGCAGAAGATTCGACGTATTATTACAAAACAAAACTATATAAAATCTTCACTTCAGTTGATGACTGTTTAAATAGTGGAGGAAGACTACCTTACAATTAAGTATAAATGTGGATTTCATAAAATATATAGATATATGAATAAAGGTTTTAAAATGATGTATAACCTTATATTGTACGGGATAAGCTACATTTATGTTTTCATCGGTTTTTCTATTATAATCTTCATTCTTTATTTAATAGGTGAGTTTCTTTGGGAAATACCTAATGTGCAATTATGCACATCTAATTTACCAAAAAACCCAACTTGTGAACAAATCGCAGAGAATAATTTAAGAAATTGTAGGTATATAATCAAAAGATGGAAGAAAGTGGATTATAATTTAGAGTTAAAGAAATGTCAGGACTAACTGGAAGATCAAAAAAATTGTATTATAGAATAAAAATGTATGTTTCGAAAGCTTGTGAATAAACGGCGTGTAAGACAAGCTGTTAAGTATCTCCAGAATAAGAGAAAAGAAAATCCTGAATTGAGCGAAGATGCTATTTGCAGGTTGCTTTTAAGAAATTGGATTTACAATACTCCTCGGATGAAAATGAAGAGCATTAATATAATTGATAGATACATAAATGATCTTCTTAAAAAGGAGCTCACCCTTTCTGAAGTATGTTTTCAAGGCATTGTGATGGAGTTTGAAGATTACTACGGTTTTTTTCATGGCTATTCAGTTGGCGATCCAAAGTTTTTTTCGAATGGAAGAAGGCTTGATAAGTATAGCAGGAGATGGAGTGACCTTGAGAACCAGATCTCTATTATTTTAGGTTCAAACTAATATGTTCTATCATTAATAAATGGCTCGGGCGATTGTGTGAGTAATTTTCAATTTTTTGTGGAAAGTTGTGTGGCGTATGCGGAAGAGAATTAGTGGAGAGACCTTGAATATACAGTGAGTAGTGGAGTGTGGTGGTAATCAATAAATCAAATCTACTGCTGTGGAGAGAGGGCTGGTGTGCGAATGTGCATGTTTTGTATCTTAAAAGAGGAGCCAAGGTGCCTTTGTATGGAGGCCACTGACTATGACAACAACCTCCCAAAAGTAACTTTTAGGGGGTTCTTCATATTATATCCTTAGATTGTTTATTATCATGTCGGTTTCTGCTATAATGTAGATTATTATGATTATGCAAGCTACAAAATCTCCATATAGGGCACAAGACGTTGCAAAATATTTAATTTTTCTCGCATCTCAAGAAAATAAAGAAAAGGAGAGAGAAGGTGTCACAAACCTAAAACTCCAAAAAGTATTGTATTTTGCACAAGCATATTATCTTGCCAAACTTGGCAAGCCACTTTTTAGTGAAAAATTGGAAGCATGGGAATATGGTCCTGTTGTGCCAAATGTCTATCATAAATTCAAATATCATCGTAACAAGCCGATAATTATTATTGTAGATAGGTCAACGCTCTCAGAGGCCGACAAGGAAGTCCTCAAAAAAGTTTGGGATGCATTCGGTGGCTACTCTGCTAGTAGGTTAGTCGACGTGGTACACTCACATACTCCTTGGAAAGAGGCAAGCGTTTCTGCGGGTAAGGTAATAACCCACAAGGCGATAAAAGATTACTATACCCCCCTGCTTAATAAGTGAGCATTCGCTGGGAACAATGATATGGATAGTTCAACACCCAGTAAGATTGATTTACGTTACGCCGAAGAAATGGTAATTTTTTCTATCAGTGATTGTTCGTTAAAAAAAAATTATTCTTTCTATGAATTAGACAAAGAACAGGCAACAAAGTTGATAGATAGGTTGAAATATTTTGAAAAAATGACGTGGAAACAGTTAGCTAGTTTAACTCGTGAAAAAGGATTAACTCCAGAGATATCAGGGTCAGATAGCTTCAATATGATTCACGAACAAGACTCTTCGGAACAAAATATTATTGGTGAACAGTATTACTTTCACTTTCGAGTCAGTCACAATGATATTCTTCGTGTTTGTGGATACCAAAGAGGCCGACTCTTTTGTATTACACACATTGATCCAAAAGGGAAAATATATCATTGAGCTATTACTATTAGGTTGGCATAAGGCAACTTTAGACATCAAAACTCTTGTAGTATCTTTTCCAACCTGCTGTCCCGAAACTGTTTATGTGTGAAGCCAACCAAGCGTCCTCACTATTTGTGGAGATCTTTGATTAAGGGAATAATGTCGTAACAATATGAATCTAATTTATTAAACCTAATCTTATTGTAAGATTTTTTATTGATTTCACATGACACCTTTGCTACTATTGGAATGTGCGTGTGGGGCGTGAGCCCTATTCGGCTAATTAAGCTGAAGGCACGCACAACAAAGATACCGCTAGTTGGCGGTGTTTTTTTATCTCTGTAGGTATCGTTATGATATACTTTAATTAATGTATAGTATCATTTCACCCACATCCCTTATCGCACTAGCATGTCTTGGCATCATCTTTTTAACAAGTATACTGTTACAAAAAAGAAAGCATTCTGATTCTTTTTATACCGTCTTCCATTTTTTAGGAGGATTTTTCGTGGCAATGGCGAGTTTTGGATTGACGCATAGCGTGTGGTCAAGTCTTCTTCTCACGTTAGTTATTGGGGTCGCATGGGAGGTGTATGAGTATATAGTAGGAACTACTTCATTAGGTAGATACGTGTTTCAGAGGGCGTTTAAGATAACCCCCGGAGTACCTAAGATGGGTGATACATGCATGGATATATGCGTGGATATCCTAGGAGCGTTTGTATTTATCATATTTTTTGTATAATATATCTATACATTCCCAGGTCATCCTACAACCCAGCATAGGGAGGGAGGTATGGCAAAGAAACCTAGCTATCAAGACTATGATCTTTCGAAGTGCGCCATAGTAGTGTCCTGTCCCTCTGACCACGAAATTATAGAGCTGGTACGAGGGGTTATGAAAGGGGAATTTGGCAGTAATGCCTCAATATCCCCTTTAGGTGCCAATGCGCTCAGAGTAGAGTGCGAGCCCACTGACGAACAGTGGCTAAGTATGGGACCAGACGCATGAATAGTATTCAGCCCCACCCTCGCATATCCGTCCTTGTAACTCTAAAGGACGGATTTTTATTGCTCATTACTAGAAAATATAGTAGAGTAGGTCTATGAAGAAGACTAAAGAAGAATCAAATAAAGAGGAATATATCGTGTCAGGGGAAAGAGTGATGGAACGCATTAAGAAATTGATCAAAGAAGGAAACGTGAGAAGGATACGTATAAAGAACGAAGAAGGTGTGACGTTAGTTGAAATTCCTCTTACTATCGCGGTAGTAGGTGGCGTACTCGCTCCAGTACTTGCCGCGTTAGGTGCTCTTACCGCATTACTTACTAAATGCAGTATTGTAGTAGAACGCAGGTAATTATTTAGTTGGGTATATATAATAAAAGAAGTTGTATGATGTATATTACGTCAGTAAACGGAGGAGCCATTGTCGTAAGCGCTATCGCAAGTATGATAGTGGGTATGGTGTGGTATTCTCAAGCATTATTTGGTCCTGCATGGGCGAAGCTCATGGGGGCAAGTAAGGAACAATTAGTAGACGCGAAAAAACATATGGGGCCTGCCCTTGTGGTGATGTTTATTTCATCGCTACTGGCCGCGTATGTGATTGGGATGTTTAACGTACGTATGGCAACCCCCTCTCTTAATCAGGCATTAGGAGTCGCGTTTTTTGCATGGTTAGGATTTGTGGCTACCACGATTCTTGGTGAGCATCTTTTTGATCCTGTACGAAAAAAGCCCGTAGGATTATTCTTTGTAAACGCGGGTCATCAATTAGCGTCCATGCTTGTTATGGGAGCGATCATGGGTTCTTGGATGTAATTATTAATTAATACAATAGTATGCACTCAAATGAAAAAGTATGCGGATGTCCTCATCACAAGATGGTGCCCGCGTTGGTAGTGATTTTCGGTTTAGTATTTCTTTTAAGAAATCTCGATGTGCTTAGTTCAAGTACGGTAGATATTGTCTGGCCTATTATCGTGGGAGTCGCGGGACTTACCACAATAAGTAACTGTTCCTGTTGCTAGGTAGTGTGAATTTTTCTAAGATTTTGACCCTCTTACTTCAAAAAGTGAGGGGGTCATTTTCTTTTTGACACTACATAGATAGGGTGGTATACATGCAGTGTCGTTATTTGACAAAACGCCATACTAGCGTGGCATAGTCAGTATCACGTTCTACCAAAAGGAGTAGTATCATGTCTACGTATCTAGAAGAGAACGGCTTTGAGCATCCTCTTTTCGATGATCGTCTCGAGTATATTATATCGTGGGAAGAGTGGAAGAAGCTGTGGGATGAGACCCAACTTGCGGAATTTCGTCATAGCTTACTTTTTGTTGGTTTCAATGTGAGTACAAAGTCGCTCGCAGAGGACGGAGAAAGACTGTGTCGCTATTTAAGTCTTGCAGATGGACATAACGAAGCAAGCCCACCGTGGAAGAAATGGTCTAACCCAAATCATTCGTCGTCGTTTGACACTCCTCTTGGGAAGTGCAAAGACCGAGGTGAATTATTGCGTATCATCTCAGAAAAAGCGTTTAGGGAGTTGTGTGAGTACTTCTTCAAGGAAGAGTGGAAAGGAGATAAGGTTAAGTCTCCATCGTGGGTTTATTTAGTTTCACAGATACGAGTGTTCGAGAAGATTGTATGGTTTTTCCGAGTACACGAAGAAGGGACAATGAATCTTAGGAGATGCAAGGATACTCATCATGGACAGGTTGCTGAATCTTTTGCGCGAGGGGTGTGTAGATTCGCATTTGAATTTAATTCAGTAGGAGTCGTCCCAACAGTGAGTGATGATAATATCAAAGCGTTCCTGAAGAGTAGCTGGCCAAAATTAATACCCTTGGTATGTGCGTTAGGGGAGACCCAACTTCTTTTTAGACACCATCCTGAGCTTAGTGATGAATGTCTTAACATACTTGAGGGTCTTGCACTCGGGCATGAGTTATGGAATTTGGGGCGAAGTCGTAAGGTGACTTCTGTTGAAGAAGCGTGTTACGCAGGTTCTAATCCCGCACATACTCTTATCTTGCTTCGCGTGTTGAGAAAGGAACACAACCGTCTTTTAGAAATTGAGGAGCTTGAGTCAGTTATACGGGAGACAGAACAACAGATAAATGTATTAAAAGTACAGTAGACATGCATAGCCAGTTACTCATCCAGAGTACCTGGCTATTATTATGTACAATATATGAAAGAATGCTAGTATTGGTAGGTGCAGTGTCCTTCATGTGATCATGAAATGAATCCAGGTTCAGGAGGCAAGTATATATGCCTTTTATGTGGATTTATTTTCACGTGCTGTGAGGGGTATTAATATATATATGAATAATAAGAAGCTATGAATCAAAAGACATTAATGTTAAGTGTGATTATCGTAATTGGAGTAATTGTAGGAGGTATTTGGTATTATTCAGGAACAAAAAAGAATGAGAGTAATGAAGTAGCAACACCTGGGGGTGTACCAAATAATTCAGCTCCGCAAGTACCAGTGATAACTGTGCCTACTGATTCTGCTCAAGTAACCAAAGGAGATGAAAGCACGTCAACACCTTTAGTATCTAGTAAAACACCCTCTAATTTTATGCATACAATAACCCTAAAAACTAATTTCGGAGACATCCAGTTTGAAACCTATGACGCAGACGCTCCTAAGACGTCTGAGAATTTTCTCTCACTTTCAAAAAAAGGTTTTTATAACAACCTTACGTTTCATAGAGTGATTAAGGGATTTATGATTCAAGGAGGAGATCCTAAAGGTGATGGTACGGGAGGACCAGGGTACTCATTTGAGGATGAATTAAATCCCGCAGCAGAGTCCTACAAAAATGGCTACAAAAAAGGAGTAGTAGCCATGGCAAACGCAGGACCCAATACCAACGGCAGCCAGTTCTTTATAATGCTCGCGGATTACCCACTTCCTAACAGCTACACTATTTTTGGAAAGGTAGTAAAAGGGCAAGAAATTGTTGACGCAATAGGTAATGTACAAACAGGATCTCAAGATAGACCCTTGTCACCGGTGAGTATAAAGAGCGTCGTGATTGAAGACTTAAAGTAAAAGAAAAGCCGAGCTTAATTCGCTCGGCGTGATGGCTAATAATACGTCTTGTTATAATACTCTCTGACGAATTTTCCGTCAGTCCCCCTTCCTGGATCGCATTGGTATAGAGTAACTCCCGCATTGCTTGGTTTGTGGTGTTCATCAAACTCAATGAATTCCTGCTCACCCCAACTTTCAAGATTTGCCATAGTCGCAAGCATCCGAAGATGATGCATAATGGCGAACACTCTTTTTCCAGAGAAGTCTCTTGTAAGTGTGGTAAGCCAAAGTTGGTCCCTATGTCGCATGTCAGGAACATCTTCTCCTTGCGGATAGGTGTAACGATAGGTGCCTAGTAGATCCATGAGCTCACGTTGTTCTGGATAAAGTGTTTGAAACACCCTCCAATCGTTGTACAAAAGTGAGAGTCCATGTTCTTGTTCTCGTAGTCGTTCATCTTTTCTAAGAGGTACAGATCTTAGTTCCTCCCATCCTTCATACATATGTTCAAGTGTGGAAAGTGTACGGTCGTAGGGAGATACAAAGATAACATCAGGAAGATGTGCGCGTAGTTTAAGGGCTTTCCCTGTTTCTCGTGCTTGTTCTCTTCCTGTATCAGTGATCTGTGTTGCGCTATCGCTTACTTTAAGAGCGAACCGTTCTTTCACCGCAAGAGCCAGACCTCGTGTTTTTTCACTTGAGGGTTCAACCTCAAAACAACGTTTGAATTCTGCGTACAAAGGGTCATCTTGTTTTCTTGCTTTTAACACGTTGTACGCAGATTCCCCGTGTCGTATGAGGTAGAGCTGATAGGGCCATTTCATGCAGGTTCCTCCTAGAGATATTTATTGAATGAGCGTATGGGTATGTGTGCACGAGATTAGCAGAGTATGTCATTGTACGCAATCCATGTCGATTTCATCAAGCTATGTCTTGCAAATAGGCGTAGTTATGAGGTATATACAAGAGTATGTTACAAGGATTTTGGAAACAACTTGAGCGCCCCATCTTCGCACTTGCTCCTATGGCAAATGTCACAGACGTAGCATTTCGTAGACTTATCGCTCATTATGGTAAGCCTGACGTGATGTGGACTGAATTTGTGTCATGTGATGGTCTTTGTTCAAAGGGACGAGAATCATTACTGACAGATCTATGGTTTACTGATGCAGAACGACCAATAGTTGCGCAATTTTTTGGAAGTGATCCTGCGTCGTTTTATACGTGTGCGTTACTTGCCCAAGAATTAGGATTTGATGGTATAGATATTAATATGGGGTGTCCTGATAAAAGCGTTGAAAAACAAGGAGCAGGCGCTGCTCTTATACGTAACCCTTTACGCGCCAAGGAAATAATTAAAGAAACAAAACGAGGAGCAGGGCCTCTTCCCGTATCGGTAAAAACTCGTATTGGATATACCAAGGACACACTTGAAGAATGGATGAAGCATCTTTTAGACACAGAAGTTTCTGCGATCACGGTACACGCACGTACGCGTAAAGAAATGTCACTTGTACCCGCGCATTGGGAGGCAGTAGGTAGAGCTGCGGATATTGCGAGGGAATGTGATTCATCATCTGAGAGAACGCTCATACTGGGAAATGGAGATGTGGTAGACCTTGAGGACGCGAAGAAGAAAGCAGAAGAGTATCACGTGGATGGGATAATGATTGGAAGAGGTATTTTTGGTAATCCTTGGTTATTTTCAGAAAGATCACCTCGCAACATATCTCTTGAAGAACGTGTAAAAGTAATGTATGAACATACGAAACTTTTTGAAGATCTATTTAAGGGCAAGAAACATTTTGACATCATGAAAAAACATTACAAAGCGTATGTGTCAGGATTTGATGGCGCGAAAGAGCTCCGTATTGAGCTTATGGCAACGCATACTTCAGAAGACGTCGCACGTATTCTTAAAGAAAAAGGGTACTCTCTTTAGATTGACAAAATACCCTTCTGGTGCTATACTTCTAGGTCTCTTATGAAGAAACTAATCTACTCGGTAGTATGTGCGTTTTTTCTCTTAACCATGCCAAGGACGAGCCATGCTGCGTTTTTTGGTACTGATTCGTTTTCCCCAAGCTCTTTATGGCATAGATTTTTTTCTGTGGCTGAAAAGGAACAACCAAAACAGATCGCGTATGCAAGTGATGGATTTATTATCGAACAAAACGAGAATGCAACATGTCGTAAAGTAGCAGTTCTCCCTCCTTTTATACGGTCACGTGTTGATGCTCTTATCATGGATAAGGTGGGAAAGACATTTTTTGATGATCATATTTCGTTTGTATGTGGATCGTCAGTAGGCGGAAATTATTCCCTTATCTATATGGTGAATGCGTCAGTGGATCCTTTAGTAAAAAAGACTATCACCGTGGTAGTAAATAAACGAGCAAAAATACAAGGAGAAATGCCTGTTCCTGATTGTAATGCATTAGGATATGACTGTGTGATTGAAATTACTCCTCAAGACGCACTGAGCCAGGCGCTACTCGTGGGACTAAAGAAGGACAAGGGTATCGTCAGTATACGATTAAGTGATGTGTCAGAATATGATAAAGGATTTGCATGGATAGTTTCTGGAATGTTTTCATCCTCTCAAGGATCACGCTCTACATCAGTGTTGATAGATGCGCGAACTGGTGAGGTAGCGACGAGCACCTCATCAGATTAATATATATGAAAAAGCCCTTGGTTGTTGCCAAGGGTTTTTTTGTTATCCGTACAGATGGTAGTCTTCACAATCGAGGTCTGAGTTCCATCCGTGATGCGCGTCATCGGGTGTAACAGGATGGCCTTCTACGCATTGCGTGTGAGATTCAATAGAGCTTGCATCATGACAGACAATGCCAAAATCTTTTAAAGGTATTTCATGCGTCCATGACCATCGTAAGGGAAGCGGTGAGGGTACTTCCTTCCATCCCTTCTGTAGTTTCATGCATACATGTAGCGTATTTTTATTAACCCACACATTTTCCACACTGAATTCATACAGAGGAATATCGTAGTTCTGAGCGATAAGATCGCAATAAAAGCGTTCATCAGTAGCTACTATTACATGATAGGTATTCACATGATGTAGCACACATTCATTACGCACCATATTGAAACGCATGACTGACACGGAAGAATCTTTGTGGGTTGGATATCGATAGGCCTCTTTAACCGTGCACGTGCACAATATCCCCCTCAATTCTTTGTGAATAAAGGCACTCCAGAGATTCAATGCATATCCGGGATCAATCTCTTCTCGTATAAGGTTCACCATACCCTCCTTGTCGTGGGTAATGATTGATGTCAAAGGACCCTCCTACTATACCCTATTATATGTATCTGTCAATTATGTATTGTGTATATACTTTGATATACTTATTCATTAAGTTGGGCTAACTGATATATATATGAAAATAGACATACGAGGAGATCAAGTGCATCTTTCACCCGCAATTAAAAAATACATTGAAGAAAAACTATCATTTCTTTCACGTTTCATTAAACGATTTGAAACAAAAGGTGAGCTCTTAATGTCAGTAGAAATCGCGCATGTCACGAAACATCATAAACATGGAGAAGTATTTTTCGCAGGCGCGCGTATTCGTGTACCTGGCAAGTTATTAGAAGCAACTCATTTTGATAAAGGGGTACGTGACGCGGTGGACGCGTTACGTGATAAAATGAAGACAGTGATTCAAAAGTATAAAGGAAAAAAGATAGCGGTACGATAGAGTGACAGAGATACAAAAACACTGCTCAAGAGCAGTGTTTTTGTTGTTGGTGTTCGAGTTGTTTCTTAGAAACGTCCTCGTCCGCCATCACGACCACCATTACCGCCTCCTCGAGGGCCTTCTGACATCGGTCTCGCGACGTTGACTGTGAGAGTTCTACCTCCAAAGTCCTGGCCATTGAACATGTCAACAGCTTTTTGGGCATCTTCTTCGGTTTCCATCTCAACAAAGCCAAATCCGCGTGACTTTCCGGTCATTTTGTCAGTAATAATCTGTGTAGATACTACTGCACCTGCCGCTGAAAAGTGGCTCTGGAGGTCTGCCTGAGTTGTGCTGTAGGGCAAACCGCCTACGTAGAGTTTTTGACTCATGAAACTAAAAACTTAATGTTTTTGACTAAATATCCGGCGGTCGACTGCCCACAAGATACGCGGAAAGTATAGTATAATATGTGGAGGAAGGCAAGAGGGAGCGAAGAATTGCGTGTTTAAGGGTAAAAGCTTACTATTCTAGATATATGGATTCTATGACATTTGAAGTATATCAAGCGTTTGCTGCAAGTACTGCGGTATATCCTGATGTGGGCAAGAACCATATTTATGCACTGTTAGGATTGACTGGTGAAGTGGGTGAGTCAGCAAACAAGATAAAGAAGATTATACGTGATGATAAGGGGGTCTTTACTGATGAACGAAAAAAAGAAATAGTACGTGAATTAGGAGATGTATCATGGTATCTTGCGCAATTATCGACTGAGTTAGGTATTTCTTTTGAAGACGTAATACGGCTCAATATACAGAAGCTACAATCCCGTAAGGATAGAGGAGCCTTACATGGAAGTGGAGATCAACGATAAGTATGCGACATGAATACGTATTAGGAGTAGGCTCCATAGTAATTATCCTCTCTCTTATCGCGGTAGGAATACGGTACAAGTGGGATAACAAGATAGTGGCAAATCCAGAAGCAGTGTCTGAGATATTTGCGCCTCCTCGTGTATCGGGAGATGGGGGAATCGCTGAAATTAACAACGTGATTATCGTAGATGAACCTCATCGCAATATTCGAGTAACGTCTCCTCTTGTGATTAAGGGCAAAGTTCGTGGAGGTTGGTTTTTTGAAGCAGTGTTCCCCATACGTATTGTGGATGATCAAGGAGTTGAATTAGGAAGAACTACCGCACATGCAAAAGGAGAATGGACAACTAACGAATTTGTACCCTTTGAAGCAACATTGACGTTTAAAAGAAACGCATCCTACTCAGCAACTATTATTTTAGAAAAAGATAATCCTTCAGGGCTTCCAGAAAATGATCAAGCTCTTAAATTACCTATTGCATTATGAAAGAACATCTCTCTACCGCGTTTACGCGCGCGCATCATGTGAGTAAAGAAGTACGTGTACGAACTATTGGTTACATAGTGGCAGCATTTGGATTAGTGGCAGGTCTTGCGTGGAACGCCGCAATCACGGGAGTGATAGAGTATATATATCCCGCAAAAGAAAATTCACTTTTTGCGAAATTCATCTATGCGTTACTTCTTACTGCACTACTTGTTGCGGTAAGTACATGGCTTGTACGGTGGGCTGATAAAGGAAACGAAGAAAAGAAGTAATACCCCGTGTTTACCATTCTAAAAAAAGATCCTCATACCAGGGCGCGACGTGGGGTACTAGAAACTGCGCATGGGGTGGTGGAAACTCCAAGTTACGTGAATGTGGGTACGCATGCAAAAGTGCGTAGTTTAACTATGGAAGACTGTATCAAAGGGAATACTCAGATGATTATAGTAAACACGTATCATATGTGGAAAATGCTTGGAGATGAAGGTATCGCATCATTTCCAGGATTACATAGCCAGATGGGATGGAATAAACCCCTTATGACTGATTCAGGAGGATTCCAGGTATTTAGTATGGGAGCAGCGCGTACGCATGGGGTGGGGAAAGTAGGTAATGAACAAACCCTGTTCACCGTAGATAGCTCTGATGAAAGTATCGTACGTATTACAAATGACGGAGTATTTTTTTATGAAGAGGGCAAAGAAGTATATTTAGACGCGGAAAAATCAATCGCGTTACAACAGAAATTAGGCGCAGATTGTATTGTGGCATTTGATGAACCTACATCGCCTCTTCATGAGTATGAGTACACGAAAGAATCTCTTACGAGGACGCATGCGTGGGAATTGAGGTCACTCCACGCACATACCTCCTCTCAGTTATTGTATGGGATTGTACAAGGTGGTGTATTTGAAGATCTACGAAAACAAAGTGCTGAGTTTGTAGCCGGTCTTCCCTTTGATGGGTACGCGATAGGAGGAGCGTTTGGAAGTTCATTCGGAAGCCAAAAGGAAGATACATTTGAAGAACTTACCTGGGTGTGTCCGTTATTACCCGACGACAAACCTCGTCATCTTCTCGGCATTGGTCTTATAGAAGATCTTTTTGAAGGAGTAGAACGAGGTATAGACACATTTGATTGCGTGATACCTACTCGTGAAGGAAGGCACGCGGGAGTATGGACAAGTAAAGGAAGAATTAATTTACGTAGAGGGAAATTTGTAGATGATCGGTCTCCGATAGAAAAAGGATGTACATGCCCGGTATGTGGAGAGATGAATCTTACTAAATCAGATATACACGTATTAGTGAAAGAGAAGAGTGATGACGCGGGGCGGTATTGTTCCCTTCATAATGTATGGTTTTTTAATAACCTGATGGAAAAAATACGTGATTCTATCGCGAACAATAATTTTAGAGAATGTAAGAAAGAATATTTATCAAAATTACTCACTAATAATTAAACTTTATGTCTACACCACTTAATATACTCGCGATTTCAGGAAGTCTTAGAAAAGAATCTTTGAATCGGAAAGCATTACAGATAGGGAAAAAGATAGCGCAGGAACTTGGAGCATCTGTAGAGGAAGCTGATTTGCTCCACCTCGATATCCCTCATTACAATGGTGATAGGGATGGTGAGAGTATTCCCGAAGGAGTACGTACACTCAGAGCTATGGTAGAACATGCACATATCATCATGATCGCATGCCCAGAGTATAATTTTTCTGTGCCAGGAGTTCTTAAGGACGCAATTGATTGGGTATCTCGTAAAGGTACTACATGGTCAGGGAAGACCGCGGTTCTTTTTGGCGTGTCTGTAGGCGCAATGGGCACGGTACGTGTGCAGATGCATTTACGATCTATATGTACTGAATTAAATATGTGGGTACTTCCTAAACCACAAGTACATATACGTAATGGAGGTGATGCGTTCAATGATGATGGGTCATTTAAAGATCAAAAAACGCATGAACTTCTTACAAAGCTCATTACTGATACACACGCGTTCGTGGCTACAATGAAGTATGGAACTTCCTCATGAAGGACTATTCGCGGTAGTTAAACTCAATGGTTCTACCTCGCATGATGGAGTGTATATTCGTGCGTTTGCAAGAGATACAGGGGAGAAGTTAGGAGTAGGCGCGTATCTTTCGCGACTCATACGTACACGAGTATGAGAGTTTATTCTTGACACGCCTATAAAATTCAATACTGCAAAAGTTGACTCATTGAGCATACAGTGGTATTTTCGAATTACTTCGGTAGTTAGTTTTGTTTCTACAAAACAGTATGGAGGGAAGTCGTATGCCACAGCATTCTAAGTGTTTAGAGTGTGGCAAGAATTTCGCCGGTGAGGGTGCATGCCCCTACTGTGGGTCACGTGTTACAGCTTCAACATCATCTTCATTGCCTAAAGAGGTGAAGAAGATGACTGGTAGCGCCAGTCCTGGGGATAGCGTCGATCTAACCAAGACGTAATCTCCAGTTAAAGTATAACAACTATTGGGTGACGTCATCAACGTCACCCTTTTTTCTTTTGGATATACTTGAATAACCTCATATAATGGGGTATAGTACTGCTGATGTCAGAAATCTCTATACGAGCAGAGGAGCTATTTTCTATTGCGCATTGGCCTATCACTAATGCGTTGCTTTTGTCATGCGTTGCGTTAGGTATTCTCATTATTTTTGCAGTAGTGCTTCGTACTCGTATGAAAATGATTCCAGGTAAGCTACAAAGCATAACTGAAATCGTACTTGAAGAAATATTATCACTCATGGATTCAGTGTTAGGTACTCGCCGTCTTTCTGAAACGTATCTTCCTCTTATTGCGACTATCTTTCTTTTCATCATGACTTCAAATTGGTTAGGTCTTCTTCCAGGAGTAGGGACTATTGGATTAAAACATGTGAGTGAAGGAGGAGTATCCTCATTAATACCACTTTTACGTTCCCCTTCAAGTGATCTTAATTTCGCTCTCGCGCTTGCGGTAATATCAGTTCTTAGTGTGAATATATTTGGTACGCTTGTATTAGGTATCAAATCCCATATTAGTAAGTATTTGAATTTCTCCTCTCCCATCAACTTTTTTATAGGCATACTTGAGTTTATCGCAGAATGTGTTAAAATAGTGTCGTTCTCGTTTCGTTTGTTTGGTAATGTATTTGCGGGTGAAGTATTGCTTACCATCATCGCGGTACTTTCTCCGTATCTCTTGCCGTTGCCCTTTCTTTTTCTTGAACTGTTCGTGGGATTTATACAAGCGTTCATATTTTCAATGTTAACACTTGTATTTATCTCAATGGCGGTGCAAGAACATGAAGCACATTAATTAATAGATAATAAAGGAATATTTGTATGGAAGCAGAACTAGTTAAGATTATAGCAATCGGGTTTATCATGGGTGTAGGTACGCTTGGTCCCGCGATTGCAATTGGATTAATCGGGAGTAAAAGTGCCGAAGCTGTGGGACGTAATCCTGAAGCAGCTCCTAAGATACAGACCGCGATGATTCTCGCGATCGCGTTCGCGGAAGCTATCGCGATTTATGGTCTTGTTATCACGCTCATTTTGAAATTCGTTGCGTAATAGTTACCGCATAAGACTACATGAGCGACGTACTCGGTCAGTTAGGAATTAATGGTAAACTTCTTCTTGCCCAAGGAGTGAATTTTTTTATTCTCCTTATTGTACTCCGTGTATTCGTGTACTCCCCTCTTATAAGACTCCTTAATGAGAGAAAGAAACGAATAGAAAAAGGTATTAAAGACGCAGAAGACGCAGAAATTCGTTTGAAAGAAATAGAGGTATTGAAAGAAAAGAGACTCGCCCAAGCTGATCATGACGCCTTACTCATCGTGCAAGAAGCCCAAGGACACGCGAAAGAAAAAGCAGATGAACTTATAGCCCAAGGGTCTAAGAAAGCAGAAACATTGTTACTCCACGCGCGTGACGCGGCAGAAAGGGAACGAGAAAAAGCACTAGAAGAACTCAGGTCTCACGCAGGTGAGCTCATCAAATCCGCTATTATACGAACTGTTGAATTGGATCCCTCACAGGTGGATGACGCGCTTGTAGGACGCGCGGTTGCTCGTATGAAAGAATCACCCTCATGAAGTACGGTACTGACGTCTATGTGCGTGCGTACATACACGCGAGGAAGAGTGTGACTCACAAAGAGTACTCAGAGCTTGATGAATCATTCTGTGAACTTCTACGTAGTCATGGAGAAATGCCTCATGCGGAAACAATAATGAAAGAGATAGAGAGTGCGTTAGTCAACGAACAAGGAGGTAGACACATTGTCATTGAAAGTGCTCGGGAACTTTCAAAAACACTTTTAAAAAAAATACTTTCTTCATGCAATGAACACGATATACATGAAGAAAAAGTGAATTTCGATCTTGTGGCAGGGGTACGTATTACGTATAACGGAGAACGAGAGATAGACAGCTCTCTTAGAAAACAACTTACTACATTACTTACATAAATGAATTACGATATAGTCGAAAAATTAAAAAAAGAGATACTTTCTTTCAAATCATCTACTAAGGAAGAAGAAGTAGGGTCAGTGGTAGAGGCAGGAGATGGTATTGCGAAAGTATCTGGGTTACGAGGAGCTCTAAGCCAAGAGATTCTTCGTATTGAAACGTCAAAAGGAAATGTGGCAGCACTCGCGTTTAACCTTGAAGAAAGCTCGTTAGGCGTCGTAGTACTTGATAATCCTGATAGCGTGAAAGTGGGAGATAGGGTGTATTCAACAGGTAAGGTACTTTCTCTTAAAGTAGGTCCCTCCCTTATAGGGAGAGTGGTAGATCCGTTAGGTATGCCCTTAGATGACAAAGGATCATTATTCACTGATAAGGACGAAGGGAAAGATTGTCCTTTAGAGCGAAACGCGCCAGGAGTGATTGCTCGCGAATCAGTACGCGTACCATTTCATACGGGTATAAAAGCAATAGATGCATTATTTCCCTTAGGACGTGGACAACGTGAATTAATTATTGGTGATAGAAAAACAGGAAAGACCGCTCTTGCTTTAGACGCGATCATGAATCAAAAACAAGATACCGCGCATGCTCCCATGATATGCGTGTACGTATCTATTGGTCAAAAAAATTCAAAAGTAGCGCATATAGTAAAGTTGTTGGAGGATAGTGGCGCTATAGACTATACGATTATTGTATCTGCCCCTGCGTCGTCCCCCGCACCATTACAATATCTCGCGCCATTCGCGGGATGCGCGATAGGGGAATATTTCATGGATCAAGGTAAAGACGCGTTAGTGGTATTTGATGATCTTTCAAAACACGCGGATTCATACAGACAATTGTCATTGTTACTCCGTCGACCCCCAGGACGAGAAGCATATCCAGGTGATATTTTTTACTTGCACTCTCGATTATTAGAACGCTCTGCTCGATTAAGTAAAAAAGAAGGGGGCGGATCTCTTACAGCCCTTCCCATTATTGAAACGCAATTAGGTGATGTATCCGCGTACGTACCTACCAATGTGATTTCAATCACCGACGGACAAATTTATCTTGAATCCAACCTTTTTTACAAAGGAGTACGTCCTGCCGTACACGTGGGGCTGTCGGTATCTCGTGTAGGGTCCGCGGCACAAACAAAAGCAATGAAAAAAGTAGCAAGTACGTTACGTCTTGATCTCGCGCAATTCAGAGAATTACAAGCGTTCGTGCAATTTGCGTCTGATTTAGATGAAGGCACACAAAAAAGAATTAAACGAGGTGAACTTCTTACCGAGTTATTAAAACAAGTAGATGGTGAGCCTATCGCGTTTGAGAGACAGGTGGTAGTGATCTATGCCGCGATTAATGGACATATGGACTCAGTATCTCTTGAAAAGGTAAAGGAATTTGAAACAGGTTTTCTTGAATTTTTAGATTCACTCCACAGTGACACTATCTTAGATCCGTTACGTACCACAGGAGAACTTACTGAAGACGTAGAAAATCATCTTAAAGAAGCTATAAAAGCATTTGTACATCATGGAATCTCTGCAAAGCATTAAATCACGACTTCGAGCCGTAAAAAATATTGGGCAGATAAGCAAGGCCATGGAAGTGGTGTCTGCGACTAAAATGAGACATGCGCAAGAGATGGCCCTTAATTCACGTCCGTACGCGTTTGAAGCACTCCGTATATTACATGAATTAAGCAGATTCGCGCCTCTTTCTCATCCTTTACTTGAACCACGTGAGGTAACGCGTACCCTTCTTATCATAGTTGCCTCGGATAGAGGTCTTGCAGGGTCATTTAATGCGCAGGTTTTTCGTGAAGTAGAGAAGCTATTACGCGCAGATATATATAAAGATACAGAGGGTCATACGTATTCTGTGATTGCAGTAGGAAAAAAAGCACTCGCGTACGCTCAGAAGAGCAAGCTCACGGTAGTTGATTCATACGTGGGATTTGGGGATCACGCGCGTACAGAACAAATACAGCCGCTTGCGAAAAAGGCTATTGAAGGATTTCTTAATGGATCATGGGACAGAGTACTTACGGTATCTACCCATTTTAGAACGACACTTACCCAAGATACGTTACAACGTCATGTACTTCCTGTTGATATTTCTGCGATAAAAGATACTGTGCAAGAATTAATTCCTAAACATGGTAAGTATTCAGAGATTGAGAATGCAGAGCATTGGACTACAAGAGATGATGAAGTACTTTACCTTTTAGAACCAGATGCGTCTCGCGCACTCAATGTGCTACTTCCTCATTTAATTGAGATGCAGTTGTATCATCTTGTATTGGAGGCAAACGCGTCAGAACATTCCGCACGTATGATTGCGATGAAAAATGCGTCTGAGAACGCGGAAAATATATCGTATGATCTTACGTTGTCGTACAACAAGGCGAGACAAGCAGGCATTACTAAAGAATTAGTTGAAATAACGGCGACGCAAAGCGCGCTCGCGTAATACATATATGAATACAGGAATAATCACACAAATTATAGGGCCAGTGGTGGATGTCAGATTTGAGGACGATCAATCAATGCCGGAATTAGGTAACGCGCTTCACGTGAAATCAGGGGATAGGATGATCGTGCTTGAAGTCGCGAGGCATACTGAACCAGGAGTCGTACGCGCAGTCGCACTTGCCACCACAGACGGTCTTTCACGAGGATCCAAGGTAGAAGATACAGGAGCTCCCTTATCAGTACCCGTAGGTAATGAAGTATTAGGAAGAATGTTTAACGTACTAGGAGATCCTATTGACCTTATGGAAGGTGAATTTCCTTTGAGATGGCCCATACGAAGAGATGCTCCTTCATTAAGTCAGCAATCCACGCATACTGAAGTATTCGCGACAGGTATAAAAGTAATTGATTTACTTGCGCCGTTTATTAAAGGAGGAAAAGTAGGATTATTTGGAGGTGCGGGTGTGGGTAAAACAGTGCTACTTACCGAACTCATACGTAACGTAGCGGAAGAATCAGGAGGTGTGTCAGTATTCGCGGGTGTGGGAGAACGCTCACGTGAAGGTAATGATTTGTATCATGAAATGAAAGACGTGGGGGTATTAAGCAAGACCGCGTTGGTGTTTGGACAAATGAATGAAGTACCTGGTGCTCGTTTACGTGTCGCACTTTCAGGGCTCACCATGGCTGAATATTTTAGAGACGTGCACCATAAAGACACCCTTCTTTTTATAGATAACATATTCCGTTTTTCACAAGCGGGGTCTGAAGTATCCACACTTCTTGGTAGGCTTCCTTCTGCGGTAGGCTATCAACCAACCCTTGCCAATGAAATGGGAGAGTTGCAAGAACGTATTACGTCTACTAAAGATGGGTCTATTACGTCAGTGCAAGCAATTTACGTGCCTGCGGATGATATTACTGACCCTGCGCCTGCGGCGACGTTCGCGCATTTGGATTCCACGATTGTATTATCTCGAGCACTCACTGAAATTGGAATCTATCCTGCGGTAGATCCTCTCTCATCATCATCAAGCGCGTTGTCTCCTAAAATAGTAGGAGAGGATCATTATACTGTCGCGCGTGCCACACAAAAAATTCTTCAACGTTACAAAGAACTTCAGGATATTATCTCTATTCTTGGTCTTGAAGAATTATCAGATGAGGATAAGTTGACCGTAAGTAGAGCGCGTAAAATTCAGAAATTTCTTTCTCAACCATTTTTCGTGGCTGAAACATTTACAGGTAGACCAGGCGCGTTTGTGTCCTTAGAAGACACTATACGTGATTTCAAAGCTATTATTGATGGTGAGTATGATGATACACCAGAAGACTTCTTCTATCTTAGAGGATCTCTTAACGACTAATATGCGCGTAGGCATTTATTCATTGCAAGGTCCATTGTATGAAGGTGAAGCATCCTCATTTAACGTGAAAGCAATGGATGGTGAAATAACCATTCTTGATCATCATCATCCACTCATATCCCTTCTTGTCGCATCTACTTCAGTACTTATTACCAAGGAAGGAATTCGTAAAGAGTTCCCCATATCGTCAGGTTTTTTAGAAATGAATGATCGTAATGAACTTAAAATATTAGTTGAATAACGAATATGGAGTACGTAGTATCTCATACGTCAGATAAATCACATTACAAAGCAGGGGCGTGTATTGTGTGGTGTTTTGACGCGCGGTTTTCGGACCTTCTTTTCGCACTCATTCGTGAACAACATCTTGAAAAGGTGGATATCATTATGGTGGCTGGAGGAGCGCAAGAACTTGCGGATGATGAAAGTAAAGAGAGAAAAGCGTATCTACTTGATCAATTAAAAAAATCAAATATGCTCCATCATTCCCCAAGGGTCATCCTTATGGCGCATACTGAATGTGGCGCGTATGGAGGAAATCTTGATCATGAATTTTACAAAAAAGAATTAATGCACGCATTACATACCGTACGAACATTTTTTGCGAAAGAAAATATATCAGCGCACGTTGACGCGTATCTCGCTGATTTTAATGGACTTATACAGGTTGAGGAATAATAAAACCCGGTCACATTGTGCCGGGTTGAGTATTCTTGGTTATGCCTTTGTGTGTGATTCTGTAATGAGGTCGATCCCACAATGAGAGCATTTAGTGGGAATTGGGTACACTACCTTGTTTCTCGTGTACTCCAACATAAGCTCAAACTGATCGTTGTGGGATTTTCTACACGCACCTCTTTGCCTATACATGGGGAACCTTTTTGTAAATTCAACATTACTAAATTTTCGATTGTATTTCCCGCAGTACGCACAATAGTGGTCTGTCACATCAATGGGGCTATCGCATCGTGGGCATATACGGCCATCCCACTCCAACCCTTGTATTCGTATCTTATGATTCCACTCTTTTTGGTTCCTTCTTCTGTCCCTGAGTAGAAGAAAGATCACTAACAAGGGAGGAGGAAGTAAAAACAATAGAAACAGCATAGCCTCTCCTTATAATTGGGGTAGTTGATTTTTTATGTACCATTTCCAACTGTATCAATAACATGCCATAGTAGTAATATCTACGCAAGTTGCCTTTTTTAACCCTAGCTCTACAATGACGAGTACCTATGGATATACATGTAGAGGCTATCCCAGGGGCTAAAAAAGAGGGTGTAGACAAGGTTTTAGCCTTGGATGGTACGTTTAAGTATATAGTTGAGGTAAAAGAGCCTCCAGTGCAAGGAAGGGCTAATAGGGCGATTATTCGAGTATTAGCTCAATATTTCAAGGTTGATGAGGGGAGCGTAAAGATAACCTCAGGATTTACGTCACGTCGTAAAACCATACACATACACGGAAAAGACTAGGAGGGAAAGTATGCGGTTCCTCGCATTGGTACGGGTATGTCTCGTAGGTGTCATGGTGATAGCGGGTCTCATCGTATATGGCTATTATCTTGATCTTTTGCTTCCTCACCATCAAAGGATGGTCCAAGTTGGAACTCGGTAATGAACAAATGGCTTGTCCTCAACAGACAGGCCCTTTTTAATGTATACTTATACTATGATTATAGACAACGAAAGTAATACCGTTCCTTGCGCAGTATGTCTAAGCGCGGGAAAAGAAGAGGTCGGGGCAGAAGTGTATAAGTGTGATATATGTGGTGCTATGTCAGACACGCATGACGCAAGTCATGGATGTGGCGCAGACCATCACCTACCCATGTGTCAGACATGCGCGGATGAAACGGATATGAAGATCAATACGCCTTAAGCGCTCCTAGATTCTTTTTTGATCACGCTCCAATGGTAAAGATACAATGGGAGTCCTACAAGTATGAGGGCTAGATTAAGTGATGCGTCACGTTGACGTCGTGCGGTGATAACATCAACTTTTACCCGTTGTTCTTTCCATGCAGTATAGTCACGTACTAATTGTTTTAATTGCGCTTTATCATCCGCAGTAAGTTGTTCTTCTTTGTCTATTTTTTCTATCGCAGGTACTCTCATAGGATAGGGGGGTTCTTTGTACGAAAGTTGTTCATCTTGGTCAGCCTTGGTGAAAATAAAGACCTTAAGGCCCATGTTAATGAATCGTACTGATCCAATGGTAAGTAATACAAGACCGAGAATTGCAAACAGATAAAGATAGATTGTACGTATGAGTGAATGTTTTTCCATATACTCAGTAGTATACACATATTCGATTATTTAGCATAGTATTTTGTCAATGTAGTCTCATAATGATAGTATTGCCACAGATGAATTATACGTACGTCATTATTGGAGGAGGTATCGCGGGTACTACTGCTGCACAAGTACTTCGAGAGAAAGATCCCCAAGGTTCTATCGCGATTATTTCCGAGGAGCCTCATCGTCTGTATTCACGTATCATGCTTTCAAAAAGGAATTTCTTCTTAGGAATAATCCCTTTTGATTCAGTGTGGTTAAAAAAACAAGAATGGTATGAAGAAAAAAAGATAGACTTCATACCTAATAGGAACGTAACGCGTATCTCGTCAAATGAGCATGTAATTACTCTTGATAATGGAGAGACCCATTCGTATACCAAGCTCCTTATTGCCACAGGAGGAGTAGCTCGGCCTCTTACCGTACCTGGATCAGACCTTCAAGGCGTAGTGTATGTACGCACACTTGATGACGCAAAGAATATAATGGAAAAGGTGAAGGTCACAAAAAAGGTAGTTATTATTGGTAGTGGATTTATAGGGTTTGAAATGAGTGATTTAATGCGAAGCGTGAATGCGGAAGTAACCGTGCTCATTCGTGGACCTCGGTATTGGCACTCTCTTCTTGATGAATCATCAAGTACTATTATTGAGAATGCGTTTACTACATCAGGAGTGAGTATGCGGTATAACGTGGAAGTGAAAGAAGTACGTGGTAATGACCACGTTGAGCACGTGGTACTTTCAGATGGTACTACCATAGAATGTGATCTTGTGATGGTGGGTATTGGTATCGTTTATGATATCCCGTGGATACAGGAATCAGGCATTGAAGTGAACAAAGGAGTGATAGCAAATGAGTATTTAGAAACAAGTGCATCTGATATATGGGTAGCAGGTGATATTGCAGAATTTAATGACACAATCGCGGGTCGTAAGGTTCAGTTAGGTAATTGGGCAAACGCGCAAATGCAGGGACGAGTTGCAGCGTTAAATATGACAGGAGAAAGAACACCATTTCGTCTTGTATCGTTCTACACCACTCATGGATTTGATAGCTTTATAGCGTTCGCAGGGGATGTCTTAATACAAGAAGGATCAAAAGAATTGCTAAGGTCAACTGCTAATCCCTCATCAGTCATCCGATTCTTATGTCGCAATAGTAAGGTAGTAGGTGCGACTCTCATTAACAGAACTCAAGATCTTTCCTCTGTGATTAAAATGATTGATACGCAGATCTCAATTGAAGGTAAAGAATCTCAGCTTGAAGATTCTTCAATCCCTCTTACTTCGTTTATCACATAACGATATATATATGAAACTAATACTTGGTGGAAAAGCTCCCGCATTTTCTCTTCCTGATCAAGACGGCGTCATGAGATCATTATCTGACTACAAAGGTCAGTACGTGCTTATGTATTTTTATCCTAAAGATGATACCCCAGGATGTACTAAAGAAGCATGTAGTATTCGTGATAGTTTTCCCTTTTTTGAATCATTAGACGCAAAGGTATTAGGTATATCAATTGATTCGGTAAAGAGTCATAAAAAGTTTGTGGATAAATACTCCCTTCCTTTTACTATTCTTTCAGACCAAGAAAAAAAGGTGGTTAATCTCTACGGTGTATGGACATTAAAAAAAATGATGGGTAGAGAGTACAAAGGAACGCTACGTACCTCCTTCCTAATTGATCCTAAAGGAATCATTAAAAAAATATATACTACCGTGAAACCAGAGCTACATGCCCAGGAGGTGATAGATGATCTAAAAAGTATGAAGAAATAATATGTGGATTATCTACGCGTTACTTTCCGCGTTCTCCGCAGCCCTTGTCGCGATATTTGGTAAACTAGGTCTTAAAAGTATTGATACCACTATTGCCACGACCGTACGATCTATCGTCATGGCGTTATTTCTCATACTTGCTACTCTTTTTTTAAAAAAATCAGTTATTGGTTCAGTACTTCATTTTCAAAACAAAGAATGGGCATTTATCATTCTTGCGGGAATCGCGGGAGCTCTTTCGTGGCTTTTTTATTTTGCGGCACTTAAACAAGGACTTGCTACCCATGTGGCAAGTATAGACAGACTTAGTATTGTATTTGTCATTATTCTTTCCGCGTTTTTTCTTGGTGAGAAGCTCTCTCTATGGTCAGGTATTGGGGCATTACTGATCGCGTGTGGTGCGATTCTCATTGTACGTTCTTAATTGGAATGGTGAGGAGCTGTTTTCATGATGTGACGCATAACAACTTTACTCACATCCTTGCGCATATCAAAGTAGGCAGTTTCAGCTTTTTGTTGTGTTTCTAAAAGCTCTAAATACGTAGTACCAATTTTCATCTTTTCTTGATCATCTGGAGCATTAAGGGTTGTGTCCCATTGTTGTTCAAGGTAGGTGAGTACTCCCTGTACTGTAGTAATAGAGCCATTATGGTATTCAAGTGTAAGGGCCCGTTTTTGGGCATCAGGAAGAGCATCAGTGAGTTTTTCTAAATGTGTATACAGCAATTTTTTGATGGCATCATTTTTTTCAAGTATACTATTGATCTGTGTGAGTCGTGAGTTGGACTGTTCAAACGCACTACGTGCGCTTTCAGTATCGCTTTCAAGATGTCGTATATGCTTTGCGTGTCTTCCTAGTAAGTCATACCGAGGAGGCTCCTCCCTCTTTTTTTTATTTTCAGTATCCTTTTTGCCTGTGTACAGAAGTCCCAATAGGTTAGTATCTTGTGTGAGTCCTGCCACTTCCCTTCGTATTTCAGAATCATCTTCTTGAATAGTGAACGTGATTTGTCTACCAGAGCGTGAAGGGGCGATAGTAATGGGTACTTCAAGGTATTCGGTAAGAGCGATACGTGCTTTTTTAAGGTCAGGCAACAGTGACTCCAGTCGTTCTCTCACCTTACTCCGTTCAGTAATTTCATGTGCGAGTTGTTGTGCGTGAGGATGTGATTCTGCAAATCGATCTCGTGCAAGGCTCGCCCAGTTGTTTTCAATAATAAAAGGGAGGACCGCCTGTATTCCTACTAATCTTTTTTTAGCGAGTTCTTGCTGGTTATGAATATATTTTTCTAATAATTGTGGGTTTCCTCTCCAGTCACGATTTTCAGCATCATTAAGTAGTCGTGCGGACGAAGAGTGAATAAATAATGTGCCGTCATCTTCTTCTACGCGTAGAGGACCGTCAAAGATTCGTGGTTCTCTCTCTGGCATCAAATCGTAGGTATGAAAATCTTTTAAAGGAAATTGATTAGGTGATTCTTGTATGAGTTTTTGAGTGTTTTCAAAAAAAGTACGAATTCTTGATGCTGTTTCTACCATATAATGAGGATCAGGGAGTAATGTGCGAGTATATTTTTTATTTGAGTGGATGTCTTGAACAGGTACCTTTCCATTTCTACTGGTGTACGTAGTATATTGTGAATGTTCCCCTCGAGGATCAGTGATCCTTTCTAGTACTGCATCAACCCCTTTATCTCCAAAGCTTCCTAGAGCCATAGTCCCTAAGTGATTAATATAGTAGGAAGCGGCGCTTTTTTCGTCTTCGCCAGATCTAGTCAGATACCTTTTCACTTTAGAGAAAATCTCTGGATTAGTTTCGAGTAAGGACGCAAAGGTAGATACACACTCATCACGAGCGCGTAATGCCCTATACGCCTCTTGTTGTGCGTTATGATAGTCAGTATCAAAGCTTTTTATTCTCGCTAAGTCATCTTTCACTTCCTGTACTGTATCCTTGTTATCTCCTTCGGTATACTCTGCCATAAGAGTGAGTACCTCGTCAGATAGGGCATGCTTAACCCGTTCCTCACCAAGAGTAGTCGCAATGTCAAGGTCAGGATCTTTGACAATCATCCCCCTATTCACATGGTCTAGAAACCATTCAGCAGTATGCCTTTCAGGAGATCCATGATCTACTACACCAGAAGAAAAGTATTCACGCCGTTCAACAGGGAGTCTGCCAAACATTGGCTCAAGACGACTTGCTACTTCTTCTCTTAAGATTTGTTCTTTTTCTTCCCTTGTTTTTTCTAAACGTTCAGGGGCTTTTTCAGTGAGTGATTCAGTGAGTGTATCTGCTTCAAGTTCAAGCGCGCGTACCTCGTCTTGGATGTCTTGTAATGATTTTTCTCGATGTACGCCATGAAGTGGTCGTGGCGTGGTAAGCGCATGCAGTCTTTCTTTCGCGTTTTTTCTAGTTCCTACGTCTTGTATAAGGGTATGGGCTGCTTCGACATATTCCACGCTTTCAGGTTCGTCCCTGTATTTTTCATGTCGTACCATCTGTCCCCGTGTATGAATATCATCCGCGTGGAGTACATCCGTATATTCCCTCATGTCTGTATCAAGTACCTCTTGTGTGCTTTTAAAATCATCAAGTACATGAGTACTATGGGCATATGCATCCTTCATAGCATCAAGTGCAAGCTGTAAATCACGGGCTTTTTGTGAAAGTGTCGCAATGCGTTGACTCGTGGGCGCTTGTTCGTGCTCACGCTGAATTCGATCTGCTTCTTCTTGCTGTTGTGTGAGGGTTTGTCTATTTACTTCTAATTTATCTCTTAATCCCATAGGTTATACACATATTATACTCATATAATACACTAAAAAGAGGAGTCCTACGAGAGAGTTAGGCACATTTTTTGTTGCAAATATATCCACTCTAGCCTAAGATTATTTCCTAACCTATGTGTAAGAAGAATTACGTATGAAAAGAGAACTTGTGTACGGTATTATCATCGCAGTAATCGTAGTACTCGGCGTAATCGCCATATTTGAATTTTCAAAACGGTCAGACTTAAAGAAGAATGAGACCGTAACTACAGAGCAAGTGGCTCCTAAACCCCAATTACGCGTTACTCACTCATATGTGGAAGGAGTGCATACGTATAGAGGAGCGGTAGAAGTACCAACCCCCTGTTTTATGGTTACCACCTCTTCAAAATCAGCAAGTGATACCGCAGATAACGCGGAATTTGAAATAGCGGTTAGCCAAGATCAAACGCAACAAGCATGCGCGCAAGTCATTACGTCAAAAGAATTTTCAGTGCAATTCAAAGCGTTACAAGATGCACGAGTCACCGCGCGCGTGAATGGTCAGGAGGTGGCATTACTCGTAGAAGAAGCAGCGGTTAATTACTATAACGCGTCAAAAGATGGATTTACCTTCTCATACCCTCTTACATGGACCATGAAAGAGAATGAGGGAGAGTTTAGGGATGTGATGTTCCAAGATTCAAAAAGCACCACTACGTTGCAGATTACTGTGGCACCTACATTTTCTCCTTCAAAAATACTCGGGCTTGATGGTGTAAAAAAGACTAAAATAGACGTGGGATCGGTGTCCGCTGATTACGCGATTGCGGGTAAGACAAAAGGTGGTACCTTTATACGAGTGAATAACCTGACGCAAGGGGGTAGATACTACAGTCTTGAATACAACACCTCATTAGATCCTGAAAAAGCGGACGTGGAATTTAAATCATTACTTTCAGGATTCCAGTTAGTAGACGCAGGAGTGCTGTATCGTAATGCAGATGATCATTTTAGTTTCATCATCCCTTCTTCATGGGCAGAATACAAGGTAGAAAAAAAAGGGACTAAAGATGCTCCTTCGTATGTATTCTCTCTTAATCAAGGATCAGCAAACGTCACTGCATTCTCAATTGTCATCTACACCAAAGAGGGCTGGGTGAAGCGACAGAGCGACACCACGAATGCACAAGACGTGAAACTCACTGAAGGTGCTACCAAGGTATTTGTGCTTTCTTCAGTCATGGATGGTAAAGGAGTCGCAACACCCGGACTCTCTCAAGGCGACGCGCAAGCCATACAATCATCATTCGCCATTCTCCCTTCTACTAAATAGTGGTAGAATAACAACATGATGTTCTACAATAATTTCTCAATGATGAGTGGGGGTCTTCCTTGGGGTGCCCCTTGGTTTCTCCTCCTAATCGCGTGGTCGCTTTTTTGGAAAGGTCTTGCGTTGTGGCATGCCGCACATCGTAAGGACAAAGTATGGTTCGTGGTATTCCTATTGGTCAATCTCGCAGGTATACCAGAGATTCTCTACCTTTTCTTAGTGGCCAAGCCTAAAAAATTAAGCCTCTCCTAGCACTGTTGCTTTTTATCCCTTACCTTGGTACTCTTTTTCATTAAGCTTTAACCAAGGAATGTATGAAACTAGGGATAGAAAAAGGAGAGATTTCGAAACTACGTGATGCAACAGTAATTGTATGCCTCACTCAAGAATTTTCATGGAAACATGAAATTCTTGTGTTTTTAAATGACGCATCACAAGGATGGGTACGCACCTTTGTGGAACAAAATAACTTTAAGGGAAAAGACGGTGAGGCGCTAGTAATACCCGCGTCTCATTTTTCTTCTCTGCGTACCATCGTGTTGTATGGAATAGGTGAGAAAAAGATAAAGACGTTGGAGAGAATCAGAAAAACTGGTGGAGGGATAGTAAAAAAAGCACACATTCTTTCATTAGAAAAAATAGTGGTATCACTTCCATGGGTAGCGCTTGATGAGTACAGGGCGAGCGAAGTCGCACATGCGTTTTCTGAAGGAGCATTACTCGCGATGTATCAATTTACTCATTACAAGAAAGAGTCAGATCCCGTTACGTTGCAAGAAATAAAACTACTTGATGAACGGGGGAAAGAAAAATTATTAAAAGAAGGAATTGAACTAGGAGAGATATTCTCACAAGGCGCCCTGTACGCGAGGGATCTAGTGAATGAACCCGCATCCCATATGAAGCCTCATGTGTTGGCGCAAGAAGCAATCATTATTGGAAAAGAAAACAAAAATATATCAGTAAAAACATATACAGGTAAAGAATTAGAAAAAATCGGTGCAGGAGCCCTTATCGCAGTAGGTAAAGGTAGTTCTGAACCACCGTATCTCATTCATCTTCATTATATGTCTAAAGGAGAAAAGTCAAAGGCTAAGGTGTGTCTCGTGGGTAAAGGAGTGACATTTGATTCAGGAGGACTGTCCTTAAAGCCTGAGAATCATATGGAAACTATGAAAATGGATATGGCAGGAGCAGCAGTCGTATTAGGTGTATTTAAAAGTCTTTTACAACTTACACCACATATTGAAATCCACGGCATCATACCCACGTGTGAAAACATGCCTTCAGGTAATGCACTGCGTCCTGGTGATGTCGTGACAGCGTTAAATGGAACCACGGTAGAAGTATTAAATACTGACGCGGAAGGACGACTCATTCTCGCAGACGCGCTTTCGTACGCGGTCAAACATATTCAACCAACCCATATAATAGACCTCGCGACCCTTACAGGCGCGGTTATGGGAGCGTTAGGTGAAGATGTTGCGGGGTTGTTTAGTACTAATGAAAAACTTACCTCTCGACTTAAAGACGCGAGTGAGTATGAAGGTGAGAAACTATGGGAGCTTCCCTTAGTAGATGAGTACAGAGATCAGTTAAAAAGTGATATCGCGGATATGAAGAACATTACGGGAACTCGGTATGGGGGCGCTATCACTGCCGCGTTATTTCTTGAAGCATTTGTAGAAAAGATTCCTTGGGCTCATATAGACATTGCGGGTACTGCGTGGAATAGTACGGGCACACCCTCATATATGTCTAAGGGAGCAACAGGCGCGGGAGTACGTTTGCTTCTCCAGACGTTAAGAAAGTGGTAATCTAAGAACTATGTCAGTCTATACATGTGTGTGTGAACACTGTGGTCATACGTTTTTCGATCTATGGACTCGTTGTGAGGGTCCACGGGATGAGTGTGTATGTCCTGTATGTGAAAAGAACGTGACACAAAGAACTATATTACATCTTCCTGATAATCAGCAGTGGGGAGAGGCAGTAGGATGTTGCCAAGAAGGAGGGGAAAGTCATGGAAGTGGAGGAGGATGTTGCACTTAACAATGTCTATCAAAAAAAGAGGTGAGCATATGCTCACCTCTTTTGTATCCCTTATTGTATAATCCACAGAAGCCCAAGTATCACAATTGCTTGCAAGGCCATGCCTTTCCAAAAGGATAATCTTTTTTTAATCAACATGTGATTTTTTGAATGAAATCGTATGAACCAATTAAATGTTTTTCGTTTTAATAATTCAGGAACACCCCACATAAAATCAGGGAGCATACCTCCAATACTTCCCCAGATAATGGAAGGTTGGTAGCTACCTGCGTGATAAAACGCGAGAAGAAGTAATACAGTGAAAAAACCATCTACTACGGCAACACTCACACGACGCCAGTAGCCACTTCCTACTTTTTGAGACAAGGTATCATCACCATGAGGTATGATATCAAGAACAAAATGCGACGCAATACCAAGTATGAACGCGAGTAAAGGATTTGCGACGTATTGCCCTATAAGGGCACCAACGGGACCATGAATGATAAGAAACATGATGTGTATTTGGGGGTAATAAAAGATTTGGTAGCCGGGGCTGGACTCGAACCAGCGACCTCCAGGTTATGGGCCTGGCGAGCTGCCGACTGCTCTACCCGGCGACATACCTATACCTACGTATAGGTGTAACGCTTGAGTAGCATTGTAGTATGTTTTAATGATTTATGCAAGGTAAAAGAAAAACACACCACGTAAAATGGTGTGTGATGATTTGATTAAATTTTTGATACTACTCCTTCGGGTATGGTAAGCACACTTGCTTCCGCGTACTCTATAAATTGCAAAGGCACCTCCCTATTTAATACATGTTGTGCGAAGTACCTTGGGAAGTCTCCTGCGTGCTCCCCGTGAGCTACAAGAAGCATCACGTCTACTTGGTCTATCACGTCGTTGACAAGTCGAAGGGAGCAGGGAAACTCATAAGGTGGTCGAGACTGCGATTTTTTTGCAGGCTCGTCTATAAGGAACGGATGTGCGAGAGACTCTACTCCTAATCCAAGACTTAGAATGGCAGCAGTTTCACTTGTTCTCTCTAAGGGAGAATGATACATCATGAGTGACTTCTCTCCAACAAGAGACTTGATTCTTTCAAGAAGTGCACCTGCCTCAGCCTGTCCCTCTTCATCAAGATGTCCATAGTTTTCTGAGGTGTAGCTTCTTTCGTAACTGCCATGCCGAGCGACTATAAGAAGATCCATGAGTATACTCCTTTTAAGAGTTTGTGGGTCTAAGCCCCATGCTTAGATTACGAATACTGTAGGGTATATAGAGGTAAGAATCAAGTAAGTGGTATAAAAATAGAAAAGGAGGAACAATTTGCATGTTCCTCCCTCTGATTATGAGTTCGATGATTCTACGTAGTCTTGCAGTTTTTTCCACGCAGCCCCTGATCGTATTACATCAAGGCACTGAGCATAACATTCTTTCAAATACATTCTATTCGGTCCGCTCTCCTCCATGGCGTTACCTAATTGCATATAATTGAAGGCGAAAAGACCAAGAGCCGCGTTCATCGCAAGATAGCTTGAAAGGGCTATGTTCTCTCCACGTAATGCAGATTCATTCGCGCTACGTAACGAACCCTCTGTATTAGGAATTTGGATTGACTCGGGGTCTATATGTATCCCAAAGTCTTGGGGTGTTAAGAAATGGCTACCCCAATAGTCCCCTTTGTACGCGAATGCGACAACTGACCCAAAAGGTGACAACTCATCAAGAATACAGTGAAACTTCATAGACGTAGTGTTGTCTGAGAGTCCATGATGATAGTGGCCATCCATGCCTGCGACGACAATCACGCCCCCCATGGTTTGAATCCCTTTTCTATGAAGTAGTGTGTACGCCTGTGCGACATCACCAGGGTGAAGTTTTTCATTTACCCCCATGATTTTCGTAATCTCGGTACTTTTAGATACAGGAATACTCATAGGCCCTACCACATGATTGATTGTTTCCATCATGAGTAAGTGCGAAAGATCGTGCGCTGTTTTCACAAGATGCGCATCAAGATAGATGTAGGCGCAATCGTTCCACATTCGCGTGATTTGGCTGAGCGATATGAGCGACGTTTTTGCGCCAAATAGCTCAATAGCTTCAGTACTACCTATGGCTGATGTGTTGCCATACGAACCATGTTTCATGGTAGGAAGACCTAATGCGCTAAGTACAAGCGAAGACAGCGTCGACACATTAATACTTTTCTTTACGGTGTACCCATTTTTGAATCCAATATCACCACCCATCCCACATGTTTCTATTACACGGGGGATATCAAGTTGCACAATGAGATCATTCATTGTTGCCGCGGTCATGCCCGCGATTTCAGGAGGAGAAAGGTACTTGAATGATTCTTTTGACGCCATGAGCTGGAGGAACGCGGCTCCGATCGCGAGCATATGGTGCGCGGAAAGCATGCGATCATATGATTTAGACAAAAGGTCTCTGTTCCATCTATAGAAATAGCTGTTTGTTGCGGCAATCGCATAGCACATACCCGCGAATGCTTGTTCGAACGATAAGTCGTCGCCATGTTTTATCGCACGGTCAAGCGCTCGGACTGAAAATTTATCAGGGCTACACATGTCAGTCAGATTGCTCACTCGTGCACATGGGTTATACTGACAGTCAACAACAAGTCTTTCTCGCGCCCATTGCTTGTGTTGCTTTGCACCATCCATCAGTATTAGTGAGATGTTATTCATGGCTTTTCTCCTCGCAAATGATGAGCGTGAATAGAATGTAAAAAAACATTTTTGAGATTTAGTATCATTTTTGGATAAAAAAATCTCGTCTCTATTGCATATATGACATATGCGACAAGGACGAGATTTGTTTCCCGTGGTACCACCCTGTTTTCTCTACTATGTAGAGACTCTTTATTGGCTCTAAGATTGACACCAATGAGCCTATGATTACGGAGGCATCCGGATCTTCACTTATGCAAAGACCATCTTGCGTCTACACGCGGCTAAGGCCCAACCCCTTTTTACAAAGGGACCCTAACCTAAGATGTTGGTAATTTCGAAATAACTGGATACAGTATACATCTACATAAGGGGATGTCAATAATAAAGGGAGAAGTTCTTCTTCTCCCTTTGACGACTGATTATACATTCTTTTTTCCCGCGTCTTCGAGCACGGTATACCAAAATGCGAGGAACTCACCAGGTAGCATGGGTGAGTCTTCAGAAAATCCTGAATGGTGTGTGCCATACTGGCCACTTTTTAGCCCCTCGCATACTTTTGCACAAAGACGCTGTTTACGTTCAAGCGAGTTTTCGCGTAGATCGACACACTGTTTCAGCATAGTCTCATCTAATGGCTTGTTTCTATCCATCGAAGGTGGTGCGTAGATTCCCTCATCAGAGATAATGCCAATACCACATGAGAGAATAGTTTGGCGACATTCCTTATTTTGTGCAACGTATATTCTGCATCGAGTTGCTAGTTCAAGTGCGCTTAATGCAGGAATGTCTTTAAGTTTCTCAGTGACCGCTCCCATAATATGGAGTTCCCAGAGTAACTTTGCAGTTCCAGGTCCCATATTATTATACGACACACTTGGTATACCCCAGTCAGATTCAAACGCACGCATTTGTGCAATAACCATTCCTCTGCTTATACCCCCTGCTGTTGATGCCGAAAGTTGCGCCTTGTCCATGGCTTCAAACATGCATCGATGGGTTTTCCCGAGAAGTGTAAGTATCACTGCCTGTGCTACTTCTTGTTTAGTGACGCATCCCATTTGCCCATACGCTGTGATGGCCATTACATCATTGAGCGCGTAGTCTCCGTTCTCACCTGATTCAACAACGACACCTTGTAGGGTCTCAAGTGGTGTGAGTGGTGGATTATAGTTTGTGTACGTGCTCCATTCGGATACAGGAATAAGGTCAGCATCCACAATCGCGGTAGGCTTTCCTTTTGATCCAGGAAGCATTACTTCACGGTATTCTACCTTGCCCCATCCTATGAGCGCGGCGGGTATGATAAGATTCACATTAAATCCTGGGGTATGATGCAGTGTCCATAACAATTGATGCAAAATACCCGCAGACGTAATTTTGCCGAGAAGTTTTGTTGAAAGTCCTGGTTCTCCTAAGTCTCCATGCGTATACCGTATATTGAAGCCCATCCCTCCCATGCCGGTTGTAGATACTTTCACATAACGTTCAACGCCGAAACTCTCCATTGATTCCTTGAGTACGTGCACAAAGCGAATGAGTTGCGGTTCAGGAAGAGTGCGCGCGATTTTTGTTAACAATGCACGACTTTGGTCGCCATCACTGAATGCATCCCTCATGAGAGAGTGCACATTGCCATAGTACCCTATGGCTGTCGCAGTATTGATCGCGTCTATGATGAAGTGTGGACGGTAGCGTTCTACGATCGTGTGCAACAACGATTCATCAATCATTTCAGGTGTAAGAGGCGCATACAAATAGTGGATGAGTTGTGCCTCCCCGATTGTTCCAGGCTTGATTTCATCGTTCGCATAGGCACGAGGAACAAACACATTACCCCAACTCGGAATAATATCCGTATGGATGTCTTCACCTTTACATGTAGCAGTTGCGCGATATGCTTCCTCACTTGTGAGACAGTGCAGAATAATTCGATTTGGATGCAGTGCTTCGCATTGTTTCGCGACTTCTAATCCTACTTGGCCTGCTCCGAGTATGAGAATGGTTGGTCTAGACATAACCTGTCTCCTTGTGGTAGAATATATGACACAATAAAAAGAACAGTATCTGTATTTGTTCTTTGATCCTATACTTCTTCATTCTAAGAAGTCAATTAAAGGTCAAGAGTATTGAAAATCAGTTACATAGTGGTTACGTTTCTCTATATAAAGCCAACGAAGGAGGATAGTAATGCTTACAGGTATTATGCATGACCTCGTGTATCCACACCAACTTGATCAGGATGCGCTCAGTTCGGTAGTACGCCGTCTTAAGCCACTCTATCAGTGGTATTCTCCTACAGCCGATGAAGAGAGGATCCTTACACGGATCATGGCGCATCAAGATACAGAGATCGACCTTTTCGAACTCAATGGTGTCGTAGTTGCGTTTGGTATTTGTGTGCTAATACCTCTTCCAAGTGGAGAAAAGTGCGTGTTCCGTCATGGCACGGTTATTGACGGTCAGTTCCGTTCGCAGGGTCTGTATCACCAACTCTTTGAACATGCTCGAGAGCGTCATCACCCCGACTGGTATAGTACACGTACTCAGAACCCACGTGTGTATGAAACATGGTGGAAAAAATTTGGTGGTAATTTGTTCCCCGCACCCTTTACTACGTTGACGCAGGAGCTGAAGTCATTGGCAGTGCACATTGTGCAGGGTAAGGATAGTTTCGAGCCTGACACATTCATCGCAAGGGATGTGTACCGCGAGGATCGATCTGGCGCAGAGTATCATCAGTGTAGAGAGGCGTGGATCCAAGAGTTTTTTCAGTTGCATCTTGGAGTGTACGATGCGTTTCTCTTGCTAGGACGGGCTTATTAGGACGGGAACGTTAGTGTCAAGAATGGGGGGGGAAAAAGGAATACCAACACCCCCCTATTAATTCTAAATCTTATGTCTTTACTTTTGGGACTTACAAAAAAATTAATCTCATTTAAGACGACCGAAGACGAACCTGAGAACATCACGGACGCTTTTATGTATATACAAAGTTTCTTTGCGAATGATAATCACCTGTTTGAATCAAAAATTTTAAAATTGAAAAAAACATGTGCGTTGTATGTCTCACCGTGTGGAGTGACGCGTCCTGATGTGTTGCTCGTTGGACATATTGATGTGGTGAAAGCAGATAAAAAAATGTATGTGTCAAAAGTAGTCGGGGATAAGCTGTTTGGACGAGGTGCATTTGATATGAAAGGGCCGATCGCCGCCATGATATGTGCGATGAAAGACCATGTGCATGTAAATCCACATGCGTCAGTTGGTATGCTTATCACAAGCGACGAAGAACGTGGTGGGTTTGATGGTATGGGTACCCTTATTACTAATACACGGTTCAGGCCACGAATTGCAATTGTGCCAGATGGAGGTAGTGATTTTGTATGTGCACAAGGAGGAAAGGGAGCTGGAAAGATAACTATTATTGCAAAAGGTTCCTCGGCACATAGCGCCCGCCCATGGGAAGGTAAAAATGCGATTATGGTCGCTACAAAACTATTAGTGGCTCTTGAAAAAAAATATCCAGGAGCGCGTGAGCAGTTCACCGATCAGACAACGTTCCCTCCAGTCGCGATTAGCTCTTCTCAATCTGAGGCGAACGTTATTCCTGATGAGGTAGTTATTACCTGTAATATTCGCATTACCCATGATTTTGATTTTGTTGAATTTAAAAAATATATTGAAAAACATTTTACCGCGTCAGTGACCATAGAAGAATATGCGAAACCATATGACGCCCATCTTGAAAATAAGGTAGCAGGTATTTTTTTGGGTGTGATAAAAAAATATACAGGTGCGCCAGTAAAAAAGATGATATATCCTTCGACCTGTGATGCGCGTTTTTTTGCGGAACGTGGTATACCCGTTGTGGTGACACGTCCTTCTGGAGGCGGAGCGCATGGCAGTGAAGAATGGATTTCATTGAGTGGGTTGGAATTATATAAAAAGATTTTGACTCATTATTTAAAGTTGGTTGCATAAGTAGCTATCAAAAGAGAGAATGACCGAATGGCTTGACTAGGGAAAGAAAGGTATGTAATGTAGTGGGGTCATACCCGGGGGTATCGGCCAATTGGCTAGGCCACCAGTCTCCAAAACTGGGCGTTGGGGGTTCGAGTCCCCCTACCCCTGTACAAAGTATGATCCACACTTGCACTCTTGTTTCCAAAAGAGAGTGCAAGTTTTTCATTTAAAAAAGGGTTGACTCTTCGTCAACCCTTACCGAGAATTTATGATTTTCTCGCACTCGCGTAGATGTAGGCACCCACGTTTTCATTCTCAAGGTGCTTATCAATATTCGCGATTGAGTCAAGGATAGGACCATTATCAAGTAACACGTCGGGAAGTATGGAGCTAAGTACTGGGTGCGTTACTTGTCGTATTATGGGTAATCCTCGTGGCATCATGTCTTCAATCTCATCGCATCCATAGGCTCGTCCATAAATATTAATTGGCGCACCATCCGCAAGACGTACTTCCACGCATTCTTTCGCGACATCTATTTGCCTCGCGAGTCCGGTAATCCACGGCAGAAATTTCCATTTGTACAAGTATGTGTCTTTATTATAGAAAGAGAGGAACGCGAGTCCTCCATGAATGAGTACTCGATGTACTTCTTCCAGCACCTTTCGTATATTCCGTAGCTCACTCGCAGACCCCATACCAAGAAGCACATGAGAGACAGACGCACTTGGGAGTGGGATACTTTTCTCTACATCCCACACTCTGTACGCGATACGTTTTTTGTATCCTTTAGGGATTTTTTTTTGCGCAACGGTAATGAGCTCTTGGCCGATATCATACCCGGTTACATGGTCAAACATGTCTTTAAGTGGTAATGATTGTCGTCCTGTCGCACATCCAAGATCTAAGAGACAATTTTTTTCATCGCTGTCGTCAGTCATAAATTTGATGTCAGAGAGTTCGAATGCTTCCTGTAGCTTGGTGCTCGGGAAATGCGTGTCACGAAGCTCATCAAAGAATGGAGCGGATTTGCGCGCGAGCACGAGTGTATTCTCTCTTAATTGTGCATCCCACTCATCTTCATTCATGCGTGGAGCTTCATGGTTCCCTTGCCATTGAATCATCTGGGTCTTACACGCTTCATTGATTATCATGTACATAATAGATCTCGCAAACTCGGCGTTTATCCCATACCCCTTGGCCCATTCTTCAGCCTGGTGTAAGCGTTTAAGCTCAATATCGGGGCGAAAGATAGGGAGCCCTTTAGCATGTTTGAATTCTTCTATCTGCAACGCAAGGCTCATACGACGTGAGAGTAGCGCGATTAAGCCTTGATCCACATACCGTAATCGTTCCCCTAATTCTTGAAGATTAAGAGGTGTAGGCATTGAGTTTCTCCTAAAAAAAGTGGGCGACATTATGCATGTCGCCCAGGTGTGTCGAAACGACATCAATATATGACAATTCCCATTTTATCCCTCACAGTCTCAAGAGTCTCCTTGATGACCATGCGGGCCTTCATACCACCTTCATGGAGTACGTCTTTGACGTAGCCCGTTTGCGTTTCAAGCTCCCTTCTACGTTCCTGATAGGGACCGATGAGGGTGGCGAGATTGTCGACAAGATGATCTTTGCATTCCACACACCCGATCTCAGCTTTTTCACATGCATGCGCTATATTACGTGTATCAGTTTCACCTATCGTGATGATTTCATGCACGGGGTAGACTGATTTGCATTCATAAGGGTTGCCTGGCGTTGATCGGAGCGTCCGTTTAAGATCAGTCACTCCATTGTCGCGATATCTTTTTCTGATATGGTCAATGGGTGCGTTGATGTCAATCGCGTTATCCGCGTTTGACTTACCCATTTTAGACCCATCAAGACCAGGCACCTTGATCATTTCATCCATGGTTCTTGGGATCACGAACGTATCCCCATATTTATTATTAAATCGTCTCCCAAGGTTTCTCACCAATTCGAGGTTGGGTACTTGGTCTTCCCCCACAGGAACGAGCGTTGACCTGGGCCCAAAAATGTCTGCTGCCATGAGCACAGGGTACATGATGAGACCAAGGTTCACATTATGAGGATTATCCCTCACCTTATCCTTATACGTCGGAATATTCTCTAATTCCCCAAGAGGTTGCATCATGGAGAGGTAGAGGTGTAACTCTGGAATCTCAGGTATTGATGACTGTGTATACAGTACAGAGCGATTTGGGTCCAACCCCGCCGCAAGGTAGTCGATCGCAAGATCCAAGATGTTGCTTCTTAGTTTCTCAGGATCATACATCGTAGTCAGTGTATGCTGATCCGCGATAAAGAAATAACACTCATCGCCACTATTCTGAAATCTGACAAAGTGCTGTACGGCTCCTAAAAAATTTCCGAAGTGGAGCCTTCCTGTCGCACGTATACCTGAAAGTACCCGTTCCATACCTCGTCCTCCCTTATGAGTAGGAATAACATCATCGACGGTGATCATGGATAGCACACGCTCCATAGCTTAGTATCTCCTTTTGAAGACTACTGTGAGTTATCGTGTCTATTAGTGAATTGATTGTGAAGAGCCAGTGTATATATGTATAGGTGTTGTCCCTGAACTTACCTATATATCCCTTTTATGTCAAGAAAAACCCGCCATATTACTTTTTTTGGCGGGTGCACGTGATTATAGATATATCTGACCAGCACCGTTCTCACATAGTATCATCCCTTTCCCCATTATGATTCCTGAGGTGGTGATGAACCTATCAAACGCATGACGCGCAAAGTACGAGGGGAATAACGTCGTAAGTCTGTCATGCGACACAATAATGATCGTGTCGACTTTCTCAAGATGCCCTTCCACTATTCCCATTGTTCTTTCGAAGTCATTTTCGTGGTCACCTTCGAAAAACAAAGATTGATGAACCGTGAAAGGCGTTTTCAATAGTAACGCCAAGATTTCAGCGCTCTCCACCACATAATTTATGTGGGAGCAAAGTAGCGCGATGCTTCCCACCGTGCCTATGTGCCTTGTAATTTGCTTCCCAGTTTCCCCAATCACTTTCTTCCCTTCCGATGTAAGGTGCTCTTCGTCATGAGCACCATGACGTACTACTACGAGTTGTTTTGTTTTCACCTCTGTCTCCTTTCGATGTGCGAGGTATGTGTGGTGTGCGAGGTATATACCAACATGCTAAAGTAGCACAAAGATGTGCGAAACGCCAGTACCTAGTAGGTGTTATGGCTCTAATCTCTTCACTCCCCTATACATAAATGACGCGTCACGCACGGTATCAATATTAAGAAGTTTCATGATCATCCTATTAGGTCCCATACCAAATCCTCCATGCGGAGGACATCCGTATTTGAAAAAGTTAAGATAAAATTGGATTGATTCCACATTCATTCCTTTTTCTTTCGCCTGGGACATCAATACCTCATAGCGATGTTCACGTTGCGCTCCTGTAGTAATTTCAAGCCCACCCCATAATAAATCAAAACTTTTTGTAAGTGTGGGATCGTCTTCATGACGCATGTGATAAAACGGACGTACGGTAATGGGATAATCTGTCACAAACACAAATTCATGAGTGTACGTGTCCGCGATGTACTTTGATAGTTCCCTTTCTTCTTCAGGAGAAAGATCACCTTCTTTTTCACTTGTAATTCCTTTTTCACTAAGAGCTTTTTTTGCTTCTTTCATAGTTATTCTAGGAAACGGTAATGAGGGTACAATAACCTCTCTTCCAAATACGCTCTGTATTTCATCCTCATGCGTGTCTTTTACTTTTTGTAACATGTCATGGAGCATATGTTCTTCCGCGGACATGACATCTTCATGAGATGAGATATATGACATCTCCGCGTCGTAGCCCGTGAATTCTGTGGCATGACGAGACGTGAATGAAGGCTCTGCTCTAAATACGGGTCCTACTTCAAATACTTTTTCAAATCCCGCAGCCATTGCCATTTGTTTGTAAAATTGAGGGGATTGCGCAAGATACGCTTTACGATCAAAATACTGCACTTCAAATACTTCTGACCCTGATTCACTTGGTGCACCTATTAGTTTTGGAGAGTGTATTTCTATATACCCATGTGATACCCAATACTCTCTACATGCAGCTTCCATGGTAGTCCATACTTTGAAAATGAGCGCATTTTTTGGTTTACGTAAATCTATCCATCGCCAATCAAGACGAATTGATTGATCAGTTTCTTCTTGTCCTTTTTCTACAATGGGTATGGGAAGTTCGGGATCTGCATGGGACAGTATCTCAATAGTTTCCGCACTTATCTCGAATCCACCTGGAGCTTGTTTTTCTTCTTTCACAAGACCTTCGATACGTACCACTGATTCATGACTAAGTGAAGACGCGACTTCCATCGCGTGATTATTATCTTTCGTGATAACTACCTGGATAATACCGGTGATATCACGTACAAGAAGGAAGATGATACTACTTTGAATACGGATGGTTTGTACAAACCCCGCGATAGTAACCTGTTTCCCAATATTTTCTTTAAGAGAGTTAATGTGTATACGTTGCATACAGAAATAATAGGGGGTTACGGGGTATCACGCAAGATAAGTTGCGTATCCATGTATAATCTGATATAGTATTGCGCACATAACACACACCAGGCACCTACATAATAAGGAGTGGGAGATGAGAGATCTGTGGGCATTTGATCTAGATGGAACTCTTTATGATGATACACTGTTGCACGCTCAGTTCATGGAGATACTTATCCAATATGTATCAAATTTGCTCGCACTATCCCATGAGCAGGTGCATGAAGAGTTACATAGAATCAAGGAGAAGTGGAATACTGAATTCTCCGTTATTGCGTTAATGTGGGAATATGGCATTGAGTTTAACCATCTTGTGAGCATGACGTATGGAGCGCTCAAATTGGAAGGGAATGTGCTACGTCCTGATCCAGTGAGAGAACAAGCTCTTTCTCGCATTGATGGCTACAAGGTGGTATTTACTAATAGTCCTTCACGATTTGCTCTACATGTGTTGGCCTACAATGGCCTTCTCACCTGTGTCATGGATCTTATCGGGATACGTGAGCTGGGATTTGTAGGAAAACCTCATCCTGGTGCGTATCAGAACATGGAGGAACGATTTCCTCTTACGGGTCCAAGTATCTTCCGTATGGATTCATATACATTATGTGATGATTCACTCGCCAACCTCGATGTCGCGAAATCTCGAGGATGGAGAACAATCTGGTACAGGAAACCAGGAGTGATAGAGACTACCTCTGAGCATCACATAATAAGCTCATTTGAAGAGCTTGAACATGTGTTTTAGACCAAGAACATATATAGAGGGAGGAGTACATGAGCGATATCTGGGTATTTGATATAAACGGTACGCTCTACGATGACACTGAAATGTATGTGGCATTTATGGGTATCCTTACTCAGTATGTATCAGAATTAGCGGGCATCTCTTGTGAGGAGGTTCCTGCCGAGATACGTAGGATCAAGGAAAAATGGAATACAGATTTATTCGTGCCTGCGTTAATGGGTGAGTATGGGGTTCATTTTAAAGATCTTGTACATAAGACGTACGCAAGGACGGTATGGGAAAACAGGCATTTACTTAAACCTGATCATGAAAGGCTCGTGGTACTTAATAAGCTAGGGGCTCCCAAGATCGTATTCACTAATTCCCCTAGGTACTTTGGTATTCGTGTATTGGCGTATGTGGGTCTTGTCACATGTTTTTTTGATGTTATAGGGATAGAGGAGGTCGGATTTGTAGGCAAGACCAATCCACTCGCGTTTCAGAATTTTGAGGGGCGCTATCCTACTACATGGAAATTTATCCTTTGTGATAATTCACTACCTAACCTTGATAGTGCGAAAACAAGAGGGTGGAAAACTGTGTGGTTTAAGAAACAAGGCGATGAAGACGTAGCCACTGATCATCGTATGGTGACGTCATTCAAAGAACTTGAAAATCTGTTTTAGACCAAGGAGGTATAGCAATATACCTCCTTTTCATATATACTCTTTTTTATATATATGGCTGACGCAACAAGGAAGATTGTTATTGATACTGACCCGGGGCATGATGATGCGCTTGCTCTTTTGTTAGTAGTAAAATCAGGATTGTTTGATATACAGGCAGTTACCACTGTCGCAGGTAATAGTTCGTTGCAGAATATCACTAATAATGCTCGGTATATTTTAGATTTAGCAGGAAGTAATGCTCCATTGTACTCAGGTGCATCATCTCCTCTTAAAAGAGACCTTGTGCAGGCTGAAGTACATGGTGAGAATGGACTTGCGGGAGCAGTAATTACGAAACAAGAACCACTTACTCATAATGCGCATGAAAAAATAATTGAAATTGTACGTGCACATCCTCATGAAATTACGCTTATCACTCTTGGGCCACTTACTAATGTTGCGAAAGCATTTTTAGAAGATCCCGAACTTCCTTCCTTACTACAAGAAGTAGTTATTATGGGAGGTGCGATCGCGGTACCAGGTAACAAAAATAGGGTGGGGGAGTTTAACGTATTTGTTGATCCTGACGCGGCAGATATCGTATTTGAAGCGGATGTGAAAAAAACACTCATACCATTAGACGCATGCAATGATATATCACTCAGTCTTGAAGAATTTGAAATGTTAAAAGGTTCTTCTTTATATGAACCAGTACTCGCTATGATGAAACCGTATATCCAAGGTATACGCACATTTGAAAAAACATCTGGCGCTCTTATGTATGATCCACTTGCGGCGTATTATGCGATTAATCCTTTGGCGTACACTATAGAACCTATGGATGTACATGTAGAAACAAAGGGAGAGTATACGCTAGGCATGACTGTCGCAGATCGAAGAACATGGGGTGAGAAAAAGAATAATATTAATGTAGCGACGCATATAGATAGAGACGCGTTTGTAAAAGATTTTTTTAAGTATCTTTGTAATTAAAAACGCAGTACCTGATCGTACTGCGTAGACTGGGTGTCATTCTTTCTTTTAACTTGCTTCGGCTGTCTGTTTTCGCGCAAGGAGGTTTTCTTTTGCTTCTCGTATGTCCCATGCCCATTTTTCGTACCCTTTAAAATCAAAGTAGTCATCATAGGCATCAATCGCAGCTATGATCGTGTCATGACCCTCCGGAATTATTGTTTCTTCAATTAGCCGAAGCAGGTGGATGATTTCACCAGTTGATGGACCCGAGCATCGATGTATCGCATCAATGATGGTTTCGTGGAATGGGCGCAATGTTGTGTGTTCCCTTAGTGTAGCCATATGACCATCTCCCTTTAAGTGAACTGCGTGATAAGAGCGTTTATTGAGTGCTAATAAGATGCCATATGTGTATATATTAGTCAAGAATTGAAAATTTTGTTTAAGGGCATAGTGAGCACTTCTGCAAGAAAAATAATGAATTTAAAATGTGTATAACATTTTCTCTCTTTTGCGCCTTTTTATGATATAGTAACAAAAATGAGCACGAAATATATTTATGGGGGAATTATTGTTGGTTTAGTCATTGCAGGAGTGGCTATTTTTTTTACCACCTCACGTGAGGCTCAGGAATTGAAATCACTTGCGGCACAATTTCCTAATTGGGTCCAAGTGAGCGGAACGTTGGCACCTTTTGATGTACGTTTCCCCAAAGAGCCGAAGTATGTATCACAGGATCTTCCCGTACCAAATTCTAATATTATTTTGAAACAGGAAGTGTATTCGCTTGATGATGAGGGTTCACGCTATACGGTAGGTGCGGTTGTCTACCCAAGTGATATTTCTGGGGATGTGGGGGATAACCTGCATGATGCACTTGAGGGTATGGTCAAATCTATCCCTGGTGCGGTACTTGTGAAAGAGGAACGTCAATCAACGAATACGGGTACACCGTATGTAGAGTTTTCAATAAAGGAAAATGAGATGCTCTACAAAGGAAGATTACGTATGATGCCCCGTACACTTCTTCAGATAATTATGGAATCTTCGGAAAAAAGTTTTAATCATGATGTATATAGTTATTTCGTAGCCGCATTCACTACTCATTAATATATGGTTTTTTTTAGAAAACTATCGAAAGAAACTCGTATACTTTGGAGTATGCTCGCGCTTTCTATCATTGGTGGGTTTCTTTTTGCAACACATCACGCTCGCCTACACGGCACTCTATTAGATTCATACACTAAACCATGGCGTGCGGTTGTGTCTGCGACACCAGCATTTTCTTTTTTTCTTCCTCCGAATGCACGTCATAGTGTCGAGGATTCATATAATATTTTTTCTTCTGAAGGCGCACTTCAAAATTTTTACACAGTAACTCTCACCACAAATACGAAAAATAGAGCGTCTGTGGAAGTAGTTAGATCAGAAATAGAAAAGATTGTGCGTACGCGACCGCGTAACCAATTACTCGAAACTACTGCTACGTCTCTAAAGGGACGAGAAGCTACTTCGTTTCTGATTCAAGATTTTGATTCAGGTGGGTATACCCGAGGATATATAGTGCAGTATGAGGAGTACGTGTATACACTTGCCGTGCTCTACCCACATAATTCCTTTGATGTACGTGGGTATAAAAAGTTTATAGCATCATTCACGTTAGGAGATGGTGAAGAATAATATGTTTACACGACTACGTGCATCACCACTACTTACATGGGAGAAGAGTATCACGAGAAGAGCTTTTTATCGTTCTTATTTCCCCTTGCTCTTTATCTCAATTGTGTTACAAACTATTGCCACGTTCACACTCTCATGGCTATTTGCGTGGATTACTTCATCGATCGCCCTCTTTCTTGCCATTATTATTGTATTTCTTGTTATAAAACGTTTACATGATGTGGGTAAGAGTGGCTACTGGGTCCTTCTTTTCCTCCTACCTTTTGCAAACCTCTGGGCAGTCTATCTCGTATTTTTTAAAAAGGGTGCTTTGGTGAGGGAATCTTCTTCTCCAAGAAAGATAGTTCCAAAACTCCTTGCGTTCCTCCTTGCGCTTTCCATTACCATACAAATGGTAAACCCTTTTGGTGTTCGTTCTGTGTATGCAGCAGAGGAACCACCCCTTGCAGGTATTAATCAATGGTTTAACGATACGGGTAAAGGAATAGGTGACTTTGTGGGTGGCGTCGTCGATACGGTAGGTAAGGGCGTTGATCAAATCAAAGCAATAGCGAAAGTGGATGTACCCGGTATAGGGGTAATTGATTTAACTCAATTTAATGGTATAGACAGTATCCTTGATAAAATTCCCTCGAATATAGAGGTACCGATACCCTTTACTAGTTTTAGTATCAAATATGATCGTGCGAAAAGTCCTGGAGAAAATATACTAAGTAATATAGCGCCATTCCTTAGTGGTGTGGTGGGTACACTTGATCCCATGAAGCCCGGCGCGTCTCTTGCGCGTTTTATAATTGGACAGGCAAAACCCTATTTTGATAAATGGGTGAAACCTCACATCCCCGCTGCGATTAAAAATGGAGCCCATTCTGTTATGGAGTTCATTAAGCCGTTACTTCATGCTGCAGATGATCCTCTTATCAAAAACTTTTTGTTGCCCGTATGGGAATTCATTATAGGGCCCATCGATGATCTCGCGATTGATATTGTGAAATTATTTGCAGAAGAGGCGCTTACTGGTGTGCCCTTACTTTCTAATCCCTTATCTGGTCCTGGCGATGAGCAAATGGTATTCTCGACGCCACTAGAAAATCAGCGCCCTGTGGGTATACTTGAATCAATCGATGACAATGGTGTTGCTACTGGCTGGGCAGTTGACCCTGATGACCCTACACGATCACTTACCATCCGATTTTATCTCACGGTGAAGAACTGGGCATCAGAACGTGACTGGAAGTCTGATATTGGTGTGCCTGTCATTGCGAATATACCTCGGCCAGACGTGACTGTCGCGCTAGGATTTGAGGGAAATCATGGTTTTTCCTTTATTATTCCTCCTCAGTATCGAATAGCGCAGGCAGGATACAGATTTCTCGCGGCGTATGCAGATGACACAAACGGCAACGCAGAAGATAGAACACGATTACAGGGATCAACCATGGAATTCAAACTTGGTTTATCACTTGTGGGTGCTCTTGAACGTATCGATTCAGGGGGGAAGATCACTGGTTGGGCACTTAACCCAAACTATACAGGTCTTTATCATTATTCACGTCCACGAGTTGAGTTTTATGCGGACGTACCCTACGACAAAGGAGGTCGTTATCTCACCTTTAACGAACCGTACAAAGTACGTAATGATATTGATTTAACGCACATAGATGTCGTGGGAGGTTCTAAGAACCAGATTGGTTTTGAAGAATTTTTAGATGAAAAAAAATTTCGTGATGGTATGCAACACTTCCTGTATGCATATGTCGTAATGCCAGAAAAATTGAATGAAAAAATTCTCCTACCTGGTTCTCCGCTCTTATTCATGATGCCTACAATCTATCCTATTGGTTTCAAGTATGGATACCCGCAGGTCGCACGCGGGTCAACACTCGCACAAATTGTTGAAGGAGTGCCTAATAAAGAACATACAATGGATGTGTTTTTTGACGGGAAAGTGGTGGATATGAACGAGGCATTACATGTATATCCTTCTAATGTCCCCAAAGATATCACGTATTCTACTATCAAGACTGAGGGGCAAGGCAAGACCAGGACTGTCCCATTACCTATTCGCGTGCCTCATGATACGTTGCCGGGAATCCATACAGTACGAGTACGAACTCATAATGAAGATGCAGGGGTACTCTACGATGGGTCGTTTAGTATTGACGTTATTCCTTATGAGCTACTCTCTCTAGAAACACCAGATGAGTTAGTAGTGGATACTACTACTGAATTCACACTCAATCATATCCCTCCAGGTGCTTTTTTTTCAGGACCTGATACAAATATGATTTTGGAAAAGTTAACTCTTGGTGGTGAACTTGGTGCGCTTTCAGTGCAAAACTATACACTTAGTCCGACAACCAATGGCTCTGCAAAACTATCTTTCAAGATTCCCTATGAGGCAGGTAGAATTCGTAAAGGAAAAGGTCCAGTGAATGTCGACTTACTAATAAAACCAAAAAAGGGTGCGAGTGATGCACTCATGCAGGCGGTGCAAATGTGGAGTACCGACTATGGTAGAAATTTCTCTGGTCTTACTAAAGCGGGTAGCAATCCCCTCCTAGGTTCTTCTTGTACTAGCTCTCTTATACCTGAATTATCGTTTGTAGTTTCTACTGCAACAGCTGAATGGAGAGTGATAACGGCTGAGAAACCTTTTGAGATAGGATCTGGTGATCTGTTCATCCAAGGTAAAGGATTTGGTTGCTACGAACCGTTGAGTATTAGTATGTCGGCAAAGGAAGGTGGCAAAGAATTGAATATTATTCCCACGAAAGAACATACCGTGACTTATGGAGGAACGACCTACCCCACTCGATACAAAACTGATGAACGTGCATATTTTAATTTTTATCTTCCTGATACAGGCTGGGAGGGCTCATTTGAAAAACGGGCGGGTATTGAACTTGTTCCCCTTGATCTATGGAATGTAGAGCATGGTACCGTAGATGAGCTTCTTGTAACGGTTAAGGATGCATACCCGCATAGCGCGTCTGTAAAACTTCCTCTTTTTACTAAATATACATTAAAAGTTTCACCAGGAGAGGGCTCAAAGGAATTAAAGCCGAGTGGGCCTATGCGTATATGGTGGAAAGGTTTTCCTTATGGTCATAAGGTACGTATGATCATAGATGGTGAATCATTACGCAACGTAACGCTTGAAAAAGGAAATCTTGAAACATTTGAAGGGCGAGAGTTGCATTTTATCGATGATTTATCAATGCCCTCATGGATTACACCAGGTCCGCATACACTCACGTTTGAAGACATTTCGGAACTTGATTCAAAAGGGAAAGTGAAGTATCGCACCTCAACTACTTTTGTTATTCCTGGAGGAAAAATAGATTCAAGTAAAGAAGATACAAAAAAAGATTCCTCACAAAAAGAGGAGGCGGTACGTACGCAACACGTACTACTTTCTTCCACTCACGTTACTGCAGGTGCATCGGTGACGTTAACAGTTTCAGGATTTGGTCCTTTAGGCACCCTTCTTATTACACTTGCCCGACCAGGCACTGCGACGGTGAAACTTTCAGGGTATGCAGATTACACGGACAGCGCAGGATCGCTTAGTAAACATGTACGAATTCCAGAAGAAACTAATGCAGGAGAGTACACAATTACCGTACGAGATACTCTGGAACAGATAGCTACTGCCAAGCTTTCTGTTGACGCCGTCGCTTCACCAAAAGTAATTGCTCCTCTACCCGAGCCCTCACCAAAAACGAGTGAGGGGAAAACTACAGTTACCCCAGATAATAACGCGCAAGGGCCCGTTTCATGCCCGACAGGGTCGACGTATAGTTATACATTCAAACAATGTATACAGGATGTTCCGGATAAGCTATCGCCGTACGACGGTCTTCCTTGCCCACCAGCAGGGTCGGTACCCGACTACACGATACGTGGATGCATACCTTAGTAATTATTTATTTGAAATTAATACAACCATGGAAAGAAAAAAAGGATTTGTAGTAGTACTTGCTTTAGTTCTTGTTGCAACGATTGTGTTCGCGGTAAGTAGTAAAACAAGTATTGCAGGATCATATCGTTGCGTGAGCGCGAATGCGGGTGGTGTGAATAATTTTTGTCGACTCTACCCCCCATTTGTTTTGAAGTCAGATGGTACCTATGGCGTATCAAGTGAGAAAGGAAAATATACAGTGAAGGGCACCACGGTCAAATTTTCTGCATCAAAATTACGAGGCTTGGGTACCATTGTTGATGGTAACAAACTTCGTTTTGAGTATAAGTACAAGGGGTTGCTTCATGTGGTTACCTATTTGAAGGAACAAACACGCGCCTCTGATACCAAAAAAAATATATCAACACGTGTGGTTGAAACAGATCTTTCTCTCATTTTTCCTGAAGGGTATGGTATTGATTATTTTAACGTGGTAGAACTCGTGCCACCTGCAAGTGCTAAATTGCCTACCTACCAAGCAATTGCGTATGCATTGGATAAACGTACCCTTAAGACATATTACAACGCACAAAAGGGAGTTATGTCGGGGTATCTTTATGATATGTATGCATCAACAGGAACCGATCGTGTAAAAGTGGGTACTCTTGATTTACGATCAACTAAAAATTCTTCCGTTGTGGAAACTATACAGGCAACACCTTGAACGTGGTTTCCTTATTGGTTGTGTATAGAGGGGTTAGTCCAAGTAGCTGATAGAAAGCGGGATTATCTAATTTGCCTCTTGACTGTCAAGTTTTTTTCTATAGTTGGCGTATTCCTGTAGTGATTTAAGATTAGGATTTCTTATGTAATATTCAACTTCGTATTCTTCAATTATTCCTGGGTCAATTAATAGTTCGCCATCGTCCCCGCGTAGATTATATACTTCTCCAAATTTGTGTATGTCAAATAACTCTTTATCAGGGGTATCTTTTTTTATATTTGCAATTTTTGAACGTTGCTTATTCTCAAACTGTTCGTCAGCTTCAAAAATTTCCTGTACTATTTTTTTTGTTTCGGGGTCGTCTATCTTACGCAGTGTGTCATTATCCATATTTTTTGTAGTTTTAGACTAGTTTTTTTAATAAATTCTCGTACTCATCAATAAGAGGGTGTTGCCACGTTTCCTTAAGCATTTTTAAAATTTCATTTTCAAACTGTATTTTTTTTTCTTTACCACGATTAAATTTTTTCCAAATATCTTCACCTTGCTCAGCATATACTACTAATAAACTTTCCATGTTATGAATTTTGTCGGCGACACACACTGCTTTTGTTCCCTCTGGCCCGTTACGCACACTTTCGATATACTTTTTTTTCTTCTCCTCCCATGGCAAGAAATCATCATGAGTGACTGCTTTAACAATCTCTAGTACTTCATCACCAAGCTCTCCGAGTAATTCTTTTTCAGAAAATTTGGTGTCTTCTAAGACGTCATGCGTTAAGGCGGCAGCAATGATTGTGTCAGAAAAATTATAGTGTGCCAGTTTCAATGCTACCATAAATGGATGAATGATATATGGTAAGCCATCTCCTTTACGCGTTTGACCACGATGAGCAAAAACAGATATGCGAGTTGCTTTTTCTATACTACTAAGTGTTATTTTTCTCATAGGTGCTATGTATTACTCTTCATTAAGCTTTTGTGCATGGAGGTTAAGGGCTTCTTTAAGAGTCTTCCCGGAATAGCGCTCAAGTGACGTACGTGTACTCGCATGTCGATCGTGCGGGGTGTTTAAAAGAATTTTTAGTATATATGCTTCGTTGATAACTGTTCCAGCCATCTGTGTGATAGTTGATTCCGTGTCTTTTCCTTGATCTAGAACTCTTTTAAAAGTTTCTTCTTGTCCTTCAAGTACAGTAAATGTTCCATTAACTTTTTCTGCTATTTTTGCAGATACACCTGATTCGTCTGCAGCATATAGCACATAGTCTTGTATGTTTTGATTATTAATAACTTCTTTCACAAGTTTTTTTCTATTTGTTCTCACCCCCTCAAATCCTTCAGCAATCGCATCAAAAGGCACGAGCGGGTCATCTCCCCCTACTTTCCTGCCAAGTACGCGTATGAGTGAAGTTTCTAGGGGGACATCAACATCAAGTATCTTCACCGCCTTGCTATTTTTTTCAGCAGTTTTAATAAGCTCAGTAATGTTTTTTTCTTTATTCATGCGTTTGTCAATCACCATTGATGATTCAGAGTTGGAAATTTTGTGTGATATTTTTCGAGCTAACATTGAACCCTCTTCATGTGTTTGAGCATGTCCCACGGATTGTTTACCCTCAATTACATCTGAGGACCTCAATCCATTTTTATAACTATCAGGGTTAATTGCTCCTGAGGGTTGTCCATTTTGGTCAAGAGCTTTTTTAAACAACTCATTGTTTCTTACCGCGGTAGTTTTTCCTGCTGCAGTATTGCCTCGTAGGGCATACATAGTCGGTGTAGGATCATTAAGACGGTCTGACAGGGCGATGGCTTTAGTATATTCTGAGTCTATGATTTCTTGGTGTAGGGCGTTTCGTTCAGGGACCCAATTTCCTGGATTATCAAGAAACGAATCAATGTCACTACCCTTTGGTATATCAGTCACATAGGTATATGCTTCGTGTGTGAGAATATCCCCCCCACTTCTTTTTACAAGTTCTCTTCGTAGCTCATAGCTTTTCCCCTTAAGAGTTTCATCTTGTTTTTTTATTTCAAAAAGAACATTTTTTGCATTTTCTTGTGTAACTGTTATTTCTTTTAAGCTACCTGCTTCATCAATAATTACAATTTTTTCTCCCTTAGATCGCAACAATTTGAATTCATGGTTTTTTAATGAACCTTGGTTATCTTGATTAAATTTGTTGATAAACTCAGATGTTTCTATATCTGATAGAGAAGCAATGTGCTCTATAGTGGTGCTCAATGCATTGGCTGGGTTCTCTTTGCCTGTTAATACCATTTCCTCGGACATAACGGGAGTTCCGGCAGTTACCGTGTGTATATCTAATTTTGCCTTATCAGCAAGTTTTCGTGCCTCGGTTTGAATTCCATTCAAGTTCTCATCTAGCCTTTGTTCTTGTCGAAATTTCTGCATGGTTTCGGGGGATATATCCATACCCCTTACTGAGGTTATAATTTTTTGTTCTGTATCGGAAGAAACTTCCTTTGCATGTTTTTCAATGTACGTTTCAGTGTCAGTTATATACTGTTCAAGTTGCTCATTACTCACTTCTATACCATTAGTAGCTTCAGGAGATTTTGGCTCTTTCTTTTTTTCTATTTCTGTATGAGGTAAAGTAAGCTCGTCAGGGGATTTCATAATTGTTGAAGTGTGAGTTTTATCTCATCAATTCGTTTTTTTCTTAGTGCCTCAAGAAAGTGTGACACTATAGAATCATTTTTTTGTTTTAATAGGGACATGTTTTCCATGTAGGTGGTTAGTATGTCACCAATTTCTTTTTTCTTTTGTATATTTGTTTTGGTCATACTATAATAGTTAAAAGTCAGATTTTGGTGCCGAAGGCCGGAATCGAACCGGCATGAGGTTGCCCCCACAGGTTTTTGAGACCTGCGCGTCTACCAATTCCGCCACTTCGGCATACATGAATACTTATATACCGTAGCGCAGTTGCGTGTGCTCAGTCAAACTAGGTATACTACATAAATCAGCTATGCCTCGCCCAGAAATTGACTTATTGCATCAAGAACGAACACGCGATTCAAGGTCGCCTTTTTCATTTAAATTGGGACGTAATCTTTTAATTACGGCCTTTATTGTCATTGTATGTCTTGTATTAGTGATTGCTCCCATACTCATACGCGTTGATACACGTACGATTACGTCAGCAAGTATTAACTTTTTTAAACAAATCGTGCGTATTGTGACGAATAAAGATATTGTGTTACGTGGAGAAGATCAGGATAGAATTAATATAGTGTTGCTTGGTATAGGGGGTGAGGGTCATGAGGGGGCGTATTTAAGTGACACCATGATCCTCGCGAGTTTTAAACCTTCCACAAAACAGGTATCCCTCATATCCATCCCTAGAGATCTTTGGGTTCCTATTCCAGGGTATGGATTTAGAAAAGTAAACAACGCATATGCGTTTGGGGTACTTAATAATCCACCTGCAGGAGGATTAGAATTAGCGAGGCAAACCGTTAGCAGACTTGTGGGCCAAAACGTGCATTATGTGGCTGAAATAGATTTTAGTGGGTTTGAAAAAATAATAGACGTATTGGGAGGAGTGGATATAGAGGTAGAAAGAAGTTTTGTGGATACCACGTATCCCACAAATGAGTATGGAGTATATACTGTATCATTTGAAAAAGGTGTGCATCATTTTGACGGAAAACAAGCCCTCATCTTTGTACGATCACGTCATGGTACCAATGGAGAAGGATCTGATTTCGCGCGTTCTCGTAGGCAACAAAAAGTGTTAGTCGCAGTAAAAGAAAAATTATTAAAAACTGGGGTACTTCTTAACCCAAATAAGATAGGACAGTTATTAGATCTTGTGGGGAAAAACACCAACACTGATATAGGATTTAGCGATGTAATACGTCTTGCCCAAATTGCTCGAGGTATTGATAAAGAACAAATTATATCGAAGAGTATTGATGAAGCAAGCGGGCTTGTGGTTCCCGCTAAAACTGAAGATGGCGCGTTTATTCTTAAACCACGATTAGGATTTAGTGATTTCACTGAATTACAAGCACTTGCGTCAACTATATTCATGGTAGATAGCGCCTCTTCAACTCCAAAGTCAGTCACGTTATCTGAAATAAGAAAGGTGGAGGTCGTGCGTAAAGTAGGTATTGTGGTGCAAAATGGTACGAGCGTGACGGGTCTTGGAAGACGCATGGCAGAACGAGTGTCTGGATTAGGGAGCTATAATATAGTAAGCATAGATAACGCGTTAAAACGAGATTATGAAAAAAATGTAATCTATGATCTTACGCAAGGAGCGAGAAAAGAAGCTACGGTACTTCTTGCTAAAAAGATAAACGCGAATATGGGGAATACATCCTCTGAAATGAGAGCGTTATTTGCAAAAGACGCGGATTTCCTTATTATAGTAGGAACTAACCATGGACTTGATCAATGAACCATCTTCCCATAGTCGCGCTCATCGGAAGAGCGAATGTAGGCAAATCAAGCCTTTTCAACAGGTTGTCTGAATCCAGAGCAGCCCTTATTAGCCCTGAACCAGGCACTACACGGGATATAAATCAAAAAGAGGTAGTATGGCGTGGCAGAACCTTTCTTCTATGGGATACCGCGGGATTGGATAATGAAAAAAGTGATGTGATAGGCGCGCAAGCAACTGTTCACGCAAAACGAGCATTTACCAAGGCGTCGGTCATTTGTTTCATGCTAGATGGTATGACGGGTATTAATCCTGCTGATTTCGCGATTGCGAAATTACTCTACCCATTTAAGAAAAAAAGACCATTAATGGTAGTGGCGAATAAGGTGGATAGGATTGTTGAGCGTAAAGGTGATAATGTCGCGACCATGCGTACGTTAGGATTGGGAGAGGTGTTATGTATATCCGCAAAAAATGGAAAAGGTATTGGAGAGTTATTAGATAGAATTGTGGAAGCGCTCCCTCCTGAAATTGAAACAACTACCCCTGAAAAAAGAGCCATAAAAATAGCGATTATAGGGAAACCAAATGTGGGTAAATCAAGTCTCCTTAACGCGATTCTTGGGTTTGAACGATCAGTGGTATCTGATATTGAACACACCACGAGGGATGTAGTCAATGAATACATGGACTACAAAGATGACACATTTTGTTTTCTTGATACTGCAGGTATACGAAGAAAAACTCCTACGCGCGTAAAGGCAAAACAAAAAGATTTAATTATGGAACGTGATTCATTACGTGAAGGAGCACGCGCGATTGATGACGCGGATATCGTGTTCGTGGTGATCGATGTATTTGAAGGTCTCACTAAACAAGATGAGGCATTGGTGGGAGACGCGATTGATCTCGGGAAAAGTATCATGATAGTCGCGAATAAAACGGACACACTAGATGATGATCAAATAGACGCATGCATACGCGCGATAGATGGTACATTCAGATTCGCGCAGTGGGCTCCAAAAGTAATGGTGTCCGCGAAGTATGGAAAAAACGTCAAAAAATTATTAGATAAGGCCCTTGAGGTGTATCATGAACGAAGAAAGAAGGTGCCTGATGAAGAATTACTTAGTATATTAAAAGGCGCTCTTTCTCGACTTAAACCACCGAGAGCGCAAGGTAAAGCCATACGTATTGCGGATCTTATACAAGTAAAAATTAATCCCCCCATATTCAGACTTATAGTCTCTCATCCACAAGATCTTTCGTACGCGTATGTGCGCTACATAGAAAACCAAGTAAGGAAAGCGTGTGGATTTATGGGTACTCCTCTTAAATTTCAATTACATGAATATGAAGCTACTCGTAGGCCTCGGTAATCCCGACAACAAATTTCTTACCACACGACACAACGTTGGATTTTGTGTACTTGATATGCTCCAACACGAATTGGGATTTCCTGATTTTTCTTTTGATAAAAGTAGTAACGCGGAGGTAAGTAAAAAAGATGATGTACTTCTCGTAAAACCTCAGACGTACATGAATGATTCAGGAGACGCGGTTGCGTATCTTTTTAATTTCTATACATGCACCATAGATGATCTTTTAGTGATTCATGATGAAGTAGAATTATCATTAGGTGATATATCATTAAGCAGAAATAAGAGCGCGTCGGGACATAATGGTGTTCGTTCTATAATAGACTCGCTAGGTAACACCTCTGATTTCTATAGACTACGTATTGGCGTAGGTCGTCCCGAAGTAGGAGAACTTAAAGAGTACGTGCTTGCACCTTTAGGAGAAGATTTGGAGGTGATACTGAAAAAAAAGGAAGAAATAAAAGAACGGATTCACGGATTTCTCACTACGTAGATACGAAAAGACCTCGCACGAATGCGAGGCTCTTCGTTTATCGTAGAAGGTGCGGTGGAGATATATATCTCCACAGTCCCACCGGTGAGCCTTACACGCTTCAAGGAAGAATCCTTTACACGTCTAAATTCACTGTTTCGGTAGTGTTAGGAGGGGCTCACTATTCGAAACACTCACCGACAGGACTCTAGAGATAGACACCAGACAAAATCATACCAAAAGTGGGGTTTTTGTCAAAAAATGGGTCTTTAGATGTGGACAAGAAACAAGGAATAGTTGACAATATGCATATAAAATGTAGGATTGTATTGGTATTTTTAGGGGTATCTCGAAGTGACTCGTTACTAAGGAGAGAGACATGAGCAATGACACAGAGGGAACATTGAAGGCAACAAAATCGTATTATGACGCGCACGCGACGGAGTGGGCGAAAAGGCATGCGCATCGTGATTTCTGGAAAGATGAGTACTCCATATTTGCTGATGTAGTACATCAAGGAAGAGTGCTTGATCTGGGATGTGGTACAGGAAGAGATTCATTCTTCTTGAGCTCACATGGGTATGAGTATGTGGGGGGTGATTATTCTCATTCCATGTTGAGCCACGCACGTGTTGGGGCACCGGGTCTCATGTTTGTTCAAATGGATATGAGGAATCTGTGTTTCCCTCCTAATACCTTTGATGCGTTTTGGGCATGTGCGTCTCTTCTGCATATTCCCAAAGATCAGGTTCTCTGCGTATTAAAGAGATTGAGGGATATTCTCAAGCCCGTGAGTAATGGGTTTATATCTCTTAAAGAAGGGACTGGAGAGGGAGCTGATAATACGGGACGTCATTTCTCGTATTACCAAACATCTGAGTTCAAATCCTTACTTGGAGCCGCAGGGTTTGTACTCTTAATTCAAGATCGGAAACTCCCAAAACCACCAAATGAAGTATCAACGTGGCTCACCTTCCACGTCACCTCATAAACGAACAGGCTATGCTCATCCCATAGCCTCTTTTATTTCCATTCATGGTAGTATAGTATGTTGAGATATATATGAGAGTCTACATTGTGCGTCACGGTCAAAGTACCTCAAATGCTTCAGAACATCATCAAGGGGGTGAGGTAGATTTATCATCTCTTGGCATACGACAAGCAAAGAAGATCGCGTTACGTGTATCACGTCTTCCTATTGATATTATTCTTTCAAGTGATTATACACGTGCTCTTCATACCGTAGAGATTATCCGAACACGTACACAAAAGAAATTGGTAATAACTCCTCTTTTGCGAGAGTATAGGCCACCATCAGAATTTGAGGGAAAGCATATTAAGAGCCCTGACGTAGTACGAGTAAAAAAACTCATTTTCAAAAATAGGAATAATACAAAATGGCATTTTTCAGATGAAGAGAACTTTTTTGATTTTATAAAAAGAACACGTAAACTTTTAAGATTTTTAGAGGAAAGAAAAGAAGAAAATATATTAGTCATCGGCCATGCGTTTACTACTCGCATGCTTATAGGGGTACTTCTTTTTGATACGCTCCTCACGCCTGATGTGTATATAAAATTGCGAGAACGCATGAAATTAGAAAATACGGGTATAAGTATGTGTGACTATATTGAAGGAAAGTGGCGACTTATCACATGGAATGATTACGAGCATTTGGGGTAGTTGCGCTCCTTATAAAGACAAGGCACACTAGGGGTGCGCCTTACGCGCGGTATGAAAGAGGGATATATAAAAGAAACGGGCAATAGTGCCCTTACGGCGTGGTTACTTTTACAGGAGGCTCTACATCATAATGGGCTGATTTTGTATTTGGTTGAAGAGGATGATAGGAAACAAAGTGTGTGGCAAAACCTCTTACTTTTAAAACAAATTTACCTCCCCACGCTCACCGTACATCATGGGTTTGATGGTAAGACCTTATGGCTTCTTACGCACACTATTCCTAGTGTGATAGTGATGACCCGAGATGAGTCAGAGGGATATTGTGTGCCACCTGATGAATATCGCAATCTTCTTCGGGGTATCACTGTAGGCAAGAAAGTGACCCCGCGAGTCCTTGGATCACAATTACAATCTCTTGGATATATTCCACGCGCAAGTGACCCATTACCCGGTGAATTCACGTCACGTGGAGGGAACATGATTCTTAATGATTCACTAAGTGAAAAACTCTACATACTTGAATTTGATGAGGACAGAATTATGAGTATGACTCCCTACGCGTGCATAGTCGGTCCGTTAGTCGTTCAAGAAGGGGTAGCGACAGTATGGTCATATGTGAATGATGAGCACTATGTGATAAAAGAAATGATGTTTGGGGGAAATGATCGTACTTCCGTTGAGCACTTACATGACCTCACACCCGAACGTACAAAGCAGTTATTGGTAGAACTACTGCCAAAGGGATATACGGTGATAGCTGCGGCTAAAAAACAAGACACGCTTTCTCGTATGTTTGAATTACTTTCTCTTTCAGAATGGAAAGACCGTATTCATATAGTGCACCCTCGTCCACGTTCATCATATCCTTTTATAGACCATGCTCACCATCTTCTTTTTATCACTGACGAAGATATCATTCCCATACTTACTATTGAGAGAGCATTGCGTGAAAAAAAGATACGCGCTCCCATTAAAGATAGAATTTCTGTAGGTGATTATCTCGTGCATTTTGATCATGGCGTGGGAATATTTAAAGGATTTACTATGATAGACGACGAGGGACTACCCAAGGAATATTTTATTCTTGAATATGCCGCCTCAGATAAGTTATATGTGCCACTAACATTAGAAGAAAAATTAGATATCTATTTGGGGAGTAGTCATCCTGTAGTAAATAGATTATCAACTACCACGTGGGAAGAAACAAAAGTAAAGGCCAAGGAAGATATACAAGAAATGGCGCAAGAACTTCTTTCCATATACGCAGTACGTGAAATAAGCAACGCGACCGCGCTTCCTCCTCATGATGATGAAGTTTCATTCGCATCCGCGTGTTCCTTCACACTTACCCTTGATCAAGAAAAAACAATTCTCTCGGTAATGAAAGATCTTGAAAGTGACATCCCTTCAGATAGACTTGTATGTGGTGATGTGGGATTTGGAAAAACAGAAGTTGCGCTCCGCGCGGTACTTCGCGCGGTAGGAAACCACGCGCAAGTTGCGGTGGTATGTCCCACGACCATACTCGCACATCAACATTATGAAACATTTTTATCGAGATTAGAGCCTTTTGGTGTACGTATCGAGTTACTTTCACGTATGAAAACAAAAGAAGCACAACAACACATTCTTTCGGATCTTTCTTCGGGAACTATTGATGTGATTATAGGGACACATAGGTTGTTACAACATGACGTAGAAATACCTGGATTAGGACTTGCGATTATTGATGAAGAACAACGATTTGGGGTAAAGCAAAAAGAACATTTAAAAAAGTTACGCACAGGTGCGCATGTGTTGTCCCTGAGTGCCACTCCCATACCACGTACACTTAATCTCGCGCTTTCAGGGCTCAGAAGCGTGAGTATTATAACAACACCTCCTCCAGGAAGATTAGGAATTGAAACGCATATTCATAGATATAATGAAGAAATGATTCGTAAGGCTATTGAGAGAGAGCGTGAACGTAATGGTCAGATTTTCTATTTGTACAACAAAGTAGACACCATGCGATTAAAATTGAGAGAGCTCACTATAAAATATCCTACATTAAGAATACGTGTGGCGCATGGTCAACTTCCTCAAGAAGAACTACTCTCTACCATGGATGCATTCTCACGAGGGGAAGCAGACATGCTTCTTGCGACTACTATTATTGAGAACGGATTGGACATGCCGAATGTAAATACCCTTATTGTAGAAAATGCAACCCAATTTGGACTTTCAAGCTTACATCAATTACGAGGTAGAATAGGAAGAAGTGATCGACAAGCGTATGCGTATTTCTTTTATACTGAAAATAAGTTAGGAGATCTTGCGAGAGAGCGACTTCAGGCGTTAGAAGACGCTAAAGATGTGGGGGCGGGATTTAATCTTGCAATGCGAGATATGGAAATACGGGGGGTAGGTTCGGTATTAGGAAGTAGTCAACATGGACATGTAGTTGCCATAGGGCTTAATCTGTATTTAGAATTATTAGAGCAAGAAATTGCTAAAATCCGTGCAAAGTAATTATTCACTTATTACCCAAGAGAAACTTCTAGAAACTATTCATGCTGCACAACAGGGTGATTTAGATGCGTATGAGGCTATTGTATCTCATTATGAACGGATGTTGTTTTCTCATGTGTATCGTATGACCCAGAGTAGAGAAGATACCCAAGATATACTGCAAGACACGTTTGTAAAGGTGTATGTACATTTAAAAAAAATAGACACAGAGAAAAGCTTTCACGCGTGGATATTTTCAATCGCGACACACACCGCGTATGATTGGTTAAGAAAGAAACAAAGAAGGTTCGAAGTTTCACTTCCTGATGATACTGACGAGAGTGTACCTTTGGATGTTGAAACAATATCACCCTATGAAGCGTATATATCTACAGGAGCATCTTTAGACATTGAAAAGGCGTTATCTGAAATTAAGCCCCTCTACAGAACAGTGCTTCTTCTTGTGTATCGTGAAGGGTTTACGTATGAAGAGGTATCAGACACTCTTCACGTGCCTCTTAATACGGTAAAAACATATGTACATAGGGCGAGAATAGCATTTAAAAACATGTTAGAAGGAAAAGAATCATGACACTCACTACGTTGTTACAAGAGTTGCCTGACGAGGAATTACCTCCCCATCTTCATTCACATATTATGAAGCAAACGATTATGCGGCGACTTCGACCTCTTTTTGTCACCCTTATTTCGTTTTTAGCATTAAGTCTTAGCGTGAATCTCTGGTATTTGTTTGAAAAAATGGAAGAAATAGGGGGTTTACGAGCATTGTATGATATTGTATATATTGTGAGGGTAGATATGTCCACTGTCGTTGACATGGTGGGGTTTCAGAATGGGGTACTCCCTGTGGAAGCTATGAGTATATTTGTGGTAAATAGTATCCTTTTTATCTATGTGGTGTTCTCTTTCATGAAAACCCGTAAAGTATATTTATTAAAAAAATAAGATATAAAAAGTATGCACATGAAGTATGTAAAAGGTATGTCGGTAGCTATGGCCATGACCATGGCATTAGTAGCGTTCCCTGTATTCGCAGCAGATGCGCCAGCTGGGTACACATCTCCTAAAACAATCATTAAGGAGACACGCAAAGACACTAAGGCGATGAAAAAAGAAGTAAGCGCATTAAAGAAAGACGCGATGAGTGCCACAAAGGAAGCAGATAAAGCGACCATGGAGGCTAAGAAGACAGCGGCAACCGCCAAAAAAGCTGCGCTTACAAGTATTCGTACGACGCAAGCTGATGCACTTAAGCAGGCTCGTACCACGTATCTAGTGGCAATGAAGCAGGCAACATCTGATTACAAAGCAGCACTTGCGAGCGCAACTGCTAATAAGTCAAAAGATGAGGCAAAGACTGCGCGTACCGCCTACATGACTGCGAAGAAAGCAGCAAATGATGCGTATGCAACTGCGAAGAAAGCAGCAAATGATGCAGCAAAAGCAGCAATTGCTGCACAGAAAGCAACAACCCCTGCTGCTCAGTAAAATACTAAGTAGAATCAATACACCTACCCCAATCAAGGGGTGGGTGTATTTGTTACATATATGATCCCTATTTCATCTACACATGATTTGTTTCCTCGTAGCCTTGTAATGATCCCTCAACCACCAACCTCGTTGTATTGTTGGGGTGATATTAATGTAGTAACCCGTACCTGTGTTGCGGTAGTAGGAACACGTACTCCTACTGAATATGGTATACGTGTTACGCAAGAATTTGTTCGTGAGTGGGTTACACATGGTATTGTGGTGGTATCTGGGCTTGCATTTGGTATAGACGCGTATGCGCATGACGCATGTATTCGTGGAGGAGGGAAGACTATCGCAGTACTTCCTTCAGGAGCAGAATGCATATCTCACGCACGGCCAAAGGCGCACCAAGAACTCGCGAGTCGTATTATTGCATCTGGAGGATTGCTTCTTTCTGAGAATCCCCCAGGGTATGAGATTACTAAGGAGTCGTTTCTAAAGCGCAATCGTTTAATATCGGGTCTCTCATGCGTCACTGTCGTGATTGAAGCAGGATATAGGTCAGGGGCCCTTTCTACCGCGTATCACGCGTTAGAACAAGGTAAAGACGTGATGGCAGTACCAGGATCAGTATTTTCTAACATGAGTAGAGGCACGCATACACTCTTGCAACAAGGCGCTCATCCTCTTACATGCCCTCAAGATTTGTATGAGATAATAAAAACTTGACCTATTTATTAATATGAGTCATCTTAAAACGCATGAGCGTGTCAAAGAAATTGATCATTGTAGAGTCTCCCACAAAAGCAAAAACTATATCTCGTTTTTTAGGAAGTGAGTATATTCTTACGTCATCGTATGGGCATGTGCGTGATTTACCGAAAACAGATATGGGAGTTGATATAGAGCACGACTTTGCGCCACATTACGTGGTACCTGCGAAAAGTAAGAAAATAATATCAGAATTGAAGAAGCTCGCGCATGGATGCGATACTATCTATTTCGCGACTGACGAAGACAGGGAAGGAGAAGCTATTGCGTGGCATCTTAGTGAATTATTAAAACCTGATCCTGAAAAATCTAAGAGAATTGCGTTTCATGAAATTACTAAAGAAGCCATACTTAACGCGCTTGCGCATCCTCGGGATATAGACTACGGATTAGTGGATGCGCAACAAGCCAGAAGGGTACTTGATCGTTTAGTGGGATATGAACTCTCGCCATTTCTATGGCATAAGATCGCGAAAGGTCTGTCCGCGGGAAGAGTGCAGTCGGTCGCAGTACGTATATTAGTAGAACGTGAAAGAGAGATTGAACAATTTAAACCACAAGAATATTGGAGTGTTGAAGGGATATTTAGTAATGATAAAGGTGAAAAAGTAACTGCAGAGTTATACAAAATTGGAAAAGAGAATCTTGATAAATTCGCGGTAGGCACACAGGAAAAAGCTGACGAGATAATGGTGTCACTCAATGATCAGGTGTATCACATGTCACATATCGAGGCGAAAACAACGAGGCGTAACGCGAGTCCTCCGTTTACCACTTCCACATTACAACAAGACGCGAATCATACACTTGGGTATTCCGCGAAACAAACTATGCGCGCGGCGCAAGTATTGTACGAGGAAGGGCATATCACGTACATGAGAACTGATTCCACTAACCTCGCTGAAAAGTTTTTGCATGAAGCAACAGGTGTTATACAATCAGAATTTGGTAAAGAATATTATGATAAGCCGATTCATTACGTGACTAAGGCGAAAGTAGCCCAAGAAGCGCATGAAGCAATACGACCTACGAATGTGTCAGTGACTCCAGAGAGTTTGAAAACAAAAATAGAGCCGGGGGTGTGGAAGATTTATGATCTTGTATGGAGACGTGCGGTTGCGTCTCAAATGACGAAAGCAGAGCTTGAAACAACCACCATAGAGATACAAAGTAAGAATGAGTATTGTTTTAAAACAACGGGATCAGTCGTGGTATTCCCAGGATGGCTTAAGGTCTACCCTGAGAAAATAAAAGACAATTTATTACCAAAGCTCGCGATTAAAGAAACAATGCATGCGGAGAAAATAGAACGGCTTCAGCATTTCACGCAACCACCCCCAAGGTATACAGAAGCAAGTTTAGTCAAGATTCTAGAAGAGCATGGCATAGGAAGACCCTCCACGTACGCGCCTACCCTTTCTACTATTATTGAAAGAGGGTATGTGAATAAGCAAGATAAGGCGCTCGTGCCTACTGATGTGGCAAAGTTGGTAATAGATCTGTTAGTCAAACATTTTCCTCAAATTGTAGATTATGAGTTTACCGCGAATCTAGAAGATGAGTTGGATAAAATCGCGAATGGTGAGTTAAAGTGGGTACCTACTATTGAGAAGTTCTATACTCCCTTTAAAGCGCAATTGATAATCAAGGAAAAGGAAGTGAAGAAGAAGGAGATGGTAGAGGCTACAGATGAAGTATGCGAGAAGTGTGGTAAGCCTATGGTGATTCGTTTAGGACGATTTGGAAAATTCATGGCATGTACGGGATTCCCAGAGTGTAAAACCACCAAACCAGTTCCAGGCTCTAAAAATGAACCTAAGTCAATGAAAATAGCGTGCCCTGAATGTAGTGAAGGTATTATCATGGAACGTCGTTCTCGAAGAGGTACTATCTTCTATTCATGTTCGAGGTACCCAGATTGTAAGTACGCATTAAGTAAGAAAAAAGCCTATGCAGTACTCGGCATTGGAAACACTAGTAAAGGAGAAGAATCTCAAGATTGATCTTGATCTTCTCCGTCTTGCGTATGAATGGGCAGAAGACGCGCATAAAGGGCAAGTACGTCATAATGGCGAACCGTACATTACGCATCCTTTAGAAGCAGCCTATTCCCTCATACGTATAGGATTGGACCAAGATACTATTATCGCGGCTCTTCTTCATGATGTACCTGAAGATACCACTACTTCATTACATGCTATTGAAAAAGATTTTGGTAAGGATGTCGCGTTTCTTGTCGCAGGAGTCACTAAGCTAGGTAAGGTGAAATACAGAGGTATGGAGCGTTACGTAGAGAACTTACGTAGTATGTTTGTGGCCATGGCCCAAGACATACGCGTTATCCTCATACGATTCGCAGATAGATTACATAACCTTGAAACACTTGACGCACTTCCCAAAGAAAAACAAGTACGTATCGCGAAAGAAACATTAGAAATATATGTGCCTATCGCGGATAGATTAGGTATTGGTGATTTTAAAGACAGACTTGAAGAAGCGGCATTCAAGTACGCCATGCCTGAAGAGTATGCGCATACGCATGACCTTGTGGCAACTCATTTAGATGAACGTTTAGAAGCACTTTCTAAATCAAGAGCTACCTTAGAAGAATTCCTTAAAGAAAAAGGAATTCAGTATGATGTCATACAAGGTAGGCATAAAGCGTTGTATTCGTTGTACAAAAAGTTAGTGGAAAAACAAGGTGATATACAAAAAATACATGACCTTGTCGCATTACGCGTGATTACTGACAGCGTAAGTAATTGTTACGCAATCCTTGGTTTTATACATGAATTATGGCGTCCCGTACCCAACCGCATTAAAGATTTTATCGCGCAACCAAAACCGAATGGATATCAATCTCTTCATACCACGGTATTTGGTGAACACGATACTATCACTGAATTTCAAATACGTACGCATGATATGCATTCTCACGCGGAATATGGTATTGCCGCACATTGGGGATACAAAGAAAAAGAAGGTGAACTTCCCAAAGCTCTTAAAGAATGGGTGAATGAACTTGCCCAGTGGCATAATGAAGTGCCTGATGCCACCCAGTATTTGGAAAGTATAAAACTGGAGATGTTTGAGAAGAGAATATTTGTGTTTACTCCAAAAGGGGATGTAATAGATCTTCCTGAAAAAGCAACTCCCGTAGATTTTGCGTATAGGGTGCATTCTGATTTAGGAAATCATTGCGTGGGTGTATACGTGAATGACCATATGGTGTCACTCAACACCGAGCTTAAAAGTGGAGACCTTGTGAGTATTATAGTGGATAAGAATAGGAAAGGACCATCTTTGGATTGGTTAGAGTTTGTAATCACGCATCAAGCGAGGGACAGAATACGAAGCTATCATAAACGACGATAACCGCAACGTCGCATGCGACGTTGCTAATATATTCTTTTTTTCGTATAGTGACGCATGATGGACGGTTAGCTCAGCTGGCAGAGCGCTTGCTCCACACGCAAGAGGTCACTGGTTCGATCCCAGTACCGTCCACCAAAGTGAATTATTATTAACTATGAGAACCATCGACGTAGTATGTGCCATTCTTGAAAAGAACAATACATTTCTTATCGCGCAAAGGAAGAAGGGGATGCACCAAGAATATAAATGGGAATTCCCTGGCGGGAAGATAGAATCAGGAGAAACACCTGAGGAATGTTTAACAAGAGAACTAAAGGAAGAATTTAATATTAGCGCAAAGATTACGGATTTTGTAGCTGAAAGTATTTTTGACTATGGAGATAGGGTGGTGAGATTATTAGGGTATCGTGCAGAATATATATCTGGGGAGTTTCTACTGAACGATCATGAAGAAATCAAATGGATTTCACGAGATGAATTTAGTAGATTTGATTTTGCCCAAGCCGATCTCCCGCTAGTTGAAAAGATTTTAATGACGTAATCTGAGACTTGCGATAATCTATAAAGGTTTATTAATCAAATAGTTACAAAATAGAGAAATACACTGATCATGGAACTCATACGTGATTTTACTCACATAGATAAAAATGATGTTGCGCTTGCAGGAGGCAAAGGAGCATCACTAGGAGAAATGACTAAGGCGGGTATACCAGTACCCAAGGGTTTTGTGATTCTTTCTACTGCGTTTGAAAAATTTCTTGAGGATACACATTTGAATGCTGAAATAGACGCGATTCTTGATACGGTGAGTCACAAGAAGATTCATACTATTGAAAATGCGTCAGAGAAAATCAGTGCATTACTTATTGAAGCAGATATACCTAAGGATATATCATCTGAAATTAAGAAGAATTTTAAAAAGCTTAATGCACGATATGTGGCAGTACGTTCAAGCGCGACTGCGGAAGATTCAGAAAGCGCCACATGGGCTGGGCAACTTAAAAGTTATCTTAATACGACAGAAAAGGAATTACTCCTACACGTAAAGAAATGTTGGGCTTCATTATTCACTCCACGAGCGATCTTCTATCGATTTGAAAAAATATTACATACACAACGAATTTCTGTTGCAGTAGTGGTGCAGAAAATGATTGAAAGCAAGCAGTCAGGGGTTGCATTTTCTGTGCATCCCATTACACAAGACAGGAATCAACTGATCATTGAAGCAGGATTTGGACTTGGTGAAGCAATTGTATCAGGCCATATTACGCCTGATAGTTACGTGGTACAGAAAAAACCACGAAAAATTATTGATACAACGATCCATGTGAAAAATAAAGGACTGTATCGTGCAGAGAAAACAGGTACTCTGTGGCGCACTATTTCAAAAAGAAAAGGAGAGACGCAAGTACTGTCAGATAAAGAAATTTTAGAACTCTCAAAACTAGTACTTGCCATAGAAAAACATTATGGGTTTGCGGTAGATATTGAATGGGCGAAAGAGAGGAACAAATTCTTTATTGTCCAAAGTAGACCAATAACTACCCTGAAGAAGGACGAAGGTCTCGCGTAGTGATGAGCATCATTTGACTATTATTGACTTTTTAGGTATGTTGCGAACATATGAAATTCTATTTGCTACGTCACGCTCGGTATATTTATAGCCTTAAAGATTATCAAAAATTGAAACAGGGGCCAAAGCCTTCAGAACAGGGCGTTAAAGAAACTGAGGCTTTCGCAAAAAAAATAGCGGGAAGAAAATTTTTAGCTATTTATTCAAATTCTGCGAATCGTTCTAAGATTTCCGCACAGATTATTGCGCGTGCGAATAAGTATCATCCTCACGTGAGTGTTGATGATGATATTCGGCCTATGCGCGTTGACTACAAAGGACCCGACATAGTCGAACATGTCAAGAGCGCAAAGCAACGTGCACGTACTGGTGAGCGTTGGATGGATGGAGAGCTGCCAAGTATTGAGCCTCTTGCTGATTTTATGGCGCGTAATCTTCGTTTTTTTATTCATAAAGTCGCAGAATACGCAGATAAAAAAGGTGATATACTCGTGATAGCGCATTGGGAGACATTTGCCGCAGCGCAAGCTACATTTAAAAACATTTCTTTTCGTAAAGCATCATACGCGCACGAGCACTTCAAATATAATAAGCTGTATGAGTTTAAAGTCTGATATTCGTACAAGACCAACAATCCCCGTTGAAATTGCTCAAATGCAAGTTCTTCTTTCGGGGCAAGTGGTATATCCAGGGTTTGTGACCGGCAGGGTACGGATCGTGACTGAAGTGTCGATGTCATGGAGAAAATTTCGTAAAGGAGAGATATTGGTCGCGCAGTTCATTTCACCTGAGTATTCATTATTAGTACATAAAGCGCTCGCGGTGGTTGCGGATATAGGAGCGGTAATAAGTCATGCCGCAACTATTATAAGAGAGCTCGGTATTCCTTGTGTCGTAGGTACTAAGCATGCAACTCGGGTGTTGAAAGATGGAGATATTGTTGAGATTGATGCCCACCGAGGCATAGTACGAGTTCTTTAGCCTTAGTAATAAAAAGACGGTATACATTTATAGGGTCGGTCCCTTGTAGATAAAAACTTTACTTAAATAGAGAAGTATTGTATATTCACGGGGAGGGAAACCCCGTATTTTGACATTCATAAAAATATAATTGTTATCGTTCTCTACTCATATTCCACTGGAGGTAGCCAATGATTCAGGATAGACTGCGTATTCTGTTCCTTATTCGTGATGACGGTAATATGACTGAACCTATGGGTGTCATGTTACTTTCCGCGATTGCGAAACAGCATCGTGCGTATTGCGATACGTTTATCGCGGTACTCTCACATGATGATGTAGTAGAACGTGTAAAAACGTTACGTCCGCACATCGTGGTATCAAGTATGATTACAGGTAGCCATCAAGATTACCTTGAGGCAAACCGTGCGATCAAAAAGAAGTTTCCAGATGTAGTGACGATCGCGGGTGGGCCTCATGCGACGTTTAATCCCCAAATCATTCATACAGAACCACTTGATGCATTATGCGCAGGAGAAGGGGACTACGCGTGGAATGAGTTTATTGATGCGTTCGAAGCGGGAAGACCGTATGACGATATTAAGAACATCGTTACCCAGTCGAATGCTTCGAGAGTGCTTGCGCAAGTGAAAAGCCATGGCAGTGATATGCCTTCGTGGCGCGCAATAAATCTTTCTCGTCCGTTGACGGGTAAGGAGCTTGATGCGCTTCCCTACATGGATCGTGCTCTTGTGTATGACAACACGCCGTTTGGGCACCGTACCAAACGCACCATGATGACGTCACGTGGATGCCCGTTCATATGCACCTACTGTTTTGAAGGTGATTTCTATCGTATGTATCGTAAGTCAGTAGGATCTCTCGTGGTGTTCCAGCGTATGAGTGTAGAAAGAGTCATTGCAGAGCTTGAAGAAATGGTGGGGAGATATCACACTACTTTTATAAAGTTCTACGATGATATTTTTACCGCTCATAAGGGTCCTGATCAATGGATCGCAGATTTCGCGGATCAGTATCCTCGTCGCGTTGGGCTTCCGTTCCATTTTCTCACACGAACCGATCTGCTTGATGAATGGCCTTTGAAGAAATTCATCGTAGCAGGATTAGATAGGGGTTCCATGACCATGAGTATCGAAGCAGGCAACGCCTGGATTCGAGAAAACGTCATGGAAAGGAAAATGAGCGAAGAAGATATTCGTCTTGCGTTCACTCTGTGTGAAGAGAATAAGGTACGGACGTTTACGAACATTATCTTCGGAGTGCCGGTTCCGAAAGATGTCATGAAAGAGCATGGTATGCGCCCAATTGATTATGATATTCAATCAGTAAAAATGTGCATGGATATGCATGTGAGTTGGGTTGAGTGTCCCGTCTTGTTCCCCTACGGAGGTACCCCGATGTATGGGTATCTCGTGGAAAGAGGATTCTTCAGTGGGAATCTTGACGAGCTCGGGTTGAGTTATCAAGGTGAATCACCGTTGACATGCTTTACCCATGAAGAGAAAATGCAACAGTTGCGATTGAGTTTGCTTGGTCCCGTGGTCACCCTGTTTTCCGGGTCTCATTCTCGGATTATGCAACTGTTTGCAAAGCCAGTATTCTATCTGGCCACGAAAGTGTTCATCTACGTTCCAATGAACAAGGCGTATCTGCTACTTTTCAATGCGGTGAGAAACTGGATTCATCTCACGCGCATTTATCCTCCAGGCAAGAAGCTGGGGATTGTGGGTACGCTCCAATTCATCAAAGATAATCTCATCTTGGACTGGGCGAAACGGTTCAAGAACCAGAAAAGAGTAGTACGGTCAGGAGAGTTGACCCTTGGTGGTCTTCTTCCTGCGCCTGCGAAAGAAAAAGTGTATACGAAATAACCATCCGCGTGGAGTCTATTCCTGGCTCCTGCGGTTTTTTATTACCTCAGGCATGTGATAAAAAAAGAGCCGGACAACATGATGTTGTACCGGCTCGTAGCGTATCATCCCCATAACAGAAAGATGGGCGTGTCATTAGGAAGAGCATCAATGAACGCCATGATCGCTCTGTTTTTTGGTGAGGTATCATTGGGAAGCACTAATCGTTTCAGTGCGTCTGCGTAGATAAAGGTGAGCTCATCACCAAGAGGGTCTGTCCGCGTTTCATGCATCCCTTCCTCATCATAAATCCGTAGGTAGAGGTGCACAGGGATAGGATTCCCTTTAATGATCCGTGTGTTTCCTGTCCCACGGCTATTAGTGAGCTGAAAAAATATTTCGTAGTCATCATCAAACCGCAGACGGTCTATGCAATTCACACGAGTCTTTAAAAGATCTGAGGGTCCTGTTAAAGGAAGTAACGTCAAGTTTAAACTCATCGCGCGACCTCTCTTTCTTTTGGAAAGTACCAATTAAGCCATTATTGGCTACAATAAATTTATTGAAGCATATAATAGATATATAGTCAATAATATTATTGACACCTAATAGATTATTATGTATAGTATTGTTACGTTTTCAAAAAAGAGTAAAAATAGCTGTTTGACACTTCACAAAGGAGACTACAGTGAAATTCGTGTATGTGACTGATACCCATGGTAACACAAAGGCCATTGAGCAGACGTTTGAGTTTGCGACACATACACATGCCCGTGCAGTAGTGTTTGGTGGTGATCTCACTCCAAGTAAATTCGCAGTACGACTGAATACGTACTCATGTGGGGAAGGTCAGCTAAGAGGGGGCGGGGAAATCATCCCTTTGGATATGCTACAAAAAGATGACACCCTTTTTATATTCTTAATGTTATTGTGTACAAAGGATCAATTTGATGACACTATAGTAATGTGTCCCTACCATTCACAGGAAATGTGCGAAAGGATAGTACTATGGCGTACGTTATTACAGAGCTATGCATTGATCATAAGGATACGAGATGTGTGATAGTGTGTCCTGTTGATTGTATTTATGAGTATACGGGGAAGCATTCTTCCATGCCCAATCAGTTGTATATCGATCCTGATGAATGCATTGATTGTGGCGCATGCGAGGTAGAATGTCCTTGGGAAGCAATTTACGAAGAAGTAGATCTCCCCGAGGTGTTTAAGAGTGATACTGAGCTCAACGCCCAAATTGTTCATGAAAAAAGAGCAGTCGCAAAATCCGTGGAAAAACCTTCTCCTACTGATGAAGAGGTGACAGCGAATAAGGTGGCGCATGGCCTGAGTCAGTGAGAACGAGTAGAGCCGACTATTAGTAACGTCGGCTTTTTCTATGCTTGACTCTTTTACGTATTACTTACATAATTCCTACCGAAACCCATGGATGAAAAAAATCTTACACATCACGATTCTGACGCATTAGGCGAGTTTATAAAAGTAATCGTGATATCCCTTGCGATAATCCTTCCTATACGGTATTTTTTAGTGCAGCCATTTTACGTAAAAGGGGCCTCTATGGAGCCTACGGTGCTTGATCATGAGTACTTAATCATAGATGAGCTTACGTATCGTTTTAGGAATGCGACAAGGGGAGAGGTTATAGTATTCCGTCCTCCTCAAGATCAATCCGACTTTTTTATAAAACGCGTAATAGGGTTACCTGGTGAAAAAGTGTTGGTTGCTGACGGCTCCGTGGTCATTATTAATAACGAACATCCTAAAGGATTCATTCTCAAAGAACCCTATTTGGAATATGTGATTGATCCAGGGGATAGAGCAAACGTACAATTGGGAGAGCATGAATATTTCGTGATGGGAGATAATAGGCCACATAGCCTTGATTCACGAAGAATTGGCCCTATAAAAAATACTGATATTGTGGGAAGAGCATTAGTACGAGGATGGCCGTTTAATAGAGTACATATATTTAAAGCGCCGGTATATTCCATAGATTAACGTATGAAAACAATGAAACAAGCTCACAGTTTACGTGGATTTAGAGACATCGTTCCTCAAGAACAAAAATATTGGCAGTTTGTGTACACCACATTTGAATCCATCGCGCGCGCCTATTCATTTCAAAAAATAGATCTTCCTCTTTTAGAAGAAACGTCTCTTTTTAAACGCGCGGTAGGTGATGATACTGATATTGTGGAAAAAGAAATGTTTGATTTTATAGACAAAGGTGGTGATAACGTCGCGCTACGTCCTGAAGGAACCGCGGGTGCAGTACGTGCCTACATTGAGCACGGAATGTTGAATCAACCTCAACCAGTGAAACTGTATTATGTAGGACCCATGTTTCGGTATGAACGTCCTCAAGCAGGACGATTTAGACAGTTTTACCAAGTAGGTATAGAGGCATTTGGTTCACCCGCGCCAGTAGTTGACGCTGAAATAATCATGATTTCGTATGCGTTGTGTAAGGCATTAGGATTATCTACTACCGTACAAATAAATAGCTTAGGATCTCTTGATTCACGTGAGAATTATAAAAAAGTACTTGTTGACTATTACAAACCAAAAAAGAATTTGTTATGTGACACATGTAAAAAACGTTTGGTGAAAAATCCTATGCGTTTATTGGATTGCAAAGAAGTTACCTGCCAAGAATTCAAAGAAGACGCGCCTCAGTTAGTGGATCATTTATCAAATGATGATAAGACGCATTTCGTGAAAGTATTGGAGCATTTAGATGAAGCAGAAGTGCCTTACGTGTTAAATCCATTTGTCGTACGTGGCTTTGATTACTATACCCGTACTATTTTTGAGTTATGGTCTAAATCAGACGTAGTGGAAGGTGAGGAAAAAAAAGAAGAGGCAGAATCAAGTACGTCCGCGGTAGGAGGTGGAGGACGGTATGATCTTCTTGTGGAGTATTTAGGAGGTAACCCCACACCTGCGTCAGGTATGGCCATGGGAGTCGACAGATTGGTAGCCCTCATGAAGCAACAAAAAGTAGAGATTCCTGATGATGATGTCTGTGATGTATTTCTCGCACAACTTGGTGAAGAAGCAAAAAAAAGAGCATTAAAATTATTTGAAATGCTCAGGTTAGGAGATATACGAGTACGGGCTAATTTTTCAAAAGATGGATTAAAGCAACAACTAGAAATGGCTGATAAGTATGGTGTGAAATTTACCCTCATCCTTGGTCAAAAAGAAATTATGGATGGTACGCTTCTCATACGTGATATGGAGAGTGGTATTCAAGAAGTGGTAGATTTTAACAAATCAGTGAGTGAGATAAAAAAAAGATTAGAAAAATCAAAGAATATTGTAGTAGTGAATGGTGAAGCTCCTGAACCAGGTTCTGAAGTAGTCACGCATCTACCCGCGTCACATGGTGGACGAAGAGGAAGAAAGCGCGCAGAAGAAGAAGCAGATGAACCAGATAATGTTGAGCGACTTAATAATCCTTCTATGGATGATACTCAAGAATCTGACTTCGTGACGTTAGATGCATCAGAAAAAGAAGAGGATAACGAAGTACAACCCTATGAGTGAGTGCTTGTTTTGTAATATCGTGGATGGATCAATCCCTTCAGATAAGGTATGGGAAGGGGAAGACGCGATTGCGTTTCGTGATATTAATCCTAAAGCTCCTACACATGTAGTAGTGGTTCCCAAAAAACATATAGCGAGTATCGCGGATATTCAAAAACATGATGAGCCTCTTATGGGGTCGTTGATGTATTCAGTGTCTGAAGTCGCACGTACACTTGATCTCACGCAAGGGTACAAGATCATTATCAATGTAGGTACTCACGGCGGTCAGGTGATAGACCATCTTCATATTCATATACTTGGGGGAAAGAAAATTCGTACCCTGGTATAATATGGACTCAGCCGTACTTATTACCCTCATACTCAGTGGAGTATTTCTCCTCGCATTTTTTGGTATTGGCTCTACGGTATTATGGGCTCTTTTTACAGGAGCTCCTTGGGTTCCTACTCGGCAACATGAAGTAGAACGTATGGCACGCTTAGTGCATGCGAACAACAATGATGTATTTTATGATCTTGGATGTGGGGATGGAAGAACTATCAAAGCCATGCTTCCCTATGTAACACGAGCCGTGGGTATAGAAATATCATTACCAAATGCATTGTGGTGTTATCTACGTTTTAGGAATAATCCCCGGGTGCATATTGTGTTTAATTCATTTTACAGAACATCTCTTCATGACGCGACTATTGTATACATATATCAGTTTCCTAATGTGCATGAAGCAATAAAAGAGAAACTGCTACACGAATTACCTCAAGGTGCTCATGTAGTGACTCATGTGTGGCCTATACTAGGATGGGATGACAAATTAAAGGAAGTTTCGGAAGAACAAGGTCATCCTCGTTTCTATATCTATCAAGTTTGACCTGAGCCCCCTAATTTGGTATTGTGCATGTAGTAAAGGAGGTGTATTTTTCTGGTAGAAATTAAACGGCACGAAGGAGAATCTATGGAACGGTTTTTACGTCGCTTTAGTCGCAGAATGCAACAGAGCGGTGTAATTCTATTGGCCAAAAAACGAAGGTTCTATGAATCAGTCAAAAGTCGCAACATGATAAAGAAGAAAGCGATTAAGCGACAAGAAATACGTGAAAAAAGAGAATATCTTCGTAAGATAGGAATGCTTGATGATATTATGGAGCTTCCTCCCGCGGAACGAAGAAAAAAACTTAAAAATAGACTCAAACTATAACGGAGGGGTGGGTTCACATAAAAACAAACATACATGCCGATATTATCTGATTTAGCGAATGCAACAGGCTTGGGGGCAGCATCCCCTATAGTATTTGTCATTCGTGTGATTCAGATATTTCTAGGACTTCTTGGTCTTATCGCGGTGATACTTGTCCTGTATGCGGGATTTTTGTGGTTAACCTCAGCAGGTAATCAGGACAAGATCACCAAGGCAAAGAAGATTCTCAAAAATGCCTTTATAGGCATTGCGATCATATTTCTTTCAATTAGCATAGTAACGTATATTGGTACGTTTTTTAAGAATGTAACAAATGGTACTGGGGGTGATTTTTCACCAGGTGGGGACCAAGGAGGTGGAGGGGGATTTGGAGGACTTCCGTCTTCAGGATTTAACGTGGTAAGTACGTCTCCTTCAGATGGAGACACATCAGTAAAAGCATGTACACGAGCGCAAGGTATTTTTAATGATACGCTTAACGCGGATTCAGTGAGGTCTGGGGTGACATTTGTACAACGAAGTACTTCCCAGTCAGGGGAGTTTACGGTCAATAGTAACGCGTTTAGTTTTGAAAAAAAGAACGCGGGTGTGCATGCTGATTGGGTAGGAGGGAGCGCATACACCATGGTAATACCTAAAAGTGTGAAAGATGCACAATCAAGAAATCTTGATGTGGCAAAAAATGTTACGTTTACTGCGGTTGCTACTACTGATTCAGATAAGCCAACTGTCACACGCAGTTATCCACCTACAGGATCAGGAAACATATGTTTACGTTCAAATATACAAATACAGTTTAGTGAGAGTATAAATATAGGGTCGGTAAATACAACAAACATAGTGTTAAGAAAAAAGGGGACTGTTACCCCTTTAGAGTACAGACTTTCTTTTTCATCGTTAGATCTTGTGACCATTACTCCCACGTCCCAATTAGAGCCTAATACCGCGTATGAACTAGTGGTAAAAGGGATTGAAGACGCGTGTGGTAATGTCATGAATGGTACGTTTGTATCGTCATTTACTACAGGCGATAGTACACGTCTACAATGTGAACCAGAAATACGATCACTCAATCAAGCATCGGGATTTTATCAAGATACGCTCGTCACTATTAGTGGCGCGAATCTTGGATTAGGTGGAGAGGTAGAATTTCATGGTATGCCCGCGGGAAGTAATAGTTTTGATGGAAAACCCAACGTGACGTGTTGGGCAGGGCAAGATCTTCTTGCATTAAGGGGTATCGCAGGAGGCTATCCCGCGAACGCAGGAAGTTGCCAAGCAAATGAAATAAAAGTAAGGGTACCGGTCAATTCAACCACAGGCACACTTCAATTACTGCAAAGTTTTACTAATGAGGCTGCATCAAATGCGTCTTCAGTATTTACTGTCAAATCTCCTTTTATAACGTCAATATCTCCGCATGACGCGCCTACAGGACAATTTATGTCCATATTTGGATATAACTTTGGTGAGACGCCGGGTAAGGTACATTTTTCTGTTCCAGGTGGACGGGTAGTAGAAGCCCAGTCTCCTCAATGTTCTAATGTATGGTCTGATAATCAAGTAGTAATAAAAGTTCCTCCCGATTTTGCGATAGGGGACGCTCCTCGTATAGAAGTAGTGGCAGGGACACTTCGTAGTAACCAAGGCACGAGTATGAAAATGCTGTCTGGATCTCCCGGACCTGGCATATGTAGTATTTCTCCGAGTAAAGATGATAAGGGAAAGCCCTATGTACTAAGTGGAGAAGCATTTGGTGCGTCTGCGTCAGGATCTTCAGTGAAATTTGGTGATACAGTTGCTCAGTCTCCTACATGGGCTGATGCGCTCATACAAGGCACTACCCCTCAAGATCTTACCCCTGGCACGTATGTAGTACGTGTATCACGATCAGGAATCAATTCCAACTCAGTATTATTCACAACACCAGCGACACGAGTCATAACTCCCCCATGTGAAGGAGAGGGATGTGATGGTGGCGGGGGTCCTGGTGGGAGAGGGTGCGTGAATGGCGTATGTCCTCCTGGAAGCGGATCTCGGCCTCAAGTACTTGATATCCCGTCATGTGATGCGACACATATACTACAATCTCCCTCACCATATATACACAAAACTGATGTGTGTACTGTTGCTACCATCTATGCGTTATTTGATCGTGCCATGAACGCAACAAGTATGAACGCGTCTACACTTGTACTGAATAAGGTGAATGGAAATGTAAAAGAACGAGTCAACGGCAGTATATCGCTCGTGCGTGATGTAGATGGCGTGAAAGGGTTTCAACTTACCCCTTTAGTCGCATTACTACCCTCCACCGTATATGAAATGACCATTGTAGGAGGAAATACAGGCGTACAGTCTGTTCAAGGTAGAGGACTTACACAAGATAAGGTATGGACTTTTACTACGGGGTCGGGAAGTTGTTCCCCAAGTGCATTATCGGTATTTCCTTCATATGCGTTAACAAGTGGCCTACCACTTTCATTCAGCGCATTGCCTGTTGCTTCATGCGTGGCACTTTCTCCCGTCGGTTTCACCTTTCTATGGTCTACCCCTAATGGGTCTTCTGTGGTGACGGTAAGTTCAGTGGTAGTTGAAGGTAGCACTCAAGGACGTGTTGTCGTTAAAAGTGGTGTATCAGGGGTTACTCGAGATATTCGGGTAATCGCGTCAGTCCAAGGAGAACAAAATGGAGTGCAAGGAGAGGCTAAAGTAGATGTGGTGATTACGGGGCCTACTACCCCTCCAGTAGTTGAACAATTCTCTCCTTCTGGAAGTAACGTATGTAGAAACGCTGAAATTGAAATGACGTTTGATCAAGAATTAGATACAGGGAATATATCGAGTGCGTTACTACTTAGAAAAGTAGACAGTAGTGATCCTGTTCCGTTTGAAGTACGATCATTAATACTACCCACGCATAACACAAAACTCATTCTCATACCAGGTGTATTAGACGCGACAAAACGATACACGCTTACGGTAACTACTGATCTTAAGGGTATAAACGGGAGAAATGTGGTGAGTAACAGAGATTTTTTGTTTACCACACGTGCGACCGTGTGCACTCCTTCTAAAATTAAACTACTTACTAATCCCATATATTTCACGTCTTCAGGCTCTCAAGTGATATTCGCAGGTGCGTATACCAACGATAATGTGGCATTAAGTCAGGGTGAGCCTCCCTTATGGGAGTGGACGTGGAGTAGTGTTGATAATGCAATAGCGAGCCTTGCCTCACGTATAGATACTGACCAAGTGACCATTACTCCTGAAGTAAATGAAGGACGTACTATCGTGAGAGCATCTGCGTCGGTGACGGGATCTTCTCCTATCACGCTGGTTGATCAAGCGTCTGTTGAAATATCATATTGCGCGAATCCTTGGGTATTATATCAAGGTGGTACGTATGACGCGTATTTAAGGTATTGTAGAGATGGAGGGCTTCCAGGCGTGAGAGTGAATGAACGTACTACAGGACTCAAAGCACATGAATTATCTGAGTTTTTCTATCCTGTGGATGAATCTATGCCTGGGGGGATGTCTCAAGCTGATGCGTTCGCGCATCCAAGTAATTCCACTTCAAATATACGTGATGCGATTGGATTTCAGATTTATGAAAATCCTAAACATTTTTCAGCGCAAGAATGGTATGACGATCAGGTAAGGAATAACGTGTTTAGTAAAGGATCTCCACAGTCTACGGTAGTGGGACCATGGAATGCTCTGCGAGATGGTAACACGTATTTTATCGCAGGTCCTGGAGGGGTACTTCCTTCATCAGTGTATACGAATATATTTGTGCTTACGTATAACGAAGGGGCGAGTCAAGGCACGAAAGCGATTATGGATCAATTACTTGAGAATATACGATTTTTAGGAAGAGCGGGGTTAAGTACTGATGATGAAAAAAAACTTGCAAGAGACATGACACGCCTCGCAGATGTGGGGCGAATACGAAGAGCTCTTAAAAATACGAAGGATTCCCAGGGTGCCTATCCTACCATTCCCGCAGGGTCGTTTAAGGCAAATGAATCAACCAGTAAATGGCCAGTATCATGGAAAGGATTTGGTATCGAATTAGGCATTACCATGCCAGAGGATCCCTCAAATGTATTTGGAGCAGTGTGCTCAACCACATTTGGAGCAGGATATGACGACACTACGTGCTATAATAACAAGGTGGCACGTAATGTGGCATTTCAATGTCCCGTGAATTCACATGTGTACACCTATGCGGTGAATTCGTCAGGAAGCGCGTATACTTTGTCATTTAATCCTGAATACAGGGTGAACAATGGAGGAAGTGTGACATGGCAAGGTCAACCTCAGTACACTATTTCTCAAGATATGAGTTGCCAAAGTACTCAACTTAATCAATTGTCTCCTCTTTAATTTATTACTACACACGTATGTTTGATCAAAACGCACCCACTCAACACACACCCCCTAGCGCACCTCCTCTGGCAAAACCAGTTGATGATATGTTTTCATCATCAGGGGCTTCGCAACCAATGGCAAGTACTATGCCACCTCTGGCACCAGCTCCGGGTATGCCCACACCCCCACTCGGTCTTTCTACGCCTCCTCGTGCATCAGGATTGATGCCCACTATGGGTTCTCCTGCACCACAATCAGGTTCTTCATTAAAGAAAAAAATAGTTCTTCTTCTTGTCGTACTTGTAGCACTTGGAGGATTAGGCGTAGGAGTATGGTATTTTATGATTTCTCGTGTTACGTCTATTGCGCCTCCTACACAAAATACTACACCTGCTACCAAGACAGAGCCTACCACTCAAGCAGCACCTAAAACTCCTGAAGCACCTGGTAAAGATACTGACGGAGATGGATTAACTGATGATGAAGAGCGCGTATTAGGCACTGACCCTACCTTACCTGATACTGATGGTGATGGTCTTACTGATAGAGAAGAAGTACGAGTGTTTGGTACTGATCCTCTTAAAACTGATACTGACGGAGATGGATTTTCTGATGGACAGGAAGTTAAAGGAGGGTATGATCCAAAAGGCCCAGGTAAACTTTTAGATATTGATAAGGCACTACGCGAAGCACGAGGTCAAACACCTTAGCTCGTGGTGTTATACTATTCATGGATAGCGAGCAACCACAACCATTAGCACCTCCTTTGGCACCTAAAATTGTTGTAATGCCACAGGAGTACTCTGGTCAAAAATCACATGCAATGGTTGCGCCAAGCGAATCAAGTGTCGCGTTTGCGAAACCTAAAAAAGTACGCTCATTGCGGTTTATCGTCATATCTTTGATAGTGCTCTTTGTGTTGAGCGTGATATTACTAGGTGTGTGGTATGGGAAAGGGTTACTTATAGTATTTCAAAAAAATAATGAACAAAATAATAGTACAGCGATTACCGCACCTCAACTTACCCAAGGAACAAGTACAAGTTCGGTGCATGTATTTGAGTCAATCGTAAAAGATAACCAAGGCAGAGTAGTAGGAGGAGCGAAATTATCTCTTGATGAAGATGCCCTTCCCATGAGAGATGTAAAAAATGTAGGCATGATTGGATTTGATAAAGATACTGCTAAGACCCTAGGTATCCCTGATCTTGAACGAGTAGTAGGAGGCGTATTTAGCCCTGTTCCTCAAGATTTGAAATTAAGCAAAGTAGCTCAATTAGAGCTTACGTATACTGATGATCCTGCGACCACCTCACTTTCTATTGGGTATTATTCAGCGCGTTCATCGGTATGGAATATATTGCCTGGGCAAGTAAATACCATTGATAAAAAAGGAATTGTGGGACTTACTGAAATACCTCAAGGAAGCTATTTTGCGATTCTCATGCCCAACGTGCCTGTACTTACTGACGCGACATCTACGCCTTCTCTTGCCGAAACCCCCATGCCTTCTAGTAAAGACAGCGATAATGATGGACTGACTGACACGGAAGAACTTATGTATGGCACTAATGTATCAAATCCAGATTCTGATGCGGACACATATAATGACGGAGCGGAATTTCGGTCTCTTTTTAATCCTTTAGGAGGCACAGGTGCTCGGCTCGCGACGTCCGGGCTTGTGAACGTGTACACAGACCCGTTATTTCATTACCAAGTATTTTATCCATCCTCATGGCTCGTACGTGCGTTAGACCAATCACATAAGGAAGTCATTTTTACCTCAAAAACCGGCGAGCTTATAGAAGTACTGGTGCAGGATAATGCGGACAAAGTAGATAGTGCCACATGGCTTGTGCGTCAATCTCCTGGTACTGATACGAATTCATTGCAAAGAGTATCCACACCTCTTGGTCAAGCTCTGTTAAGCCAAGATCAAATGACTGCGTATATATCCAGAGGGGACCAAGTATATATTGTCACGTATAGTACTGCGGATCTTGGAGAGGCTAATTTTAAAACAACCTTTGCCATGATGCTTTCAAGTATCGCGATATCTCAATGAAATTACGGTTTGGGAATCTCACAAAAAGTCGTATAGGAAAAGGAGCTTTCCGTAAGGCAGTGTATGCGTGTGATTCACTTTTAACGCTTAAATATGCGGGTGTTTCTTTGGTAATAGCGGGTAAAGGACGAATGAGAACTATTAATAGGACGTACAGGGGGATAGACAAGGCGACGGATGTGCTTTCATTTCCTTTATGGAAAGGGAAATTAGAGCGTGATACGTTTTTAGGTGAGATTTTTATATGCCCCTCACTTCTTCCTCATGACATGACAAAGTCACAAGGGTTACAGTTTTTATTTATTCATGGGGTGTTACATCTATTAGGGTATGATCATATTACGGACAAAGAGTATACAAAAATGAGGAAATGGGAGAAAGCACTTTTCTCCCTCTGTTTATAACCTCGTACTACTTAGTTGTTCATGACATGGTATTTAAGCTAGAAATAAGGCTTAAATTCTTTTGAAGTATGTGGATACTATGGGGTTTCTCTATTCACTCACTGTGCACTATACTTATTCAATAGATAAATATAGTGTTCAATAAGTTACATGAGCAGACTAGAACTAATTGCAGGACTTGATATCGGTTCATCACACGTACGTATGGTGGTGGCTGATATGTCGACAGGCGAACCAAATATTTTGGCGCTTTCTCAAGTTGCTTCTGAAGGTGTGAGTAAGGGTGTGGTCACTTCTATAGAAGACACGGTATCTACCATATCTCTTGCGAGAGAAAAAGCAGAACGAATGGTAGGGGATCAAATACAATCAGTGTTTGTAGGCATTTCAGGCAGTCATATTACGTCTCAAATATCAAAAGGAGTGATTGCGGTATCACGCGCAGATGGAGAAATTAATGAAGAAGACGTAGATAGGGCCTTAGAAGCAGCGCAAGCTGTAGCAACCCCTCCAAATTATGAAATTATTCATGTCATCCCCAAGCATTTCACCGTAGATAACCAACCATGGATTAAAGATCCAGTAGGTATGACAGGAAGAAGGCTTGAAGTTGAGGCGCAGATCATTCAAGGACAAACTCAGCAATTGAAAAATCTTACGAAAAGCGTTCAGCGTACAGGGCTAGGTATTAATGATGTGGTGCTTTCTATTCTTGCAAGCGCGGAAGCAGTACTCACAAAACGACAAAAAGAATTAGGGGTATGCGTATTAAATATTGGCGCTGCGACCACGGGGTTGATTGTATTTGAAGAAGGGGATGTGATGCATACCGCGATTATCCCCGTAGGATCTGGCCATATTACCGCGGATCTTGCCATAGGTCTTCGTACTTCGATAGATACTGCTGAAAAGATAAAGGTAGAGGTGGGGGTGGCCACACCTACTGCGTTAGACCATGATGAAACATTAGATTTAAGTGATTTTAATGACGCAGAACAAGGTGAGGTAGTGATTAGTCATATTGCGGAGATTATAGAAGCAAGAATTGAGGAAATATTTAGATTAGTGGATAAGGAATTGAATAAAATAGGGAGAAGTGGAAAATTGCCCGCAGGTATCGTGATCACCGGAGGAGGTGCGAAATTAGAAGGACTCTTAGATCTCGCGAAAACAGAATTTAGACTTCCCGCACAAGTAGGTATGCCCAAGGGGTTTATAAGCGCGATTGAAAAATTAAATGATCCCACGTTATCTACCGCAGTAGGACTTCTCAGATGGGGTATTATCACGGATCAAAAAGGAGAGAGTGGGTCTTCAAGTGGAGGTGCCCCATTATTTGAGGGAGCCATAGGATCTATAAAGAAGTTATTAAAATCACTTTTACCGTATTAAATGTATGACTACTAATATATGCACACTACAAAAGACGTATGGAAATTAAACCTGAGATAGAATCATTTGCAAAAATAAAAGTGGTGGGTGTGGGTGGAGGTGGTAACTCCGCGGTCAACAGAATGTTACAGGATAGAATCCGTGGTGTTGAATTTGTGGCAGTGAACACTGACGCACAAGCGTTACATCATTGCCAGGCACCAGTGAAATTACACATTGGTCAAAACACGACCCGAGGATTAGGCGCGGGCATGGATCCTGATGTAGGACGAAAAGCTGCAGAAGAAAATCATGAAGAAATACGTCAGATATTGGAAGGATCTGATATGGTTTTTATCACGTGCGGATTAGGAGGAGGTACGGGTACGGGAGCGTCCCCGGTTGTTGCTGAAATCGCGAGAGAATTAGGAGCATTGGTAGTTGCGGTAGTGACGAAACCGTTCACATTTGAAGGACCAGTGCGTAAAGCACTCGCGGATCAAGGGTATGATGAGCTTTCTTCACGAGTAGATACCATCATCACTATTCCTAATGATCGTATACTTCAAATTATTGATAAAAAAACATCACTTTTAGACGCGTTCATTGTCGTAGATGATATATTAAAACAAGGTGTAAAAGGAATTTCTGAACTTATCACCGTGCCTGGGCTTATCAATGTAGACTTTGCGGACGTGAAAGCAATCATGAGGGATACTGGTTCCGCGTTAATGGGTATAGGAAGAGCCACAGGAGAGAACAGAGCGGTAGAGGCAGCAAAGAACGCAATAAATAGTCCGTTATTAGAATTATCAATAGAAGGCGCAAAAGGAATATTGTTCACCATTACCGCGGGACGAGATCTCACTATGTTTGAGGTGAATGAAGCAGCACAGGTAATCACGGGTACGGCTGATGTAAATGCAAAGGTCATATTTGGTGCAGTAGTTGATGAAGAATTAGGTGACGAGGTAAAGGTGACGGTTGTGGCTACAGGGTTTGACGCAAAAGCTAGGCAACGAGCCAAAGAAAAAGAAATGGAGAAAACATTACAAGCTGTTGCAAGTGCACCCGCTCCATTAAAGCAAAAGCAATCTATCTTTTTTGAGAGAGTACATGAAGCACAACCTCAGTCTACATATACTCCTCAGGTAGTTCAGCAAAAAGAAGAAATGCCTATGCCTCCTCCACGAAGGGAGACTACTATAGTGCAACCACCAGCTCCTAAGACAAGTAATATACCAAAAAGTAGAGAAGAGGAAGAATTAGAGATCCCTGCGTTTATACGCAAGAAAATGAAATAATGGGAGTAAGGGATATATATGAAGAGGCTTGGAGAGTAGCATCTCTAAGCTGCACAAGATTTGACATTCATAACTAAATATGTTAAAGTGCCAACAGTCATAAAATTGTAGATTAATGTCCTATCGTGAGGAAACCACGATAACCAGCCCTTAAGGAGGCAAATCATGCAGGAACTTGGAACGGGAGTTCTGATCTGGAATAGTAGCGAGCGTATTTCCGACCGCTATGGATTGATTTTTCTTCTTTCCTCGCCTGACAGTAGTAAACGGATCAAGCTTGTTCAAGTGAATGGTGGTGTACGTGGACGGCTCATCGCAGTCGTCAAGGAAATTAGGCAGTCCCGGCACATAGGTGACCTTTTCCACCGTGTATTTCCCCAGACCCCTGAAGTGGGTCAAAATATTAAGCTGGGCGAAGGAACGCTGTGCTTTCGGGACCACAACACGGTCGGTGTCCAGCCGGATGATTGTCGACACACTATGTGGCTCGATATCAATGAGCTCTATAAAGCCCACGAGCAGACCGTCACACTCTGCTTCGAGGAGGTTCCGACCGACTAACAGGAAAATTTCACCATGTCTCACAATGCACCACATCTCCGGACCTGTGGTGCATTTTTCTTTGACGCAATTATTGTAATCAATCCTAACTGTCCACAGGACTAAATTTATCATGTAGGTGTACAATGTAGTCACTACTAAGTACCCTGTTTTTTAGGGTTTCTTAGTATCACATTGCTCATTGCCGGTTATAATATATAAACCCAAACCCAAAACCTATGTCCCCTAAAACCCCACAAGCCGTTGCTCCGGCTACAGTAGGAGCTGACCTTGACGTAAAAGAAACTATTATTAAAGAGATGAAAGTGCCTACTTCTACGAGAAGATGGCAACGTTTTTTTACTCGTGAAGGTGTGCATCCGTATGATGAAATTACGTGGGAAAGAAGGAACGCGGTGATTAATAATGAAAAGGGGAAGATGATTTTTGAACAAAGGGATGTAGAAGTACCTTCGTTCTATTCTCAAAGTGCCACTAATATCGTGGTATCAAAATATTTTAGAGGACAAGCAGGATCTCCTTCACGTGAAACATCAGTAAAACAGATCATGGATAGGGTCGCAAAAACAATCACAGGATGGGGAATTGAAGGGGGTTATTTCGAAGGGGACGAAGCAAAAACATTTGAAGAAGAACTTACTCATTTATTAGTATTTCAAAAAGCAGCATTTAATAGTCCAGTATGGTTTAACGTGGGGGTCAAAGAACATCCTCAGTGTAGCGCATGTTTTATTCTTTCTATAGAAGATAGTATGGAGTCTATTCTAGAATGGATTCGTATAGAAGGGCTTATCTTTAAAGGTGGATCTGGCGCAGGCATTAATCTTTCTGCGTTACGCTCATCAAAAGAGCCTCTTACTACCGCAGGAATGTCTTCTGGCCCTATCTCGTTCATGCGTGGCGCTGATGCGTCCGCAGGTGCCATTAAATCAGGAGGAGCCACCCGTAGAGCAGCTAAAATGGTGATTCTTAATGTGGATCATCCTGACATCATGGAGTTCATAGACTGCAAAGCAAATGAAGAAAAAAAAGCATGGGCATTAGGAGAAATGGGGTATGATCTTTCATTAAATGGTGAAGCATGGAAATCAATTCAATTTCAAAATGCGAATAACTCAGTACGCGTGACTGATGAATTCATGGAAACTCTTGAAAAAGGAGGTATGTGGAGTACACGAGCTGTACGTACGGGCATGGTTGCGGATACATACCCCGCGAAAGAAATCATGGATAGGATAGCGCACGCAACTTGGCTATGTGGAGATCCAGGAATGCAGTTTGATACTATTATTAATGATTGGCATACCTGTTCTAATACAGGAAGAATCAATGGATCGAATCCATGCTCTGAATATATGCATCTTGATAATTCAGCGTGTAATCTTGCGTCAATAAATATATTACGATTTGTGAATGAAGATACGGGAGAATTTGATGTAGCAGGATTTAAAAAAGCAGTTGATGTGATGATTACCGCCCAAGAAATCATAGTAGGATTTTCATCCTACCCCACTCCTGAAATTGGAAAGAACGCGATTGCGTATCGTGAATTAGGATTGGGATACGCGAACCTTGGTGCGTACCTTATGTTACTCGGGCTTCCCTATGATAGCGATGAAGGAAGAGCGCTTGCAGCAAACATTACTGCAATTATGACAGGAGAAGCATATCTTCAATCCGCGTATATCGCGGAAAAAGTAGGTGCATTTAGTGGGTACGAACGTAATAGAGATCCTATGCTTCGAGTAATACGTAAACATTGGCAGAAAGCAACTGAAATTCATGATTTCCCTTTAATGAATAGTTTAAAACAAGAAGCTATAAAAATATGGGAGTCAGCGTATAGGGTAGGTGAAAAGCATGGGTTTCGAAATTCACAAGCAACCGTGCTCGCTCCTACAGGCACCATTTCATTTTTAATGGATTGTGATACCACGGGTATAGAGCCAGATATTGCGTTAGTGAAATACAAGGCTCTTGTGGGGGGAGGAGTCATGAAGTTGGTAAACAAGACAGTAGAAGTTGCGTTAAAAAGATTAGGATATTCTGATTCTCAAAGAAAAGACATCATGGAATATATTGAAAAACAGGATACGATTGAAGGAGCACCACATGTACGGCAAGAGCATATTCCTGTATTTGATTGCGCGTTTAAACCACATAATGGTACACGGTCTATCCATTATTTAGGTCATATACGCATGATGGGAGCTACCCAACCATTCATATCAGGAGCAATCTCTAAAACAGTCAACATGCCTTCTGAGTGTACTCCTGAAGAAATCGCAAAAACGTATGTTGAAGCATGGAAGTTGGGAGTAAAAGCAATCGCAGTGTACCGAGATGGATCAAAGCGCACCCAACCTCTTATGACGAATAAGAACATTGAGAATACGATGACAAACATAGAGAAGACGTCTCTTGAATATAAATCATCACGTCGTCGTCTTCCTGATGAGAGACAGGCAATTACGCATAAATTTTCTATTGCGAATCATGAAGGATATATCACGGTAGGATTGTATGATGATGGAAAACCAGGTGAAATATTTATCACTATGTCCAAAGAAGGAAGTGTGATATCAGGAATGATGGATTCATTTGCGACTTCTATATCAATCGCATTACAATACGGGGTACCTCTTAAGGTATTATCGAATAAGTTTATCCATGCGAGGTTTGAACCATCAGGATTTACCAATCATCCCAAGATTCGAGTCGCAAAATCAATTGTAGACTATATATTTAGATGGATGTCTCTTAAGTTTCTCCCTTTAGAAGAACAGTCTCAAATAGGTTTTAATCCCACAGAAGGGGAGGAGACACCTACAGTAAATCAACTTACTCTTTCTGATGTGCCTTTGGTGGAGAGTAAAGAGGAAGTAGCGTCTACACCCGCTACTCATCAGTATCAAGGTAATGGACTAAGTGCGATTGCGCATGTAAGTACCACAATGTTCACGTTTGATGCGCAAAGTGATGCACCTCCGTGTGATAATTGTGGATCTATGATGGTGCGTAATGCGGCGTGCTACAAATGTTTAAATTGCGGTAATACCTCAGGTTGTTCCTAGTATGTATATACGGCGATATATAATCGCCTTCATAGCACTCATTTCTTTAAGCCTTCTTGGGTTAAAGGTTAATGTGCGTATTGAAAGCGGAGTGAAAAAAACAAACTATATAGGCAGTATTTCCGTACCTCAAGGATCGTCAGTGTTTGACGCGCTTGCTACTCTTCAAAAAAAGAAACAGATTACATTAACTTCGCAAAGCTATGGAAGTCTTGGGAAGTTAGTGGAAAGTATCAATGGCGTAAAAAATGGTAAAGGGAAGTATTGGAAGTTCTGGGTGAACAACGCGTTTTCTCGAGTGGGTGCATCAACGTATTTACTAAAAGACAAGGATAACGTACTGTGGCGATATGATAAATAGGCATTACCTGTATGCAGTAGGTATATTAGCGTTGGGGGTAGCAACACGATTCCTTCCCCATCCGTTTAATTTTTCTGCGTTAGGCGCCGTCATGCTCTTTACTGGATTCTGGTACAAAGATATGAAGATATGGGTAGTGATACTTCCACTTCTTATCGCACAAGATTGGTATTTTGGATGGTATGAGACCCCGGTCATGGCATCAGTGTACCTTTCGTATATAGGTATCTATCTCTTAGGCAGGATTATACCCAAAGAATATGGGGTACGTCACGCATTGGGAGCATCCTTTGGCTCGTCATTATTGTTTTACTTTGTGACTAACGGAGCAGTATGGGCCTTTACCCCTTATTATTCGCATACATTCAATGGATTACTTACAAGCTATTACTTTGCATTACCATTTTGGCGTAATAGTGTGATGGGGGATTTAGTATATGGTATACTAGTATTTGAAGGGTACGCGTATGCCTTACCCTATTTACGAACATGGATGACCAAGAACTTAAGAACCTCCTTGTAGCGAATCAGCAAACCATGGCGGAAGTCAGGGAGTATTTGGCGAGTATAAAGAGGCAGATGTTGTGGACGCAGGTATTTTCAATTATAAAAATTCTACTTATTGTCATCCCGTTATTAGTGAGTGTGTATTATTTACAGCCTCTTCTACAGAGCGCGCTCTCTAGCTATGGGTCAGTGATGCAGAATGTAGGTGATGTAAAATCAAATTTACAACAAGGCCAAAGTGCTGATCCTGGTACTACAAGTGCTTCTGAGTCCTTGCAAGAAACTCTCAAGAGGCTTAATATAGGCAAATAATACTATGGATACACTTGATAT